>JAESFS010000011.1_pt1 | contig 595006 bp, 469 predicted proteins | sample 9269441 | NCBI WGS metagenome assembly JAESFS01 (sample SAMN14502548, study PRJNA617105) | algae metagenome | isolation source: Scytolyngbya sp. HA4215-MV1 and co-occurring heterotrophs from sample from... | place: USA: Laie Falls, Oahu, Hawaii | collected 2010-08-22 | reverse complement strand
TTCTTGGCGACCATAGCGCGTTGGCCCCACCCCTTCCCATCCCGAACAGGACCGTGAAACGACGTTGCGCCGATGATAGTGCGGTCTTACCCGTGCGAAAGTAGGTCATCGCCAAGACCTTATTCAAGCAAAAGCCCCAGTGGATCCCCACTGGGGCTTTTTGCTTTATACGGGCCAAGCTTTACCAGCTATAGCGCACCGTATAGCGGATAACTGCCTCGCCGCCCTTGGCGATCTGCACCGGGAAATGAATGGTGCGGGCATCGACCTTCTCAAAGTTCTGCGATTTCTTCGTCAAACTCCAAGTCGTCCAGCGATAGAGATTTTCTTTTGCAATGACGCTAATCGGCTCGTCTTTCTGGTTGCGCAACTTGATCTCGATATCCTCTTCCATCACCTTTGCGCTACTGTCGAACCTGAAGTCCACCTGCCGACGCTCACCGACTACATCAAAGGCGCTGCCCAGCTTGATCTGTATGGTTTCATTTTTCGGTGTGTGATCGATCAAATCCTCGCCAATAAACTCCAGCGATTGGTCGGCGCTGTCCAGTTTGGCTACACGCACTTTGCCGGCGGGCAAGGGAAATCCCATTCGATTGTCTTCACGGTTCTTGAAGCGAAGATAGACATCCACTTTCTTGTTGGACTGGTTACCGAAATTGCGATCGGTCATCGGGCTGCCGTAGTTGCCAAAATACTGCCCAGCCTGGCCGTAGTAAATCAGCGTTTTTTCGCATTTCACATCACGGGTCACGGGAAACAGCTCGATCTGTTTTGTGGCGTTATTGCGTAGCGTCGCCGGCCTGCCAAGCGTGTAGAGGTGATATTCGAAGAACGATTTTTCCACGAAACCCTCGACCTTTTCTTTCATTGCGTAGTCCATGCGTGCTGCGGCGGCTGGCGCGTATTGCGGCTGGGGCTTGGCGCGCTGTACATCGCCGGCGACCAGTTTCAGCTTGGCGTCTTCGAACGTGGCGCCGGTCTGGTTAATGATCGTCACCCACGCGCCTACATCGAGCTTGCAGCTTCCGGGTCCCTCGTTTAGCACGAGGTTGTAATCACTCCACCACGTGATGCCGCCGGTCTGGAAGCTCACGCGCGATTTGTGCGCGCCCGCGCGTTCTGCGGCGATATCCCAGACCAGCGTGGGTTTGCTGATGAGTCCCCCTGGCAGCGAGGAGAGTTTTACGCCGGAATAACTGTTGACGGTGCGAATGCTCCCGTCGCCCATCTTCAGTACCAGCCCGCCTTGCGTACCAATCAGCGTACCGGTAATCGACTCCACGCCTTGGCCGCGCTGCTGCTCTACCGTCACTTCGCGATCGAGATATTTCTGCAGCAGCTTGTTGGTGTTGGTGAGATCGAACTCGAAGCTTTGCTCGACAACACGGGTAAATGCCGGGTCGAGCAACGACTCAAAAGCGACGGTGGTCGGATCAATCAGCGCCGGCACATCGGAGATGCGAACGGTCGAACGTCCCTTGCCCAGTTGGACTTCGCGCTCCTGCTTCACCAAGGCGTAGCCGGGCACGCTGTAACCTTCGCCGCCGGATTGAAACGTCGTCGGCGAAAGTGTTCCCGGCTGGGCGCTTGAATAAATAGTGATGCTGGTCTGGCCCTGGCTGGTTGAAGCAAACAATGCGGCAACAGAAGCGGCCAATAAGGTTTGGTTGAGTTTCATCGATGACTCCTTGGTGGGGACCGTATAATTTGTGCAATAAACACTGGCAACACATCGTTTAACGCAGCACAAATCGAATCGGGTTAATGATGAAGTTTACCGGCAGTCAAAATTACATAGCGACCGAAGACCTGATGCTGGCCGTCAATGCGGCGGTCACGCTGCAGCGCCCACTGCTGATCAAAGGCGAGCCGGGTACTGGCAAAACCATGCTGGCGGAAGAAGTCGCGGCTTCAATGGGAAAAAAGCTGCTGCAATGGCATGTGAAATCGACCACTAAGGCGCAGCAGGGGCTCTATGAATACGATGCCGTTTCTCGCTTGCGTGATTCGCAACTGGGGGAAGAGAAGGTCAAGGACATCCGCAACTACATCGCCAAGGGCACGCTCTGGCAGGCCTTCGACGCGGACGAACAAGTGGTGTTGCTGATCGATGAAATCGATAAGGCGGACATCGAATTCCCAAACGATCTGCTGCGCGAACTGGATCGCATGGAGTTCTACTGTTACGAAACGCATGAAACGGTGGTGGCCAAGCATCGGCCGATCATCTTTATCACCAGCAATAACGAGAAAGAACTGCCGGACGCTTTCCTGCGCCGCTGTTTCTTTCACTACATCCGCTTCCCCGATGCGGACACCATGCAGCGGATTGTTGATGTGCATTTCCCGGGTTTGAAGAAAAATTTGCTTAAGCAGGCGCTGGAGGTGTTTTTCGATATCCGGGAGATGCCGGGTTTGAAGAAAAAACCGTCGACATCCGAATTGCTGGACTGGATCAAGTTACTGGTGGCGGAAGATATTCCGCCGGAAGCGCTCAAGTCCGGTGACAGCGCCAAGCTGATTCCTCCCTTGTATGGCGCGCTACTGAAGAATGAACAGGACGTTCACCTGTTTGAAAAATTGGTGTTTCTGTCGAAACGAACCCGCTGATCGTAACCCCGAGCCGATGCGAATCAAAACGGCAAACCCCGCGCCAGTAGGGCGTTTCAGGCAGAAAATGCCCGGAAACCCTCGCCAAATGGCGTTCTGCGAAAAATGCTGATTGATTTCTTCCTTTCCCTGAAGCAAGGCGGCTTGCCGGTATCGGTCAAGGAATACCTCACCCTTTGCGAGGCAATGGACAAGGGCGTCATTCACGGCAGCGTGGACGATTTCTATTTTCTGTCGCGCACCTGCCTGGTCAAGGACGAAGCTCATTTCGACCGTTTCGATCGGGCCTTCGCGGCGTACTTCAAAGGCGTTGCGGCACTGGATGCCGTGTTGCCGGCCGATATTCCGGAAGAGTGGCTGAAAAAGCTCGCCGAAAAACTGTTGAGCGAGGAAGAAAAAGCGCAGATCAAGGCGCTCGGCGGCTGGGACAAATTGATGGAAACGTTGAAGCAACGGCTCGAGGAGCAGAAGGGACGCCATCAAGGCGGCTCGAAGTGGATCGGCACAGCCGGCACGTCTCCGTTCGGTGCTTACGGCTATAACCCGGAAGGCGTGCGCATCGGTCAGGAGGGGTCGCGCAATCGCAGCGCGGTCAAGGTCTGGGATCAGCGCGCATTCCGCGACTACGACGACAACGTCGAATTGGGCATACGCAATATCCAGCTGGCGTTGCGGCGGTTGCGAAAGTTCGCCCGTGAGGGAGCGGAAGATCAGCTCGACATGGACGGCACGATTCGAGCCACCGCCCATAACGCGGGTTATCTTGATCTGAAGCTGGTGCCGGAGCGGCACAACAAGGTAAAGGTGCTGTTGTTCCTCGATGTTGGCGGGTCGATGGACGACTACGTTCATCGTTGCGAGGAATTGTTTTCCGCCTGCAAGACCGAGTTCAAGCATCTGGAGTATTTCTACTTTCACAACTTCATTTACGAAAGCGTGTGGCGCAACAACCGCTTGCGACATCAGGAAAAGATGTCCACCTACGATGTGCTGCACAAATACGGGCCGGACTACAAGCTGATCATTGTCGGCGATGCAACCATGAGTCCGTATGAAATCCTGCAGCCGGGCGGCAGCGTCGAGCACTGGAACGATGAGACCGGCGCGGTCTGGTTCAAGCGATTGGCCGATTTTTACCGCAAATCGGTCTGGATCAACCCCACGCCCGAAGCGCACTGGCAATGGACGCAGTCGATCAAGATCATTCAGGAGCTGGTCGAACACCGGATGTATGGTATGACGGTTGGCGGGCTTGAGAACGCCATGCGGGAGCTATGTTAGCGACTTGCTGATCCACAGATACCATCCTTCGGCTTTTCGCCTGCAATCGAATTAGAATAGATAAATAGCGTTCTGAAAGTGGGGTGAATTCGTGCGTATTGCCATGCTTGAAGATGATGTGGATGTCGGCGCTGCCATGCGTCAATGGCTGGAGGCAGGTGGCCACACGGTGCATCATTTCACTTCGGGAAAAGCCATCGTCCGCGAAGCCGCCCGCGAGAGTTTCGATCTGTTTCTGCTCGATTGGCACGTTCCCGATCTCTCTGGCGAAGAGGTACTGAAATGGCTGCGTGAAAAGCAGCAGTCAACGGTGCCGGTGCTGTTCGCCACCAGCCGTGATTCGGAACAGGATATCGTTTCCGCTCTGGCCGCCGGTGCCGATGACTATATGATCAAACCGGTGCGCCGCATGGAGCTGCTGGCGCGCGTCGAAGCGCTGCTGCGCCGCATGCGGCCGAAACAGCCGGAGGCCGAATCGCTGGAGCTGCCGCCGTACTACATCGACCTCGCGAACCGTGTCGTCAAGCTTGACGGGCAGGCGCTGGAAATGACCGACAAGGAATACGATCTTACTTTGTTCCTGTTCCGCAATCTGGGCCGCCTGCTGTCGCGTGGCCATATTTCAGAAAGCGTGTGGGGAAGGTCTGCCGATGTCCAGTCGCGTACCGTGGATACCCATGTCAGCCGGGTGCGCAAGAAACTCGACTTTGGTCCCGAACGGGGCCTTCGCCTCACGCCGGTTTATAACTTTGGCTACCGGCTTGAGAAGGTTTCGCTTTCGCAATGACCAGCTGCCGACTTGGCATTTCCGGCAAGTTGCGATTCTGGACATTTGTGATTTCGGCGCTTGGTCAGCGGGAAAGTGAGCCGTCTCACATTCCCGCTGTATTCGATGCGCGATGATACGGGCTGCTGCCATCACCTGTTATCCGGGATATCCGCAATGAAGAAGTCTGCCGTCAGTTTTCTGCTGCTTTCGTTTTTGGCTTTGCCCGTTGGCGCGTCGGTCGAACCGGGGGACGCACGCATATACACTCACCGCGCCGTCAACGGCGATACGCTGCTCAAGCTGGCCAACCGGTTTCTGATACGTAAAACCGATTGGGCTGCCTTGCAGAAGAACAATACCATCGCCGACCCCAATCGTATTCCGGTTGGTACGGCGATTCGTATCCCGGTCGCGCTGATGCGCACGGAACTGGTGCCGGCAACCATTGAGTCGTCCCGCGGCCGGGTGGAGTCCTCCGCAGGGCAGGTCGCTCCGGGCACGACGCTGAAAGAGGGCGATCAACTAAAAACGGGCGACGATGGTTTCGTCACCATCAAGCTGGCGGATGGTTCCACGCTGACCGTGCAGTCCAAATCGGCCGTCAAGCTGGAAGTGATGCGCCAACTGGCCAATACTGGTGGCGTTGCCGATTCCGTTGTCAGGCTGGATAGCGGCAGGCTGGAAACAAATGTTGCCAAGCAGCGCGGACCGGCGGCCCGGTATGAAATTCGCACGCCAACATCGAACATGGGCGTGCGCGGCACTGCATTCCGCGCAGGTGCCGATGAGACCGGCAAAAAAGGGCAGAGCGAGGTAGTGGAAGGTTTGGTTGCCGTGGCCGGTTCAGGCGCCGGACGAGCCCTGGATTTGCCGGCAGGTTATGGCTCGATTGTCGAAGCCGGCAAGCCACCTTCGCCGCCGATCGAGCTTTTGCCCGCTCCCGACTTGAAGGCGTTGCAGCCAATGTTTACCAGCGCGGACCCATCATTCAGTTTTGCCCCGGTGGCCGGCGCAACCTCATACCGTACGCAGGTTGCTGCGGATCGTGCCTTCACCAACCTGATTGCCGAAGTTGCCACAGCCACACCGACGGCAAAGTACAAGGATTTGTCCGATGGCGAGCTTTTTTTTCGCGCTCGCGCCATCGATGCACAGGGTCTTGAGGGCAAGGACGCCATCCATTCGTTTGTCGTGAAGGCGCGTCCGTTCGCGCCGTCGCTGGAAACACCCTTAAGCAATGCGAGACTCTCGACTGGCCGGGTCACCATGTCATGGAAGCCCAACGCCGATGCGCGCGCCGAAGTGCGTGCATATCGCCTGCAACTGGCGCGCGATAGCGAGTTCAAACAGATGGTTGAAGAAAAGACATTGCCGGGACTGTCCCTCTCTCCGGCAGGAGCGCTGGCCTCGGGCAATTACGTCTGGCGTGTTGCGAGCCTGGATGCGGCCGGCGGTGTCGGCCCTTGGAGCGAGGCAAAGGCGTTTGTGGTTGCGGCCGAAAAACCGGTGCTAAAGCCCAAGCGCGGCGGAAAGGCTATTGTGCTTGAGCTCGATGGCACTGGCAGCCGCCAATACCAGGTGCAGGTCTCGCGAAACGATAAATTCACCAATCTGGTATCGGACCGCGTCGTGTCGTCGGCAGAGTTGAACTTGAGCGGGCTTTCTCCAAACGTGTACTACGTTCGCATCCGGGTGGTCACCGCAGCGGCATCGGGTGGCGCGGAAGTGGCCGGCGAATGGAGCGAAACCGGCACGCTGGAGGTTTATGTCAACGACTGGTGGTTGTCCACATACCACGCACCGGCCCGTTGATCGCGTTCGGGTAAAACGTTGAGCCTGAACGCACGCCTGCGCCATCCCGTCGTCCGGGAGTGGCTGTTGATTCTGGTTGTCCTGATTTCTTTGATTTTTGCAGCCGTTCGGGGTGAGTGGTTCGCGCGCGTTGACCAGACACTTTATGACCGCGCAATCAGCCTGCTCGAGCGTCCCGCGGACAAGGGACTGGTCATTGTCGGCATCGACGAGGCCAGTCTCAAGCAATTGGGCAGGTGGCCGTGGCCGCGCAACATTCATGCGACTTTGATCGAGAAGCTGACCGCCGCAGAGGCGAAAGTTGTTGTCCTCGACGTCATCCTGAGCGAGCCTGATCGCGCCCATCCCGATGCGGATGTGACGCTGGCACAGGCGATCAAAGCCAATGGGCGACTGGTGTTGCCGATCACCAAGGATGTTGCCGACAAGGACGTCTTCGAGGGGCGCGTGTTTGGCGAAGCGCTGCCGGTGGCGGCCATGGCCCAGGCGGCGGCAAAGCTCGCGCACATTGGCCAGACACCGGATGCCGATGGTGTGCTTCGCAGCGTATTTCTGCGCGGCGGTGCAGGTGTGGCCCGATTCGACATTTCACCGCTGGCGGCACTTCGGATTGCCGATCCGTTGAATTGGGGCGAGAAAAGAATACTGCCCGGCCGACCGCAGACGAACAATCCCCATGCGCAAGAAGTGTGGCGAAACGAAAACCAGTACCTCATTCCCTTTGTCGGCCCGCCGGGGCATTTCGAACGCGTGCCTTATATCGACGTGTTGCGCGGCGATGTTCCACCGGCAAAACTCAAGGGCAAGATTGTCCTGGTTGGTGCGACAGCACCTTCGATGCGCGACGAATTCCCGGTACCGGTTTCCGGCAATATCGGGCCCATGCCCGGGGTTGAAGTACAGGCCAATGTGATACAGGGGCTTAAGGAGGGCTTCGAACTTGGGCTGGCGACGAAAGCTGTCATCGCCGGTGTCTCTTCGGTGTTGCTGATGCTGGTGATGTGGGCGTATCTGTGGTTTACGCCGAGAATTTCCCTGGCGCTCACGGCGGGCATGGTGGCATTGGTGCTGATCGCCTCGACACTGGTCTTCAAGGGGCTGCATTTCTGGCTGCCGCCGGCGGTACCGCTTGCCGCGCTGTTGCTGGCTTATCCGCTGTGGAGCTGGCGCAAGCTGGAAGCCACGCAACGCTACTTCGATAACGAATTGGCGCGCATTGCACAGGAGCGCATCATCGTGCCCGAGGAAATCGCGCTCAAGATCGCGCCCGCCGCTTCCGTCAAGGCCTTCATCCCGGATGTGATCGAGAGCAGTATTTCGACGCTGCAAGCCACCAGCCAGCGATTGCGCAACCTTAACCGGTTCGTTGCCGACAGTCTGGAGAGCCTGCCCGATGCCACGCTGGTCACCGACGCAAGCGGACGCATCCTGCTGGCCAATTCAAGCGCGGATCGCCTGTTCAAGGCGCGCCGCCGGGGGCGCGAGCGCGGAAACGATCCGCCGCTCGAAGGACGCGACTTGTTCGAGCTGATGGCACAATTCCAGCACACGGACACCCGGACATGGCGCGAGTTGTGGGTGGATGCCTATGAAGAAACGCAAACCGTTTCCGTAGAGGCAAAAAGCGCCGACGAACGCGAATACCTTGTAAGGATCGCACCATCGTTTTCCGCACGCGGCACCCAGACCGGCTCCATCCTTACCCTGGTTGATGTCACGCCGCTGCGCGAATCCGAGCGGCGCCGCGACGAAGCGTTGCGGTTTCTTTCGCACGACATGCGCTCGCCGCAGGCCTCCATCCTCACACTGCTGGACATGTATCAGGGTGATCCGGAGAGCATCACCACCGAGAAGCTGACCCAGCGGGTGGGGCGCTACGCACGACGCACCCTGACACTGGCGGATGACTTCCTGCGCCTTGCCAAAGCCGAGCGCGCCAACGCCAAGGACTTCGAGCCGCTGGATCTCGCCGAGTTGGTTCAGGACGCCGCCGACGAAGCCTGGTCTTCGGCCAAGGGGAAAAATATCCAGGTCGCGGTCGACATTGTCTGCGATGAAGCCTGGATGTCGGGAGACCGCGATCTGCTGACACGTGCGTTGATGAACCTGCTGTCAAACGCCGTCAAATACAGTCCGCCGGATACCACTGTGCGCTGTGCTTTGCGAGCCGTCGAAGGCTCATTGCAGGTCGAAATTGCCGATCAAGGTTATGGCATTGCCGAAAGCGATATTCCGAGGCTGTTTACACGCTTCACCCGGTTGAAACACGACGCGCAGCCGGAGGAAGCCGGTATTGGTTTGGGGCTCGTGTTCGTCAAAACCGTGATCGAGCGGCACGGTGGAAACATTGCCGTTCGCAGCCGCGTCGCGGCGAACGAAAGCGAACAGGGCGGCACCACTTTTGTCTTGACACTACCTGCGGCGACACCGGATCAAGCGCCGGAACAAACACCCGGCTAGCAACGCCTGAAAACATAAATGCCGTCGCTGTCCAGGCTTCGCGCTGCCCGGCCGGCACGCCAGAGGTAATGAAGATGCGCAATGGTTTCGCCGATGGCGAATACCAGCTGATGATCGTCCAGCGTGCGGCGGAAGAGTACCGGTAGAACGTCGGCGGCGGATTTGGCTGTGTCGAGCGCGCCTTCCAGCTCCGCCAGCCGCTTGGCGTGATGTTCGTGCAGCTCGGCGATCCGCTGGTGCAGGCCCGAGAACACGCGGTCATGCGAGGGCAGTATCAATGTGTCCGCCGGCAGGTGGGCAAATTTCTTCATGCCATCGAGAAACTGCTTCAGCGGATCGGCTTCCGGCTGGTTTCCCCATACGCCGACATTGGTCGTGATGCGCGGCAGCACCTGGTCACCGGAGATCAGGATATTGCCGTCGTGAGTGAATAGCGTCGCGTGTTCCGGTGCGTGACCAAACACGGTAATCACCTGCCAGTCGCGCCTGCCGATGCGAATCGTGTCGCCATCCATGATGCGGAAATACTGTTTCGGCACGGTGGGGACGCCGCGTTTGTAAGCACCCGAGCGTGCCTGCTGGGCGGCGGCGAAGTCCGGCCGCAGTTTTGCCAATCCGTGGTTCATGAACAGCCGCGCTGAGTTGTCGCGGTCGAATCCGGCAACATCCTCGGCGGCCGCATGCGCAGAAAGATACTCGGCCGCGGTCATCCATACCGGCGCGCCCGTGTGCTCGTGCAGCCATGCCGCGCAGCCAACATGGTCGGGGTGGTAATGGGTGACGATGATCCGCCGGACACGGCCACCCTGCATGGTGGTGGCGAAGTGTTGCTGCCACAGTTCGTGGGTCGCAGCCACGCCATAGCCGGTATCGACGATGGTCCAGCAGGGACCTTCCTCGTCTTCGTCTGCCAGCAACCACAGATTGATGTGATTGAGCGCAAATGGCAGCGGCATGCGGATCCAGAAAATACCATCGGCAACAGCAATGGCTTCGCCCGGCCCGGGCGGTACTTCATGCGGATAGGCGATCATCTGGCAAGTATAAGGCCCGCCGCTGGTGCAACGACGGGCCTGAAGGGATCGAAGTAAGGCGGATTGTTACTTGGTGGTGAAGGTGAACACACCGTCCCAGTTTGCACCCGGTGGTTTCGCGCGAAGCGCGGCGACACGGTCGATATAGACTTTGTAGACCTTGCGATTGGGATCGGCATGGGCCAGCTTGGCCAGCGCGGCTTCCGCCTCGTCCCAGCGCTGCTCGCGGTATTTGTCCAGCGCGCGATGGAAGCGATCGATTTCATCCATCATCGTATTGGTGACGTCGCCTTTCTTGCCGACCGGCTCGTAAATCGAGATCGGCTCCAGCTTGCCCTTGACGCGTACCCGGTCCAGTTCGCGATAGATCACGCTGGGCACCGTGTTGACGATATTTTCCGATACCAGGATGCCCACACCGTACTCCTTGGTCAGGCCCTCCAGGCGCGATGCAAGGTTTACCGCATCTCCCATCACCGTATAAGCGCGGCGGAAAGTCGAGCCCATGTCGCCGACGTTCATCACGCCGCAATTCAGGCCGACGCCGATTTCAAGTTTCGGCCAGCCGCGTTTGATGAAGTCCGGCGCGATGTCCTTGATCTTTTTCTGCATCGCCAGCGCCGAATGCAGCGCATTTTCGGCGTGCTTCTCGTCCTTCACCGGCGCTCCCCAGAACGCCATGATGGCGTCGCCGATGTACTTGTCGATGGTGCCGCGATCCTGCTGGATGGTCTCCGTCATGGATGTCAGATAGGCATTCATCATCGCCGTCAGCTCGGTCGCCGACAGGCCCTCGGAAATCGAGGTGAAATTGCGCACGTCGGAAAACAGCACCGTCATGTCGCGGCTTTCACCTTTGGTGGTGTAGGTGCCGGGGTCCTTGGCCATTTCCTCGACCAGTTCTTTCGGCACATAAGTGCCGAAGATGCCGGTGATCTGTCGCTTGGATCGCGCTTCGATGAAGAAGCCGTAGGTCATGTTCAGCAGGTAAAGGATGCCGATCATCAACAGCGGCATTGCCAGCGGCAGTACATAGTTGCCGTACCACCAGTACATATTGAAGGCGACATAAAGCAACACGGCGACGACGGCCGTCACGGTGGACCAGATCGGATTCAGCTTGACCAGCGCCAGCGCCAAGGGAATGCCGAGGAACAAAATGATGTAGCCGCTGATGGCGAATTCGTATCGCGGCTTCTGCTTCATGTTGTTGTCGAGAAAGCCGGAAACCATGTTCGCATGGGTTTCCACACCGGGGTACACCTCCATTACCGGCGTATTGCGCAAATCGAACAGGCCCTGCGCGGAGGAGCCGACGAAGGCGATTTTGCCTTCGAGTTCACCCGGGCTCAGTTTGCCGCGCATCACATCGGTGGCGGAAATGTAGCGGAACATCGGGCTCTTGCCGCGATAGGGGATCAGCGCCGCACCGGTCGAGTCCAGCGGGATGATGGTATTCCTCACCTGTACGTTTGCCAGCTTCGGGATGCGGTCGCCTTCGTCTTCACGCAACACCACCTTGACTGGCTCGTTGTCCAGATAAGTACGATAGGTCGCGAGCGCCAGCGATTCGTAATATCCGTCTTTGTAGCGAACGAAGAGTGGAATACGCCTCAACACACCGTCGAAATCGATCTGCGGCAGGATGTGTCCCGTGGCTGCGGCGGAGGCTTGCAGTTCTTTCAGATTGCCGCTGTAGCCGTTGATCTCTACACCGATGACGGGGCGTTTGATTGAAGTCAGATCGAATGTCGGTTGTGGCAGCGCGCCCAGCAGCAGCGACTCCAGTCCGGCACGCTCGTTGGACCCGGCGAAGGCGAGCACCACCGGGTACTTTTTCATTGTCGCGGCGAACATCGTGTCGTAGTCCAGCGTCGGACGCAGCTCGTTGAGTTTGTCCTGAAATTCGGTGCTCGATTTGAATACCGTCTGACCCAGCGATTCCAGCTTGTCGAGACCCGAGCTGGTGTCCGGCTCGGTGAATAGCACGTCGAAGCCGACGACCTTGATTTTGTAATTGTCGAACAGCTGTTTCAGCAGCAGCACCCAACGGTCACGCGACAACGGCCAGCGGCCTTCCGCGGCCAGTGTCTTCTCATCGACGTCAATAATGACGATGCGCGGATCCATTTTCTCCGGCATGGTCGCGCGCAGGCGAATATCGTAGGCTTGCTCTTCGAGCCGCTGAAGAAAGGTGATGGAGTTCTTCGCCTTGTCCTCGTAGCTGTAGGCAATGATGTAATAGATGACGAACAGTGCGACCACGCCCAAGCCCAGGCTGGCGCGGATAATCGCGTTGATCGACGAGAAATACTTGGTCCAGAGTGCGGAAAATTTTTCCATGACTTAGTCCGTTCGCGTCGAGGGCGAAGTATCGAATGGGAACATCGAAACGCGTCCGCAATTGCATGCGGACCGCCGGGAAATTCGAGTGCCGGAATTCTTGAACATCAACCGTGCCTCCTCTTGCGCGATTGTGGTTTGAAGAGCCTTCTTGTACGTTTGAGTTTACTCCAAAGCCTTCGTGGCCTGATTGGATGTCCCGTGTTCAGGGGAGGGGCAGGGTTTGTATTCTCAGGTAAAACTCAAGCACTGGCGCGGCGTTTGGGGTGCTTTTGCGTCGGAAGGCGCACCAGTGCTTGAGTTCTGCCATTTTTCTCTGTGAAAACACCTCGTGCGCAGAGCGGCGCCACGGTACAGCGAAATTTGCCGGCGTGTTACCATCCGCTTGAATCTGCTACCGGTCATTGTTCGTAAACAGCACATCAAATAATCTCAGGAGCTACCATGAGCCACTCCAACGAAGCCGACGACCCGCGTCGCCGGTTGCTGATTCAAGCCTTGTCCGCGGGCTTGTTTTCCGCCGGGATTCCGGGCGCGAATGCGCAGGTTGCCAATATCTTTGGCAGCCGGCCGGCACGGCTGCCGCCGAACCAGTCGATCTACCGCATCTCGGGGAGCGCCACTGTGAATGACAAGCCGGCGACGCTGCAAACGAAAATCGTCCCCGGGGACACGGTGAAAACCGCCAAGGACAGCGAACTGGTGATGGTGGTGAATACCAACGCAATGATCCTGCGTGGCGGCAGCAATGTCGTCATCGAAGCGGAAAAGAAAGACACCTCGCTGATTATTTCCGGCCTGAGAATGCTGACCGGCGCGCTGCTGTCGGTGTCGCGCAACACGCCAATGCGCGTTCGCAGCCCAACCGCCACCGTGGGGATCCGCGGTACCGGCTTCTACATGGAAGCCGAGGAGGATCAAACCTATTTCTGTACCTGCTACGGATCGACCGAGGTTTCGTCCAATACCGATCCCGAGAGCAAGGAAAACATCGTCGCCAAGCAGCATGACCGGCCGGTTTATATCGTCAAGGACGGTGCCAAGGGCAAGAACATCCGCAACGCGCCGTTCATCAATCACACCGACCTGGAGCTGGCATTGATCGAGACTTTGGTCGGCCGCACACCGCCATTCATTTTTCCGAACGAGTCGTATACCGCGCCGCGCCGCAATTACTAGGCAGGGCAGAGGCAGAAAAACGGGCACCATTTGGTGCCCGTTTTTTTACCCGCTTGCGTTGCTTGTGGCGCTTACTGCGGCGCTCCGTTCAGGATCCAGTTCAGGAACGTGTCGTAGCTGGCGCGCGCCGATTGCCCTGGCGCCGTGTTGCTTTCGTTGAATCCCGGACGCAGCTGGCCGTTGTGATGATTACCGGAGGGCTTGCGCAGCAGCGGGCTCGCGGACACGTCGGTGAAGTTGATCCGGCTGCGTACCTCGGCGTAGAACCAGGCATCGTCGGTGGCGTTGATCACGCCGTCGCCATTGCGATCCACGTCGGTGTAAAACACCGGTGCGGAAATCGTGCCGGCGGCGTGGCAGCCTGCGCCGGTGCAGCCGGCCTGGGTCGATTGGAGGATGGCCTTGATGTCGGCGAAGCGGATCGCCGACGGCGCCGGCGACAGCGAGTTATTCACCACGATGGAAATCTGCACCGGTGTACCTTGCGTGCTGCCATTGCCGGTCACCAATTGAACGATGTAGGTGCCGTCCAGTGTGGCGTTGAAAGTGGCCTGCACCGCTGTCGTATTGGTCAGCGTCGCACCGCCGGTTGGGCCGGAAACGAGACTCCACAAATAGGTGCTCGAGTACAGGCTGTTGGATGCCGATAGCGTGGTGGCACCCTGACGCACGGTCCGGCTGGGGCCAGGATCGGCAATGGGGCGGCCGGGTTTCAGCGCCGCGCCTACGCTGTCGCGCGCGGTGTAGCCGGCACCTTGCAGGAAGGTGGCCACCGATTCCGGTCCGGTACCGGAGTAGAACGCGTCATAGACGATCTTGGCCAGCGGCATGTTGCCGCGGTCGACAATGTGAGCCTTGATGCGGTCGGAATAGGCTTGGAATTTGGCGTAGCTCATGAAATCAAGATCGTTCTGCAACGCGGTGCCGCGCAGCAAATGGCAGGTGCGGCACGCAGGTGCAACCACGTTCTTGTAGAGCGTGGTTTGACCGACACTCGCCCAATCGGCGGGCACGTAGTTGTCGGCAAAGGTGGCATTGGGCATGCCGTCGCCGCCGTACACTGCCTTGATGAAAGGAGCGGCAGTGCCTGCCCATTCGCCCGGGGCCGCTTGGCGGCGGCAGGCATCTTCCGGGAAGGTCGAGGTACCGACGATCGGATAGCTGCACAGAATCCACTTGTTGATGGTCTTGATTGCCGGTTCCTGTTCGGCGCGGCTGAAGCCGGCGCGGGTGGTGGAGAACTCGAACGAATCGACTTCAAACGCGTGTAGCCGCGCCTGTACGTCGCCGCGAGTCAGTGACGCGCCGTTCTGCACCAGGTTGAACCGCTGGCGTCCAGTGGAGTCGGCCGGCGTCAGCGCATCACCGCGGCCACCATGGCAGGTGATGCAGGGCCCGGGCATGGCCTTGTCGCCGCGGCCATCCAGATCGACCGCCGTCGCGCGTTCAAATGTTCCGGCCTTGTAGTTGTAGAACTTGGGAAAGCTCGGACCGCCGTTGGGACCGGGGCTGAACTCGATTGCATTGACGCCCACCAGCCAGGCCATGTCGCGAACAATCGCCGCATCCAGGTTCAGCGGCGAGTAGCCATAGACACCGTTGTTCTTGATCAGGTAGTTCTCGACGAAGAACGCCAATGTGCCATCGGGGTTGCGCCGTGCGTTCATGCGCCGGCCATAGCCCAGATCTTTCTGATCGCCGAACACCACGGTAATCTGCTCACCGGTGCCGGAATCGAAGCCGTTGAACGATTTGAATTTTGCCAGCGTGTCGCGCGCATTGGTCGGATCAATCGCCTGGTAATACGCATTGGCATAGGCAACGGTATCGGTCTGCTTGGTTCCATCCGCTTGTACCTGCGGATTGGGAAACAACAGGAAGATGTCGGGCGTGGTCACCGCCGTTATCGGTGGCGATTGATTGCTCGGTTTGGCATCGCCCGAACTGGCACCGCCGCCGCCACCGCAGGCGCTGAGCAACAGGGAGACAGCAACGACCGAAACCGGAATGGAGCGAAAATTTTCGTAGCGCACGATCGGATCCTCTAGAAACGTACGAGATAGACGATGCTGTACTGATCCGCAATGTAGCTCTTCGGCGACGTTGCGAAGCTGGGGCGGGAATCGGGCGTGGACTGCGCGCGGCGCCACGACATATCGAGCGAGTGGCGCGGACCGAAACCCAGGTTGTAGCCGATGGTCGAGATCACCGTACGGCCGTCGAATCGATAGCTGAACAGGCTGCCCGGATAGGCGTCGTCGAGAACGAACACGTCCGCTACTGCCAGGTTTTCCAGCGAGGGCGAGCCGGTCGACACCACATGGCCGCGACGGTATTCGGCGGTGGCATATAGCGTCTCACGATCGCTGAGCGAGTAGTCGGCATTGAAACGGATCGAATTGTCGCGACCGTTGAATACACCGCTGCGGCCAATGCGTTCGTTGTGCGCGATGGCGCCGAAGATGTCAATCTTGTCAGTGAGCGACTGGCGGGCCGAGAAACCGAACGAAGTACGATAGCCGCGACGCAATACCGAGCGGTAGCTCTCGCCATTCACGCGACCGAATATGGCCAGCGTCACGGCATCGAAGTCGGCCGATGTGCGGTACTGCGCTTCGGCCTCGACACCGGCAATCGCGCGGCTCAAGCCGTCGTAGTTCTGGAATTTCTCGCCACCCAAAGTAAAGGTGACCAAGGTGCGCAAGTCCTCGCGCTCGTCGAATGGTTTGAATACGAAGCCCTTGCCGACATTGACGCTATAGGCGCGGTCCGAACGCTTGTCCGGCGACTCCTTGGCGCGCGTCACGTTGCTGTCGAACATGTAGCCGACATCAAGCTGGATCTTCTCCGGTTTTTGCGGAATGACGAAGAACCCCTTGACGGCGTACGGCACACCGAGTTTGTCGAGGTCCTGCGTGAAGCTCAAGCGTATGCCCTGATTGGTGTCGTGCGAGAAGTTGTGCAGCACCTGATAGTCGAGGCCGACGGTGAGACCGCTCTTGCGGATGAAGTCGGCACCGATGCCGGCCAGCAACGAATTGCGCGATACCGCGCCGGTGGAGAAGGTGAAGCGCGGCCCGCCGGAGAGGTCTGCATAGGCGATCGAGGACTCGCGTGCATTCTGGAATTCATGACGCAACTCGAGGCGCGCGCGCGGCGTGACCCAGCCGTAGTTGGTCTGGTTGAACGATTCCGCGCGAACGCCGGCGACACCCTGCAACGACGGCATCGACTGGCTGAAGTAGGTCAGGGCGTAGAGGCCGGCGCCGGTTTCGGAAACCTGCTTCAGGCGGTCGGAGGTGTAATCCAGGCGCAGGTAAGGCGACAACAGCTTGCCGGATTCGCGGAACTCGTAGCCGGCGGCGAGGGAGGCGAAGTACTGATTGCCTTTGCGCTCGCCGCTGGCATACGCATCAATCGGTGTGACATAGCGCTGGGTCTTGAAATTGAGCGAGCCGGCGCCGATCAAGCCATCGATGAAGGTGTTGGTGCTCGGGTGATAGCTGCCGTAAATCGCGGCGGAAATGCCACGCGCGCGGCTGCGCGAACCATCGGTACCGATCTCGGTGCGATCGCGCGCGAAGCCTACGCCTACGCCGGCGGCAAACCTGTTGTTGAAGCGGCGATCGACGCCGATGCTGACGCCGTCGGTACTGAAATCGAGATCATTGCTCTGGCCGTTGGCGAGACGCTTGCCGAAGTTGGCGATGCCGGAAATCCAGAAGCTCGGCGGCCCCATTCCACCGCCATCGCCGGTCGACGCAGGATCGGTGCTGGCGTCCACCAGGCTGGCTACATTGAGCGAACGCGAACTGGCGAGCGAGGCAAGTTGTCCGGCGAACGGAAACGACGACGCGCCTTTGGCAGTGGATGCATCGGCAACGGATGAATGCAGATATGGGTTGTTTTTCTTGCCGCCGTTTTCGGCTCCGTTGGCCGCAGCGGTTGTGGCGGCAGGCGCTGCCGGTGTAGGTGCGGGTTCAGCACCAGTTGTCGGCAGCGGCGCGATGCCACTGACACCGCTGCGGTGCAGGGATTCCATGCGGCTCTGGAAGTTGGCGATTTGTGCCGTCGAGAAACGTTTCGCGGTTTCAACTTGCGCCTCGATCAGACCGGTAACGTTGGTGTCCTTGGTCGGGTCGGGACGGCCCACTATGGTCACGCGCACTGTCGCTGCGGGCGAGGTGCCGGCATTGCCGAACGCCGAGTAAGTAAAGGTATCTGCGCCAAAATAATCTTTAGCCGGGGAGTAGGTGACTTTGGTGCCGTTGACCGATGCCGTGCCATGTCCGGGCGAGGCGACCACGGTGATACCCGAGATGGCGGAACCCTTGATGAAAGGTGCCAGATCCAGCGTGGTGGGGGTATTGAGCGGCAGGATGAAATTGACCGATTCCGCCGTTGGCGCTTGCGTGGAGACGGTAATCGTCACTACTGCCGGCATGGAAGTGCCGCCGGGGCCGGTCGCGGTGTATGAGAACGTGTCCGTACCGAAATAGCCGGTCTTCGGCGTGTAGGTGACGATCTTCCCGCTTACGGTCACGGTGCCGTTCAGCGGTGCCACCGTGACGGTGATCGATGTGGATACACCGGAAATGGAAGCGGTGAGATCGATGGCGGCCGCCGTATTGAACGGAACTGTGGCCGCACGCGCACCGGCGGTCGGCGCGCCAGGCGTCGCCACCGTCAGTGAAACGGTCGCCGCACCCGAGGTGCCGCCGGGACCGGTTGCCGTGTAAGTAAAGCTGTCTGGTCCGAAGTAACCCGCATTGGGGGTGTAGGTCACTGTCGATCCGCTTAGCGTCAAGGTGCCTTTGGTCGGCTGCGAGGCGATGGCAAAGCCCGTGACCGAGCCCGACACCGCGCTGGCGAGGTCGAAGGTCGCCGGCATGTTGAATGGTACGGTGACGCTGAACGAGCCGGCGTTGGGGGCGGGCAGGTTGGAGATGGTGATGGTCAGTGTTTGCGAACCGGTGCCAGACGCATTGGTCGCCGAGATCATCGCGTTCGTCACGCCATTGACGGTTGGCGTGCCGGCGATCGCACCGGTCATCGTGTTGATGGACAAGCCCGCCGGCAGGCCGGTGGCGTTGTAGCTGGTCGGCGCGCCGCTGGCAGTGATCTGGTAACTGAAAGGTGACGCCACCGTGCCGCTGGCCGTGGTGCTGCTGGTGATTGCCGGAGCCGGCAACGTGACTGTAATGGTCAGCGTCTGGTTGGCCGACCCCGAGCCGTTGGTCGCGGTCACCATGACCGGGAATGCGGTGGTCATGACCACGGTCGCTGTGCCGGAAATGAGTCCGGTCGAGGTGTTGATCGATAGCCCTGTGGGTAGTCCGGTTGCGGCGTAATTTGACGGGAAGTCAGTCGCAGCGATCTGGAACATGAATGCGGTTCCGGAGGTCGCCGATGCGGTGTTCGCGCTGGTAATCGTCGGCGGGTTAAGCGAGACCGTCAGCACCAGCGTCTTGGTATCGGTGCCGGCACCATTGGTGGCAGAGATCATCACATTGACAGGCCCGCCCATGGCGACTACGGGTGTTCCCGAAATCACGCCGGTCATGGTGTTGATCATGAGGCCGGTGGGCAGGCCGGTGGCGCCGAAGCTAGCGGGCAGATTGCTTGCGGTGATGGTGTAAGTGAACGGCGATCCCGACGTTGCACTGGCGGTGAGCGAACTGGTGATTACCGGTGTGGCAAGATTGACCGTCAGAGTCAGCGCCTGCGTGGTGGTGCCGGTCACGTTGGTCGCGCTGATCATGACGTTACTCACGCCCGCCGCTGTCGGTGTGCCGGTGATGGCGCCGGTCATGGTGTTGATGCTGGCCCAGGCGGGCAGGCCGGTTGCGCCAAACGAGGTGGGCGCGTTGTTGGCCGTGATCGTGTAGCTGAACGGCTGGCCACCGGTTCCTGTAGTGCTTGCGGCACTGGTGATGACCGGCGCAGGCGGCGGGTTGACCGTCAGGGTGACCGTTGCAACTGCGGAGGATGTGCTGCAGGGACCGTTGGCCTGATACTGGAATGTCAGTGGCGAGGAGTAGGCCGTGTTGCTCGCGGTGTAGCTGACGGTGGTTGCGCTGGTAGCCGTCACCGTGCCGACCGCCGGTTGCGACGTGATCGTGATGCTGGTGGGCGTAGTACCGCTGAGCGAAATCGGTACATTGGTTGGCGATGTGCTGTAGGCAATCGCGGCCGGCGAGTTGCTGGTGGCAATAGGGGCGGAAGGCGCGGTGATGGTGATCGGCTGCGTGCGCACGTTCGATGTGCCGGCACCGCCGGAACCTTGATAGGTAAAGCTGGTGCTGCCGCAGGCGCCGACCTGAGCCGTGTAGTTGGCGGTGGTACCGGCGTAGCTGATGGTGGCGCCGTTTGCGGCCACGGTCTGCAGGCTGGAGAACGCGCCGTAAATCGATCCCAGATAGATGTGATCGATGATGATCGGTGTGGCTGCGGCTGCGCCGGAGTTGTATGGCACATTGGCTGCGGTTGGTGCCGGAACGAAAGTGGCGATATAGGCAGCCAGATCGTTCATGTGCGTCGCCGTCAGCATCCCGCCGCCCGGGCCCGCAGTTGCCGCGCTCGTCATGCCAGAGGTAATGGCGTGAGAAATTACGCCTGCCGCATTGGCCGCGTTTTTTGGCGCCTGGTAGAAGGTGGTCGGTGTGACACCGTGGCAACCTTGGCAATTCGCGCGGTTGGCGACCACCGCGTCGTTCCACAGGCTGAGACCATTGGTCGCGTTGCCGGATGTCGTCTGCGCTCCCGCAGGCGAAGACATGCTCGCGGCAAGTACGCCGATGGCGAGCAACAAAACGCCCGTCGCGAGTTGGGGAATTTTTCCAACAGTCCTGACTGAGACGGAATCGGCCGCGTCGGGTGCCAGCGGCAATTTGCGCGCTGCGTGTTGGGTGGGGTGGTCCGAAAACGAAGCCATCATGGCTCTCCCTGACTAGTGCTGGACTTGTTTGAATATAACCGGTCTGCCTGGTGCACGCGACGTATTCGCCCCCTATGGCGAGCTGTCAGGCAGTGTACAGCAAATCCCATTTTTCTTCATGCATTACTTTAGGAACGGGAGATATCTCCTTAGCTGCAAGGGACTATTTATCGCGAGCCTTCAATCGCCATCCCGATGCGAAAAAATATGTGACAGCGATTTCACCTTGAAGCACACATACGCAACGAGGAGTTTTGGCGGCACCATATTTACCTGCGATATTTTGACGGGATTTGCGCCTCTCGAAGTGCGCCGGTCGCTACCCCGATTGAGGGATGCGCAAGTGAGATATTCACTTGGTACCTCAAGTGTCAGCGGATAGACTTCAAACGATTAGAGTTGCTGCGATCTGCAATGCCGTTTGCTATAGCGGTCTATGTCCAAACTCCAGCACTGGTGCGGTATTCAAGCCAAAAACCCGCCAGAACCCGCACCAATGCTGGAGTTTTCAGCCCGGGTACATGGCGCCCCGCAATCGGAATTCGGTGAAATTTTCGCCGCTTGCTGATAGTCGCAGGAATAAACTTGCAGGATTGAAAGAACCTGTTTTCAGCAGGGAGGCAAATGCGCACAACAACGAATCCGGCAAAGATGAGCCGGTCCAACTTTTCCGCGTGGCTCGGGACGGCGGTACTTTTGACGCTGCTGACCTTTGCCGGCGCGGCGTCGGCGCAAACCACCAGCGGTAACTCCACCACAGGCGGCACGTACTACAACGCCAAATGCGATGGCTGCCATGGCGCGCCCAATTCCGCCACTCAGCCGCAAGTCCGTAATGGTGCCAACGCCGGATACGTTATCAAGGCCGCAATTCAGGGTGGCATGGCCTATTCGTTCGAAAACACCTGCGATGGGGTTGGCGACAACGCGTTCTGCCAGACCGAGTTGAACGATATCGCGGCCTACATCGCCACTTTTATCGCCGACCCGAATCCATCCAATCGCGCGGTGACGCACAACACCGCCAGCGGTCCGTTCACCATACCCAATGTCTACATCGGTTCCTATGCCAGCATGGACCATGGCGCGCGCACCGATCTCGCCAGCAAGGGGTCGGTAACGTTCTCCGTTTCCGGGGGAAGCCTCAGGGCCACCTATACACCGTTCTCGGGTGAGTGCGGTGCCGATACCGTGAGCTTCCGTGCCTACAACGCAGCGGAATCGGTTTACACCAACACGCGTAGTTTCTCGGTAGACATTGGCGATCCGGCCGCACCCAACATCACCACCAGCTCAGGCACCAAGGTCGGCACCTTCAACAGCGCGATCACGACTTATAGTCCGGTCAATACTGGCGGCGCGCCGTACTCGTATGCCATTTCGGCAGGTTCGCTGCCGCCAGGGCTGAGTCTCAACACCACCACCGGCCAGATAACGGGGACGCCCACTCAAGGCGGCAGTTACAACGCCACGCTGCAAGCGCGCAACTGTCTTGGCGGCAACTACACCGGCCAGACCAGTACGCGGGCGATTGCATTTACCATCAACAAGGCGAGTCAGGCAGCGCTGACCGCAACGATCAACGGCTTCACCACAGATCGTACGTTCACCTACCTGACCACAGCCACGGCAACGCTTGGCTCATCGGGTGGATCGGGTACCGGCGCGGTGACTTACGCCTCCAGTAACACCGCGGTTTGCACGGTGAGCGGGACGACCCTGAATCTGGTCGGCGGGGGCACCTGCACGATCACCGCCACCAAGGCGACCGACACCAACTACCTTGTCGCCAGCGACACTATCGGTGTGACGGTCAATCCGGCCAATCAAGCCGCGCTTACCGCGCTGATCGGCGGCAGCTCAGCGCCGGCAGCGGTGAATTACAACGTACCCAACGGCACTGGGGCACTGACGACCACGGGTGGTTCGGGTACAGGTACGGTGAGCTACCAGTCCAACACCGCCACTATTTGCACCGTGTCGAGCACCACAGTGACCTACATCGCCGCGGGTGTTTGCACGGTACAGGCCACCAAGGCCGCTGACACGAACTACAACCAGGTCACAGACACCGTGTCGATCACCATCAACGGTACCGTACCGGGCGCGCCAACCATCGGTGTTGTCACCGGTGGCAACGGTCAGGCCATCGTCAATTTCACCGCGCCGTCGAACAATGGCGGCTCGACCATTTCGAGCTACACCGCCGCTTGCACGCCGGTCAGCACAGGTACACCGGGCTCAATCAACGGGGCTACTTCACCGATCGCTGTCACGGGTCTGACCAATGGCTCGCAATATAACTGCAATGTGAAGGCCACCAACGCGACCGGTACGGGCGCTGCGTCTTCGAATGTCCTGGTGACGCCGGCCAACGTGCCGACGTTCACCAGTGCGAACAACGCGACGCGCACCATCACGGTTTCGGGTACCACCAACATCACAGCGACCAGTGCGCCTCTGCCGACGATCACACTGCAGTCGGGCACCTTGCCAACCGGGCTCACATTTACCTCGGGCGGCGCGAACACAGGCACCGCGACGATTACCGGCACTCCCGCCGCCGGCACGGCGGCAACGTACAACCTCGTTTTCAACGCGACCAACAATGGCGGCACGACAAACGTTACGCAGAATTTCACGCTGACCGTCAATAAAGCGAACCAGACCATCAACTTCGCCGCCTTGGGCAGCACGCCCGTGCGACCGGTTGCGTTTCCGATCTCGGCAACGGCAACCTCCGGACTGGCCGTCAGTTTCTTCCTTGGCGGTATTGCCGATGGCAGCTGCAGCGTTGGCACCAGCAGCGTCACGTTGATCAAGCCCGGTACTTGCACTGTAGGCGCGACGCAGTCCGGCAATACGTCCTATAACGCTGCGACCAACGTGTTCCAGAACCTCACCATCACCCAGGGTACGCAGGAGATTTCATTCGGTGCGCAGGCTTCGCGCACATACTCCCCGTCTGGAACTTTCAATTTGTCGCCGGTAGCGAGTTCAGTCGACACGATTGATCACGTCACATCGACCGGGCTCGCGGTGAGTTACGCCTCGCTCGACACTGATGTCTGCACCATTTCCAGCACAACCGTCACCATCGTTGGCGCGGGGACTTGTCCCATTCAGGCGAGCCAGGCTGGCAACGGCAGCTACGCAGCCGCCACGCCGGTCACACAGAACATCTCCATCAACCAGGCCACCCAGACCATTTCCTGGGGAGCGCAATCGAACCAGTCATTCGGCACCGGCGGCACCTTCATGATCAGCCCGACCGCGACCGGTGGCGCGTCCGGCAACGGCATCGTCTATGGTTCGACTACGCCTGCCGTGTGCACGGTTTCAGGCACCGTTGTCACCAAGGTGATGGCCGGCCTTTGCACACTTTCGGCCAACCAGGCCGGCGATGACAATTACAACGCCGCCACGCAAGTCACGCGCAATCTGAACATCACCGCCAGCACACCGTCCGCTCCTACAGCGACCGATATCACCGCATCCGATGCCCAGGTATTTATCGATTTCGATCCGCCGCTCAGCAACGGTGGCGCTGCCATCACCAACTATCGCGCCACCTGCATGCCGGGCGCCATCACCGCCAATGGCACCGTGTCACCGATCAACGTGACCGGCCTTACCAACGGTGTGAACTACACCTGCGGCGTGCAGGCGCAAAACTCGGCTGGCTTTGGCGCCGCCTCGAATACGCTCATGGCGACACCGATCCTCGCCACGGGCATCGCCCTGTGGACCAACGTCTGCAGCGGCTGCCACGGTGACACTCCGTCCGCCGGACGTCTCAATGCCGGCGGCACCACCGGCACCGTGATCAATTACGTGCGCTCGGTGCAGCCAATAATGCTGGCCACGCAGTCTGTGCAACGCCTGTCGCTAAACGAGCTTGCGGAGATTGCCAAGTACATCAATACCTTCGTGCCCGTCATCAGCGCGACCACCGCATTCAATACGCAGGTCACGATCGACGTGGGTGCTCATCTGACGTTGGGCAACGTTTCGTTCGAAACGGCGGAAGTGGCAACCGGTTCCGCCAACGGGACATTGAAGAGCCTGTCCAATGTGCCCTTCATGTTCACCGGCACGCAGATCGTCTACGTGCCCAATCCGGGCTTCAGCGGCATCGATATCTTCACCTACCAGGGTGTCAAGGGCAGCGCGGGGTTGCTGGGCGATCCACATACGGTGACGGTCACGGTCAATCCGCCGCCTGCACCCGTTGTTACCAGCGCTGGAACATTCAGCGCTACTTTTGGCCAGCTCGCGACTTACCAGATCACCGCCACCAACAGCCCGACCAGTTACGGCGCGACCGGGCTGGGTGCGGGCTGTTCGATCAACACCGGCAGCGGGCTCATCAGTTGCACACCGATGACGACAGGCTCCTTCACCGTGACCGTGTCGGCGACCAATGCCGGCGGCACCGGCACATTGATGGTGGATGTCACCGTCAGCAAGGCCAGCCAGTCGATCACCTTCGGCGCGCAGGGCGGGCAGGCGTTCAGCCCCGGCGGAACATTCATGTTGAGCCCGACCGCCAGCGCCACTTCAGGGCTTGCTGTGACATACAGCTCGCTTACCACTGGCGTATGCACGATCTCCAGCACGACGGTGACGATGGTCTCGGCGGGTGTGTGCACGATCGCGGCCAACCAGGGCGGCAATGCCAACTACAACGCGGCGTTGCAGGCGACGCAGAACATCAGCATCAGCGCGACGGTGCCAGGCGCGCCGACCATTGGTGTGGCGACGGCTGGCAACACTAGTGCGTCCATTGCCTTCACACCGCCAACAAACAATGGCGGCAGTCCAATTACCAACTACACGGCCAGATGCTTGCCGGGGCCGATCACGGCGACGGGCGCCGCGTCGCCTATCAACGTTGCTGGCCTAACCAACCTGACAATGTATATGTGCGATGTGCGCGCTACCAATGCAGTTGGCAATGGCTCGTTTTCTTCCACGGCAAGCGTGACGCCGAGTCCGAATGAAGCCGCGCCACAGATTGTCAGCGCAAATGCGACCACGTTCACTGTATTGTTGGCAGGTAACTTCGTAGTTTCTGCAACCGGCTTCCCGGCACCGACGCTCTCGCTGATAGGTACGCTTCCGACGGGTGTGACATTTACGCCCGCGTCCGGAGCGCTGGCCGGTACGCCGGCAACCAATTCGGCTGGTACTTACCCGGTCACAATCACTGCGTCGAACACGATAGCGGGAATGCCGCAATCGGTAATGCAGTCATTCACACTGACCGTGCAAAAAGCCAACCAGACCATCAACTTCGCCGGCCCGTCTTCGCAGCCGTTCACTGTCACACCGATAACCCTTAGTGCAACGGCGACATCGGGGCTGACCGTGACGTTCGCCTCGGATACGACCGATGTCTGTACCGTGTCGGGTACGCAATTGCAGCTGCTCTCGACCGGAGTTTGCAGCGTCACCGCCAGCCAGGTCGGCAACGGCGACTACAACGCCGCGAGCTCTGTCTCGCGCGGCTTTACCGTGAGCCAGGCGACGCAGACCATCAATTTCCCAGCGCAAACGCCGGGCAGCCGAAGCTTTGTTGCCAGCTCCACATTTGCCATCAGCCCGACGGCCACGGCGACATCCGGCCTGACCGTGCTCTACAGTTCGACCACCACCAGCATCTGCACCGTCGCACTCAATACCGTGACCATGGTGGCGCCAGGTACCTGCACCATCGCGACCAACCAATCCGGCAACGCGAACTTCCAGGCCGCGACGCAGGTCACGCGTAACGTGTCGCTCAATGCCACCGCGCCAGGCGCACCCGTCATCGGCACGGCGACCGGCGGCAACGGCCAGGCCACAGTCAACTTCACGGCCCCGACGAACAACGGCGGCAGCGCGATCACCGGCTACACCGCTACCTGCACCCCGGGCAGCATCTCGGCTAATGGTTCCGCGTCACCCATCGTCGTATCGGGCCTCACCAACAATGTGCAATACAGCTGCTCGGTCACCGCACAAAACGGTATCGGCACCAGTGCCGCGTCGGCCACGGTCAGCGTCACGCCGCTATCGGGGCAGGGCGCTTCGATCTGGGGCAGCGTTTGCAACGCTTGCCACACTGCGGTTCCGTCGGGTAATCAGCTCAATGGCGCCGGCACTACTCACACCGTGCTGAGCTTCGTGCGCGCCAACCAGCCGGTGATGTCGTTCAGCTCGGCCGTGCAGGCGCTGACGCAGGCGGATCTGGCGGACGTTGCGCTCTATATCGAGTCGGTGCTGCCTGAGAACGCGCCCACTACACCGGCCAATACGCCGTTGATGATCAATCTGGGCAGTCACATCACGCTGACCAATCAGGCGTGGTCTGCTTTCACGGCGGCCGAAATCGTCGCCGGTCCGACGCACGGTTCACTAGGCACGCTCACCGGCACGCAGGTACAGTACACGCCGACGCCGGGCTACGTCGGCACCGACACCATCACCTACCGCGGCAAGCACACCGGCGGTATTTCCTACGATGGCGATCCGCAAACCATCACCATCACCGTTACTCCGGCAGCACCGGTCATCAACAGTTCGCTCAGTACCGGCGGCGTATTCGGGCAGATGTTCACCTATCAGGTCACTGCCACCAATTCGCCGACGTCATACGGTGCCACCGGCCTGCCGACGGGTTTGAGCATCAGCCCGGTGTCCGGCACCATCTCCGGTACGCTGGATGCGGCCGGCACCTACATGGTGACGATCTCGGCCGCCAACGCAGGCGGTACCGGTAATGCCATTCTGGTGCTTACTGTCGCGCAACAGGGGCAGACCATTACCTTCCCCGCGCAAGTCCCGTCGTCGCAACCGTTCGCCGCGGGCGGAACCTTTGCCGTCTCGCCGACAGCCACCGGTGGCGCATCGATGAACCCCATCGTCTATGGCTCGCTCACGCCATCGGTCTGCACGGTGAGCGGTACCACGGTCACCATCGTTGGCGCAGGCACCTGCACCATCACTGCCGGTCAGGCCGGTTCGGTCAATTACGCGGCAGCAAGCCCGGTGACACGCGACGTCACCATCACCGCGCTTGCACCCGGCGCTCCGACGATAGGCAGCGCCATCGGCGGCAATGGCCAGGCGACGGTGAACTTCACGCCACCGGCGAGCAATGGCGGCAGCGCGATCACCAGCTACCTGATGACCTGCGGTGCGATGAGTAATGGCGGCAGTGCATCGCCGATCACGGTGACGGGACTTACCAACGGCGTGCAGGTGTCCTGCTCAGTGACGGCGACCAACAGCGCCGGGCTGACCGGTCCCGCTTCCGGCACCGTGCTGGTGACGCCAGCGTCGATTGTCTTTACCGGTGTGGCGTTGTCGCGCAAAACCCATGGCGCGGCGGGCGATTTCGATTTGTCGCTTGATACTGCGCCGGCAATCAGTGGCGCGGTGACGGTGGAACCGCGTTCCATCGGTGCAGGCCACCAGATTGTGTTCCAGTTCGACCAGACGGTGACTTTGGCCGGCACGGTCAGCGTGCTCGATGCTGCCAGCGCACCGGTCGGCTCCGCCTCGCCGATGGCATCGGGCAACGAAGTCATCGTCACGGTAACGGGCATCCCCGACAACAGCCGCGCCACGGTCACGCTGTCGGGCGTGAACGGCAGCGTCGGCGCCGCAGTATCGATCGGCTTCCTGATCGGCGACATCAACAACAGCCGTGCCGTCAATGCCACCGATATCAGCGGCATCAAGGCGCGGTCGGGGCAAACCACCGACGGTACCAACTTCCGTTTCGACCTTAACGCCTCGGGCGGCATCAACGCCACCGATATTGCGGCGGTGAAGGCGAGATCGGGACTGGTGTTACCGTAGCCCGCATATGATGACAAAACTCAAGAACTGGTGCGGAGTTTGGAGTGAAAATGGCCCGAAAGCCGCGCCAGTGCTTGGTTTTAATGCAATGGCTCGATTCGAGGTGCTCTCACTCAAGGGCATCTCAAGGGCGCTCACCTTCGCCGCTTGCATCACCGCGTTTCCGGTCAGCGCCCAAGAGGCGGCGCTTGCCAATGGCGCGCCAAATATGCCGACGCCGACGACTGTACGACAACCCTACCCGCCGGTTGATGCATCGGTCGCTCTGGCCGGCAAGCCATTGCTGGATGCGTTGCGAAAGGGCGGCTTCACGCTCTACCTGCGGCACACCGAAACCGGAGCGGCTATTACCGAGCAATGCGATGTGAGCAATCTGTCAGCCAAAGGTATTGCGATGGCGCGGGAACTGGGTGCGCAAATGAAGCAGTTGCGTATACCGGTTGGTCGCGTGGTCTCGTCGCCGGTCTGCCGTGTGCAGGAAACGGCGAGGCTGCTGGAGATGGGCGAGGTCGAACTCTCCAGTGACCTTGCACAGCCAAGCAAAGTTTTACCCGCCGCCGATCTTTATGGTGCTCGCATGCGCCAGCTGGCTGTGCCGCCGCGGCAGGGTACGAATACGATCGCAGTGGGCCACATGCACGGCGGCCTGCCACGACATCAGACGATGGATCTTGAATTTGGCGAGATCATCGTTTTCCGTGCCGACGGCGGAGTAGTCAAACCGTTGGCGAGGGTGCGAGCGGAAAACTGGCAGTCGCTTGCTGCTGCAAACCAGGGATGAAACCGGCGATGAAAATTTCGCTTCGACAACAGGGGATGGCAATGTCGCACGATCCGCGTTCCGGCGTTGCAATGCGACGCCATTTGCCGGCATCCCGCCTGCAATATGTATTGACAGCGACCGGCATGCTGCTCGCATTGCTGCTGATGTTTGTCGCCGCAGATTTACAGGCCTATTCCGGCGGCATCACCGGGCGAACAAAAAAGAGCGGCAGCAATCTCGGTTGCGGCTCTTGTCATAGTCCAAGCCAGACGCTGACCGTCTCGATTTCCGGACCTGCCGAACTGGCGGCCGGCGCGACGGGCAACTATACGATCAACATCAGCGATGGCGCAGCCTCCAGCAAGATGGGTGTCGATATCGCGGCCAGCAGTGGTGCCGGCGCCAACGCACTCAGCGAGGCGGTGAGCTATCTGCAGAAGGACGGCGATGAGCTGACTCACAACGACACCGATCGCGATACCGACGGCAACGGTGCGGGAACGTTTGCGTTCAAGTTCACCATGCCTGCCGGTGCCTCGGTGGGGACGGCGTATACGATCTACGCGGCCGCGCGCGTCTCTGGCAAATGGGACAACGCCAGCAATTTTTCGGTGCAGGTTCCCAAATTCGCCCAGACCATCAACTTCGGTTCGCAAGCATCGCCGCGCACTTATTCCATCAATGCCACTTTCCCGCTCAGTCCCACGGCTTCGGCCAGCTCGGGACTGGCGATTTCGTATTCCACCGCGGACACCAGCATCTGTACCATCAGCGGCACCACCGTGACGATGAAAGGCGCCGGCCCCTGTACCATCCGCGCCAACCAGGGGGGAAACGGCACCTATGACCCGGCGCCTCAAGTGTCGCGCACCGTCACCATCAACCCGGGCAACCAGTCCATCACCTTCCAGGCGCAAACGGTAACCCCGTCGTTTTCCAATGGCGGTACGTTCAATCTCCAGCCTCCTGCGAGCGCATCATCGGGGCTTGCGATCCAGTACTCATCGATCACCACCGGCGTATGCACCAAGGCCGCGTCCGGCATCGTCGTCAACATGATTGCCCAAGGCCAATGCACCATCGTCGCTTCGCAGCCGGGAGATGCCGACTGGAACGCCGCTTCTTCCGTGCAGCGTTCGATCACCATTTCCAAGGGCAGCCAGACCATCACCTTTCCGGCGCAGACGAACAAGACGTTTATCGCAAACGGCACGTTTACCGTGGCCTCGGTGACGGCATCCTCCGGTCTGCCCGTCACCTATGTTTCGCTGACGCCGGAGATTTGCACCATGCCGGGAACCACCAGCAATACGGTGACCATGGTCGACAACGGCACTTGCAAAATCGAAGCTTCGCAAAGCGGCAACAGCAATTTCTTTCCTGCAAATGACGTGACCGGCGATATTCTCATCACCGAGACGCCGAACTCGCCGATTTTCGGCCAGAATTATTCCGGAGATGCGCGCACCACGATCACCTTCGGCAGGAATGGCAACGGTCCCAATACGTCTTACGTGGCTACCTGTACGGCGTCAGGGCAAACCACCCGCACCGGAAGCTCGACCACATCGTTCTCCCCCATCGTGGTCACGAGCCTGGTCAACGGAGTCGTTTATACCTGCACGCTGAAGGCCACCAACAGCTTCGGCGAAAGCCCGTCGATCAGCGGGGGAACGGCGACTCCCTTGGCAACACCGCTGGCGGCGCCGGTATTCCGCAGCAGCGACACGCTTCCGGCTGCGCTCTACACATTCAACGTGGGGACGGCCAAGACCTTCATCATCGTGGCCACCGCCCGGCCCAACGCCGTGATCACCAACGCCTCTTCACTGCCCGCCGGCATGACGTTCCAGACCAACGCCACCAACAGCCGCATCCCGCTGGGTGTTGCCTGGCTGGGCGGTACTCCGGCAGCCGGTACGGTGGGTTCGTACAATATCAATCTCACGGCGAGCAACTCGCAGTGTGGCGGTGCGCTTGAACCCGTCTGTACCGCACAAGCGCTGGATTTCACCATCGCCAAAGGCAGTCCCACCATCACCTTCCCTGCGGTGCCGGACCAGCCGTATTCTCCCGTGGCCAGCTACAACCTCGCCGCCACCATCGCCACGCCGAACAGCACGCTGTCGACGAGCAATATCGTCTTCACCAGTGCCACAACGTCGGTCTGCACTGTTTCAGGCACCTTGCTGACCACGGTCGGTACCGGCACCTGCACCATCAATGCCAATTCTCCCTCGGCCATCGCGTCGCCGAGTTATGCGGCCAGCTATAACGCCGCCCCCCAGGTCTCGCGCAGCTTCACCATCAACAAAGGCAACCAGACCATTACCTTCGGCGCACAGGCAAGCCGCACTTACAGCCCGGGCGGCACGTTCGCGCTCAGCCCGGCAGCCTCGGCATCGTCGGGGCTGGCCGTCAGCTACGCGTCGCTGACCCCGTCGGACTGCACCATCGCCGGCACTACCGTCACCATCGTCTCCGCCGGCAGTTGTCAGATCGAAGCTTCGCAGGATGGCAATTCGCTGTACTTTGCCGCTGCGGATGTCATCCAGACCATCGCCATCAACCCGGCCGCACAGACCATCACTTTCCCGGCGCAAGGTTCGCAGTCGTTTGTGCAGGGCGGTTCGTTTGCGATCAATCCTTTGGCGACAACCACTTCCGGGCTGACCGTGGATTATGCGTCGACCACACCGGGCGTATGTATTGCGGCAGGCGCCAGCGTGATGATCGTATCCGTCGGCACCTGTACCATTTCGGCCACGCAGGCGGGGGACCAGAATTATTCCGCCGCCACAGCGGTCAATCGAAGCCTCTCGATCAATGCCGTGCCGCCAGGCGCGCCGGTGCTGAACGAAACCTTCGGCAGCGATGCGACCATCCGCCTGTTCTTCGATCCGCCGTCGAACACCGGTGGGGGAGCGATCACCTCCTATCGCGGTACCTGCAATCCCGGCAATATCAAAATCAACTCCGCCAATTCGCCGGTGGTGATGACCGGCCTTGCCAACAACACGCTCTACACCTGTACGGTCGCCGCGCAAAATGCGGCGGGCACAGGCAGCGAATCGAATTCGCTGCAGGAAACGCCGGTGTTGCGCAGCGGCGCCGTACTCTGGACGACGGCTTGCAGCGGATGTCATGGCGCGACGCCGAATGCGGGTCGCTTGAACGCGGCAGGCGGCTCGGGGGCTGTGATCGACTATGTGCGTTCGGTGCAGCCTGAAATGCTGGCCAATAACGCAGTGCAAGCATTGACCGCCAATGAGCTTGCTGAAATCGCCAAGTACATCCGCGACCAACTGACGCCGATCACCGCCAACACCGCGTACGTGACGCCGGTCGATATCGATGTCGGCCTGCCCAAGCACCTTTACCTCGGCGGCGTCGCATTCGAGGCCGCGCAGGTGGTGACGCAACCGGCCAACGGTACGCTGTCGGTGTTCAATGGCACCGTCATCACCTACACGCCCAATCTTGGTTTCACCGGCAGCGACAGCTTCACCTATCGCGGCAGGCGATCGTCGCCGACGCTGCTGGGTGATGCATTCACCGTCACCATCAATGTCGCCATACCGGCAGCGCCTGTCATCACCAGTTCGAATACAGCCAATGGCACTTTCGGTGTGCCGATCAACTATCAGATCACCGCCACCAATTCGCCATCGAGTTATGGCGCAAGCGGGCTGGGAGCAGGCGTCGCCGTCAATACACTGACGGGCCTCATCAGCGGCACGCCGTCGGCTGCGGGCGTGTTCAACGTTACCGTCAGTGCGACCAACCCCGGCGGCACCGGCATGCAGGCGGTGCAGGTGACGATCAGCAAGGCGAACCAGTCGATTACCTTCGGCGCGCAGCCCAGTCCGCGACCGTTCGGCAGCAATTTCGTTATCAATCCGGCCGCCAGCGCGACCTCCGGACTGACGGTGGCGTATAGCTCGCTCACCACGGATGTGTGTACCGTTGTCGGTACGACGGTAACGCCGGTATCGGCTGGTGTCTGCACAATTGCCGCCAATCAACCGGGTGACAGCAACTACAACGCGGCATTGCAGGTCACACAGAACGTCACCATTGGCGCCATATTGCCAGGTGCGCCAACCGGCTTGATGGCGGTGGCCGGTGACGGACAATTCAGCCTGTCGTTCTCAGCGCCAGCCAACAATGGCGGAAGTTCGATCACGCAATACAACGCGTCGTGTACGCCGAGTGCGTCTGGCAGCAATAGCGTGTCGCCGGTAGTTGTTTCCGTCGGCGGGCCGGGCAGCCCGAACAATGGGGTCCAGTTCACCTGCTCGGTCACTGCCACCAACGCCGCCGGTACCGGACCTGCGTCGGCCAGTGTGATGGTGACGCCGCAGAACACGCCCGTCGCCCCAAGCTTCACGAGCGCGGCCGCGACCAGCTTCACGGTGTTGTCTGCCGGCAACTTCAACGTCACCGCCTCTGGCGTGCCGCTGCCGACGATGTCGCTGTTCTCCGGTACCTTGCCCTCCGGCGTCAGCTTCAATGCATCGCCATCGACAGGTACCGGATTGTTGAGTGGTACACCGGCTACAGGCACAGCGGGCAGCTATCCGCTGACTTTCCGCGCGAGCAATGCCTCGGGCACACCCAACCAATCCTTCACGCTTACCATCGCCAAAGCCAACCAGACCATCAACTTCGCCAATCCGGGAACGAAGAGTTTCTCGTTCGTGTCCTTCGCGATCTCGGCCACGGCCACATCGGGATTGACGGTGACGTTCACCTCCAACACCCCCGGCGTCTGCACGGTATCGGGCAACAACGTGACCACCGTCGCCACCGGTGTGTGCTCGATCTCGGCCGATCAGGCGGGTAACGCCGATTACAACGCCGCGCCGCAGGTTACCCAGGGCTTCAGCGTCACGGCCGGTACGCAGTCCATCACCTTTGGTGCACAGACCAGCCCGCGCAGCTTCAGCACCACGCCGTTTGCGTTGAGTCCGGTTGCGTTCTCAACTTCGGGGCTGTCGATCGTCTATAGCACCACGACGCCTTCCGTTTGTGTGATGTCGGGTGGCAACGTCGCCACGATCACCGCCGGGGTTTGCACCATCGCCGCGAACCAACCCGGCAACGCGAACTACGCCGCCGCCACGCAGGTGACGCAGAGCGTGACGGTGAACGCGATCGTGTCCGCGGCACCTACCATCGGCACCGCAACCGGATCGGATCAGCAGGCGACGATCAATTTCACCCCGCCAGCCAGCAATGGCGGTGCCACCTTGAGCTATACCGCCACCTGCACCGCCAGCGGCCAGACCACGCGCACCGGCACGGGAAGCGCGTCGCCGATTGTGGTGGGCAGCATGGTCAACGGCATTGCGTACAGCTGCTCCGTGACGGCGACCAATTCGGCAGGCACCAGCGCGGCTTCCGGTACGGTGATGGTGACACCGACTTCGGCCGATGGTGCTGCGCTGTGGGGCAGCGTTTGCGCCGCTTGCCACGCCGCCACGCCTTCGGGCAATCAGTTGAACGGTGCCGGCAGCACAGCCACCGTGCTCAATCATGTACGCAGCCTGCAACCGGTGATGCAGTTCAACAGCAACGTGCAGGCGCTGAACGCATCCGAGCTCGCCAGCATCGCCGCATTCATCAACAACAACCTGGTGCCGAACGAAGTCACGACCGCGCAGAATGTGCCGGTGCAGATCGATGTCTCCGGGCATATCACCTTCACCGGCCAGTCTTGGTCGGCCTTCACCTCGGTCGAGGTCGTAACGCAGCCCGCCAACGGCATGGTTTCCGCCTTCACCGGTCGCACCGCGACCTATACGCCCAATCCCGGCTTCAGCGGCACCGACACCTTCACCTATCGCGGCAAGCGCACCTCGCCGAACGTCGATGGCGATCCGGTGCAGGTGACCGTCAATGTCAGTGCGGGCGCGCCGACCATCACCAGTGCAGGCACTGCCAACGGCAGCTTCGGCGCGGCCTTCAGTTACCAGATCACGGCCACCGGGACGCCGACCTCGTTCGGCGCCAGTGGCCTGCCGTCGGGATTGTCGGTGGACAACGTCACCGGTCTTATCTCCGGTACTGCCGGGGCAGGGGGCACCTTCAACGCCACCATCAGTGCCACCAATGCGGGTGGCACCGGCATGGCACCGCTGACCATCATGATCGCGCCGGCATCGCAGACCATCACGTTCAACGCGCAATCGCCGTCCTCGCAAGCGTTCGTGACCAGTGGCACTTTCCCGATCAATCCGCTGGCCAGCGGTGGTGCGTCCGGCAATCCGGTGATCTATTCCTCGACCACGACATCGGTCTGTACCGTGAGCGGCACCACCGTGACCATGGTGTTTGGCGGCACCTGCACCATCGCCGCCAATCAGGCCGGCAACAGCAACTACGCCGCCGCCTCGCAGGTCACACGCAGTGTGACCATCAATCCGGTGGCGCCGGGCGCGCCGGCGATCGGCACCGCCACGCCGGGCAATGCGCAGGCGCAGATCGGGTTCAGCGCGCCGGCGTCCAACGGCGGCAGCGCGATCACGCAATACAACGTGAACTGCACGCCCAGCGGCGCCGCAAGCGGCGCGGCATCGCCGGTGACGGTCACCGCGCTCACCAACGGCGTCACCTACACCTGTTCAGTGACCGCGACCAACGCCGCCATGCTGACCGGGCCGGCCTCATCGACGGTGCAGGTTACGCCCGCCGCCATCACCGTGCCGGGCGCGCCCATCATCGGCGTGCCGGTCGAAGGCGATACCAGTGTCAGCCTGGCGTTCAGCCCGCCGCTCAATAACGGTGGCGCGTCAATCAGCAACTACACCGCCACTTGCACGGCGACGGGACAAACCACGCGCACCGGTAGCGGCGCCACGTCGCCGATTGCGGTGAACTCGTTGGTCAACGGCGTCACCTACGATTGCTCGATTACCGCGACCAATTCCGCGGGCACCGGACCGGCCTCGGGTGTGGTGCAGGTAACACCCGAGTCTGCGATTGCGCTTACTGCGGTTCAATCACGCAAGACGCATGGTGGTGCCGGCACATTCGATGTGGCGCTGGACACGGTACCGGCGATTGATGGCGCCGTGACGGTCGAGCCCCGCGCCATCGGCGCCGGACACCAGATCGTGTTCCAGTTCGACCGGGCGGTGACGGCCTCCGGCACGGTGGACGTGGTCAATACGGCCTCGGCACCGGTGGGCTCGGCTTCATTGATGATGTCGGGCAACGACGTCATCGTCACCATTACCGGCATTCCGGACAACAGCCGCGCCACCATCACACTTACCGGTGTGAACGGGGTGCTGAACACCAGCGTATCGGCCGGTTTCCTGATTGGCGACGTCAACAACAGCCGCGCCGTCAACGCCACCGACATCAGCGGCGTCAAGGCGCGCTCCGGACAGACGACGGACGCTAGCAACTTCAAGTTCGATCTGAATGCTTCGGGGGGCATCAACGCAACCGACATCGCCGCGGTAAAAGCGCGTTCGGGGTTGGTGCTGCCGTAGCCCGCGTATGAAGATGAAAATCAAGCACTGGTGCGGCTTTCGAGGCAAAAATGGCTGAAAAGGCGCGCCAGTGCTTGAGATGGTTGTTTTTTGGGCCGTTGTTCGTTTGACAAGTTGCAACACTCGGATTGCGCTTGAGCGCGCACAATGGCCGGAGAGGATAAAAATAATGAAGAGACTGCAAGCATGAATATGTTCGCACGCAAATTGTTTTCTACACTTCGATCGAACGATCAAATGCCGGCGACGCGGACTGTTGTCCTAGGAGAAAGCAAGCAACAGCCTTTGTTGATATTGCAGCTTGCTCGTTCCGCGATCTTGTTGCTTGCCATGTTCACGTGTGTCGGCGACGTTGTTGCATATTCTTCTGGTATCACCGGACGGACAAATCTTTCGGGTGGAGCGGGTTGCGGCTCGTGTCACAGTCCCAACCAGACGTTGGGAGTGGCGTTTTCTGGATCGACTTCGGTGCCCTATGGTGTTGCCAGTAATTTTTCGATCAACGTCAGCGGCGCGAACACGGCCCACAACGTTGGCATCAATGTCGCCGTCAGCGGAGGCACACTGGGCGAATCCGCAGCCAATCTGCAAATCTCCGGCGGCGAACTCACGCACATGGGAACGCTCAACACCACCAGCGGAACCAATGGCAGTGCGACCGGCGGATATTCCTTTACGTTTACGCCTGCCGTAGGTGCCGTCGCCGGTACGACATATACGATGGCTGGTGCATCGCGCGTCGATACCGAATGGAACCACGCCGCCAACATCACCCTGACAGTGGTGCGCGGGACACAGGCAACGCTGACAGCGCTGATGAATGGCGCGGCTGCACCCGCAGCGTTGACGGTTGGAGCAGCTGCGACACTGAGTTCCTCCGGCGGCACAGGCGCTGGTGCTGTGACTTACACGTCGCTGTCGACCGGGGTTTGCACGGTATCGGGCACTACAGTGACCATGATTGCGGTCGGCACCTGTACCGTGCAGGCGACGAAAGCACAGGACACCCAGTACAACGCGACCTCCGATAACGTTGCAGTAACCGTGAATCAGGGCTCGCAGACCATTACGTTCAGCCCACTTCCCGGCAAGGTGACCAGCGATGCTCCCTTTGTCGTTTCGGCAACCGGTGGTGGATCCGGCAACCCGGTCACTTTTACCGCCAGCGGCGTTTGCGCTGCCAGCGGGACAAATGGAGCAACCATTTCGCTGACGGGGGCGGTCGGATCGTGCACGGTGACGGCCAATCAGGCGGGCAATGCCAACTACACGGCCGCGGCTTCGGTCATGCAGAGTTTCAGCGTTGTGGACGGTGGAGCAGAAGTATTCCCGCCGAATTGCCAGATGCCGCCGGGCTGGGGCCCATCACCGGGCGCGAATGCGACCTGGGGCGTGGGGACGGACTTTTATTCGGCGGGCGTATGCAGTTTCAAGTCGAATCCGATCCCGAAAATTGGCGCCACCCGGCCCAACGCCAGAATCGAGCTGACCGCCAATTTCAACGCCGGCAACATCGTCTTTAACCGCAAGGTTTCTACTGAGATGAATTACAAATGCTTCCGCGTGCTGATCGACGGCGAGGGCGAGGCGAACCAGCAGAACGTCAATGGCACTTGCACGCAGTTTGGATTCTATTTCTCTCCGGCCATCACCGCGATCGGTGCGTCCGGGGAGTTGCCGTTCGGCTCGGTGACGATTCCAATTACGGCGGGCTCGCACCGCGTGATCCTGTCCTACGATCGCGATTCGGATGGCTTTGATCAGGGCTTGGACGCGGTGTGGGTTGATGCGCTCACCATGCCGCTGTCGACCGCCATAACCAGTTCCACGCTGGTCATTGGCACATATAACTCACCGCTCAGTTACACGCTGGTGGCAAATAACTATCCGGTGGCGTTAAGCGCGACCAATCTGCCGCCGGGCATGACGCTCACGACAACCGGCAATCCGGAGACGAGGCTGATTTCCGGCACGCCGGGCGCGGCGGGTACTTTCGTCGCCACCGCCACGGCAAACAACCCGGCGGGTGTCAATCCGGCATCGACGGATATGAAGTCGATCACCTTCCTCATCAACAAGGCCAGTCAGTCGATTTCTTCGTTTGCGTCGATCAACAACCGGCTGACCACGGCGCCTCCCTTCACTGTCAGCGCATCGGGTGGGCCTTCAGGCAACCCGGTCTATTTCTCCGCCAGTGGCGTGTGTAGCGAAAGCGGCACCAACGGCACCACGATTACCCTGACGGGCTCGCCGGGGACATGCACGATTACCGCCAAACAGCTTGGTAACGCTAATTATGAAAATGCGTCGAGTTTTGACCGCAGCTTCCAGGTGACGACACCCGCCAGCGAAATTTTCCCGGCGGCTTGCGCCATGCCCGCGGGCTGGACCAATACTGCGGGACCGGGTTGGACCGTATCCACCAACGAGGAGTCAGCGACCGGCGCATGCAGTTTGAAATCAGTTTCGTCTGTAGGCGGGGGTTCCCGTTATCAGACCGAAGTTTCCTATACCGCTACTTTCGCCGCGGGAACCGTGTCGTTCAAATATCGCATTTCGACTGAACCCAACTACAAGTGCTTCCAGTTTTTCATCGATACAACAGCGCAGAACCTGTCCGGCTCTTGCAGCGTTTTCGGCCTGACCGGCATATCCGGAGAAACAGGTTGGGTGTCGGTAAGCTTCCCGATAACTGCAGGTGCCCACACGCTGCGCTGGCGCTACGACAAAGATAGCGATTGTTGTACCGGCGGCACGCGCGATGCAGTGTGGATCGATGATGTGGTCATGCCACAGTTCACGCTGACGGTGAATGCGACACGCAGTGGTTCCGCCACCGGCAGCATTGCCTCGACACCAGCGGCGATCAATTGCAGCGCACCGGCTACCTGCAGCGCACCACTGAGCGGAAGTGTCCTGCTGACGCCATCGCCCGGATTCCTGAGTGTATTCTCGGGCTGGTCGGGAGGAGGGTGCAGCGGCACGGCGCCGTGCACGGTGACAATGGACGCCAGCAAGTCGGTGACCGGCAACTTCAATCAGGCGACGCCGCCGAGCGCGTTGCAGAATGTCGTGGCCACGCCGAACAATGGCGGCGCGACGATTACCTTCGACCCGCCCGCCAGCGATGGCGGTTCGCCGATCACCAACTACGGTGGCAATTGCGCGGCCAGCGGCCAGACCACGGTATTCGCGGGTGGATCTGCCTCGCCGACGCCGCTGGTGTTCAGCGGCATGGTCAACGGCGTGCAATATACGTGTACCGTCAGCGCAGGCAACTTTGCCGGCGGAGGCGCGACGACGATGGTCAACGTCACGCCGCGCACTGTCCCCTCTGCTCCCACGCTCACACTGGCCAGCACCGGCAACGCGCAAACATCGCTTACGTTCACGGCATCGGCAAGCAATGGCGGTGCAACCATTACCGGCTACACCGCCACCTGTACCGCCGCAGGACAGACCACGCGCACCGGCACGGCGGCGACATCGCCGATCACCGTGAGTTCGCTGGTCAATGGGGCTACTTACTCATGCTCGGTGGTGGCGACCAATGCGGCCGGCAACAGCGCGGCGTCCAACGCACTCAACGTAAGCCCGCTGACGACACCCGGCGCGCCGGCCATTACCGCAACCACCGAGTTCGACAGCCGTGTGCTGATCGCCTTCACGCCGCCGGCCAGCGATGGCGGCAGCGCGATCATCGACTATGAGGTGAGCTGCGTCGCGTTCGCCCAGGCCACGCGCACCGTGACCGGCGCATCGTCGCCGTTGCTGGTCGGCTCGATGACCAACAACGTGGCCTATACCTGCACCTTGCGTGCGCGCAATGCGGCAGGCTTCGGTCCCGGTCCGGCGCCGATACTGTTGCCGCAGGTTCGTCCCGGCAGTGCCCTTTTCACCGATGTTTGCACCGCCTGCCACGTCGGCGCACCGGCAGTGCCGCAGCTCAATGCGGCCGGCACGACTGCGACGGTGCTGAACGAAGTCATCGCCAGCCAGGCGACAATGAACGCCACGCCGAACGTCACCAATCTCACGCAACCCGAGCGCGTGGCAATCGCAACGTATCTCGCCGGCACGATCCCGACGACTGCACTGACCACGCCTTTCAACACGCCGCGTGCGATTGATCTTTCAGCACAGATCAGCCTGGGCTCCATCTCGTTCGAATCGCTTGAAGTGGTGACGCCGCCGGCGCATGGCGCGCTCTCCGCCTTCAGTGGCACCGGCATCACTTACACACCGGCGGCGGGCTATGCGGGTTCCGATTCCTTCACCTTCCGCGGCAAGCGTACCAATCCCACGGCGTTGACCGGTGATACGCGCACGGTGAACTTGAGCGTGCTGCCGCCGCCTGCACCGGTGATCACCAGCGGCCTGACGGCGAGCGGCACCAATGGCGCGTCGTTCAGTTATCAGATTGTTGCGACCAACAGTCCGGTCAGTTACGGCACCAGCGGGCTACCGGCCGGGCTCTCCATCAATGCGATGACGGGCGCGATCAGCGGTGTTCCCAATGTGGGCGGAACCTTCATGACGACGATCAGCGCCACCAACGCCGGTGGCACCGGCAGTGCCACGCTGACGATCACCCTCAATCCAGCCTCGCAGGCGATCACTTTCCCGGCGCAGTCGCCGGCCACTCGTGCGTACGCGCCGGGGCCGGGCAATACCTTCGCCATCAATCCATCGGCGAGTGCGTCCTCGGGTCTTGCAGTCACTTATGTATCGAAGACGGCAGGGGTGTGCACGCTGAGCGGCACGACCGTCACCATGCTCTCCGCAGGTACCTGCACGATCGGCGCCAATCAGGCGGGCGACGCCAATTTCGCCATCGCTGCGGAAGTAACACGCGACATCACGATCACGCCCATCCTGCCGGGCGCGCCAGTCATAGGCGCGGGTACACCGGGCAATCTGCAGGCGACCATCGCTTTCAGCGCACCGGCAGACACCGGCGGCACCGCCATCACCGGCTACGCGGCAAGCTGCACACCTTCCGGCAGCGGCACAGCCGCGGTATCGCCCATCGTCGTTGGTGGCCTTGCCAACGGTACGACCTACAGTTGCTCGGTGCGCGCCTCAAACAGTGTGGGGCAGGGGCCGGCATCAGGCACCGTGATGGTCACGCCCGCGCCGACGCCGACGCCGCCAACCTTTACCAGCGCGACATCGACCACCTTCACCGTCAATGCACCGGGCTCGTTCACCGCTACGGCCAGCGGCACGCCAGCGACCTTCACCTGGTCGCAGACCGGCACGCTGCCTGCCGGCGTCACCTTCAGCACCAGCACCGGTGTGCTCTCCGGCACGCCGACGCAGGCCGGCACCTTCATGCTCATGCTCGGCGTAACGAACGGTGTCATGCCGAATGCGTCGCAGTCGTTCACATTGACCGTGGCCAAGGCCGGCCAGACCATCAGCTTCGACAACCCCGGCACGCGTGCGCTGGGCGGCGGCGCCGTCGCGCTGGCGGCGGTGGCGACTTCGTCGCTGGCCGTCGGCTTCGTCAGCGACACGCCGGCGGTGTGCACCGTCTCCGGCAGCAATGCGACGCTGGTCGCGGTCGGCACCTGCACGCTGCGCGCACAACAGGGTGGCAATCTCAATTTCAATGCCGCGCCGGATGTTTCGCAGAGCTTCACCGTGTTGCAGGGCGGGCAAACCATCACCTTCGGTGCACAGAGCAGCCCGCGCGCCTTTGTTGCCAACGGCACCTTCGCGCTTTCGCCGCTGGCAAGCGCGTCCTCCGGGCTCGCCGTTTCATACAGCTCCCTCACCACCTCGATCTGCACCATTGTCGCGCCCACGATCACCATGCTGCGTGCCGGCACTTGTACCATCGCCGCGAATCAGAGCGGTAACGGCAATTACGGCGCCGCTGCGCAGGTTACGCAATCGATCGTGCTCACCGGTGCTGTGCCGGGTGCACCGGTGCTCAACAGCGCTACCGCGGGCGACAGCAAGATCACGCTGGCCTTTACCGCACCGGCCAGTGACGGCGGCAGCAGTATCAGCGCCTACACCGCGACCTGCGGTGGCTTCACCGCCAGCGGTGCAGGTTCGCCGTTGACGGTCAACGGACTCACCAACGGGATGAGCTATTCGTGCTCGGTGACCGCGACCAATGCGACCGGCACCGGTGCGGCATCCAACAGCATGATGGCGACACCGGCGGCACTGCCCGGTGCGGCCAAGTGGGCCGCCAGTTGCGGCCTGGGCGGCTGTCACGGCAGTCCGCCGAATCCGACCAGCAATCCGACCGGTACGCGCCTCAACGTCGGCGGCAACACCACCGCGTTGATCGACTATGTGATACCACGGCAGCCGGCGATGAATGTCATTGTTGGCGGCATGTCCGCGGCAGACCGGCTGGAGATTGCGCAATATATCCGCGAGTTCATCCCGGCCATCAGCGTGAGCACGCCGTTCAACACGCCGCTGGATCTCGACGTGAGCACGCAGGTGTTCCTCAATACGCCCATTGCGGCGCTGACCGCGCTGGAGGTGGTGACGCCGCCAGCCAGCGGTAACTTGTCGGCCTTCGCCGGCACGGCGGTTACCTACACTCCCAACAACGGTTTCATCGGTACCGATACCTTCACCTACCGGGCCAAGAATCTTGCTGCGCCGTACGATGCCGACATTCGCACGGTGTCGATCACCGTGTTGGGCGCTGCGCCGGCGATCACCAGCGCACTCACGGCGGCGGCCACGGTCAATCAGTTGTTCAGCTACCAGATCGCAGCTTCCAACTCGCCGACCGGCTATGGCGCCAGCGGGTTGCCGGCCTGGCTGGGCGTCAACACGATGACCGGCGTGCTGTCCGGCACGCCACCCGCTGGAGGATCGGCGATGGTGACGATCTCGGCAAGCAATGCCAACGGCAGCGGCAATGCCACGCTGACGATCAATATCGGCACCATCGCGCAGAACATCGCGTTCGGTGCACAGGTCAGTCCCGTGACCTATAGTCAGGGCGGTGTGGTCATGATTTCGCCGGTGGCAACGGGGGGCGCATCAGGCAACCCGATCGTCTACAGTTCGCTGACCCCCGCCGTTTGCAGTGTGAGCGGCGCGACCTGGACCATTCTTGGCGCCGGCATTTGCACCCTTGCCGCGAATCAGGCCGGCAATGCAACTTACTCGGCCGCGGCGCAGGTGACGCAAAGTGTCTCCATCAACGGTACCGCACCCGCCGCACCCACGATCGGCACGGCGCTCGCGGGCAATACGCAGGCGACGGTCAATTTCTCCCCACCGGCCAATTCCGGCGGCCTGCCGATTACGTTGTATACCGCCAATTGCGGCGGTGTCACCGCGAGCGGTCCGTCCTCGCCCATCGTGGTCAGCGGATTGATCAACGGCGTCAGCTATCTCTGTACGGTCACGGCCACCAACGCGGCCGGAACCAGCGTCGCCACTGCCGGTGCCGCGGTGACGCCGGTAGCCGCATCATTCACCGGCACGGTGCTGTCGAGAAAGACTCACGGCGCCGCCGGCACGTTCGATCTGACCATCGATACCGCGCCTGCCATCGGCGGCGCGGTCACAGTGGAGCCACGTGCCATCGGTGCGGGCCACGCCATCGTGTTCCAGTTCAGCGATGCGATCAGCGCGGCCGGTACGGTGAGCGTGGTCAACGCCGCGTCGGCGCCCGTGGGCTCGGCATCGGCAATGGCATCGGGCAATGAGGTCATCGTCACCGTCACCGGTATTCCCGACAATTCGCGGGCCACCTTCACGCTGACAGGAGTGAACGGCAGCATTGACGTTGCGCCGGTGTCGATCGGCTTCCTGGTTGGCGACGTCAACAACAGCCGCTCGGTCAACGCTACCGACATCAGTGGTGTGAAGGCGCGTTCAGGACAGGCGACCGCGGCCGCGAATTTCCGCTTTGATTTGAATGCGTCGGGCGGGGTGAATGCGACCGACATTGCGGCGGTGAAAGCTCGGTCGGGGCTGGTGCTGCCTTAGTCGAAACAGACGGCTAAACCCCAGCATTGGCGCGGTTTTTCAGCCATTTTTGGCTGGAAAACCGCGCCAATTCTGGGGTTTCGTTTTTCGATAGGTGTCATTTTCACACTTGTTCACGGTATCGACAGGTTCGCGCCCGGCCCCGACAATGCGTTGCATGAATTTCCTGCTCGCAGCAGTGCCCGAATGGTGCGGCCGGCTTTGTCGCGGCTTGACGGCCTTTTTTGGATTCATGTTGTGTGTCTTAGCGCTGATGCCGATGCCGGCATATGCCGACTACGCCTCGTCTTGCGCGCCGTGCCACAGCGCGTCCGGTACACCTGAAGTCAACAACCTGCCGAACGGCATCGGCCTCTCGGGCTCGATACGCGCCGCCAACAACCTGACCTACCTTAACACCAAGATTGGTCAGGGCATGGGCGGCAGCACCACCTCGGGCTTGAGCGCCTCGGCGCGCCAGGCCATCGTCACCGAGATTGGCAACAGCAGCAGCGTTTCCGCGCCGGTATTCACCAGTGCCAGCGCACCGGGCGGGACGGTGAATAGCGCCTATTCGCATACCTTCACTGCCAATGCGGCTCCGACACTGGTCGACAACAACGGACTGGCAACGCCGTTTACGCTGGCATCCGGCTCGTTGCCTACGGGGGTCACGCTTGACGGGGCAACCGGTACGATTTCCGGCACGCCCAGCGCCGGCGGTTTCTTTTCCGGCTCAATCCGCGCCAATAACCTGATCGGTGCAGGCACCACGCAGTCGTTCAACATCTCGATCGCCAAGCTCACGCAAACGGTGTCGTTCGGTGCCGCACCCACGCCTTCGTATTCCGCCGGTGGCACCTTCAGTGTCTCCGCATCGGCCAGCACCGGTTTCGCGCTGACGTATTCGGCCAGCGGCATGTGCAGTGTGGCCAACGCCAATGTGAACTCGATCACCATGACCGGCGCAGGCAACTGTTTTGTCACAGCCATGCAGGCGGGCACGTCAGTCTACAACTCGGCGCAGGCATCGCAGTCGGTGACCATTTCAAAGGGCAACCAGACCATCAATTTCTCCGCGCAATCGCCGGCTACACGCGCCTATGCCGCCGGACTGTCGTTCGCGCTCAATCCTGTCGCGACCGGCGGTCCACTGGCTGGAGCGATAACCTACGTCACCAACAACTCGCAAATCTGCACCATCGCCGGTACCACGGTGACGGTGGGACCGCTGGCCGGCACCTGCACCGTGACCGCCACGCAAAACGGCAATGAGAATTACAACACCATCAGCGCAGCGCAAAGCGTGGTCATCAACGCCACTGCGCCGACCGCGCCCGCAATCACACTGGCGGCGCCGGGCGACGGGCAGGCGACGATCGCGTTCTCGCTGTCGGCCAGCGATGGCGGCAGTCCGATCACCACCTATCGCGCCACCTGCAACCCCGGCAATGTGCAGGTCAATGGTGCCGGATCGCCCATCATCGTTACCGGGCTCACCAACTCGACGGCGTACACCTGCAGCGTCGCATCGGTCAATGCCATCGGCAGCACTTCGTCCGGAACCGCGATGGTGACGCCGACCAATGGCGCGATCGCCCCCGGCTTCACCAGCCCTAACAGCGCGACCTTCACGGTTGGCAGTGCCGGTACCTTTACGGTGGCGGCCACCGGTGTGCCCGCGCCGACGCTGTCGCGCAGCGGTACATTGCCGCAGGGCGTTACCTTCACGCCGGGGACGGGTGTGTTGGCGGGAACGCCGCCGCTGGGTACTGCCGGTACTTATCCGCAAACCTTCACAGCAAGCAATGCCGTGCCGCCCAACGCCGTGCAGAGTTTCACGCTGACCATCGCCCGCGCAGCGCAGACCATTACTTTCGGCGCCATTGCCGATCAGACGCTCAACAGCGCACGCGTACCGTTGACCGCGACCTCAAGCTCGGGACTCGCCGTGAGCTACACCAGCAACACACCGGCGGTTTGCACCATTGTCGGCACCACCATCAACAAAGCGGCGGCCGGCACCTGCACCGTGACCGCCAATCAGGCGGGCAACGCCAACTACCTCGCCGCCACTGCGGCAATGCAATCGTTCGCCATCGTCGCCAGCGGTATCGACTCTGCACAAGGTGGCAATGACTGGGCCAACGGCGGCGGCTTCCTGCAGTTCAATGCCTGCGATACCTGCCATGGCGCGACGCCGACTGGCGCGCGGCTCAATGCCGCCAATTCGCCGTCCTTCATCAACTGGATTTTCACCAACAACTTCGCCGCCAATCATTCGCCGGGGCCGTTTCCGCTGCCGCCCAATACCACGCAGCAGGAAGAATTGGCAGCCTATATCGGCACCTTCGTTGCCGGCACCAACCCGGTCAATGCCAGCGTGCTGCACAACACGTCCACCGGTGTGCCGCTACCCAATATCACCCTGAACACCGGCACATTGACCTCGATCCAGATCGTCACGCCGCCGACCAAGGGCACCATTTTCATGAGCGGCACGACGGCGATCTTCACGCCGTTCACCGGACAATCGGGGCAGGATTCGTTCACCTATCGCGGCATCGGGCCGGCGGGATCAACAGACACGCGAACGGCAACGGTCATCATCGCGCTGCCATCGGTGCCGGCGATCACCAGCGGGTCGTCGGCCGGCGGTACTACCGGTACGCCATTCAGTTTCAATCTGGCGGCGACCAACGCGCCGACCTTGTACGGCGCCACCGGCCTGCCGCCGGGTTTGTTTATCAACACCAGCACCGGCCAGATCTACGGTACGCCAACGGCGCTGGGGGTCTACAGCGTCGCTATCAGTGCGGGCAATGCCGGCGGAACCGGCACGGCGACGTTGACACTGACCATCGCGGGCTTTGCGTTGTCCGTGACCAAGGCGGGCGCCGGCAGCGGAACGGTGTCGTCGAATCCAGCCGGAATAAATTGCGGCGGTGTCTGTACGGCGAATTTCAATTTCAACGCCGCGGTGACGTTGTCGGCAACACCTGCAATGGGATCGACGCTTGCGGGTTGGTCCGGTGGTGGTTGCAGCGGCACCGGCACATGTGTCGTTACCATGGACAGTGCCAAGGCCGTTACCGCGACCTTCAATTCGATTTCCGTTCCCGGTGCACCGGTAATGGGTACCGTCACGCCGGGCTCATCGCAGGCGACGATAACTTTCGGTCCGCCTGCCGTTGACGGCGGCAGCCCGATCACCGGTTACACCGCCACTTGCAGCAGCGCCATACCGTCATCCGCGTCAGCCAGTGCGGCGAATTCGCCCATCGTTGTGACGGGATTGAGCAATGGCGTTACCTATTCCTGCTCGATCACGGCGACCAACCTCGCTGGAACCGGCCCGGCATCGTCATCCCTTAACGTCACACCGCAACCGGACGTGACCTTGGTCGCCGCGCAATCGCGAAAGACGCATGGCGTTGCCGGCGATTTCGATCTGCCACTGGATACCAGCGTTGCCATCAATGGGCTGGTCACGGTCGAATCGCGTTCGATTGGCGCTGGGCACCGTATCGTGTTCCAGTTCAGTGGTCCGGTCAGCATTGCGGGTGTTGCCAGTGCGACCGATATCAACAAGGATCCGGTCGGCGCGGCGACGGCATCGGCAAGCGGCAGCGAAGTGGAAGTGGTGTTGACCGGTATCGCCGACAACTCGCGCGCGAAAATCTCGCTGACGGGAGTTAACGGCGGCACGACGCCATTCGAAGTTTCTGCCGGCTTTCTGATCGGCGACGTGAACAGCTCACGCTCGGTCAATGCCACCGATATCAGCGGCGTGAAGGCCCGCTCTGGGCAGGTGACATCGGCGTCGAACTTCCGATTTGACGTCAACACATCGGGCGGCATCAATGCCACCGATATTTCCGCGGTAAAGGCCCGGTCCGGCCTGGTGCTGCCTTAGCCCGCACCAAACCAAAGTCCCGTATTACAGGTGCTCCGGTCGAAGAGGCTGGGAAGCCGCGTCAGCGTTCGAGTTTGGCCGCTCCAGGGGGCCAGGTCCCTCGACTTCACATTCGTCAACACTTGTGACGTGCCAGACGCCGTGGATTGCGCATGCCGCCTGCCTGTGCGATTCTGTCTGCACATCCGGCTCAGTTCGATCCTGTGCTTGCGGCCGGATGAAAAAAACAAGTCCGGCGATGACGCCGGTGGAGGACGCGCATGAAGAATTCTGACGGCGTGAAGAACGAGCTGGTGAGTGTTCGTTCTCAGCCGGGGTGGCGAGGTTGGGCATCGATATTGCATTTCGCATTGTCGATGGTGCTTGCACTTGTTTCGGTGACGCTGACCAATCAGGCGGCGGCCCAAGCCACCAGTGGCAGCTGGTCCAGTGGTGAAAGCCTCTGGGCCACGTATTGCGCGACATGTCACGTTCAGGTGAATCGCGCAGACGTGCAAAATGCGGCCAATGCCGGTGGCCATCTCTCATACATCATGGCGGTGGGCAAGTTGCCGTCCGGCAATCCTGCCGCCAATCTCACCTCGCAGCAGTACAACGATATTGCCGCTTATATCGCCTACTACACCTCCAATCCGTCGTATGCGGGTGTCGTGGCTTATCGTCCGGTCGGACAATCGGAAATGGATTCCACGCCGCGAATATTTTTGCCCCCTGCAATGGCCATGTTCACGACCTATGGCCGACTCAGCGAGCTCTATATTGAAACTCCCCCCAGCAAGGGCACATTGACGGTACTGGCGCCTTTACCGAATAGCCGCCGGTTCTCCTATATGCCAAACCCCGGTGCAAGCGGCCGCGACAGCTTCACGTTTTATACCTCGCGCACTTCGCTTGATGGGGGCGGGCGTACAAACTTGCGCACCGTACTCATCGACATCGAGTCGCCGCTGGCGCCTTCCTTTGGCGATGAAACCGGAGCTGATTTCCTTGTCGGTGTCGCGGGACAAATGCAGTTGCGTGTATCCGGCATTCCGCAACCGGTGGTCACCATCGATGGCGCATCGCCGCCCGGTATCGTCCAGACCTTTGTTACCAGCCAGAGCATCTACTACGGGTTCCAGAACGATGTGCGTTACGCCGGCACGCCGCCCGTGGGAAGCGGGGGCGATTACCCAGTTACGGTGACCGCCAGCAACGGTATCGGTCCTGCGGTGACGCGCAATCTGACACTGCGTGTCAGCAAGCGCCCCAACTACATCAGTTTTTCCCCGCCTTCGCAGATCGTGATCGGCTCCGGCGGCGTGCCATTGAATGCCACCGGCTACTCCAGTGCGCCGGTGAGCTACTCGACAAATGACAGTACGGCGTGTCCGCTGGCCAATGGCGCGGTGGTACCGCGCGCGTTGGGCTCCTGCCAGATTACCGCCAATCAGGCCGGTGACGATGTCTATGTCGCTGCGGCACCGGCGACGCGGACAATACAGGTGATCGCGCAGCCGCAGATCATCAGTTTCCCGTCCCAGGCAACCAGAGTGTTCAATGCCAACGCGACGTTCGAAATCAATCCGCTGGCAGTCGCCAGTTCGGGCCTCGTCGTTACTTATGAATCTTTGACACTGTCACGCTGCAGTATTTCGGGCACCACGGTGACGATGCTAAGCGCAGGTAATTGCACCATCCGGGCATCCCAGGCTGGCAACAGCAGGATCGCTGCGGCCTTTGCCGACCAGACGATTCCGCTCAACGCACCGCCCGGCGGTGGACAGCCGCGCCTGGTGACGCCGCAGTTGCCACGTGCCGTCGCCGGCGTTCCGTACTCCGCCAGTTTGTTGCTGGCAGGGACTTTGCCGGTGCTCAATGCAACCGTGAGCGGCTTGCCGCCGGGCCTGACCGCGACACATAACGGCGCAGGCAGTATCGACATAACCGGTATTCCCAGCGGCGACGGCAGTTACGGCCTTCTCATCCAGGCGTCTTCTTCCGCGGGACAAATCCTCAATGGAGTGATGCTGGATGTGCTGAATGCAGCCAACTACGCCGGCAATGTCGCGCAGATTGACGGTGGCGACGGCCACACCTGCGCATTGCTCAGCGGCGGCGTGCAATGCTGGGGCTACAACGCCTATGGACAGCTGGGCGACAATTCGACCGCCACCAGCTCCGTCGGCCGCATCAGCATTCCTCCGGGCAGCGGTGCAACGCGCGTATCGGCCGGAGACCAGCATACTTGTGCCGTGGTGGGCAGCGGCGTGCAATGCTGGGGCGGCAACGCCAGCGGACAGCTTGGCGATGGCTCCACTACGCAACGGCTATCGCCGGTGGTGACTATTGCGTCCGGCAGCGGCATCAGCGACGTGTCGGCAGGTATCACTCATACCTGCGCGGCAGGCGCGGGCGGACTCTGGTGCTGGGGAGCGAATAACTACGGACAACTCGGTACCGGCGACACAATGGCGCGCACGTCGCCGACGCAAGTCATTGCAGCGGGATCCGGCGTAACCGCTGTCGCCGCGGGCAACGGGTTCACCTGCGCAATGGTGAGCGGCGGGGTGAAATGCTGGGGCTTGAACAGCGCCAGCCAGCTGGGGGACGGTGGCGCGGTGGCGCAGAGTGCAGTACCTGTCACCACCATCGCATCAGGCAGCGGTGTGACGGCGCTCGTGGTCGGAAATGCGCATGCATGCGTGGTGCGTAACGCAGGTTTGCAATGCTGGGGCTATAACTACTATGGCCAGATCGGCAACAGCGGCGGCGCGGCCAGCACACCGCAGCAAATCATTGCCGCCGGTTCAGGCGTTACCGGTGTGGCGGCCATGCGTTTCTCGACCTGTGCGCTGGTTGCGGGCGGGGTGCAGTGCGCCGGTGAAAATTACAGCGGTCAGCTGGGTATAGAGTCCAACGTCAACAGCAATGCGCTGATTGCGACATTGCCGGCGGGCTCCGGCGTCACGTCAATCACCGGCGGCGGGACTCACGCTTGCGTACTGATTGCAGGCCACGTGCGATGCTGGGGGGGCAGCAGCAGCGGCCGGCTTGGCAATGTCGCGCTGGAAAACGCCTGGCGCGTGCCGGTGCAAGCCATCGCAGCCGGGAGTGGCGCCACGTCCGTTACGGTCAATGCGCTTTCGTCCCTCTATTCGGACGCGGCGTTTTCAGGCCATACGTGCGCCGTGGTCAACGGTGGTGTCTCCTGTTGGGGCAACAACCGGATCGGCACGCTAGGCAACAACACTTACGACAACTCCGCAGTACCGGTGACGGCGATTGCCGCAGGAAGTGGCGCTACGGCGGTTACATCCGGCGCGGATCACGTTTGCGCGATCGTCGCAGGCGCTGCGAAGTGCTGGGGTAGCGCATACAAGTATCAGTTGGGCGACAACACCGGCAGCGCATGGCCGACGCCGCGACAGGTTGTAAACCTGACCGGTGGTGTGACGGCCATTGCCGCCGGCAGGGAACATACCTGCGCGGTCGCCAGCGGCGGAGTCAAATGCTGGGGCGACTATCTGTACGGGCAACTGGGCACCGGCGGCTACAACCAAACCCTATCCGCGGTCGCGGTCAGTAACGCACCGGCCGGTAGCGGCTATACCGGCATAGCCGCCGGCGATTTTCACAGTTGCGGCCTGGTGGCAGGCAGCGTTCGTTGCTGGGGGCGCAATCATGTCGGTCAACTGGGTACCGGCGACACGGCGCCGAGCCTGGTTCCGATAAGCGCGACCCAGGCGGGCGCGGGCAACAGCATGATTTCAGCCGATGTTGCGCTCAATTGCAGTGTCGCCAATGGTGGCGTGCGCTGCTGGGGAGCCAACGACAATTTCTGGAGCGGCTCGGGGCAATTGCTGGCTGACGGCAGCAACGCCACCGCCGTCTCCGTTGGGGAAAACTACCTTTGCGTGATCATCAGCGGTGGCGTGCAATGCGTTGGCGCGAACTACACCGGACAGCTGGGCAATGGCAGCTTGATCGAGAGTACCGATCTGGTTCAGGTGATTCCAGTCGGAAGCGGCGTGACGGCCATTTCGGCCGGTTACCGCCACACCTGTGCGATCGCCGGCGGCGGCGTGGTTTGCTGGGGAGAGTCGATACACGGCCAATTGGGCACGCGTTCAGTCTACCCTTACGGCAAGCACCTCCCGGCTGCAGTGCAGATCATGTTCGCGCCGCAGTCGATCGTCTTTGCGCCATTGGCTGATCGAAGCGCCGCATCTCCGGCGTTTACGGTCGCCGCCACCGGCGGCGCATCGGGCAATCCCGTCATGTTCACCGCGCAAACACCCGCTGTTTGTACCGCTAGCGGCGTAAATGGCAGCACCATCACACTGACCGGCGTCGCAGGGACTTGCAGCATTGCTGCCAATCAGGCCGGCAATGCGGACTATCTCGATGCGCCTGCGGTGGTGCAGAGTTTCACGGCAGGTACACCGCCTCAATATACCGTTACACCGTCGGCCGGCGCCAACGGCAGCATTAATCCATCTACGCCGCAAACGGTGACTGCGGGCGGGGCCATGAGCTTCACGTTGACACCGGCGGCAGGTTTCGTCGCCGGCGTTGGCGGCAGTTGCAACGGCGTGCTGAACGGAAATGTATACACCATCGGGTCAGTGCAGGGTAGTTGCAGCGTTTCGGCGAACTTCACCGCGGTCCCGGCGGGTGCGCCGGGAGCCCCGATTGTCAATGTTGCCAGCCCGCTGCCTGCTGCGGCGCGCGTGTATTTCTCGCCCCCCGCCTCAAGCGGCAGCAGCGCCATCAGCTACTACACGGTCACCTGCCAGCCCGGTAACGTGAGCTTCAGCAACCTGACTTCGCCGATCGTGGTGCAGGGACTGACCGATGGTGTGGCCCACACCTGCAGCGTTACGGCGACCAATGCCAGCGGCACCGGCCCGGCCTCGGCCGCCAGCAATAGCGTGGTGCCGGGCACCACGCCTGCGGCACCGGTGCTGGTGGGCGTCATGTCGCGCAAGACGCACGGTGCGACGGGTGTGTTTGACTTGTCTGTAGACACCAGCCAACCTGTCGGCGGTACGGTCTCGGTCGAGCCGCGGATCATCGGATCGGGCCATAACATCGTCTTCCTGATGAGCAGCACCGTGAACGCCGTCGGTAGCGTGACTGCGGTTGACGCGGCAGACGTGCCCGTAGGCAGCGCAACGGCCTCATTTACCGGTAACGAAGTCACCGTGGTCTTGACCGGAATACCTGACAACCGCCGCGTGAAAATACAGGTAAACAATATCAATGGCGTGACAACTGCCGTAGCGGCACTTGGGTTCCTGGTCGGCGATGTCAACAACTCGCGTTCAGTCAACGCGAGCGACATCGCAGGGGTGAAAGCGCGGTCCGGCCAGACTGCCGATGCCGGCAATTTCAAGTTCGACTTCAATACCTCCGGCGGCATCAACGCAACGGACATCGCCGCGGTCAAGGCTCGCGCGGGATCGGTGCTCCCCTAGCAGCGGGGTGAAAAAGTCTATATTTGGCGCGGCTTTCCAGGCACTTTTGGCTGGAAATCCGCGCCAGTGCTTGTGTTTTGTCACTTGCAATTTGTCGCGTTGCGTCAGCGCGGGTACTCGCGTCTGTTAAACTGGCGCCATTCCAATCCAATAACGCGGCGACTCCTGCTGCGACGCTCACTCATGTTGCAAACCGTTTTTCGCTGGGCCGCCCGGGCGATGCCCGCGCTGCTGTTGCTGGCCTGCGCTTCTGCACAGGCCCAGAACAAGCTGTTCCTGCGCAGTCAGACCTATGCCGGTTTGATTTCCTACGAGACCCTGACAGTGAACGACACCAACGGCGCGTTCACCTCGACCGGCAATTCGTCTGACCAGATCAGCGTGACCGGGGGTGGATATAGCCTCAAATTCCGCGTACCGTCGGGGCAGACATTGGCTGTCGGAGAGTACGAGGCGACCGAGATATACCAGTCGGACGTGACCTCCCGCACGGCCATGTATGTGTACGCGCAAAACTACAACTGGTATTGCAATACCGTTACCGGACGCTTCCGGATTCTTGAACTCACGCGCGATGCGCAGGGCGCGATCGTCTCGCTCGCACTCAACTTCCAGCAGCACTGCAACAACAGCTATAGCGCGGTCATGGGACAGTTGCGGTTCAATAGCGCCATTGCCACCGATGAAGGCCGGCGGACTCCCGACTACATGATTTTCCAGCCGGTCACGAACGCCACTCCTGGCGCGGCGGTAACGTCCAATTCGGCCACGATCGGCGGGCTTGACGCGCCCATTGCCATCAGCATCGCGGGCGGCGAATACTCGATCAATAACGGGACGTTTACCAGCGCCGCGGTGGCGGTTCAGAACGGCGACACGATACGTGTTCGCATTGCCGTTCCGGCGGCAATTGGCACTCGAGCCACGGCGCATGTCGACTTCAATGGCTATCGAAGCTCGTTCGCTGTCGGCAATACCATTCCGACGGCGCCGCAGCCGGTGTACTCGATGGTGCAACTGTATGGCCAGTCTGCCGGTGGTTATTCGAGTGCGAGAACCGTATTGCTCAGCCCGCTGACGATGCAAACGTTGCGATTGAGCAAGGCATCCTACGATGGCGTGACGCGCGGCATACGCATCGAATCGATGGAGCCTTATTCGTCAACGTCGTTTTTGAACCTGAATTTCTATGCGCCGCAGGGGAATACCATCACGGCAGGGGAGTACCCGAATCTGGCGGCCAGTCCGGTGTCCAATCAAAGTGCCCTGGTGTTGGGCTATGGCGGCTACAGCAGTATTCTCGGGTCGTCCGTGTATTGCTACGACAGCACCAGCCCGATCAAGGCGACCGTGCATGAAGTCGAATACGCGAGCGACGGCATGCCGAGCAAGCTGGCAATGGATTTCGTGATCACCTGCTACAACGGCAGCTACGGGCGGGTTTTCGGCTATGTGCGCATCAACAGCACGCGGGCCGTCGACTACACCAGGACCTTGCCGGCGCAATTCCAGTTTCCCGGCGTCAGCGATGCGCAGTTGAACACCCAGTACACGTCGCAAAGCGGTACGGTCGACGGCATCAACGTCGCCGTGCCCATCACCGTCAGCGGCGGCGAGTACAGCATTGCCGGTGGTCCGTTCACTGCGGCGGCGGGAACGATCAGCAACGGACAGACGGTACGCGCACGCCTGACCAGTGCATCGACTGCCAATACGCTGCGCGTGGCGACGCTCAATATCGGCGGGGCTGAATTTCCATTCAAGGTCGGCACCGCCGTGGTATCGCTGCCGCAGCCGGGGACGGATGCGATGATGGTGCAGGTCAGCGTTCCGCGTGCCGAGAACCAGGCGTTGGTGACCCGGGTCTACACGCCCGCAACACTGGCAACCTTTGTTTTTCAGGCTTCGCAGAGCTACCCCAAGCAATTCCAGGTATTGGCGCGCAAGTCCGGAAACTCCAGCGAGGATCTGTCTGTGAGTTTTGGCGGATTGTCCGGCGAGCGGCTGGTGCCGGGAACCTACACCGATGTCGCGAGCTACAACGACAATTCGCGGGTGATGGTCAATCAGCAGCAACAGGGCTGCTATGCCGGCGCGCCGTTCGGTCTGCTGGTCGTTCACGAGATCGAGTACGACGTCGCCGGCACGCCGACCAAGGCCGCGATCGACTATCGGATCGACTGCTCGACAAACTCAACATTGTCCGAGCAGTACAACTACTTGCGATTCAACTCGACGGTACCGATCGACTACACCATAAACCGTCCTGCGCCATTCAGTTTCACCTCGGTCAAGGGCGCCAATCCCGGCGACATCGTGACGTCGAATCAGGTCACCATGCGTGCGATCAATGTCAGCGTGCCCATCTCCGTGGTGGGTGGGGAATACGCGATCGAAGGGGGTGCTTTCACATCCGCGTCCGGCTTGGTCGCGCCGGGCCAGAAGGTACGCGTACGCACACAGGCCGCGGCCGACGCCAATGCCGTGAAGACGGTGACGTTGACTGCTGGCGTGCGTGGCGCCGATTTTCTGGTGGGCACCGATCCCGGGGTCTCGCCCCAGCCGAACGGCTCGCCGATGGTGGTGATTCAGGCTCAGAACTACAATGGCTCGGCGACCCGGCAGATTTATTCCGCCGGCACGCTGCATGACGTCGGGCTCGGTCAGGCCGCCACGTACTACGCGCGCACCAGCGTCGAGATGAAGCGTTTGGTGCCCAATCTCGATGGCAGCATTCCGGCCACCGTCATGTACCTGTCCGGCCCGAACGGCAGCCTGCTTGATGTCGGTACCTATCTGGACGCCGTTGGCAACAGCGGTTCTCCGGAGCGGGCCTACGTGTCCCCGTTCAACAATTTTTACCCATCGTACGGCGCGCAAGAGGACTTACTTCCCTACTGCTACTCGAGCGGTTCGATCCTGCCGACAAGCACGCGTTTCATTGTGCGTGAAATAGAGAGCTCGCTTAGCGGGCAAACGCTGAAGTTGGCGCTTGACATGGTGCGGACGTGCGGCATTTATGATTTGCAGAATGTTTCCGGGCCGGCGGCGATCTTTACTTCGGTACGCATCAACTCCACGATACCGATCGACTACGAGTTGCGGCAGCCGGTTCCATTCGTGTTGAGCCCGGTGCCGGGCGTGGCGCCCGGGACGGCAGTCGAGTCGGCGGCGTTCACGATACGCGGCATTACCGTTGCCGTACCGATTGCCGTCACCGGCGGCCAATACAGCATAGACGGCGGCGCATTCACAGCGACGGCAGGCACCGTGTCGGCGGGCCAGGTGGTGAAGGTGCGGCTGACCGCGTCCCCGCTGGCGAACGACCTGCGCACGGCCGTGATCAGCGTCGGCGAATATTCGACGGAATTCAAGGTAGGTACGGCGCCCGGCTCCAACCCGCCCGCCAACGGCGCGCCTTTGATGTTGATGATCAGCCAGGGCAATGAGGTCATCGGCCAGGGCCGCACGGATGTGGTGTCGCCGGCAACTTTCCGCACCATCGTGGCCAGCCGCGATTGGTACGCCGGCAACGTCAATGTCACTGCAAACCCGATGGTCGGCAGCTCAGGCGCCAGCTGGCAGGTCAACGTCTTTGCCCCCCAGGGCACATTGATCATGCCGGGGACATATACCCAGATTACAAACGGCAGTTACCCCGTGACCGGCCGCATGGGTTTGCGCGCCTCGAGCAACGGCAACTACTGCTACAACTACACAAGCGACCTTTATCCTGCCGGTACCTCAATGACCGTGCACGAAATCGAATATGCGGGAACCGGCACTTACGATCCGCCAACCAAGGTCGCCATCGATTTTGTCCTGTACTGCGCAGGCAATCCGGATCCGCTATATGGCTATATTCGCATCAATTCCAGCGTAGCCATCCAGCCGCTGGTGGACAATAATCCCTCGCCGTTTTCCTTTGCGCCGGTAGGCTCGGCTACGCGCAATGCGGCGATTGTTTCGGCATCCGCATCGCTGACCGGCTTCAACGTTGCATTGCCGATCTCGGTCATCGGTGGGGAATACAGTATCGACGGCGGCGCATTTACCGCGATGCCGGGCATTGTGAATTCCGGTCAGACTGTGCGGGCGCGCGTGATCGCCTCGGCATCGTTTGGTGGAACCGCCAAGGCCACGATTACCGTCGGCAGCCGAAGCGGCGAGTTCGCCGTCACCAGCGAATATGCCGACAGCTATCCCGATCTTCCGGTCTTTCCTTCAGCGACCGCCGCGCCGCGCAGTAGCTGGGTGGTTTCTGCCGCCCAGGTGCTGACCGGCTTCAACAGCCCTGCGTCGATCTACATGTATGCAGGTGAATACAGCATCAACGGCGGTCCATTCACCTCCGCGCAAGGCACGGTCATGCCGGGGGATTCGTTGCGCTTGAGGGTCATGACCGGTGCGATCTACGGAGCCAGCTATTCCGCGCAACTGGCTGTCAGTGGCTACTACGTGTATTTCCAGGTGCAGACCGTGCAACAGGCCGTCATCCAGGTATCGATTAATGGCAGCGGCAGTGTTCGTTTCGATCCTGCCGGTGTGACCTGTAGCGCTACCTGCGGCCAGTTGTTCGATCAAGGTACGCAGCTAACACTGACGGCAACGCCGAGTGCCGGTCAGGGTTTTGCCGGCTGGAGCGGTGGCGGGTGCAGCGGCACCGGCCAATGCACGATCGCGCTCGATCTCACTGCACAGGTCACGGCAACCTTTGCTGCGTTGCCGCCCGGTGCGCCCACGCTGACTGCAGCCGCGCCCGGCGATGGCCGCGTGACGCTGGTATTCGCGTCACCGGCAAGCAACGGTGGCTCGGCCATTACCAGCTATCAGGCCACCTGCATGCCCGGCACCATTACCGCATCCGGCACGGGATCGCCGTTGGTGGTGACCGGCCTTGCGAACGGCACCGCCTATCAATGCACGGTCGCGGCGACCAACGCCAACGGTACCGGTGCGGCGTCCAATGCATTGAGCGTGACACCGGACGCACTGGCGATTTCACTGGTGGCGGTGCAATCGCGCAAGACGCATGGCGCGGCTGGCGTATTCGACTTGCCGGTGGATGCCAGCCAGCCGATCGGCGGCCCGGTCACTGTTGAGCCGCGCTCCATCGGCGCCGGGCACAACATCGTGTTCCAGATGAGCGACAACATCACCGCCATCGGCAGCGTCACCGTCGTCGATGCGGCGGATGCGCCGATCGGCAGCGCGACCGCCTCGTTCAGCGGCAATGAAGTGATCGTGGTCCTGACCGGTACACCGGACAATCGTCGCGCGAAGGTGCAGGTAAACAATATCAACGGCACGGCAACCGTCTCGGCCGCATTGGGTTTCCTGGTGGGTGATGTCAACGGTTCGCGCTCGGTCAATGCGAGCGACATCTCGGGGGTGAAGGCACGCTCGGGCCAGACCGTCGATGTGAGCAATTTCAAGTTCGACCTCAACACTTCCGGCGGCATCAATGCCACGGACATTTCGGCGGCAAAGCCACGCTCGGGATTGGTGTTGCCATAGCAGGAGCAGTAAGCTGAAACTCAAGCACTGGCGCGGCTTCGCAGGCATTTTTGCTCTGAAGTCCGCACCAGATCTTGAGTTTGGTGATGTGACCTGCCTTTCTCGACGATGGCGATGAAGTCGTGGCAACATCGGCGCAACTGTTTGGAGGCCGTTTTTGAAAGCGATTCTTTCGCGTACTTTTCACTCTCTCGCGTTCTGCCTGATTGCGATATTGTCAGCGGCGATTGGCGCGCATGCGCAGCCGGGCGAGAGTGCCAAGGCGCCACCAATCTTGCTGGCAAAGGTTCTCGATCCCTCGGTCGATCCGGCGAAATACCTGGTCAGCGAAAAATACGATGGCGTGCGTGCCATTTGGGATGGGAGGGTACTCAGGTTCCGCAGTGGCAATGTGGTCAGCGCGCCGGCGTGGTTCATCGCCAAGCTGCCGCCGCAGCCGCTCGACGGTGAACTCTGGCTTGCGCGCGGCAAATTCGAGACGCTGTCCGGCTACGTGCGCAAAACCGAACCCGTCGACGATGAGTGGAAGCAGATCAAATACATGGTGTTCGAGTTGCCGGGTGGCGATGGCACCTTCGCCGCGCGTGTCGAGCGTATCCGCGATATCGCCAAAAAAACAAATTGGCCGCAGTTGATCGCGGTCGATCAATTCCGTGTCGCCGATCGTGCCGCGCTGAAACGCAAGCTCGATGCCGTGATGAAAGGCGGCGGCGAGGGGCTGATGCTGCATCTGGCCGATGCGCCGTATGTCACCGGCCGCAGTGATGTGTTGCTCAAATTGAAGCCACTGGACGACACCGAAGCGGTCGTGGTCGAACACATTGCGGGCAAGGGGAAATATGCCGGCATGACCGGCGCGTTGCGAGTCGAAATGCCGGACGGCAAACGCTTTGTCATCGGTACCGGATTCTCCGATGAAGTGCGCAAGAATCCGCCACCGATCGGCAGCACGGTGACTTACACCTATCGCGGCCTGACCAGGAATGGCCTGCCGCGATTCGCCAGCTATTTGAGAGTGAGGGATAAATTCTGATGCGTGTGATCATTGCCTCAATGCTGCTTTCGATGTCGGTGCCATCGGTATGGGCCCAGACCGCGCCTCCGGCAACACCGGCGCCGGCCGATCCTGCTCCGGTCGAAAAACCAGTGGTACTGCCCGTGGTGGAAAGGGCCAACGAGATCGCCGGCGCGAAGCTGGTCGAGGCGCTGCGCAAAGGCGGCTATGTGCTCTACATGCGTCATGCCGAGCAGATTCCGCCGAAGTCTACTGAATGCGAACCCGTCAACCTGACACCGGTCGGCGCAGAACAGGCGCGCAAAGTCGGCGCCGCGTTGCGCGAACTGAAAATTCCCATCGGGCCATTGCTGACGTCGGAGCCGTGCCGCAATCTCGATACGGCAAAATTGCTCGGCCTCGGCAAGTACGAAATCAATCAGGGGCTGAACCCCGGCGGCATGCCTCAGGGCTTCAATCCCGGCCCGCCACGCACGCGCCTGCTGGCCACGCTGCCGCCCGCGGGCAGCAATGCGCTACTGGTCTCGCACGTGCATGGTTCGAGAGACAAGAGCGAGTGGATGCATCTGGAACTGGCCGAAATCATCGTCTACCGGCCCGATGGAAAAGGCGCCTCTACGCCGGTGGCGCGGGTGAGGGTGGAGGGGTGGGAGGAGTTGAAGAAGGTGGTGCAGCCGTAGGGCGGTAGATGGAGCCAACTTTGAGATCAGTACAGATCTGCTTTTTGGAAAACTGCTACTAACTCAATTTCAGAGTTGTGCTTTCGCGATTTTGCTGGCTGTAAGATGTGAAGTGTCACCGAAGCTAACACAAGCGCTCTATGGAGATGCTTGGATAGGCGCAAATTTGATACGGCCCAGTGCTATGGAATGGCTTTCAAAACTCTTTGACATTACGAAACTTCCATCGAAGTTCTTTGCGTGGATTGCATTGCTCGCCGGCTGTAGTTTATTTTTGCCCGCTCGAATCTTGGCGCTGCTTCAAATTGACAAGCTGCCGACTGATTACAAGCCGTTTATTGGCGCGGCGTTCTTGGCATCATCAGCGTTTCTTTTGATAAATATTGCAATCTGGGTTTGGTCGAAGGTTGTTGGCTGGTTTCGCAAGCGTGGCGATCTTGCAAAGATGGTATTGACTTTGACTGAGTTAGATAGCAACGAGAAGGCAGTGCTTCGCGAGTTTTTCATCCAAGGGGCAAATGTCATTGAATTGCCGATAGATCACCCGACAGTCACAGGTCTTACTAGAAAAGGAATTGTGACTTATGCTGGACAAAATGGTTATCGCGGTCTCGCCGGAAGCGTATTTCCATGCCAGCTTACAAGTCATGCCAAACGATTGATTACGATCGACTTACTGGGGCTATCAATGACGCCTACTGAAGCTGATATCAAGGCTATTCGTGAGGCGCGTCCAAACTATATTGCCGAGATTGAAAAGAAGGACCGTTGGCGCGGCGGCTCGTTTTGGAACTAAAGAGTAAATGAACAAAAGAGACCGGTGCCAGTGCTTTTGGGCGACAGGTTCGCGACGCTTTTTTTCTACCTGCTGAAAATCCGCAACTCACTGGCTAGTTGCGCCTTCAAACGGATTCACAACCCGCAACCGCTTTTCCACCACCAACCCATCCTGCATATCCTCGCTATACAAGACCTTGCACTCCGTGAGCAGCGCAGCCGCGACGATCATCGAATCGTAAACACTCAAGCCATAACGTTCGGCAATTTCCCGGCCGCGATCGTGCGTCTCCAGCGTGATCGCTTCGATGCTGCAGAGCGCACGCAGTGGCGCAAGAAATTCGTCGATCTCCGCCCACGACATGCCGAGCTTACGTTTCGCCACGTTGGCGATCTCGTTCAACACTTGCACGCTGATTGTGCCGCCGGCGTGCAGAATGGCTTCGGCTACTTTAGCTTTGGCGGCGTCTGTCGATAGCAGGTAAAGAATGATATTGCTGTCGATGAACGCCTTAGCGGGCATTGGCCTCGTCCCGCTCGAATTTGAAATCGGGCGGCAGCTTTCCGCGGAACTGGCGCATGCGCGCGATCAGCGCTTCGCGGTCAGGTTTTTTGGTGACGCGCAGATGGCGTGCGTCGGCGATGGTGACTTCGATGTCGTCACCTTCCTTGAGTTTTAGTGCGTCCACGACGATGGCGGGTAGGCGGATGGCGAGGCTGTTGCCCCATTTGGAAACTTGCATGGCAGGCTCCTTGGATATACGTTTGATTTAATGTATATCTTGTGGGGTGGGGTGTCAAATGGTCATTTTCTAGTATGAACCGCAAGCACTGGCGCAGATTTCCGGCACAAAATGGCTGGGAAGGCGCTCTGGCGCTGGGTTTTTGACTATTTATGCTGGGTAGATGGTCAGAGGTACGAGAGCCGGCGGGAATGTGCCGGTCTCGGCTTAGGCCGATCCCGTCATCCTTTCGTTTCGCTACAGGACCGCGCTTCGCGCGTCCAAGTGAAGTCCACTGGACTTCACTTAGTCGAACCCCGAAATGGCGGTTCTCATCCGCCCGGCTCCACCAAAGAAAAAGCCACCCCGAGGGGTGGCTTTGATTTGGTGGAGCCGGGCGGAATCGAACCGCCGTCCGCAAGCCCTCCACAGGCCGCTCTACATACTTAGATCCCCTCTTTTGATTCTGACCGCTCGCACGCCGGTGGGCAGGCTTGTGAGCAGCGAGCCACCTAAATTTAACCCTGCATCAAGTGGCCCGATGCAAGGCGATCCTCGTTAATGACTCTGCTGTGTCCTGGTACGAGTACCGTGACACCTGACGTTGAGGCCCATCAGTGCAGAGCGCACGACCGGTTATTAAGCGGCCAGAGCGTAGTTTTCGTCGTTTGCGACTATTTGGTTTGTGGGTGTATTTACGAGGTAGCCACGCCTCGGTATGCACGGTTCTGCTTTGTTGCCCACGTCGAAACCAGGTCGGCCCCGAATTCGGTGTGAAACGTGATTCTACTTTGTTGTGGGGGCGAAGGCAGGCAAATCAAGCGGAGCAATGAGGATGCAATATTGAAACTCCAGTATTGGCGCGGGTTTCCGGCCTTTTTTGGTCTGCAGAGCGCGCCAGTGCTGGGGTTTTATCTATTGGACACTACTATCAACTCCCAGTCCGTTCGTGGTGAGCTTGTCGAACCACAAGCGAACTGCATTGGATCCCCAACTTGTATCAAAGCCCTTCGACGGGCTCAGGGCGAGCGGTAGTTTTTTAGAAGTACCCTTTGCATGCTGTGAAAATTGAAGCAGCTATGCAGTTTGGTAATCGGGCACCCTCAAACCACCTTCAATGCCGGCCAGCTGATGCTGATGCGCGCGCCGCCCATGGCCGATTGGGAGATGGTGGCTTTGCCGCCGTGCCATTCGGCGATGCGTTGGACGATGGCGAGGCCCAGGCCGGTGCCGCCATTGGCTTGGCGGGTGCGGCTTTCGTCGAGGCGCGCGAAGGGCTGGAACAGTTTGGCGTGATCGGCCTCGGGGATGCCGGGGCCGTCGTCGTCGACGTGAATAACGTAGCGGCTGTTCTGCGTGTCCACATGCACTTCAACGCGCGACTTGGCGTAGCGCAGTGCATTGCGCACCAGGTTCTGCACTGCGCGCGCCATGTACTTGGGCTCGCAGGCGGCGTCGGCGATGCTGGAATCCACGGCGACCGGGATATTGATATCGCTGGCCTGCGCGGCTTCGATCTCGTCTTCCACCGCGTTCGGCAGCCAGCTTTCCACCGGCACTGCGGCGAGTGCGATCTGCGGCGCGGCGGCGTTGCGCTCAAGGCGCGAATACAGAAGCATTTCCTGCACCAGTGCGTCCAGCTCGTCCACGTCCTGATGCATCTTCTTCAGCAGTTGCTCGCGTTCGCCCGAGGTCTGCGCGTCTTCCGCCAACGAAATTGCGAAGCGCAGGCGCGCGAGCGGGGTCTTCAGTTCATGTGAGACGGCGTTAGTGAGGTCGCGCTGCGAATGCACCAGCTTGCCGATGCGTTCGGTCATGCGATTGAAGGAGTCCGCGATCGGTCTCAAAGCAGAACTGGCGCGCATTTTCAGGCTGACATCGAATTTGCCCGCGCCGACCTGTTCTGCGGCGACGTCGAGTTTTTTCATGTCGCGGCCGAACACCCATAGCCACAGCAACAGCGCCAGCGCATACAGGGTTGATTCCACCATCCAGGTGAAGATGATGGGCCGGAAAATGCCGAACACCAGCGGCTGCGGCGGGGCCGGGGCCACCAGCACGGCGACGAAGTCGGTGTCGAACAGCGTGCGGTACATGATCTGCCCGCCGCCGTCGGGCAGGGCGCGCAGATGAACATGCCCGGTGGAGATCTGCTCGATATCGCCGCTGGCCACCTCTCCGCTCATTGCCAGATTTTCCAGCCGCTGCAGATGCGCCGGCGTGCCGATGCGCTTTTGCAGCACCTCCACCCGCGCCGGCCATTCGGATTGCGGATAGGGACGCAACGCTTCCTCGAGAAAAACAAAGGTGCGGCGAACGCGCTCCTGTCCGGAGGTGGCGGCCGCCTGCCGATTGGTGCTCTCGAACACCTGCCGCTGAATCAGGAACGATGTCAGCGAGGTGAGCAGGATGAATACCCACAGCTTGAGGAACAGCTTGGCCACAGCGGCAAACCTTGTGAAGCGGAAACGGGCGTCTAGCTTACCAGCCGGTGGGGCTGAACAGGTAGCCGTGCGGGCGTACGGTTTTGATATGTGCCGATGCGACCGCTTCGTCGCCGAGCTTCCTGCGCAAGCGGGAGACGCGCGAATCGATCGAGCGGTCTATGCCGTCGTAGTCGAGGCCGCGCAGGGATTTGAGAATTTCATTGCGTGGCAACACGCGCCCGGCATTGGTGGCGAGCAGCCACAGCAGGTCGAATTCGGCCGTGGTGAGGTCGATATTGTCGGATCCGATTTTCACTTCGCGTGAAATCTTGCTGATGCGCAATTGGCCGAATTGCAGCGAATCGCCGTCGGCGACGATTTTGTCCTGCGAGGACGAACGGCGCAGGATGGCCTTGATGTGGGCCAGCAGCACGCGAGGCTGCACCGGCTTCGCCAGATAGTCGTCGGCACCCATTTCGAGGCCCAGCACCTGGTCGATGTCTTCATCGCGCGCGGTGAGCATGACGATCGGCAGGTCGGAACCTTGATTGCGCAGTTCCCGGCAGATGTCGAAACCATCCATGCCTGGCAGCATCACGTCGAGCACCACCAGATGCGGCTGCTCGCGTGCGATGCGCGCCAGCGCTTCATCGCCGCGATGTTCGATCGAGACCTTGATGTTGCGTTTTTCGAGGTACTCGGCAGTGAGGCGCGCGAGTTCGACATCGTCTTCGACAATCAGGACGCGATAGGCTTGCCCTGCCGGGCTGTGAATGACGTCCATGTCGAGGTCGGGATTCAGTTTGGGATTAACAGGGCTGGAAGACCGCATTTCGTATCCTTGCAGCATGGCTGCCTCCGATAAGATTTATCAATTATCGAGGATACGTGGGGAAAAGTGCGCATGTGTAGCATTGTGTAGCGAAATATCGCCGCACCTGCCGCCGGGCGGTGGACTGTCCGGCAACAGGCAGGCGACGATCGGTTCAGGGTCTAGAAGCTGTATTTCGCACCGATGGTGAAGTAGCGGCCACGCAGGTCGTTCTGCGAGATGTCGTACTGCACGGTGGTGGAGGTGCCGCCGTTCTGCGGATCAAAAGGTGGCTTGGTGTCCAGCAGGTTCTGCACGCTGGCGTAGAGCTTCAGGTTCTTGAAACCGTTGTAGGCGACGAACAGGTCGTACTGGGTGTACGCGCCGATTCGCGCCTGTGCCGGCGGTACGGATACCTGCTGCTGGTCCCAGGAGTGGTTGTAGAGGCGGTTCAGCGTGGTGGAGAAATTGCCTTGATCCCAAGTCAGCCCCAGGCGCCCGCGGTAGCGCGGCACACCGCCACCGAGGAAGCCGTTGGAATCGACATAATCGACAATGTCCTGTCCTACTGCCGGCTGGCTCTTGAATGTGCTGACAAACACCCAGTCGCCATTGATGGTGAACTTGCCCATGCCGGCGGTACGGAAGGTATAGCGGAAATCGAGATCGACACCGGAAGTTTCGTTCAACGCCAGATTGCGGAACTGGTCGAATACGGCGATCAGCGTGCCATCCGCGCCGCGCAGTATCTGCCCCGGATATTGCGCCGGGTTGTTGACCACGGTCTGAAAACCGTTCGACGAAACGACATTGTTCTGCTCGATCTTGTAGTAGCCCAAGCCGATATTCAGGTCCTGGCTCGGCTCCCACACTGCGCCAAAATTGTAGTTGCGCGAACGTTCCGGTTTCAGGTTCTGGTTGCCGGCAAACACGCCGGCGATATTGACCGAGCGGCCGACATTTGGTGAGCCCGCGAAGGTATCCACCACGGAGGTAAAGAACGTGGCCGAGCTGCGGGCATTCTCCGGCAGTGTCGGCGCGCGGAAACCACGCGAGACGGTGCCGCGAATGATCAGCTCGCGCGACGGATTCCACTTGATGCCGAACTTGGGCGAGAACGCACTGCCGAAGTCGCTGTACTTGTCCTGGCGCCCGGCAACCTGCATCTCCAGATTCTTCAGCACGGGCACCGAAAACTCGAAGAAGCCGGCCGTGTTGTCGCGCGAGCCATCGGTCGCAGTCGATCCCTGTCCCAGCACATGTCCAGTTGTGAGCAATGCATCCGGACGATCTACGATCGATTCCTTGCGGTATTCGAGACCGGCGGCAAAGCCCAAAGGCCCCGCCGGCAAAGTCGCGATCTCGCTCGATACTTTGAAGTCGGCAAAGTCGAGCTTGGAGAGCGAATCGCGGCGCGGGTTGATGCGCAGGGTATTGGCGGTGACGGAACCATTGCGCGGATTGAGGAAGTTGTAGGTGTTGTTGACGATCGCGGACAATAGCAGCAGCGCATCGACGCGGTTGTAGTTGATCTGCCCGACCTTGTTTTCGGCGTGCCCCAGCCCGGTTTCCCAATCCCAGTTGCCGGCATTGCCTTTCAGTCCACCGAGCACGCGATATGACTTGGAGTTGATTTCGGTGTTGCGGGGGCCGACATCGAGGAAGGCGTAGTTGATCGCCACCGGAGTGGTGAACGGATTGCTCGAATTGCCGACCGGGAGCGTGCCGTTGATGATGCGCACGCCACCCGTATCGGGGTTGTAGGCGACCGAGGTGTTCGACAGCGGCGATGCAGTCGCGGTCTGGAACGTCTTGTTGTTGCTGTACGACGCTTCGGCGAAGGCGCTAAGTGACGGCGACAGTTCGAAGGTGCCGCGCCCGAGGAATGCCAGGCGTTCTGTCTTGGGGAAAAGTGTGATCACCGACGCAGGGTTATAAGCGCAAAGCGTGCCGGTGGAAGCGAGCTGCGCACCGGGCACCAGTACGCCCGGGATGCTGGTGCCGCAGGTCGCAAACGGCTGGCGCGGCGTGGTGCGATAGGTGCCGATGCTGGCCCAATTCAATGCGCCCCCCTGATATTGGCGCGTATCCTGATCGCGGGTGAAATCGCGCTCCGAGGCCAGCAGCAGGTCGCGCTTCAAGTAGTCCAGCGAAGCGATAAGGTTGTAGCGATCCTTGGCGAGGTCGCCGACGCCGCCTGCGATGCTCGCGCGATACTCGTTCAGCCCTCCTTCAGAAGAGGTGCCGCCGCTGATGCCGACTTCGGCGCCGCGATAGTCGTTGCGCAGGATGATGTTGATTACGCCTCCGATCGCATCCGAGCCGTATACCGCGGAGGCACCGTCTTTAAGTACTTCTATGCGCTCTACCGCAGTAGCGGGGATGGTGTTCAGGTCGACATAGGTGTCCTGCAGGTTTTGCGCGAAGCCGTAGTTGGCCATGCGGCGGCCGTTTAGCAGTACCAGGGTGTTTTTTTGCCCGAGGCCACGCAACGAGGCACCCGCGGCACCCGGCGAGAAGCTGTTGGTGAAGACTTCGTTCAGGCTGTTGCCGGAGTTGGCGGAAATCGAGCGCAGCACATCGGCGACGGTCGATTTGCCGGTGCGTTCAATGTCGGTCTTAGTGATGACTTGTACCGGCGCCACGCCCTCGACGTCGATGCGTTTGATATTGGAGCCGGTGACTTCGATTTTTTCCACCCTCTGCGGAGTGGGTGTTTGTTGCGCAAAGACAAGCTGGGCTGCACCCAGGCTGCCGAGTCCACCGATCGCGAGCATGGCTTTGGCGAGTGCTTTGTATTTGACGTGCATGGGATTTCCTCGTTTGATGATCGATATGCTTGAAATATTTCGCACTGCGGTGCGTGATATCAGGCGAGGATGCTACGCAGAATGTTGTGGCGCTCTGTGTTGTTTTGGCGCGAACGACGCGCCGTTCGTGACGCGTTGTGGCGTCGTGTGACGCGAACTATTTTTCGCGTTTGATTTCAGTGCGTTGTGGCGGCAAAGAATTGCGCACAACGCAGGCTGGAACTTTTGCGCGGATCGCAAAACATGAAAAGTGTCTCGCGAGCGCAACAGTTGCGGTCCGGTTGTCGCCCAGTAACGGGTTCGCGACATCAGATCGCGCGCAGGTTCAGAGCAATGTGGCGATCTGTGCCGGAGCGTCGACAAATGCGGCGGCCGGCCATGCCCGGGGCCGCGGATCCACACCGAGATAACCGTACATCGCCACGACGCCGCGCATGCCGGCTGCGTTTGCCGCCTGGATATCGCGCAGGTCGTCACCGACGTAAAGGCATTGCGCCGGTTCGATGCCGATCAAATTCGCCGCGTGCAGCAGCGAATCAGGATGCGGTTTGGCGCGTGCGCAGGTGTCGCCGCACACAACGCAGGCAGCTCGCGTCGTCACGTCGAGCGCATTCAGCAGCGGATGGGTGTAACGCGTCGCCTTGTTGGTGACGATTCCCCACGCGATATCCCGCTGCTCCAAGGTTTCGACCAGTTCGTGCATGCCATCGAACCAGCGCGACTCAAGGCATAGTGCGCGTTCGTATTCGACCAGAAACGCATCGCGAAGCGGCACGTAACCATCATCCTCAGGCAGGAGATTGAACCCCGCGCGAACCATGCCGCGCGCGCCGTTGGAAACATGGGGACGTACTGCCTCAAGTGGCAGTGGCGGCAATTGATGCTGTGCCAGGACACGGTTGAGCGCGTTGCGCATGTCTGGCGCGGTATCGGCAAATGTGCCATCCAGATCGAATAGCACAGCGCGCACTTCTGTGCGCGTGGATGAGAAGTCCGTCACTGGTCAGGCGCGCAACAGATTCAACGGCTGGAATGTGCGATCGAACACGCCGCGCGACGAGACGCCCCACCAGTCCTGGATGATGGTGGTGTAGAGCGAACGATAGTCGATCACTGGCGGCGGACCATCGATGGCGAAAACATCGATGACAGGCATCGGCTCGCCGTATAGCCCGCCTTTGACGCGACCGCCGGCAACAAAATGCACGGAGGACCAGCCGTGGTGCGTGCCCTTGTCGCCGTTCTCTTTGGGGCAGCGGCCGAATTCGTCATAAGTCGCGACCAGCGCGCGATCCCATTGACCGATTTCGCGCATGCCGGCGCGAAACGCGGCGAGCCCGCTCGCAAGACGGTCTAGCGCAGCGCCATGGAATTTAAGCTGGTTCCAATGGGTATCGAAGGCGTCGTGATGATCGCCGTTTGACGCGTTGATGGTGATGTGCACGACTGGCGGCGCCATGCCGGCTGCCGCCAGCTGCACCGTCGCTTTCAAAGCGTCGCCGAATTCGTTTGCCGGAAAAGTGGTCTTGAGGGAAACCGGATCGCGCTGCGCAAACGATTTCGCGGCATCGCGTGCCGGCATGCTCGTGAGGTACTGCGTGCCTTCGACACGACGGTTGGCCAGCCACTCCGAGGGATGCTGCATGTTTACCACGCGCAGCCGGTCGCCGCGAAACGGCCCCATGGGATCGGACGCGCGGATATCGAGGTCGCCGAACGCCAGCGCGTCGAGCGTGCCTGCGGACTTGTGCGACGCCAACGCGCGTGTCACCCAGCCATCGTTGAGGTATTGATCCGGACTTGCACCGGTAAATTGCATTTCCAGATCGCGGTAGTGCTGATTGGTGATTTCCTGCTGGCCGATGCCTTGCAACAGCGCGATTTCGTTCGCCTCCCACAACGGCGTCAGCGGCGATAGTGCGGGGTGAAATCCGTGCGTATCGTTGATGCGAATGACCTGATCGCGCTTGATGGCGATGTTTGGCCGAAGCCTGGCGTAGCGCTCGCTGGTATACGGAATGACCGTGTTGTAGCTGTCGTTGCCGCCCTTGAGGTAGATCAGCACCAGCAGATTTGCCTTTTCCGAATGTATGGCCGCATGCGCCCAAGGCATGCTGAGCAGGGGCGTGGCTGAGGCTAACGAAAGAAATTGGCGACGGGAGGTACTCATTTGTTTCAGCGCGGCGGTCTTCAGACGGGTTTTCTGCAGGCAACGATGTAGTTCACCGAAACATCGTGGCCCAAGGCGTATTGCTTGCTGAAGGGATTGTAGGTCATCCCGGTAAATTCGGTCACGGAAAGACCTGCCGTTCGTGCCATGGCGGAGAGCTCAGCTGGCGTGATGAACCGGCGGTACTCATGCGTGCCTTTGGGCAGCAGGTTGAGCACATATTCCGCGCCGACAATGGCAAACAGGAACGACTTCGGATTGCGATTCAGCGTTGAAAAAAACAGCCACGCGCCGGGCTTGGCCAAAGCAGCGCAAGCGTTGATGGTCGATTGCGGATCGGGCACGTGCTCGAGCATTTCCATGCAGGTTACACAGTCAAACTGGCCCGGCTGTTCTGATGCGATGTCTTCGGCCGAAATCAAACGGTAATCCACTTGCCGGCCACTTTCCAGCAAATGCAGTTTGGCGACGTTCAGCGGCTTTTCGGAAAGATCAATGCCGGTGACGGACGCGCCGCGCACGGCCATGCTCTCGGCCAGGATGCCGCCGCCGCAGCCGATGTCGATCACGTGTCTACCGTTGAGCTGAACGCGTTGATCGATGTAATTCAGGCGCAGCGGATTGATGTCGTGCAGCGGTTTGAATTCGCTGTTCGGGTCCCACCAGCGGGAAGCGAGAGCACCGAACTTTGCGAGCTCCGCAGGGTCGGCATTGGTCTGATTGGTTTGGCTGGCTGGCATCATTGGCGATTCGAAAAGCGGTTTTGCCACAGGCTCGATTTTGCCTGCAATTCGGCAATATCCATACCGGTGAGAACGCGGTTGTCGAGCAGGAGTTCCCCATTGACCCAGACATGCGTCACGTTCTCGCGGCCAGCGGCATGGAACAGGTGCGAGACCGGGTCGTAGCACGGCTGCGTTTCAACCGAGGATAAATCGATTGCGGCCATATCAGCACACTTGCCGGCGACCAGGGAGCCGATTTCATTTTCCCAGCCCAACGCTTTCGCGCCGTGCAATGTTGCCATCGCAAGTATTTGATGTGCAGGCAGGGCCGCGGCGTCCTGCGAAAGGGCTTTTTGCACCAGCGATGCCAGACGCGTTTCCGACAACATGTCGAGCCGGTTGTTGCTGGCGGTGCCGTCGGTGCCGATGGCAACGTTCACACCAGCTTTCAGCATATCGTTTACCGGCGAGAAACCGCTGGCGAGTTTGAGATTGGAAGCAGGGCAGTGCGAGACATTGACGCCGGCACGGGCAAATTGCTCGATCTCGATGGCGTTCATATGCACGCAATGAACGGCGATCAGGTTGGGCGACAGGACGCCCAATTTTTCCAGGCGCGCGATGGGGCGCATGCCAAATTCTCTTTCACTTTGCGTCAATTCGTCGCGCGTTTCGTGCACATGGAGCATTACCGGGAAGCCCGCTTCCTCGGCGATGGTGGCTACGCGAATGAATGTCTTGTCGCTGACGGTGTACGGAGCATGCGGTCCCAGCATCAGCTTGAGGCGCGATTCTTCGGCGAACTCACTGCGCGATTCCAGGCCGCGCGCAATATAGGCTTCTGCATCGGCGGCATAAGGGGTCGGGAATTCGATGATGGCGGCACCCAGTGCGGCGCGAATGCCGTACTTGCGCGCGGCGCGGGCGGCGACATTGTGGAAAAAGTACATGTCGGCGAAGCAGGTGGTACCTGAGCGCAGCATTTCTGCGATGGCAAGCTCGGTGCCGTCGTACACGTATTCTTCGGAAAGATACTTGGTCTCGGCTGGCCAGATGTGCTGCGTGAGCCAGGTCATCAGCGGCGTATCGTCGGCAAGGCCACGCATCAGGGTCATGGCGGCATGGGTATGCGCGTTGACAAAGCCGGGGATCAGCAGATGATCGGGCAGTAACGTTTCCGCGGCGCCGGCAAATTGCTGACGTGCAACCGCTGTCGGCAGGATGGCACCGATACGCTTGCCTTCGATCACCAAAGAGTGATGTTCGAGAACCGTGTTGGCGGGTTCAACCGGAACGATCCAGCGCGGAGAAATGAGTTGCGTCACAACTGTCCTTGAGGGGTAAGGAATGGGGATGCAGAAACGGGGAATACAGAAACGGAATGCAGAAACAAAAAGCCCCGCGCGAAGCGGGGCCTTTTGCGAATCGAACTTGTCTTACTTGGAAACGCCCTTGAACTCGATGTCCACGCGACGGTTCTTGGCGCGGCCTTCCTTGGTCTTGTTCGTGGCAACCGGTTGGGTTTCACCCTTGCCCAGCGTGGTGATCTTCGCTGCCGGAACACCCTTCGATACCATGTATTCCTTGACGGAAGTAGCACGACGCTCGGAGAGCTTCTGGTTGTAGGCATCGGTACCGATGGAGTCGGTATGACCGGTGGCGATCACGATTTCGACATCGACCTGAGCCATCTTGGCCACGGCGTCGTCAATCGATTTCTTGCCTTCGGGCTTCAGCACCGACTTGTCGAAGTCGAACAGCGCTTCGGCTTGAATGGTGATGGCTTGCTTGACCGATTTCGGTGCGGCCGGAGCGGCGGGCGCTGCAGGGGTCGCCGGCGCGGCCGGGGCAGCAGGCGCTGCGGGGGCAGCCGGAGCAGCGGGCTTCGCCGGTTCCGCTTTCTTGGCTACGCAATCAGGGTGATCGATGCCGCTGGATTGAACGCATGCACCGGACGCATCGCGGACGGCATTCCCTGCTGCATCGGTCAGGTTGGGGGTAACACCGGCAAATGCGGTGCCCACAGCCGTTACGGACACGGCAGCGAGGAATTTGGCGATCAGGGAACTCTTCATTTCGTACTCCCAAGAGAATTAAAAGATTTTTTTGTGTTTAAAAGCAGAATTGGGGGGCGAATCTGGCTCAATTACTCATGAAATCATACACGAATCGTTTTAGCCGACACAACCTTGGGTTCGCGGTTTTGCAACACGCTGCCTTGTGAAGTTGCAAATTAGCAACAGAATTGATGGCGTCGCGCAGCCGACCGTCGAAACACAAGCTGTTGTGTGTGCCTGAGGCTCAAATACCAAACTAGTTGTGGTTTTAGCCGGGTAAAGTGTTTTCTGGTCCACGATTGTGCTAAAATTAAATGTTTGCTTTAACGCAAATCAATTACAAATCAAGCACTTAAGAAGAGTTGACTCGTGACTGAACCGCAATCGCCGCAGTTTGCCAAAGAAACCATTCCCGTCAGCCTTGAAGAGGAGATGCGCAAGAGCTTTCTCGATTACGCGATGAGCGTGATCGTGAGTCGTGCGTTGCCTGATGCGCGCGACGGTTTGAAGCCCGTGCATCGCCGTGTTCTGTTCGCAATGCAGGAAGTGAACAACGTTCACAACCGTCCCTATGTGAAATGCGCCCGTATCGTCGGTGACGTGATGGGTAAGTACCATCCGCACGGCGACACGGCGATTTATGACACTCTGGTGCGTATGGCGCAGGACTTTTCGTTGCGCTACACGCTGGTCGACGGGCAAGGTAATTTCGGCTCAATCGACGGCGATAACGCGGCGGCGATGCGTTACACCGAGTGCCGCATGCAAAAAATTTCCGCCGAGTTGATGGCCGATATCGACAGCGAGACGGTTGATTTCGGTCCCAACTACGACGGCAAGGAGCTGGAGCCGCTGGTGTTGCCGGCGCGTTTCCCGAATTTGCTGGTCAACGGTGCCACCGGTATTGCGGTCGGCATGGCGACCAATATCCCGCCGCACAATTTGTCCGATGTGATCGATGCCTGCCAGTCAGTCCTGGCCACTCCGGAAATCGACCTGGAAGAGCTGATCAATATCGTCAAGGCGCCGGATTTCCCCACTGCCGGCATCATTTACGGTCTTGAAGGTGTGCGCGAAGGGTACCGAACCGGTCGTGGCCGCTGCATCATGCGTGCCCGCTGTCATTTCGAAGATCTCGAAAAAGGCGGCCGTCAGGCCATCATCATCGACGAGCTGCCGTATCAAGTTAACAAGGCGAATCTGCTGGTTCGCATCGGCGAACTGGTCCGCGACAAGAAGATCGAGGGTATTTCCGATTTGCGCGATGAGTCCGACCGTTCGGGCATGCGCGCCGTTATCGAACTGAAACGCGGTGAAGTGCCGGAGATTGTGCTGAACAATCTCTACAAGATGACGCAGATGCAGGAATCGTTCGGCATGAACATGGTGGCGCTGGTCGACAACCAGCCGCGCCTGCTGAACCTCAAGCAGTTCATCGAAGTTTTCCTGCGCCATCGCCGCGAAGTCGTCACTCGCCGCACGGTGTTCGAGCTGCGCAAGGCGCGCGACCGCGGCCATATCCTCGAAGGTCTGGCCGTTGCCTTGTCGAACGTCGACGAGATCATCGAGTTGATCAAGAAATCGGAAACTCCGGCAGCTGCGAAGGAAGCCATGATGTCTCGCATCTGGCGCTCCAAGCTGGTCGAGGAGATGCTGGCCCGCGCAATGGCCGATTCCTATCGTCCTGAAGGGCTGTCGAAGGACTACGGATTGCAGAAAGCCGGCTATCGCCTTTCTGAAGCACAAGCGCAACGCATTCTCGAAATGCAATTGCAGCGCCTGACCAATATGGAGCAGGACAAGATTGTCGGCGAATACAAGGAGGTGATGGACAAGATCACCGACCTGCTCGACATCCTGGCTCGCCCGGAACGCGTTACCGCGATCATTTCCGATGAACTGAAGATCGTAAAAGAACAGTTCGGCGACAAGCGCCGCTCGGAAATCGTCACCAACGGCCAGGAAATGTCGATCGAAGATCTGATCGCCAATGAAGAAGTTGTCGTGACAATGTCTCACGCCGGCTACATCAAATATCAATTGGTGGCCGATTATCGCGCGCAGAAACGCGGCGGTCGCGGCAAGCAGGCAACGGCGATGAAGGAAGACGATTTCATCGAGACCCTGTTTATCGCCAAGACGCACGACTACGTATTGTGTTTCTCTAACAAGGGCCGAGTTTACTGGGTCAAGGTTTACGAAATTCCGCAGGGCTCGCGAGCGTCGCGCGGCAAGCCGATCGTCAATCTGCTGCAGATGCAGCCGGATGAGAAGATCAGTGCCGTATTGCCGGTGCAGGAATTCTCGGAAGACAAATACGTGTTCTTCGCGACCAGCGAAGGTGTGGTGAAGAAAACCGCGTTGTCGGACTTCGGTAATCCGCGCAAGGCCGGCATCATCGCCATCGCGCTCGACGAGGGCGACAACCTGATCGGTGTGGCGCAGACCGACGGCAAGCACGACGTCATGCTGTTCTCGGACGAAGGCAAGGCGGTGCGTTTCGAAGAAAGCGACGTTCGTTCCATGGGCCGCGATACGCGTGGCGTGCGTGGCATGAACCTGGCGAAGGGCGGCAAGGTGATTTCCATGCTGGTGGCCGAAGACGAGCAGCAATCGGTTCTGACCGCGACGCAGCATGGCTACGGCAAGCGTACGGCGATTACCGAATACACGCGCCACGGCCGCGGCACGCAGGGCATGATCGCAATCCAGACCTCCAACCGCAACGGCAAGGTGGTCGCCGCCACGCTGGTACGTCCGGAAGACGAAATCATGATGATCACCACCGGCGGTGTACTGATTCGCACCAAGGTTAAGCAGATTCGCGAAATGGGTCGCTCGACCCAGGGTGTGACGCTGATCAACCTGGATGACGGTCAGACATTGTCCGGCTTGCAGAAGATTGTGGAGTCGGACGAAGAGGACGAGTCGTAAATTGCGATGAGCCGCGTCTACAACTTCTCCGCCGGTCCCGCCGCAATTCCTGAGGCGGTACTGCAGCAAGCGCAAGCCGAGTTGCTGGATTTTCGCAGCACCGGCATGTCGGTGATGGAAATGAGCCATCGCGGCAAGGTGTTCCTTGAGGTGGCAGCGGAAGTCGAGCGCGATTTTCGCGAGTTGCTGGCGATTCCTGCCAACTACAAGGTGCTGTTCCTGCAAGGCGGCGGCAAAGGCGAATTTTCGCTGGTGCCGCTGAACTTGTTGCGCGGCAAAACGCGGGCCGACTATGTCAACACCGGTCACTGGTCTGCAGGAGCGATCAAGGAAGCGCAGAAGTATTGCGAAGTTGCCGTCATTGCATCGAGCGAAGACAAGAAATTCACTTATGTGCCGGCACAGCGGTTTTGGAAACCCAATCGCGACACGGCTTACCGGCATATCTGCACCAACGAAACCATCCACGGCGTCGAGTACTTCTGGACGCCGGAAGTCGATGACGGCGTGCCGCTGGTGGCGGATACGTCCTCGCACATCATGTCGCGGCCGCTGGATGTTTCGAAGTACGGTTGTATTTACGGCGGCGCACAGAAAAACATTGGTCCATCGGGACTGACGTTTGTCATCGTTCGCGAGGACCTGCTCGGCGGAGCGCACCCGATGACGCCATCGGTATTCGATTACACCCAGCAGGCCAACAGCGAATGGATGCTGAATACGCCGCCGACGTTCGCGGTCTATCTGGCGGGGCTCACTTTCAAATGGCTGAAGCGGCAGGGCGGATTGGCGGCGATGGAAGCGGTCAACACCGAGAAGGCGAAATTACTTTACGCCTGTATTGACGACTCAAACGGTTTCTATCGCAACGACGTCGCGGTACCGGATCGTTCTCGTATGAACGTGCCGTTTTTTCTGAAGGACGAAACGCTTAACGCGAGCTTTCTGGATGAGTCCGCGCAAGCAGGGCTGGCCGCGCTCAAAGGCCACAAGGCGGTGGGCGGGATGCGTGCGTCGATCTACAACGCGATGCCGCTGGCCGGTGTGAAAGCGCTGACCGAGTTCATGCGCGATTTCGCTGCGCGCAAGGGCTGACCAAAAAATTGTCATTGCTAGCGTAGCGAGGAATCTGCTTTTTGGGGTCTAATGAAAGTAACGTCAAAAACTGGCTCAGCGTCCTTTCTCTTCACGTCAGTCAACAATTTTCCCGATGTCCGACGATCTCTCCCTGCTGCGCAATGAAATCGATTCCCTTGATCGCGAAATTCTCTCGCGCCTGAACGCGCGTGCTGCGCTGGCGCGTCGTGTCGGCTCGCTGAAAGTCGGACAGGCTTATCGTCCGGAGCGTGAAGCTGAAGTACTGCGCCGTATCCAGCAGATGAACGAAGGTCCGCTACCAGACGAAGTGGTGGCGCGCCTGTTCCGCGAAATCATGTCAGCGTGTCTCGCGCTGGAACGGCCGGTCACGGTGGCATACCTTGGCCCGCAGGGAACATTTTCCGAACGTGCGGCGCTGAAGCATTTCGGCGAAGGTGCGGTCGCGCAACCGTGCGCCAGCATCGATGAGGTCTATCGTCATGTCGAGTCGGGCGCCGCCGATTTCGGCGTGATCCCGGTGGAAAACTCGACCGAGGGCGCGGTGGGCCGCTCACTGGACTTGATGCCGCAGACGCCACTCAAGACCTGCGGCGAAGTGTTGATCCGGATTCATCATCATTTGATGGCATCCGATATCGCGCAGTTTTCCGCGATACAGAAGGTGTTCTCGCATGGCCAATCGCTGGCGCAATGCCACGAATGGCTGAACGCCAATCTGCCGCATGCCGAGCGCGTCGCCGTGGCGTCGAATGCCGAAGCCGCGCGCCGTGCATCGCTGGAACCATTCTCCGCTGCGGTGGCGGGCGAGATGGCGGCCGAGCACTATAAGCTCACCATCCTCGCGTCGAACATCGAGGATGAGCCCAACAACACCACGCGCTTTTTGGTGCTGGGCAATTACGAACCCAAGCCGACCGGCAAGGACAAAACCTCGCTGGTGCTGTCCGCCGCCAATCGCGCTGGTGCGGTGTACGAAATGCTGACGCCGTTCGCCAAGCGCGGTGTGTCGATGAGCAAGTTCGAATCGCGGCCGTCGAAAGTAGCGATGTGGGAATACCTGTTCTTTATCGACATCGACGGCCATCAGGATGACGCCAATGTGGCAGAGGCAATGATCGAACTGAAAAAGATTGCCGGTTACGTCAAGGTGCTCGGCTCGTATCCCACTGCAGTCATATGAACTCGTAGCCACAAACTCCAGTATTGACGCGGCTTTCGGGCCAAAATGCCTTGAAACGCCGCGCCAGTGCTAGAGTTTTCATGTTTAGTCGTACGCCTATCTGAAAATCTCTGCCATGAATCCCAGCCAGCTCGCCCCCGAATACATCCGCAGCATCGCTCCCTACCAGCCCGGCAAACCGATCTCGGATGTGGCGCGCGAACTGGGGTTGGCCGAAGAAGAAATCATCAAGCTGGCGTCAAACGAAAATCCGCTGGGGCCATCACCGAAAGCACTGGAAGCGATCGCGAAAGCGCTGCCGGATCTGGCGTTGTACCCGGATGGCGGCGGCTTCGCGCTCAAGGAAGTGATCTGTCGCAAGTTCGGCGTGACTCCTGCGCAAATCATTTTGGGCAATGGCTCCAACGATGTGCTCGAGTTGGCCGCGCGCACTTTTCTCACTGCAGGAACATCGGCGGTCTATTCGCAGCATGCGTTCGCCGTTTATCCCTTGGCGACTCAGGCAGTCGGTGCCACGGGTATCGAAGTGCCGGCGAAAAATTTTGGCAACGATCTCGATGCGATGATCAAAGCCATCCGCGCCGATACGCGCATGGTGTTTCTCGCTAATCCGAATAACCCGACCGGTACATTCGTGTCCTCAGCCGAATTGCACGCGTTCCTGAAACGGGTTCCGGCGAATGTGCTGGTGGTACTGGATGAAGCGTACGGTGAATACCTGGGCGGCAAAGATGCCTACGCCAGCGTGCCGTGGCTGGCGGAGTTCCCCAACTTGATCATTTCGCGCACGCTATCGAAGGCCTATGGCCTGGCTGGATTGCGCGTCGGCTTCGGTTTCGCGTCGGCGGAAATCATCGCGCTGATGAATCGCGTGCGTCAGCCGTTCAACGTCAATCACCTCGCGATGGTGGCGGCCACCGCGGCACTGGAAGATGACGCGTTTATCGAAAAGAGCCGCGCGGTGAATGCCGAGGGATTGGCGTTTTTCACAACCGAATTTGCCAAGCGCGGCATCGAGGTCATCCCTTCGTACGGCAATTTCATCACCTTCCGCGTCTCAGGCGCGCAGGTGGTGTTTCAATCGCTGTTGAAGCAGGGTGTGATCGTGCGCCCGATTGCCGGTTACGGTCTGCCCGATTGGTTGCGCGTCACCATCGGTACCATGGCGCAGAACGCGCGCTTTCTCGCCGCGCTGGACGAGGCCACGCACAAGGCCGCTTGAGTGAATTTCAAAATTCAAACTCAAGCACTGGCGGGGATTCCAGGCCAAAAATGGCTGAAAACCCGCGCCCCTATTGGAGTTTGACCCCTTGGCTTTGAACAAAGTCGCCGTCGTTGGCGTTGGTTTGATCGGCGGTTCGTTCGCGCTGGCGCTGCGGCGCGCGCATCCGGACGTGCGCGTGCTCGGGGTCGATCGCGACGCCGGCAATCTGGATGAAGCGATTCGCCGCGGTGTGATCGATGAGGTCGCGGATGCAAATGCTATCGGCGATGTGGATTTGATCCTGCTGGCGGTGCCGGTACGCCAGATGCGTGCGTTGCTGGAGGTGATCGCGCCAAACCTGGGTGAACAAACCGTCATCACCGATGCTGGTAGCACCAAGCAATCGGTGATTGCGCAAGCTCGCGCGGTGTTGGGTGGCAGGGTAGGCCAATTCGTGCCGGGACATCCGATTGCCGGACGTGAGCACAGCGGCGTTGCCGCCGCCGCATCGGAATTGTTCGAAGGCAAGAACGTGGTGTTGACGCCGCCGGTCGAATGCGCACCTGCCGCCGTCGAGCGTGTACGCAGCGCATGGCGCGCGTGCGGTGCCAACGTGCTGGAAATGCCGGCCGAGACGCACGATGCCGTATTCGCCGCCGTCAGTCATTTGCCGCACATGCTGGCGTTCGCACTGGTGGACGAATTTGCTGCGCGACCAAACGCCAAATCGCTGTTTTCGTTTGCCGCTTCCGGCTTTCGCGATTTCACCCGTATCGCCAGTTCATCACCTGACATGTGGCGTGATATCGCGCTCGATAATCGCGAGGCACTGGTGGAAGAGTTCGATCGCTATCTTGCTCATGCCGAATCGTTGCGTGACGCTATCGCCGCGGGCGATGCCGCAGGAATCGAGAAACTGATGTCCCAGGCTCGCGAAGCGCGCAATCAATGGCTGGCCGGTCAACTCGATTATTTCAACGACGAAGCGGCATGAGTGCATTTCCCGAATCATTGATGGTTGGCCCCTTTACTCGGGCGCGTGGCAGCGTACAACTGCCGGGGTCGAAAAGTATTTCCAACCGCACGCTGTTGCTGGCCGCATTGTGCGAAGGCGAGACCATCGTGCGCGGCTTGCTCAAATCCGACGACACCGATGTGATGCTGGCGGCGCTGGCCAAGCTGGGTATCAAGGTCGAGTCGCTGGGTGGCGACGATTATCGCGTTACCGGGCGTGCAGGCGGTTTCCCGGTCAAGGACGCCGAACTCTTTCTGGGAAATGCCGGCACCGCGTTTCGCCCGCTGACGGCGGCGCTCGCGCTATCGAACGGGCATTACACGCTGTCTGGTGTTCCGCGCATGCACGAGCGGCCGATTGGCGATCTGGTCGACGGCCTCGCTGGGCTTGGCTGCCGCATCAATTACCTGAAAAACGAAGGCTATCCGCCGCTGGAAATCCTGCCACGCGAATCGCGCGAAGTCGGTGTTGTGAAAGTGCGCGGCGATGTGTCGAGCCAATTTTTATCAGCCTTGCTGATGACACTGCCGATGTTGAAACAGGAAGTTCGCATCGAAGTTATCGGTGATTTGATCTCAAAACCCTACGTCGATATCACGCTCAATCTGCTTGCGCGTTTCGGTATCGACATCAAGCGTGATGGCTGGCAGGCGTTTAGGCTGGCCGCAGATGCGCGTTATCGCTCGCCCAGCGCTATTCAGGTGGAAGGCGATGCGTCATCCGCCTCGTATTTTCTTGCGGCGGGCGCTATTGCAGGTGGGCCGTTGCGAGTCGTTGGCGTCGGCAAGACCAGCATTCAGGGCGATGTCCGCTTTGCCGAAGCCCTGTCGCAGATGGGCGCGCAAGTTTCGATGGGAGACGACTGGATCGAAGCGCGCGCGCCTGCCAGCGGAAATTTGAAAGCAATTGATGCCGATCTGAATCACATTCCAGATGCGGCGATGACGATTGCGATCTGCGCCTTGTTTGCCGAAGGCACCACGACCATACGCAATATCGCCAGCTGGCGGGTCAAGGAAACCGACAGGATCAGCGCGATGGCAACCGAATTGCGCAAAGTTGGTGCAACGGTGGAAGAGGGCGCCGATTTCATCAGCGTTACGCCGCCGGCGAAATTGACCGCCTCGGCGTCGATCGGTACCTACGACGATCACCGCATGGCGATGTGTTTCTCGTTAATCGCCTTGGGCGGTGTGCCGGTCAATATCCTCGATCCGAAATGCGTAGGCAAAACATTCCCGGATTACTTCAGCGTGTTTGCGACAATAGCGTCATGAGCCCTCTCCCAATTCCGGTCATCACCATCGACGGCCCAACTGCCTCGGGCAAGGGCACCGTCGCGCAGCGCGTGGCTGAACGGCTTGGCTTTCATTACCTGGACAGTGGGTCGTTGTATCGACTTACCGCGCTGGCCGGCGAGCGTGCCGGCGTCGATTTGGCGGATGAAGCAGCATTGGCTGAAGTGGCGAGCCGGATGGATATCCGTTTTGATCAAGGAAAAGTGTGGCTGGCCGGGCAGGACGTGAGTGACGATATTCGCAGCGAACGAGCCAGCCAGAATGCATCCCTCGTGGCAGCGCTGCCGGCAGTGCGCGAAGCGCTGTTACAAAGGCAGCGGGATTTCCGCAAGGCACCTGGCCTGGTGGGCGACGGCCGCGATATGGGCTCGGTGATATTTCCTGACGCCACGGTCAAATTTTTCCTCACGGCAAGCGTCGAGGCGCGCGCCGAAAGGCGTACTAAGCAGTTGAAAGAAAAAGGAATGTCTGCGATAATGGCGGACGTTGTAAAGGAATTGCGCATCCGCGATGACAGAGATATGACTCGTCCGGTTGCGCCTCTGAAGCATTATCCGGACGCCTATCTCATTGATACTACTGAGATTTCTGCCGCGGAAGCGGTGGAAGAAATCCTCAGGGTGTATCAAAAAATGCCATAGGTACTTGATTGAAGGCGATTTTTTCTTAGCCTTTGGCCAGAATTTTTCCGGCAACGCAGTTTGTTGGTAGCAGTAAAGGGTGTCGGTTTTCTCAAAAAACAACCGGCGTTCATCAACCGTCTTCATCCGCCTTGGATGGAAACTTAACCGAAGGTGCAGTATCCATGTCCGCAACAGCCCAAGCAGTAAAATCCCATCCCGTCGACAGTTTCGCCGCGTTGTTCGAGGAAAGCCTCACACGCCAGGAAATGCGCGTTGGCGAAATGATCACCGCAGAAGTCGTGCTGGTTGATCAAAACATCGTCGTGGTCAACGCCGGATTGAAGTCCGAGTCGGTGATCCCGGTTGAAGAATTCAAGAATGACAAAGGCGAACTTGAAGTCAAGGTCGGCGACTTTGTCACGGTTGCCATCGAAGCCCTGGAAGACGGCTACGGTGCCACCAAACTCTCCCGCGAGCGCGCCAAGAAGCTCGCCGCCTGGCACGACCTCGACGTCGCGCTGGACAAAGGCACCATCATTACCGGCATGGTGTCCGGCAAGGTGAAGGGTGGCCTTACCGTCATGGTCAACGGCATCCGCGCCTTCCTGCCGGGTTCGCTTGTTGACACCCGTCCGATGAAAGACACCTCTGCGTTCGAAGGCAAGGAACTCGAGTTTAAGGTGATCAAGCTGGATCGCAAGCGCAACAACGTCGTGGTATCGCGTCGTGCCGTGATGGAAGCTTCCGCCGGTGCAGATCGTGCCGCGCTGCTGGAAACCTTGAAAGAAGGTTCCGTGGTCAAGGGTATCGTCAAGAACATTACCGACTACGGCGCGTTCGTGGATCTGGGTGGTATCGATGGGCTGCTGCACATCACCGACCTCGCATGGCGTCGCGTGAAGCATCCTTCCGAAGTATTGAACGTTGGCGATGAAGTTGAAGCCAAGATCCTCAAGTTCGACCAGGAAAAGAACCGCGTCTCGCTGGGCATGAAGCAACTGGGCGACGACCCGTGGATGGGCCTCTCGCGCCGCTACCCGCAAAGCACCCGCCTGTTCGGCAAGGTGACCAACCTGACCGACTACGGCGCGTTCATCGAAATTGAAGCCGGCATTGAAGGCTTGGTGCACGTCTCCGAAATGGACTGGACCAACAAGAACGTTCACCCGGCCAAGGTGGTTTCGCTGGGTGACGAAGTTGAAGTCATGATCCTGGAAATCGACGAAGAACGCCGCCGTATTTCGCTGGGCATGAAGCAATGCATGGCGAATCCGTGGGACGAGTTTTCGATGTCGCACAAGAAGGGCGAAAAAGTCAAAGGCACCATCAAGTCGATCACCGACTTCGGCGTGTTCATCGGCTTGCCGGGCAATATCGACGGTCTCGTTCATCTGTCGGACCTCTCCTGGAATGTTGCCGGCGAAGAAGCCGTCAAGAACTTCAAGAAGGGTGACGAACTGGAAGCGGTCGTTCTGGCGATCGACGTCGAACGCGAACGTATTTCCTTGGGTATCAAGCAACTCGACGCTGATCCGTTCACCAACTACACCGCGATCAACGACAAGGGTTCCATCGTCACCGGCAAGGTCAAGTCGATCGATGCCAAGGGGGCGGTTATCGCCCTGACCGACGACATCGAAGCCTATCTGCGCGCTTCGGAAGTTTCGCGCGAACGCGTGGAAGACATCCGCTCGCATCTGAAGGAAGGCGACGAGATCGAGGCTGTTATCGTCAACGTCGACCGCAAGACACGCAACATCAATCTTTCCATCAAGGCCAAAGATTCGGCTGAGGAGAAAGACGCCATGAAGAAGATGGCTGATGAAGCGCCGTCGAATGCCGGTACCACCAACCTCGGTGCGCTGCTGAAAGCGAAGCTGAAACAAGGTTCGGACAACTAAGCTGTTACAGCAACAAAAAAATCGGACGGTCGGCAACGCCGTATCGCTAGATGCGGCGTTGCTCAAGTCCAGTCCCATCCTGTAGTTAAGATTTCAGGAACCGCCTCGTGAAATCCATGACGAAGTCAGAACTGATTGAAATCCTGAGCGCCCGCCATAGCCAGCTGGCGCCCAAGGATGCCGAGCTCGCGGTCAAGACGATGCTCGACGCCATGTCGCAAACTTTGGCGCAGGGCGATCGCATCGAGATTCGCGGCTTTGGCAGCTTTGGCCTCAATTTCCGGCCGCCGCGTACCGGGCGCAATCCCAAGACCGGTGAGAAGGTGCAAGTGCCGAAGAAATATGTGCCGCATTTCAAGGCGGGCAAGGAGCTGCGCGAACGTGTCGATTTGATTGACGACGCAATTGCTGCAAAGGCTGCCGCCGAACCTGCGGCGCAATCGGGTGAGTAACCCAGTCAATGCAAAACCGGCCAGGTGTGGAAACGCATCTGGCTTTTTTTTCGCCTGTGCACCGGCAGCGGCCGGGCGCGAAGCTTACAATACCGTCAACTCAAACAACGCTCATCGACCATGCGAATTCTGATCTGGATCGTTCGGGGCATCGTCATACTTTTGATGGTCTGGTTTGCGGCCAAGAATGCCCATGTGGTGGAGTTGAAGGGCTATATGGACGCGTCAGTACAGGCGCCACTGGTGCTGATCCTGCTGGCGTTTTTCGGTGGCGGGCTATTGATCGGTCTGCTGGCGGAGCTGATGACCATCGTCCGTTTGAAACGCGAGATCCGCAAGCTGAATCGCGCTCTGCAGCAGAAGACACGTGATGCCGATGCGGCGCTGCCGGCTGTGCAGGTGAATACGACCAATGTTTGAGTGGTTGCCGTGGTTGTTCGTCGCCGCACTCGCCTTCTTTGGCATGGGATGGCTGGTGGCGCGGATCGACATCAAGCAATTGCTGCTGGAGTCGCGCGCCATGCCGCAGGCGTATTTCAAGGGATTGAATTTCCTGCTCAATGAACAGCAGGACAAGGCGATCGAGGCATTCATCGAAGTCACCAAGGCGCATCCGGAGGCATTGGAGTTGCAGTTCGCGCTCGGCAGTTTGTTCCGCCGCCGTGGCGAAGTGGACCGCGCCATTCGCGTTCATCAGGAATTGTCGGAGCGCAGCGGGTTGGGCGCAGAGCAGCGTACCGATGCCTTGCTGGAACTGGCGCTTGATTATCAGAAGGCAGGATTGCTCGACCATTCGCAGCGCATTCTGAGTGACCTTGCTGCCAATGCTTCCGGTACCGAAGCGCAACAAACGATGACGCTGCAGCGCCTCCTCGACATTCATGTGCAGGAACGCGATTGGCAGAAAGCGGTCGATGCGGCCGCACGCTTGAGCAAACGTGATGACGGAGCCGACGCCGGACGCCAACGCGAGATCGCGCACTACTACTGTGAACTCGCGGCGGCGACCAAGCGTCAGGGCAGCGATGCCGAGGCGTTTGCCGGTCTGGAAGCTGCGCTGGCTGCCAATGCGCAATGTGTGCGGGCAAACCTGATGCGCGGCGAGTGGCTGGCGGCTGCCGGCCGGCACGATGAAGCGATCGCTGCATGGCGGGCGATAGAGCAACAGGATCCCTCGTTTCTGGGGCTGATGGGCGACAAGATGCTGGCGTCCTATGTCGCCATCGGCAAAACGAAAGAAGGGCAGGCGGAATTGAAGCGCATGCAGCAACAATATCCGGCGCTGGATTTGCTCAATTCGCTGTTTCGCGTGACGCTCGAAAGCGAAGGCCCGGAAGTGGCTTTCGATCTGGTGCAGGACGACATCCGGCGCCATCCCACGCTGGTGGGGCTGGATCGGCTACTGGAGGCGCGCCTGCTGTCGGCGCCGGAGGATCGCAAAGCCGATCTGAAAGTGATCAAGGATCTGGTGCACGCGCACTCCAGCCGGCTCGCGGTCTATCTTTGCGGCAATTGTGGCTTCAAAGCCAGGCAATATTACTGGCAGTGTCCGGCGTGCAGCGGCTGGGAAACCTTTCCGCCACGCCAGACGGCGGAATACGATACGGCGGACCGTCATCTCGTGCGCTCGACCATGGAAGCAAAACAGGCAGGGGAACAAGTGCGTGCGCAATAAGCCGATCATTGTTGTGCTCGATTATCCGAACGCCGCGACAGCGCTGGAGTTGGCGTCGAAGCTGGATCCTGCTCTTTGCCGCGTCAAGGTGGGCAAGGAACTGTTTACTGCCGCTGGCCCCGCCGTGGTCGAGCAGTTGATCTCGCGCGGCTTTGACGTTTTTCTCGATCTCAAGTATCACGATATTCCAAACACCGTTGCCGGTGCCTGCCGCGCGGCGGCGGCGCTCGGGGTGTGGATGGTCAACGTGCACGCGAGTGGTGGCCGAGCCATGCTGGCCGCGGCGCGCGAAGCCATCGACGCCTCCTCGCATCAGCCACTTTTAATTGGGGTTACTGTACTTACCAGCATGTCTTCTGCCGATCTCGCGGATATCGGAGTACCGTCTACCGCTGAACAGCAGGTAATGCAATTGGCAAAGCTCACGCACGACGCACATCTCGACGGTGTCGTGTGTTCGGCGCAGGAAGCGCCCTTGTTCAAGGCTGCGTTTCCCTCGTCGCCGGACTTTCTCAAGGTGACGCCGGGACTCCGGCTGGCGGGCGATGCAAAGGGCGATCAGCAGCGCGTGGTCACACCGGTCGATGCGATTAAAATGGGCGCGGATTATCTGGTGATCGGCCGCAGCATTACAAATGCGAAGGATCCGGTACGCGTACTGAGTGAAATTCACGAACAACTGATGGCGCTTGATACGGCGCCAGCTAATTGAACATGGCTGAAAAATGAAGCTGACTGTTGTCGGAACAGGATATGTCGGGCTGGTGAGCGGTGCCTGCCTGGCGGATGTGGGCAATCAGGTGTTGTGTCTGGACATCGACAGCCGCAAGATCGACACACTCAATTCGGGCGGCATCCCGATTTATGAACCGGGCCTGAAGGAAATCGTCGCCAATAACGTTGCTGCGGGACGACTTAAATTCTCCACCGACATTGTCGAAGGCGTGGCGTTCGGCGATGTGCACATGATCGCGGTTGGCACGCCGCCCGGCGAGGATGGCTCGGCTGACTTGCAGTATGTGGTTGCCGCGGCGCGCAATATCGGTCGCCACATGAAATCGCGCAAGATCGTTATCGACAAATCGACCGTGCCGGTGGGCACAGCTGACAAGGTGCGCGAAGCGATTGCGGACGAATTGAAAAAACGCGGCACGGATATTCCGTTTTCCGTGGTGTCGAATCCCGAGTTCCTGAAAGAGGGCGCGGCCGTAGAAGATTTCATGCGTCCCGATCGTATCGTCATCGGTGCCGATGACGATGATGCGGTGGAAGCAATGCGCAAACTGTACGCGCCGTTCCAGCGCAATCATGATCGCCTGATGGTGATGGATGTGCGTTCGGCGGAACTGACCAAGTACGCCGCCAATGCGATGCTGGCGACACGTATTTCGTTCATGAATGAGTTGGCACTGCTGGCCGAGCGTCTGGGCGCCGATATCGAGTCAGTGCGCAAGGGCATCGGCTCCGATCCGCGCATCGGTTATCAGTTTTTGTATCCCGGCATCGGCTACGGTGGTTCGTGTTTCCCGAAGGACGTGCAGGCGCTGCAACGCACCGCCAAGGCGGCCGGCATGGATTTGAAACTGCTGGACGCGGTGGAGCGCGTCAATTACGCGCAGAAACATGTGTTGACGGAGAAGATCGTCAAGCGCTTCGGTGAAAACTTGTCCGGCAAGACCATCGCCATGTGGGGGCTGGCATTCAAACCCAATACCGACGACATGCGCGAAGCGCCGAGCCTGGTGCTGATCGATGATCTGACCAAGCGCGGCGCAAAGGTCGTGGCGTTCGATCCGGTGGCGATGAAGGAAGCCGGACATTTGCTGGCCGGCAACGACAAGGTTCGTTTTGCCGCGAGTGCCAATGAGGCGTTGGGCGGTGCTGATGCGCTGGCGATCGTGACGGAATGGAAAACCTTCCGCGCGCCGGATTTTGCGGCGATCAAGTCGGCGTTGAAGACACCGGCGATTTTCGACGGCCGCAATCTGTACGAGCCGGACAGCATGCGCGAACTGGGCTTCGAGTACTACCCGATCGGTCGCCGGCAAGCTTAGTAGCCAATCAATCCCCGCCCCCAGACATGATTACATTCAATATTAAAACTCCAGCACTGGTGCGGGTTCCAGGCCGTTTTTGCCTGAAAATCCGCACCAGTGCTGGAGTTTCGCCATTTTATGCTGGCATTTTATGTTGACCTTGCCTGATTGCGCTGGCGCGCATGTGCTTGTCGTCGGCGATGTCATGCTGGATCGCTACTGGTTCGGCGATGTGTCGCGCATTTCCCCCGAAGCGCCGGTGCCGGTGGTGCATGTGCAGCGCACCGAGGAACGCCCGGGCGGTGCCGCCAACGTGGCGCGCAATATCGCCTCGCTCGGTGGCCGGGCCACGCTACTTTCGGTAGTCGGCGACGATGAGGCCGGACGCTCGCTCGCCGCACTGCTTGAAAAGGAGCATGTGACACCGCTGTTTCATAAGGACGCGCAGCTGCCAACGACAGTGAAGCTGCGCGTGATCGGCCGTCAGCAACAGCTGCTGCGTATAGATTTCGAAACACCCCCATCGCGCGAGGTGCTGGAAGACAAGCTGGGCGATTTCGAATCGCTGGTCGACGGCGTCGATATTGTCATCCTTTCCGATTACGGCAAGGGCGGCCTTACGCACGTGTCGAAGATGATCAACGTCGCGCGTCGTCACGGCAAGCGCATTCTTATCGACCCCAAGGGCGACGACTATTCGAAGTATCGCGGCGCCACCTTGCTTACCCCCAATCGCAGCGAATTCCGCGAAATCGCCGGACGTTGGAAGGACGAAACCGAACTGACCGTTAAAGCGGAAATGCTGCGCGCGCGACTTGACCTGGAAGCGCTGCTGGTGACGCGCTCGGAAGAGGGCATGACCTTGTTTACCGCTATCGGCCCCAAGCACGAACAAACTCGCGCACGCGAAGTGTTCGACGTATCCGGCGCGGGCGACACCGTCATTGCCACGCTCGGACTGATGATGGCGGCAGGTGCCTCGATGCAGGATGCAATGCATCTCGCCAATCTCGCCGCCGGCGTGGTGGTCGGCAAGCTCGGCACGGCCACCGTGTCGCGCGAAGAGTTGCTCGCGGTACTGAACTGAATTCAACGGAACGTTTCCCATGACCTATATCGTCACCGGCGCAGCCGGCTTCATCGGCAGCAATATCGTCAAGGCGCTCAACGAGCGTGGCATCACCGATATCGTCGCGGTCGACAATCTCACCAAAGCGGACAAGTTCCGCAACCTGGTCGATTGCGAGATCGCCGAATACGTGGACAAGAAGGATTTTCTCGAGGTGGTTGAGTCGGGTGAGCTCGGCGGCGCTATCGACGCCGTGCTGCATCAGGGGGCCTGCTCGGACACGATGGAAACCGACGGTCGCTATATGATGGACAACAACTACCGTTATTCGTTATCGCTCTTGGAGTGGTGCCAGGAAGAGTCGGTACCATTCATCTACGCTTCGTCTGCCTCGGTATATGGCGGCGGCAGTGTGTTCCGCGAAGAGCGCGAGTTCGAGTCGCCGCTGAATGTTTACGGCTATTCCAAGTTCCTGTTCGATCAGGCCGTGCGGCCAAGGTTGGAAGAGGCGAGCGCGCAGATTGCCGGCTTCCGCTATTTCAACGTCTACGGCCCGCGCGAGAACCACAAGGGACGCATGGCATCGGTGGCGTACCATTTTTTCAATCAATACCGCACCAACCGCAAGATTAATCTGTTCGAGGGCAACGACGGTTATGCGCACGGCGAGCAGCGGCGCGATTTCGTGTCAGTTGAGGATGTGGTCAAGGTAAACCTGTACTTTATCGACAATCCCGATATTTCCGGCATCTTCAATCTGGGCACCGGCCGTAGCCAGACCTTCAACGATGTCGCCGTGGCCAGCCTGAATGCCTGCCGCGCGCTGGAGGGGGCCGAGCCGCTTACGCTGACGGAGATGAAATCGCAGCGCCTGATCGAATACGTTCCGTTTCCCGATGCGCTCAAGGGCAAATACCAGAGCTTTACCCAGGCCGATACCACCAATCTGCGCAATGCGGGCTATGCAGAAGAGTTCCTGACCGTCGAGCAGGGCGTTGCGCGCTATATTCCGTGGCTGGAGCAGACAAGATAACCGGTTCACGCCTGCATCTTGGCAAACGGGAATAAAAGTCCCTATAATCAATGAGTTTCGGCGATTTGGCAAAAATGCTTTTCGCTGTTGCCGGAGCCGTTTGCGAAGTCGGGAGAGTCTCTAAACAATTCTCGCGCGCGCCGCCAACAAGATGGGCTAATCAGCCACCAGGGCGCTGCGTCAACCTTTTCATCTGCCTGTCGTTCATTCGACTGCGGTTATGCAACAGGTTGTAACGATGGGCAAAACCGCACCGAAGTTGCGCGCTTTCCGAACAAGGCGAGGCGGTCGGGGCAAATAGCATTGTTTTTCTCACTTACTCACTCAAGGAAACGACATGAAAAAAATCCTCGCATCGGTCTTCGCGTTCTTCGCGTCGATCTCGTTTGCGTTCGCAGCCGTGAACGTCAACACCGCCACCAAGGAAGAGCTGATGAGCCTGAACGGCATCGGCGAAGTGAAGGCGCAAGCCATTATCGACTTCCGCACCAAGAACGGCCCGTTCAAGTCACTGGCCGACGTGGACAAGGTTCCCGGCATCGGTGAAGGCACGCTGAAGAAAATCGAAAAAGACGTAGTCCTGTCCGGTAAGACCACCGTTGCCGCTCCGGCCAAGGCTGACGACAAGAAGGCGCCTGCCAAGGAAGAAAAGAAGGCTGAAGCCAAGGCTGACAAGAAAGAAGCCGCTCCCGCCAAGAAGGAGGAAAAGGCCGCAGCCGCTGACGCCAAGAAAGCCGACAAGAAAGAAGTGAAGGAAGAGAAGCCTGCCAAGGCCGACAAGAAGGCTGACAAGAAAGACGCCAAGGAAGAAAAGCCGGCCAAGGAAGACAAGAAGGCGGCTAAGGAAGACAAGCCCGCCAAGGCTGACAAGAAGGACGACAAGAAGGACGACAAAAAGGCTGACAAGAAGGAAGACAAGAAAGCCGGCGCCAAGGCTGAAAAGAAGGCCGACAAGAAAGACGATAAGCCGGCGAAGAAGGACGACGACAAGAAAGACGCACCGAAGAAGTAATCCGGTCGTCGCAAACGTAAAAGCCCGCGCTGGTCGCGGGCTTTTTCTTTGTTAACAATAGACAACAATTGGCGGGTGTCGCCCGCTTTGACTTCCGGTTGGCGCCAGTGCTACAGTTAATTCACCAACAGTTGAAAGTCATTCCGCATGACCGAAACGCGCCAGCCTGGTTTAACTTTTCGCGAGTTCCTTGATTCGGTTCAAGGTTACTGGGGCGCGTGCCGCGAACACGATGGCAATATGCTGCTGCTGTTCGGTCTTTCGCTGCTGCCGTTGTTGATTGCCCTTGAGCTTGCCGTGCTGGCGATCTCGCTGGTCGGCATTCATATCCTCTGGAACGCGCGCAAGTTTTACCGCAAGGTTGCGCCCAAATGTCCCAGCTGCAATTCGGCCGTGCACGATGTCGATGGCCTGATGATGATCATGGGGCTGCAATATGTGGAGCGGCCAACGCCGATCCACTGCATGCATTGCGAAAAAGTCATCGTTTTCTGGAACGACGTTCGCCAGCCGGGCTAGCCCTGCGTTGGACCGTAAGTTTCCTCGTAAGGCTGCATCACCACCCATCCCGATTCGCCGGCCGGCGCATCGAACTTCAATTGAAACGATTCGCCGCTGCCTCGCCCGAGGAACGTGCCGAGGCTTATGTCTGTGTGGAAGCTCGGCGTCAGGTTGCCGCTCCATGCCACCGTGGCGTTGGGATCGGTAAACACGGTTGAACCTGGTTTTACTGCCAGCGTCATCGGCTCGTAATGTGTGGTGATGGCGATATGCCCAGTGCCACTCACGCGCACATTGAATAACCCGCCGCTGGCCGCGGCGCCGAACGAGCGCATCAGCTTGATGTCGTAGTCCAGCGTTTCTTCCAGCGCCAGCACGTCGTTGCCGTTGACGCAGATGACGTCGTTTTCCAGATGCAGGATCTGGATTTTCTTGCCCTTATCCGCGAGGTAAACACGGCCGCGTCCTTCGACTTTCATCAGCGTCATGCCTTCGCCGGTCACCGCCTTTTTCAGCAATCCGCCGAGGCCGCGATCGAGAATGCCTTCGCGGGTGAATTTGACCTGACCCTGATATGCAATCATGGCGCCGGCCTTCGCCCATACGCGGCCGGCCAGCTTCACTTCCAGCAAATAGGCGTTCTCGAGTTCAAATACTTCCGCGCTGGCGTCGCGTTCCGCAGTTTTGCTGACGAATTCGGACAGGGAATATTTGCTCATGGGTGCGGACGAGGGTGAATGAAGAACGTCAGGTTGCCGCCAGCGTCGCCTCCAGTTCAGCGAAGGTATTGGCCACACCGGTGGATGGTAACTCCACACCGAGCTGCCGCTCAATCTGCGTCAGCGAAAAAATGCCGACGATTTCCGATTTTCCCTGCGCGCCGGTCTCCATCACCAGCGTGTGCTGGCGGCCGCCTTCGCGCAGGCTGGCGATGACTTCGCCCACCTTGGCGTGACGCACATCCGCGATCTTGATTGCATTCAAGCGGTCTAGCGGCGTCATGATGTCCGACACCAGGATCTCGCTGTGCTTCACACGCCGTTCTTCGGAAAAGCGCAGTGGTTTTTCGCCGAGGATATCGGTGGCGGTAATGATGCCGGCGAGGCTGCGGTCGGGGCTCAGTACCAGCAGCAGCCGCACACCGCGTTGCACCATGTAGGCATGAGCGGCTTCCATCGTTACCTGCGGCTCGATCAGCGCGGCGTGCGTGTGTCGCAGGTCGGTCATCACATCGACGGCAGATGAGTCGGTGGTAACGGCGCGCGGTGGTGCGGGGCGCGCAATGAAAATCTGGCCGGAGAGGCGTTGTTCGGGAAGCGTGTGATAAGTGCGCATTGCTATTTCTCCTTGAGTTGCAGAACGGAGGAACGGAGTTAGCGCAGATCACGACATAACGGCATCGCAATCCTGCAATCCGTCCGACTCATGTTACGCTTTTTCGTTCTAGCGGTCGTGCCGGCAGGGCAACGCTTTCTGTAAACAAAATGTTTCATGACTCTCACCTTCTTCGCCACGCAAAACGAGTTCCGTCGCTGGTTGTCCCGGCACCACAAAACTGCGACAGAGTTGCTCGTCGGTTTTTATCGCGTTGATTCAGGCAAGGGTGGTTTGACTTATCCGCAGGCGCTGGATGAGGCGCTGTGTTTCGGCTGGATCGACGGCGTGCGCCGGAAAGTTGATGACGTCAGCTTCAGTATCCGCTTCACGCCGCGCAAAGCAGGCAGCATCTGGAGCCTGATCAATGTTGGTCATGTCGAGCGGCTGATTGCCGCCGATCGCATGAAGCCGGCGGGAATGAAAGCATTCGAGGCGCGCACCGCCGCGAAGACCGGTATCTATTCCTTCGAGCAGAAGAAACACGAATTCGAACCGGCGCAGGAGAAACAATTTCGCGCCAACAAGAATGCGTGGAAATTCTGGGAAGCGCAGCCGCCGGGATACAAGCGCGTTTCGATTCACTGGGTGACCAGCGCCGAGCAGGAAGCTACTCGCGCGCGGCGGCTGGCGCAATTGATCGCGGACTCGGCAGCCGGTCAGCGACTTGGTATCGTGACCGGCAAGAAGCCTGAAACGAGATCCTGAATCAAGCTTCCCAGGTCTTGAAATTCAGGAACTCGCGCCGCGTCTTCGGGCCGTAAGTCGCGAAGGTCGGGTCGGGTTGCTCGCGATACTGCGAACGGTCCTTGGCAACCTTGTCGCCCTTCAAGTGTTTGTTCAGCACATCGGCCGGCACCGGGTAAATCTTCAGCGCATTGAGGCCAAACACCTTCGCGCGAAGTGCGGGCGTGATTTGCGGATAGCCGTATTTGTCACGCAGCGCCGCGGAAATCTGGAAGGTGCGGAACGCCTGTATCTGGTCCTGCGGCGAACCATACCAGATCGAGTCGGTTCCCCACAGTACATTGTTCTCGCCGCAGTATTTGAACAGCTTGCCCAGCGCATGCGCAGCAGAATCCGGATCGCGCATCAGGAAGCGCCAGGTCGATCCCAGTTCGGGATAGACATTGCTGCCCGGCTTGATGCCGTTCTTGATCAGGCTGGTCACCAGCGCATCGATGCCATCGGTACGTTTTTCGTCGTAAGGGCCTTCTGCTTTCTCGGTGACAAAGCCCGAGTGGTAGATGAGGAAATTCATGCGCGGAAAGCGCTTCGCTACGCGGCCGATATCGACACAGGTCGAGTGCTCGTATGACTTCTGGCCGAATGCCAGGCCCTTGTGAATCGCGATATTGTGCACGCCCAGCTTCTGCGCTTTCTCGATGAAGGCGATGCCGATGTCGTCGTCGAGGTAGAAACCGACGCCGTCCGGTCCCCATTGCGTGTAAGTCTTGAAGGCCGAAATCTTGTAGCGGGAGGCGAGCTCATCCATTGACTCCAGATCGCCGGGTGAATTGGGATTCACGCGGCCGTGGATGTACATGCGATGGGTGCCGTCGAGTTTCTCGACGATGCGCGCGGTGGCGGCTGCTTCCTCGATCGTCAGCGGCTCGTTCTGCCGCGTAGAGGGCACGAACGACAGCACCATAAGATCGGTATCGGAATCGAGGAACACATCCTTGATGAATTCGTCCTGGCCGATGCAGTTGAGGTAATCGAGATCGCCGTTGCCTTTGGTCGGGCCGCACGTCTGCGTTTTGGGCATGCGCAATGGCTTGGCGCCGGGCGCAAGCCGCTTGGTCCACGCGCCAGTGGGATTAACAAAGTGTCCCTGCACGTCGAAAATAAATTCGCTGCCATCGACCGAGGAGCGCGCGAGTTGCAAGTCCAGCGTGGCGGTCTTGTCGAGCTCGAAGAAGCCACCGGTTTTGCCTTGTGCTGCGTAGGCCTGATTCATGCCGATGAGCGAGCTCGCCACGCCGCAGGCCGATACCAGAAACGAGCGTCGATCAATTCCCAGCCGTTTCGCATTTGCGCCGGCGGCTTCGTGCGCGAGGTGATTGGCATGGTGATGCACCGGCTCCAGTGGCACGGGGACAAATTCGCCGTTGCTGGTGGTGTCGAGCTTGATCGGCAAACGTGTGCCGTCGGGATCGTGCTGAAACGTCATGGCGGGCCTCCTCGCGTGAAGGCCCAGTTTATGCCAAACGCAAATGCGCGTTGTGGCCGAATGTAGCGGGGCGGTTCTAGTTGGTGGCGCCTAAGGCCTTGGCGCGTCGCGCCGACAATTCACCTTCGCGCTTTGCCGCATCGCGATCATAGGCGTCATCTATCCAGCCGCCCAGATGCTCGCGTGCGATTTCGGTCAGCGCGCCGACGTAAGCCTGTGTGTCGTTAGCGACCGGGATGTAATAGAACTCGCTGCCACCGGCTTCAAGAAATGTTTCGCGGCCTTCGTCGGCGATTTCCTCCAGCGTTTCCAGGCAATCGGCGGCAAAGCCGGGGCAGATGACGTCGATACGCTTCACGCCTTTCTTGCCCAACGCTTCCAGCGTTTTGTCGGTGTAAGGCTGCAGCCATTCGGCGCGACCAAAACGCGATTGGAAAGTGACGACGTATTCGTCCTGCTTCAATCCCAGCTCGTCAGCCAAGAGTCGTGCGGTCTTGTGACACTGGCAGTGATACGGGTCGCCTTTGTCGAGATGGAATTTCGGCAGGCCGTGAAATGTCATCAGAAGTTTGTCGGTACGAAAATCCGGCCGGCCGATTTTCATCCACTCGGCCAGCACGTTTTTGGCGACTGCCTTAATGTAGGCGGGATGGTCATGAAAACTTCGCACCAGCCTTATGCCCGGCACGTTGCGGATGGTCGATAGCACGCGGCCCAACTCGTCCATCGTCGAGGCCGTGGTGCTGGCCGCGTATTGCGGATACAGCGGCAATACGAGGATGTTGTCGCAGTTAGCTGCTTTTAATTTGTCGATCGCACTGGCAATCGAAGGATTGCCGTAGCGCATGCCGTATTCAATCTTGATCGGGCTCTTGGTGGTTTCGCCCAGAAAACCGCGCAGCATTTGCGCCTGACGCGAGGTGTAAACGCGCAGCGGCGAGCCTTCCTTCATCCAGATGCCTTCGTATTTCTTCGCCGTTTTTTTCGGCCGTACGTTGAGGATGACGAGATTCAGGATCAGCCACCACACCGCCTTGGGAATTTCCACCACGCGCGTGTCGGAGAGGAATTGTTTCAGGTAACGCCGCACGGCGGCGGGCGTCGGCTCATCGGGTGTGCCCAGGTTCACCAGCAGGATGCCGGTGGCGGAGGGAGTGCCGTGAGAAAAGGTGGGTTCGGTCAGGTAAGCCATGATTTAACGGATTCTAAAGGGCACCGTTCGTGCTGAGCCTGTCGAAGCACCAGACCGGCTACGTTGCTGGAGCAGCGCGGTCCGCTCATGGTTCGACAAGCTCACCACGAACGGAAACAAAGTAAGCAGAGTTTTGGCAGTCAAACTCTAGCATTGGCGCGGCTTTTAGGCCGAAAGTAGCTGGAAAGCCTTGCCAATGCTGGAGTTTCAATTTGGAATTAATGTTGGCTCAGCGCCGACGACAGCAGCTTCGCCGTCACATCGACGATCGGGATCACGCGCTCGTACGCCATGCGTGTGGGGCCAATCACGCCGACGGTGCCGACCACCTGTCCATCGACTTCGTACGGCGCGGTCACCACCGAAAATTCATCCAGCGGCACCAGCGACGATTCGCCACCGATAAAAATCTTAACTCCTTCCGCGCCCTGGCTGACGTCGAGTAATTCCATCAGCTGGGTTTTCTGGTCGAACACATTGAACAGCTTGCGCACGCTGGCCATGTTGGAACCGATATCGTTGACGTCGAGCAGATTGCGCTCGCCCGACACCACCACGCCAGAAGAATCGGAGCCTTGCCCGCGCGCCTCGACCACCGCCGACATCAGCGTGGAAATATCGCGATGCAACTGACCCAGCTCGAACTTGATCTTGTCTCGGATCTGGTCGAACTCGTAGCCGGCGTAGTGCGTGTTGAGATAGTTGCCGGCCTCGGTCAGCTGGGCCGGCGAATACTGCCGGTCGGTGACGAGGATGCGGTTCTGAACATCACCATCGGTGGAAACGATGATTAGCAGCACGCGCTTCTCGGAAAGCTGCATGAATTCCACATGCTTCAGGCCGATACCGCGGCGGCGCGGCGTGACTACGATGCCGGCGAAGTGTGTCAGGTCCGAAAGCAGTTGCGACGCGGAAGCGACCACATGCCGCGGATCATCGGGCCGGATATTGTGTTCAAGCTGCTGACGTTCGAGTTGCTCCAGCGGCTGTATGGTGAGCAGGGTATCGACGAACAGGCGATAGCCCTTGGGCGTGGGAATGCGTCCGGCGGAAGTATGGGGACTGGCGATATAGCCCATCTCTTCCAGGTCCGCCATCACGTTACGGATCGAGGCCGGCGACAGCTCCATTCCGGAAAACTTTGACAGTGCCCGGGAGCCGACCGGCTGGCCGTCGGCGATATACCGTTCAACGAGAAACTTGAGCAGCGTCTGGGCGCGGTCGGAAAGCATGGCTTTATCTTAACCGGATTTGTGAAGATTTTATGAAATCCAACGTACTATCGCCCTTGCGTATAGTCGATGGCTGGTTGCAAATGTTTAGCTGCCGGATTGATGTGTTCTAATCACAAAAAATGACTTCCCAATTCAAAACCGTTGCCATCGTTGCCAAGCCCGATGGCTTGGGCGTGGCCGAACCGCTCAATACCCTGATCCGGCTGCTGAAATCGCGCGGTATGCTCGTGCGGCTGGACGAGCGCACGGCCGAGTTTGCCGGTGTGCCGGTGGATCAGGTGCTGCCGCGCACGCCGCTCGATAGCCTGATTGAAGGTGTCGACCTGGCGATTGCGGTGGGTGGCGATGGCACCATGCTCGGTGTTGCTCGCATCGTGGCGCGTCACGGCGTGCCGCTGGTGGGCGTCAATCTCGGTCATCTCGGTTTTCTCACCGATATTTCTGCCGAGGGCATGAGCGATACGCTCAACGAGCTGCTGGACGGCAAGTTCACCGAAGAAAAACGCATCCTGCTGGAAGCGGAAATCCTGCGCGAAGGCCAGCCAGTGTTCCGCTCGGTCGCCCTGAACGACGTGGTGGTGAGCCGCGGTGCCATGGGCACCATGATCGAATTCGCGGTGGAGGTGAACGAAGAGTTCGTTTACTCCGCACGCGCAGACGGCGTCATTATCGCCACGCCGACCGGCTCGACGGCTTACGCCTTGTCCAGCGGCGGGCCCATCCTGCAGCCGGGACTGGCGGCAATTTCGCTGGTACCGATTTCGCCGCATACCTTGTCCAATCGGCCGATCGCGATTTCGTCGGATTCAGAAGTGCGGGTGAAGCTGCTGCGCGGCCAGAACGCGCGCGTCAATTTCGACGTGCAGTCCTATTTCGACCCGGCCACCGACGATGTGGTGGCGGTGCGCGCGCATCCCAAGCCGCTGCGTTTGCTGCACCCGGTCGGTTACTCGTACTTTTCCATGCTGCGCAACAAGCTGCACTGGAACGAAAGAACCTCCTGATCCATGCTGCGCAGCCTGACCATTCGCGATTTCGTCATCGTCGATAGCCTAGAGCTCGATTTCGAGTCGGGCTTCACCGCGCTCACCGGCGAAACCGGCGCCGGAAAATCGATCATGATCGACGCACTCTCGCTGGCGCTGGGTGCACGCGCCGAGGGCAATGTGGTGAGGGTGGGGCAATCGCGCGCCGAGATTACCGTCGAATTCGATTTGGCCGATATCAAGGCCGCGCGCCGCTGGCTGAAAGACAATGAGCTCGCCGACGACGACGCCAATATCTGCCTGTTTCGCCGCGTGCTCGATGCGGGCGGGCGTTCGAAGTCGTTTATCAACGGTACCTCGGTCACGCTGTCACAGATGCGCGACCTAGCCGAGCATCTGATCGACATTCACGGCCAGCACGAACATCAAACGCTGTTAAAGCGTGATGCACAGCTTGGCTTGCTGGACGATTTCGCTGGCAACGCGACGTTGCTAGCGGATGTGGCCGCGAAACACGGCTCATGGTCGCAACTCGCCAATATGCGCGCCGCGCGAGAAGCCAACGAAGCCGCGATCGCGCGTGAATTCGAGGACCTCAGCTGGCAGATCGGCGAGCTGGACAAGCTCAAGTTCACGCCGGCGCGCTGGGAAGAAACGCTCGCCGATCATCGCCGTCTGGCCAATGCCGCCAGCCTGATTTCGGCCGCCGAAACCGCGGTCAACGGTTTGGCCGAAGCGGACAACGACGTGCTGTCGCAGATTGACGAACTGGCTGGTGACCTGAACGATGCCGCCGAAACCGATCCGGCATTGAAGGAAGCGGTGGACCTGATCGCCAGCGCCAGCGTGGAGCTGCGCGAAGCCGCCACCAGCCTGCGCCACTATCTGCGCAAACTCGATGTCGATCCGGCGCGTCTATCCGAACTCGATCGAGAAATCGCCGACGTGCAGGAAATCGCGCGCAAGTTCCGCATCGAACCGACCCGCATTCCCGAATACCTGCAACAGAAACGCGATCGCTTGGCCTCGCTGGGCGGCGGTCAATCGCTGGATGCGCTGATCGAGCAGGAACAGGCGGCACATGCGGCCTTTATGGAGTCGGCGAAGAAGCTCACCAAGACACGGCAGACCGCGGCGCGAAAATTTGCCGCCGAAGTCACGCAATCGCTGCAGCAGCTCGCCATGCCCGGCGGAAAGTTCGCGGTCGAATTCGCGCCGCGCGAAGCGTCGGCCAGCGGATTGGAAAGCTGCGAATTCCAGGTCGCCGCACACGAAGGCCAGCCACTGGGCGCACTGGCAAAAATTGCGTCGGGCGGTGAACTGTCGCGCGTCTCGCTGGCCATCCAGATGATGGCCTCGGCAAAAGGCGGCGTTGGCACCATGATTTTCGACGAAGTCGATGCCGGCATCGGCGGGCGTGTGGCCGAAGTGGTAGGGCGTTTGCTGCGTGCGCTAGGCGCCAAACATCAAGTGCTGGCCGTCACGCATCTGCCGCAAGTCGCTGCGTGTGCGATGAATCAGTTCCAGGTGGCGAAGGTGGCACGCGATGGTGTTGCGACTACAACAATCAATGCGCTCTCGCCGGCCAAACGTGTCGATGAAATCGCGCGCATGTTGGGCGGTATCACCATCACCGCTGCGACCAGGAAGGCAGCGGAGGAAATGCTGGAGAACGCGGCGAAGGCGAAGGGCTGACGCCTGTATTCAGTGTCAAGACTTTGATTTAGTGCGCATTTTCTAGCGAGGGCGGACGTAGGCGGCGCAGGTGCTTGAGATAAGTAAGTAGGTCATTGCTTTGTGGGCCAATATTTGTGCTCACCTCAACGTCAAACACCGTGATCGAATTTTTCATATACAATAATTAACATACGCATCGCGCATAGGTGAGTCCAACATCCCATAAAAAGCGCGAAGAATAGGGGAGTACACATGGCGTTTCTTCGCGGGATCGGCGGAAAAATTTTGTTGCTGGCTGTGGTTGTTGTTGGCTGCTTGGCATGGTGGCTAGGTCACCAGAGCAATATCAACTCTCCAAAGCCGCCAATCAATTCTGCAACATCGCCGCCCACATCTATTTCAGCTCCAAAAGGCCCGGAGAAGTCTGACACACCGGCTCCTATACAAGTCGAAGCAAAGTCGACTCCAACAGCAGTGGCGAAAAAACTGAAAACTCCACAGGCGCTAGGCGTTTATCTCAAGACACCGAAGCTCAAGGACTTTGTGGAAAATCAAGCCGAGAAAGATGCGACGTATGCAGCTTACTATCTGAGTCGTCAAGGACTTTTGAGTTGCGCCGCGTTCTCCGCGGGGCCGCTGGAAAAACTTGAAACCCATTTCACGGCTGCCAAGGCGACAAACAAACTCGCTCCTGAAAAGCTCGCTGCGTTGGCCAGAGTGCGCGCGGCATGCGACGGGTATGAGCAGACGTCTCATGACGAGTTATTAGCCATTGTGCAAAAACAATCGGCCAAATTTACCGGGAGCGATGACCCGCTGGCCAAGGCTGTGCGCTTCGGTATGGAGCATGTCCAGCAGGAACGTAGCGTCAACTTGAAAATATTTGAGGAGCTGGTACGAACCAAGGATGCTCTGGTTTACGAGGAGCTGTCGTCCTACCTCGGAAGTGGACGCGCCGCTCAGGTCTGGGATATCGGGGGCGGCCAAACCATTGATGGCCAAACACTGGCCGCAGCATTTGCTGCCGCCAGTTGTTACTTCGACGGCAATTGCACCCGCAGCCAGCTGGCAATCGACTCGCGATGCATCCTCGCGGGAGATCTTACGCGCGCATGCGCTCCGGTGAACATATTGGAATCACTTCAGCAAACTGGGTTTTCGCCCAATGGCTACCAGCAATTCTTGGCCACTCTGGAATGGCTGCGGCCAGGCATTGAAGACGATCGATGGCCAGTGGGACTCTTCAACCCGAGAAAAATTGAAGCAGTAAAGGTGAAGTAAGAAGATGTTATGGGTCTGTCTGTTGTTCTTTCGTGGTTCGCAATAAATCAAAAAAAGGGGGCAATTATGCGGTTCTCAAGAAAAATGTTGGCGTTGTTGTTCTTTATTCCGATGTTGGCTTTCGCGCTTGACATCGCGGTACCCATTCCACATACCGCAGACATACAATCACGAAGTGACGCTGCGTTCACGGCCGCGGCTCGCTGGCAGAACGACAACATGCAGCAAATTCCCCATGGAACGCAGATCACTTTCGTGTATAGCGACGGTTGGACTGAAAAGGGAACCTACATCGGTAACGAAACCAATCATAGGGTCGAGTTGCAGCCCCTGACGCAAAAGAGACCGAATTCCAGCAACGGAAATGAGTGGAGCGACAATTGTTACTACACCGATCCGGTCACATTTACTACGTGGCACATCACGATTTGGTATGAATCAGATACTGGAAACGTAGTAGATATCGAGCAATACCCGAACTATTACTCCATCGGTGGTGGCATGACTTGTTCGTAAAAATATAGTGCGGAGTCGCGGCAATCTAGGGGCCGCGCTTGGTGTCTCGAACTGTACGATGCGGCGCAATCGGCATTGTGGCTAGTGAAGGAACATTGAGCGCGGCTCTTTTTCTTTTTCCGATTGCCTAACAGTTCTACTTGTCTTTCTTGCCAAGGCTGGAGCAACTGCGAACCGAGTTATGCGGAAAAACCTATCTTGCTGAATGAAGTTCGGAGCTAATCTCAATATTTCGGGAGCGCTATATGACTGACGAAGAGAAGGTTGAAGCCACTGCGCTAGCGACTTCCAGGCAGAAAAGTCTGGAGTTGTTGTTCGACTACACCAAGTTTCACATTGGTCTGTATCTCACGCTGACAGCGTCGTATATTGCGGCTACAGCAATAAAGAAGGGAACAGACGAGTTTGCATTAAGCATTGATCCCGGGCTGTTTTGGCCGGCAGTTTCGTGTTTTATGATCGCCGGATTGGCCGGTGGAGTTATTGCGAGCAGCATCACTCAAACCAAAGCTCGCAGTAGCCAAGAGTTCTTGGATGAAAAAGTTGGTCCTTGGGATTGGAAGAGATTGCATTTCCGTGCCAGAGTATGGACATGGATTGAGCACACGACCTTTTGGGTTGGCTTAGTTCTCGCAGCTATCTCTGCTAGCCCGAAGTGATATTTTTGTCTTTCCGCTTGGGGTACGCGACTGCGAACCATTTCATGGGGTAAAAGCTGGCAATTCAGCAATCACAGAGTATTCTCATGGCCGAAAACAAAACCAAACCCACTCAAGCAAGCATCGAGGAATACATCACCTCCCGCGCCAATGAGCAGCAGCGCGCTGACTGTGAAGAGCTGATCACTTTGTTCCAGAAGATGACCAAAGAGCCACCGAAGATGTGGGGCCCCAGCATTGTCGGTTTCGGCATGTGCCGCTACACCTACGAGAGCGGGCGCAGCGGGGAGATGCCCTTGGCGGGTTTCGCGATACGAGGGCGGGAGCTGGTGTTGTATCTGGATTGCGGTGGCGAAAAGCAGGAGGCGTTGCTGGCCAAATTGGGCAAGCACAAGATGAGCAAGTCCTGCCTGTACTTCAAGCAATTGAGCGATCTCGACATGACGGTTTTCAAGCAGCTGGTCAAAGAGTCGATCGCATCGATGAAGAAGCGTTGGGGATAATGGCAGCATGCGTAGTCTCTGGTTTTATCAAGCTTTAGAGCAAAAACTATGACACCCCGCCAATGCGAGATTGCTGCCGAGTCATACACCGCGTGTTTGCTGGCCCAGTCCGGCTATGATGTTTTGGTCCAGTATGGGGCTAACCAACCGCACTACGACCTTGTAGCGGTCAAGGACAAACGCATTCTTCCAATATCGGTTAAGGGAAGCCAAGATGGTGGCTGGATGCTTGCTGTTCGTTACGTCGAAAAAGGCGTCGATTACCATGCGGCAATCGACAAATGGCTCACGATTCAACGTGATGACGTTGTCTACATTTTTGTTCAGTTCATGCATGTTCCGCTTGGTCATGCGCCCCGTGTTTTTGTTGCCCGCCCTCCAGAAATCGCAGCGCATATGAAAACTCAATGTCTAGGCCGTGGGCATGGGTCCCTGCAAGAAGATTACCTCCGTGATCACCCTCGCTCGCAGTACAACCATAAGATTCCAGGTGGATGGGCCTTTACCCATGCCCGCATCGACAGCATCTAACGCTAAGCTCGGTCGGTTATTGCCGATTTGAGCTTGGGCTGCACTTTGACTAAACCCTAGTATTGGCGCGCCTTCCCAGCCAAAAATGGCTGGAACGCCGCTCCTGTTCTTGAGTTTCATATCAATGTCCCGCGCGCTGCCCCGCCAGCCACTGTTAACAATCCCTGTATCATCCCGCCACACATTGTCGCGGCCCTGTTGCCGTCGGGAGAAAAGCTTGTTTACTTCATCATTCCGCCGTAGTTTCCTGCTGCTATGCGCGCTCTTCGCGCTGCAGTCAGCTTATGTCCACGCCCAGCCGGCACCCCAGCGCATCACCAGCGTCGAGGGCATCACCGAATATCGCCTGGCCAACGGCTTGAAGGTGCTGCTGTTCCCGGACAACTCGCGTCCGACCATCACGGTCAACGTAACTTACCTGGTGGGTTCGCGCCACGAAAACTATGGCGAGACCGGCATGGCGCATCTGCTGGAGCACCTGCTGTTCAAGGGCACGCCGACCAACGCCGATATTCCCAAGCAGTTCAGCCAGCGCAGCGCGCGCTTCAACGGCACCACCAGTTTTGACCGCACCAATTACTTCGAGCTGTTTCCCGCATCGGACGACAACCTGAAGTGGGCGATCGAGCTGGAAGCCGACCGCATGGTGAATTCCAACGTCGCGCAGAAAGACCTCGATTCCGAAATGTCGGTGGTGCGCAACGAATACGAGCGCGGCGAAAACAATCCCGGCGGCGTGATGAACAAGCGCATGCACAGCGTGGCCTACGACTGGCACAACTACCAGAATTCGCCGATCGGCAATCGTTCCGATATCGAGAATGTGAAGATCGAAAACCTGCAGGCGTTCTATCGCCAGTATTACCAGCCGGACAATGCAGTGCTGCTGGTAGCCGGCAAGATCGACGAAGCGAAGACGCTCGCGCTGGTCAACGCCACTTTCGGCAAGATTCCCAAGCCGACGCGCGTGCTGCCGAAGCTGTGGACGGTGGAGCCGACGCAGGACGGCGAACGCAGCTTCACCGTGCGCCGCAGCGGCAATATCCAGCTGGTGATGGTGGCGTACAAGATTCCCGGCGCGGTGCATCCGGATGCGGTGGCGATGACGTTCATGAGCGGCATTCTGGGCGGCGCGCCCAGCGGCAGGCTGCACAAGCTGCTGGTCGAATCCGGCAAGGCGGTCAGCGTCAGCGTAGGCGGTGCCAGCACGCTCGATCCCGGCTTGTTCCAGGCCAATGCGGCGGTGAAAGAGGGCGAGCCGATCGAGGAAGTGCAGAAAATCCTGATCGAGACCATGGAGAATTTTTTCAGCAAGCCGCCGACCGCGGAGGAAATGAATCGCGTATTGGTCGACTTCGACAAGCAGTACGATCAATTCCTGAGCTCGCCGGAAACGATGGCTATCTCGATGAGCGAATCGATCGCGCGCGGCGACTGGAGGCTGAATTTCTACCTGCGCGATCAGGTGAAGAAAGTCACCGCCGCCGATATCTCGCGCGTGGCCAAGGCCTATCTGAAACGTGACAACCGTACCGTCGGCCTGTTCCAGCCGGCGACCGGTTCTGTCGAAGCGCAGCGCGCCGAAATCCCGGCGGCACCCCTGGCAACCGATGTGCTGAAAAACTTCAATCCCTCGCTGACCATGGTAGCGGGCGAGGACTTCGATCCCTCGCCGGCCAATATCGATGCCCGCACCGTGCGTTACACATTGGCCAACGGCGCCAAGGTGGCGTTGCTGGCGAAGAAAACGCGCGGCGAGACGGTGAACGTGACCATTCGCGGCCACAGCGGCACGCTGGAAACGCGTACCGGCCGCGGCACCGCCGCCAGCATTGCCAGTTCGCTGACCAGCACCGGCACCACGCGCTACACCCGCGCGCAGTTGCAGGATGAAAAGAACAAACTGAAGATTACCGGCAGCGCGGGTACGGCATCGTCAACATTTCGCACCACGCGCCCGAATCTGGTGGCCTCGCTGGAGCTGATGGCGCACAACATGCGCGATCCGGTTTATCCGGAGACCGAGTTCGAGCAATTCCGCAAGCTGGTGCAAACCTCGCTGGAGTCGAGCAAGGCCGACCCGGGGGCGCTGGCGAACGAAGCCATCGGCCGCCACTTCAATATCTATAAGCGCGGCGATCCGCGCTATGTTTCCTCGCGCGAAGAGTCGCTCGAAGACATCAAGGCGCTAACGCTGGATCAAGTCAAGCAGGCACACAAGGATTTCGGCGGCTTTTCCAATGCCGAGATCGCGGTGGTCGGCGATTTCGACGAGAAGGAAATCCGTCCGGTGCTGGAAAAATTGTTCGGCAGCTGGAACAGCACGATGCCGTACAAACGCATCGAGAATCCGTATCGCGAGGTCGCGCCGATCAACAAAACCATCGAGACGCCGGACAAGGAGAACGCTGTGTTCCGTGCGCAGATGCTGATCCAGATGCAGGAAGACGATGCCGATTCGCCGGCACTGATGCTGGCCAACTACATGTTCGGCGGCGGCGCAGGTTTGAGCGCGCGCATCGCCAAGCGCATCCGCGGCAAAGAGGGCTTGAGTTACGGCGCCAATACCTCGCTATCGGTATCCGAATTCGACAAGCGCGGCGTGTTCTCCGCCAGTGCCACCGCTGCGCCGCAGAATATCGCCAAGCTGGAAACCATTTTCCGTGAAGAGCTGGATATCGCACGCCGCGACGGCTTCACCGCTGAAGAGCTGGCCAACGCCAAGTCCGGCACGCTCGGCTCGCGCATGCAGCAGCGCGCACAGGACGGCTACCTCGCCAGCTCCTGGGCCGACCGCATGCATCGCGGCAAGACCTTCGCCGAAGCGGCCGATTTCGATGCCAAATACGCAGCGGTCACGCTGGAGCAGGTTAACGCGGCGTTCCGTAAACACATCGATCCGGCGAAGCTGACGATCGTGAAGGCGGGCGATTTCGCCAAGGCGGCAAAGGCTTCTGACGCCGCCAAGTAGAATCGTTGGTGGATTGCACTCCATTGCGGCATCCTGCGATTCGGGATGCCGCAATGCATTTGCAGCCACGCATTGACAGGCGGTCAGCTTTTCCTCGCAGAATAGATTTTAACTTCAACAATTTCAGGCGCATCGCGCCAGGATCACACCATGGAAGTCGCGATTCTCTTAACACTTATTCTTCTCAACGGCGCCTTCGCCATGTCCGAGATCGCGCTCGTCACGGCACGCAAGGCGCGCATGCAGAAATTCATCGACGAAGGCGACCGCGGTGCGTTGGTCGCGATGGAACTGGGCAAGGACCCGACCCGGTTTCTCTCTACCGTGCAGATCGGCATCACCTCGATCAGCATCATGAACGGTATCGTCGGTGAATCGGTGCTCGCGCATCCGCTCGATCTCTGGCTGCGCAGCCTGGGCGCAGATCCGAAATGGTCGGAATACGGCGCGACCATTCTGGTGGTGGTGACGATTACCTATTTCTCCATCGTGCTGGGTGAACTGGTGCCGAAGCGCCTCGGCCAGCTCAATCCAGAACTGGTCGCACGGCTGGTGTCGAGGCCGATACATTTTCTCGCCATTGCCACAAGGCCATTCGTGAAGCTGTTGGCCGGCTCGACCAATCTGGTGCTGACCACGCTGGGCGTCAAAAACAAAACCGCGCCCGGCGTGACGCAGGAAGAAATTCACGCCATGCTGAGCGAGGGCACCGATTCCGGCGCGATCGAACACCACGAACACGCCATGGTGCGCAATGTGTTCCGCCTCGATGACCGGCAGCTGGGTTCGCTGATGGTGCCGCGCGCCGACATCGTGGTGCTGGATGCCAACGCACCGTGGGAGGAAAACCAGCGCCGCATCGAGGAGGGCGATCACACCCGCTTTCCGGTGGTGGCAGGCGGCATGCACGAAATCCTCGGCATCGTCACTGCGCGCATTCTGCTCGGCAAGAAGCTGCGTGGCGAAACGCCCGACCTTCGCACCGGCTTGCAGCCGCCGGTGTTCGTGCCGGAAAGTCTCACCGGCATGGAGCTTTTGGAAAACTTCCGCTCTTCCGGCGTGCAGCTTGCCTTCGTGGTCGATGAATACGGCGAAGTGCTGGGTATGGTCACGCTGAAAGACGTGATGGAAGCCATCACCGGCGAATTCAAGCCGCGCAATGTGGAAGATTCATGGGCGATCAAGCGCGACGACGGCTCATGGCTGCTGGATGGCCTGATCCCGATTCCGGAATTGAAAGACCGTCTCTCGCTCAAGTCCGTGCCGGAAGAAGAGCGCGAGCGATATCACACGTTGAGCGGATTGATGATGCTGTTGCTCGGCCGACTGCCGCAGACGGCGGATAGCGTGGTGTGGGAAGGCTGGAAGCTGGAAGTGGTCGATATCGACGGCAAGCGCATCGACAAGGTTCTGGCGATGAAATTGAAGGACGAAGTGGATACGGCGGCCTTGCAGACGGAGGCGTAGCTCTCTGGAGCAAGGCACTAGAAACTTATTATCCGTGCGGACTTGGTGAGCATGTCGGGGCTAGTCACAATTGAAAGATTTACGAGTCCTTGGGAGGCTCACGTGGTGAGAGGCCTTCTGGAAAGTGAAGGCATTCAAGCGTCGCTTGCCGATGAGCACCAAATATGGGCGAACTGGCAGATGTCGCAGGTGTTCGGCGGTGTCAGACTTCAAGTGCCGGCCTCTCAACATCAACATGCGCTGGAAATACTCGCGGCACATCGAAATGGTGACTATAAAGCTGCACTAGAGTCCGAGCTGGATTTGCCGGCTGACGTGTGTCCTAAGTGCGCATCAAGTGATATTCGTACTCTTCGTTCGGCAAGCTCTAGGCTTGTCGTCATTGCCTCATTTATTTTTGCTGGAGTGTTCTTTCCACCCGCTACTGGCAAGAAGCTTTGCAACACTTGCGGAGCACGATTCGGGAGCCCAGTTGAAACCGATATTGACTCAAACAGGCGCTGACTTATTTAGTAACGCTAGCACTGACGCGCCCTTCCGGCCAAAATTGCTCGAAACTCCGCACCAATGCTGGAGTTTCACTGACGGTTTGATGGTTCACGACGGAACTGGACGATGAGACTTTTGATCAAGGTGGTCGCGGGAGTTTTCCTTCTGGTGCTGATCGCGGCGTTGGCCGTCGTACTGCACGCCAACTACAGAATTTCACAGGATGAGGTTCTGGAGAACGGGGCGAATGCGCCAGGCCGCTTGCTGATGGTCAACGGTCATCAATGGCATGTGAGGCAGCTTGGGAAGGCGCTCGATCCAACCAAGCCGCCGCTGCTGGCGATACACGGCTTTATCGTGCCGGGCAGTCAATCGCTCATGCCGTGGTTGGATTCGCTGGCGACGGATAGAGCGCTGATACTGCCCGACCTGCTGGGCTATGGTTACTCAGAGAGGATTCTGGAGTCCGGCCCGCATTTCGCTGCGAAAAACTATGCAGCAGGGCTCGCCAACATCCTCGATCAGCTGGGTGTTGCGCAAGTCGACATTGTTGGACACTCCTATGGCGGCGCCATCGCAGCCCGCTTCGCGCTCGACTATCCGGATCGTGTGCGGCGTATCGTGTTCATGAATTCGCCCATCTACTACCTCGAACCGAGCGCCGGGGAACGCATCATCGAGTTGCCCTTGGGTATTGGCCGCGCATTGGCGTGGCACATGATGGGCAGCGGACCCGTCAGCTTCAGCAATCAGATTTGCCAGAACAAGGCCGCTACTTGCACGACGCCCACTCGCATCAAGGGCACGACCGATACGGTGCGAGCCATGATGGCAAGTCATCGCGGTGCTGCCGACAACGAAAGCATTGTCAGAGACATTGGCAAAATCAAGAACAGATCGTTAGTGGTCTGGGGCGAGAAAGACGGAATTTTCCCGGTCGATTACGGGCAGCGGTTGGCGAAGGGCCTCAATACGCGAATCACGATCGTTCCTGATGCGCGGCATACGCCCTTTCTGGGGCAGCCGGCTGCGACGACCAAGCTGGTGAGCGATTTTTTTAACACGCCTTGATGCGGTTGCAACGCCAAACTCCAGAACTGGCGCGCCTTCCCGGCAAAAAGTGCCCGAAAAGCCGCACCAGTACTAGAGTTTCAATACCCACTCACCCAAACAACGCCTTCCAAACCCGCCTCACCGCCTGCCGCTCCTCGGCAAGCTCATCCACGCCCACCCAGGTTTTCAGCTCGTTGTTATTGCGCGCGCGATGCTGACGTTCGCGGTAAGCGAGGTAGGCTTTACCGGTCTGTGCGGCCAGGTCTTCGTCGATGATGCCGAGCGCCGCGGCGCGGGTAAGCAACGCGAAGTTGCCGAGGTTGCCGAGAAATTCCGGGTGCTCGTGCGAGTAGGCGAGGATCAGGTATTGGACGATGAATTCGACATCGACGATGCCGCCGCGGGTGTGCTTCAGGTCCAGCGCATCGGCGCGGTCTTTTTTCTCCGCACGCATCTTGTCGCGCATCTCGATGATTTCGCTGCGCAGCTTTTGCTGATCGCGCGGTGCGGACAACACGGTGCGGCGAACTTCATCGAACGGCGCAGCCAACGCGGCATCGCCGGCGCAGAAGCGAGCGCGGGTGAGTGCCTGGTGTTCCCAGGTCCAGGCGCGCTTCAACTGATAGTCGTGAAAGGCTTCTAGACTGGAAACCAGCAGCCCGGCATCGCCATCGGGGCGCAGCCGCAAATCGGTTTCGTACAACACGCCGCCGGCGGTCATGGTGTTGAGCCAGCTGTTCAATCGCTGTGTCAGTTTGGCGCAGCGCTCGGCCTCGATGCCGGATGCGGGATCGAACAGGAACACCAGATCGAGGTCGGAGGCGTAGCCGAGTTCCTTGCTGCCCAACTTGCCGTAACCGATGACGGCAAAGCCCGATGGCGGCTGCCATTGTCCGGTGAGATTGTCCTTCGGGTTGAGCGCACGCCACGCTAGCACCAGGGCGACATCCAGCAGCATGTCGGCCAGCAGCGAGAGTTCGTCCGACAAGGCCATCACGCCCAGGCGGCCTTCGATGTCGGCGATATTGAGTTTCAGCGTCACCACCTGTTTGGCGTGGCGCAGGAGTTCGTATTGTTTTTCAACGTCGCCCGCAGCGGCGTCGCAGGCCGTTTGCAGTGTGCGGCGTTCGGCGCGCCAGTCGATCACCGAAGCGCCGGTGGGCGGGGAGATCAGCTCGTCCAGCAGGATGGGATGGCGGCGTACAAAATCTGCCGCCCAGGCGCTGTTTGCCGCCAGCCGTGCGACGCGGTCCAGCACCTGCGGGTACTCGATCAGCAGTGCCAGATAGGTTTCGCGCTTGTCGATGGCCTCGATCAGGTCGAACAGGCGGAAGAACGTTTTTTCAGTCGGATCGTGTTTCAGTGCGGCGATGAGCGCGAACGGAATCAGCGCTTCCATCCGCGCGCGCGCCTTGGCGGAAAGCGTTTGCGTTCGCGACGACGCCAGCCAGGTGTCGATGCGCGCGGCTATCGTGGCGGCGAGTGCGTCGCTGATTTGTCCGGCGATATTGCGTGCATGCGGCACCAGGCCACCGCTAATCGATGGCGCGACCTCCGGTTTGGCGGACTGCGCGGCCCCGGCGAAGAGTGCTTCGAATTCCTGTGTGACCTGATCGCGATGCCGGTTCAGCGCGGCAAAGAACACATCCCAATCGGAAAAGCCCATCGCTTCGGCGATGTGCTGCCGATCTTCCTCGCCTGTGGGCAACACCTGTGTCTGCTGGTCGTCCAGATACTGCAGCCGATGCTCCAGATTGCGCAGGAAGGCGTAGGCCGATTGCAGCACGTCGACGCGTTCCGGCGTGAGAATTTTGTTGTTGGCCAGTTGCGCCAATGCCTTGCGTGTCGAGCGGGTTTGCAAGCTGGTGTCCCGGCCGCCGCGCACGAGTTGAAACAGTTGTGCGACGAATTCAACCTCGCGTATGCCGCCCACGCCGACCTTGATATCGTCCAGCCGGTTGCGCTTGGTGGCATCGGTGCGAATCTGGCCGTGCAGTTCGCGCATTTCCTCGATCGCGGAGTAATCGTTGTAGCGCCGGTAGACGAAAGGTTTCACCAATGCGTCCAGCGCGGCGATGGTGCCTGGGGTTCCGGTCAGCGCGCGGGCCTTGAGCCATGCATAACGTTCCCACGGTCGCGCCTGGGTCATGAAATAGTTTTCCAGCGAGGACAGGCTGGACACCAGCGGGCCGCTCGCGCCGAACGGCCGGAGCCGCATGTCGACGCGGAAAACGAAGCCGTTTTCATCGACATGATCGAGCGCGCGGATGAGGCGCTTGCCCAGATCGGTGTGGAATTCATGCCACGACTTCTGCGCGTTGGCCTCGCCGTCTTCGGCGTGGACGAAGATCAAATCGATATCGGACGAGACATTCAGTTCGCCTCCGCCCAGCTTGCCCATGCCGACCACCAGGAGCTCGGCGTTTTCGTTATTGACGGCAGATATGCCGAATTTTTGCGCCACGGCGCGGGTATGGAAGCGTTGTGCGGCGGTCACGGTCACGTCCGCCAGTGCCGAAACCGTCATTACTACCTCGGACAAGTTGGCGAGGCCGTTGATGTCGCGGAAGATACCGTGAACCATGGTGTAGCGCCTGAGTGCCCGCAGGCTGGCGTGAAAGGCCGCTTCATCGGTGTCGTCAGCCGCTTCCAGCAGCGATTCGAGCCTTTCCGCCGATAAAGCGCGGCCGGCGGTTTCGCGCAGGCGGCCGATCAGCAGAGGATGCGCGTTGCACATGCGCTCCGCATAGCGCGAGGCGCGAAACGTTTTCTGCAGTTGCTGGTCGAACGGGGCGGCAGGAGCGGTATCAAGAGTCATCAAAAATTCGTTGTCGTCGCGGTGGGGCCGGTCACCGTTAAAATAACATGTAAGTTCCGCGTCACTTCGGGGCGTTTTGGAGAACGGCCCGGTCACGGTGGCCCGCAGGACAGGAAACCTGCGGTATCCAGGAAGCACAAAATCAGAAAAGCAGCGTTCAATCTCGGAAAGATCTGCACCAAAGTCCTGACTTGGGCTGTGGTGATATTGGGCATCCTGCTGATGCTGATCGTGCTGACGGTGAAATATGCCGTCATGCCCAATATCAGCCGCTACCAGAACGACATCATCAGCAAGGTGGCATCAACCACCGGCATGGACGTATCGGCCAGGGCGATCCGCGGCGGCTGGGCCGGTTTCCGCCCGTATATCGAGCTTGAGGACGTGATATTCCGCGAGCAGGCGGACAGTGCCTCCAGCCGCCGTTCGGCCGGCGAGGAGGCACTGCGCCTGCCGGAACTGCGTGCCTCGTTGTCGTGGTGGTCGCTTTTGATCGGCCAGGTGCGCTTGGCCGATGTGCGCTTGATGGGGCCGGCGCTGGCGCTGTCGCGCGAAGCGGACGGGCTGATCTATTTTGCCGGCTATCCGATCAACAAACCGAATGCGGTGGAAGACGATGGCCGCTTCCTCAATACGCTGCTCAATCAGCCGGGCTTGTCGATTCATCACGCCACGTTGAGCTGGCACGATGCCCTGACGCCTGCGGCCGAGCTCAAGTTCACCGAGGTCGGCATTTCGCTGGACAAGGGCTTGACCGGTCACAGCATCGGATTCGTCGCAACACCGCCGAGGGCGCTGGCGCGCAAGATCGAGTTGCGCGGCCTGATGAACATTCGAAACGAGGACAGCCGCTGGAAAGCCAGTGGCTCGCTTTACCTCGCGGCGGACGATGCCAGTCTGACCGAATTGCGGCAGCACCTGACTATCCCCGATCCGCTGCAAACCGGCGTGGGCAATGTGCGCGCCTGGGTCGATATTGACAACACCATCGCGCCGCCACCGGGTACCTCAAATCGTGCGCTGCTGGCGTTCAATCCGGTGCGCGCCATTACCGCCGATGTGCACCTGGCCAATACCCGTGTGCAGTTGGGTGAGGACCTGGCGCCATTGCAGATTTCACGATTGGCCGGACGAATCGAATATAAGGCCGATCAGGCCGGCTTCACTGTCGCCAGCAAGGCGCTGGAATTCCGTACACGCGAAGGTGTGGTCTCGCCACCGGCCGATTTTTCCCTGACATTGCAGAACCAGGCCGACGTGGCAGGCGCCAGCGGAGAAATCACAGCCAACGGCATTGATCTGAAGGCCATGAGTGCCTTGATCAATTTCTTCCCCATTGGCAAGGACATGCGCGCATTGGGCGAACGCTTTGCCATGCGCGGCATGGTGCAGCAATCGCGCTTCGCCTGGACCGGTTATCTGGACAAGCCGCAGACTTACCAGATCAAGGGCAAGCTGGCGGAGTTTGGCAGCAATGCCAGTGAGGCGATTCCCGGTGTCAGCGGTTTCACCGGTACGGTGGAAGGCACCGACAAGGGAGGGCGCTTCACGGTGGCGTCGAAAAACCTGGTGCTCGATGTGCCGCGCGTCATGCCGGCGCCGCTGCAGTTCCTGCAATTCGAAAGTGGCGGCGAATGGAAGGTGACCCCGGACACGGTGGAAGTTTCGGTCAATGGCGCGCGCTTCGCCAATAACGATCTTTCCGGCGAACTCGATGGCCGCTACTGGCGCTACCGTGCCAGCGGCGCCAAGGCCGCGGAGGAAAAGGGACCGGGCTCGCTGGACGTGAAGTTGCGCGTTGCCGGACTCAAGGCGCCCATGCTGCCGGGCTATCTGCCGGTCGGCGCGGCGAAGACCCGGGACTATCTGCAGTGGGCCGTGCGCGATGGCGAAATTGCCAGCGCGAACGTCGAGTGGAAGGGGCCGATCTACGATTTTCCTTATCGCGAACACCCCACCGGGACGTTTCGTATCGATGCCAGGGTAAAGGCGATCGACTACCGCTATCTGGAAAGCTGGCCGGTGGCCAATGACGTCGATGGCGAAATCCTGTTTGAGAACACGCGTTTCGAAGCGAAACTGGACACCGGCAAATTTTTCAATGCGGTGCTGAACCGCACCACCATCGCGATCGATGATTTTGGCGGTTCGCCACCGATGCTGACAATACAGGGCAGCAGCGACGCGCGTGCCGAGGAAGTATCGCGCTATCTCAAGGAGAGCCCGCTCATCAACAACGTCGGCGCCTTCACCCGCTTCGTCGCGCTCGACGGGCCGGGCAAGCTGGAACTGGGATTGAAAATCCCGCTGGGCGAATACGACCGCGGTCGCTACCAGACGCGGATCAATGGCAGGTACGCCATTTCACGCGGCCACGGCAAGCTGGCGTTCGGCCCTGAACTGTTTGGCCTTAACGGCAGCATCGCCTTCAACGAAGCCAGCGTGCGCAGCAGCAACCTGGTCGCCACGGCCTACGGCAATCCGATGACGATCAATATCGCCGGCGCGGGCGAGGCCGGTGTGGCGGTGGACTTTACCGCGCGGGCCGATGTCGGGCAGCTTGCCGATGTGTTGCCGTTCCGCATGCCGCAGCAGGTAAGGGGTATCGCCGATTTCACCGGCCGCGTGCTGGCCAAGGGCGGCGCGACCGAGGTCACCATCGAATCCAACTTGGCAGGCATCACATCGACCTTGCCCGCGCCACTGGCAATTCGCGCCGACGAATCGCGGCGGCTGAAAGTGCAGTTCACCAATACCGGGGTGCCGGCGGAAAAAATCCGCGTCACGCTGGCCGGCAATTCGCAGGGCGCCGCGCAATCCAGCGACAGTCCGGAATCGCGCATCGATGCGCGCTTTCTGCGCAGCTTTGACGGCAACGGCGTGCCCAAAGGCTTCTTCGGCGGTGTGGCGAGTGTGGGCGATGCCTTGGGCGATATCACGGTGCCGGAAGGCATGTGGCTGACCGGCACCTTGCCGCGCTTCGATTTCGATGCGTGGCGCAACGCCGTCGATACTTTCTACCCACCGGTGGCGAACGCCGATGCGGCAGGCAGCAAATCGGAATCGCCCATCGCCGGCTTCGACTTCAAGCTGGGCGGCATGCTGGCGTACGGGCGGCCGTTCAAGGCGATGACGCTGAAGGGCCGTCACGGCAGCGAGGGCTGGCGCATGACCATGGACAGCGCCGAGGCCAGCGGCGATTTCACTTGGCGGCCGGCGGCGTTCAACGATCGCGGCCTGGTGCGCGCGCGCCTGCAACGCTTCGTGCTGGCCGAGGAGTCACCGGCCATCGGCGGCGTGCCCGCTGCGGACAACGCGCCGGAAGCCGATTTGCCGGCGCTGGATATCGTTGCCGAGAAATTCACGCTGAAGGACCGCGAACTGGGCAAGCTGGAACTGCGCGCCACACCGCAGGGCGCCAACTGGAAAATCGACCAGCTCAATATCAGCAATGGCCACCTCAAGCTGGAAACCGATGGGCTGTGGCAGCGCTTCGGCGATCCGCAAAAGCCCGATGGCCGTTCGCGCACCACCATGAATGTGCGCTTCGAAACCGGCAACCTGAATGCGACTTTCGATCAATTCGGCTATGGCGATTACGTCAAGGGAGGGCGCGGCAAGCTCGAAGGCCAGCTGTCCTGGCCGGGTCATTCCTATCAGTACAACGCGTCCAGCTTGTCGGGACATTTCAAGGTCGGCGCCAACAATGGCCGCTTCTCCAAGATCGAACCGGGCGCAGGGAAGTTGCTAGGGTTGATCAGTCTGCAGGCCTTGCCGCGCCGCATCACGCTCGATTTCCGCGACATCTTTTCCGAGGGCTTTGCGTTCGACAAGATCGAGGGCGACATCAAGATCAACAACGGCATCATGTTCACCGACAACTTCGAGATCAAGGGGCCGGCCGCCGATATCAAGATGGTCGGTGACATTTCGCTGCCGGCGGAAAAGCAGAACATGGTGATGACGGTGGTGCCCTCGCTGGGCGAGGGCGTGGCCATCGGTGCAGCGGTGCTGCTGACGCCGGCGGTGGGTGCCGGTGTGCTGCTGGCGCAGAAGGTGTTGCAAGGAGCCAACACCTATGACTACGCGGTGACAGGTTCGTGGGATAATCCGGTCGTGGAGAAAATCAAGCAGACGCCGCCACCATCATCACAACAGCAGGCGGCAGTTCCGGCGACATCCACGACATCGCCAACTGCTGCGGGTGCCGGCAAAGCCGCCGATCCCGCGAAAAAATCGCCATGATCATCACCCGGAATTCAGGACAGATTCCCGAAGCGCTGCAAAAAGCGCATCAATCCACGCAATCGTTTTATCGCGTTGCCGCCATCCAGATGGCCAGCGGCCCCAACGTCAAGGGCAATCTCGAAGAAGCCACGCGGCTGATCGACATGGCCTGCAGCATCGGTGTGCGCATCGTGGTGCTGCCGGAGTATTTCGCCATCATGGGCATGAAGGACACCGACAAGATCAATGTGCGCGAAAAGCCGGGCGAAGGGCCGATCCAGGAATGGATGTCGGAGACCGCGAAAAAACACCGTATCTGGTTGATCGGCGGCTCCATCCCGATGGAAGCCAGCGTGCCGGACAAGGTGCGCAATACCTGCCTGGTTTACGATCGCGAAGGCAAGCAGGTCGCGCGCTACGACAAGATTCACCTGTTCAACCTCGCCTTGGGTTCGGAGAATTTTTCCGAGGAGCGCACCATCGAAGCCGGCGACAAAGTGGTGGTGGTCGAATCGCCCTATGGCCGCATCGGCCTCTCGATCTGTTACGACCTGCGTTTTCCCGAGCTGTATCGCGCGATGGGCGAAGTGGACATGATTGTCGTGCCTTCGGCGTTTACTGCCACCACCGGCAAGGCGCATTGGGAAGCCTTGATCCGCGCGCGCGCGATCGAGAACCTGGCCTACGTGATCGCGCCTGCTCAGGGCGGCTTTCACGTCAACGGCCGCGAGACGCATGGTGATTCGATGATCGTCGATCCCTGGGGCATGGTGCTGGATCACCTGCCGCGTGGTTCGGGCGTGGTGGTGGCGGGGATCAACCCGCAATATCAGCAGACCATCCGCAAGAGCCTGCCGGCGCTGACGCATCGGACGTTAAAGTAGCCCGGTTTGGCAGGGGCGTATAGCCCGCAAATTAAGCTAAAACTCCAGCATTGGCGCGGTTTTTCAGGCATAAATGGTCTGAAACCCGCACCAATGCTGGAGTTTTACTTTCTGGTTCTCGCCGCTTACAAACCGTCACCCACGGGTGGCATCGATGGCGTAAGGTGTATTGCGTGCTTTGCAAGTTTGCAAACCGTCCGGCACATCTTCTGGAGTCGCCATGAAAACCATTCATTCACGCCGTCAAATGCTGGGTTGGGCGACGGCGGCCGCAAGCGGTTTGCTGCTGCCGGCCGCATGGGCCGCATCGAAAACACCAGCCATGACCGAGGGGCCGTTCTATCCGCGAGCAAAGGATTTACCGCTGGATCAGGACAACGATCTCACCACCATTGCGGGCAAGAGCGGCGTTGCCGCCGGCGTGCTGCTCGATTTCTCCGGCCGGGTGGTGGACGAAAAAGACCGGCCCCTACGCAATGCGCTGGTGGAAATCTGGCAATGCAATGCGCATGGCCGCTATCACGATAGCCGTGACGACAGCCGTGCGCCGCTGGATCCTTTTTTCCAAGGGTTCGGCAAAACAGTGACCGACGCGGAAGGACGTTATCGTTTTCGGACTATCAAGCCGGTGGCCTATCCCGGGCGCACGCCGCATATCCACTTCAAGGTGAAATCGCGTGATTTTGGCGAACTGACTTCGCAGGTGCTGATCAACGGCGACCCAGGCAATGCGAACGATTTTGTATGGCGCTCGATTCGCAATGAAGCGGATCGCAAGCGGGTGATGATGACGCTGAATCCGGCGCCGCCGGGGTCGACCGCCAAACTGGTGACCGACTTCGAGATCGTGGTTGGCTAGCGTTATCTGAATTGCTGTAGCACTTCGAACGTCTCGCACACCACCAGCATCGATTCGGTTGGAGTGCGGCCCAGGCGGGCACATTCGCGCGTGAAGTATTTCCAGTGCTCGCGGCGCCAGTATTCGAGTGAGCCATCGCCTTCGCCTTCGCCTTCGACCGCGGCAAAATCGGCGCCGACTTCGCCAAATGGTTTGATTTCAACCCGTGTGGTGCGGCAAATCAGCGCCGGCCGATTCAAATGATCCAGCACGATTTCGATATCACCGGCTTGGGGTAACGCCTCGGCTTCCGCTTCATAGGACCAGACCAGACAGGCGCCGCCGCGCTTTTTGCCGCCGCAAATCAGGTCCAGCAACTCTTCCGACAGCTCGGCCGAATCGCCGAATGCGCCGACGCGTGGATTGCCGGGGGGTAGTGTGATGCCGCGCTGTGCCAGCATGGCCAGAACGTCAGGCAGCGGCAGCAGCGTCCATTTGTCAGCGGATTCGTCGTTCAATGGCGCGAGCCGCTATTGAACGCGCCGTACTTTGGGCGAATGGTTGGTGCCGTCGAACTCGATGTAGAAAGCACCCAGGATGCCGCGGCGAATGCGCACCTGCTGGCTCTTCAGATTGACATAGCGGCCGCTGCCATCGGAGATCTGCCACACCTGACCATTGGCCAGCGTGATGCGTGTGTTGGGCTCCCAGCCATCGAAGTTGCCGACGATTTCGCTATTGATCGAATTCAGCTCATCGGTGGTCGCGCGCTGCTCAAAACCGAATTGCTGGGTTGTCTGCTTGGGCAGCGCGCTTGACGCTGCGGCGGCAGCGGGTGCAGCGGCAGTCGGTGCGGCGGGAGCGGGCGCAGCCACCACTGGCGCTGTCGTCGACACAGGCGCCGCAGCAACCGGTGCAGCAACAGCTTTGGGCGGCGACGTTTTGGCTTCGCGCACCGAGCGCGTCAACGCGTCGTAGCAGGCAAGGCGAGCGGTTGAATCCGCAATCGCGCCGCAGCGCAGCAGCTCAGCATCGTTGGCGAAGGCCCCGCCGGAAATAAGCAGCGCGCAAATCAAGGAGAGATGTTTGGTTTTCATGGGCAGGATTATTGCACAGGCAGGGTTTCGGGGAGAGGGACGAGAGAGGCCCTTGGCCCCCATGTTAGACTCATCAAATTCATTTTCATCGCGCAAAATCATGTCCGGCAGCACTCTTGGCAAGCTGTTTACCGTCACCAATTTCGGCGAATCACACGGTCCGGCGATCGGCTGTGTGGTCGACGGCTGCCCACCGGGCATGACGCTTTCGGCTGAGGACATCCAGATCGATCTGGACCGTCGCAAGCCCGGTACATCCCGCCATGTCACTCAGCGCCGTGAGGAAGACAAAGTGGAAATTCTGTCGGGTGTGTTCGAAGGCAAGACCACGGGTTCACCTATTGCCTTGCTTATCCGCAACGAAGACCAGCGCAGCAAGGACTACGGCAATATCGCCGAGAGCTTCCGGCCGGGACACGCTGACTACACCTATCTGCAGAAATACGGCATCCGCGATCATCGCGGTGGTGGGCGATCTTCGGCGCGATTGACCGCACCCACGGTGGCGGCAGGCGCGATTGCCAAGAAATGGCTGGGCGAGCATTTCGGTGTGCAAGTGCGCGGCTACCTCTCGCAGCTCGGCGCGATGCCGATTCCGTTCGTGAGCTGGGACAGCGTTGGCGACAATCCTTTTTTTTCTGCCAATGCCGATATCGTCCCGCAACTCGAAGCCTATATGGACAAGCTACGCAAATCCGGCGAAAGCTGCGGCGCGCGCATCGATGTAGTGGCCAGCGGCGTGCCGGTGGGTTGGGGCGACCCGGTCTATGACCGCCTGGATGCGGCAATTGCTCATGCGATGATGGGTATCAACGCTGTGAAGGGTGTTGAGATCGGCGCCGGTTTTGCCAGCATCGAACAACTCGGTACTGCGCACTCGGACGAAATGACACCGGAGGGCTTTTTATCCAACAATGCCGGTGGCGTGCTGGGCGGCATCTCGACGGGACAGGACGTGACGGTGTCGATTGCGATCAAGCCAACGTCATCGATCCGCCTCGATCGCCAATCCATCGACAAGGCCGGCAATCCTGTCATCGTCAATACCCATGGCCGCCATGACCCCTGTGTTGGCATTCGCGCTACGCCGATCGCGGAAGCGTTACTGGCGCTGGTGTTGATTGACCGGGCGCTGGTTCATCGGGCACAGAACGGTGATGTTCAGGTCGCCACGCCACGCATTGCCGCTCAGGCGAGTGCGGCTGCGGCGACAAAATGGAAAGCGAGCGGGGCTGCTGAATCGCAGGATCACGAACCCTCGGAAGCCTGAGTCTGATTGCTCGCTACTTGTCGTAAAGCGTAAACGAGCCGTCCCAGTCGGCGTCCGGCGGATTGGCTTCCAGTTGCTGGATATAGCCTAGATAGAGTTCGCTGATGCGCGCGTAGTCGGCCAGCTGTTTTAGTTGGTCGAATTCGCTTTTTGCCTTTGCCCATTGGCGGTTGCGGAAAGCGTCAATTGCCGCATGATGGCGAGCGAGCAGCGCCAGTTGTTCGACGGACAGTTCACCTTCGCGTGCCAGTGGCTGGAAAATGTGTACTGCCACACTCTTTCCTCGAACCCGCACCTTGTCCAGTTCACGATAAACCAGTCCCGTGGCAAGTTCGCGTGTCTGCTGTCCGACCACCAGTGGCACCCGATATCGCTTGGTCAGGTTTTCCAATCGGGCGGCAAGGTTTACGCCATCGCCCAGCACGGTGTAGTTAAAACGAGAGGGTGTGCCGACATTGCCGGCGATGACCTGCGAGGTATTGATGCCGATGCCGATGGCGGGGTTCGGCAATCCTTCTTTTGCCAGATCGCGGCCTAACTCCTCGATGCGGCCAACGATTTCCAGCGCCGCAAGAATGGCTCGCCGCGGATCGCCGATGCGCGCAATCGGCGCGCCGAACAAGGCCATCACGCCGTCCCCCGTGTATTTGTCGATGATGCCCTCATGCCGGTCGATGGTAGCGTTGATGCAGGCGAGGTAGCGATTCAGCAACTCAAGGCTCTGGTGCGGCGTCAATTGCTCGCACAGCGCGGTGAAGTTGCGGATGTCGGCAAACATCACGGTGACAGCGCGTTCTTCGCCGCCGAGTTCGATTTTTTCCTCGAGCAGGCGAGCCGCAACCTCCGGAGATGCGACCTTGCCCAGCACATCGCGCATGCGGTCGCGCTCCGACAGACCCTTGGACATGCTGTTGAAAGCCGTTGCCAGCGCGCCGATCTCGTCCGCCGACTCTGCCGTGGCAGCACCAACACCACGATAATCGCCGCTTTCGACGCGGCCCGCCGCATCTGCCAGTTCCCTGACGGGGCGGGTAATGCGCCGGGCAATGCGCAGGCTGCCGATCAGGCTGACCATCAGGCTGATCGCGGCGAGAAACAGCAGCGCAACCTGCAGGCTGTCGTAGGGCTTCAGGCCTTCGCGCAACGACCGTTGCAGCAGCGCCTGGATGCGGGTGTTGTCATAGCGTTCGATGGAGGTGCTGAGCACTTCGAATTCGTCGCCGGCCAACTTTCGTGTGCCCCGCGTCTCCGGCTGGCGGGTGATGTCCTGCAATTCCGGTTTCAACGCGATCTGCATTTCGGCGCCAACGGTGGTGGCGAGTATTTCTTCACCGGCATTGCCGGCGCGGCCGATGAAGGTCACATCCAGTCCGGTAATGCGCTTCAAATCGTTGGCGGCCACATTGTCGATCACGAACGACATTGCCACCCAGGCAATCGGCAGTGGCGCCAGCACCGGCACCACGACGATTTGATAAATAGTGCCGTTTACCAGCCGGATGGCGGATGAGCGGCGGTGCTCTGCCGCGCCGGCAATCAGTTCGGGAAAAGCGAACTGTGCGCCGCTGACATTGGGCTGCAGGGTATCGGCCAGCACCACGTTCTGCAGATTGATCAGCGCCATGCCGGAGGCTTTGATGCGGGCGCTGTGATTGGTCAGCACCGACAGTATGGTGTCCCTGTCCTGCACTGCCACCGCTTCGCGAAAGCCGTAGTCGTAAGTCAATACGGCGGTGGCTTCCACCAGTTGCTGGCTGTTTTGTTCCAGCAACCGCTTGAAAACGCGAACGCCGACGTTAAGTTCTTCTCGCAAATTGCTGCGCGCGTTCTGCTCGATGGCATATCGGATCGAGAAAAAGCCGGCGAGCTGCACCACCAGCAGCAGCAGCACGAAGAATCCGACAATGCGGCCTTCCAGACTCTTCGCGCGCGGGATCGGCGATGGCACGGTGACGTTATTTCCCTGCCGCGGGACGGGCGCTCAGAGGACGGGGAGAAAAGACGAACTTGAGGTCCGCGTTCTCGGTTGCGCCGAGGCGGACTTTCTGCGCTGCCGGCAGCGTTGCTCCGCCGGGATACCAAATCTGCACTTCGTAGTCGCCGGCTGGCAGGTTGTCCAGCACGGCGCGACCTTGCTTGTCGGTCTTGCCGAAAAAGGGCGTATCGACGATCAACACATAGGCAATCATGGTGTCGTGGATATTGCAGCCCAGTACAATCTCGCCGGGCTTGTCGAACAACACCGGTTTGGCCGGAACACCCGAGTAGAGCTTGATTTCAAACGTCTTGGCCGGTGAAAAGGAATAGACGTGGTGGCGAATCGGATCGCGATTGGGGAAATTCACCAGCGCGCCTGCCTGTGCAACGCTGATCAACGGGACAAATTCCTTGTTGATCTGTTCGATGGAAATTTCCTTCTTCGCTCGCACGGGAGCCGTTCCGGACAGCAGGGTTGCGTGGATCACGGCATCGCCCACTGCCTGACCACCGGGGCCGGCCACTTGCGCCGACAGTTGCGCCGCGCCAACGGCGCCGGAAAAGGCCAGCAAGGACGCGATCAGTGCCCAGTTCATCATGTTCATGCTACGCCCAGGTGGTTTCATCAGATTAGCGAGTCACGATGTCACGCTTCATCGGCGCGAGGATTTTCAAGAGCTCGTTTTTCGCCGATTGCGGCACGCCCGCCTTGTCCAGCGAGTCCCGCAAATGCTGGACCATGCCGAAGAATTCCGCTTCCCGGATATCCAGTCCCTGATGTGCCAGCTTCATCGTATCGCCGGAGTATTTGCATGGCCCGCCAGAGAGCTCGCAGATATGTTCCTCCACTTTCTTTTTCAGCTTGGCGAGATTTACCTTGTCGAAAGAGCGCTTGGTGACAGGGTCGCTGGCGGTGCGGTCAATGGTATCGCTCACGACTTGCTCGATGACTTTCGCACCGCCGAGTTGGTCGTAAAGGGTCGCAGCACAGCAAGTAGCCGGAATGACCGCACCCAGAAAAATACCGACTGCAAGATGCTTCAATGGGGTCTTCATAACGAACGCTATTCCTGAATTGTAGTAACAATCGAAGCGAGTCGAAAAACAGCTTAACATGCCAGTTGGTAGGTGTTTGACCTAGCGCGCGCCACAAATGGCGGCGACACAAATATCTGCAATTGCCGGTTCGAATAAAGGTGAATTGACAAGGCAAACGATGATGAACAAGGCATCGATGACACGGATTCTGCTATTGCTTGCGGGCATCTGCGCTTCAAGTGGCGGTGTGCATGCGGGCGATCGCCTGCTGGCCACCGGTGGCGTAAGCCAGGTGGAGGGGGCGGCTGGGGGTGGCTTGGCGCCATGGGCGGTGATCGCGGGTTATGGCACACGCGATCAATTGGGAGCGGCGGCTTATCACACGCATCTCGACATCGACGATTTCCGCATGCGCAGCAGCGGCGTCGCGGTGGGCATCTACGATCGTGTCGAGCTTTCACTTTCGCGGCAGTTGTTCAGCCTGGGTACCACCGTACCGGGACAATCGATCCGGCAGGATGTCTTCGGCGCCAAGGTCAAGCTTGCCGGCGATGCGGTGATTGACCAGGACACCTGGATGCCGCAGATTTCAGCAGGTGTTCAATACAAGAAAAACCGCGACATGCTGGTGCCGAAACTGCTGGGCGCCAAACATGACAGCGGCGTGGATTTCTATCTCGCAGCGACCAAGCTGTATCTGGCTGGTGCGTTTGGGCAGAACCTGCTGGCCAATGTCGCGGTGCGCGCCACACGCGCTAATCAACTGGGGATACTTGGCTTCGGTGGCGACCGTCGCGATCGCTATCAACCGCAGCTGGAAGCCTCGCTGGCAATATTGCCGCGGGACGATGTGGCGGTCGGAGTCGAATATCGCTTCAAACCCGACAATCTGAGCGTGTTCCGCGAAGACAATTTTTACGACGTATTTGTGGCCTGGTTCCCATCAAAGCATGTGTCTCTTACCCTCGCCTATGTGGGCATGGGCCAGATTGCCGACAAGCGAAACCAGAACGGCGCCTATCTTTCATTACAGATTGCCCGTTGATTGGCTTTACGTTTGATGCGCGTACTTCATACCCACTTCTTTCTCGCCGGTCTCCCAAGCAGAACGAGGTCTTGTGACTGAAGTGGGCGGGCGTAAAACAAGCGGGATTGTGCTGGCCAATTTTTATTTCTGGTACTTCGCTTTCATCGGCGTATTCGGCACTTATTTCGCGCTTTATCTGCAATCCCTGGGTTTCGCGGCAGCGCAGATCGCGTTGCTGATGTCGTTGCAACAGTTTGTACGTATTGTCAGCCCGTTCATGTGGGGCTGGATTGCCGATCATCTGCATCGCCGGGTGCCGGTGATTCGCGCAACACTTGTGCTGGCCCTGCTGTCGTTTTCCATGCTGCTGTTGTTTCGCGCCTGGGTGCCGATGCTGGTGGTCTTTGTGCTGATGTTCACCTTCTGGTCCGCTGCGCTGCCGTTGTTCGAGGCGATCGTAATCGGCGCGGCCGAAGGCGATGCCGGGCGCTACGCCCGCATTCGCTTGTGGGGCTCGGTAGGCTTTATTGTCGCGGTGTTGTTGGCGGGTAGCCTGCTGGATCATTTCGATATTGGCATTCTGCTGTGGGGAATCATTGCCTTGCTGGTGGCCGCGGTGGTTTCTTCGTTTTTGTTCAATGACAAGGTGTCGGCGGCAGCCTCGCAGACGCCAGCGGAATCGTTATTGCCGATTTTGCGTCAGCCGCCGGTGTTGGCGCTGTTTGCCGCGTGTTTCCTGATGATGGCGTCGCAGAGCGCGACTTTCATTTTCTATTCGATCTACATGGTCGACAGCGGCCACAGCAAATCGGCCGTCGGCATACTCTGGTCGATGGGCGTGATTGCCGAGATTTGTATTTTTCTGACGTTGCCGAAAATCAATGCGCACTTCACACCACTTCAGCTGTTCACTTTCAGCTATGTCGTGACGGTGTTGCGCTATTTGCTGGTGGGCTGGTTTCCGGAGCTGTTTGCGGTTCAGGCAGTTGCGCAGACCATGCATGCTTTTACCTTCGGCACCTGGCATGCGGCGGCGATGGCGATGTTGCACCGGCTGTTTCCTGGGCGTCTGGCAACTCGCGGGCAAGCGCTGTATACCAGCTTCTCGTTTGGACTCGGTGGTGCCATCGGCGGTGTCGGCGCGGGGCTGGTGTGGGAAAGTGCTGGGCCGGCCTGGACATTCACCATCATGGCGGCAATCGCGCTTGCGGGCGGCTGGGTGTCGTGGCGCTATATGCGCAGCATGGTGAATGTGTCCGCGGAGCGCTGAGAGCCAGTACGGACAATGATGGTGCGGCGCACAAAACCAGTGCCGCTTGTATAATCAAATGCTCTTTTCACGCATCCCGAGATCGCACATTCCATGGCGCAAACGCTGTACGACAAACTCTGGAATTCCCACGTGGTTCATCAGGAGGACGATGGCACCGCGCTGATCTACATCGACCGCCACCTCGTGCATGAAGTGACCAGTCCGCAGGCCTTCGATGGCTTGGAGATGAACGGCCGCAAGCCATGGCGCCTGAAATCGATTGTCGCTACCGCCGATCACAATGTGCCGACCACTTCGCGTAAAGAGGGTATTGCCGACCCGATTTCGCGTTTGCAGGTGGAAACGCTGGACAAGAACATCGTTAAATTCGGCGTGCAGGATTATTTCGGCATGAACGACGCGCGTCAGGGCATTGTGCATGTGATCGGGCCGGAGCAGGGCGCCACACTGCCGGGCATGACGGTAGTTTGCGGCGATTCGCACACTTCGACGCATGGCGCGTTTGCCGCGCTGGCGTTTGGTATCGGCACCAGCGAAGTCGAGCACGTCATGGCTACGCAGTGCCTGGTGGCGAAGAAATCAAAATCGCTGTTGATTCGCGTAGAAGGCAAGGTCGGGCGCGGTGTAACGGCCAAGGACATTGTGCTGGCAATCATCGGCAAGATAGGCACCGCAGGCGGCACCGGCTACGCGATCGAGTTCGGTGGCTCGGCAATTCGCGCGTTGTCTATGGAAGGCCGTATGACGGTCTGCAATATGGCGATTGAAGCCGGCGCACGCGCCGGCATGGTCGCCGCCGACGAGAAAACGATTGAATATCTGCGTAGCCGGCCTTATGCACCGCAAGGCGAGATGTTCGAACGCGCTGCCGCTTACTGGCGCATGCTCAAATCGGATGACGGAGCGCTGTTTGATCGCATGGTCGAGCTCGATGCCGCGAACATTACGCCGCAAGTTACGTGGGGCACATCGCCGGAAATGGTGACGGGTATTGACGGCAAGGTACCCGAGCCTTCGCGCGAAGCCGATCCGGTAAAACGCGAGGCGATCGAACGTGCGCTGCAGTACATGGGATTGAATCCCGGCACGCCGATCAGCGAAGTGAAGATCGACAAAGTGTTTATCGGCAGCTGCACCAATTCGCGTATCGAGGATTTGCGCGCGGCTGCAGGCGTCGTCAAGGGACGTCATATTGCAGCCAATGTGAAGCTCGCCATGGTGGTGCCGGGTTCCGGTCTGGTGAAACGTCAAGCGGAAGCCGAGGGCCTGGACCGCGTGTTTCTCGCCGCCGGTTTCGAGTGGCGTGAGCCGGGCTGTTCGATGTGCTTGGGCATGAACGACGATCGTCTGTCGCCCGGTGAGCGTTGCGCATCGACTTCCAATCGCAATTTCGAGGGGCGGCAGGGTGCTGGCGGCCGCACTCATCTGGTCAGCCCGGAAATGGCCGCCGCTGCGGCGATCGCCGGGCGTTTTGCCGATGTGCGGCAAGTTCTATAGTCAGGATTGTTCAGGAGAAAACCATGCGCAAGTATTTTGCTTTCATTTTTGCCGCATTGCTGCTCGCAGGCTGCAATACCATCGAAGGAATCGGCAAGGACGTGAAAAAGGGCGGCGAAGCAATCGAAAAGGCGGCCGAGAAAGCCAAGAACTAGATGGAACCGTTCCGCCAGCACACAGGCTTGGTGGCGCCGCTCGATCGTGCCAACGTCGACACCGACGCCATCATTCCCAAGCAATTCCTGAAATCGATCACCCGCTCCGGCTTCGGCCCGAACCTGTTCGACGAATGGCGCTATATGGATCATGGCGAGCCGGGCATGGACAATGCCAAGCGCCCGCTCAATCCGAATTTTGTACTCAACCAGCAGCGCTATCAGGGCGCGACCATCTTGCTCGCGCGCAAGAACTTCGGCTGCGGTTCCTCGCGCGAACACGCCCCGTGGGCGCTGCAGCAGTTCGGCTTCAAGGCCATCATCGCGCCGTCGTTCGCCGATATCTTCTTCAACAACTGCTTCAAGAACGGTTTGCTTCCGATTGTCCTGACCGAAATGGAAGTGGATCATTTGTTCAATGTTGTATTGGCGACGCCAGGGTTGAAAATCAACGTCGATCTAGAGCGGCAAGTGGTTGAAGTGCCGGGAGCTGAGACTTACAAGTTCCAGATCGACGAATCGCGCAAACAGAGCCTGTTGAATGGCTGGGACGAAATCGGTCTCACCATGCGCCATACCGACAAGATCCGCGCCTACGAAGCGTCGCGTGCGCAGCGCGAACCTTGGCTGTTTAACTAGAGAACGATATGAAAATTGCAGTGATGGCCGGTGATGGCATCGGCCCCGAAATCATGGCCGAAGCGCTCAAGGTGATTGAGGTGCTCCGCCGTGATGGCCTGAAAATCGAAACTGAAAGCGCACTGGTCGGCGGCGCTGCTTATGATGCGCACGGCCACCCCTTGCCGCCAGCTACGCTCAAGCTTGCGCAGGATGCCGATGCGGTGCTGTTCGGCTCGGTGGGCGGCCCGAAGTACGACACCTTGCCGCGCGAACATCGTCCGGAAAAGGCGATTCTTGGCTTGCGCAAGGAATGTGATTTCTTCGCCAATCTACGGCCGGCGACGGTGTTCCCGGAGCTCGCCGAGGCGTCTTCATTGAAGCCGGAGATTGTTGCCGGGCTGGATCTGATGATCATCCGCGAGCTCACCGGCGACATATATTTTGGCGAGCCGCGCAGCGTCACCGGCGAGAGGGGCAATCGCGTCGGCATCAACACCATGCATTACACCGAAGCGCAGATTCGCCGCATCATTCATGTGGGCTTCAAGACGGCACGCCAGCGCAACAAACGCTTGTGCTCGATCGACAAGATGAATGTGCTGGAAGCGATGCAGCTGTGGCGAGATATTGCGATCGAGATCGCCCCGGAATATCCGGACGTGAAGCTTGAACACATGCTGGTCGACAACGCGGCGATGCAACTGGTGCGCAATCCCAAGCACTTCGACGTGATGGTATGCGGCAATATGTTCGGCGACATTCTTTCCGACGAAGCTTCGATGTTGACCGGCTCCATCGGCATGCTGCCGTCGGCGTCCTTGGATGCGAATGGCAAGGGTCTGTACGAACCGATTCACGGTTCCGCGCCGGACATCGCGGGCAAGGGGGCAGCCAATCCATTGGCACAAATCCTCTCGCTGGCGATGATGATGCGCTACACCTTCAATCTGCCCGATGCGGCCAACCGTATTGAAAATGCGGTGCGAAAAACGCTCGGCAGCGGGTTGCGAACCGGCGATATCGCCCGCAAAGGCGAGCAGGTTTGCGGTACCAAAGTGATGGGTGACGCGGTCGTCGCAAACCTGTAAGCTGTTTTCAAAGTCAAGCACTGGCGCGCCTCCTAGGCCGAAAATGGCCTGAAACGCGCATGGATGCTGGAGTTTCAATCAATTATCGAATGAAAGTGTAGAGAGCAGTCATCATGGCAATGTTGAAAGTAGGGATGGTGGGTTGGCGCGGCATGGTGGGTTCGGTGCTGATGGACCGGATGCGCGCGGAAAACGATTTCGCTTTGATCGAGCCGGTGTTTTTCACCACCTCGAATGTCGGCGGTACTGCGCCTGCGGAAGCCAACGGCGCGCCACTGAAAGATGCGAAGGATATTTCGCATCTGAAACAGATGGACATCATCATTACCTGTCAGGGTGGCGATTACACCACCGAGATTTACGCGCCGCTACGTGCGGCCGGCTGGAAGGGCTATTGGATCGACGCCGCCAAAACGCTGCGCATGAAAGACGATGCCATCATCATTCTCGATCCGGTCAATATGCCGGTGATCAAGAATGCCTTGGCGAAGGGCATCAAGGATTACATCGGTGGCAACTGCACGGTGAGTTGCATGGTGATGGGGCTGGGTGGTTTGTTCAAAGCCGACCTGATCGAATGGATGACCTGCATGACATATCAGGCGGCTTCCGGCGGCGGCGCGGCGCACATGCGTGAGCTGCTGACCCAGTACGGCACGCTGTACGCGGAGGTGAAAGCGTTGCTGGACGATCCGCATTCGGCGATCCTGGAAATAGACCGCAAGATATTGGCGAAGCAGCATTCGTTGTCGGCAGAGGAGACGCAGAACTTTGGTGTGCCGTTGGGTGGCAACCTGATTCCATGGATCGACAAGGACATGGCGTCCATGGGGACGCCGGGCATGTCGCTGGAAGAATGGAAGGGCATGGCTGAGACCAACAAGATTCTTGGCCGCGGTCCGGCTTCCGGCACACCTGCAACGCCGATCGACAGTCTCTGCATCCGCGTCGGCGCGATGCGTTGTCACAGCCAGGCGCTGACCATCAAGCTCAAGAAGGATGTACCGCTGGCAGATATCGAACAGATCATCGCCAACGACAATCAATGGGTGCGCTACATTCCCAACGAACGCGAGCGCAGCATTCGCGAACTGACGCCCGCAGCGGTAACCGGCACCATGAATATCCCGGTGGGACGCGTGAGGAAGCTGGCGATGGGACCGGAATACCTCAGCGCATTCACCGTTGGCGACCAGTTGTTATGGGGGGCAGCTGAGCCGCTGCGCCGCATGTTGCGCATCATTTTAGAAAAATAACCAATTTTTCATATAGTTAGCGCGCTTTCGGATAGCTTCACGGGTGTCACCCCGCAGATGCGGGTTGAAAAAACGTCAACTTTCGCTTCTAATGCTAGAAAGCGAATAAAGTTGAAACAATAACTCGTTGATGTTATTTTACTTTGTCCTCGAAAAATCGAAGGGTTGGGGTTACGCATGAACCGTCCACCGAAAACAAAATTGGTCGCGGCTTTGGGGGGAGCACTCTTGGCATTGTCGGCGGCGTCTGCAGGCGCTGCCGGACTGGGTAAGCTCTCCGTCAATTCCGCACTGGGTCAGCCACTGTTGGCAGATATCGAATTGGTCTCCCTGCAGCCGGGAGAGTTCGAGTCGATCGCCGCGCGCATCGCCAGCCCCGAGTCTTATACCGACGCAAAAATCGAATATTCGCCGCTGCTTCGCCAGTTGCGTTTTGCAGTCGAGCGCCGTTCAGATGGCAAACCGGTTTTACGTATCACCAGTTCAGCGCCGATCAACGAGCCGTTCCTCGATGTGCTGGTGGAAATGAACTGGCCGGCCGGTCGCCTGATGCGCGAATATCCGATCCTGCTGGATCCACCGGGCTTCAACGAAGCGCGGGTTGCGCCGCCCGTGGTCGCGACCGTCAGTCCGGTTCGCCCGCCCGCGGCGGCACCCTCGACTCCTGCAGCGTCCGCACCCGCAGCGGCACCATCGTCCGCACCCGTTGCATCGGCGCCAGTGGCAAGTCCGGCATCAGGAACACCATCGGCCAAAGCCGAATCAGGCGGTGATACCTATGGTCCGGTCAAACGCGGAGACACGCTGAACAAGATCGCCCAGGAAATGAAGACTGACGCGGTCTCGCTGGAGCAGATGCTGGTTGCGTTGTATCGCGAAAACAAAAGCGCATTTGTCGACAACAATATGAACCGTCTGCGCACTGGCCAGATTCTGAAAGTGCCCTCCGCGGACGAAGTCGCCAGAATCGAAACCAAGGATGCGCGCAACGAAATCAAGGTACAGGTTGCCAGCTGGAACGCCTATCGCGAACAGCTCGCCGGCAGTACCGCCAGCGCTCCGGCTGCGGCGCCAGCACCGACCAATCAGGCCAGCGGCAAGATTTCGGTCGCCAAGCCGGAAGCGCCTGCTGCAGCTGCACCAGCGAAAGACCAGCTCAAGATCGCCAAGACTGATACTGCCACCGGCAAAGCGGGCGGCGTCGGCGCATCCGGCACTGGTAATGCTCAGGAACAGATCAATGCGCTGAAAGAAGAAAAAATTGCCGCGCAGAATTCCTTGAAAGAAGCGAATTCCCGTGTCGCCGATCTGGAAAAACAGATCGCCGATATGCGCAAGCTGCTGGAGTTGAAGGGGCTCGCCGGCAAGGATGGCAAACCGGTCGCAGAGCCTGCCAAGGTGGCGCAGGTTACGCCGGCCAAGGTTGAGCCGCCCAAGGTCGAGCCGCCGAAAGTTGAACCTCCCAAGGTCGAAGCCAAACCAGCCGATGTAAAGCCGGCCGACTCGAAGCCAGCTGACGTCAAACCGGCTGATACCAAGCCCGCCGATGCGAAGCCGGCTGAATCCAAGGTCGAGCCGCCGAAGGTGGAAGCCAAGCCCGCGCCCAAGGCTCCGGTGAAAGCCCCACCTCCGCCTCCGCCTGAGCCCAGCTTCCTTGAAGAGTATGGTTTGATTGCCGGTGGTGCGCTTGCCTCCGTATTGGGTTTGGGTGGTTTATTTGCATTCATGTCCCGCCGCAAGAAAAAAGGCAAGGGCGGGCCGGGTGGCAACACCAGCATGAGCAAGACGTCCTCGATCATGCCTAGCGACTTGAAGCCGAATACGGTGACAGGCAATCGCGGCGGTGGATTGGTCGATACCGGTAACAGTTCGTTCCTGACCGACTTCGACAAAACCGGCCCGGGCAGTATCGACACTGATGAAGTCGATCCGGTAGCCGAGGCTGAGGTTTACATTGCCTACGGTCGCGATGCGCAAGCCGAGGAGATCCTCAAGGAGGCAATGTCTCGCGACAAGAGTCGCCATGAGATCACCGTCAAGTTGCTTGAGATTTATCACGCTCGCAAGAGTGTTCAGGCGTTCGAGAATGTGGCGCGCGAATTGAAGGGCACCATCGGCGGCGACAACCCGATGTGGGCCAAGGTGGCCGGCATGGGCGCCTCGATCGATCCGCAGAACCCGCTCTACAGCGGCAGTGGCCAAGCTTATGAGACGACAGGCGCATTTGTTGCGGGCGGAAGCGCGATGCTGGCGGCCAGCAATGCGGGCGACAAAGCACCGCCGGATGTCGATTTCGACTTGGGATTCACGGATAGCGCGTCAAGCGGCGCGCCGAATTCGGCGTTCGACGTAACGGCGCCGACGACCGATCAACCCGCTGCGCCGGCAATGGACTTTGATCTTGATCTCAATTCCGGTTCCGCGGCTGCGCCGGAACCGGCTGGCGGCGGACTGGATTTCGATCTCGCGCTGGATGCACCTGCCAAGCCGGCAGCGGCACCCGTTGCGGCTGCGCCGGCAGCAGAGTCGTCAGGCTTCGATTTCGATTTGTCCAGCCTCTCGCTCGATAGTCCGGATACTACCAAGACCACACCGGTCGCGCAGGACTTCACCAAGACCATCGCCACCACCGCAGCCGAGCATCAAAAGACGGCTTCGCTGAGCTTGGGCGATTTGAGTCTCGACCTTGATGCGCCGGCCGCAGGCGGCGGGACTGCCGAAGGCCCCAGTGCGGTTTCGACCAAACTGGAGCTGGCCAAGGCTTATATCGAAATCGGCGACAGCGATGGCGCCAAGGAAATCCTGAACGAAGTGGCGCGCGAGGGTTCGCCGGCACAGCAGGAAGAGGCCAAGAAAATTCTTGCCGGCCTGTAAATAATTTTCGATGGTTTGTCATTCGGGGGCGCATACTGCGCCCCCTTTGTTTTCCACGATGTTTTTGGGCGCACACTGACGCACCATGAGAATCGCGATCGCAATCGAATACAACGGTGCCGGTTATTGCGGATGGCAGTCGCAACCCAGCGGCTGCAGTGTGCAGGATCGCGTCGAAGCGGCGTTGAATGATTTTCTGGCCGCACCCGGCCAGCCGATATCGGTCGTTTGTGCAGGCCGCACCGATACCGGCGTGCATGCGGCATTGCAGGTGGCGCATTTCGACTGCGCAATCGAGCGCGACGAGGTGGCGTGGGTGCGGGGAGTCAATGCGCACCTGCCACACTCGATCCGCATACTTTGGGCGAAACGGGTAGAAGACGAGTTTCACGCGCGCTTCTCCGCCGTTTCGCGTACCTATCGATATCTGTTGCTGAACGATGCCGTCGATACGGGAATAATGCGCGGCCTAGTCGGATGGTTTCATCTGCCGCTGGCGTTGGAACCGATGCGCGACGCCGCCAATCTGTTACTCGGTGAACATGATTTTTCCGCGTTTCGCGCCGCTGAGTGCCAGGCCAAGTCGCCGGTGAAGGTGATGCACGAGGCCCATGTCGAACGCAATGGGCAGTTGTTGATCATGAAGTTTCGCGCCAATGCTTTCCTGCACCACATGATCCGCAATATCGTTGGCGAACTGGTGTACGTCGGCTGCGGGCGGCACTCAGTGGCCGATTTTCAGCGCATATTCGCCGGGCGAGACCGGGCCAAGGCTGCGCCGACCTTTGCGCCCGATGGCTTGTATTTAAGCGATATCGAGTACGATGCTAGATTCGGCCTGCCGCCGACGCGTCACCGTTTGCCTTTCTGAGCATGCACCGAACCCGAGTAAAAATTTGCGGAATCACGCGCGTCGAGGATGGCATTGCTGCCGCCCGCGCCGGCGTAGACGCAATAGGCATACAGTTCTACGCGGCCAGCCCGCGAGCGATACGGATTCCACAGGCCTGCGCCATTTGTGCGGCGCTACCGCCGTTTGTTTCCGTTGTGGCACTGTTCGTCAATGAGTCGGCCGACGTGGTGCGGGAAGTGATTGCCGAGGTACGTCCCAATTTGCTGCAATTTCATGGCGACGAGGATGAGTCCTACTGCCGCCAGTTTGCAATGCCTTATATGAAGGCGATGCGAGTGGCACCATCGGCAACTGCGGGCGATTTGATAAAATGCGAATCCGATTTCAAGTCGGCAAAAATGCTGTTGCTGGATACGCTCGCGGCCGGTGTCTATGGAGGCAGTGGCGAGTCGTTCGACTGGAACATTATTCCGTTGGAAATGCGCGAGCGCATAGTCTTGTCGGGCGGCTTGACACCGGTAAATGTTTCGACGGCGGTTCGGGCCGTGCGTCCATGGGCGGTCGATGTGGCCAGTGGCGTCGAGATGCAAAAAGGCATCAAGGATCATCGCAAGATCGAACAATTTATCGAGGCAGTGAGAAATGCAGACGCAAACTGAGCAGTACTCCCTACCGGACGCGGCCGGCCATTTTGGTCCGTACGGCGGTGTGTTTGTAGCCGAAACGCTGCAGGCAGCGCTGCATGAGCTCAATGTCGAATATGAAAAGGCCAAGGCCGATCCGGCGTTTGTCGCTGAGTTTCAGCGCGAACTGAAGCATTACGTAGGCCGCCCCAGCCCGATTTATCACGCCAAGCGCCTGTCGGAAGAGTTGGGCGGCGCGCAGATTTATCTGAAACGCGAAGACTTGAATCACACCGGCGCCCACAAGGTCAACAACACGGTCGGCCAGGCACTCTTGGCCCGCCGCATGGGCAAGCCGCGCGTAATTGCGGAGACCGGGGCAGGGCAGCACGGCGTCGCTACTGCTACTGTCGCGGCGCGCTACGGACTGGAATGCGTTGTGTACATGGGTAGCGAGGACGTTCGCCGCCAGGCGCAGAACGTTTACCGCATGAAATTGCTCGGCGCCACGGTGATACCGGTCGAAAGCGGATCGAAGACGCTGAAAGATGCGCTCAATGAAGCGATGCGCGACTGGGTGACCAATGTTGAAACCACGTTCTACATTATCGGTACCGTCGCCGGGCCACACCCGTACCCGATGATGGTGCGCGATTTCAATTCCGTCGTCGGCAAGGAATGTCTCACACAGATGCCGGAACTCGTTGGACGTCAGCCTGACGCTGTGCTGGCCTGCGTGGGTGGCGGGTCGAACGCGATGGGGATTTTCTACGACTACATTCCGCACAAGAATGTGCGTTTGATCGGCGTCGAGGCCGGAGGTGATGGCATCGAGACCGGGCGGCACGCCGCCTCGCTGTCGGCTGGCAGCCCGGGCGTGTTGCATGGCAATCGCACCTATCTGATTCAGGATGCCAATGGCCAGATCATCGATACCCATTCGGTGTCGGCGGGTCTGGACTATCCCGGCGTTGGCCCTGAGCACGCTTGGCTGAAAGATTCCGGCCGCGCAGAATATGTGGCGATTAACGACGATGCTGCGCTGGCTGCATTCCATCGCCTGTGCCGCACCGAAGGCATCATCCCGGCGCTGGAGTCCAGCCATGCCGTTGCGCATGCGATAAAGATCGCGCCGACGATGGCCAAGGATAAAGTCCTGTTGGTCAATCTATCCGGGCGTGGCGACAAGGACATGGCGACCGTCGCTGAACGCGCCGGGCAGCCGCTTTCCACCGCAAAGGCGAACTGATGTCGAGAATTGCCGCGACGTTCGCCCGGCTGGCGAGCGAAAACCGTAAGGCACTGATTCCGTTTGTCACCGCAGGTGATCCATCGCCCGCGATCACGGTGCCGTTGATGCATGCCTTGGTAGGCGCGGGCGTTGATGTGATCGAACTGGGCGTTCCTTTTTCCGACCCCATGGCCGATGGCCCGGTGATCCAGCGATCTTCCGAACGCGCGCTGAAATTCGGTGTTGGTCTCAAGGACGTACTGGCATATGTCGCCGAGTTCCGGCGCACCAATCAAACCACACCGGTCGTGCTGATGGGCTACGCGAACCCGATCGAGCGCATGGGCATGAAACAGTTTGCCGATCAGGCGGCCGCGGCCGGTGTCGATGGCGTGCTGGTAGTCGATTATCCGCCGGAGGAGAGCCACAATTTGTTGGCAACGATGGACGCCGTTGGCATCGACATCATCTATTTGTTGTCGCCGACGTCGACCGATGAACGCATCAAGCTGGTGGCCAACACCGCTCGTGGCTACATTTATTACGTGTCACTCAAGGGCGTCACCGGCGCCGGCAATATCGATACCGGCGACGTGGAAACGATGATCGCCCGCATCAAGTCGCAGACTAAATTACCGGTCGGCGTCGGCTTCGGCATTCGCGATGGCGAGACCGCGCGCCGCATTGCCGGCTTTGCCGATGCTGTGGTGATCGGCTCGCGTATCATTCAGGAAATGGAAGCGGCAACGCTGGAAACTGCGGTGGACCGGGTGCGTGTTCTGGTCAGCGGTATCCGGCAAGCCATGGATAAGAAGAGTGCATAAATGAGCTGGTTCCGAAAACTGTTGCCGCCGAAGATCAAGTCGAACGCGGCGACACAAAAGAAAGCTGTGCCGGAAGGGTTGTGGAGCAAATGCCCATCCTGTCAGGCCACATTGTATTTCACCGATCTTGAGAACAACCAGCACGTCTGCCCGAAGTGCAATTATCACAACCGCATTTCGGCACGCACGCGTCTCGATTTGTTCTTCGATCCGGAGGGCCGCGCCGAAATCGGCAGCGAGGTGGTACCGGTCGATAGTCTGAAATTCCGCGACAGCAAGAAGTACGTTGATCGGATCGAAGAGGCGGAAAAAGCGACCGGTGAAACCGATGCGCTGGTGGTGATACAGGGTACCGTGAAGGGAGTGCCGCTGATTGCCGCAGCGTTCGAATTCGGCTTCATGGGCGGCTCGATGGGTTCAGTGGTGGGCGAGCGTTTCGCGCGCGCGGTTGAAGCCTGTTCCGATGAAAAATTGCCGTTCCTTTGTTACACCGCCACCGGTGGCGCGCGCATGCAGGAGGGCCTGCTCTCGCTGATGCAGATGGCGAAAACGACGGCGGCGCTGCACATGCTGTCGCGCGCGCGACTGCCGTTCATTTCCGTGCTGACCGATCCGACCATGGGCGGCGTGTCAGCGAGCTTTGCCTTGATCGGCGATGTGGTGATCGCCGAGCCGGGCGCGCTGATTGGTTTTGCCGGTCCCCGTGTGATCGAGCAGACCGTGCGCGAGACCTTGCCCGAGGGATTTCAGCGCGCTGAATTCCTGCTCGACAAAGGCGCGATCGACATGATCGTTGACCGCCGTCACATGCGCGACAAGGTCGCGCAGCTGGTGACGCTGCTGCAAAAAGAACCCTTGCCTGCCTGATTAATTGAAGGTGAAACTCCAACACTGGTGCGGATTTCCAGCCATTTTTGGCTTGGAAGCGGCACCAGTGTTGGAGTTTTATCGTTTTTCCCTGGTATCGTAATGCCCAATACGCTGGACGAATGGCTCGACTACATCGGCAGGCAACACACTGCCGAAATCGTCATGGGACTGGATCGGGTCCGGATGGTCTGGCAGCGCATGGGACAGCCCAAAGCACCGGTCAACATTATCGTCGGCGGCACCAACGGTAAAGGCTCGACATGCGCGATGCTGGAATCCATCCTGCATATCGCCGGATTCAAGACCGGCTTTTATTCATCACCGCATCTGGTGCGCTATAACGAACGTGTTCGACTGGATACAGCCGAAGCCACGGATGAGCGGTTGATCGCTTCCTTTATCGCAATCGAAGAAGCGCGCACCCGAGACGAGACAATACCGCTGACTTACTTCGAGTACGCCACGCTGTCCGGACTGTGGCTGTTCCGTGAGCAGCAAGTCGATGTGGCGATTCTGGAAGTGGGCCTGGGCGGTCGGTTGGACGCGGTCAACATCGTCGATGCCGATGCCAGCGTGGTGGTCAGTGTGGATCTCGATCACCAGTCGTACCTGGGCGATACGCGCGACAAGATCGGCCTCGAAAAGGCGCACATTTATCGAGAGGGCCGGCCAGCGTTCTTTGCTGACCTTGAGCCGCCACAGTCGTTGCTCGAATATGCAGCGGCAATCGGGGCCGATTTGCGTTTGCTGAATCGCGATTTCCGCTTTCAGAAGATGGAAGGCCAGTGGCAGTTTTTCGGCCGCGATTCGGCCAGGCATTCGCTGCCGTTTCCAGCGTTGCGCGGCAGTTATCAATTGAAAAATGCGTCGGCGGCACTCGCCGTGCTGGAAGCGCTACAGTCGCGTTTGCCGGTGACGCAAAACCACGTCAAACGCGGGCTGCTGGAAGTCGAATGGCCGGGCCGCATGCAAGTGCTACCGGGGCGGCCCGCGGTGGTGCTGGATGTCGCCCACAACCCGCACGCGGCGCGCGCGCTGCACGATGCGCTTGGGAGCATGGGTTTCTACCAGAACACCTATGCCGTGTTCGGCATGCTGAAAGACAAGGACATCGACGCCGTGATCGGCATCATCAAGGATCGCATCGACTACTGGTACATAGCCGGACTGGAAACGCTGGCCGGCGAACGCGGCACCACTGCCGGATTGCTTGCCGAAAAGCTGAAAAATCACGGCTTAGGGGAGCAAGTTTCCCAGCACGCCAGCATCGCTAAAGCGTTTGCATCGGCGCGAGAACGGGCGGGTCAGAATGATAGAATTCTTGCTTTCGGATCGTTCTACACCGTGGCCGAAGTGCTGCGGGTGGCTAGGGCGAACTGAGCTTAGCTGATTACCCAATGGCCTCTACCAAATCTGCTGAAATATCCGCTACCGAACTGGAATTAAAGAGGCGTGGTCGCCGTCGTCTGATCGGTGCCATTACGCTGGGGCTCGTTGCCGTGGTTTTTCTGCCGATGGTCTTCGATAGCGAACCGCGTCGCAGCGGCAGCGCGATGAAGCCACAGGAAATTTCGGTGCAGCTGCCGCCCAAGGAAGGGCAGGCAGCGTTGCCCGCACCGTCCGCTGCGCCGCAGGTCGTCATTCCCGCCCCGGTTTCCGCTGTTCCTAATTCAGCGCCGGTAGCGGCTATCGCCGAGGCGCCAAAGGTTGCAACTCCTGCAGTTGAAGTTGCGAAAGAGCAGCCGAAAGAAGTGATCAAGGAGCCAGTCAAGGAAGTCACCAAAACGGCCAGCAAGGCAGAAAAAACCGCCCCCAACGCTGACAAGGCGGAAAAATCCGATGGCAAGGCTGCAGCCGCCAAGACGGGATTTGCCGTTCAGCTTGGTGTATTCGGCGACGCGGATAACGCGAAGCACGCGATCGCCAAGATGAAGGAAGCGAAATTGCCGGTGTATACGGAAAGCATTCCAATCAAGAGTGGCAATGCGACCCGGGTGCGCGTCGGCCCCTACACCAGCAGGGAAAAGGCGGACGCAGCTCTTGCCCAGGTCAAACTTGCCGGAACCGACGGCAAGATCGTTCCGCTGAAGTAGTCTCGTGAACGAGCTCGACTACGCCGTCATTGCCCTGATGGTGATTTCCATCGTCGTCGGCGTGGTTCGCGGCGCTATTCGGGAAGTAATCAATATCGCGAGCTGGATCGTCGCCTTTATGCTGGCGCGCGCGTTCGCACCGGATGTCGCCATCCATTTTGCCGACTGGATGGCCGAGCCAGCCTATCGCATGGCGCTGGCCTGGCTGACCATCTTTCTTGCGGTGCTGGTGGTTGCCGGTTTGCTGGCCAGTTTGCTCTCCGAACTCGTGCGAAAATTGGGACTGAGCGGATTGGACAGAACGCTGGGCGCAATGATCGGCATTTTGCGCGGCGGGCTGGCCATACTGGTGCTGACCCTGGTTGCCGGTATGACCAAGGTGCCGCAGACAAATATGTGGAAAAGTGCGGCGTCAACGCCGTGGCTGGAAGTGGTGGCAATGCATGCACGCGGTGTATTGCCGGAAAGTCTGGCGTCGCGTATCAGTTATCGGTCGCCTGCGGTAAAGGCGGTGCAGGTGACGGCTTCGTAATTCGGAAAAGGTTTTCTTATGTGCGGTATCGTCGGCATTGTTTCCCGTAGCCCGGTCAATCAGCTGCTGTATGACGGGCTGACCGTGCTGCAGCATCGCGGCCAGGACGCGGCGGGTATCGTCACCGCCGACGGGCGCACTTTTCACATGCACAAGGATCGCGGCTTGGTGCGGGACGTGTTCCGCACCCGCGACATGCGCAGCCTCACTGGCCACATGGGTATTGCCCATTGCCGCTATCCGACAGCCGGATCTGCATCCAGCGCGGCCGAATCGCAGCCGTTCTATGTCAATTCGCCGTTCGGCGTAGTGCTGGGCCACAACGGCAACCTGGTCAACACGGCCGAACTGCAGCGCGAGTTGTTTCAGGACGATCTGCGTCACGTAAATACCAATTCCGACTCTGAAGTCTTGCTTAATGTGCTGGCGCATGAACTGGCGCGCGCCGCGAATGGAGCGAGGTTGGACCCGGATGCGATCTTCGCAGCGGTTGCCGGTGTTCATCGCCGCGCGCGCGGAGCGTATGCCATCGTTGCCATGATTGCCGGCTACGGCATGCTGGCATTTCGCGATCCCAACGGCATTCGTCCGCTGATCATCGGCAAGCTGGAAAGCAAAGAGGACGGCGGTGGCGTCGAATTCATGGTGGCGTCCGAGAGTGTGGCGCTTGATACGCTTGGGTTCGAAGTGATGCGCGATGTTGCGCCCGGCGAAGCCATTCTTATCGACACCTCAGGAAATTTTTTCAGCCGGCAGTGTGCGCCGAATGCCAGCCTGCATCCGTGTATTTTCGAATATGTGTATCTGGCTCGCCCCGACTCGGTGATCGATGGTATTTCGGTTTACGAAACGCGCTCGTTGATGGGGCGTTCGCTGGCGGAGAAAATCAAACGGGACCAGCCGGATCTGGATATCGATGTGGTGATTCCGATTCCCGATACCAGCCGTCCTTCGGCGGTGGAGGTGGCGCAGGTGCTGGGTGTGAAATATCGCGAAGGCTTCATCAAGAATCGCTATATCGGCCGCACCTTCATCATGCCGGGGCAGGAGCAGCGCAAGAAATCGGTGCGACAGAAATTGAACGCGATGGCGATCGAATTCAAGGATAAGAACGTGTTGCTGGTGGATGACTCCATCGTGCGCGGCACGACCTCGAAGGAAATCGTGCAGATGGCGCGCGATTGTGGCGCCAGGAAGGTCTACTTTGCGTCTGCGGCGCCGCCGGTGCGTTTCCCGAACGTGTATGGCATCGACATGCCATCACGGTCGGAGCTGATTGCCACCGGACGCGATGCAACGCAGATTGCCGAGGCGATTGGTGCCGATGCGGTGTTTTATCAAGAACTGCCTGACTTGATCGAAGACATCCGTGCGTGTAATCCGGCGATCAAAAGTTTCGATGCATCCTGCTTCGATGGCGTTTACATCACCGGCGGCGTTTCGGATGAGTACCTGGCGGGAATCGAGGCGGATCGCAATGACGGCGAGTCCAGGAGCGGCAATGGCGAAGAAGCCGGGCAGAAGCAGCAGCTCGATCTCGGACTGTCGACGGTGGACCCGTAACCATCATGGCTGACCATCCGAAATTCGATACGCTGGCGGTACGTGCAGGACTGTTACGCAGCGATTTTCAGGAGCACGCCGAAGCGCTGTTCCTGACTTCAAGCTTTGTCTATCGCAATGCCGCTGAAGCCGCGCGGCGCTTTGCCAATCAGGAACCGGGCTATCTTTATAGCCGGTTTACCAATCCCACGGTGACCATGTTTCAGGACCGGCTCGCCGCGCTGGAAGGCGCGGAAGCCTGTACTGCCACCGCGACCGGCATGGCGGCAATCGCCAGCACGGTGCTGGGTTTGCTGAAAAACGGCGACCATATCGTTTCGTCGCGCAGCGTGTTTGGTACCGTGGTACCGCTGCTCGATCAGATATGCAAAAAGTTGGGTATCGAGACAACCTGGGTCGCACCTTCCGATCTCGATGCATGGAAGGCGGCTATCCGCCCAAATACCAGATTGCTGTTTTGCGAAACGCCGTCGAATCCACTCGCCGAAGTGTGCGATATCGCAGCCCTTGCCGATTTGGCGCATCGTGCAGGCGCCTTGCTGGCCGTGGACAACTGTCTGCTCACGCCCGCGTTGCAAAAGCCGATTGAACACGGTGCCGATCTGGTGATTCACTCGGCTACAAAATACCTCGACGGACAGGGCAGGGTGCTGGCCGGCGCGGTGTGCGGTCGCAAGGAGTTGATCGAGTCTGTTTATGGCTTTGTGCGCACCGCTGGCCCCGCGTTGTCGCCATTCAATGCCTGGATCTGCCTGAAGGGCATGGAAACCCTGCGCATCCGGGTTGAGGAGCAGTCGCGGTCAGCATTCCGCCTTGCTCAATGGCTGCAGGATCAGCCTCAAGTCGCCAAGGTTCACTACGCGGGTTTGTCGTCGCATCCGCAATATGCGCTCGCGTACCGGCAGGCGACGGCGCAAGGTGCCGTGGTGTCCTTCGAGGTAAAGGGCGGTCGCGAAGCGGCGTGGAAAGTTGTCGATTCCGTGCGGATGATTTCCATCACGGCCAATCTGGGCGACACCAAAACCACGATCACACATCCGGCAACCACCACGCACGCGCGCATTTCGCAGGCAGAGCGCGATGCGGCGAGTATCTCGGAAGGGCTGTTGCGCGTTGCAGTCGGTCTAGAGGATGTGGCGGACATCGAGCAGGATTTGCTGGGTGGCCTGAAGGCTTCGTAAGACGTGCAAATGGTGGCAACGTTCCGCAACTGGTTACGCGGTCACGTTGGAGTGCTTTCGTGGCTGGCCATTACGCTGCTGTTGGTGCTCATCACATCGTCATTCGTTGATTCGCTGCAGAAATGGTCGGCCAGAACGGTATTCGACCACGATGCCAAGGCGTTTTATCTGCCCCATGCCAAGCGACTGATCAACGAGGGGTTGCCATTCCTTCTTACAGAGGCGGCCGCACAGGTGCCGCCGTTGTCTTACATTTTTCCTGCGCTCTTCGGTGCCGAGCTTGGTCGTCAAAAACAGATCGCCATTGGTTTGTCGGCGCTGGTTATTTTTCTGTTGTTCCGCGCCGGCTGGGTAATGCACTCCCGTCTTGCCGGTCTGGCTGCTGCAGCACTGTTCGCTTCCTCTCGCTTGTTCAAGGCATTTTTGCCGACCGCAGGGGTTGAACCACTCTTTATTTTCCTCTCCGCGTTCTGGATATGGGGCTTGGCGGAAGGCTGGGCGAGATCGCGTAATTGGGCCTTTGTTGCCGCTGGCATTGCGTTTGGTCTTGCCGCGTTGACACGAGCGACGATCGTCTACTTCTTTCCGCTGATGGTTGTGGTTTCGTGGTGGCTCATGGAGCGCTCCCAGACCAATCGTGAGCAATGGCGTGGGGTACTGATTGCGCACCTGATCGGTTTTGCGATAGTGCTACCCGTGCTGATCAAAAATCTCTGGTTGTTCAGCCTTCCGGCGGTATCTACGGGTGCGGGCATTGCGTTGTTTTTTGGAAGCAGCCCGCTGGTGTGGGGATTTGATCAAAATTACTACACTGTGGGCCTGGACATTACAGCGATCATCCCGCATGGGGCATCGCATCTGGATGTCACATCGGACAGACGACTGATGGCAGTCGCCAAGCACATGCTTCTGACGCAGGATATCGGATTGACATTGCAAATGTGCCTGCTCAAATTGCAGGCGTTCCTGTTTGTAAGCGACCGGGAATGGTTTGGTCTCGTCAGCGAGTTCCGCAACCACCGGATTCTGCTTTTTGCCTTGTGCTGGCCGATACTGGCAAAGATTCGATCATTTCCCGTTGCGGGCATCGTCGGAGGATTGCTGACGTATCAGATCATTGTCCATATACCGGTACTTTACGCAATGCGATATTCAGTGGTGGCGCTGGATCTCGGCCTGGTTTTCATCGCGGGCCTCGGTTTGGCCGAGCTTTTGCTCGGACGCAAATGGCTGGCATCGGTGCTTACCCTTGCGGTAGCGGGGCTACTGAGTCTATTGATGAGCCGAAGCGACAATCTACCGCCGCAACCGGATTTGAATCTCGATGCCGTGCAAAGCAGGACCGTTGTCGACTGGGTGCCTACCCAATTCAGGATTGCCGAATCCTCCAGTGTCCGGCAACCGATGCCGGGGGTATTTGACGTCGATAAGACCGGAGATGCGGATATTGATTTCGATTTTACCGGCGTCCCGGACTTGATGAGGCTGACTTCCCATGTGGTTGCGTTTGACGTAACGGTAACGCATGCCACTGTCGTCAAGCCATGCAAGCCACGGGTGACCTACTACTACCGGAAACTTCGCCAGCAGGAATTCACGCTGGAGCGGGCGGTTTATGCCAAGTGGCATCAGGACCCGGGAAGACATCGCTATTTCATCGGCGGATTTATGAACCTGGAACTGTATGAGCCGGGGACGTTGCGCATACGCGCGTCATGCGAAGCCGGTACGCGAATCCAGATTGGCGGAATAAAGATAGTGGAACCGAATACAGGGGTTGAATATCGTGACGGCTATCTGAAGAGCAAAGGCTGGTCTGGCTGGCCGGCAGGCTTCTGATAGGATTCGTTCAACTTCAAGTTGCGGACGCAGCCATGAATAAATTTCAGTCTCTGTCTCTCACACTGCTTTGCGTGGCGATGATTGCCACGGGCCAGATCCTCTTCAAAGCGGCGGCAATGCGTGCCGCGACCGCAGCTGGCAAGCCGTTGCTGGAGCAATGGGTGAGTGCACCGCTCATAGTTGCGTTGGCCATCTATGGGATCGCCACCATCCTCTGGATATGGGTGCTTCAGCACGTTCAATTGGGCATCGCTTATCCGGTGTTCGCGCTGGCGTTTTTCATAGTCCCGGTGCTGGCCCACTTGTTTTTGGGTGAGGCATTGACGATTCGCCATCTTTTGGGAGGCCTGCTTATTTTTGCAGGCATCCTTGTAGCGACGCAGGCTTGATTGTCCCGATGAGCATCGAAGTCCGAAATGGCAATCGTGTAGGAGTGGTTATTCCCTGTCACAACGTACGTGCACAGATACTGGACGTGATTCGCCAAGTGCCACCATTGGTAGAGAAGGTTTATGTCGTTGATGACGCATGTCCCGAGCGCACCGGACAGCATGTCGCGGAATCGATAACCGATGCGCGCGTCGTTGTAATTACTCACGCCGCAAATCAAGGAGTGGGAGGCTCAATGGCGTCGGGCTATCTGGCAGCGTTGTCGGATGGCATGGATATCGTTGCCAAAATCGATGGCGATGGTCAAATGGACCCGTCCTTGTTGCCCAAATTCATACTGCCGATTGTTGAGAAACGCGCAGACTACGTTAAAGGCAATCGCTTTTTTGAGTTGGAGTCATTGCGGTCGATGCCGGCTGTCCGCTTGATCGGCAATGCCGCGTTGTCATTCATCAATAAATTGTCCTGCGGTTACTGGGATGTAATGGATCCCACAAACGGCTACACGGTTATCCACGCCAAGGTTCTGAAACGCATTCCGTTGCAAAAAATCTCAAAACGTTACTTCTTCGAGAGCGACATGTTGTTTCGTCTGGCTACCCTGCGTGCAGTCGTGGTGGATATGCCGATGGAAGCGAAGTACGGCAACGAGCATTCTGGTTTGAGGGTTGCGCCCATTGCGCTGAGCTTTCCGCCGAAATATCTGAAGCGAATGATCAAACGCTTGTTTTACAATTATTTTTTGCGTGATTTCAATGCGGGTACTATCCAGTTTTTGCTGGGAGTATTGTTAGTATCGTTTGGTGCTTATTGGGGTGTTTCTCACTGGCTTGAGAGTATAGCGACCGGGATTGCTGCGACAAGCGGGACCGTTATGCTTGCTGCACTACCGTTGCTCGTAGGTTTTCATCTCTTAATTGCAGCGGTCAATTACGATATTTCAAACATACCCCGACGTTGTTTGCATCCCATGCTCAATTAAAGCTGTCTAGTGCCTTCATGCCATCTTGATCATACGAAATCCTAATTCACATTTGCAGGCATGAGTGAACCAGTTTGGACAAACCAATGATTCAACCCCACGTCTTAGAAAATGCGCTGGATTTTCAGCACCAGTTTCAGGAAGCAAAACCATTCAAGCATGTTGCAATTGACGGTTTTCTGGATGAAGTTATCTGCGAGTCGCTATTAGGGGACTTCCCTGCTTTTGACCCTGAAAAAGCGCGAAATGAACTAGGCCAGATCGGTGCCAAGGCTGTCAATGAGCGTTTGAGCGGAATTAGCCCGACTTACAAACGCCTCTATGAATACATTAATTCAAAACCATTTTTAGAACACCTTAGCGAGCTCACCGGCATTCCTGAACTTATAGCCGATGCGACGCTATTTGGCGGTGGCACGCACGAAAATCGGGATGGGCAAAGCCTCGATATCCACATTGACTTCAATATCGATGAGCGTCGCATGTTGCATCGGCGGTTGAATCTTCTTGTTTATCTCAACAAGGAGTGGGATTCTGCGTGGGGCGGAGATATCGAGTTGCATTCCGATCCGCGCAATCAAATAGCAAATCATGTCACATCATTTAGGCCGCTCTTCAATCGCGCGGTGATTTTTGAGACAAATGAATACTCATGGCACGGATTCAAGCGTATCGTGCTGCCATCTGATAAGAAGCATCTGTCACGCAAATCGATTTCAATATATCTGTACACCAAGGACCGGCCGGCTGAAGAGGTGGTTGCCCCTCACACTACATTCTATGTGGCGGCACCGATGCCGAATAACATCGCCGCAGGCCATACCCTGTCTCAAGAAGACGTGACACAACTGACAATACTGATGGCAAGTCGAGACGGGTTGCTTGGCATGTACCAGAATCTGCTGATCGAAAAAGAGCAGCGGTTGCGGAATTTCATGCGCGCACATCAAGATGGTTTGGTTGACCATAACGTGATTCTGGGCTCGCGGTCATGGCGACTGTTGATGACCTTGCACAAGATACGTTACAACATCAGACAGTTTTTCAAGCGAAACGGTGCGACCAAATGAGTTCGCCGACCATCTTGGACAAGTCAAATATCCGCCCGTGCCCCGTCTGCGATATCGAGACGCCTTCAACGCATTTGATCGGGCGATTGCCAAAAACATTTCACGGCACCCTGGTTCAGAACGAATATGACCTTGCATACTGCGCGTGTAAGTCCCTTGTCTACATCAGTCCTTTGCCGCCTGCGGAAGATTTGGAAGCGATTTATGTAAAGTCGGAGCAATTCAGCGATCCACTTTATACAGACGCTACCCGAGTTGAAGCCATCCTTGAATATATCGGTGGCTGTCTGCTCAGAATTGTCGAGTTTCAAGTAAACAAAAATGACGTAGCACGCCTTCCAAAGAGTGGGGTGTTTCAGAGGCTTCGCCAGCGGATATCGCGATGGCTACCGGCGGCGTTGACGGGAAAGCCGGATGATAAATCTGTTGCTGAGCTTTCCGTGCTTGAAATTGGTGCAGGACGAGCCTGGATGTGTAGATCTGCCAAATGGCACAAAATGTCTGTGAAAACGACCGCACAGGATATCTCGTCCGAAGCATCGAAAGCCTGCGACTGGGTCGATAACTATCTTGTTTGCGATCTTGAAGACGCGCGCATTGACGCACACGGTCCATTCAATATCATCTCCATCACACATGTGATTGAGCATCTAAATGACCCGACCGCGACGATAAAGCGTTGCAAGGGAATGCTGGCCAAAGGGGGGGTGATATTTGTTACTGCACCACATCGGCCCCTTGGATGGAAAGACGGGGACCAAGGCATTGAGCCATGGAAAACCTATTCCTACAATCACATACCCGCTCATATTCAGTATTTCTCCAAAAAATCCATGGAAACCCTTGCTGGAAAAGCGGGTTGCGAGCTTGTGTACTGGATCGATCAACATGAAGATGGCCAAGCTTTTGAAGCATGGCTGCAGTGATTCTGGAATTGCTAACTTATAAGTTGAGTAACGAATGCAGATTGAAAAACTGATTGCAGACTCTCGATCCTTTCTTGAAAAGATGCGTGAGACAAAGGTCGCCTGCGCTGGGCCTGATTTCCCTTGGTATCCGTGGGGAACAATTCACAACTTGGGGCACCTGAATAATCTGCTCACAGGCAGTCATCGTGATCTTGCTACTTTGATTGGCGAGATGCCCGTAGCAGATGTTGGCGCAGCCGACGGCGATCTTGCATTTTTTCTGGAGCAGTATGGGGTGCACACCGACATCATTGATTTCGGGCCTACAAATCACAACGGCTTACGCGGCGCCCGTGCATTGAAGGACGCGTTGCATTCGCAGGTATCAATCTACGAAATGGATCTTGATGGGTACTTCAAATGGCCGCGTGAGCGATATGGGTTGGTTTTTTTCCTAGGGATTCTTTACCACCTTAAGAACCCTTTTTATGCGCTTGAGTCGCTTGCAAAAGTTGCTGAGCACGCGTTGATTAGTACAAAAATCGCACGCTTTTCGTCCGATAAAAAGACACTCATCGAGAATCAGCCAGTCGCATATTTACTCGACACCGGCGAAGCGCATAACGACCCCACAAACTATTGGGTGTTTTCGGACGCGGGTCTCAAGCGAATACTCAATCGGACTGGGTGGGAGTTGCTTGACTATGCAAGGGCAGGAAATACGAAGAAATCAGACCCTGCAAGCCCAGATGGCGACGAACGCGCATTTTTTCTGGTTAGAAGCAAATTGAATGGAGGCTCAGTTAGTATCAGCTAGTGGGCTTGATGTATTGCGGCGCGGCAAATATGTGCTGACGCGTAGCCCTTTCTAAGATGAGTTTACTTGCCAGCTGACTCGGTTTGGCTTCGTTCTCGGGTCATATTGAAATCGTACTCAATGAGCTCGTTGGAAAAGCAAAGAAGCGAGCACTGTCATGCCAGTCCGATAGTACCCACCTCGTACACTTCATCGAGTCAATCGAAAAGTCGTGCCTCGCCGGTCTGTGAGTGTGGCCATGGATCAAGACTGGATATCTATTCGCCGCAATCGCTGCTTTTACTGCCGCTTGATTGACATCCATTATCGTTTCTGATTTCAAGGTCTTTTCCATATCGCTCTTTGAACGAATAGACCGCGCGAGCTCCAGTCGCTCTTCAAATGGTTTGGCGAGTATCATGCGCTGCCACATGGGATCCCGAACCTGTTTCCGAAACTGCTGATACGCGATATCGTCGGTACAAAGTGTATCGCCGTGCATCAACAGCAGGTGCTTCCCATTGATGGTGATGCTGCTGGGGTCAGGCAAAATATTCAATCCGGCTTCGCGGGCAAATCGCTCGCCGATCAGAAAGTCGCGATTGCCGTGCATGAAATAGACTGATGTACCTGTCTTTGCCAGAGCGACCAGCGTACTGGCAACACTTCGCGCCAACGAGTCATGGTCAAGTTGATCGTCGCCAATCCAGTATTCAAACAGGTCGCCAAGGATGTAAAGCGCATCCGAGCCGGGCGCCACTTCAGCAATAAATTTCTCGAACAACGCCGTCGTTTGCGGCCGCTCCTCGCAGAGATGCAGATCGGAAATGAAAAGCGTGGTCATGCTGCGACTATAAAACAAAAAGGGCGGCACTTTGCCGCCCTTTGAGGAGGTAAAGGAAATCGCTTACAGACACTCTGCTTTTTCAAGCACGACCGGTTCCAGCGGCTGCGCCTCGGAGTAGGCGGAACGCTGCACCGGCACTGCCTTGATCTTGTCGACTACGTCCATGCCGTCGACGACCTTGCCGAATACGGCGTAGCCGTAGTTGGACGGGCCCGCGTGGTTCAAGAATTCATTGTTGCTGACGTTGATGAAAAATTGCGAGGTTGCGGAATCGACAACACCCGTACGCGCCATGGCGATCGTGTAGTTTTCATTCTTCAGGCCGTTGGTCGCTTCATTCTTGATCGGCGGGTTGGTGGGCTTTTGAGTCATGGCCTTGTCGAAGCCGCCGCCCTGGATCATGAAATTGCCGATAACGCGATGAAAGACAGTACCGTTGTAGTGGCCGCTCTCGACATATTTGACGAAATTCGCGGTGGAAAGCGGAGCCTTCTCTTTGTTGAGTTCGAGCGTGATGGCGCCCATGCTGGTGGTTAGTTTTACTTTCATGGGGTCGGTTCCTTTGTCATCGACTTTGCAAGCGCTGCCCTTGGCTGGCGCGGTTTTTTTGGCCGCTGCCTTGGGAGCGTCGGCCGGTTTTTGCGCCAGCGCGGCCGTTATGAACAGGCTCGCGAATAGCGCGGTGGAAACGGTGGAGATCAATTTTTTGTGTGTCATGGATGAAGGCTCCTGAGTGGTGCGGGTGAAATCGTTCGCCGGACGGTTGAGTGACTACGAAGCGGCGGACTCGTAGATGATCTTCCAGTGACCGTCTTCGCGCTGCCAGTACTGGCGCTTCTTCATTTTTGCCGAGTTGTTGCTGCTCTTGTAGTCCTGATCGAAAGTCACCATCAGCATCGGCGGCGAATTGGGTGATATCGGGTACTCGAACACCGATAGATTGTTGATTTCGACCTTGACGTAGCTTTTGCCGGCATTGATGCGACGCTTGCTGGCGGACCAGTCGTTTAAGCCCTTGCCATCGGTGTTGAAGGCGCTGGAGTAGTGCGTGAGGTAAGCGTCCATGCGCAGGCTTTCCCAGTCGCTTTTCCACCGGTTGAGCGCGCCTGTGAAGCCGTTGCGAAATTCCTGCCACTGCTCGCGCGATTGCCACTGCACCGTCGATGTGATCACCACCGGCGTGACGCCTGGTTCGACAAATGCGGAGATGCGCGCAAAGTCGTCGTTGGTCAGTACCACGCAGCCATCGCTGGCGCGCGGTGGCCGGCTATAGGTATTGGATGGCGTTCCGTGGATCCAGATGCCGGAGCCGTTCTTGCCCAGCCGCTTGTCCCATTCGTTCGGATAGTTGATGGGAAATGCGCCGGCACCGTAGAAGTCGGTGAGCTTCTCGCGACCCATGCTGGAGGTGACGTGATAGACGCCAAGCGGGGTCCGCTGATCGCCTTCGCGCACTTTCTCGAATCCCATCTTGCCGCCGGAGATATAGAAGTCCGCCACTTGCTTCGGCTGGCCGTCCTCGTTCTTGAATACGTAGATGCGCGATTTTTCGCTGTCGAGCAGCAGCACATGCTGATGGTGCGGGGCCAGTTGCAGCAGGGCGGTCGGCAGGCTGTCGTTGGGCGGCGCATCGAAATAACGGTTGAGCCGCACGCGGGCTTCGTCACGCAGGCTGGCGACCAACTCCGGTTGCGCGCTTGGGCCGAAAGCAACCGGTGAGCCGGCCTTGGCCATCAAGAGATCTCCCTTGATCTGATGACCCAGGCGGAAATTGGGATTCTTCGCCAGCGCGATATCGATTTCCTGCAGCGCCGGTTTGATGCCGCCGTCCTTGAGCGTTTCCAGAGCGCGCACCAATGAGGCTTCGACCTCATTGCTGAAAGCGACCGATGACAATGGGGTTGTTTGCGCGTGGGCCAAGCCGGTCAGGACGAAAGTGGTCGACACGGCACCAGCAATAACGGTGAAACCCAATGAACGCAACAACATGACCGGAGAGACCAAGGCGTACTTGTCCAAGCGACGCCCTAAGCGCCGGCGCGCTCTGCGCGAATCAGCCATTTGTCGCCTGATTTGATCAGCTTCAGCGTCTTGGTGTTATTGCTCTTGGTGGTATCCGAACGATAGGCCTGACGGAAAACCGCCGTCGCTTCGTCGCCCTTGACGGTGACCTTGGAAATCTTCACCTCGACGCTGATGCTCTTGGGTCGCTCGATGCGGTCTTTGCGTTGAGCTTCCCAGGCCGCACGGGTAAGGCCATCCGGCGGTGTGAAATCGGCAGCATAAAATGCCAGGTAGCCGGGTACGTCCTTGCCGGCCCATGCCTGTGCCCAGGCGACAACGGTTGCACGCACTTGTTCATCCGCGTTGCCTGAGGCCTTCACGGTAGGCGTGGTCTTGGCCGGTTCGCTCTTGGCAGGTTCAGCCTTGGGGGCGGAGGCGGTTGCGATCTTTGTCGATTCAGCCTTAGCAGGCGGCGTGGCGGCGGCTACTTTGACCGGGTCTGCGGCGGCAACAGCGGTGTTCTTGGGCGGGCTGAACAGGTCTTTCACCATCGCCAGCTTGCTTTGTGCGGTGGTGTTGGTCTTGTCGAGTTGCAGGACCTTGTCGTATGAGCGGCGGGCCAGCTGTGCATAAATGTCGCCCAGGTTTTCATAGGCGGTGGCATAGCTGGGGTGGGTGTGTATTGCCAGTTCCAGCGCGGCTTTGGCCTTGTCGTAATTACCCTGGCTGGCGTAAAGCACGGCGAGGTTGTTATAAGGTTCCGGCAGCTCCGGATAGTCTTCGGTCAGGCTGGTGAATACCTGAATCGCATCCGCCGGCTTTTTTTGCTCGGTCAGGATCAGGCCCTTGATGAAACGGCCTTGCGCGTCCTTCGGTTGCTGGGCCAGCGCGGCGTTGATTTTCGTCAGTGCCTGATCGAGTTTGCCCTGCTGGTAAAGTCGGGTCGCTTCCTTCGTGTCCTCGGCAGGCCCGGCAACTGCGAGCGTCGTCCAGCCTAGGGCGGCGAGAAGCAGGGTGGATACGCTCAGATGCAACGAGCGACGCAGTGAGCGAGCAAAGGATGAAGTGAGCATTCTGTTATAATTCATTGAATTTAATAAAAAACAATTTGACCGCCAACTGACGCTATTCTACCAAGAATGCCTTCCAGCCACACAATATCTGCAATCGATTCACGCCTGCCCGTCGCCGGAAACCCCGGCTATGCGTTGCCTGTCCGCGCCGCCCTGGCGCGATGTTGTTGATCGATCCGGTATTGCCGTCCGCTCAGGTCGATGCGACCTGAAGTTCCGCGCCACCCTGTAAACCTCCAACATTGCGTACCTGCGACAGGTTTCGTCGAGGCGAGTTCATCCTGACACACAATCGCGCCACAATTCAGGCGCCTGCCTATTTCTTGATTTCATTTTCCCCATGCAAACCATCTACAACACCCTGACGCGACAGAAGGAAACGTTCAAACCGATTATCCCCGGCAAGGTCAGCATGTATGTCTGCGGACCGACGGTTTACGATTTTTTCCACGTTGGCAATGCACGTACCTTTACCGTGTTCGACATGGTTTACCGCTGGCTGACCAGCAGCGGATACGAAGTCAGCTACGCGCGCAACGTTACCGATATCGACGACAAGATCATCGACCGTGCCAACGAAAACGGCGAACCAATTGATGCGCTGACCGAGCGTATGACGGCGGCAATGCACGAAGACTTCGACCGCCTGAAACTGCTGCGGCCCACGCATGAGCCGCGCGCGACCCGCCACATCGACGGCATGCTGGCCATTATCAAAACGCTGGAAGACAAAGGCTTGGCCTATCGCGCGCCGAATGGCGATGTCTACTACTCGGTGCGCAATTTCGATGGTTACGGCAAGTTGTCGCGCAAGAATCCGGACGACCTGCGTGCCGGCGAACGCGTCGCGGTCGACAACAACAAACGCGATCCGCTCGATTTCGCGCTATGGAAAGCCGCCAAGCCGCACGAGCCGCAATGGCCGTCGATTTTCGGTGGCGGTCGACCGGGCTGGCACATCGAATGCTCGGCCATGTGCAAGGCCGAGTTGGGCGAAAAAGTGGATATCCACGGCGGCGGCTGGGACTTGCAATTTCCGCATCACGAAAACGAAATCGCACAGAGCGAAGGCGCATTGGGCCATGCGTTCGTGAATGTCTGGATGCACGCGGCGTTTCTCAATTTCGACAGCGAAAAAATGTCCAAGTCGCTGGGCAATTTTTTCACCGCGCGCGAGGTGTTGAACAAGCTAAACCCGGTACGCGGCGGTGAGGAAGTGCGCTTCTTCCTGCTGCGCGGACACTATCGCAGCGAGATCAACTACACCTACGAAACGCTGATGGATGCGGCCAGCACGTTAATGGGTTTTTATCGCGTATTGAAGGATGTGCCGCCAGCGGAAGGCGCGCTGGATTGGGGTAATCCGTATGCGGCAAGATTCAAGACGGCTATGGAAGATGACTTCGATACACCGGCGGCGTTTGCGGTGCTGCATGAATTGAAGGATGAAGCGCGGCGCAGTAACTCAGCGCAGTTGGCCGGCGTGCTGAAGGCGCTTGGCGGGGCAATTGGCTTGTTGCAAGACGAACCAAGTAGATTTATTCAAGGCGAATTACCAGTTATTCAAAGTGATTGGCAATCCTCTGAGGAGGATGAGGTTGAGGACGATTTGACACAATTTTCAACAGGTCCAGTAACACCAAGCGTGGATGAACTCGTCGCTGACCGCAACGCTGCCAAAAAAGCCAAGGACTTCGCCCGCGCCGACGCCATCCGCAAGCAGCTGGACGAACTCGGTATCGTGCTGGAAGACAAACCCGGTGGCGTGACCGAGTGGCGCCGCAAGTAGGGCGGGATGTTAAAACTCTAGTACTGGCGCGGTTTTCAAGCTGTTTTTGCCCGGAAATCCGCACCAGTGCTTGAGTTTGCTCTTTATATGCTGGATAGCGGCCGCTGTTGCCCGGCTTGTTCTTGCAATAGCGCGATAAGTCCCAACCCTTTGCGATAATCGTGGTCCAATCGTTTGCTTGCCTTCCTGGCTTGCAAACCCCATGAATCCTCTCCCGGTCCATCAATGTCCGCCACCTCCCTAAGCGTTGCCCAGTCCGTTCTGCTTGCGCCGTACAACCTCAGCGAAGCTGCAATCGAATCGGTGTTCGGTGAAATCCTCACCCACGATGCCGACTACGCAGACCTGTTTTTCCAGTATTCGCGCACCGAAGGCTGGAGTCTGGAAGAAGGGCGGGTGAAATCGGGCAGTTTCAATATCGACCAGGGCGTGGGGGTGCGGGTGGTGGCCGGCGAGAAAACGGCCTTTGCTTATTCGGACGACATCAGCCGTGAAGCGCTTTCCGCAGCCGCCGCAGCGACCCGCGGTATCGCGCGTGCCGGTACCAACGCCAGTGCCGGCAAAGCCAACAAGACTGTCGGCAAAGCGGGGCACAGCCTGTACACCTTCAACGATCCGGTATCGAGCTTTTCCGATGCCGACAAGGTGCGAATCCTTGAGCGCCTGGAGCAATTTGCCCGCGCCATCGACCCGCGCGTGAAGGAGGTCATGGGCCGGCTGTCGGGCGAATACGATGTCGTGATGGTGGCGCGTCATGACGGTACCATGGCCGCTGATGTACGGCCGTTGGTGCACATCGGCCTTACCGTGATTGCCGAGCAGAACGGCCGCCGCGAGCAGGGCGGCACCGGCGGCGGCGGGCGCTATGACTACACATACTTTTCCGACGACGTGCTGCGCGAAATTGCGCATCAGGCGGTGCGCGAGGCGCTGATCAATCTCGACGCCAAGCCCGCGCCCGCAGGGCAGATGACCGTGGTACTGGGATCCGGATGGCCGGGCATCCTGCTGCACGAGGCCGTTGGCCATAGCCTGGAAGGCGACTTCAACCGCAAGGGTAGTTCGGTGTTTTCCGGCCGCGTTGGCGAGCGTATCGCTGCCAAAGGTGTAACGGTGATCGACGACGGCACCATTGCCGATTGCCGCGGCTCGCTCAATATTGACGACGAAGGCAATCTGACCCAGCGCAATGTGCTGATCGAGGACGGCATTCTCAAGGGCTACATGCAGGACTCGATGAATGCGCGATTGATGAACGTACCGGTTACCGGCAATGCGCGGCGCGAATCCTACGCGCACATTCCGATGCCGCGCATGACCAACACGCTGATGCTGGGCGGCGACAAAACGCCGGAAGAAATCATCGCCAGCGTGAAGCATGGCTTGTACGCAGCCAATTTCGGCGGCGGGCAGGTGGATACGACCAGCGGTAAATTCGTGTTCTCGGCCTCCGAGGCTTACATGATTGAAAACGGCAAGATTGCCTACCCGGTCGTCGGTGCGACCCTGATCGGCAATGGCATCGAATCGCTGAAACAGGTCAGCATGATCGGCAACGACATGCAGCTTGATTCCGGCATCGGCGTCTGCGGCAAGGAAGGGCAGAGCGTGCCGGTAGGAGTGGGACAGCCTACGTTGCGTATCGAAGGGCTGACGGTGGGCGGTACGGGCTGAAATTGCGGGCTGCAACCGAGCGGCTGACTAGTACGTACTGAATGTGTAAACTTTTTCCTGTTCCTACGACCTAATTCGCACAATCTTCGGGATTCATCACATGAAACGCCGCGATTTTCTGCAAGGCCTGTTTGCCACCACCGGCGCTGCCGCACTGTCCACGCAAGTTCTGGCGCAGGGCGCCAAGCCGGTATCGTCCGATCAGGTCAAGATCGCCCTTCAACAAGCGAACCAACCCATGACCAAAATCGAAAAACTCGTCCTCCCCGATGCCGACTGGAAAAAACGTCTCACCCCGTCGCAGTACAGTGTGCTGCGCGACGAAGGCACTGAGCGCTCCTTCACCAGCCCGCTCAACGACGAAAAACGCAAAGGCGTATTTCACTGCGCAGGCTGCGATCTGCCGGTTTACACCTCGGAGATGAAGTTCGACAGTGGCACCGGTTGGCCCAGTTTTTTCACCACGCTCCCTGGCGTATTCGAGACCAAGACCGATTTCAAACTGATCTACCCGCGCAAGGAATACCACTGCGCGAAATGCGGCGGCCATCATGGGCATGTGTTCAACGATGGTCCGCAGCCGACCGGTCAGCGCTGGTGCAATAACGGCGCCGCGTTGGTGTTCAAGCCGGCTTGATTTTTTCTGGCTTGCGCACTGCACAAAAATCCTGCTAGTATCTTTCCATGAACATTCGCGCGTTTTTGCCAACCTCGTATTTCTGGTACTTCTATTTTTCTATGCCTACGGCGGAGAAAGGTTAGTGCACAGAGGTTAAGCGCACCAAGATTTCTAAAAACCGCCGGCAAAATGTCCGGCGGTTTTTTTATGTCCGCCGGAACCAAGGCGGGCACACTTCAGCAAGCTCAGTGAGAGAATGGAAACCTGTCATGACCAACAGCAAAGCCAATCTGCAACTCGTTACCCCGGAGCACGACATGCCCTACAACACCGATGACCTGCGCATACGCGACATCAAGGAATTGTCGCCGCCGTCCCACCTGATGCGCGAGTACCCGTGCACGGAAAAAGCCTCGACCACGGTGTTCCGTGCGCGCGAGGAAATTCACCGCATCATGCATCGCGGCGACGACCGCCTGCTGGTGATTGTCGGCCCGTGTTCGATTCACGATTACGACGCGGCGATCGACTATGCCAAGCGTCTGCAGGCTTTGCGGCTGACGATGGAACCGGATCTCACCATTGTCATGCGCGTCTATTTCGAAAAGCCACGCACGACGGTGGGCTGGAAGGGTTTTATCAATGATCCGAACCTGGACGATAGCTTCGATATCAACAAGGGCCTTCGCTTGTCGCGCAAGCTGCTAATGGAAATCAACGAGATGGGATTGGCGGCAGCAACCGAGTATCTGGACCTGATTTCGCCGCAATATCTGGCTGATCTGATCGCATGGGGCGCAATCGGCGCGCGCACCACGGAATCGCAATCGCATCGCCAGCTCGCGTCAGGTCTATCCTGCCCGGTCGGATTCAAGAACGGCACCGACGGCAACATCAAGATCGCGGTCGATGCGATCAAGGCTGCATCCGCCCCCCATCATTTCCTCTCGGTAACAAAAGGGGGCCACTCGGCTATCGTTTCCACTGGGGGTAATGAAGACTGCCACGTTATCCTTCGCGGCGGAAAGACACCGAACTTCGATGCAGCAAGCGTGGAATCCGCCTGCCAGGAACTGGGTAAGGCGGGCTTGGCCCCGCGCGTGATGATCGACTTCTCGCACGCCAATTCGAGCAAGCAATATCAGAAGCAAATGGACGTCGCGAACGACGTCGGCGCGCAGATCGCGGCTGGCGATTCCCGCATTATCGGCGTGATGATCGAAAGCCACATCAATCCGGGCCGCCAGGACATCGTTCCCGGCAAAGCCATGGACTACGGTGTTTCAGTTACTGATGCCTGTATCGGTTGGGACGATACCGTGAAGACGCTGCAAGTGCTGGCCGCTGCGGTACGCGAGCGACGCGCCCAAGCAACGGAATAGACGCAATGGCAATCGAGCTTCGCATTCTCGGTCGGCATCAGGCCGACGAACACGACACGGCGTTTGCATACAACGGCGTCACGTTCTCGCAGGACAATCTGCACACGTTCGCGGGGCTCAATGCTGTCGATACGCGCGAATACGTCGAGCAGACCTTCGCCTGCCTGCGCGAGCACGGTCAGGTTTGCGCACGCATGGGTGCCTACAAGCCGCGCACCAGTCCATATTCGTTTCAGGGCATGGGTAAGGAATGCCTGCCTTGGGTATTCGAGCTGGCGGGCAAATACGGCATCAAGGTGATTTCGATGGAGGTGACGCGTGAAGCGCACATTGACGAAATCAACGAGGCGCTGCGATTGAGCGGCAACGCCACCGGCGCGATGCTGCAAATCGGTACTCGCAATACGCAGAATTTCGAGTTGCTCAAGGCAGTCGGCCGACAGAAGGAATTTCCGATCCTGCTTAAGCGCGGCTTCGGCATTACGCTGGATGAATCGCTGATGGCCGCCGAATATTGCGCTTCTGAGGGCAATACCCGCATCATTTTCGGCCTGCGCGGCATGAAAACCAATTTCGGCGATCCCCACCGCAATCTGGTCGATTTCGGTCATGTGCCGGTGGTGCATCGCCTGACCCGTATGCCGGTATGCGTGGACCCTTCGCACTCGGTTGGCATGCGCGGCGCATCGCCCGACGGTATCACCGACATCTTTCACGTTGCCGCCCAGGGCGTGATTGCCGGCGCCAACATGCTGCTGGTGGATATGCATCCGATACCGAAGAAAGCGCTGGTCGATGCTGCGCAGGCCATTACATTGCAGGAATTGCCGTACTTCCTGGAAGACGTCGCGATCGCACGCGAGGCCTACGAGAAGCGCCGTGCATTGGCGGCAAGCATGCATGCAGGGTTAAGCAAAGCCGCATGATGCGTTGGCTTGCGGCCTTGCTGGCGTTGGCGGTCGCGTCAGTTGCGTTTGCCCAGCCCGTGCCGTCGTTGCGTGACGACGATGGCCGGCCGGCTTTGTTTGGAACGCCCGCAGTTCGCGTTGTTACCTTGGCGCCGTCGCTGACCGAACTTGTGTACGCGGCCGGCGCGGGCGACAAGTTGGTGGGGGTCTCCGCATACAGCGACTTTCCGCTTCCCGCGCGCCAATTGCCGCAGGTTGCCGATGCTTCGGGTATTTCTTGGGAAAGCCTGCTGGCGTTGAAGCCTGATCTGGTGCTGGCGTGGAAGGGCGGTACGAAGCAGGCTGACATCACGCGGCTGCACACGCTGGGAGTCAATGTATTTGCAATCGAAGTCCGGCAGCTATCCGATGTTTCCAGGGCGATGCGCGCGATCGGCAAACTGGTGGGGCGGCCGGTGCCTGCCGATGGCGCGGCCGCGTCTTTCGACTGGGAAATCGCACAGTTGCGTATCGAGAACGCGAAGAAAATACCTCTAGCGGTGTTCGTTGAAATTTCAACCAAGCCGCTGATGACCGTCAATCGCGATCATGTATTGTCCGAAGTGCTGGCGGTCTGCAATGGCAACAATGCATTCGCGGATTCCCCGACCTTGGTTAGCGAACCATCGCGCGAGTTGTTGCTGAAACGTGCGCCGGAAGTTGTGGTTCGCGCGAAGTCCGGCGATGAGAAGGCAGCGGACCTATTGGCCTATCAGGGGCTGCAAGCATTGAAAGCTAAAAGGGTCTACGGCATCACTGCTGACTATGCGTTTCGTCCCGGGCCGCGTTTGTTGTTGGCGACGCGTGAGATTTGCCAATCGCTCGATTCAGCCCGAAGCAGTCTAGCGGGTGGCTCGCGCCACTAAATCTGCGTTGCAGGCCGCGCTTTTTTCTGCGGCATCCAGGCAATCGTCCCTTTACACACGACTTTGCCGGTAGGCAGGCCGGTAGGCGAGCCCCCTGGTGGTTCCAGTGAGACGGCGAACAATGCCCCATCGACCAGCTTGGCATCCAACCCGGCCAATGTGATGCGCGTATCGGTCGCGTCGTTAATGACGCCCACCGAGCGCGGCGCCCCTTCCTTGGGAATCACCCACAGTTCATGAGCGAAACCGGAATCGGTACGCCATGGTTTGACCATGGTTACATTCAATAAGCCAGCCTTGGGCTGCTCGACCAGAATGCGGACGAGGTTGTTGTCCTCTGCCAGCACGGCAGTCAGCACCGGCCCGGGCTCCGGCGTTGCCGCAGGAGGCTTGGCAACCATCACGGCTACCAGCAGTGCTGCCGCGAGCCCCGAAGCGCCCAGTCCGAGATTGCGCCAGAACGCCAAGCTGTCCCAGAGGCCAGTCGCCTTCGCAGCGGACGGCTTCGAAATGGCCCCATCAAGTTGTGCTTCAATGCGCGACCAGACCCTGGCAGAGGGCTCGACTGAAGGCAGGCGATTGGTCAGCGGTATCAGGTGATTCTCCCAGCGCGTCACTTCGTGGCGCAGCGCGGGATCGCGTCGCAAATACTCTTCAAACCGGCGGCGTGCCGCACCTTTCATGGTGCCGAGCACGTATTCGGAGGCCAGCGAATTGCGCAGTTCGGGATGTGCCAATTTCATGATTCCAGGCATCCCTTCAATTTCTGCATTCCACGGCGAATATGCGTTTTTACCGTGCCGAGGGGACGACCGAGATGTTCTGCGACTTCAGAATGCGAAAGTCCGTGAAAGAACGCCAGCGAAATGGTTTGCAGTTGTTCGCCATCGAGTCCCTTCATGCAACGCTCAATACGCGCCTGATCGCGGCTCGCGGACAATTGCTCCTGCGGGCCGGGCGATTCATCTTCCATGTTCAACGCAAAGTAATCGTCCTCGTCGGCGACTTCGACCAACGGTCGGCGCACGATGTCGAGGCTGCGATTGCGCACGATAGCCGTCATCCACGTCATGGGCGCGGATTTGACTGCGGCATATTTCGCGGCATTGTTCCAGATATTCACAAAACTGTCCTGTAGCACTTCTTCGGCGATGTGCCGTTCCCGGACTATACGAAGCGAAACGGCAAACAGTTTCGACTTTGTTGTGTCGTAAAGTTCGGCGAATGCCTTTCGATTGCCCAATCCGCATTGGGCAAGAAGCTCGGCCAGCTTGTCGTTAACAATTGTGTCGGACATATCAGGCGGCTTTGTCTGCAATGTCGCGTTGCCAGAGCACATCGGCGACACCGCTATCGCGGTTCAATGTGCGGGCGAGGATAAAAAGAAAGTCGGACAGTCGATTCAAATATTGAAGCGAGTGCGGCGAAACGGGTTCCTGTTGATGCAAGGTTACGAGCGAGCGTTCCGCGCGTCGCGCAATCGTTCGCGCGACGTGGCAAAGTGCTGCTGCGCGGCACCCGCCGGGCAGGATGAACTCTTTCAATGACGGTAATTGCGCATTCAATTTCGCGGATGCGGCATCGAGTTCGGCGACATGCGTGTCGCCAATGGCGAGATGGCCTGGAATACAGATCTCTCCGCCCAGATCGAACAGTGCGTTTTGAATGCGTGTCAGGTAAGTGCGGGCGTCGTTTGATAATGGTTCGGTAATCACCAGCCCGATCATGCTGTTCAGTTCGTCGATATCGCCAAGAAGCTGTACGCGTGGCGCCGACTTGTGGATGCGCGTGCCGTCGCCGAGACCAGTTGAGCCGTCGTCTCCGGTTCGTGTCGTTATCTTGGTCAGCCGGTTTGTCATCGCCAAATTATAACCACGAGTCTTGGTATCATTGCCGATTCTGAGACAATTGCATACGCATGACCACAAACGCAAAATTCAATTTTCTCGACTTCGAGCAGCCCATCGCCGAACTGGAAACCAAGATCGAGGAATTGCGCTACGTGCAGGACGATTCCGCGGTCGATATCTCCGCCGAGATCGACAAGCTGTCCAAGAAGAGTCAAACCCTCACCAAAGATATCTACGCCAAACTTGGCGCTTGGCAGATTTCACAGGTCGCGCGTCATCCACAACGCCCATACTCGCTCGACTACATCGGCATGATCATGACCGACTTCGAGGAACTTCACGGCGATCGATCGTACGCGGATGATCCGGCCATTGTGGGTGGTCTGGCGCGGTTCAACGGTCAATCGGTAATGGTCATCGGTCACCAAAAAGGCCGCGACACCAAGGAGCGCCAGTACCGCAATTTCGGCATGCCGCGTCCCGAGGGGTATCGCAAGGCGCTGCGCTTGATGAAGCTCGCCGAAAAATTCGGCGTGCCGATTGTCACCTTTATTGACACGCCCGGCGCTTATCCCGGCGTCGGCGCGGAAGAGCGCGGCCAATCGGAAGCGATTGGCCACAATCTATATGTACTCGCCGGTCTGCGTGTGCCGGTGGTTTGCACCATCATCGGCGAGGGCGGCTCCGGCGGAGCGCTGGCAATCGCGGTTGGCGATGTGACTTACATGCTGCAGTACTCGACCTATTCGGTGATCTCGCCCGAAGGCTGCGCGGCCATCCTGTGGAAGGACGCAGGGCGCGCGTCGGAAGCGGCGGAAGCGCTCAACATCACCGCACCAAAACTGAAAGCACTCGGCTTGGTGGATAAAGTACTGAACGAGCCACTGGGCGGCGCGCATCGCGATCCGCAGGCAATGGCGCTGACCCTGAAGAAAGCCATCGCCGATTCGCTCAAGACTCTGGCCGAGATGACGCCGGACAAGCTCATCATGGAGCGGCAGAAAAAGCTGCTGGGTCTTGGCAAGTTCAAGGAACTATCGGAATGACTTCGCAAGGCCAAACTCCAGCATTGGAGCGCATTTCGGAGCAAAAATGGCTGAAAATCCGCACCAGGACTTGAGTTTTTCATTTTTTCGCTGCTGAAGCGATCTCTTGGCCCTTTGGATGACGGTCGATAAACAAAGCGCTGTTGCAGACACCGTTCTGGACTGCCTGACTCGCCATCGAGTGGCGGGGCGACGTGTTTGCCTCGGTTTGTCCGGCGGTCGTGATTCGGCGGTGCTGTTGGATATTCTGAACCGCCTTCGTGCTTCAGTGCCGCTTAACTTGTCGGCAATTCATATCCATCATGGATTGAGTCCGCATGCCGATGAATGGGCGAAGTTCTGCCAGAAGCTTTGCGATGAATTCACGCTGCCGCTGCAGGTGGTGCGGGTAAAGGTCGACAAAACCGCAGCCGGTGGCATCGAAGCCAATGCCCGTGCGGTGCGCTATCAGGCATTTGCTGCAGTTGAAGCAGATTTCCTGGCCGTCGCGCAGCACGCCGACGATCAGGCGGAAACTGTGTTGCATCAATTGTTGCGCGGTACCGGCTGGAAGGGGCTGGCGGGCATGGGGGAACAGCGCCGGTTGCGGGACGGCCTGCAGCTGATTCGTCCGTTGCTGACGGTCACACGCGCAGAAATCGAAGGGCATGCTGCCGCCAACAAACTTGCGTGGATTGACGATGAATCGAACGACGACAGCACCTACACCCGCAACTACATCCGGCATGAGCTGGTGCCGCCCATTGCGAAGCGCTTTCCGCACTATCGCGATTCATTGATTCGAGCCGGGCGGCACGCAGCCGAAACCGACGGCATGCTGGCTGCGCTGGCGGCGATTGACCTGCAGTGGGACGGCGAGGTGGCGCTGGTGGACCGATTGGACGGCCTGCCGCGCGACCGGCAAATCAATGCGCTGTACCACTGGCTGCAATGGCAAAACTTGGGCGAAGCGGCGTTTCCCTCGCAAACCCAGCTGGCCCAGTGGGCCCAGCAGTTGTTCCGCGCGACGCCCACGGATCGGCCGCATCAAGCCGGCGGCCACGACTTTCTCATCCGTAGACGCAAAAATCGCCTGACGCTGGAGCGCAAATAAGGGAATTCCCTGCTATTTCAGCTGCGTTTCCATGATAAAATTTAACGTTTTCATCAAGTTATCAAGGATTCCTGAAATGGCAATTGAACGCACTCTCTCGATCATCAAACCCGACGCAGTCGCCAAGAACGTGATCGGTGAGATCTATTCGCGCTTTGAAAAGGCCGGCCTCAAGGTCGTCGCCGCGCGCATGGCGCAACTTTCCCGCGCCGAAGCCGAAGGCTTTTATGCGGTGCACAAAGCACGTCCGTTTTTCAACGATCTGGTGACCTTCATGATCTCCGGCCCGGTGATGATTCAGGTGCTGGAAGGCGAAGGCGCGATTCTGAAAAATCGCGACCTGATGGGTGCTACCGATCCGAAGAAGGCCGAGAAGGGCACCATCCGCGCCGACTTCGCCGACTCGATCGATGCCAACGCTGTGCACGGTTCCGATGCACCGGAAACGGCTGCGGTCGAAATCGCTTACTACTTCCCGGCGTTGAACGTTTACTCCCGCTAATCACGAGAGAACGAATGGCTGTCCCCCAGCACGCGAAAGGCGATAAACCCAATCTTCTCGGCATGACCTTGCCGGAGATGACGGCGTTTTTCGCGGAAATGGGGGAGAAGCCGTTTCGCGCCAAGCAGGTGTTCCGCTGGATACACCATTTCGGCGCGGACAATTTCGAGGCCATGACCGATCTGGCCAAGTCGCTGCGTGAGAAGCTGCCGCAGGTCGCGGTAATTGCGCCGCCGACCTTGATGACCGAGCAGGCGTCAAAGGATGGCACGCGCAAGTGGTTGCTGGACGTAGGTACTGGCAACGGTATCGAAGTTGTATTTATTCCCGAAGACGATCGCGGCACGCTTTGCGTGTCGTCGCAAGTGGGCTGCGCGCTCGATTGCACTTTCTGCTCCACCGGCAAACAGGGCTTCAATCGAAACTTGACCGCCGCCGAAATCGTCGGTCAGCTGTGGTGGGCCAACAAAGCCATGGGCCGCGACCCGAAAGGCGAGCGCATCGTCAGCAATGTGGTGATGATGGGCATGGGTGAGCCGCTGGCTAATTTCGACAATGTCACCGCGGCGATGGACATCATGCTCGATGACCATGGCTATGGTTTGTCGCGTCGTCGGCTAACGCTGTCCACAAGCGGTGTAGTGCCGAATCTGAAACGTTTGAAAGAACGCTGCCCGGTTGCACTGGCGGTGTCTTTGCATGCGCCGAACGATCCGTTGCGCGATGTGCTGGTGCCGATCAACCAGAAATATCCGCTGGCCGAATTGCTGGCAACGATTCGCGATTATCTCGAGGCCGCGCCGCGCGACTTTGTCACTTTCGAGTACGTGATGCTCGATGGCGTGAACGATTCCGTAGAACATGCGCACGAGCTCTTGGCACTCGTTGGCGACCTGCCGTGCAAATTCAACCTGATCCCGTGGAACCCGTTCCCGGATGCGCCTTACAAGCGTTCTAGCAATAACGCGATTCATCGCTTTCGCGAGGTATTGCAGAGCGCCGGCTTTGTTGTGACGGTGCGCAAAACCCGTGGCGATGATATCGATGCCGCTTGCGGCCAGCTGGCCGGGCAGGTGGTGGACAAATCCAGTCGTACCCAAACCATCAGGATTACCCGCGCTGCGGCGTGATTGCGGATGGCGAGCCAAGAGGAAAACACAGTGAACAAGAGCCTTATCAAGTGCCGGATCGCGAGTCTCCTCCAATCGATGCTGCTCGCGGGCTGTGTGTCGCAGAGCACGGTTGAAATCAAACCGGCCGAGCAGGCAGGCAATTCGGGTCCCGCGCAGCGTGCGCAGATCCACAGCGAACGCGCCGGCGAATACTATCGTCTCGGCAACTATGCCGTTGCGTTGGAGGCGGCGCAGCAAGCGGTCGCGGTCATGCCTGGCCATGCGCAGGCGCATAACATGCTCGGCATCATCTACATGCAGTTGCGCGAGGATGGAAAAGCGGCCGCCTCCTTTGAGCAGGCGATAAAGTTGGCGCCTAACGATCCGGAAATTCTCAATAACTATGGCTGGTTTGTCTGCCAGCGCCAGAATGCAGCCCAGTCACTGCAATATTTCACCGCGGCAATCCGCACGCCGCTGTACACCACGCCCGAGCGCGCGATGTACAACGCCGGCATTTGTGCGCGCAAGGCCGGTGATATCAAAGTCGCCGAGCTCCAATTGCGTGCTGCCATTCAGCGTGAGCCGCTGTACGGGCCGGCGCTGGTGGAGCTTGCGGATATCCTGCTCGGCATTGGAAAAATCAAGGAGGCGGAGGCGATGATCGCCCGCCATATGGCGGTGGTGCAGCAGCCCAGTGCCGATGCGTTGCTCGCTGGAGTTCGTATTGCACGTGCCAGTGGTGATCGCGCATCCGAAATCAGTTACGTACAGCAATTGCGTCGTCGTTTCCCGGATGCGCCGCAAACCGTTGCGGCGACCGCCGAGTCGCGCTAGTTACCGGTGCCATGAGCGAGCCGACAACCTTGTCCGCCCCGTCTGATCCGCCGCCCGCCGAGTCGTCATCGGGCGATATGGCCGTTTTACAGGCCGTTGCTTCCAATGATGCCACATTGCCAGGTACGCCGTCTGCAGCTGGCCTCGGCGATCTTTTGCGTACGGCCCGAGAAAAATCGGGGCTCTCCGCAAACGATATCGCCGGCAAGTTGCGTATGGGTGTCAAGCAGGTGCAGGCATTGGAGTCGGGTGACTACGCATCGTTGCCAAGCGGGACGTTCTTACGCGGCTTTGTTCGCAACTATGCAAAGCTTGTCAGCCTGAACGGCGAAGAAGCAATCGCGCTTTTGGAAAAATCGCATCATGGCGCCTCGCTGGTGATAGCCACGTCGCAAGTGGAACCTGCGCGTCACAACATCAAGGTACAGCGGCCCGGCGGCGATATGGCAACACCAAAGGCGCGTGCGCTGGCCACATTGCTGGTGGTTGCCGCGCTGATGGGGGCAGCATGGTATTGGTGGGAGTTCGTCAGGCCGGCAAAACCTGCTGCTTTGACGAGCCAGAATTTGCCGTTACAGGCGAGCGCAAGCCAAACGGTAACGACCCCGGTTGTGACGTCTCCTGTCTTGGTTGCAGCTGCGCCTGCAGCCGCCACAATGACGGAAGCGCCCGTTGACGGTACCAAGTCGCTGCCCGCATCGATGCCGGTGGCGACGACGGTGTCGAATACAGCTATCGCAGCCATTCCGACATCACCACCCGCATCAACGCCTGCCGCCCCGGCTGCTGCGTCAAACGCAGCGACAAAGCCGGCTGCGACTTCGAAGTCATCCGCGGATGTGCCGGCGTTGTCGCCGGCAAAAACGATCACTGCTCCCGCCGGCTCATCCACGCTCGGCTTCACCTTCAGCGGTGAAAGCTGGGTAGAAGTCACCGATGCGGGTGGCAAGATTCTGGTCTCCAAGCGCTTCAAGGCGGGCGACGCAGAAGAGGTGTTTGGCCGCGGGCCGTTATCGGTGGTGATTGGCAACGCGCAGGCCACACGCATGGCGTCAAATGGCCGTGAATTCGATCTGGTTCCGCACACTCGTGTATCGGTGGCCCGTGTCACCGTAAAGTAGTGCGGTCAGCTGCCTTATCAGGAATGAAAAATGTTTGAGAACACTCCTCGCCGCAAATCGCGGCAAGTTCGTATTGCACATGTTGCAGTTGGTGGCGATGCACCAATCATGGTGCAGTCGATGACCAATACCGATACCGAAGACGTCGCCGGAACCATCGCGCAAGTCGCCGCGTTGGCGCGCGCGGGTTCGGAAGTGGTCAGGATCACGGTCAATACCATGGAAGCCGCGCGAGCCGTGCCGAAAATTCGTGCCGGTCTGGACGCGATGGGCGTCAATGTTCCGCTGGTCGGCGATTTTCATTTCAACGGCCACAAGCTGCTCACTGAAGTGCCTGAATGTGCGATGGCGCTGGCCAAGCTGAGGATCAATCCGGGCAACGTCGGCCACGGCAGCAAGCGTGACGACCAGTTTGGCGCGATGATCGAAGCGGCGATCAAATTCGACAAGCCGGTGCGCATCGGCGTCAACTGGGGCTCGCTGGATCCCGAGCTGATTGCGCGCATGATGGACGAGAACGGCAAGCTCGCGGAACCCAAGGATGCCGACGAGGTCATGCGCGAAGCGTTGATCGTCTCGGCATTGGAAAGTGCTGCCAAGGCGGAAGAATTGGGGCTGGCCGGTGACAAGATCATCCTGTCCTGCAAGGTGAGTTCGGTGCAGGACTTGATCGCGGTTTATCGCAATCTGGCCAAGCGCTGCGATTACCCGTTGCATCTGGGGCTGACTGAAGCTGGCATGGGATCGAAAGGCATTGTCGCCTCGACGGCTGCGCTGTCCGTGCTGTTGCAGGAAGGCATCGGCGACACCATCCGTATTTCACTCACGCCTGAGCCAAATGGCGATCGCACGCGCGAAGTCATCGTCGGGCAGGAAATCCTGCAAACCATGGGCTTGCGCTCGTTCACGCCGATGGTGGCCGCGTGTCCGGGCTGCGGCCGCACCACCAGTACCTATTTCCAGGAGTTGGCGGAGAAGATTCAGAACTATCTGCGCAATCAGATGCCGGTGTGGAAAACACGTTTTCCGGGCGTCGAGGACATGCATGTGGCTGTCATGGGCTGCGTCGTCAATGGTCCGGGCGAATCCAAGCTGGCCGATATTGGCATCTCGCTACCCGGTTCGGGTGAGCGTCCGGTGGCGCCGGTCTATATCGACGGCGAAAAAGCGGTGACGCTGAAGGGCGATCACATCGCTGAAGAATTTCAGGCGCTGGTCGATGACTACGTGCAAAAGACCTATGCGCCGGGTGCAGAGCGCCGGCCCAAATCGCGCCGCAAGGAAATTCCGATCAAGGCGGTGGCCTAGTTTTTTTTGCCGACGCCTGCCGACAACTTTCATTTTTTTACGCAAGGAGACTGTCGATGAGATTGAGTTCCGAACGCAATTCCGTATTGAAGGCCGCCCTGGCGTGCGTCGCGATGCTGGCTGCCGGTTGTGCCAGCGTTTCGAGCGACCCGGTGGAGCCGGTTAACCCGCCGCGCAAGGAAATTTTCTACGCGGTGACGGCGTCCAATCAGCTGATTGCATTCAATGCCGGCCAGCCGCAGAAGATACTGAGCAAGAAACCCTTGTCCGGCCTGCAAAGCGGCGAGGAAATTCTCGGTGTCGATTATCGCGTTGCCAAAGGCGTGCTGTTCGCTTTGGGCCGTACGGCGGACGAAGGCCGTCTTTACACCATCGATACTGGTAGCGGCAAGGCCACCCAGGTCGGTAGCGGTACGCTCGCGGTGAGACCGCAGGGCGATGAATTCGGCTTCGATTTCAATCCCACGGTTGATCGTATCCGTGTGGTCAGCAACACCGGCCAGAACATGCGTTTGCATCCAGACACTGGCTCGGTTGTCGACAGCAATCCGAACGAGCCGGGCGTGCAGACTGACGGCAAACTCGCCTACGCTGCCGGAGATGTCAATGTCGGCAAGCCACCCGCCGTCGTCGCAGCCGGCTATACCTACAACAAGGTGAACGACAAGATCACCACCAACTACGCTATCGACGCGGCGACCGAGTCGCTGGTGACGCAAGGCACGAAGGAAGGTGTCACGCCCGCCGTATCGCCCAACACCGGCCAGTTGTTTACCGTTGGCAAATTAGGAACGGGAGCCTTTGCCCGCGCTGCATTCGATATTGCGGATACGACCGGTGCGGCCTTCATAGCGCTGACGCAGACCAATGGAAAATCGTCGCGCTTCTATCTGGTCAATCTCGACACCGGCGCCGCGACGTTCATGGGCACGATCGGCGGGGGTGAGCCGATTCGCGGAATGTCGTTTGAACCATAAACTCTAATACTGGTGCGGCTTTCCAGCCATTTTAGTCTGGAAAGCCGCGCCTGTACTTGAGTTTCGATTTTGGGCAGTATTTTCGGCTGAGCGCTTGCCGAACAAACAAATCCGCCTGAGCAAAGTCCGAAAGAAATGGCGGCGAGGGGCTAAAGCCCTGTAAAATAGCGTGTTTTCCGTCACGCCACCCGCATTTTCCCCTTCGCATGAGCAAAACCCTGCAAGCCGTCCGCGGCATGAACGATCTGCTGCCACAGGATGCGCCGCTCTGGCAGTTCCTCGAGGACACCACGCGCGAAGTATTCGAACAGTACGGCTATCGTTTGATGCGTGCGCCGGTGGTCGAGCCGACGCCGTTGTTCGTACGCTCGATCGGCGAAGTGACCGATATTGTCGAGAAGGAGATGTATTCCTTCGAAGACTCCATGAATGGCGAAAAACTGACGCTGCGCCCCGAAGCAACAGCCGGTTTGGTGCGTGCTGCCATCGAGCACAACCTGCTTTACGACGGCCCCAAACGCATCTGGACCTGGGGCCCGATGTTCCGCCACGAGCGTCCGCAAAAAGGCCGCTACCGCCAGTTCCATCAGTTCGATGTCGAAGCAATGGGCTTCGCAGGACCGGATGTCGATGCCGAGCAGATCGTGATGCTGGCGCGCCTCTGGCAACGACTGGGTTTCAAGAGCGTGGCCCTGCATATCAACTCGATCGGCGACACCGAAGCGCGGCGTGCGCATCGCGAAGCGCTGGTGAAGTATTTCGAAGACAACATCGATCAACTGGACGAAGACGGCAAACGCCGCCTGCATACCAATCCGCTGCGTACGCTGGATACCAAGAATCCGAAAATGCAGGCGCTGGTCGATGCCGCGCCGCGTCTGGCTGACTATCTGGGTGAGGCTGAGCGATCGCATTTTGAAGGCGTGAAACAGCGGCTCGATGCGGCCGGCTTGCAGTACATCATCAATCCACGTCTGGTGCGTGGCTTCGATTATTACAACCGCACCGTGTTCGAATTCATCGCTAAAGGCAAAGACTGGGAACTGACCATTGCCGGTGGTGGTCGATACGACGGTCTGACCGAACAGTTGGGTGGCAAGCCGGCACCGTCGTGCGGTTTCGGCTTCGGTGTTGAACGCGTAATGATGCTGCTCCAGGAAAATCCGCCGGCGACGGTCGATGCGCTGGATGCCTATGTGATTTTTGGCGAAGGGCTGGACGCAGCGGCGTTTCAGGCAGCAGAACGATTGCGCGACCACGGTCTCGCCGTTGCGCTGCATGCGACGCCGGATGGCAAGGTTGCAAGCTTCAAGTCGCAAATGAAGAAAGCCGATGTCAGCGGTGCCCGCTTTGCTATCATTCTGGGCTCGGATGAAGTCGTTGAAGGCAAGGTTGGCGTGAAACCGTTGCGCGAGGAGGGCGAGCAGGCTCGCCTGACGCTGGACGAAGCGGTTGACCGGCTCTGGAACGTCGCAGTCGCTTAATGCGCGAATAGTGGCGACAACGAATATCAGTAACAAAAAGCAGAAAGACTAAGGTAAAGACACATGGCAGCTTATGATTTGGAAGAGCAGGAACGCATCGACGCGCTGAAGGACTGGTGGGACAAGTGGGGCAAGCTGGTGTACGCGGTTGTGATCGCGTTTTGTCTGGGAGTGATCGGCACCAATGCTTGGCGTTACTACCAGAATACACAGCAGGCCGATGCAGAGGTGTTGTTCAAAAGCGTGGAAAAGACCGCGCAGGAAGTCGCCGCCAGCAAAGAAGTCAAGAAATTGTCGGAAGCGGCAAACGCGATGGCCGACAAATTCCCGTCCACGTTCCAGGCAACCGATGCGCAACTGCTGGCGGCCAAGGCGGCGTTCGAGGCCAATGACCTCACTGCGGCCAAAACCCATTTGCAGTGGGTGGTGGACAAAGGACGCGACACCTACAAGCCGCTGGCCAATATCCGTCTGGCCAGCGTTTTGCTGGACGATAAGAAATTCGACGATGCGTTAAAGGCACTGGATCGCGTCAAGGATGAAGGCTTCATGGCCATGGCCGCCGATCTGCGTGGCGATATTTTCGCCGTTCAGGGCAAGAAGGACGAAGCGCGTGCGGCATATCAGGTAGCTGTCGATAAAGCGGCTGAGCGCAGTCCCCTGAAGTCGTTGTCGCAGGCCAAGCTCGACGCTTTTGGCGGCGGTACCATCAAGCCGGCTGAACCGAAAGACGGCAAAGACAGCAAAGGAACCAAATAGTGAATTCATCCCGCACGCCTGAAGCAGGCCGCGTGGTACAGCGTTTCACCGTCATCGCGCTGCTGGTTGCGGCGTGCGGGCTGACTGGCTGCGCATGGCTGGGGATTGGCGGCAGCGACAAAAAGCCGGTACCGCTCGCACCGCTGACGACCAACGATGCTTCGGTGCTATGGTCGGCCAGTGTCGCCAAGGCGCGTGGCTCACTGTTTGTCCCGGCAGTCGGCGACCGCATTGTGTACGCCGCCGGACGCGACGGCAGTATTTATGCGTTGTCTGAAGAGGGTGGTCGTATCGTCACCAAACTGGACGCCAAGACGGCCATCGCCGGCGGTGTGGGTGCCGGTGACGACATGGTAATCGTGGGCGGAACCAAGGGCGATGTCATCGCCTTGGACTCCGCTGGCCGGCTGCTTTGGAAAACGTCGGTAGCCGGCGATTTGCTCGCCGCTCCGGTCATCGCTTCCGGCAATGTCATTGTGCGTACCGCGGATGGCCGTTTGATGGCGTTGAATCGCATTGATGGCAAACGGAAGTGGGTGTTTCAGCGGTCGGCGCCGGCGCTGACGCTGCGCACCAACGCCAGCGTGGTGGTCAATCGCGGGGTCATCTATGCGGGCTATCCAGGCGGCAAGGTCATCGCCATCGAATTGGAAGCCGGCAAGCCGATCTGGGAAGCGGCCATTTCGCTACCGCGTGGATCGACCGAACTGGAGCGTATTGCGGATGTAGCCGGCTTGCCGGTACTGGATGACACCCGCATCTGCGCAGCGGTGTACCAAGGGCGTACCGGCTGCGTGGAAACGCTCAATGGCAACGTCCTCTGGTCGCGCGAAGTGTCCAGTGCGGATGGCGTGGCGATTGACGCAAAGTACCTGTACGTGGCCGATGTGGAAGGCAATGTCTTCGGCTTGGACAAGACCAGCGGCACCACGGTCTGGAAACAGGAAAAACTGCAGCGTCGCGATCCAGGCACCCCGAGTCTCATCAAAGGCAAAGTCGTGATTGGCGACAAGGAAGGCTTTGTGCATGTCTTGTCTGCCGAGAACGGCGACCTGACCGGCCGCATTCCGACCGACGGTAGCCGCGTGGTTTCCTTGGTACGCAATGGCGATCGCGCCATTGCCCAGACTGAAAAAGGTGGCGTATTCGCCATCGCGATCAGGTAACCCGGCCCCAGGCAAGCTGATCGGTTCATTGTGAAACCTACCGTCGTCATCGTTGGCCGCCCGAATGTGGGCAAGTCGATGCTGTTCAATCGGCTGACCAAGACGCGCGACGCAATCGTTGCAGATCTTCCGGGGCTCACGCGTGACCGGCACTACGGTCATGGGCGAGGCGCATCGAAGCCATTTCTGGTGGTCGACACCGGCGGCTTCGAACCGGTGGTGACGGAAGGCATCTTGCATGAAATGGCCAAGCAGACGCTGCAGGCGATTGCCGAGGCGGACGCCATCGTATTTGTCGTCGACGGCCGGCAGGGGCTGACGCCACAGGACAAAATTATTGGCGAGCGCTTGCGCAAAGCCGCCATGTCGCGCGGCATCCCCCTGGCGGTGGCGGTAAACAAGACCGAGGGCATGGAAGAAGGCGTTGTCACCGCCGAGTTTCACGAACTCGGCTTGGGCAATCCGGTGGCGATCTCGGCCGCGCATGGCGAAGGTGTGCGCCAGTTAATCGAGGATGTGCTGGTCAATTTTCCGGAGGCAGTCGATGAAGCCAATCCGGATCATCCGACGATTGCCGTGGTGGGGCGGCCCAACGTTGGCAAATCCACCCTGGTCAATCGCCTGCTGGGAGAAGATCGGGTAATTGCCTTCGATCAACCGGGCACGACACGCGACTCGATCTACATTCCGCTCCTGCGACACGGCAAGCAATACACCATTATCGATACCGCCGGTATTCGCAAGCGCGGCAAGGTGTTCGAGGCGGTGGAAAAATTCTCCGTGATCAAAACGCTGCAGGCGATTGAGGATGCCAACGTGGTGGTGCTGTTGCTCGACGCGCGACAGGAGATTTCCGATCAGGACGCGCATATCGCCGGATTCATTCTCGAGTCCGGGCGGGCACTCGTGGTGGGTATCAACAAGTGGGATAACCTCGACGATTACACCCGCGAACGGACCAAATCCGAGTACGACCGCAAGCTGCATTTCCTGAAATTCGCCAACTTTCATACCATTTCTGCCAAGGATGGCATGGGTGTGACGCCGTTGTTTACGTCGATCGATCAGGCTTTTGCGGCAGCCATGGCAAAGCTGTCCACGCCCAAACTGACGCGTGCGCTGATCGCCGCGACTGCAGCGCATCAACCACCGATGAACGGGCTCAATCGTCCCAAATTGCGTTACGCGCACCAAGGTGGACACAATCCGCCTGTGGTCGTGGTGCACGGCTCGGGATTGGCGAATCTGGCCGACAGTTACAAGCGCTATCTGGAAAATGCATTCCGGGACGCCTTCAAGTTGCGTGGAACGCCGCTTCGCGTGGATTTAAAACAAGCGAGCAATCCCTACGCCGACAAGAAGCCTCAGGTGCTCACCGCCAGCCAGGAAAGGCATCGCCGGCGCGGACGCATTCGCTCGAAGAGGATGTATAGCTAGTACCTGGCTGTGACCGCGAGCGGAAAACGCATCCATAGGCCTGTTCGGGCCGTATTTTTTCGTTAACAAAGGCTTTTTGCCGGAACCCGGCGCGATTTTTGCTGTCTTGTAGGAGAGCAAGCCTTGGCGCTTGAACGGGTTTGCGATACAGTAAGATTCGGAAACAGCTTCAACTTTTAGGTCGAGCCGGCATTTTCCGGCCGATTAGCACGTAACTGGAGAATAAGAATATGAGTGGCAAAGGGCAATTACTACAAGACCCGTTCCTGAACATACTGCGTAAGGAACACGTCCCCGTCTCGATTTACCTCGTGAACGGTATCAAACTCCAGGGCCAGATCGAATCTTTCGATCAGTATGTGGTTCTGCTGAAGAATACCGTGACACAAATGGTTTACAAGCACGCCATTTCCACAGTGGTGCCGGCACGCGCTGTGACGATTCCGTTCGAGAACCCGAACGAAGGCTGAGTCGTTGGTGCGGGGCCGCATTGCGTTTTCGTTGTCGGCCCCCATTGTTCAACGCAGGTAATCGCATTTGACGGTTTTGCCCGTCGGCGCGATTGCGTCTGCTCACTATGAAACCCCAACAATCCTCACTCCAACCCACACGGACCCAGGCTGTTCTGGTCGGTTTGGATTTCAACGACTTGCTTTTCGACGAGCGTGTCGCAGAAGCGGTGGAACTCGTTACCAGCGCCGGTGCGGCCGTCGCGCAGGTGGTTACCAGTAAACGGATGAAGCCGGATGCATCTACCTTTGCGGGTAGTGGCAAGGTGGAGGAAGTTGCCGCCGCCGTTGCGGCTCACGATGCCAATCTGGTCGTGTTCAATCATCAATTGTCGCCAATCCAGATTCGCAATGTGGAAAAAGCGGTCGGTGTGCGAGTCATCGACCGTACTGATCTCATCCTGGATATTTTTGGCCAGCGCGCGCGTAGCGCCGAGGGCAAACTGCAAGTCGAGCTGGCGCAAATGCAGCACCTGATGACCCGTCTGGTTCGTGGTTGGACCCATCTGGAGCGGCAACGTGGCGGTATCGGCGTGCGCGGCGGTCCCGGCGAGTCGCAGCTGGAAATCGATCGCCGGCTGGTGGGTGACCGCATCAAGCGGCTGAAGGAGCGGTTGAAAAAGCTTGAGAGACAACGTTGCACGCAGCGCGCCAGCCGCAAGCGAGCGGGTGTGTACAAGGTATCGATCGTGGGCTATACCAACGCCGGCAAATCGACGCTGTTCAACCGCCTCACACGTTCCGGCACCTACGTCGCGGACAAGCTGTTCGCCACCCTGGATACCACTACACGCAAACTCTATATCGACCCCGGTATCCATGTGACATTGTCGGATACAGTGGGTTTTATTCGCGATCTGCCGCATGGCCTTGTCGCCGCGTTTCACGCCACGTTGACCGAGGCGATGGAGGCGGATTTGCTGTTGCATGTGGTCGACGCCAGCAATTCAATGCGCGATCAGCAAATTGAAGATGTAAATCAGGTGCTGGACGAAATCGGCGCCATTTCCGTGCCGCAGATCATCGTTCAGAACAAAATCGATCGCGTCGAGGGCGGGCCGGCGGCGGCAGTGCTCAAGGATGAAAATGGTAAGATTCATGAGTTGCGAGTAAGTGCGTTATCGGGGGCCGGCATGGACTTGTTGCGCGAGGCAATCAAGGAGTCGGCGCTGCAGGCAGGCTATCCATTCGAGTTCGGCGTGCTGGAGCCCCAAATGTCGTCTTTATCAGGCCCGGAAGAGGCCGATCCCGTTGAAAATGAAACCCGGAGTGAAATCAATGCGATCGTTTGATCGAAGTGTTTTGATTTGGCCGTTTGCCGTGGCTTCCTATCCTTACTTTTGGGTACGGCACCGCTTGCAACAGCGCGCAGTTTCCAATGGTGTGCTGGAGATGGCGGGCGAAGATCCGCAATGGGGCAAGCGTGGCGGAGGCGGCAACAACGATGGACCGCCCGATCTCGATGAAATTCTGAAGAAGTTCAATCAGAAGCTGGGCAATCTGTTCGGACAAAAGCCGGGTTCCAGTGGCGGCAATTCAGGAAGCGGAGTGCCTGCCGGAGCTGCCGGGGGAATATTTGCCCTGGCCGCAGGGGTGGCTGTATCCATTTGGCTTGCGACCGGGTTCTACATTGTCGAAGAAGGCAGCCGCGGGATTGAGCTCCGATTGGGTAAATACACCCAAACCACTTCGCCGGGGCCGAGGTGGCACTGGCCTTATCCGATTGAGACCCAGGAAGTCGTGAATGTCCAGCAAGTACGCTCGCTGGAAGTCGGGCATCGCAACAACCAAAAAACCAAGGTGCCGGAAGAGGCGCTGATGCTGACCGAAGACCAGAACATCGTCGATGTGCAGTTCGCGGTTCAGTACACGCTCAAGTCGCCGGAGGAATTCCTGTTCAACAACCGCAATCCTGATGAGGCAGTTCGCCAGGCCGCGGAAACCGCGATGCGCGAGATCGTCGGCCGCAGCAAAATGGATTTCGTGTTGTACGAAGGGCGTGGCGATATTGCCGCAAGGGCGAGAACATTGATGCAGCAGATCCTGGATCGCTACAAGACCGGCATCCAGGTGTCGATCGTCAACCTGCAAAATGCGCAACCGCCGCAACAGGTGCAGGCCAGCTTCGATGACGCGGTTCGCGCCAAACAGGACCGCGAGCGCCTGAAGAACGAGGGCGAAGCCTATGCCAACGATATCCTGCCCAAGGCCAAGGGTGCTGCCGCGCGGTTGATGGAAGAAGCCAACGGCCACAAGCAGCGGGTGGTGGCGAATGCGCAGGGCGATGCATCCCGCTTCACGCAGGTGCTGGCCGAATACGACAAGGCTCCCGGGGTTACTCGCGAACGCCTGTATCTGGACATGATGCAGCAAGTGCTGCAAAGCACCAGTAAGGTGGTGGTGGACCAGAAGGGTGGCAACAGTCTGCTCTATTTGCCGTTGGACAAACTGATACAGGCGACCGCCGCGCAATCCGTCGCACCTCAATCCACCGAGACTGCGCCCCGTGTGACGGTCACTCCCGATCCCCCCGCAGCCGCGCCGGATGCCCGACGCGACCTACGCAACCGCTGAGACGAGGAGAGAACATGAAAAAGAATCTCCCTACTATCGTCATCGTTGCGCTGATTGTTCTGCTGGCGCTGGTTTTTTCCGCTTACACCGTGGACCAGCGTCAGGCAGCAATCCGTTTCCGCCTGGGTGAAGTGGTCGCCATCCAGCAGGAACCCGGACTGTATTTCAAATTGCCGCTGATCGAGAATTTCAAACTCTACGACACGCGTATCCAGACACTGGACACCAAGGATGCGGAACGGATTCAGACCAAGGAAAAGAACAACGTCCTGGTCGATTCGTTCGTCAAATATCGCATCATCGATGTGAAGCAGTTTTTCGTTTCGACCCGCGGCGATCTGAATGCGGCCGAAATTCGCCTGGCACAATCGGTGAACAATGATTTGCGCGATGAGTTCAGCCAGCGCACGCTTGCGGAAGTGATTTCCGGCGAGCGCGAGAGAATCATGGAAAACCTGCGCGCCAAGACCGACAAGGACGCACGCAGCATCGGCATAGAGGTGCTCGATGTGCGTTTGAAACGGGTCGACCTGGTGCCGGAGATCAGCGCCGACGTCTATCGTCGTATGGATTCCGAGCGCAAGCGGGTGGCTAACGAATTGCGTTCCATCGGCTCCGGCGATGCGGAAAAAATCCGCGCCGATGCCGAGCGCCAACGAGAAATCACGCTTGCCGAAGCCTATCGTGATGCGCAGAAAATCAAGGGCGAGGGCGATGCTCAGGCCGCACGCATTTATGCGCAAGCCTTCAGCAAGAATCCGGAGTTCTACTCGTTCTATCGCAGCATGGAAGCCTATCGCAACAGCTTCAAGAACAAGAGCGATGTGATGGTGCTGGAGCCCAGCTCCGACTTCTTCAAATACCTGAAGAATCCGAACAAGGGCGGCAAATAACGGAATCAAGCGCAACAAGCATTACTTGCGTATAATTCGTCAACGGCGCGTTCCAAACAGGGGCGCGCCGTTTTTGTTGCCTGTTTTCCGCGTTTGTCTTGATATTCCATCCATCCAGGCCCGCCAAATGAAAGAAAGTCTGCTTGCCGGTTTTGCCATGATGCTGGTGTTCGAGGGCCTGTTGCCGCTGCTGGCGCCGAAGGCCTGGCGCGAGACCATGCAACGCATCGCCGAGTTTCGCGATGGCCAACTGCGTTTCATTGGTCTGCTGTCGATTGCGATTGGTGCGGCAATGCTCTTTTGGTGAACTAAATGAGAACCTGGACCCTTCCCGAACATATCGAAGACTTGCTGCCGGCTGATGCACGCAAGTTGGAACGGTTGCGCCGTCTTGCGTTGGACAAGTTTGAGAGTCATGGCTATGAACTGGTCATGCCGCCGCTGCTGGAGTACATCGAATCCTTGCTGACGGGTACCGGGCACGACATGGATCTGGCGACCTTCAAACTGGTCGATCAGTTGTCCGGCCGCACCATGGGCATACGCGCCGATACCACGCCACAGGTGGCACGTATCGATGCTCATATTCTCAATCGCAAAGGCGTGACGCGTCTTTGCTATGCGGGAAGCGTGCTGCACACGCTTCCCTCCGGGTTGGGCAAGAGCCGTCAGCCATTTCAAGCCGGTGCCGAAATTTACGGTTACGCCGGCCTTGCCGCCGACATCGAAATTCAGCAGTTGATGGTTGATGTGCTTCGCGAACTCGGCGTGTCTGGTGTCCAGCTCGATATTGGCCACCCGGCGATTTTTCGCTCACTGATTGATGAGGCCGGTGTTGGTGCCGAAGTTGCCGAGCAGGTGTTCATTGCAATCGAGACCAAGGATATTCCGGCGCTAACCTTGCTCACGCCGCTGCTGGGTAAATCGGCAGAGGCGCTGTTACTGCTTCCGCGTTTGCACGGGGACGCAAGTGTACTCAAGGAAGCGACAAAACGCTTGCCAAAGACCAAGGATATTGCCGATTCGCTGGATCAGCTCACAAAAATCGAGCAGCACTTTTCCGCGCACGGACTCAACGTAAGCATTGACCTGGGTGAGCTCGGCGGTTTCAAGTACGAGAGCGGCATCACATTCTCCGCCTACGCGCATGGCGCTGCCGACGCGGTCGCGCGCGGTGGACGCTATGACGAAGTGGGCAAGGCATTCGGCCGTGCGCGCCCCGCAACCGGCTTCAGTATGGATTTGAAGGCGCTCCTGCCGCTGATTGCGGCGCAAAGCCCGCGCAATGCGATTCTCGGTCCGGCAACGCAGGATACCGCTGTCGAGGCTGAAGTGGCCCGCTTGCGTGTGGCCGGCGAAATTGTGATTGCACGTCTTCCGGGCGCAGAGCAGCATGTGGCGGAGCTGGGCTGTGATCGCGAACTCAAACAAATCGACGGCCGCTGGTCGGTCGTTCCTCTCAAGTAATTTTCAAGCAGTCCCGGTAATCTCGAAGGAATCAATATGGCAAAGAATGTGGTCGTCATCGGCACCCAGTGGGGCGACGAAGGCAAGGGCAAGATCGTCGATTGGCTGACGGACGAAGTTGCTGCGGTGGTACGTTTTCAGGGCGGGCACAACGCCGGCCACACGTTGGTGGTCAATGGCAAGAAGACCATCCTGCGGCTGATCCCATCCGGCATCCTGCACCCGCATGTCACCTGCTACATCGGCAACGGCGTGGTGCTGTCGCCGCAGGCGCTGCTGCAGGAAATCGATGAGCTGACCGTCGCTGGTGTGAGCGTGCTCGAGCGCATGCGCATTTCCGAAGCTTGCCCGCTGATCCTGCCGTACCACGTGGCGCTTGATCAGGCGCGGGAGGCCGTCAAGGGTGAAGCCAAGCTGGGTACCACCGGTCGTGGCATCGGTCCCTGCTACGAAGACAAGGTGGCGCGCCGCGCCATCCGCCTGCACGATATCTATCAGCCCGCGCGTTTCCGCGAAAAGCTCGAGGAGGTGCTGGACTATCACAACTTCGTCCTGATGAATTACCTCAAGGCCAATCCTGTATCCATCGATGAAGTGTTCGACAGCACTTTGAAGATGGGCGAGCGTCTGAAGCCGATGATTGCCGATGTGTCAGGCGACCTGACACGATTGATGGCGGAAGGCAAGCAGCTCCTGTTCGAGGGCGCGCAGGCGGCGCTACTGGACGTGGATCACGGTACTTACCCGTATGTGACTTCCAGCAATTGCCTGGCTGGCCAGGCGTCGGCCGGTGCCGGCGTCGGCCCGCAGGCACTCCATTACGTGCTGGGCATTACCAAGGCTTATGCCACGCGCGTGGGTTCGGGCCCGTTTCCGACCGAGCTGGAAGACGAAATCGGCGAGCGCCTGCGCAAGCGCGGCAACGAGTTCGGCTCCGTCACCGGCCGCCCGCGGCGCTGCGGTTGGTTCGATGCCGCCGCACTGAAGCGCGCCGCGCAGATCAACGGCCTCAACGGCCTTTGCATCACCAAGCTTGACGTGCTCGATGGGCTGGAGACGCTGCGAATCTGTACCGGCTATCGCATCGGCGGCAAGGTCGTCGATGTGCTGCCCTACGGTGCCGATTCGATCGAACACTGCGAACCGATATTCGAAGATCACCCGGGCTGGAGCGAAACCACATTCGGTGTGAAGACCTGGGAAGGCTTGCCGAAAAATGCGCAGACTTACCTGAAGCGCATCGAGCAACTGGTGGGGGCATCGATCGCCATTGTCTCCACCGGGCCGGATCGCGAAGAAACCGTGGTGGTGCGGCATCCATTTCGTGACTGAGCGCGGCTGAGTCGCGCGCGCCATAGCAGAATAAGGGAAAACTCCAGTACTGGAGCGGATTTCCGGGCATTTATGGCCTGGAGGCCGCACCAGTGCTGGAGTTTCATATTCTCGTTCTCGATCGCCTCGGCGCCCATAGCGTGGTTTCATCCGCAATAATGAGAGCAGATATTTTTCCCGCTCCTCATTGCCGATATGCCGACTTCACGCAGAGAACAATTCATCACCCACGACGTTATTAACCAGCCAGCGCCGCTGGAAAACTACAACGCGTTTACCAGTGATCCAGCGCTTCGTAGGGCGCTGACGCGCGAAGGCGGCGATTGGGCTGAAACCGAGTTGGCGACCTACGGCGCACTGGTTGGCAGCGAGATGATCGCGCTCGGTTTTGCGGCCAATGAAAACAAACCGCGCTTCAAGCCGGTCGATCGCTTTGGTCATCGTGTCGATCAAGTGGAATTTCATCCTGCTTACCATCGATTGATGGCGCTGGGCGTCGCGCACGGCGTATCGAATCTTGCCTGGCGCCACGAACAACGCACCGGCGCGCATGTGGCGCGTGCGGCGATGATGTACCTGCACACGCAGCCCGACCAAGGCACCTGCTGTCCTCTGACCATGACCTACGCCAGCGTGCCGGTGTTGAGGCAGCATTCAGCAATTGGTGATCAATGGTTGCCGAAAATTTTGTCGGCCGAATACGACCCGCGATTCATGCCGATGGGGCAGAAAAACGGCGTCACCTTGGGCATGGGGATGACCGAGAAGCAGGGCGGCTCTGACGTACGCGCCAACACAACCAAAGCCGCTGCCGTCGGCGCGGAAGGTCCTGGCGAGTGGTACGAACTGGTGGGGCACAAATGGTTTTTCTCCGCACCGATGTGCGATGCGTTTCTTGTGCTGGCGCAATCGACGAAGGGGTTATCGTCTTTTCTGCTGCCGCGATTCGCGCCCGATGGTGAAGTGAACGCGATCCGCATTCAGCGATTGAAAGACAAGCTGGGTGACTGGAGCAATGCCAGCTCAGAAGTCGAGTTTCACGGCGCGCTGGCGCAGATGATCGGCGAAGAGGGGCGCGGTGTCGCCACCATACTGGAAATGGTCGCGCTGACGCGACAGGACTGCATGATCGGTTCAAGCGGCGTGATGCGCCAGGCGCTGGTGCAGGCGATACATCACGCGAGGCAACGGAAGGCTTTTGGCAGGCTGCTGGTTGATCAGCCGCTGATGCAGAACGTTCTCGCCGATTTGGCAATCGAATCGCAGGCGGCGATGGCGCTGACGATGCGTGTTGCCCGTGCGGTTGACCGCTCACCGTACGACGGGGGCGAAGCGGCGTTTGCGCGCATCGCAACAGCAATCGGCAAGTACTGGGTGTGCAAACGGTGTCCGCCATTCGTCAACGAGGCGCAGGAATGCCTTGGCGGCGCGGGCTACGTGGAGGAGTCAGTCCTGCCGCGGCTCTATCGGCAAGCACCCCTGAACGCCATCTGGGAGGGCAGCGGCAATGTCCAGTGCCTCGATGTGCTGCGCGCGTTGGCACGCGAGCCTGAGACGCGGGAAGCGTTGTTTGCCGAGTATTTATCGGTCAAGGGCGAGTCGGTGTTGCTGGATCGGGCGGTGGCCGACCTGAGTGCGTCGCTCGCTGATACTGCGGACATCGAGGCGCGATCGCGCGGTATTGTGGAGCGGATGGCGATTTGTTTGCAGGCGTCGGTGCTGTTGAAGTCGGGGGATGCTGTTGTGGCGCGGGAATTTTGCAGGGCGAGGTTGGGGGATGGGGGTGGGAGGATGTTTGGGGCGGGGAGGGTGGAGGGGGCGAGGGAGATAGTGGAGAATTGTTTTTTGCAGTGATGCCTGTTTTGCTCGCGTAGCTCGCCTGTACGACGGACTCGGTCACACGTCGCTTCGCTCGCGCGACCCCGGCATCCGCTGCATCGGATGCCTTTCTCGTCCCCACGCCATGCCGCAGGGCATGGCTTTCTGTTCACCAAACAAAAACGGCCAGCTTTCGCTGACCGTCAATTGTTTGGTGCCCAGAAGAGGACTCGAACCTCCACAGTGTTGCCACCGCTAGGACCTGAACCTAGTGCGTCTACCAATTCCGCCATCTGGGCAAATCCATTGCTACGTCGAAAGAACCCTTGAAACATGGCCCTTCGCGTAAAATGAGGCCGCATCTTAGCGAAAGTTGGGCCTCCTGTCCACTCTGGATGCAAATTTTTCACCTACGTATTGAAAGTTATTTTGACCAAGAAAAACAATAAATCCCAAAAATCCCCGGTCCCGGCCAAGCCTCCCGCGCGCCGCGCGGACCCGCATCTGGCCCGCGAACAGGCCAAATATGAAAATCCCGTTGCCAGCCGCGAGCTGATCCTCGAGGTGCTGGAGCAGGCCGGCGTGCCGATGAATGCCAGCCAGCTGGCCGCACATTTGCATATCGGTGACGCTGAAGCTGAGGGCTTTGCCCGGCGCCTCGCTGCCATGGAGCGCGAAGCGCAAATCATGACTAATCGCCACGGCGATATCTGTCTCGTGGAAAAGCTGGATCTGATTCCCGGCCGGATTCAAGGCCATCCTGATGGTTTCGGTTTCCTGATCCCGGACGATGGCTCGGACGATCTGTTTTTAGGCCCCAAGCAGATGCAGAAAGTGCTCGATGGCGATCGCGCCATGGTTCGGGCAATCGGCATCGACCGTAAAGGGCGGCGCGAAGCGTCCATTATCGAAGTCATCGAGCGCAAGAACAGCAAGGTCGTCGGCCGTCTGTTCGTCGAACATAACGTGCTGTTCGTGGTGGCGGAAAACCGCCGTATTAGCCAGGACATCCTGGTCGAGCCCGGCTTCGATGGCGGTGCCAAACCGGGCCAAGTAGTGATGGTCGAACTGGTCGCCCAGCCTGCCAAGAATTCCGAGCCGGTCGCCCGCGTGATCGAGGTGCTCGGCAATTACGCCGACCCGGGCATGGAAATCGAGATCGCGCTCAGAAAACACGACCTTCCCTACATCTGGCCATCCGCCGTCGAGGCGATGGAAAAGAAGGTGCCGAAGAAAGTGACGGCCGCCGACATGAAGGGCCGCGCCGATTTGCGCGACTATCCCTTCGTCACTATCGATGGTGAAACTGCCAAGGACTTTGATGACGCCGTGTTCTGCGAAAAGCAGGGCAAGGGCTATCGCCTGCTGGTGGCGATCGCCGATGTGTCGCATTACGTGAAGACCGGCGATGCGCTGGACAAGGAAGCACGACTGCGCGGCAATTCGGTGTATTTCCCGCGCCGGGTGATCCCGATGCTGCCGGAAGCGTTATCGAACGAAATGTGTTCGCTGAAGCCGGATGTGGATCGCCTCGCGCTGGTATGTGAGATGTCGATCTCAGCCACCGGCGAAATCAAGCGTTACCAGTTCATGGAAGCGGTGTTTCATTCCGCCGCGCGCCTGACGTACACCAATGTCGCCAAGGTGCTGTACTCGCACGAACCCGATCACAGTATCGAAGAAAACCTGATTCCGCACCTGCATCAACTGGACCAGGTGTTTCAGGTGTTGCTGGCGGCGCGCAACAAGCGTGGCGCGATCGATTTCGATACCGCCGAGACGGTGATGATGTTCGATGACGTGGGCAAGATCGAAAAGATCGTGCCCACGCAGCGCAACGATGCGCATCGCCTGATCGAGGAATGCATGCTGGCGGCAAACGTTTGTACGGCAAATTTCCTGCTGGAAAACGAACACGCCGCGCTGTATCGCATTCACGCTGGCCCCAGCGAGGAGAAGCTGGAAGGCTTGCGTGCCGTGCTGAAGGATTTTGCGCTGCAACTGCCCGGTGGCAAGGACCCCAAACCGGCCGACTATTCGGCACTGCTGAAAAAGATCAAGGATCGTCCCGACGCGCCGTTGCTGCAAACGGTGCTGCTGCGCTCGATGAAGCAGGCGGTGTACAGCCCTGACAACATCGGCCATTTTGGTCTGGCATACGACGCCTACACCCACTTCACGTCACCGATCCGCCGCTATCCCGATCTGCTGGTCCATCGCGCGATCAAGGCGGTCCTCAAAGGCACGACCTACGATCCGAAAGAGCCTTGGGACCAGCTCGGTATGCAATGCTCGGCGACCGAACGTCGCGCCGATGAAGCGACACGCGATGTCACGGCATGGCTCAAGTGCTATTACATGAAGGATCGCCTGGGTGAGGAATTCGCCGGCACCATCAGCGGCGTGACCAACTTCGGTATTTTTGTCACACTCGACGATGTGTACGTTGAAGGGCTGGTGCATATCTCCGAGCTGGGCCAGGATTACTTCAAATTCGACCAGCAGAAGCACCAGATCGTCGGCGAGCGCACCAACAAGAAGTTTCAACTGGCCGATCGCGTCAATATCAAGGTCGCAAGAGTCGACATTGAAACCAGCAAGATTGATTTCGTGCTGACCAGTGAGCGGATGAAAAAAGCCGTACCGGTTGAGGAGATGGAGGCTGAAGTCCAGTCTCCATGGGCGAAGCCAACCACAAACGCACTGGAGAAGAAGAGCACGCAGAAAAAGAGCGCACTGACCGGCGGCATCAAACCATCGCCAGCGCCGCTCACCGTCAACGTGCCGTCGCGTGAACCAAAAGCCACCAAAGCACCGGTGGAAAAGAAGATCGTTTCCTTCGACAGTTCCAATCCGCCGACTACGCCAATGGCCGGGCTGGATCCTGCGACGCTGAACAGGAAGAAAACAGCACCGGTAGTGAATAAAAAAGTGACGGTCGTTGAAAAGGTTGCAAGCAAGGTAAAACCCAAAGGCAAGAATCCCGGTGCCTTGTTGAGCAAGAAGAAAAAATGAAACCGCAGATAATTTTCGGCTTTCACGCAGTGGGCGCGCGACTGCGCACTCGTGCGGAAAGTGTCCGTGAAATTTACGTCGACGCCAAGCGCGAAGACAAACGCATGTCCGGGCTGCTGGACACCGCCAAGAGCAAGGAAGTTCGCGTCATGACCGTGGACGGCAAGCGCCTCGATGGCATGGCCGGCAATGCACGCCATCAGGGCGTGGTGGCGATGGTGGAGCCGTCAAAGCTGCCGCAGTTTGTCGATGACGTTCTGGACGAACTCACTGTGCCGCCATTCCTGCTGGTGCTGGACGGCATCACCGATCCACATAATCTCGGCGCCTGCCTGCGCGTGGCCGACGCCGCCGGCGTGCACGCAGTAATTGCGCCCAAGGATCGCAGCGTGGGGCTGACGGCCTCGGCGATGAAAGTGGCTTCGGGCGCTGCGGAATCGGTGCCGTACATCACCGTCACCAATCTCGCCCGCACGCTGCGGGAACTGAAGGAGCGCGATATCTGGCTGGTCGGCGCCGATGAAGGTGGTGACAGTTCGCTGTTCAACGCCAAGCTTGCCGGGCCATTGGCCTGGGTGATGGGCGCGGAAGGCGAGGGCTTGCGGCGCCTCACGCGCGAAAACTGCGATCAGATCGTCAGCATTCCCATGTTCGGTGCGGTGGAAAGTCTGAACGTTTCGGTCGCATCCGGCGTCTGTTTGTTCGAAGCGCGCCGCCAGCGCGAGCTCGCCACGGCAAAGTAAAACTCCAGCACTGGCGCGCATTTCAGGCCCAAATTGCCTTGAAAGGCGCGCCAAATGGCGATCTTCGCTTTCATATGCTGGGAAATGACCGTAACAATCTGCTACATCGTGCGGCAAACCCCGCCGCTAAAATCCTTAGCTCATTGCTTGATCCCTGGATGGAAAATCATGAATAAGCTTGTAAGTGCCGGTACTTTTCTTGCCGCGTTGCTGTTTGCTTTTGCTGTCAATGCGCAGGACAAAGCTGTCGCATTGCCCAAGGGCGTTTCCAAAGTCACCTCGGTCGAAGGCATTTCGCAATATCGTCTCGCCAATGGCCTGGAAGTGCTGATCGCGCCCGATCCGTCCAAGCCGCAAGTGGTGGTTAACATCACCTATCTGGTCGGCTCGCGCCACGAAAACTACGGCGAAACCGGCATGGCGCATCTGCTTGAGCACATGCTGTTCAAAGGCACCAAAAAGCACCCGAAGATCACCGATGAATTCACCAAGCGCGGCGCGCAGTGGAACGCCTCGACCTGGAACGACCGCACCAACTACTACGAAGTGTTCACCGCCTCCGACGAAAATCTGGATTGGGCGCTGTCGTTGGAAGCCGACCGCATGCTGAACTCGTTTATCCGCAGGGAAGACCTGGTCACCGAAATGCCGGTGGTGCGCAATGAATTCGAGATCGGCGAGAACGATCCCACCAGCATCCTCGGCGAGCGCATCGTCTCGACCATGTACCTGTGGCACAACTACGGCAAATCGACCATCGGTGCGCGTTCCGATATCGAGAATGTGCCGATCCCGCGTTTGCAGGCTTTCTATCGCAATTTTTATCAGCCGGATAACGCCGTGCTGGTAGTGGCCGGCCGCGTCGATGAAGCCAAAACACTAGCAATGATCGCCAAGCATTTCTCGCCGATCGCCAAGCCCAAGCGCGTGTTGCAATCGCTCTACACGCGCGAGCCGGTGCAGGATGGCGAACGTTCGCTGCGCCTTGAGCGCGTGGGCGATGTGCAAGCCGTGATGGCGGGATTCCACGTGCCGCCGATGGCGCATCCCGACTACGCGTTGACCGTGTTGCTGACCGATGTGCTGGCGAATACGCCGTCCGGTCGTCTGCACAAGACGCTGGTGGAAACCAAGAAGGCGTCCAGCATCGCCAACTACAACTTTGAAAATCGCGATCCGTCGGTGCTTTTGCTGTGGGCCGAACTGCGCAAGGAACAATCGCTGGACGAAGTGCGTCCACTATTCATCAAGACGCTGGAAGGCTTTGCCGCCAGTCCGGTGACCAATGAAGAAGCCGAGCGCGCCAAATCCAAGCACCTGAAGAATTTCGAGCTGATCAACAACAACTCGGTGAATCTGGCAATGCAGTTGTCGGAAGCCATCGGTGCCGGCGACTGGCGGCTGTTCTTCCTCAACCGTGATCGCATCCGCAGTGCCACCTCTGCCGATATTCAGCGCGCTGCGTTGAGCTACTTGAAGCCCGCCAATCGCACGGTCGGTATTTTCGTGCCGATGCAGAAGCCGGATCGCATCGAGATTCCCGTTGTGGCCGACGTAAGCACCGTGCTTAAGGATTACAAGGGCGACCCAGCCATCGCCAAGGGCGAAGCGTTCGACCCGACCCCCGAAGTGATCGAAAAACGCGTCAAGCGCGGCGAACTGCCCGGCGGCATGAAGACGGCGCTGTTGTCGAAAAAGACCCGTGGCGAAACTGTCAGCGTGCAACTGGTGCTGCGCTTCGGCGACGAAGCCAGCCTCAAGGGCCAGCGCACCAACGCGCAACTGGTCGGCGGCCTGTTGATGCGCGGCACCAAGACCAAGAGCCGCGAACAATTGCGCGAAGCCATCGACAACCTCAAGGCCAGCATCAGCGTCGGCGGCACACCCACCCGCGCGTTTGCCAATATCACCGCCAAGCGTGAAACGCTGCCCGCCGCGTTGAAACTGGCAGCGGAAATGCTGCGCGAGTCGACCTTGTCCGAAAAAGAATTCGATCTGCGCAAGCAGGAAATTCTCGCCGGCCTGGAAGCCGCACTGTCCGATCCGCCGTCGCTGGCCAATGAAGTTATCGGCGAGCATTTCAACGTCTATCCCAAGGACGACGTGCGTTCTTCGATCACATTGAAAGAAGCGATCGAGCGCACCAATGCGGTGAAGCTGGACGACGTCAAGGCGTTCTATCGCGATTTCTACGGCAGCAACAACGGCCAGATCGCTATCGTCGGTGATTTCGACGAGAAGGCAATCAATGACTTGCTGCCGCAGTTATTCGGCAACTGGAAGTCGGGCAAGAACTTCAAGCGCCTGACCGAGGAATATCGTGCCATCCCCGCCGCCGCCAAGTCAGTGGAAACGCCTGACAAGGAAAGCGCCACCTTCATCGCCCGCGTCAATGTCAACCTGACCGAAGATGATCCCGACTATGCCGCGATGAAGATCGCCGACTGGATGCTGGGCGGCGGCGCTGACTTTGCCGCGCGTCTGGTAGCGCGCATCCGCGTCAAGGAAGGCCTGAGTTATTCGGTCTATTCCAATCTGGATGTGAATTCGCTCGATCGCGCCGGTAGCTGGGCCGCGTATGCGCAATACGCACCGCAGAACAAGGCGAAAGTCGAAGCAGCGTTCAAGGACGAAATGGGCAAGCTGATCGCGGAAGGATTCCCGGCGGCGGAAGTGGCCTCGGCAAAATCCGGCTACGCGCAATCACAGCAACTGACACGCTCAAGCGACGCGCAATTGGCTGCCGCGCTCGCCACGCACCTCTACCTGGGCCGCACCTTTGCCTGGAATGCTGCGCTGGATAAAAAGGTACAAGACTTGAAACCTGCCGATGTGCAGACGGTCATGAAGAGGTATCTCGACCTCGGTGGATTTACGCTGGTGAACGCGGGAGATTTCGCCAAGCCGGCTGCCAAGTAATCTATTGCCGCCGTACAAAAAGCCCGCTGATTCAGCGGGCTTTTTTCTTGGTCGTTTCGTCGCCGAGAAATCCGCCAGTAGAATGTGCGCCCATGCTGTTTAATTCTTGGCATTTCATTGTTTTCCTGCTGATCGTCCTGTCGGTGGCCTGCTGGCTGCCGCGTTACGGGCGTGCGTGGAAGATATTCCTGATTGCGGCCAGCTGCTATTTCTACGGGCAGTGGAGTTGGAAATACCTGAGCCTGATTGCGCTCACGGCGACCGTCGACTACGTGATTGCGCAGCGATTGGCCGGCTCTGCCTCTCCGCGCAAGCTGATCACTATCAGTCTCGTCGCCAACCTCGGCGTGCTGGCATTTTTTAAGTACGCCAATTTCCTGATCGCAACGATGAATGGCCTCGGCGATGCCGCGGGCGCTGCATGGCAGATCACGCCGCTGGACATCATCCTGCCGGTGGGCATTTCGTTCTATACCTTCCAGAACATGAGCTACACCATCGACGTCTATCGCGGCCATCTGGCGCCGCGCAAGTCGCCCTTGGATTACGCGGTGTTCACCACTTTCTTCCCGCAGCTACTGGCTGGCCCCATCGTACGTGCGTCGGAGTTCTTCACCCAGCTTGACCGGCCGAATCCGATCACCCTGCGAACGCTGCAATACGGCCTGGTGCTGATCGCCGCGGGTTACGTAAAGAAAGTGGTGCTGGCCGACAACCTTGCCGTGAGCGTGGAAGAAGTGTTCAGCAATCCGGCTGCCGCGGACCCTTGGATGGCTTTGCTGTCGGTGTACGCATTCGCGTTCCAGATCTATTTCGATTTTTCCGGCTATACCGATATCGCCATCGGTCTGGCGTTGCTGTTCGGGTTCGAGTTTCCAAAGAATTTCGACTATCCATACCTCGCGCTGTCGTTCCAGGAATTCTGGCGCCGTTGGCATATGACCCTATCGCGATGGCTGCGCGACTATTTGTACATCTCGCTGGGCGGCAATCGCGACGGCCTGGCGCGCACCATGGCGAACCTGATGACCACCATGCTGCTGGGTGGTTTGTGGCACGGCGCCAGCTGGAACTTTGTGGTCTGGGGCGGTTTGCACGGTGCTTATCTGGCGCTCGAACGTCTTGCCCTGTCGCGGCTGGCGTGGTGGAATTCGTCGCACATCGTTGCCAAAGCAGTTCGCTGGCTGACGGTGTTTCACCTGGTGTGCTTCGCGTGGATTTTCTTCCGCGCGCAGGACTTCGCCACCAGCAAAATCATCATCGGCAAGATTGCGGCGATATTCGTCACGCGGCCAAACCTGTCGTTGCTCGGCATGCTGCCGTGCTTCCTGCTAGGCCTGCTGGCGATGCACTGGGCGATGTCGCAGTGGAAAGTGAAGGAACGTTTATCAGATGCGGGGGCGATGCTGTTTGCCGCCTATGCGAGCGCCATGGTCCTGCTGCTGATCTGGTTTACGCCGTCGAAAACCGTGCCGTTCATTTACTTCCAGTTCTGACATGCGCGCCGACCTCGTCAAATTCGTAGTGGTGCGCATCGCGATCATGCTGGTGATCCTCGCTGCATTTGAGTTTGCATTCCGGCTCGGCATCTGGGAGTGGATCGCCAAGCGCGAAAGCAATGCCGGCCAGACCATCGCCATGAAGCGCGCCTTGCAGACTCTGGGACCGGAGAAGCTGGACTTCGTCACCTTCGGCGATTCGCGCACCGTGTACGGACTCGATCACGAGCGCATCGCTGCCTTGGCTAAGGCCAAGGGACTGACCCACGCAAGTGTCGCCATCCCCGGCATGCACTGGATGAGCATGGAAATGCTGGTGCGCTGGCTGCAGCAGAATGCGCCGCAACTGAGAGGCGCGGTGATCGCGACCACAATTTCCGATTTCAAATTTCTCGGTAACGGTGCATACGAACTCAACATGGCCGCGCCCTTGGCGCCGTCGTGGGATAGCGAATGGATGGCGCGCCACGTGCCGCTCGATCACATCAATCTCTCGACCTACGGTAGCCGCTCGGCACTCTTCCTGTATCGAGAGGACATTCAGGATTTGCTGAAGCACCCGGTGCAGCGAGCAATGGGGGCGGGTGCGCTGCTGGTCAAACCATCGGGCACGGGCACACTGTTCAGCCGCCAACGCGCATCCACTGATATATGCCAAGTGCGTATGGACAGCGTTGAAGCATGCGCGAAGACGGTGCCCGCCGCGCCATACGCGTCAACCGTGCAGCAGTGCCGCCAATGGCAACAAGATGAAAAACAACGCCCGGATTTTCGCGATCCCTCTAAATTTCCGCATCTGGCCGAGGTCCGTGCCGTGCGCGAAAAGCAGTTCCGCGATTTGCCATACTCGAAACCTGTGATTGTGCTGCTGATGCCGATGCCCGAAATCTGGCAGCGCGAAGTGTTGCCGCCGGGCTCGGAGGATTGGGCGCGTGCATTCCTCAAATCGATGCAGGATCAAGGCCTGATCGAAGTGCACGATTTCACCGGCTTTTTCCGCGGTGAACGTGGCCCTGAGTGTGCGGCGTTCTGGGACGCCTATCACCAGAATGCCCTCGGCCAGGACAAGCTGACCGGCGCCGTCCTGCCGATCCTTGAGCAGCGCCTCTACGCCCGCAAAACTGGTTCCCAGCCCGCAGTCGCGCCGAAGTAGCAAAAGCCTTCAGAACTGTTTGATTTATTGGGGAAATTGCTGCATAATCGCGGGCTTGGTCGGCAAAACACTGCTGCTCCAAGGACAATTCAAACCCCCTTGCCACACGGCGGTGCGCATCGCCAGTGGCTTAATCGTTACGTAAGTGACTAATCCACAAGGAGATTTCATGCGCCATTACGAAATTGTATTTATCGTCCATCCCGATCAGAGCGAGCAAGTGCCCGCCATGATCGAGCGATACAAGGCGACCATTGCCCAGGGCGGCGGCAAGATCCACCGCATCGAAGACTGGGGCCGTCGTCAGATGACCTACCCGATCCAGAAGGTATTCAAGGCTCACTACGTGCTGATGAACATCGAAGTCGCTCAGCCAACGCTCGACGAACTCGAACACGCGTTCAAGTTCAACGACGCCGTCCTGCGCCACCTGACCGTCAAGAAGACCGCTGCCGAAACTGGCCCGTCGCCGATGATGAAGGAAGAAAAATCCAAGTCGGTGGACGTGAAGGAAGACGTCAAGGTCGCCCAGCCCGCCTGAGGTGCCGATAAAAGTTCTGATTGAAGCAGTGCGGTGAACCGTGGTGAAGGCAAATGAAAAACACCACCGTTCTTGAAGGAAAGATCGTTTCACGCGACGCCCTGAGGCTAACCCCCGGTGGTATCGCAACGCTGAGCCTGATGTTGAATCACCAGTCGACGCAAGCCGAAATGGACCAGGAGGTCCAGGTGGAAGTCGAAATGAATGCGATAGCGTTCGGTGATGTCGCTAAAGAGCTCGATGGCGCGAAAGTGGGCGATACCGTTTCCCTCAAAGGCTTTCTGTCCCGCAAGAATCGCTACAGTCCGCAACCGATATTGCACATAACCCAATTCAAATTCAGTTAGAGGTCATCATGCCCCGTCCATCACCCCGTGGTAAGAAGTTCGACAAGAACAAAAAAGATACGCGTAACCCGAATCGCGGCCTGTTCCGCCGCAAGAAATTCTGCCGCTTCACCGCCGAGAAGGTCGTCGAGATCGATTACAAAGACATCGGCATCCTGAAGGATTTCGTCAACGAAAACGGCAAGATCATTCCGGCACGTATCACCGGTACCAAAGCCAAGTACCAGCGCCAGCTGGACGTCGCGATCAAGCGCGCCCGCTTCCTGGCACTGATCCATTACACCGACTTGCACTAAGCAGTCATCACTTAGGAGAAAAACATGCAAGTTATCCTGATGGAAAAAGTGATCAACCTCGGCGCCCTGGGCGACGTGGTCAAGGTCAAAGACGGCTATGCCCGCAACTTCCTGATCCCGCAAGGCAAAGCCAAGCGCGCGACCGACGCCGCCAAGGCCGAATTCGAAGCCAAGCGTGCCGAACTGGAAAAGAAAGCCAACGAACTGCTGGCCGCTGCACAAGCCCGTGGCGAAAAGCTCGAAGGCTATCTGGTGCAAGTTACGCAGAAGGCCGGTGTTGACGGCCGTCTGTTCGGCTCGGTCACCAATTCCGACATCGCTGAAGCGCTGACCAAGCAAGGCTTCGATGTGAAGAAGGGCGAAGTGGTGATGCCCAACGGTCCGCTGAAGACCATTGGCGATTTCCCGATCCGCCTGCATCTGCACACCGACGTCAACGCCAACATTACCGTTTCGGTATTGGGCGAAGCTGCCTAAGACGCCTAAGACGCAGAGCCGCCCGCGTAATTGCGGGCTGCCGTAAAATCGAAACCGCTACCTCAATCGGGGTAGCGGTTTTTATTTGTGCCCAACTTTTTCACCAGTTATCCACAAGCAACGCACAGCCTTGTGCATTGCTTGTGGATAATTGGAAGCGCAAACTTGCGGACTGTTTTTGATGCCCGCCAAAGCCTCTAAACCCAACGCCACAAAAGACCACCACTGAATGGCCGCCAATCCCAATTTTGTTCCGATGTTTTCCCAGGATGGCGCGGAAGGCGTTGAAGGCATTTCCAATCTCAAGCTGCCGCAGCATTCAATCCAGGCCGAACAATCGGTTCTCGGCGGCCTGCTGCTGAACAACGAAGCTTGGGAACGCATCGGCGATATGGTCGCCGACGAAGATTTCTACCGCGACGATCATCGCCGCATCTACCGTCACATCTCCAAGCTGATCGAAGGCAACAAGCCTGCCGACGTGCTCACCGTGGCGGAATCGCTGCAACTGGCCGGCGAACTGCAGGGCATCGGCGGCATTGCGTACCTGCAAAGCCTTTCAGAAGGCACGCCGAGTGCGGCCAATATCCGCCTCTACGCCGAGATCGTGCGCGAGCGCGCCATCATGCGCCGCCTCGCGCGCGTGGGCGAGGAAATCGCCGACGCGTCATACACGCCCAACGGTCGCGAAGCCCGCCAGCTGCTCGATGAAGCCGAGAAAAAAGTTTTTGACATTGCCGAAATGGGCCGCAAGCAAGGGCAGGGCTTCCTGTCGATGTCCAGCCTGTTGTCGGAAGTGATGGAACGGCTCGATGAGCTTTCCAAAAATCCTGATGCAGTTACCGGCGTGCCTACCGGCTTTACCGACCTCGACGAAAAAACCTCCGGTATGCACGAAGGCGATCTCATCATCGTCGCCGGCCGGCCGTCGATGGGTAAGACCGCATTCGCGCTGAACATTGCCGAGCATGTCGCGCTCTCCGCCGGCTTGCCTGTGTTCGTGTTCTCGATGGAAATGGGCGGCACCCAGCTCGCGATGCGTTTGCTGAGTTCGGTCGCCAAGGTCGATCAGCAGCGAGTTCGCACCGGCCGCCTCGAAGCGCGCGATTGGGATTCGCTTAACCAGGCATTGGCCCGTCTGAACGAAGCGCCGATCCAGATCGACGAAACACCGGGCTTGAATGCGCTGGAGCTTCGTGCCCGCGCGCGCCGCATGCATCGCCAGTACGGTGGCGCCGGCCTGATCGTGATCGACTACCTGCAATTGATGAGCGCCGCTTCCTCAGGTGAAAACCGCGCGACGGAAATTTCCGAAATCTCACGCTCGCTGAAAGCGCTGGCCAAGGAATTGAAAGTACCGGTGATCGCGCTTTCGCAGCTGAACCGCTCGGTCGAGCAACGTGATATCAAGAAGCCGGTGATGTCCGATTTGCGCGAATCCGGCGCCATCGAGCAGGACGCGGACGTGATCCTGTTCCTGTATCGCGACGAGGTTTACGCCAAGACGCCGGAAGAGAAAGTCTCGCTCGCCGGTATCGCCGAAGTCATCATCGCCAAGCAGCGTAACGGCCCCATCGGCACCGTGCCGCTGACCTGGGTGGGCAAGTTCACCCGCTACGAAAACGCGGCGCCTTCGCAGGGTTATCAAGGCTACTAGGGATGGCGGCGTTGTTGATACGCTGCTTCCCCTCTCCCGGCCTGGCGGCCACCCTCTCCCGTGAACGGGAGAGGGGAGAAATTACCCATATCGTTTTAGTTGGTGCCAGACGCGAGGGATGTTTTGCATCTCTCTCCCGTTTACGGGAGAGAGACCGAGAGAGAGGGCAGCGGTCTCCGGCATGAAGAAAACATCACTAGAGCACACCGGCTCCATGTCATGATTCAAACTTCGACCCGCCAATAAACTCTTCGCCGCCATGAGCCGCCCGATAAGAGCCGAACTTTCCGCCGCCGCGCTGCGTCACAACTACGAACTCGCCAAGCACAAGGCGCCAAATGCACAGGTGTTCGCAGTGGTCAAAGCCAACGCCTACGGCCACGGCATCGATTTCGCCAAGCGCGCACTGAAATCACCCGACGCCTGGGCCACACTGGAGCTCGACAGCGCCGTGCGCCTGCGCCAGCTTGGCGCGACCGAACCGATCCTGATGCTGGAAGGCTTCTTCAGCGAAGACGAGCTCAATACCTTCGTCACGCAAAAGCTGATGACCGTGGTGCATAACGCCGCGCAGATCGGCCAGATATCCAAAGCCACGCTGTCACGGCCGCTCGATACCTTCGTCAAGATCAACACCGGCATGAACCGCCTAGGCTTTACCGACGGCGGCGCGCGTTACGCGCTGGGCATGGCCGCCACGGGAAAAAATTTCGGCGACATCACACTGATGACGCACTTCGCCGCCTCCGATGGCAAGGACGGCGTGGCCGCGCAGATGCGCGAATTCAAGTCCTGGGAAAAAATCGCCAAGGAAACGATGCAGAAGAAACCGTTCACGGTGAGCGTGGCCAATTCCGCTGCTGTGCTGCGCTTTCCCGATACGCATCGCGACTGGGTGCGCCCCGGCATCATGCTTTACGGTTCTTCGCCATTCGATGAGCTTTCCGCCGATGCGATTGGACTGAAACCCGTGATGAGCCTGCGCAGCGAAATCATCGGCGTGCAGATGCTGGAGAAGGGCCAGGCGGTCGGTTACGGCGGCACCTATGTGGCGAAGAAGAAAACCCGCATCGGCGTCGTCGCCTGCGGATACGCCGACGGCTACCCGCGCCACGCGCCCGGCACGCACGAACACAGCACGCCGGTGCTGGTCGCCGGCAAGCGCACGCGCACGGTGGGGCGCGTATCGATGGACATGCTGTGCGTCGACCTCACCGATATTCCCGTCGCGAAGGAGGGCACGCCGGTGGTGCTCTGGGGCGAGGGCCTGTCGATAGACGAAGTCGCGCACGCATCCGGCACGGTGGGCTATGAATTGATGTGCGCCGTGGCGCCACGGGTGCCGAAGGTGGAAGTGGCCTGATGGCCGTCACTCCCCGAACAAAAGCGAAGCAAACGGCCGCACGAAAAGCGGAATGGGATGCCGCCCGGGCGAATACGCCACGCGGGCTGATGTTGAGCTTAAAGGAGCGGTACTACACCCGCTTCCACATGTTCCTCATCATTGCTTCCAGCATCGCGGTCGCGGTTCTCACCACGCACACAATGCTGAAAGCTGGTGTGACCACGATGTGGATACGCTACGCGCTGGCGCTGCTGTTGGCATACGGTGCTTTCTTTCTTGGTGTCTGGCTGTGGCTGCACCTCTCGCAATATGGCCGTCACTTGCGCGCCGATTGGGGGCGGCGCGAGCGCTGGAATGGTGATGTCGGCCTAGATGTGCCCAATGTGAACATCGGCGGTTCCGGACCTTCGGTTCCAGCAGAGGTGCCATTCAGCGGTGGTGGCGGCAGCTTCGATGGCGGTGGCGCATCGGGCGGCTGGGACTCAGCGGTGGACGTGGTGCCGGACTCGGCAGTCAGCAATCTTGCCGACTCGTCCGTTTCGCTCGACCTGCCGGATGCCGGGCCGCTCGGTGATATCGCGGATATTGGCGATGTTGGCGACGAAGGTGGCTGTGCGCTGGTCATTGCCGGCATCCTGCTGGCGATCGTGCTTGCCTTTGTGTTCGGCGCGGCGTTTTATGTCATTTACCAGGCGCCCGCGATTCTCGCTGAAGTGGTGTTTGAAGTATTGCTTGGCTCGCCGCTGGCGCGCGGCGCCAAGGCGTTGGATTCCGCCAACTGGCCTGCTGTGCTGCTGAAGAAAACATGGAAGCCGTTCGCACTGATGGGTGGTGCGGCGATGCTCTTTGCAATCTACTGCAGCGTCACCTTCCCGCTGCTGACCACCGCGGGGCAGGTGTTCGACGCGCTGGCGAAATAGCCTTGCGCTAGGGATATTCGCCTCGGTACAATGGGCTGTAAATATATCCAGTTGTGAGATCTAGCCCTTCCCCCGCGCAGGCGGGGGCCCAAGTTTGGTAGCACCACGCGACATTCTTAACTTGGACCCCCGCCTGCGCGGGGGAAGGTCAACACCAAAATGAATCAGTAATGGCCAAACCCAAAACCCAATACACCTGCACCGAATGCGGCGGCATGTCACCGAAGTGGCAGGGCCAGTGTCCGCACTGCAATGCGTGGAACACGCTGGTTGAAACGGTGGCGGAGACCACCAGCGGCAATCGCTTCGCGCAACATCAGACGCTGGCCGGCGTGAACGCCGAACGCGGCAAGGTGCAATCGCTAAACAAGGTCCGCGCCGAAGACGTGCCGCGCAAGCCGACCGGCATCGGCGAATTTGATCGTGTGCTGGGTGGCGGGCTGGTGGAAGGTGCGGTGATCCTGATCGGCGGCGATCCCGGCATCGGCAAATCCACGCTGCTGCTGCAAACGCTCTCCGCCATTTCCGGCGGCTCTTCGGTGCTCTACGTCAGTGGCGAAGAATCGCCGCAGCAGATCGCGCTGCGCGCCAAGCGTCTCGCGCTCGATACGCACGACGTGAAACTGCTGGCCGAAATCGAGCTGGAAAAAATTCTCGCCACGCTCGCGGAAGAAAAACCGCAAGTCGCCGTCATCGATTCCATCCAGACCGTCTATTCCTCACAGCTCACGTCCGCGCCCGGCTCGGTCGCGCAGGTGCGCGAGTGCGCGGCGCACCTCACGCGCTACGCTAAATCCAGCGGCACCACTATCGTGCTGGTCGGCCACGTGACGAAGGAGGGTGCGCTGGCCGGCCCGCGCGTGCTCGAGCACATGGTCGATACCGTGCTCTATTTCGAAGGTGACACGCATTCCAGCTTCCGCCTCATCCGCGCGATCAAGAACCGCTTTGGCGCCGTGAATGAGATCGGCGTCTTCGCCATGACCGAGAAGGGCCTGCGCGAAGTCACCAACCCCTCCGCGATTTTTCTTTCGCAGCACGATCATCAGGTGCCCGGCAGCTGCGTCATGGTCACGCAGGAAGGCACACGGCCGTTGCTGGTGGAAATCCAGGCGCTGGTCGATGACAGCCACGGCATGAGCCCCAAGCGCCTTTCCGTCGGCCTGGAACAGAACCGTCTCGCCATGCTGCTCGCCATCCTGCACCGCCACGCCGGGCTGGCCGTGTTCGATCAAGATGTCTTCATCAACGCCGTCGGCGGCGTGCGTATTGACGAGCCGGGTGCCGACCTGGCCGTGCTGCTCGCCATCGTCAGCAGTTTCAAGAACAAACCGCTACCGGCCAAGCATGTCGTGTTCGGTGAAGTGGGGCTGGCGGGAGAAGTGCGGCCGGTGCAGCGCGGGCAGGAACGCCTGCGCGAGGCGGCCAAGCTCGGCTTCACGCATGCGATCGTGCCGAAGGCGAACAAGCCGAAGCAGAAGATCGAGGGACTGGAGATTTTTGCGGTGGAGAGAGTGGAGCAGGCGGTGGAGTATTGTCGTGGAACCTAGCAGCGCCATTGAAAGAGTTAAATCCAACGTTGGTTTTGCACTTGTAATTTGTGTAGCTGTAGGTTTTCTCTCAATCCCAGCAGCAATCGTGGCCGATTTTTTAGGCATTTCAAAATTATGGGCGCTACTTACAGTCCCTGCAGCATTCGTCGCTATCTACTTGAAACGCTGGATTGTTCGCATTTGGCAGTTGAATCGACGTGGCCATCACGCGGCTGTCGTGGGCAATCCGCTACGCATTGTTTATGAAGAAATGAACATCGGCGTGAGTCGAAAGCTTGAGTTTCCGCTTGACAACACCGAACCGGGGCATTGGGAATGGTTTGTACTCGATGAAGAGAAGTGGGAAGAGTCTGTCCCGGAATGGGCAAGAACGCGACGCACTGAGATTGTTGGACGAATGCGCACTGCAATGAAGCCATCAGACGTGCATTGCTAGACGAGGACTCTAATCATAGTTACCTCGATGTCATTTATATCAAAACTGGAATAAACTATGAAACCGGTCGACTGGGTTGGCTCCAGTCTTTCTGATCTCAGGAGGTTCGATGCCGACGCGCGTAGCGAAGCAGGCTATCAACTCGACAAGGTGCAGAGAGGTGAAGAGCCGACCGACTGGAAGCCCATGCCCTCAGTGGGAATGGGCGTGAACGAGATTCGGATTCATGGCGCAACCGAGGACAGGGTTATCTATATCGCCAAATTTGCAGAGGCCGTGTATGTGCTGCATGCCTTCACCAAGAAGACGCAACAGACCTCTCCAAAAGACATCGAAGTCGCACGCAAGCGTTTCGCACAATTGATTCGGGAAAGGACAGGGCAATGACCGCAAAACTGAAAATTACGCACAGTTCGGGCAATGTTTTTCGCGACATTGGTTTTTCGGAAACGGAAGCGGAGAACCTGAAATTGCGCTCGATGCTGATGATGCGCGTCGAAAAATTCGTAAGCGAATCCGGCCTCACCCAAGCCGAGGCAGCCAAGGTGCTGGGCGTGACGCAGCCGCGCCTGAATCAACTGCTCAAAGGCAAGATTCAGCTTTTTAGTCTGGATGCGCTGGTGAATATGATCGCCAGTGCGGGCATGCGAGTGACGATGTCGGTGAAGAAGGCGGCATGACGTTTGCGAGATATACGACCATGGCCCCTTAAATGCTTACAAGAACAAGCCGCTACCGGCCAAACATGTCGTGTTCGGCGAAGTGGGGCTGGCGGGAGAAGTGCGGCCCGTGTGAGGACGGAAATGAGCGGGCAGGAGCGACTGCGCGAGGCAGCCAAGCTTGGGTTCACGCATGCGATCGTGCCGAAGGCGAACAAGCCGAAGCAGAAGATTGAGGGGCTGGAGATTTTTGCGGTGGAACGGGTGGAGCAGGCGGTGGAGTATTGTCGGGCGATATAAGCGCGCGGAGCAGTCCGCAGCCTGCGCTCAGTATTAGTATCTTCGGGCTGGTTTTTTTATTTGAACAGGACTACACTTAAGTGGTACCTCGGATGAGGTGCATTTTCTTAACCTGGATAGGTTTCGGATTTTCCACTGGATAGTGGGTCGTTCGGTTGTGATGCGTGGATTCGCATTGCGTCGAGCAATTCTCCGGAACCGGGTCCTTATTCAAAGGAAACCGGAAATGAACCCTAGTAGCGTAATCATTCGTTTTGACACCGTAGCTGAACAATCAGCAGGCCCAGTTTTGCGCATCGTTGGCTATGCTCGTGCTCGCGAGCTACTCCAGCTCTTTGACGCAGCGGATCTTGAAGCAAATCCTCGCTCCGCAAAAGCGGGGCCGGTAACTGAAGACATTCTTGAAAGCATTGCCGAAACGCCAGATCTGTTTGTTTTCAAGACCAAGGGATTGCTGATTGGCGCGTCGTCATATGAGCGTTTGCAGCGAAACCGCTATCGACTCTCGTTCGAAAACACCAGAATTGAGGGCATTTTGGATGGCGGCCACAATGCGCTGGCAATCGGGACACATATTCTCATTCATGCGCTGGGCGATGAAAGCGTTAAGCGCAAGGCCCGGCGCTGGGCGGATTTCAAGGAAATTTGGGAAGAGTCTGCCGATGAAATTGAAGAGCTTCGTCGCGTAAAGGCTGATGACGATCACTACGAGGCTGACGCTCTCGATTTTCTTGTGCCATTGGAAATTCTCGTGCCGGCTGACATGGATAGCGAGGAGTCAACAGACGCTTTCAATAACTCCTTACTTTCAATCTGTTCAGCTAGAAACAACAACGTTCAGCTCACTGTGGAAACAAAAGCTAACAAGAAAGGCTTCTACGAGGACCTGCGTAATGCGTTGCCTGGCGACATGGCTGAACGTGTCGAGTGGAAATCTAACGACGGTGGCGAGATCAAAGTTCGCGATCTCATCGCCCTTGCATGGATACCGCTGGCGAAATTGGAGTTGGAATATGCACCAGTTTTTCCGCCGCAAAATATTTATCGCAACAAAGGTGAGTGTGCAAAACTTTTTGATGAGCTGATGAGTGATGATCGTGTCTCAATCGCTACCGAAGGTGAGTACACCCGCAAGATTAACAACAAGGCTGTTCGCAATGCCTTGAAGCTCGCCGCTGAGCTGCCAGTGTTGTACGACAAGATCTATACGGATTTCCCGGAAGCTTACAACAGCGTCGGCGGGAAATTTGGATTGATTTCAGTCGTAAAAATGGCTGAGAAAATGAAATCTATACCCACCACTTACTTCACCGATGAAGAGGTAGGCTACAGCTACCCCGACGGTCTTATCATGCCGCTGGTGTACGGCTTGCAGGCATTGATGGAAGTAGGCGAAGACGGAAACGTCAAATGGGCGCACAACCCGAAAAAATTCTTGGATAAGAATCTCAGTCAGATCGTGCGTAAGTACAAAGTCATCTTGGATGCGTACCGATTCGACCCACAGAAGGTTGGTAAAAACCAAGGTTCCTATGATCTAGTTTTGGACGCGTACGAGACCGCGTTGATGTTGAGCGATTAAACAGGCAGCAGCGCATCTGCCGTAAGTGGGGTGCGCTGCTCATCGCTGGGAACTGAACTATTTCCACAGAATTCGATATCGGGGAACCATATGGCTAGATGCACAGCACCAAGACTTGGACATCGCACATCGAGCGGCCGCGCAGCTTGCCCTGCATGCGGCGGCTACAACCGTTCGGGCAGCTACGGTGGCTACGACTCCTACCCGTCCTACTCTTCTTACCCCTCGTCGGGGAGCGGCGGCGGCCGGAGTGGCGGCAGCTCTGGTAGTAGCGCGCGGCCTCGCTGGTCGCGACCCGGGTCGTCCGTGGTGTACACACTTGCCGAGGTACGGTCGCTCACGCCAATCCGGGAGAGCGTCGAGAAACAAGCGTCATTTGACCTTCGGGATGTCTTTCTTTGCCATGCGTGGGACGACCGGCAGGGGGCTGCTAAGGAGCTGCACGATCTGCTCGAGTCACGCGGTGTAAAGGTTTGGTTTAGCGAGAAAGATGTGGGGCTCGGTGTGCCATTGCTCCGCGCCATCGACAAGGGTTTGGCGAATTCGCGGATCGGCCTCGTGCTGGTTACTCCTGCGCTATTACTCTGTCTCCCAAAAGAAGGCATCGCCGACAAAGAGCTTTCTGCACTCCTCGCAGGTGAGCGCCTCGTCCCTATCGTGCACAACACGACGTATGAAGCTCTCCGCAATGTCAGCCCGCTACTCGCCTCGCGAAGCGGCCTTAGTACTGGGGAAGAGAAGATGGCGGGCGTCGCGGGCAAGATTGCAGAGTTGGTTGCCCTCAATTGACCGGAAATCAGGGGAACAGATTTTGGGGTATAGGTGATAGACCGCGCTTCTATTCAAACCTAGCATCCGCGCACCTTTCCAGCCAAAAATGCCTGAGACGCCGCGTGAGCGCTAGAGTTCTGCTAGTAGGTATAGCGGTCCAGAGGGAAAATTTTTTGACCTGAGTGGGTAACTAAGGAATGCTAATGTCAAAGCCAACTTTGACATTCCCATCGCCGTCTTTTGATACGACTAAGTCCACACCTTTTCCAACGGGGATAGCGACTTTAGTATCACGCTGCATTGTCTCGCGGACAGTCTCAGCAATGCCTTTCTTTGCTTCGGGTGAGATCTTGTCATACTCACCTTTGGCAATGTGTTCAGCAGTACTCACATCTTTTTCAATTCGGTTTCGGACAAGGTCGACTACCTTCTCAGGCCAAGAGCGCTCTGCCTCAACGGGAGCAGGTTCGGGCGTTGGACCACGTTGCGGCGGACTTGCTGCTGGGAGGTCTGGTCTATCCGGTCGATCAGGCCGATCTGGCCTTTCAGGCGAAACTTCTGATCCGCCGCCACCATTGGCAATGGGCGCGCGAAAAAGTTGACGCTGAAAATCTACGTGAGAAGTTCCGAGCATCACCTTTATGAAGCCAAATAAGTCAGCTTGAGTAATTTTTGGATCTTGTCGCGGTGATTGGTTGATTTCGCCGTCTTTTTTGACGGCATATAGTTCAGGGAGTAACGCGCGAACGTCTTTCGTCATTTTGTTTTCCTCAAATAAATGCTGTTTGGATTAGGTTGGAAATCGCTTTGGCTCCTTGTCGCGATTTGCGCATCGCGACGTTGTAGTCTGACATTGGCAACTAAAATAAAACCCACCTAATCAGGTGGGTTGTTTGATGAAATGATCGGTGCCGACGTCGATATCTACAAAAAATCAAAGCGGCCAAGCTCGATTATTCTTAGGAAATAGTTTGAGCCCGGCCTTTTAGTCGGTAAGAGTCCTTGTCGAAGCGCGGCGTGCGATCAGCGGCTTCAGCCCACCAGCAACACATCCAGGCGTTGGTAACTTACCTCCATACCATCGGTCATGCCCGTCGCGGCGGCCTCGTCGCGCTCTTCTTTGGAGGCAAAGCGTATCGTGACCGTCAGCGTGGTGAGCCCGCTCTCTTCCTCGAAGACATTCGTTACGATCGAGGGCTCGCTCATCATGGGCACACCGAAAGTTCCCGGGTCGTAATGTTGGTCGAAGACCAATAGTGCTGCCGGCTTCACCTCGATGAATTTGCCGAAGAACCCGAACTCCTGGTTTTCATCGCTGCGCCAACGCCAGCGATAGGCGCCGCCCACACGCACATCCATTTCGCAAACCGGCATGGTCCAGCCATCCGGGTATCCCTGCCATTGCGTCACCAGTTCCGGTTTAGTGTGTGCATCCCAGACCAATTGCGCCGGCGCGTTGAATTGGCGGGTCACTCGCACTTCCCGGTCGGACGGTGTTTCAACAGTGAGTCCTTTGGATTTTTTCATCTTCGATCTCCTTACTTTTTTGCGGTTGGTTTCTTTTGCGGCGCGGCTTGCAGTTCAACAAGGAGTGCGTCCAGACGCGCGTACTTTGCTTCCCAGACCTCGCGAAGACGCTCAATCCAGACCTCGGCTTCCTGCATACGTTTTCGTTCCAGACGGCGCGGACGGCGCTGTCCATCCTGGCCGATCGAGACCAGCCCGGCTCGCTCAAGCACTTTGAGATGCTTTGATATCGCAGGCTGGCTGAGGTGGAACGGCTCTGCCAATTCGTTAACCGTGGCTTCTCCCGTCGCGAGCCGCGCGAGAATTGCGCGTCGCGTGGAGTCGGCGAGGGCCATAAACGTAAGATCGAGGCGGTCGGCAGCGTTCATCTAATCACCTATTGGATATATAGCCAAATAGTAATATATATTTTCAGGCCGCGTCAAGAAAAAAGTAGGGCATGCTCCAATTTATCCTCGCAAGTTAAGCTGAACATCGCGGCTGGCATACTTACAGCAAGACTCCGAGCCTGTTATGGCTGTCTTGCGGAATCTAAGGTGCGAGGCTCGATATTCCAGCTACCGTGGCCTAAACTCTAGAATCCACGTGCTTCCCAGGCCAAAAATGCCTGAAACACCGCGCCAGTGCTTGAGTTTGCGTCCAAAAATTGATGTGTGTTGGAATTAGAGAGACCACCGTCATGGCTAAAAAGCGCCCGGCAACCATCCCCGACTACATTGATGCAGCTCCTCCCGCGGGAAAGCCGCATCTGAAGGAGCTATACGCCATCTTGAAGGAGGTTGCCCCACGCGCGGAAGAGGCGATCAAGTGGGGGCAGCCGTTTTTTGTCGAGCCAAGATTCCTGTTTGCCTTTGCGGCTAATAAGGCGCACATAGGATTTGTGTCATCGAATGACGCGCTGGACCCGCATCGCGAAAGTCTTGAGGGCTATGAGATTACCAAGATGGGTATTCTCAAGATTCCCTACAGCAAACCGATTCCGAAAGCGCTGATCAAGAAGATCGCGAAGGCACGTTTGAAGCTGGTGAAGGAACGGAAGGACGACAACTTCTGGTAGGAGCAAATGAAATCAGGCATTTGCACGTTTGCCGCGGCGCACACTCCCACGCAGAGTGGAAACCGAAAAAAAGCGTTAGCATTGGGGGCGGATTCCTTTTGTCAAAGTTTGTGAAATTGTGAGCTGCTCCACACGAAATGCCAGTCTGTCTGCTGGCATTTTCCGGCACACATATTTAGAATTTGCTGCTGGTGCCTTTCTCGGGCCCTTACTACGCTGACAACAAAAATCTGCATAACTGTTATTTCTCTCAAGGAAAGGGGAGTCATGAAAACAAAAATTGCCATTTTGACTGCTGTATTGTTGGGAATGCCTACGCTGGCGCTTGCGCAAGCGAAATTGGCGCCGGCCGTCGCGACATGTATCGGCGCGGCTGAAAAGGAAGTCGCCGATTTTGACAAATCGTTGAAGAGCGGCGTCAAGGAAGGGTTCGTCAACAAGAAGGAAGAAGAAGAACTCACCAAGATGCACAAGGACACCGTCGCGAAGATTGCCGAGGCCAAGAAAGACGGCAAGATTACTGCGGACGAGTGCAAGGGCATGATCGACGCGACCAAGAAAGAAAGCGCGAAGCTGGCCGAATTCAAGAAGGGTCGCGCAGACAACACCTGCAAGGATGCGATCAACAAGGAATCCAAGGAGTTCGAGGCCGCTCTCAAGAAGGGCAAGGCTGACGGCAAGATCGACGCCAAGGAAGAAGCTGACTTGACCGCAACGCACACCAAGGTGATGGACGCGCTGAAGAAGGCGCGTGAAGACGGCATCGTCACGAAGGACGAGTGCACCAGCCTGAACAAGCAGATTACCGACGAGCACACTCAGTTGAAAAAGGCACTGGCTGAGCGCGCGGGCAAGTCTTGCATGGACCCCCTCAATGCCGGCGTAAAAGCCAATGAAGACGCGTTCAACAAGGGTGTTGCCGCGAAGAAGATCGACGCCAAGGAGCAGGCCGAAATCAAGAAAGGTCATGCCGAGCTGAAGGCCGCAATCAAGAAGGCGGTGGAAGACAAGAAAGTGACCGTTGCCGAATGCAAGGACCTCGAAGGCAAGGTTGCCGAAGAGAAGAAGAAGATCGAAGCTGCCCTCAAGTAAGACGTGCAGTTGAGTGCCCCGGAGTCCCCGGGTGCAGCAAGAAGAAAAACCCGCTCCGGCGGGTTTTTCTTTTCGCCTTGGTCACTGGTGTCGAACCGGAGTGCCGTGCTGGCCTGCTTGTGTGCCCTGTGTCACGGCGCTTCGGGATGGCCGCGACTTCTTGCCGCCAAACGTGATTGCATTGAGGGAACGCAATTTCCATGAGGAGTCGATGCGTTCGGTTAATGCTCGAATATGTTGACGTCGCGGACAATCCCGCCGAATCCATCCGTGCGGACAAAAGTTAACAACTCTGTGTTGTTTTCCGATTGAGATGCAGGCAAACTCCAGCTGTGTTTTTGCGAGCCCACATCGGTTTCAGCAGCAGTATGAAATTGAGCTTGCTGGTAGAAATCATGCGCTTGGTCAGGGATTGTGGTCACCCGACCGGCGCTCGCGATTTCAGAAAATTGGCTTGACCGGACCGCTTACGGAAACGAAGCGAATTGAACATAGCGCAGGTGCAACGTCGGTATCGATTTGAGTGATGATGGATACAATCATGCGAAGTCAGTCGGGAAGAATCGCGAATTGCGCCAATATCGCCTTGGCGGTCTTGATAATGGTAAGCACCATGGCGTTTGGCCAGGCGCCCAAGAAGCTTCCGCCACCGTCTGTTCCAGGTGCGGCGGGCGTCGAAGAGCTGAAGATCAGTTCCATCAAACTTACGTTCGGCATGGACGAATCGGCCCCCAACGTCAAATTTGTGCCGCAGGGCACCCCGATTCCCGAAGCGATTGCGCACATTCGCTATTCTGGAACGGGAACCATCTCAGGACGCTGGGAATGGGTGCCGCCGGGTGTGACCTATGTTTCCATGGCGCGGGTTCCCGACGCACAGTCGAAAACGGATCCGTCTGTAGATAGCGGCCGGAATGTGTTGCTCTCAAGTTTTGAAGTCTTGCTGCCGGCATTGGGCACTTACAAACTGGCGGGACCGGAGGTCGCGAAGATACCGCGTGACGTCTTGGGACGCGGACAGATTGTGTTGCGGCTGGAAAGTGCAGAATCGTTTGGCGAGCTCGCGAAACAAAGGCCCATCGCCATCAATGCATTGACCTTGCATTTGCAGGGACCCGCCGACGGAGCCAATTCCGCAAAGGGAAAATAATGACAAGGGACGTATGTGAATCCCGCGTCTGTTCGGGCATGCCTGAGGATATGCGCTTTTTTCGAAGGCGGATTCAACGATATTGAGAGTAGGTAACGGCTGAATTTGTAGGGATTTGTTCTCGCAACTGTCGATACAGAGCGGGAACAGTTTAATAAAAGACATGTTTGGGGAGAAACATGCGTAACAGGTCGAAGAAACATCAATTCCTTGGTGTACGGAGTTCCGTGCGCCATTTTTATCCGGCGCTAACGTTGATTGCATTGGCCGTCTCTGAATTGGCCGCTGCACAGTCCGCGCCGCCACCCGAGGCGGTGTCCTCATCACCGGCTGAGCCCGGCACCGGCAAGGAAGGGTCACCCGCCGACGCGCCTCCGGTAATTGCGCTCGCCAAGAGTGATGCGATTGCCAGCGATGGCAAAAGTGCAATCAAGATTGCCTTGATGGCCGCGCTTCCGGCCGAGGCCGGTACGATCAGTTTCATCCTGCGCGCCAGCCAAAGCGCCGACGTGGTCGAGTTGGCGGAAATCGCCACTGCGTCGGACGCGGAATACGAAATCGACCTGTCCGCGATCCCGTTGGCACCTGACAATTATCGAATCGATGTCGGAGTCATTGAAAAAGCTGGCAAACGCTATTCATTGGGGATGGTTCCGCTGATCGTTTCGGGTGACGGTGCCACGCCACTGCCCGGTGCATTCACTTTCACGCCGAAAGTCGATCTCGGGATCAAAACGCAATTGAGGGAACGTGTTTCCGGCGGAGCCAAGCCATCGGCGCGGCCGACTTACCAAGATACGACGATTCAGGCATCCTTCGAGACTTCCCAGGCGGGCGTTGATTGGGACCTAAAGACGCGTATGGCATTTGCCGGCTCAAGTGTACGAGCCGAGGCGGTCACATTTGGTACGCATGCAGCGGCCGCTTCAAAGTTCGACTTGCAGGATTATCTCGTCGATTTAGGTTATCGGGATTCCCGGGCGCAGCTCGGCCAAGTCAGTAGTACCGCTCATCCAATCCTGTATTCAAGTGTGAGCAATCGCGGCTTCAACTTTGCGCATCGTCTGCCCCTGGGGGTCGAGCTCAACGCTTCCGCCCAAGCTGCAGGTAGCTTGACCGGGTCCAGCAATTTCACCGGCCTGTCGAATCGCGATTCGTTGTTTCGAAGCTATGGCTTCGGCTATGACATCCTGCAAGACAAGCCGGGGCAATATCGCGTCGATGCGATGCGCTTCGAAGGGCGTCAGCCGGTCCAGCTACCCGATGGAAGAATCGATTCCGAGCGCAGTGAAGGCAACGGGTTCCGCTTTGCTGCGCGCAATGATGCAAGCAATCTGCGTGGGGAAGCGATATTTGCCGTCAGCGATCACTATGCGCCGCGGGCCGAAGGGGGAATCGCGCAAAATCACGGCCACGCCTACACGTTCGAGTCGGGTTACGACTTCCTGAAAGATTTTGCAATTCTTGGAAAGCCTTTGGCGCTCGGCGCTTCTGCGCGGCGCGAATTTGCCTCCCCCATGTTCCGCAGCCTTGGCTCAAGTTTCTTGAGCAATTACCAGTTGAACGTGGAAGTGCTGACCGCCCAATGGGGGGGATTGCAAGCGCAACTCCAGGGTCTTCAAAGGCTGGATAACGTTGATGCGGACAAAAGATATGTACGCAACCGTGTTTCAGCCCAATTGTTTAACGTGAACGTGCCGGCGGATTGGATGGCAGCGCTTTGGCGGGAATTCTTCCCGCCACCGAAACTGGAGCCAAAGAAGGACAAGGACGGAAAGGTTATCCCGACGCCTGCACCCTCGGCACCCAAGTGGATACCGATATTCAGCTTGTCGCGAAACGTCTATAACCAGTTTGCCGATGAGGGCTTCATTCCCGAAGGGTATGGCAAGTCCGACCTGCCGCATGTGGTTTCCACCAATCACGCACTGGGTCTCGATTGGAAATTCACCGATGTCTCCGTGTCGTGGAAGTCGACACTTGTAGGTGAAAAAAATCTGCAGCTCGGCGAAGAGCTGCAATCCTCATCGAAGCGCAGGCACGGCGGCTCGGTGGAGTGGAAAGTAACCAAGGCGATTTCCGTTGGCTTCAGCAGTGAACGCGCTGTCGGCGAACGGTTGGACAGTCCAGTTGACCAGATCAACCGCCAGAACCGCGCAAAATTTTCCTGGAAGATTGATCCAAAGAATGAGCTATCAGCTGACTATTCACATGGAAAGGACTTCGATACCTTCGGCAACCGGTCAAACACGGCCAAGCGACTCCAGGCGCAGTATGTGCGGCGAATGACGCTGCCAATTGGAGTCGGGGGCAAGGAGTTGCCGGCGCAGGCGTACCTCCGCTTCATCGACAACGATGCGATCAATGCAACGCGAGTGGGCAACTTGATTCAGCTTGCCACTCCCCGCACGATGGCGCTGCAATGCGGCATCACCATTTCCCTGTTTTGAGGTGCGCGAGATGAATCAGATGATCAAAACCTTGCGCGCGTTTGCAGGGACATTGTTGGCTGGATTTGCAACGGTCGTTTCGGCGCAAATTACCTATACGCCGGGGCCGCCGCCGATTGTCCTCTCGGGAGGAAGTTTCCCGATGACATACTCGTTTGACGGGTCGGCAAACACTTCGTCGGTCAGCGCAAATTTTTGTAGCAACCTGATGACGCCGCCTTACACTGGCGGGGGCGCTTTCCCGGGACCGCCCGGCGGTTTTGCCGCGGAGTGCATAGGCGCAACGCCGGTTACAGGGAGTGCAACCCTGTCCGGAACTGCGCCGACCGCGTCGAGCATTCCGGAAACCATCACGGTAAGTCCGGCGCAATTCTCCGCGCTCCAGACACTTGTCGGCGGCCTGTACCAGCCGGTTTACCTCACGCGCGTCTGGAGCAGTGGGGGGCTCGATATCCTGACGGTGCAACCATTTACCCTTGGGCAACTGATCGTCGCCAACAATGACACGATTTCAATTCCCTCAACCGGCGGCACGCTCAGTGTGCTTGCAAACGATACCGTCGGCGGCGGGGCGGCAACGTCGGCAAATGCCATCGTCTTTGTCAATAACCCTGGCGGCCTCTCAGGTCTTACCGTAAACGGCTCGATGCAAATTGTCGTTCCGGCAAACGCTGCCGGAAGCTATACGGTCACATATGACATCTGCGATGCGCTGCCCGGCGGGACGATCAACTGTGCAACGGGAACCGTCAATTTGACGATTACCGGCGCAACGCCGCCGGTGGCCAATCCGGACACGGCAACATTTGCGTATGGCGTGGGCGGTACCGTTGTCGTCATCGGCAACGATACTGTCGCGGGCGTTCCTGCGACGACCATCAATGCGCTGGTGACCATCACGGCGAATGGGGGCATTGCCGGATTGTCTGTCAATGGAAGCAAGGACCTTGTCGTGCCTGCCGCGACCGCGCCTGGCGTCTACGTGGCAACGTACCAACTCTGCGATGCAGCGTCTCCCGCCACTTGCACGACATCCACGGCGACCATAACGATTTCTCCCCCTGCTGTTGTTGCCGCGGGCGACACGGCGACCGTGGCGTTTTCTGGCGGGACGGCAGTTGTGCTGACCAACGACACTTTTCAGGGCGCCGCCCCCGCAAGCACCACCGATGTCGTCGTGACCATCACCAATCCCGCTGGTTTGTCCGGGCTGTCGGTCAATGGCGCCGGCGCCATCGTGGTGCCGTCCGGCTCCAACGCGCCGGGTACGTTCGGCGTTGTCTATCAGATTTGTGCCGTTGTTGCGCCCGCCACATGCTCCAGCGCAACACTGTCGCTCACCATCAGTGCACCGGTTCTTGTCGCGGCGGCCGATGCCGCACCCGTACCGTTCAGCGGAGGCTCCGTCGCGGTACTTGTGAATGACACGATTTCCGGCTCGCCGGCAACCAGTGCAAACGTGGTGGTGACCATACAGAATGCTGCCGGAATGACGGGCCTGACAGTCAACGGTGCCGGTGCCATTGTGGTACCGGTTGGCACCAATGCGCCGGCGGCATATCCGGTGGTTTATCAAATTTGCGCAGTGCTTAGTCCTGCAACTTGTACAACGGCCACAGCCACCGTTACTGTTGCGGCCCCCGTGATTTCCGCAACGCCGGATCCGGGCCTGTCGATTTCGACTGCGGGCGGGTTGTTGACGGTCATTTCCAATGACCTGATTGACGGTACACCGGCAAGTGCCGCCAATTCGAATGTGACGATCATTGCACCTGGTGGCTTGACCGGCCTGACGGTGAATGCATCAAGGCAGATTGTCGTGCCGACGAATGCAGCCGGAACGTACACGATTACCTACCAGATTTGTTCATCCGTTGCGCCGGCGTCGTGCGCGACAACGACTGCAACAGTCACTCTCACGGCGACGCCGTTGACACTCGTTGTGACACCGGACAGTGTTTCCGTACCCACGTCCGGAGGCGTGGCCAACGTTTTTTCGAATGACACAGTGGGCGGCAGCCCGGCCAGTTCGGCGAACGCCACGGTGAGTTTGACGTCGACCGGCGGTCTTGCCGGACTGTCGTTGAGCTCGGCAGGAATATTGACGATTCCCGCGGCCACTCCAGGAAACAGGGTGGCTTCGTACCAACTGTGCCAGCTGGGGCTTCCCGCCAATTGCGCCAGTGCAAACATCTCAATTGCCGTTTCCTCGGTGGTCGTTGCCAATCCCGATGCGCTGTCGCTTCCGGCTTCTGCCGGGGGTATTGCCAGTGTCATCGCCAACGACACCGTTGATGGCGCGCAGGCAACTTCCTCGAATGGCGTTGTGACCCTGACGAATACCGGCGGACTGTCGGGGTTGACAGTGAACTCGCAGATGCAAATCGTCGTTCCGGCGGCGGTAGCTCCGGGAAACTACACAATTACCTATCAGTTGTGTGCGGTGCTGAGCCCGTCGGCCTGCGCGCAAGGGACGCTGAGCCTCGCCATCGCGGCACCGCAGGTCGCCGCGTTGAATGACACGGTCACCATTCCGGATACCGGCGGGACGATCAATGTCATCGCCAACGATACTATTGATGGACTCGCCGCGTCGGCAAGTAATTCAACGGTGAGTATTGTCAGCGCGGGGTCGCTGACGGGGCTCACCGTGAACGCCAATCGCGCGATCGTGGTGCCCGCCGTTCCGTCGGGAAGTTATACGATCACCTACCGGATATGTTCGGCGAGCGTTTCCTCATCGTGCGCCAACGCGAATGTCGCGCTGACGGTTTCGCCAACTGCGCGCGCCATTGTCCTGGCGGACGATCGCATCACCGTTTCTCCACTGGGTGGAACTGTGAACGTCATAGCCAACGACAAGATGGCGGGAGCGGCAGTCGTCAGTGCGCAAGTGCTGTTGAGCATCTCGGACACCGGCGGTGTGGCTGGTTTGACCATCGCGTCGTCTGGCGTAGTGACCATCCCCGCCATATCGCCCGGTTCCTATGTCGCCACATACAAACTTTGCCAGAGCAATGTGCCGACAAATTGCGCGACTGCAAGGATTTTTGTGACCGTTTCGCAAACAACCGTGATCGGAAATCCACGTATTCCACCGACGGCGCCTGGACCGGCGGGAATCACGACGCCGCCAAAGATCATCGGCGTGAACCCCCTGTTGTTTACGCCGCCTGTTCCGACGACAGCAGGACAAGTTGGAGCGCCGCTGCTGCTCGGTGAAACCAAAGTTGGGTTCGGTTCGAGATCAATAGAGTCGATAACCAGGCTTGTCATCGGTGGGCAGCAGATTCCGGTTTTTGGGGCGGAATTCCGATATACGGGTTCGGGGAACATTACGTACCGCTGGGAAGTCGTACAGCCAGGGGATCCTGAACCAACTCCTCTTGATTTGATTCCGGCACCTGCCTTGTCAATCGAAAATCAATTGCGGCAAGCGCAGTTCACGCTCATCGAGCGCGGAGAGGTTTTCCTGGCGCCATTTGGACGCTATTTCCTCAAGGGGCCAGACCCGGCAAAGTTGCCTCGGGACATTGATGGAAAATATCTGGTGCTCCTGCGGATTGAAGCCAATTCGGCCAACATCGGCGATCCAATTAGCGGTGCCTCGCCCTATCCGGTGAATCCCATGACGTATTTTGTGATGCGCGGACAAGAGCCGGAAATTCCGGCGGAGGACGAACCGAAGTCAGACGATCCGGCGACACCGGATGAGCCCGGCTCAACGCCGCGTGGCGACGAAAACAGCCTTTTGCCCAGCAACGATCCTGCGGCCATCGAGAAACGCAACCGAAACAAGAATAGGTTCTCGGCCAGGACCGGCGTAGCGGAGTTTTCGAGTTTGGGTCAGCTACCAAATACCGGTGGGCCAGCGCATGATGGTGGGAACCTGCAATACCGCGCGACAGGTTCCATCTGGCCATCCCTGAAGCCGGGAACGATCACTGGCGCGGGGTCGGTCGCCAAGGCCGATGGAAGCGTGCAGTTTCAATGGGCCGAGTTCAAAGATGCCGGCAACTATCGTCTGGTCATTGATGCCGGGACGGCCGCGACGTCGCAGCGCATGGTGCGGCCGTTGAAGTCCGGCACAACACAGCTCGAACTAGGTTCCTCGCAGTTGCCCGCGCGCGGCATGATGCGGTGGCGAATTGAGGCCTATTCATCCGAAGCCAAGTTGATTGCGTTCAGTCCCTGGATAATGTTGAGCAAGTAATGCGGTCGAGTCGGAAATTGTGACGGGGCGATTTTGACATCTCAGGATTTCTCCGTATCCATTTGCCAAGAGTGACATCCGCGCCGAAGCGTTCGACAGTAAGTCGCACTGCCTGGTGCCAGCAATCTGCCACTGTGGCCTGGTCTATCATGCGGCTGCCGCAGTAAAGTGGTGTTGACCCGTGCGACTTCGCTTTCAAAACCGGGGAGCGTCGCCGCGGAAGCGCGGGCATGGCGCTGGTGTGTTGATTGGGACGAGGCTGATTTCAACATGTAAGGCGCCACGTCTGCGCCACATACCCTTGCAACTTGCTTGCAAGTTGAGTTGACCATCGCGGCTGGCATACTTGCAACAACACCCCAAGCCATTTCTGGCTGGCTTGCATAGTAGATCGCGAATAAAAAAGGGCAGATGCCACCGTCGCTCCTTCGTCATTCGCAAATTCGAAGAGTGCGCCCCTTTAGTTCTGTTTGTCATATTTCACAGGAGACAGCTATGGAAGTACGAGACATGCAAGGCGATCCGGGAATTTGGGAAGAATTGTCCTGGGCTGATCTGAGCAGCAGGGAGAAAGAGCTCTGGACCATTCTCGGCTGGCGGCAGGATAAATGGGATGGAAATCAAGCGCCAGCCAGTGCCGACAAAGAGTGGAATGACTTGAACCCGCAGGAGATGATTGCGGCGATGAACCTCGGATTTTCCGAGGAGATGTGGAACAGTACTGAGGATGAGTAGCATGCATTCGGGGTGAGGCTGAACTTTGCAAGATTTAATGGGCGGCGTGGTGCCTCATCGCATGTCCCAACCCAACAGGCGGAACGGTCCTGAATAAATAGAAACCCCGGCATCCACGCACTTCTCCAGCCAAAAATGCCTGAAACGCCGCGCCAGTGCTAGAGTTTCACCTCCAGAAATCAATCGCCCTGCAAATCGTCATGTCCAGACTCGCACTCGTCATCATCCTGAGTTTTTCGTCCCTGCCCGCCTGGGCGACCGGTTCCCTTACCCTGCGTTCGTCGGCGAGTGTCGCCGCTTACGGCTCACCAATCGTGCTGACAGCGCAAGTGAGCGGCGCCAGTCCCGGCGGTAGTGTGACCTTCTCAGTCAACAATGATGGCGTGGGCTCGGTGGTGTGCCCGTCGGTACCGCTTCTCGGCGGGGCCGCCAGTTGCACGGCGCCGGGTAATTTGCAGAAGAAAACACCGGTGTCGTATTTCGCCAGCTACACGGGCGACGCCAACAACCAGCCCGAAGCTGCATCATTGCAACAACTGGTGGATCTGAACACGGTGACGCTGAGTGCAACAGCCAATCCCGCGAAGCCGCTTGCAGGCCGCCCCGTGATCTTGCGGGCCATGGTAATCGCCAGGAGCTTCACCAATACCGTCACCTTCAACGATGAGAAGGGCGTCGCCCTGGCAGGGTGCGCCAATGTCGCGATCATGCCGCTGCCGGGGGCTGCCGACACCGGTGTGGCGACTTGCACCATCAATGCCATTACTGCGGGCAGTCACAATTACGTCGTGACCTACCCGCGCAATGCTGGTGCGGGCTTCGAGCAAACCTATATCAATCTGGTCGTCTCGTCATCGATTGCGCAGGACTACAGCGATATGTGGTGGGGCGGTGCGGCCGAGAATGGCTGGGGCATGTCTGTCACGCAGCATGGGACCACTCAATTCGTGGTGCTGTATGTCTATGACCCTGCCGGCAAGCCCGTTTGGTATGCGATGCCGGGTGGCAGCTGGAACGCGAACATGACCACGTATACCGGCGCGCTTTATCTGCCGACTTCGTCGCCGTTCAGCGCCTATGACGCCAGCCGCTTTAAAGCGAACGCTTCGGTTGGAACACTGGCCATAACTTATACCGGTACAGGGACTGCCACGCTGGCCTACACAATAGATGGGGTAGTAAAAGGGTTGAGTGGTACCAAGAGCGTGATGCGTCAGGCGTTCGCCAGTGACGACGGCCAGCCCAGGCTGCAGGTCAACGATCTGTGGTGGGGTGGTGCCGCGGAGAATGGATGGGGCCTCAATATCGCCCAGCAGGGCCGGGTGCTGTTCCCGGTCTGGTACACCTACGATGCCGATGGCAAAGCCACCTGGTATGGGGTGCCGGGCGGAACCTGGAACGGAACGACGTTTACGGGTGACGTCTACACCACCACCAGTTCCACATGGCTGGGGATTGCCTACAACCCGCTGGTTTTCGCTGCGGACAAGGTGGGGACGATGACGCTGAACTTCGTGGATCAAAATACCGCGACGATGACCTACAGAGTCAACGGCTATACCCAGACCAAATCCATCGTCAGGCAACCGTTCTGATTGAAGCCGCGCTTTTTATAAGCGCCTAGGAAGCAACAATCGGGACAGAGCACCCATAAATGTGAGTCCCGGCATCCATGGGCTTCCGAGACCAAAAATGCCTGAAACGCCGCATCAGTGCTAGAGTTTTCTGCATGAGCAATATGGAGCAGAGACCGCATGGCTCTTTGGCTGCCGCATTTCCAATTCATCCAATAGCGCAAAGGTAGCGTCACCATTCATGCCCATCCGTCTCTACAACGAAATCGAAATCAATTGCACGGCCGAAAAGCTGTTCAACTACGTCGCCCAGCCGTGGCGCTGGCACGAATGGCATCCCGATTCCAAGGGCGCTCGTGCCGACAAATCGATCCTCGCGACGGGCGACCATTTCGACGAGACCATCGCTGTGCAGCCGCTTGCGCCGTTGCCGCTGACGATCACGCGCTACCCGCACTACGTCGTGCGCGAATCGGTGCCGCATACCCGATGGATGGTGGAAGGAACCTACAGCGATGGCTGGCTCTCGTTTCAGTACGACATTGAACCGCGGGGTGAGCGTGCATTGTTCAAGCGCACCGTGCAGTTCGAGGTGCGCGGGGCGATGCGCCTGCTGGTGCCGCTGGTGAAGATGAAGCAGGAACGGAAGTCGTTGGTGGCGTTGGCGGCGCTGAAGCGGAAGCTTGAGTCAATGTGAGAATGCTGCGCCCATTATCAACACTTAAATTCAGCCCCTGATGAAAAACCTTCTTCTGTTTTTTCTCGTTCTTGCATCGCAGTTTGCGTTTGCACAGGAGAACTATCCAATCGGACCCTGGCGGCTCGGGGATACTCGCGCGCAGGTAGTCTCGCATGCCGAGTTTGGCCCGTACACCGCGGTTGCGGTGACTGGTGGGGTGGAGACCACAAAGGCGAAATTCCTTGGCCAACCAGCAAACGTGTCATTTGTTTTTGACGCATCCAATCGGCTCGACTATATCCAGGTCTTCGTCTATGAAGGTGCGAGCGCTACAAAAGCGACGGAAGCGGCGTTACGTGTACACGATCACTTTGTGAAAGACCTCGGCGGCGCTTCGGTAACCGGGGTCAAGACGAACGGGTCGGAGGCGATTGATCGCGCTGGAATGGAGCTTCTTCTGGATCGGGTGTTTGTCGCGGTGCCAAAAACTGCGGAGGATTTGAAGAAAACGAAGGGCATGGTTTTGGCGGCAACCTTCGATTTGGTACCGAAATCTCAGCCCAGTGATAGCAAGATTGTTTCGCAACTGGTTTATTCGAGCCGTCACGATATGTTCGGCGTTTTTGTGTTTCAGGATCGAAAAGATCGATCAGATAGAAGAGCGAAATCGATGTTCTTCGCGGACAAGTTGTAGTTAGTTGAGCTAGGCTCATCTTTCGGTCTGCCTTCACTGCAAGTGCACTGGAATGGATGACTACGAAAAAACATCTCTATCAATAATCAAGCGTGCCGTTCTCCGCCGCCGGCAGCAAGAAGCCATATGGAAGGCCACAGATCGCGAAGACGCGAGATGGCCGAACCGCTTGAGACGTGCGGTGTACTCTGGGTTGCTGTATACAGGCGGCATGTCACTGCTCCTGCTTTCGCAAGCATATCCTTGGATGTATCCGAGGGACCTTGAAGGACTGGGCATTCTGTTTGGCGTTTCAGTTTTGCTGGCGGCCTACCTTTTTGTGTCGGGCTACGTGCAGGACTGGGTGGACGCTCGCGAAAAGCGATACTGGTTTTGGCGCGCGGTCAGTGTGTTGGGTTCTCTGGCTATAGGAGGTGGGATGATCTACGGAATTATTGTTTCTGCAGACTATTGGTTGCCGCATTTTCAGTAGCGCATCAGAGTCAACGAGGTCACACTTCTTCGATAAACTCTAGTATTCACGCGCCTTCCAGGCCGAAAATGCCTGAAACACCGCGCCAGTGCTAGAGTTTATAGCTGTCGTTATTCCTTTTCACCAATGGCGAGGCGCTGACAATGCAGTTTGGCAATTACCTTTACATAGTCACCGGTGCCGTCATCGCCGGGTTTGGCCTGTGGGGTTACCTGAGCGTACCGCGGTTGTACGCGAAGCACGCCGCCGATGTCGCCTCGCGCGAGCCGGTTATGGGCGTCGTGGTCGACTACGAGCTCGACGAAGAGGACAACCGGTACACGCGGCTGATCGAATACGAGGTGGACGGCCACCGCTATCGCATGAGTGGATGGGATACGATTGGCGAGAAGGGTGAGCCGATGGCGCCGGTGCGCCTCGCGTACCGGCGCGACATGCGCTCGGACGCGATCGAGGTCGAGCGCGAATTCTCCGGGGACAAGCTGTTGGGAATGATAGGCATGGGGATGGGCGTCGTGCTTATTCTGGCGGGGGTGTTTGGATGATTCGGTGGAAATGGTGAATTTGAGATTGCGTAATCTTTCAGGAGACAGTGAATGACCGGCAAAAACAAAATCTGCCTGTGGTACGACGGTGACGCACTCGATGCCGCCAACTTCTATGCGAAGACGTTTCCCGATAGCTCGGTCGGCGCCATCTTCCGCGCGCCGAGCGACTACCCGGACGGCAGGGAAAGCGATGTACTGACGGTCGAATTCACGGTCGCAGGCATTCCCTGCATCGGCCTCAACGGCGGGCCGCATTTCAAGCACACTGAAGCGTTTTCCTTTCAGATCGCGACCGACGATCAGGCCGAGACCGATCGTTTGTGGAACGCCATCGTCGGCAATGGCGGCCAGGAAAGCGCCTGCGGCTGGTGCAAGGACAAGTGGGGACTGTCGTGGCAGATCACGCCGCGCGCGCTGATCGACGGGATTGCCGACCCCGACCGCGCGACGGCCAAGCGTGTTTTCGAGGCGATGATGACGATGGGCAAGATCGACATCGCGGCCATTGAAGCGGCGCGGCGGGGTTGAGCGTGCATCGGCATATTGGTTTCCGCGCGCTACTTTGCGGCGTCCTTGTCATCGCGTTGCCGCATGAAGGCCTGGCGCAGCAAAAGACCGATTCCACCGTCGTCCGGCTGCAGGCGGGCGACAAAGATCGCGGCGGTCAGCGCGATTTCGATTTTCATATTGGTTCCTGGAAGACACACGTTGAACGCCTGCAGCGCCCGCTGACCGGCTCGACCTCGTGGGTCGAATACGATGGCACGACCGTTGTGCGAAAAGTCTGGAATGGCGACGCCAATCTGGTGGAGCTGGATGTGAGCGGCCCGGCGGGGCGCATCGAAGGGCTGTCGTTGCGTCTCTACAACCCGGACACGCGGCAATGGAGCCTTAACTTCGCCAGCAAGGCCGGCGGCGAGATGACACCACCGACCATTGGCGCATTCAAGAACGGGCGGGGTGAGTTTTACAGCAATGAAAAACTGGGCGAGCGTCCGATAGTCGTTCGCTTTGTAATCTCCGACATCACACCGAATTCCATCCGTTTCGAGCAGGCGTTCTCGGCTGATGGTGGCAAGACCTGGGAGACGAACTGGATTGCGACGGATACGCGGGCGAAGGATTGAAAAGGCCTGCAGGACAGCTAGTGGCAGTGCGGATAATTGTCCGACCTGCAAATCAGAAAAACTCGCCCAAAAACGCCGCCACCCCATCCGAGACGCCGACGATCTTGTTCGTCGCCTGCCGGTAAAACTTGAAGTTGAGTTCGGTCTCGGGCCGGCCGTCGTTCCAGTCATTGAACGGTTTGAGTTCGCTGCGTCCCAGTACTCGCCTGGCAAGCGCGGTGCGCTTGACGGTGATGCTCACGCGTGGCGTCTGACGCTCGATGCCGGGTTTTCGCGGCGTGGGTATTGCTGACGTGACCACGCCGCGCGCAATCAGGCCCCTTGCGTTTTCCGCGGCTTCGTTCTCGCTGGCAAAGATGAAGAGGGTGTCGCCTTCCGCAATCAGCTTGCCGCCATACATGGTCTTTTGCGCGGAGAAGGTGAACGTCTTCAACTTGGTGTCGGCGATTTCTGCCTTGATTGCATACGTCATGCTTTGCCCTGCATCGCCTCTCGAATGAGCGCTACTATAGATCGCAACGTCGGCCTCGCACAAAACGCGGGCGAAACTCCAGTATCCATGCGGCTTTCCAGCCAAAAATGCCTGAAACACCGCGCCAGTGCTGGAGTTTTATCGAATAAGTCCGTCCCCCGAAAGCCCGCTAAAGTGCACTACATCGCCGGTTCAAACCGGCTGAACAAAAAACAATCGGAGGAAATGGCAATGCTCAAGCTCTACGGATTCCCGGTCAGCAATTACGTCAACATGGTCCAGCTGGCGTTGATGGAGAAGGGCATCGCTTACGAATACGTACTGACCTTTCCGGACCGCAGCGAGAAATTTCTCGCCATGAGTCCGCGCGGCAAGGTGCCGTGCATGGAAACGCCGGGTGGGTTCATCAACGAGGCCAGCGTGATCCTGGAATATCTCGAAGGCCTCAATACCGGCAAGGCATTGCTGCCGGCGGACGAGGTGGCGCGGGCGCGCGTGCGTGCACTGATGAAGGAAATCGAGCTCTATATCGAACTGCCCGCGCGCATGTGTTTTGCCGAAGCGTTTTTCGGCGCCACCTTGCCCGACGCAATCAAGGCCGTGGCCCGCGAAAATCTGCTGGCCGGTTTTGCCACGCTGAAACGTCATGGCTCATTTTCGCCCTATGTGGCCGGCGATCAATTCACGCTGGCCGACATCGTGTTCCTGTTTAGCATCGAAATTGCCGCGCGTGTTGGGCACGTGGTGTTCGGGTTGGATCTGCTGAAAGATTTTCCGGCGGCGACGGCGCTGCTGGCGCGGCTGCATGAAAACCCCAATGTGCAGAAGCTTGTCGCGGCGCGCGATGCCGGCATGCCGGCGTTTATCGCGGCCACACGGGCCAAAATTGCGGCGGGTGGTTGAGGACTACCATTCCGTTGTTGGCCCGTGGCGCGAGGCGAAAATCTGGGGCGCAGATTGGTGCAGCTGCTGCTGGAAGAGGCGCGCCACAAGGGCTATTCGCGCATCTGCCTCGATACCTTGCCGTCGATGTTGGCGGCACAGGCGCTGTATCGGTCGCTCGGCTTTGTGGAAATTGAACCCTATGTGTTTAATCCTGTGGAGGGCACAAAATTCATGGCATTGGAACTGTAGCAGCCTGGGTAAACCCGCCTATTCACGCGCCCTCCAGGCCGAAAATGCCCGCGAAGCCGCGCCAATGCTTGATTTCGCGGTCATAGCCGCGCGTTCGGAGCGTCGCCAAGATCGCATGCGTCGTTACGTTTGAATACACCGGGCGGCATTCGTTGCGCTTAACATGGATGCAAAATCGTTCACGGAGCGCCATCTTGCCGAGATCCACTGTCTTGTTCGCCGCCTTTGCGGCATCCTTGTTCCTGCAATTTCCCGGCAGCTCATTCGCGGATGAGGTTCGCCCCGACAAGAAGCTGATCAAAGCGCACATCACCTTCCTGGCCGACGATTTGCTCGAAGGCCGCGAGACCGGTAGCCGCGGCTACGACATTGCTGCGCGTTATGTTGCTGCGCAGTTCAGCCAGTTCGATGTCTTGCCCAAGGGCGACAACAGCACCTTCTATCAAGCGGTGCCGTTGCGCTCGACCATTCTCGCGACAGCGGAGCCGCCAGTGTTCGAGATTCGCGGCAAGTCCGCTACCGAAGCGCTCAAGTATCTCGACGATTTCACCATCAACAGCAGCTATGCCGAGGATGCCAGCGAGATCACCGCGCCGTTGATCTATGCGGGTTACGGCATCGTCGCGCCGCGTTTCGGTGTGGACGATTACGCCGGGCTCGATGTGAAGGGAAAGATTGTCGTGTTGCTGTCCGGCTATCCGCAAGGCATGCCCAATGACGAAGGCGCGCATTTCGCCGGTGGCGAAGTGAAGCGCCGTGCAGCGGCAGAGCGGGGCGCGGTCGGCATCATTTCGCTGCAGACACCGAAAAGCGAAAAGGTGTTCGCCTTCGCCTACGCACGCCAGTACAGCACCATTTCATCCATGATCTGGCTGGAGTCCGATGGCAGTCCCGCACGCGACACGCCCAGGCTAAAACATCGCGCCGGGCTCAGTCTGCCGACGTCGCAGAAGCTGGTTGCGCTGGCCGGAGCGAAGCTGGATGAGCTGATTGTGGCAGCGGACGCCAAACAGAAACCGGCACGGCTCGATTTCGGCGTTGATGTGCGCATGTCACGCAAAAGCCAGCGCGCGCCGCTTTCCAGCAGCAACGTAGTCGGCATGATCGAAGGCAGCGATCCGGTGTTGAAAAACGAATATGTGGTCTTTACCGCGCATCTCGATCATCTCGGCATCGCCAAGGGCAAGCCCGGCGACAACATCTACAACGGCGCGATGGATAACGCTTCCGGCGTGGCGGTGCTGATCGAGTCCGCGCGCCTGCTTGCCTCGCGGCCGAAAAAGCCGAAGCGCTCGGTGTTGTTCATCGCGCTCACCGGTGAGGAAAAAGGCCTGCTCGGTGCCGACTATTTCGCCCGCAATCCCACTGTGCCGCGCGGCAGCATCGTCGCGAATGTGAATCTCGACATGCCGATCCTGACCTACGATTTTGCCGATGTCATCGGTTTTGGCGCCGAGCATTCTTCGCTTGGGCCTGTAGTGGCGCAGGCCGTCGCCAGGCTGGGTATCGCGCTCACGCCTGACCCAAATCCCGAGCAACTCATATTCATACGCGCCGATCACTACATGTTTGTCCGCGAAGGCATTCCCGGCATTTCGGTCTGGCCCGGCATCAAGTCTTTCGATAAAGACGAAGACGCGAAGAAAATCGTCGCCGACTTCATGCTGAAAACCTATCACCGCGTCAGTGACGATTTGTCGCAACCGATCAACTGGGATGCCGCCAGCCGATTCACGCTGGTGAATTTCAATATCGGCATCGAGATCGCCAACGCGCCTGCACGACCGACATGGAACAAAGGCAATTTCTTCGGCGAGACCTTCGGCAAGGTGAACTGAAACTTTCGCCATGAACTGGGAAACTGTCTACCAGTGTGTGCAAAAGATCGCGGGAATGAAGCGCGATGCGCCGCAGGCGATCGTGATGCTGCGGCAGGAAGTCATCGCTTCAACGCAGTTGTCGGCCGCGGATAAGGTCGAGTTGCACGAGGTTCTCGACGGTCTGCAAAGTGCCAATGTGTATGGGCAGATTTCTTTCGTCGGCAGGTTGAAGGAAATCCTGTCGCGGCATGCGGAGTTCAAGGCGAAGTATGCGGAGTTCGGGATGCGCAAGGAGTAGTCGCATAACCGTTTTGTCGCCAGCTGCTCATGCGATGCGTGCCAATTGCATCGGGCATAATTTGTTCATGGCACCAATTGGATTTTTACTTCTTTCTTGCCTCTGGATACCCGCGACTGCGATGCTGTGGATGCCGCTACGATGCCCGCGAAGTTCGTGTCGTGCCGGCATAACCTTGTGACGAACTGTCGATGAAACGGATTTTTCTGAGCGCGCTGCACTTCGAACGGCAGCAATGGTGGTTGCTTGTCCCAGTGCTTGCTGTTGCTTTCCTTCCGGATATGTTTCGTGAAGGCGTGACTCGATGGGCGACTATCGGCGCAGTAATGACGATTGCAGCGTCGGCACTGGCCTTTGCTATTTGCGGCATGCGTGCGCGGATTGAGACCAACGCTGAGGCGATTTCCCTTGATTCCGCTTTGCCGCCGTATCTCGCATGGCTTCGACCGTCATGGCGGATTCGATGGGACCAGATTCATTCGGTTCAGCTGGAGCCGGGCCGCGGTGCGTTGCGCAATGTACGGATTCGAGGTGCGGGGTTCGACAAACGCATCATGATCGGCATGTGGTTCGAGAGCAGGGAGCAAATGCTTCAGTGGCGGAAAGTTGCCGCCGCCAACGCATTCAAGCGATCAGGCGACGGTTATTGTTTCATGCTGCCGCTGGCGGCGCTGTTTGTCGAGCACGGCTTTCTGACACTTCCTGCAGAAGCATCTGCCGATGCAACCGGGTTTGATCTTGCCGGGCATAAACCCACAAAATGGGTATTGATCGTAACGGCGGTGACAGCGGCTTATTGGCTGGCCGATGCGACCGTGACTGATCAGATGTATGGGAGCTACGTTCCCTGGACGGCAATGTCATTGATTGGCGCCATCGTTGGCGTAGCAGCGAGTATTTTTCTTGTTGTCAAACGAGCGCCGAGTGCTGAGTCCATCGCCGTCGGCGCGATTGCCGGACTGACTGTGTTCCTTGCCAGCTACACCGGTTTGCAGCGAGGCAATCAGTTGGTCGATCCCGCAGGCACGGAAATCACGCTGACGCTTTCGCGGGCAAAGGTGCTGGTTCCGGAGTCCAAGGCCTCTCGCGATCTCGCCGCCCTGGTCAATGGCGATCCGCCGTTCTGGTCCGCGCAGCCGGCCGGCGCTACCTACGTGTTTCGTGCGCATGACGGTTTGTGGTTCACCACATACGATATCGGTGCATACCGCCAGTTGCTCAAGGAACATTACGGGCGAGATCCGGGGTGGCAATTCAAACGGTAGCAGGCCGCCGAGAACGTTGAGCAGGGCATTCCGGCGGAAAAGCGGCTTCCACCGGAATGTGCTTGGTACGACGCGGCTACATTAATACGACCGTTACCGTATTGGTCGTGCAATAGACCCCACCGTTGTTGGGCCAGTACACGACCGCGTAGCGTTCATAGCTGCCGGCCACGCCGCCGGGATTATAGAAACCGCCCAGATTATGGAAGCCCTTCGGATAGGTTCCGGGGTATGGTTCCCCCGTTGACGGCGAAATGCCGGTGCCATGGAATACGATTGAGAAATGGTTGTAGTCGGCGTTGGGGTTTATCGGGCCGGGAAACAAGTGCTGGCGAATATCGATGTTGTAACTGAAGCTTTCCCCAGGATAGAAGGGTTGTCCGAAGTTGTAATACTGATAAGCGACATACAGGTCGCATGCTGAATCCGCCTTTGCGTTGCCTGCCGCGTATGCCAGCATGAAAATGCAGGTGGACAGGATGGCTTTCAATTTCAGTTTCATGATGTTCCTTCCATAAACGATGCACGGAATGGCGGCCCAATGGGTTTCGCCGACGGTGCGGCGTAGATGCTCACCGCCATAGACACATCGCAAGTCGTGTGCCAGCGGTTAAATATTTGTTTTTATTGAAATAACAAATATTTGTCTCGCTGAGTTTGTCTCGCGGCGGCGACGCGGATTTCATAGGTTCATCGTAGGGCACTGATTAAATTGCTTTTTTGCCTGTCCGCTGACGGCGACGTCGGTAGCTGGGGAAATTCGGTAGCATGTGAGGCTTGCGATTTAACGCGCTTGGCTGATTCCCGTTTGCCCTCGAAGCCCCTTCCTCCATGACTCAATCCCTTGAACCCATCCTCACTTATCGCGGTACCGTTTACCCGTGGCACTGCGATCAGGTCGGCCACATGAACGTCATGTGGTACGTCGGCAAATTCGACGAAGCGACGTGGCAGCTGTTCAACCTGATCGGCATGACGCCGGGTTTTCTCAAGGGTGCCAAGCGCGGGATGGCGGCTGTGGACCAGCACATTTCCTATCTGCGCGAGCTGCATGCAGGGGCGGTGGTGTCGGTCTATTCGTCGGTGCGGGAAATCAAGGAGAAAAGCATTTCGTTCACCCACGAAATGCATAACGACGAATCGGGCGAAATCGCGGCGCGCACCACGCTGAAGGCGGTGCACCTGGATACCGAATTGCGCAGGTCCACGGCATTCACCGCGGAAATCATCTCCGCGGCGCGTGCGCTGATCGTTCCGGCTTAAGCGCCTTCCGCAGCGATCTGCCGGATCGCCTGTTCGAAAATCTCCGCCGGCTGGCCACCCTGGATCAGATGCTTGTTGTTGATGATCACCGACGGCACCGCGCGAATGCCGTTTTGCTGCCAGAACGCCTCGGCTTCGCGAACGTCCTTGGTATAGGCATCCGACTCCAGGATCGCTCGTGCAGCGTTGGTGTCCAGGCCGACTTCGGCAGCCAATTCAAGCAACACATCATTGGCACCCGGATTGCGGCCTTCGCCGTGGTAGGCGCGCAGCAGGGCGTGCTTCAGCGCGCGCTGCTTCCCGCTGTTGAATTCGTTGTCAACTACGCCCGCCCAATGCAGCAGCCGGTGCGCGTCGAACGTGTTCCACACCCGCGAACGATCACCAAAAGTGAAGCCGACCTCGGCGCCGCGCGCACGGATATTGGCGCGGTTGGCCTGCAATTGCGTAGCGCTCAAGCCGTATTTCCTGCTGAGATAGTCGGCGGCGTCCACGCCTTCCACGCTCATGTCGGGATTGAGCTCATAGGGTTGCATGCGCAGCGTGACGGGAATGTCGTCACCGATGCGCTTCAGTGCGATCTCGAGCGCATTCAGGCCGACAGCGCACCAGGGGCAGGCGACATCGGAAACGAAATCGATTCTCATGTTGGTCGGACTTGGATGGGTAATTTGCAGTTTATGCGAAACCGGCCCGCAGATAGAAAGGCGGCTGTTTTGGCCAAGGTGACCGATGCCACACGCCGGGCGCGGCGCGTCACCGCATGCGAGCCCGGATGAAAATCAGGGAAGGACCAGCCCGGAGCGAGCCTTTACCGCAGCGATGTCAGTCGCATTGACTGCTCCGGACGCGTTGAGGTCAAACCGGCAATTCGTTGCATCCACGAGCTGCCCGCTACGCGACTTGATACCGATGATATCGGTTGCATTGACCGCCCTGCTGCCGTTGATGTCGCCGACAAGAAAGCCCAGGTAGGCACTGGCGTCAATCATGGCATTGACGCCGCCGAGACCGACTTTGACGCGCTTGTTGTCGGGAATCCCGGTCATGGTCACCTGTACTTCATTGCCCGACTTCGTTACCGTGGGTGCGTCGCCAACAGGGTTGCCGGCGGCATCGATCACACTCGCCGAGGCGATGGCGTTTATCGCCTCGTTGAAACGGAACAGCAACACATGGCCGGAGCCGATCGCGCGCGGCTCGACCGAGACCGGATCGGTGAAGCTGGCGTTTGTCTTGTCGATCGATATATCGCAGTCACCGTAGCCGGGATGGTTCTTTCGCGACACTATCGAATCAACCTGAGTTGTCGGCGTGACCACGCTGAACCGGAACGTGCCGGGCGTGCCGATCATGCTGCCGGTGCCGCCGGTATCCACACCACCGGTGCTCATCGAGGTGCCTTGCATGTCATCGGTGGCAAAGGCGGTCACCGAGTAGCTGCCCGGCGATAAGCCGGATAGCGCGATGTTGAATGGGCCGGTGCCCCCTGCTTGTGAGTAAGGTCCGGTATTGCCAACGCGGTAATAGAGCCTGTTCACCGGCGGGTCGTTCGGTGACCACGCACCGGCGATTGATACCGATATCTGCGGGTTGCTGAGGCCGGTCACGTTGCCGCCGTTCATGCTGAACACCGGCGCGTGTTTGTTGTAAGCCGGGCCGCCGACCACGGTCACATTGTTGCTGCCGCCGTTGGCGATGTAAGCGCGCCCAGTGACGCTGTTCACGGCGGCATAGGCGCTGCTGGTGCCGGACGGGACTGTGACGAAGGTATTGGTGGCGCCGTCGATGATGGCGACGAAGCCGCCTGCGGTACCGACGTAGATCTTGTTGGTGGCGGAGTTCACCGCCACTGAGCGCGGTACAGCGCCGACATTGATGGTGGTGATGACCGAGTTGTTGACGCCGTTGAGCACCGTGACGGTATTTGCCGTGCCGAGATTCACCACATAGGCGCGGTTGGTGACCGGATTGACAGCAATACTGTCGGGATTGACCACGGTATTGTTGTCCTGTCGGATGTTGGTGAGCATCGTCACCAGATTACCGATGCGGCTGGAAATGAAGACCGCGTTATTGGCCGGGTTCAGCGCCATGAACCAAGGAGAGTTCAGGCCGGTAATTGTCGACTGGTTGAGGACATTCGCGCCGTCGACGATGGTCATGCTGTTGCTCATGTTGTTGGCGATGTAAATCAGATTGTTCGCCGGATTGGCCAGGACGGTGACCGGGTTATTGCCGACCGGAATCACGCCGAACAAGGTTTCGGTATCGCCATCGAAGACCAGCAACTTGCCAGTAGCGGGACCTGGCCCGCTGGCGACGGTTACCGCATAGATCCTGTTGGTGACCGGATTGATGGCCAGGTCGTTAATGAATCCGTTCGCCGGAAAATTGATATCGCGCACTTGCAGCGTGTCGCCATCGATCACGCGCAGGTACACGCCAAAGCCATAGTTGGCCCCGACGTAAATCCGGTTGTTGATGGGATTGACGACCACGCCGGTGGCGGGTGTGTTGACCACTGTAGTCTGGTTGGTGGCGCCGTCGATCACCGTGAGCACACCGTTGGTTTCGACATAAATTTTGTTGGTGACTTCATTGATGGCGATCTTGCCGGGGATGCTACTGACACCGACATTGACCGGGACAGGAACGCGGCCGTCGATCACCGAGACATTGTTGCTGTTCTGGTTCATTACGTAGACCTGATTGGTCAGCGGGTTGGCGGCGATACCGTTGGGGCCGGTGCCTACCGCCAGCGTGCTCACTGTGTTGTCGCGGCCGCGGATGACGGAGACGCTGTTGCCGGTGTTGTTGGTGACGTAGATGAGGTTGGTCATGGCATCAATGCTGATGCCGCGCGGACTGCTGCCTACCGGGATGGAAGTGACGGCATTGGCGGCATCGACATCGATCATCGACACGCTGTTGGCCGCGCCGCACGCAATGTAGACGCGGTTGGTGGCGGGGTTGACCGCAATGGCAGTCGGAATCGGGCCGGGGTTGAGCGAGGTCGTGGTGTTGTTGGCGCCGTCGATCACATCGATGGAGTTGGCACCCAGGCTCGCCACATAAATCTTGTTCGTCACCGGATTGACCGCGATGGCCCCCGGCGTCGGCGCGACGTTCACCGTGCTGGTGCTCAAGTTACTGCCGTCGATGACCGTCACCGTCGCCGCCAATCCGTTGGCGACATAAATGCGGTTGGTCGCAGAGTTGATGCCGATAGCGCGCGGGCCGCTGCCAGTTGGAACGGTGGCTGAAACTGTGCCGGTACCGCCGTCGATCACGCTGACATTGGCGCTGTCGCTGTTGGCAACATAGATGCGGTTGGTGCGGGTGTCAACGGCGATGGCAAATGGCATCGTGCCCACTGCGACAGTGGTCGTGGTGCCGGCAGCACCGTCGATGATGGTGACGTTGTTGCTGCCGGAGTTGGCGACATAAATCTTGTTGGTGACGGGGTTCACCGCCACGGCGATGGGTGACGTGCCGGCGGCAATGGTGCTGGTGCTGTTGTTATTGCTGCCGTCGATCACGGTGATGCCGCCGACGCGATTGGGGACATAGACCTTGCCGGTAACCGGGTTCAGCGCGGGCGTGCGCGGATTGGTGCCGGCGGCGATGGTGGCGATGACGGTTTGCGCGGACGCGTGCGCGCAAGCGAGAGCCAGGAAAAACGGCAGCGCAGCACGGGTCAGGCTGTCTGCGAGCCTTGATGGCGTGCGGTGGTTCAAGAATTTTCCTCCGTGTCGTTGCAAGGGCAATGCCGAATTTGACCTGCCCGATTATCTGGCGGCCGCTTCCGGACAGGTATGTGAACGTCCGCGAGACGGGTTGGAATAACGCAGAAATAACGATGGAATCAGCAGCATCCGATGGCCAAAAGCCAATACCCATGCGCCTTCCGGAGCAAAAATGCCCGGAAAGCCGCGCCGGTGCTGGAGTTTCAACTGAGGCAGTTCCTTCCGGATGTCTCGGTCCCTTGCTTCGTGGTTGCCTCTTGCCTGCACCTTGTATCGCCGTTCGTCGCAACGCGATATCGGCCCTGCGTTCGCTCACCTACAATCCCCGGCTATTGTGGTTGTCTGGATGTGGGGCCAATACGCAACGAGGACGCAACGAGGACGCAACGAGGAGCAGTGGATCTTGAAGGAAGCAAAACGCCCGAAAAAATCGCTGTCTGTACTGATCGTCAATCTGATTCTGGGCGGGGTACTCGGCTATCTGGGCATGGCATTCAGCGAGCACTATTTGCGGCGCTGGTTCGGCCCCTCGTCTTTCGGTTCGGTGGAAGTGATGTTGTTGCTCCTGTCGGCACCGGCGGCATTTTTTCTCGCCATCGTTGTTCATGAACTCGGGCATCTCGCGGGTGCGCTGGCCGGCGGGTTTCGTTTTCGTGTGCTGACACTGGGACCGTGGTCGATCATTGCCGCTGAAGGCGGCTGGCAGCATCGCTTCAGTCTTTCCGCATTGAGCATTTTGAGCGGGCAGCAGATCAGCTCGCCTCCCGTTACCGGCGCCACCGACCGCCAGTACGTGGTCTATCTTCTGGGTGGTGGCGTGGCGAATATCTTGTTCGCCGGCATCGCATTGTTGATCGGCACCACGCCGGGTGTGCCTCCTTTGCTGGCGGGAATGCTGCTGGTGTTTGCCGTCATCAACATCTTTCTTGGGGTGCTGAATTTCCTGCCGATCAGCACCCAGGCCGGCGTGCGCACTGATGGTTACCAGATCCGCACCTTGTTGCGCGGCGGCGATAACGCGATCCGCTTTCGCGCGCTGTTTGGCGTGGTTGCCGATATGTACGCCGGCGTTCGGCCACGGCTTTGGTCGCGAAAGATGATTGAAGAAATGCAGCTGGGCGACCTCAACTACCTGGAGCAACTGGTCGCGCAGCTGGTGTGCTTTCAGGCCAGCCTAGACCGCGAGGATATCGACGACGCCACTGCCGCCGCGGCCATCATCGAAGGGCTCTACTCGAACGTACCGGCGGCGCTGCGCGGGCAGTTCGCGGCGGAACTGGCGTATTTCTTCGGCGTGTACAAGGACGATCCGGTGAAGTCGCGCCGCTATGCCGACGACATCACGGCAGGCTCGTACCTGATTTCGCCCGCCACGGTTCATCGGGGAAGGGCGGCTGCACTTTATGCAGAGGCGAGGTATGCCGAGGCGCTGGCGGAAATCGGACTGGGCTTGAGCCGCATCGGCGCGTCCACCAGTGAGCTGGATAGGGTGATGGAGCCGGAATTGCTGCGGCAGTTGCAGCAAAAAATCGGCTCGCGTACGGACTCGGCAACCCTACCGCCGTAACTCGGCAGCAATCCAGTCGCCAATCTTCGTCCCCAGTACGTGCAGAGGCAGCGCGCCGGTGTTCAGCACCTGGTCGTGAAACGCGCGCACGTCGAATTTCTTGCCCAGGCGTTTCCCGGCCTTGCCGCGCAGGTCACGGATGAACAATTCACCGACCTTGTATGACGTGGCTTGGCCGGGCCAGACGATATAGCGATCCACCTCCTGCTCGACGGCGTCGCGATCCAGCGTGGTGTTGGCGAGCATATAGTCGATCGCCTGCCGGCGGCTCCAGCCGCGCGCGTGCAGGCCGGTATCGACCACCAGCCGCGCGGCGCGAAATATTTCCATGTCGAGGCGACCGAAATATTGGTATGGATCCTTGTACAAGCCCATCTCGTTGCCCAGCCATTCGGCATAAAGCGCCCAGCCTTCGCCGTAGCCGGGATTCCAGCCGAAACGCAATATCGGCGGCAGCGATTCGTCCTCGGTGGCCAGCGAGCCTTGCAGGTGATGGCCGGGCACGCCTTCATGCATGAACAGCGAAGTCATGCGCGGCGTGGTACGGGTGGGCAGGTTGGAGGTATTGACGAAGAATACGCCCGGACGCTTGCCGTCGGGTGTGCCGACCAGGTAGTAGGCGCCGCCGCCGGAACTCTCCTGCTCGGGCGGATAGGGGCGAATCTCGCAGCGTGTTTTCGGCAACACCGAAAAATAGGCCGGGACCGCGGCTTCGACCCGTTTCTGCACTTCGCGGTAGCCGTCGAGCAGCGCTTCCTTGCTGTCGAACTGGAATTGCCTGTCCGACTGCAGGTGGGTGAAGAATTCCCTGCGCGAACCTTTGAAGCCGACGCGTTTTCGCACCGCGTCCATCTCGGCGTGAATTCGCGCGACTTCGGCCATCCCCATTTTGTAGATCGCCTCGGCGGAAATGCGGCTGGTGGTGTGCGATTCCAGCACGTATTCATAATATTTGACGCCGCCGGGCATGCTGGCGAGGCCCGGTTTGTCCACGCGCCCGGCCTTGACGTATTCAGCGGTCATGAACGCGTGCAAGCGCTTGAATGCCGGCCGAATGCGGTTTTCGATCTGCTCGCGATAGGCCGTTTCCAATCGCGATTTGTCGGTTTCGCTGAAATCGGCCGGCATATTCTTGATCGGCTGGTAGAAAGGGCTGTCCGCCACGGCGTTCTTCAGTTCCGTATCGAGTTGTGCAATGACCTTTTCCGAAATGAAGCGCGGTTGAACCCGCTTGTCGCGCAGGCCCTCGCGCATGCGCACGATGGCGCGGTCAAGATAGATCACAAAGCCGTCGAATCGCTTCAGGCCGTTGTCGTAATCGGCGACCGTCTTGTACAGCGCCGCACCGCCGCCGGAGGCGATCTGCTGGAAAGCGATGTGCTGGCCGAAGATATGGTCGATGGGGAATTGCTGGGCGATCCTGATCAGGCCTTCCTCATGCTGCCGTAGCGCGTATTCGGCGAAATATTTGAAGACATCGTGCGCAATGCGTTCCTTCGCGTTCAATTGCGCGCGGTCGATGGTTTTCAGGTTCGCGATCTGCTTCTTCAAGTTGCCTTCGGCACGACGGTAGAAATCATCTGTGATCAGGTCGCCAAACTCGCCGGCGCGCCTTGCGTCGCCGCGCACCAGCCCGTTCATGGGGATGAGATTGAGGTCGTCTTCGTCCGCATCCTTCAGCACGGCAAAAAGTTTTTTGCCCATTGCCGTTTCGGCCGGCTTGGCGATGAGGGCCGGCTCGGTACCTTGCGCAAACGAGGGCGCAGCACCGGCGCAGGCCAACATCGCCAGCACGGCAATGAAAATCTCACGTTTCTTCATGAACGGGTCCTGTCGGGATGAAGGATTACTTGCCGCTGTTGCCGGCAATGCGCTCGAACCGCATCTTCCAGTTCAGCTCCCAGGTCTTGCCGTCGTCGAGGGAGAATTCCTGCTCCCAATGCACTTCGTTCGGTGTGATGCGTTTCCAGACGCCGCGCGCCAGCATCGGCTTGCCGTTGAAGGTATCGGCCGACGTCCAGGTGCCGACATTACCCACGAACGCGCCATGCGAAGGCAGCTGCAGCACACCGTCGCGGGCTGCCACCCAGGCGTCGGACCAGGTGCGTTTCTCGCGATCGAAGGTGCGCATGGCGCTGCCGAACGGGGCGCCCTTGGCGTCGCGCAGTTCTTCCACGCTGACCAGGCCGTCCAGCAGGGTAAAGAACCTGGCGCCGGCTTCGAATTCGATCCACTCGGTCTTGCCGCTCAATGGCTCCTTCAGTTTCTTGTTGAATACGCGCCATTCGCCGTTGAGGAAGGTGAATCCTTCGGCGTCGGTGGGGAATGCGCCCGGCGTTTTCGTGGCGGCGGGAGCTTGGGCGGTGGCATTGCTGGACATGGCGAATAACACTCCTGTGGTGATTAGCGCGACGAATGGCGCGAGGATGGAAGAAAAGCGGGTCAATGCAGCAGCGGCTTGAGACATGTTTCGATTTCCGAGCCTGATTGAAGTCATTGCAGCTTATTCGTCTATACATGACACCGAATGTCATGTATTCCTGATACGATGAAAAAATGCGTGCGAGCCGATTGCTTTCCATCCTGATGCTGCTGCAGACCCGCGGCCGCATGAGCGCGCCTGCGCTGGCGGCCGAGCTGGAGGTCACGCACCGCACCATCCTGCGCGACATCGACCAGCTATCCGCTGCCGGTGTGCCGGTGTGGTCGGAGCGCGGGCGCGACGGCGGCTTTCAGCTGCGCGAAGGCTGGAGCACCCAACTCACCGGATTGACCGAGCTGGAAGCGCAGGCGTTGTCGCTGGCCGGTGTGCCTAGTGCGGCGACCGATCTGGGCATGGGCAGCGCCTCGGCGTCGGCGCATCTGAAGATGCTGGCCGCATTGCCGGCGACCATGCGCGACGATGCGCAGCGGGTGAGCGCGCGACTACACTTCGATCCGATCGACTGGTATCGCCTCGCGACACCGCCGGAACACTTGCAGGCGGTGGCGGGCGCGGTGTGGCATCAGCGCATCGTTGCGATGCGTTATGAAAGCTGGAGCGGACCCAAAGACCGCGTGGTCAAGCCGCTGGGCCTGGTATTGAAGGCAGGCATCTGGTACATGGCCGCGTCAGTCGAAACAGCAGTCGAAGCCGCGACCGAGCCGCGCATCTACCGGCTATCGAACATCCAGAAGATCACGGTGCGTCAAAACACCTTTCGCTACCCGCGCAATTTCAATCTGGCGAATTTCTGGCAGACGGCGACGCAACGCTTCGAATCGGAAATATTTGAAGGCGAGGCGACCATACGCATCACCGCGCGTGGAATCAAGAAGCTGGCCGAGGTCAGCGCCGCGATGGGACAAGCCGCTGCCAAAAGCGCGACGCCGGATGCCAAGGACAAGAACTGGAGCGTGGCTGTGATCCCGATCGAGGCCGTCGAGCAGGCGGCGGGACAATTGATGAGCATAGGCGCGGAATTGCAGGTGCTGAAACCGCCGGCGTTGCGCGCGCACATCCGGGATTTGCTGCTCAGGTTGGCGACCTATTACCGCGATTGAAACTCAAGCACTGGTGCGGCCTACAGGCCTGAAATGCCTGAAAAGCCGCGCCAGTGCTTGAGTTTGATGTTGCGAACCCGATACGCCGATGCGGCCTCAATTCAACTCGTCATCCTTCCAGTACCTGATGCCCTTGACGGTCGCCTGCAATGCGAGGCCCGCCTTGGTGAACTGGTAGATATTGATGCCGTCGATCAGCGCTTCGCCGCCCACCGCTGCACCTTTGTCGCCAGCCTTGGCCGCGGCATCGGCATGGCCGCCAAACTCCCAGCCGCTGTTGACGAAGCGATCCAGGCTGCCGCGGTCGCGGAACACGAACACCGCACGAAAATCCTTCACGCCCATGCCGAGGCCGATGCCGGCTTCGCCCATTTTCATGTACGTGGTCTTGCCGGATTTATCGGTGACCACGCCATAGCCGCCGCCGAAGCTGGCGAAGATCACATTGACGTTGGCATTGCTGAACACGGCGTATCCCGGTGCGGCGGCGATTTCCGCGCGCGCGGCCGGCTTCACTTGGTACAGCTCCGCCAGTACTTCGTTCTTCATGTTTTGCACCGTCTGGCGCTTCTCCGCCGGATTGCTGCCGCTGGTGGTCGCGCAGCCGGCCAGCGCCAGCACGGCGATCATGACCAGCAGTTTTGCTTTCAACAAATCATTCATTTGCCAAACCCCTTTAACGAAAAATTGCATGGCTCCCTGAGTTCACTTTAGCGCAGGAAACGCCAGGAAACATATCGGTACAAACCCTGAAATGGCGTTTGATACCATCGAACGAATCTGTGATGAAAATATGTGAGGAATGTCTGACATGAACGTTGTTCTCAAATCACTTGCCGCCGCGCTGACTTCGCTGCTGTTGCTGATGGTTCCCGGCGCGCAAGCCCGCACCGACGCGGTGCCCTGGCCGCCTGTTATCGATGCTGCTGCAATGGAGCAGCTGATCGCCGCCGAAATGCGCGAGAAAAACATTCCGGGCTTAGCACTTGCGATCGTGCACAACGGCAAGCCGTTACTGGTGCGCGGTTTCGGCAAGGCCAACCTGGAGCACGATCTGCCAGTGACGGCAGATTCGATTTTCATGGTTGGCTCGATCAGCAAACCGATGCTGGCGGTAGGTGTGATGCTGCTGGGGGAGCAGGGCAAATTGTCGCTGGACGATCCGGTGTCCAAGCATATTCCGGGTACGCCGGAGACTTGGCGCGGCATCACGCTCAAACATCTGCTCAATCACACCTCCGGCATTCGCCGCGAATCGCCGGCTTTCGATGGCGACAAGGCGGTGCCGGATATTGACCTGATCAACGCGACCTTCGCCTCACCGCTGGATTTTCCGACAGGCACCAAGAGCCAGTACTGCAATATCTGCTATTTCACGCTGGCGGAAATCATCACCCGCGTCAGCGGCCAGCCGTGGCCACAGTTCATGGCCAGCCGCGTGTTCGCGCCGGCCGGCATGAGCGTCACGCGTACGACCACGACTTCTACGCTGATATCGCGCCGCGCCGCCTCGTACTCATGGCGCGACGGCACCTATACCAACGTGCGCGAATATGTCGCACTGCGGCCCAGTGGCGCATTCATCTCCAGCATCAATGACATGGTGAAGTGGGAAGCCGCGCTGTATGAAAATCGCATCCTGCCCGCTACCGCACTGGCCGCGATGGCAGTGCCGGGAAAGTTGAATGACGGCAGCGTGGCCCCGTTCCGCGGTCCCGGCACCGGATATGGTCTCGGCTGGGCAGTAGATACGGTCGAAGGCCAGACGCGCGTGTCACACGGTGGGGCGCTGGCGGGCTTTCGTGCCGAGCATGCCCGCTATCCGCAGAGCGGATTGGCGATTGTGGTGTTGACCAATGCCGCCGGCGGGCGGCCGGATCAGATTGAGCGCAAGGTGGCGAAGCTGTTGCGGGGGAAGTAATCCCCAAGCTGGCGCTTCTTCAGGACGAAATGGTTCGGGATCATGCTGCGACGTCTGTTGAAAATTGCCGCCGTCTTGGCGGCCTTCTTGTTTGTCATGCTTTTGCTCGTCATCTGGGCTATGGGGAAAGCAGACGAACCAATAGAGAAGCAGGCGAGGGAATTTTGTAGTGCCGTTTACTCCGGACAGCCGGCGCAGGAGGTCGCCAAGAAAGCCTCTGATTCTGGTGCCAAAGTCCACGCGATGGCGTATGGAATGATGATCAGGTTTCCCGGCGGTGCGGGCTACCATATCTGCAATGTTGAGACGGCTTCAGAGAAGGTTGTGAGTGCGAAATACGTCTTTATGTAGACTTTGAGCACGATAAGACACTGCACTCGATTATTCCGCTCGTTCGGCATCTTCTCACTTCAAACTCCAGTATCCATGCGCCCTTCCAGCCTTTTTCGCCCTGAAAGCCTCACCAGTGCTAGAGTTTCTTGTATCAATCCCGATAAATGACAACCCATACCCACATCACCGACATCGCCATCATCGGCGGTGGTGTCATCGGCTCGGCAACGGCGTATTTCCTTAAAGTGTTATCGCCGTCGTTGGCGGTGACTGTGATCGAACCCGATCCCACTTACGAATTCTGCTCGACGTTGCGCGCGTCGGGCGGTGCGCGGCATCTATTTTCCTGTCCGGAAAATATCGAGATGTCGAAATTCTCGGTCGACTTCATCAAGGCGTTTCCGAGAGGCATGGCAGTGGGTGATCGTGAAGCACCGGTCGATTGGGTCGAGGGCGGTTATCTGTTCATCGTGCCGCCCGAAGGCATGGGCCTGCTGGAATCGAACTACGCGATCCAGCGCGAGCACGATTGCGATGTGCATTTGCTGACGCCTGCCGAATTGAAGGCGCGTTTTCCGTCGATGTTTGTCGATGACCTGGCCGGTGGTGTGCTGTCGCCGCGCGATGGCTGGTGCGACCCGAATGGCTTGCTGCAAGGCTTCAAGCGCAAGGCGATCTCGATGGGCGTGGTGTACCTGAAAGATCGGGTGACCTCGTTCGCGCAGAGCGGTTCGTCGCTAGCGCATGCCGTCTTGCAATCGGGTGAAACCATTCGTGCAGATGCGTTCGTCAACGCCACCGGTGCGTGGGCGGGTGAAGTCTCGGCCCTGGCCGGTGTGCCGCTGCCGGTCTCACCGCAGCGGCGCTTCGAGCATTACTTCACCTGCGGCAACCCCATGGAAAAATTGCCGTACGTGAAAGACCTCGCACGCATGGCGTTCCGTTCCGAGGGCGTCGGCTTTTCCGGCGGACTGGTGAATGGCGATGAGCCGCGCGGTTTCAACTTCGATGTCGATCACGATTATTTCGAAAACGTGGTCTGGCCCGCGGCGGCGCATCGCTTTCCGCCGCTGGAGTCGGCCAAATGCCATCGCACCTGGTCGGGCCTTTACGAACTGTGCGAGCTCGATGGCAACCCGATAATCGGTGCCACTGGCATCGGCAATTTCTACGCGGTCGCAGGATTCTCCGGCCACGGCATGATGCACGCGCCCGCTGCTGGGCGCGGTATTGCCGAGCTGATCGTAAATGGGCGGTTCGGCACCATTGACCTCACGCGGCTGGGTTATGCGCGCGTGATCAGCGGGACGCCATATCGCGAGGCGGGGATTTTGTAGCGAACGGGTTATGCTGTGCGCCCATCCAATAGTCAAAGAGCAAAGAAAAGATATGACCGACAGTGCCGATACTTCTGCCGCAATCCAGGAGCCTCGTTTGTGGCGCGACGACGGCTGGACCGCGCGCGTGATCAAGAACGAGGACGATGACGGCTGGGCAGTGGAGATGACCAAGGATGGCGAACCGGAGCCGGCGCTGGTCGGGCCGTGGACCATGGGACGCGACAAGAAAAATCCCAAGCCGCTGGACGCCACCGCGTTTCACACGCTGGTAAAGACCGCCTACGAAGTTCGCCGGCGGCACGAGCAGCATTTGCACGCGACGCTGCACAAGAAGGTGGTCGTCACCAGCGGTGACGCGACCATCGTGGTGACGCTGGATATCGTGCCCGATGAAGATTCGCCTTATGCCACGCTGACCGCCCGCACTGCGCGCGATCGCGAGAGCCCGCCGCTGGCGGAAGTGCGCGTCGCGGCATCGTTCAAGCTCTCCGATGCGAGCGCGATTGCGTGGATAGAAGACGGATTTCGCCGACCGGATTGATGACGCTTTCCAACCTCGAACTAGACGGAATCAAAACGACAAACTCCAGCACTGGTGCGGGTTTCAAGGCATTTTTGGCTGAAAACCCGCTCCAGTGCTGGACTTTTTCATTCTGTACATCATCGTGACCACCGAAGACCTGAAGAAAATTTCATCGCTCACGCTGGAGCATTATCGGCAGCGCGCCATTTCCTTCCGCGAGGGCACGCGCGATCACGATGTATCGCAGAATGTGGCGACGCTGCTACGCCACATCGAAGCGCCGGCGCCATTCGCCATTCTCGACTTCGGCTGCGGTCCCGGGCGCGATTTGAAGACGTTTACCGCTCTTGGCCACATCGCCATCGGCCTCGACGGCGCGGCGGATTTTGTCGAGATGGCGCGTGCCGATAGCGGCTGCGAAGTCTGGCTGCAGGATTTCTGTGCGCTTGACCTGCCGGTCGAGCGCTTCGATGGCATCTTCGCCAATGCGAGCCTGTTTCATGTGCCCAGCCGTGAACTGCCGCGTGTGCTGGGCGAATTGCATGCGACGTTGAAACCCGGTGGCGTACTGTTCAGTTCCAACCCGCGTGGCGACAACCGTGAGGGCTGGAACAACGGGCGCTACGGCGTGCATCACGATCTGCCTTCATGGCAACGATATCTGACCGACGCCGGTTTTATCGAACTCACGCACTATTACCGGCCCGAGGGACTGCCGCGCGAACAGCAGCCCTGGCTGGCCGGTGCGTGGCGCAAGCCGGCGGGTGGCAATCGTCAATAGCATGCCTGCATTTTGTCGCAGCCCGCTTTGCTCGGCTGTTGGCGCGACCGGCGATACTTGCGTTCCCTCATGGCAGGGCGGTGTATTCGAATCGCACCCTGACTTTCCGTCCGGCGGCATTTGCCGGATACTGTCGCGTTGTCGTCCACTTTTACCGATGAGGTTTTTAATGATCCCGCTTCGTCCCCTCAAGCTGTTTCCGCTATTGCCACTCACCGCCGCGCTGCTGGTCATCTCCGCCGCACATGCGCAGGAAGCGGTGGTCCCGCCCCCCGCCGCACTGGTGATGGAAAACGTCCCGCCGGTGCCGGCCAGCGTGGCCGCGCAGGTCGCCAAGTACAACGAATTCAAGCCGACTGGATTTTCCGGCTGGCATCCGACCAAGCTGGAAATGCTGATCTCGCGCCGGCACAAGAACACGCCGCAGATGTATCGGCTGGCCAAGCCGGGTGGTGAGCTTGAACTGCTGACCGATTATCCCGAGCCGGTACGCGGTGCGAGCTACGAGCCCACTGCCGGCAAGTACATCGTGTTCGCCAAGGACAGCGGTGGCAACGAGGTGTTCCGCGGCTATAGACGCGATGTCGCCGGCGGCGAAGCCGTGCCGATCACGCCGGACAATCAGCGCGCGCAGGGCATGGCGTGGTCCGATAGCGGCAAGCAAGTCGTCTACGCCACCGTGCCGGTGGGCCGCCAGGGTTCAGCAGACACGATCAAGTCCACGCTCTACATTGCCGATCCATTGAAGCCCGAAACGCCGAAGAAACTGGCCGAGCTGGATGGGGGTGGCTGGTTCGGCTTCAAGTTCTCGCCGGACGAGAAGCAGCTGGGCTACATGGAATATGTCTCGGCCAATGAAAGCTATATCTGGCTGATGGATATCGCTACCGGCAAAGCGCGCCGCCTGACCGAGAAAAACGGCAATGAGGCGGTCGCTTACGGCGGCGTCGATTTCAGCCGCGATGGCAAGGGCATCTATACGTCCACCGATCGCGGTTCCGAATTCCAGCGCCTGACCTATATCGATATCGCCACCGGCAAACACACCACGCTTGCGGCCGATATCAACTGGAGCGTGACGTCGATCGATGTATCGGATAACGGCAAGCTGCTCGCCTTCATCACCAACGAAGACGGCAACAGTGTCTTGCGCCTGATGAGCCTGCCGGATCACAAGATACTGCCCACGCCCAAGCTGCCGTACGGCACCATCGGCGGCGTGCAATGGCACAAGGACAGCATCAACCTGGCGATGTCGATCACCTCGGCCACCAGCCCGTCGGAAGCTTACTCGGTCAATATCAAGACCAACCAGGTCACACGCTGGACCACGCACGAGAAAATGGAAGTCGATGCCAGCAAATTTGTCGAGCCGGAACTGGTGCGCTGGAAATCGTTCGACGGCCGCATGATCTCGGGCTTCCTCTATCGCGCGAACGCCGCGAAATTCCCCGGCAAGCGTCCGGTGCTGGTGAATATTCACGGCGGTCCGGAAGGCCAGGCACGTCCCGGCTTTAACGGCCGCAACAACTACTTCACCGACGAAATGGGCATCAGCATCATCCTGCCGAATGTGCGCGGCTCGGATGGCTACGGCAAGTCGTTCCTCAAGCTCGACAACGGCAAGCTGCGTGAAGATTCGGTGAAGGATATCGGCGCATTGTTCGACTGGATCGCCACGCAGCCGGATCTCGATGCGTCGCGCATCGCCGTCACCGGCGGCAGCTACGGCGGTTATATGTCGCTGGCAGTATCGACGCTGTATCCGGATCGCATCGCCGCAGCCATCGATGTGGTCGGTATCTCCAACTTCGTCACCTTCCTCGAGAAGACCGAAAGCTATCGCCGCGACCTGCGCCGCGTGGAATATGGCGACGAGCGCGATCCGGATATGCGCAAGTGGATGGAAGAGATCGCGCCGCTGAATCGCGCCAACCGCATCAAGAAGCCGCTGTTCGTGGTGCAGGGCAAGAACGATCCGCGCGTGCCGTATCAGGAGGCCGACCAGATCGTTGCCACGGTGAAGAAGAACGGCACGCCGGTCTGGTACATGACCGCGATGGACGAAGGTCATGGCTTCGCCAAGAAGGCAAATTCGGACTATCAGTTCTATTCGACGATTACGTTTTTGAACCGGTATTTGCTGGGGAAGTAGACAGGGAACCAATTTCGCATAGTCGTCCTGATCGTAGGGTGGACTTGTCCGCCGCCTTTCCCATGAAGCGACGGGCAGGTTCGCTCTCCGATTTGCGACAAGCGGTCTTTCCCAAAGTCGTCAGGGATAAAAGGCCAAACTCCAGCACTGGAGCGGCTTTCCGAGCATTTCTGCTTCGAAAGCCGCTCCAGTGCTGGAGTTTTAACTCTGCTCCCTAGCAGCCGTCGCCCTTGGCGCCCTTCAGCACGGCGACGATCGCCATCGAATGTCCGTGCCCCAGATCGAAGTCTTCCTTTAGCCACTTGATGATCTCGCCGGCTTTCACCTCGGGTTTCAACACGCCGTCTTTCAGGTATCCCTTTTTCGCGGCGAGCTTCTTGAAGTCGGCGGCGCTCTTGCCGGTCTTGGCCTGGATGTTGTCCAGATAAGCTTGGAAAGTCACGGCTGTTCCTTTCGTTTCACTGAGAGTTCGTTTTACGGGCAAGACAATCAAGATAGACGGCTGCATCGGGCGCCGACCGTTGGCGCTGCGCCTGCCAGATCATTTCGCCCAGGCAATCCATCATCTCGTGCTCGGCGTCGAGGACATTGCCGTGTTTCTCGCTGAGCGAGTGGTGATATGCGCGTGTCCCGTTAGGCTGGTCAATCGAGATCTGTTCGCGGATCGCAATGTGCATGGACAGATGCAGGAAGGGATTGGTCTCGCCGAATTCGGGCGGGTAATCGCGATCGCGGAATTTTTCCAGATAGCGGTCGCGGTCGGCCAGCATATCGTGATATTCCGGATGTTGCGCAACGGCTTCCGCCGCCATCGCCTCCATCGCCGTCAGCGGCTCGCTCGCGCGGAACTTGCGCCACGATTCGAACAGGAAATCGCGCACCTCGTCGCGCGAAGGATTAAACATTTCGGGTCACGTGCGAAAAACTATTCGACATGGTTCGTCTTGTCCTTGTAGCCGCAGATATCGAACACCGGACAGGCACCGCATTTCGGTTTGCGCGCCACGCAGGTGTAGCGGCCGTGCAGGATCAGCCAATGATGCGCGTGCAGGCCGAATTCCTGGGGTACCACTTTCAACAGTTTCTGTTCCACCGCCACCACGTCCTTGCCGGGAGCGAGGCCCATGCGGTTGCTGATGCGGAAGATATGCGTGTCCACCGCCATGGTTGGTTCACCGAAGGCGATATTGAGCACCACGTTGGCGGTCTTGCGGCCTACGCCTGGCAGCGCTTGCAACGCCTCGCGCGAATGCGGGACTTTGCCGCCGTGCAGTTCAATTAGCTGTTTGCAGGTGGCAATGACGTTCTTCGCCTTGGTGCGGTACAGGCCGATGGTTTGAATATAGGGAATCAGATTCTCCTCGCCCAGCTTCGCGATTTTCTGCGGCGTATTGGCGACGGGAAACAATTTTTTGGTGGCGACATTGACGCTCTTGTCGGTCGCCTGCGCGGACAGAATCACGGCAATCAGCAATTCGAACGGCGTCGAATATTCGAGGTCCGATTTCGGGTGTGGGTCGATTTCCTGCAGGCGGCGAAAAAATTCATGCCGCTGTTCAGGTTTCATGAGGCGCGCTTCGGCCATCAAGGCTCTCCAGGCAAATTGGTCAGCACCGCACGTTCCCGCTCGGCCAGCAGCGCCTCGCGTTCGCGCTGGTCACGGTCGAGACGGAATTGATGAAAGCGATAGCGCTCGCGGGCGACATCTTTGTCCATCATCACCGGATATTCGGCACTCTCGACCATGGTGATGCAATCAACCGGACAGGGCGGAATGCAAAGTTCGCAGCCGGTGCAGAGCGAGGCGATGACCGTGTGCATGAATTTGTTGGCGCCGATGATGGCATCGGTCGGGCAGGGTTTCAGGCATTTCGCGCAGCCGATGCAGGTTTCCTCGTCGATCACCGCGATGCGATACGGCAAATGCTGCCCGCAAGACGCATCCAACGGCAGCAACGGTTTCGACAACAGTTGCGCCAGCGCGGCGACGCCGGCATCACCGCCCGGCGGGCAGCGATTGATCTCGGCCGCGCCGGCGGCGATGGCCTCTGCATAGGGCATACAGCCGTCGTAGCCACACTGGGTGCATTGCGTCTGCGGCAGCAGGGCATCGATCTTAATGGCGAGCGCGTTCATGTCAGCACGAAAACAACATGGCATCGAGATCGCGCCACGGACGGTTCAATTGCTTCGCCACGGCCTGATGCAGCACCTGCCCGCCGTGGATTTGAAGGCCCGCCGCCAGGCCATCGTCGTCGCGCAGCGCCTGCATCAGTCCTTTCTTTGCTATCGCCAGCACATGCGGCAAGGCGGCGCGGGAGAGCGCGATGCTGGCCGAACGCGGTACGGCGGCGGGCATGTTGGCGACGCAATAGTGCGTGACGCCTGCCTCGATATAGGTGGGCGCGGAGTGGTAGGTGGCATGCGATGTTTCAGAAACGCCGCCGCCGTCTATGCAGATTTCCATCATCACCGCGCCTGCGCCACCCGTGGCGCTGATCGCGGCGATGTCAGCGCGGCTCAGCAGTTTCGGCGTGGCGCTGCCCGGCACATTGACGGCGCCGATCACCACATCGGCATGCTTGGCTGCTTCGGCGACATTGTTGTTGCCGATGGCGACAGTGCGCGCGCTGGAGCCCAGCTTGTGCGCGAGCGCTGCCAGCCGCGGGCCGTGGCGCGAGATCACGGTTACATCCGCGCCGAGCGCAATCGCCGTCTTCGCCGCCGCTGCTCCTGCGCTGCCCGCGCCGAGAATGACGATGCGCGCATCGCTCAGTGCCACACCGCGGCCGCCATTCGAGGTCATCAACAGCGTCGCCGCAATCGGAATGGACAGCTCGCCGGCAATTACCGACATGGGCGCGAGGATGGCGAGGCGCTTGGAGGTATCTTCGACCGTTTCGAACGCGAAGCCGGTGACGCGGCGCGCCAGCAGTTCATGTGCCATGAACGGATCGGCACCCAGATGCAAAAAGCAGAACAGCATGCTGCCGGGATTGAGCCGATGCCACTCATTGGTCTGGATTTCCTTGACCTTCACCACCAGGTCGGCATCGAAGGCCTTGTCCGCGCTGTCCACCAGCGTGGCGCCGTGCTCAGCATAGTGAGCATCGGCAAAACCGGCGTTCGCACCTGCGCCGGCCTCGATCCGTACACTGTGACCAGCCGCCACCAGATCGCCAATCGCTTCCGGCGTCAGCGCGACACGCCGCTCGCCATCTTTGATCTCACGCGGCAGACCGATGATCATCGTGGCTGCTTCCGGATCACCTAGCCGATAGCCCGCACGGCATCGCGGATCAGGTCCGGGCCGCGATAGATAAAGCCGGTGTAAATCTGCACCAGCGAAGCGCCGGCATTCATCTTGGCTTTTGCATCCGCACCGGAGAGAATGCCGCCGACGCCGATCACCGGGATATTGCCCTTGAGTGCCTTCACCAATTCGCGCAACACCTCGGTGGATGGTGAAAACAAGGGCTTGCCGGAAAGTCCGCCGGTTTCCTTCGCCAGCGGGTGATCGCGCACCGCATCGCGCGCGATGGTGGTGTTGGTGGCGATCATGCCTTCAAAGCCGTTTTCCAGCGTGAGCGCGGCGATTTCGCGGATCGATTTCAGGTCCAGGTCCGGCGCAATCTTCAATACCAGTGGCACCTGTTTCTTGTGTTTCTTTGCCAGTTTCACCTGCTCGGCCTTGAGTGTGGACAGCAGCTTGTCCAGTTGTGCGGCGGCTTGCAGATCGCGCAGGCCCTTGGTGTTGGGCGAGGAGATATTGACCGTGACATAGCTCGCGTGTGGATAGACACCCTTCAGGCAGGTCACGTAATCGTCGACGGCGTTGTCGATCGGTGTGTCGAAATTCTTGCCGATATTGAGGCCCAGCACGCCGCGATACTTTGCCTTCTGCACATTGGCGAGAAAAGCATCCAGTCCGCCGTTGTTGAAGCCGAGGCGATTGATCAGCGCTTCTTCTTCCTTCAGCCGGAACATGCGCGGCTTCGGGTTGCCGGGTTGCGCGCGCGGGGTCACCGTGCCGACTTCGATGAAACCGAAACCCAGTGCCGCCAGTGCGTCGATGTATTCACCGTTCTTGTCCAGGCCGGCGGCCAGGCCGACCGGATTGTCGAAAGCTAGCCCCAATACCTTGCGCGGAGCCGGCAGCGGACAACCGAGCAAACCGGACAAGCCGAAGCGCTGCATTTTGGCGAGTGATTTCAACGCGAGATGATGGGCAACCTCGGGATCCAGGGCGAAAAGTGCCGAGCGGGCGATCGGGTAGAGCACGTTTTTATACCGTCGAAGGGGATGAGGGTGTCGTCGGTCGCCATTGTAGCTTGCTGACCTGTCGTGAATAGGGGATGCCCCCGTTGCCGCATTTGTTAATTTGTGTCAGTGTCTTGGAAAATACATATTCAAAAGCAGACAATAAAAAAGCAACACCGCACACATCCCTTCGATGAATGATCTCCAGCGCCAATTGCATCCGCATCCTGCCTTGTCCGCCTCGCCGGCGGTAGTGGTGGATGAATTTGGCGCCGACACCGCCGCAGCGGAGCGCGTGCGCGCACAACAGGCTGCCCTGCTGGAAATCATGAAAGGGCGGGTGCTGATGAAGGATCTGTCGCAGGGCTTTCCGCTATTGACTGAAGTTGCCGCTCGTACGCTGGCCGTGGCGCGTGTGTCGGTGTGGCACTTGAGCGACGACCGCAGCGGACTGGAGCTGTGCGACCTTTACGATGCCATCGATCGTAGTCACGCCGAAGGGGCGCGGCTGGAAGCCGATCGGTATCCTGCCTATTTCGCCGCCTTGATGAATCATCGTGTGATTACCGCCAGCGATGCGCAGCGCGATCCGAGCACACGCGAATTCAAGGACGACTATCTTGTGCCGCTGCGCATTCAGTCGATGCTCGATGCCGCGATCTGGTATGACGGTCAGACGCAAGGCGTGGTCTGCGTCGAGTCGGTCGGCGAGCGTCGCGAATGGACGCCGGATGAACAGATGTTCGCCGGATCGATTGCCGATCTGGTGGTGCTGGCGCTGGAAAACGATCGCTGGCGCAAAACGCAGAACCAGTTATCCAACTCCGAACAGCGCTTTTCGCAGGTATTTCGCCTCAGTCCCGACTGGATGGTGATTGCTCGACTCGCCGATGGGGTCGTGCTCGAAGTCAACGACAGTTTTGAACTGCAATCCGGCTATCGTGCCGAGGAAGTGGTCGGACGCACCACCCGCGATATCGGCTTGTGGGTGGTGCCTGAGCAGCGAGAACTGTTTTACCAGCGCAGCCGCGCCGAAGGATGCGTACGCGGCATCGAGGCCGATCTGCGGCTGAAGTCGGGTGAGGTTCGTACCTTTCAGATCTCCTGCGAGCGCATTGTGATCGACGGCGAGGCCTGCCTGATCTCGGTTAACCGCGATATCACCAGCAGCAAGCGTCAGCAGCGCATGGTGTTCGATATCGCGCAAGGCGTGGCTGCGGCCACTGGCGAATCGTTTTTCCGTTCGCTGGTGGAGCGCCTGTTGCTGGCACTCGATGCCGACATGGCGTTTATCGGCGAAGTGTCGGGCGAGGTGGGGGACCAGATCCGGACCATTGCAGTGCAAAAGCGTGACGGCCCGGGTGCGCCCTTTGCCTATGATCTTGACGGCTCGCCATGCGAAACCATTCTGGGCCAGGGTGTGTGCGCGTATCCACGCGGCGTGGCCGAGCTGTTTCCTCGCGACAAGGCGCTGGCTGACAAAGGCATTCAGGGCTACGTCGGTGCGCCGCTGGTCGATTCCACTGGCTGCGCGCTGGGGTTGATCGCGGTGCTGTTCCAACGCCCGCTTGAGCAAAGCGAGCTCGCGGTGCAGTTGCTGCGCATCTTCGCCACCCGCGCCTCCGCTGAATTGGAGCGCCGCCGCCAGCATGAGGAACTGGAATACCGTGCCACGCACGACATGCTGACGCAACTGAAAAATCGCGCTGCGCTGGATCGCCGTATCGAATTCTCCATTGCCGACGGCAGCGCCGGCAATCTGGGGGCGTTGCTGCTTATTGATCTGGACCGCTTCAAAGAAATCAACGACACGCTGGGTCACGCGGTCGGCGATTCCCTGCTGATAAGGATCGCCAGGCGTCTGAAGGCGGAGAACTCGACGGGCGATATCCACGGTGAAGTGGCGCGCCTGGGCGGCGACGAATTCGCCATCTGGCTGACCGATATCGACGCACCGCATATCGCCGACCTGGTGGCAACGCGTGCGCTGGCGGCGATTACCGCGCCGTTCGATATCGACGGCGTGCGCCTGGAGGTCGGCGCCAGTATCGGCATCGCACTGCATCCGGCGCACGGCAAGAGCGCCTCGGAGCTGATGCGCTGCGCGGATATCGCCATGTACGTGGCCAAGCGCAAAGGTTCCGGCTATACGCGTTATGAAGCCAGCCAGGATTCGTATTCGCCCAAGCGCCTTTCACTGATGGGTGAGCTGGGCGATGCGGTGCGCGCGGGTCAGCTTGAACTGAACTACCAGCCGCAAATGGATTTGCGAACCGGCGAAGCATCAGGCTTTGAAGCGCTGGTGCGCTGGCGCCATCCGGTGCGCGGCATGGTTTCACCCGGCGAATTCATTCCGCTGGCGGAACTGACCGATGTGATCCGGCCGCTGACCCTGTGGGTGCTGGACGAAGCACTGCGGCAGTTGGCGGATTGGTCGCGCCAGGGCCGGAACGTTACGATAGCGGTGAATCTTTCCGCGCGGCACCTGATGGACGACTCCTGTCCGCATCAGGTCCGCCGCCTGCTGGAAAAACATGGCGTCGATCCCGCATTGCTGGAGCTGGAAATCACCGAGAGTGCCATCATCACCGACCCGACACGCGCCACCGCGACGCTCAAACACATTCACGATATGGGCGTGAAAATCGCCATCGACGATTTCGGCACCGGCTATTCCTCGCTGTCTCATCTGCGGCGCATGCCGTTGCACGCGCTGAAGATTGATGTTTCGTTCGTTACGCACATGCTGCAGAACGAGCAGGACGCGGTCATCGTCGAATCGACCATCGGGCTCGCGCACAACTTGGGCCTTACCGTGGTGGCGGAAGGCATTGAAGACGAAGCGACACTGGCACGGCTGCGCGAACTGGGTTGCGAACAAGGGCAGGGCTACTACATCTCGCGGCCGATGAATGGCGCCGCTGCCTCCGACTGGCTGCAAGCGAGGGCGGCAAATTCAAACGGGGCAATGGCCTGAAACCCAGCACTGGTGCGGCTTTCGGGGCACATGCCTCTGGAAGCCGCACCAGTGCTGGGTTTCAGGCTGGCATGCTTGTTGAACCGAGAGCTTGCCGGGCGGTGTCAAAATAGTCCAATCCGAATTCACAGGAACACTCATGCCGAACGTCGTATCGCCACAGCAAGTCGCCGCATCGCTAAACGAATACTGGTCGCCGCGCGTGGTCGGTGAAGTCGATGACGCTTACATCAAGGTCGCCAAGGTCAAGGGTACGCTGGCCTGGCACAGCCACGAGCACGAAGACGAAATGTTCCTGGTGCTGAAAGGCCGGCTGGTGATCGAAATGGAAGATCGCATAGTCGAACTGGGCGAGGGCGAGATGTTCGTGGTGCCGAAAGGCGTGCGCCACAATCCGGTCGCGGATGACGAGTGCCAGCTGATGTTGATTGAACGCAAATCCACGCTGCACACCGGAGATGTGGTGACCGAGAAAACGCGGTCAATGGCGGAGCAGCTGCGGCCGGTGTGAGATGACGAATCTCGCCACCTTCCGACGCAGGGCGTTGCACGGCGACTTTGATGTCGAGCACATTTTGCGCGCGGCGAAAACCCGAACAGAAGGGCTCGCGGAGCTTCTGCGCAAGCTCATCACCGAGTGCGACTGGACCGATGGCCGTGAATTTGCCGACGGCAGCATCGAGATTCCATTTCGCAAATGGGCCATCGTTGGCGCGACCTACTGCGAATCCGGCTGTTCAGGACTGGTCACCCTGGTGCAGCAAGAGAAAAGTTATCTGACTTTTGCGCTGGCCATGCTGGAAGAGGTCAAAAGCGACGAAGCGGTTTCATCGATGCTGAAGTTAGCCGGTGCGCTGCTTGACGATCCCGGCCGCGATGTGGAAACGTCTACGGCCATTGCACAGTCGTTCAACCTGCTGTTTATCAGGTCAAACCTGGTGGCATCCACTGAGGATGCGCGGCGTATTCGTGCGTTCCTGCACGCGCTGATTTCCTCGACAACGGACGATACCGCCAGAACGATGGCTGTATATGCGTTGCGACCGGTAGGAGATGAGACTTCGGTTGCGCTGCTGCAGGCGATGGCGCCGCTCGAAGACCCGTGCACCGATGCGCCGGGAAAAGTAGTCCGCGAAATCAGGAAAAGAATGCGATCGCAGGCGGCCTGAGCATTTATTTATCAGGTCGATTCCTGAATCGCACCGTCGCGAGCCAGCCATCCCTTGTAACGCACGACAAATCCCGTCAGTGGCATGGCCGCTTCGACGAAGTAATGAAATCGCCCGTCGGCTTCATGCTCGCGTGCAATCACCCGCGGCCACAACCACGTTGGCAGCGGCACGCCAAACACCGCCCAGCGCACCGGAATCATTTCCAGACCGTGCGGCCCCGTTTCCAGAATGAAGCGAATGCCAATCAGGCCGAACGACTCCTGCAGCCAGATGCCGTTCTTCGACAGCCGGCTGGAGAATCGGTGACCGCCGAAATCGCGCGTCCAGGTTTCCACGCCATCGCGGATGTCGAAATTCACGCTGACTGCAATATCGTCCATGGCCGGTGGAAATCGCATTGCGGCGCCGACGATTCGCGACAGCAATCCGTTGCCGCGCTCGACCGAACCCTGGCCACGATAGACCACTGAAGATTCATGGCCGTGCAATTCGCGCACGGCAGCCGGCAGCGCATTGAAACGCTCGCCCAGTACGGATTGATACAGCGACGCCATTGCTTTATCGCCGCCGCGGATTCCTACTTCGACGGTTCCAGCCGCATCCAGCTACCGCGCACCAGCCCCTCGATCGGCTGGAAGTCGGTCTTGTAGCTCATCTTGCGGCTTTCTTCGATCCAGTAGCCGAGATAGATATACGGCAGCTTGCGGCGCTTTGCTTCGGCGATCTGCCACAGGATGCTGTAAGTGCCCAGCGATTGTCCGGTGCGTTCGGGATCGAAGAAGGTATAGACCGATGACAGGCCATCGGCCAGTTCATCCATGATGCTGACCATGTGCAGATGCCCCTGTTCGCGAAACTCGACCAGCCGCGTGTGCACGTTGCTCTGCAGCAGGAAATGCGAATACTGTTCGCGGCTGTCGTGGTCCATGCCGCCGCCGGGATGGCGCTGCGATTGATAGCGGCGATAGAGTGCGTAATGCTCGTGCGAGAACTTGAGATCCATCACCCGCGAGGTCAGGTGTGCGTTGCGTTTTTGCGTGCGGCGCTGCGTGCGGTTGGGCTGGAATTCATCCGCCAGCACGCGCACTGGCGTGCATGCACGGCAGTGATCGCAATAAGGACGATAGGTAAATGCGCCGCTACGGCGAAAGCCGGAGGCGACCAGATGGCTGTAGGTCTGCGAATCGATCAGGTAGCTGGGGGTGGCGACTTGGGAGCGCGCCAGCCGGCCGGGCAGGTAGCTGCACGGGTACGGCGCCGTGGCATAGAACTGCAGATTGGCAAACGGCAGATCGTTAAGCTTCGACATGCTCCGTGGACCAGTGGGAAGTCGGTGGGGACAGCTGATCCCAGTTTATCAATTCTTTCAGGCGGAGCACAAAATCGGCCCGCGCGATGGGCCGTGCACCGAAGCGCGCCAGATGGCGCGTCTCCTGCTGGCAGTCGATCAATTCGAAACCATCGCGTTTGAGTTTGTCCACCAAGGCGACTAGCGCAACCTTTGACGCGTCGGTGGCGCGGGCAAACATCGATTCGCCATAGAACATGCGGCCCAAGGCGATGCCGTACAGGCCGCCGACCAACTCTTCGCCGTTTTCGCCGGCTATCCAGCTTTCCACGCTGTGCGCCACGCCGAGCTTGTGCAACCGGCCATAAGCCTCCTGCATTTCCGGCACGATCCAGGTGCCGCCACCGGGTTCGCGCGGCGCGGCACAGCCCTTGATGACATCGCCAAAAGCAGTATCGAAGCGTACGGTGTACTTGCCGCTGCGCACGGTTTTCGCCAGCGATTTCGAGACTTTGAATTCTTCAGGAAACAACACCATGCGCGGGTCGGGCGACCACCACAGAATCGGCTGGTCGTCGGAGAACCACGGAAAGATGCCGCGCGAATAGGCCGCGACAATGGTGGCGGGGTCGAGATTGCCGCCGGCACAGATCAGTCCATTGGGTTCGCGCAGGGCGAGTTTGGTATCGGGGAAGTCGGTGGGAGTTTGCAGCCAGGGGATCATGCGTCAGCACTGCGCCGTTTGCATCGAATACGCCGCGAGATCGAGCAGTTTGGTGGTTCCTGTCACCACGTCCTTTGCCTTGTCGCCCATTTCCATCGTCAGCTTGAAATCGTATTTCTGGAAAAACTCGTTGAATTTTTCCGAGCCCAATGTGCCGATGGCGTAAAGCTCATCGGTCTTCTTGTCGTGTTCCAGCAGGATAGCGGCCAGCGGCTGCGGCGCAGGGCCGCTGACGACTTTGGCGCCGGCAAACGGATCGTAAACGCTCTTGTCGGCGCAGCAGGTGATGACTTTGCCGCGCGAGTTCGTTGGGCCGGCACCGGCACGAAAGCCGATGAAGCTCACCTGCCTGGTCGGATACGCAAGCTTGTGCGCGCAAATGGCCGAGTAGGCGACGATAGATTTTCCGCTGCCAACGCCACCCGGCCAGTCATAGGGATTGCCGGCCTCGGTGGCGAGCGCGACTTTATCGGTCAGCGCGCGGTCGAGGTTCAACAGGAAGCAGGGCGTCGACTCGTAGGGATAGTTGAAGACGTAGTTGTGATTGGCCTTGAGCGATTTTGCCTTGATCGCTTTGCCGTCCTGATCGACCAGCTTGACGCGGCTGTGGCTGCGTGCGGCCAATGGCGTGTTGGATTTCGCCACCGGTTTCGGCGGCGCGTTTTTTGGATCTGCAGCGTGGACAGCAGCGGTCATGCATCCGGCCGAACCGGCGGCTCCGGCAACACAGATTTCGATGAACTTGCGGCGCTCAATGGTCATGACTGAAAGCCTCGGTGATCGTTCGATATTTTTACCATCATCGAACGATAGCAGAAGCCAGGCGGCAAAATCCAAAGCAGAAAAAGCCGGCCGCCGCGATTCAGCGTGCGGCTGGATTGGCGTACAGAGCCTTGTACAGGGTGGGCAGGACGAACATCGTCAGCAGCGTGGCGGAGACCAGGCCACCGATCACCACCACGGCGAGCGGACGCTGCGTTTCTGCGCCGATGGCATGGGACAGCGCCATCGGTAGCAAGCCCAGCATGGCCAGCAGCGAAGTCATCAACACGGTTCGCATCCGCACGATGGAGCCTTCCATGACCACCTGGTCGATAGGCAGTCCCGTCGCGCGCAGCTGATTGAAGTAAGTCACCATGACCACGCCGTTGAGTACCGCCTGGCCGAACAATGCAATGAATCCGATCGCGGCGGATACCGAGAGCGGGATGCCCAGCACCAACAGGGCAACGATGCCGCCAATCAGGGCAAATGGAATATTGGCGATGATGAGGGTGGCGCTTTTCACCGACTGAAACGCATCGAACAACAGGATGAAAATCAGGAAGATCGACAATGGCACGATCCAGCCCAGCCGCTTCATGGCGCGCTCCTGGTTTTCGAATTCGCCGGACCAGGTCACCTCTTCGCCGTTGGCAAGCGCGTCCTGCTCCTGAACGCGCGCCTGCATGTCGCGCACCACGCTGCCCATGTCACGCCCACGGATGAAGACGCCTATGGAAACCACGCGGCGGCCATTCTCGCGCGCAATGTTCATGGCTCCCGACATCGATTTGAAATGAGCCAGCTCGGCGAGAGGAACCTGCGCGCCGTTGGGTGCGGCAACCAGCAGGTTGGGCAGGTTCGGCAGCGCTCGCTCGGCCTCCTTGAGCCTGACCACCACACTGAAATGCCGCTCGCCTTCCCAAAGCTCGGACGTGGCCTTTCCTGCCAACCCGGTCTCGATCAAATCCTGTATGTCGCCGACGTTGATGCCGTAGCGGGCGGCAGCGGCACGGTCGATATCGACTACATACTGTGGCAGTGTGCCATCGCGATCGACAAATGCACGCACCACGCCCGGCACGTCCTGAATCCGCCCAAGAATCCGTTTGGCATGCCCGTTGAGGCGATCCAGATCGTCGCCGCGGACCTTGATCACGATCTGGCCGTCGATTTGCGAGATCGATTCAAGCACATTGTCGCGGATCGGCTGGGAAAACGAAGGCTCGACGCCCGGCAACGTGGAGACTGCCTCGTCCATCGCCTTGATGAGCGATTCCTTGGTTTGGCCGGAACGCCACTCACCTTCAGGTGCGAGCTCGACATAGAATTCGGCGCTGCTGAATATTTTGGGATCGGTGCCGTCGTCGGGGCGCCCGACTTTCGAAATGGCGGTACGCACTTCCGGGACGGATTTCAATTTCTGCCGAATCAGCCGCGCCTGTTCCTGGGCCTCTGCCGGCGAGACCGAAGGTGGCAGAAAGACGTTCACCCAGATCGAGCCTTCGTTGAGCTCGGGCAGGAACTCGCTGCCCAGTTGTGTACCGGCGGCAAGGCTCAGCGCCAGGCCGGTCACTGCCATGCCGATGATTTTGCCGGGCCGGGCAATGGCCCAGCGCAGGGCGGGCTCGTACCAGGACTTGAGGGCGGCAACAATCCGGTTGTCTTCGTGGGCCAGGTTTTTCCGCAGCAGCAGGTAGGACAACAGCGGCACCAGTGTCAATGACAGGATCAGCGAGCCAATCAGGGCCGAGGTGACGGTCCATGCCATCGGCGAAAAGATGCGCCCCTCGTGGCGTTGCAGCGTGAAGATCGGGATGTGGGCAGCGATGATGATGATCATCGAAAACAGCGTCGGCCGCCCGACTTCGATGGTGGCGGCCAGAACGGCCTCGCGGCGCGTATCCGCATCGCGAATACCGGCTTCCTTCAGTTCGGCCAGCTTTCTGACGATGCTTTCGACCACGATCACGGCGCCATCCACGATGATGCCGAAATCCATGGCGCCCAGCGACAGCAGATTGGCCGGAATGCCGACCACGGTCAGACCGCAGAAAGTCGCCAGCAGGGCCAGCGGGATGATGACCGCCACGATCAGCGCCGCGCGCAGATTGCCGAGAAACACGAACAGGATCAGGGTCACCAGCATCGCGCCTTCGACCAGGTTCGAAAATACCGTTTTCAGTGTCTTGCCGATCAACCACGAGCGATCGTAGTAGGGCACGATCGCAACCCCCTTCGGCAAAACGCTGGCGTTGAGATAAGCGATTTTTTCCTTGATGCCGGCCAGCACTTGCGACGGGTTCTCGCCTTTGCGCATCACGACGATGCCATTAACGATGTCGTCGGCCTCGTCCTGTCCGACAAGCCCTTGCGGCGCGGACCCGGTGACGCGCACCTGAGCCACGTCCCGCACCAGTACCGGCGTGCCCTTGTTTTCGGCGACGACGACCTGCGCGATATCGGCAGAGCTGCGGAAGCTGCCGAGGCTTCTCACCAGATATTGCTGGCGACCTTGCGTGACGGCACCGCCGCCCGCGTTGGCATTGGCTCGTTGCAGGGCATTGAACAACTGGGCGAGCGTCAGCTTGTAGTCGCGCAGCTTGGCGAGATCGGGATTGATTTCGTATTGCATGATGGTGCCGCCCATGGTCACCAGATCGGCTACCCCTTGTACCTGGCGCAGCTGCTTCTCGACGACCCAGTCCTGCAGGGTGCGCAGCTCCTGCGCGCTGTGGCCGTCGCCGCGCAGGCGAAAGCGGAAAATTTCGCCGATGGCGGTCGAAAGAGGGGCCAGGGTCGGCTCCACACCCGGCGGAAGGTCGATTCCGCGCAGGCGTTCCAGCACCTGCGCGCGAACAATCTGGTCTGTCGGCTTTTCGTTGAACGTGAGGATGATGTACGAAAGGCCGAACTGGGTGTGCGAAAACATGCGGACCATGTTGGGTGTCGAGGACAACGCGGTCTCGATCGGGATGGTGACCTGCCTTTCCACCTCCTCGGCGGCACGCCCGGGGTGGAGTGCAATCACATTGACCTGCGTGTCCGACACGTCCGGAAAGGCTTCCACCGGCAGGTTGATGAACGCCAGCATGCCAGCGGCGATGAAAATGATTGCGCCAAGCAAAATGAACAGCGGCTGCCGGAGCGAATAGTCTATGAGTGCTCGCATGATCGGCGGCTATTTGGCCGAAGCCGGGCTTTTGCTGCTTACGCCTGTTTCGGTCACGGCAGTCTTTACACCCGCCGCGGCCAGCATCTGTTGCAGATAGAGATTGCCGGCCACCACCACCTCGTCGCCGGCCGCGAGTCCGGCCAGCACGGGAAGGACATCGCCATACGAAGGACCGGTGCGGACACCGCGACGGACGAAGGCGCCGGACTCGGTGCGAACGAAGACGAAACGGCGCACGCCATCGAGAAACACCGCCTTTTCCGGCACGGTTGGGTAGGAGTTCTTCGGCATCGCCATGCGCGCGCTCACGAACATTTCTGCCTTCAGCCGCCGGTCAGGGTTGGGCACGGCGCCGCGCAATTTCAGTGTGCGTGTGGCCGGATCGATAAAGTCGGCAACTTTCTTCAACTCGCCGGCGAAAGTGTCGTCGGGATAGTGCGGGCTGGTCACGACCAGCGGTGTGCCCACGCGCAGACTCTCGAGGTCGACTTCATTGGCGTCCAGTTGTACCCAAAGCCGGGTTGGATCCGTCACCACAAAGAGAGGCGAGCCGGGCTGATCGGGCCGCAGTTCCTGTCCGGGATTGAGGTTGCGCTCGACGATCATCCCGGACACCGGGCTCTTCAGCACAAAGCGCTGGTCGACCGCGCCAACGCCGGCAGTGGTCATGCCGGGCCGCATGATACGGGCAGTAGCGCGCTGGTACTCGGCGGTCGCGCTTTGGAAATCGGCCTCGGCCTGTTGCAAATCCTTTGCCGGTGCGATGCCGGCGGAAGCAAGTTCCTGCACGCGCTTCAACTGTGCGGTCCTGCTGTTGAGATCGCTTTCGGCGCGACGTGCATCGGCCTGTGCCTGACCGAAATCCGGTGACTGCAATTCGGCCAGCGGCTGGCCGGCAGCGACGCGGTCGCCGATATTGGCGATAAGCCGGGTAACGCGTCCCGAGAATGGTGTGAACACTCTGACCGTACGGTCTTCGTCCCATGCCAGACGTCCGGGCATCTGCAGTTCGCGATCACGCGGGGCTTCGACCCGGGCAGTGGCGATATTGGCCAACTGCGGATGATCCGTGGCGAAGGTGATCGTGTTCCCGGTGATAGCAGGCTCGGCGCGCGACGGGCTTTCGCTCACCTTGTCGCAAGCGGGCAGGAATACGAGCGCTGCCAGCATGGCCATGACGGCAACATCACGCGCTCCGGTATGGGACGAACAGCGGGCTTGCAAGAGATTGTGCGGACTCATCTGGATCCTGGCTGGAAGGCAGTCGTTGCGGGGGAAACAATTGAATTCTGAGCATCGGACTGTGCAGTGATCGCCGGTGGGTCCAGGGCAAGCATGCGAATTGCCGCCAGTGCCTTGGCATGATCGGCCCGGGCCGCGGCAGCGTCGAGCAAGGTTTGCCGTAGCGTACGGCGGGCATCGAGAACGTCTATCAATCCGGCCGCGCCGCGTGCAAAGGCAAATTCGGCAGCCTTGGCAACAGTCTCTGCGGCGGGCAAGAGTTCGCGCTCCATCTGGCGAATGCGCCCGGCGGCGGCACCCATATCGGCTCGCGCGCGACCGACCTCCGCCAGCGCGATGGCGCGTGCCCGTTGCAATTGCTCGCGCGCCTGATCGAGTTCGGCATTGGCCCTGACGATTTCTCCGTCGTGGGTGTGCGATGCAAACAGCGGAATGCTGATGCTGATGCCCCAGGTATTATTCGGTGCCTGATCGCCGATCGATGGAAAGTGTTCGAATTGCAGGCCGAAGGTTACGTCGCGCTTGCCGAGCGCGCGTGAGCCATGCACGGCGGCTTCCGCGGCGGCAACGCGCGCCTCCGCAGCGCGAACGTCGGGTCTGTTACCAATCTCGTCGGCACGGCCTGATGCGAAATTGCCAGCGGAGGCGGGGAGGTCAATGGTCGCGGGCCAAGAGTCGGCGATTTCCAGTCGGTCCGCGTCGTCGACAACATTTATCAACACAGCCAGTGCAAGGCAGGCTTTTTTTCGATCCGCTGCGGCAGCGCGGGCATCGCTGTCTGTCTTCAGGAGATCGACCTTGAGCCGGGCGACATCGGCGGCGGCCAGGTCCCCCGCCGATTGACGCTTCCCGGCAGCGGTCAACGCTTCCGCTGCCAGTGCCGCACTGACAGCCGTAAGCCGCTCACGTTCTTCGGCCAGCTTGAGATCCCAGTAAGCGATACGCAATTGAACGAGCCCGATGCGCTCGGTGTCGTCGGCGTCGCGCTCCGCTGCCTGCAACCTTGCTTGTGCGTTTCGGGTGCGGTGGCCCCGCTTGTCGCCGCGCTCAAGAACCTGTTCCAGCCGCAGGGTCGAATCGGCGTTTTTGTCGCGCAGTCCGCCCGCACCAAGTCCGCTGCGGGGGTTGATCGAAACCGAACTCATGGTGAAAACCGGATTGGCGCGACGATCAGCGGCCTGCACGTCGCCGCTGGCAGCAGTGACGGCGAGGCGCGCAATTCGAAGTTCGAAATTGGCACGACGCCACATCTCTTCGGCCTGCATCAGCGTTAGCGACTGGATTGGGGCCGCTATCGCGCGATGGCCGAACAACAAAACCAAAAACAGTGGGAACAATCGAGACCATCGAATTGAGCGAAGTGCACGAGGCATTGCATCGCCATTCGAATTGATCGAATTACCGGTCATGACATGACCAACGATTGCCGGTATGCTCACTGGGTCTCCATGTGATCGCTCCGTTTGATGCCGTCTTGTTCCGACGCTCGTCAAATGGGCCGTTTTTTTTGTGTTGCAGAATGATGATTGACCAAGCTGACATCGACCTGACCTCGGCTCGACTAGCGATAGCCGCCACCTTTTTGTCAATTTGTTGACCGCACTGCACGTGAATTCATGAAGCTGTTGCTTGTCGAGGACAATGTCTCGCTTGCCCGGGCGTTGACGCTTGCGCTGGGACAGGCAGGCTATGTGGTCGATGTGGCGCATGCCGGCCGCGAGGCGGATGCGTGGCTGGCCGCGCACGAATACGATTTGATCGTGCTCGATCTTGGCCTGCCCGACGACGATGGCGCCAACGTGTTGAAACGTCTGAGGGGCAGGCGCATCCAGACGCCGGTGCTGATCCTGTCGGCGCGCGAAGCGGTCGACGAGCGTGTGCGGCTTTTGAACCTGGGGGCGGACGACTATCTGGTCAAAACCGGTGCGCTCGATGAGCTCGAAGCCCGTGTACGGGCGCTGATTCGCCGCAGCAAGGGACTGACCGAACCGGAACTGGTTCTCGGGCGATTGCGCCTGGACTTGAACGGCCAGCGCGCCTTTCTGGATGGCAATCCGCTGGAGTTGCGCGCCAGCGAGTGGGCCGCCTTGATGTGCCTGGCTCCGCGTGCCGGGCGGATAGTCGCCAAGGAACAGTTGATGCGGTCGCTATATGGCTGGGAAGACGTGAATTCAATCAATGCGGTCGAAAAAATTGTCTCCCGATTGCGCAGCAAGCTGGCCGAATCGGACGTCACCATCCGCTCGGTGCGCGGGTTGGGTTATCTGATTGACAAGGATCATGCAGCATAGCCTGGCGCGACGTCTGCTCTCTTTCCTGTTGCCGGTCGGGCTGCTGCTCTCGGCTGCAGGAAGCCTTATCGCCTATCAGGTTGCACATCGGTCGGCCACGGTCGCTTATGACCGGGCACTGCTGGACGCCGCACAATCGATTGCCACCCAGGTCCGGCTTGTCGATGACAAGATCGAACTGCAGATTGCGAATGCAACCGAACAGGTGCTGCTATACGACAATCTGGATCGGGTGTTCTATGCCGTTTATGACCAGCGTGGCGAATCGATTGCCGGAACGCCGGGATTACCTCGTCCCGCAACGCTGGATGACCGGGCCGAGTCGCATTTTTTCGACGGGCTTTACAGCGGCCAGCAAGTGCGTGGCGCCTTGCTGATCGGCCACAGGGGCAGTGCCGCCTTCAGCATTGTCGTGGTCGAAACGCTGGTAAAACGCGACCGCCTTGCGCGCGAGATCCTGTTGGCGATGCTGGTGCCGGAACTGCTGCTGGTATTTATCACGGTGGTGGCAACCGTGTCGGCCATTGGCGCCGGTCTCAAGGGAATCGGACCGGTGCGCGAAGCGCTGGCAAGCCGCTCGCATGCGGATTTAAGCCCGATACCATTGCATCATGTGCCGGCCGAATTGCGCCCGCTGATTGCCGATACCAACGATCTGCTGCAGCGGCTGTCGTTCTCGCTGGATCGCCATCGCCATCTGATCGCCGATGCCTCGCATCAATTGCGCACGCCCATTGCCGCATTGCGTACCGAGGCGGAAACCGCGCTGAAGACCGGTGAAGCTGCCGCCGCCATGCCGCGGATTGCCGCAGCGGCGCGGCAGCTGGCGAGACTGTCCCACAATGTCTTGATGTTGAACCGGCTGGAGCCCGGCTATCTGGCCGACCCTCAACCCATTGACCTGGCCGACCTGATTCGTTCCGCTGCCGATCGCTGGCTGCCCGACGCCATGCGAAACGATATCGACCTGGGTTTCGATCTCGCTCCTGCAATCGTGCACGGCGAACCGGTCTGGCTGGAGGAGCTGGTTCACAATCTGGTCGACAATGCATTGCGGCACACCCCCGCCGGTGGCACGGTTACAGTGCGTTGCAATGCGGATGACGGGGGTGGCTTGCTGGAAGTGGAGGACAGCGGGCCAGGTATTCCGGTCGCCGAACGAGAGCGGATTTTCGAACGCTTTTATCGTGCGCATCCCGAGTCGGGCGACGGCAGCGGTCTTGGCCTGGCGATAGTGCGTGAAGTCGCCAATGCGCATCGCGCCATCGTCGTCGTAAGCGATAGCCGTGAACTGGGCGGTGCCCGGGTGCAGGTCCGTTTTCCGGTTTAGCCTGCTGCTGGCGGGCGAGCAGCAGGCCGCAACGAAATTCCCGCTATCTAAACTACGCCTTCCAGCACCTGCACATCCACCGTAGCCCCCGCGTCTACGTTGCCGACATGGTCATGCAGCATGATGAAGCAGTTGGCGTCGGACATCGACTTCAGGATGCCCGACCCTTGCTCGCCGGTGACGCGCACCTTGAACACACCGTCTTCCAGATACAACACGCCACGCTGGAATTCGGTGCGCCCCGGCGCTTTCTTGATCGGCGAGGTGCACACCGCTTTCAACAGGGGTTGCGCAGGCAAAGGATTCACACCTTGCAGAATCAGCAGCGCGTCGCGCACGAACTGATAGAACGTGACCATCACCGACACCGGGTTACCCGGCAGGCCGAAGAAATGCGCCTTGCCGATTTTTCCGTACGCCAGCGGCCGGCCCGGCTTCATGGCGATTTTCCAGAACACCACTTCGCCCAGTTTGGCCAATAAGGTTTTGACGAAATCGGCTTCGCCGACCGATACGCCGCCAGAGGTAATCACCACGTCACCGATTTCGCTGGCGTCATGAAACGCTTTTTCCAGCAGCACCGGATCGTCGCGGATCACACCCATGTCGATCACCTCGCAGCCCATGCGCGTCAGCATGCCGTGCAGGGTGTAGCGATTGCTGTCGTAAATCTGTCCCTCGGCAAGCGGGTTGCCGATCGACACCAATTCATCGCCGGTGGAAAAGAACACCACCCGCAGCGGCCGGTAAACACCGACCTCGCCGACGCCGAGTGAAGCGATCAGGCCCAGCTCGGCAGGGCGAACCGTGCGGCCTTTCGCCAGCGCCACCGCACCAGCTCTCAGGTCTTCACCGGCGTAACGCACATTCTGGCTTTTCTTCACGCCCGGCGCGAAGGTGATCGATTTGCCGCTCGCATTGGCTTTTTCCTGCATCACCACTGCATCGCAACCCTCCGGCACCACGCCGCCGGTGAAGATGCGTACGCACTCGCCTTTGCCGACCGGTTTGCCATAGGGCACGCCGGCAAAACTTGAGCCGACTTCGGTCAGCGCCGCATTCGCATCGGCCGCCAGGTCTTCCGCGCGTAGTGCCCAGCCGTCCATCGCCGAGTTGATGTGCGCAGGAACGTTGACCGGCGAGATGATGTCCTCGGCCAGCACGCGGCCCAACGCGGAACGGATCGGCACCCGCGCAATGCCGCTGACCGGCGAAAGAAAAGAGTGGATGAACTGCCGCGCCTTGACCACTGGCATCGAATTCGGATCGTAGTCGTCGGCGCAGGAAGCTTCGGTGATGGTCAGCGGTTTGTTCATAGGTTCGTCGTTCGATTCGATCAGGCGAAATTGAGGGGAATGGTCTTGTCGATACTGATTTTACCGTCCGTATGCAGGGTGACAACGGCCAATTCGCGCAACACGCAACGCCATTCGCCTCGTACTTCGCGTGCGGCAATCGCGGACAGTGTTTCAAAGTCCGCACATTGCGAATTGCCGGTCAGCCTGCCCAAGGTGACATGCGGTTGGTACGGGATGTCATCGCGCAAATGCGATTGCAGGATGCCGCGGTAGAGCTTGTCGTGCAGGGCGATGATCGCCTCCGAGCGTTCGCGCAGCATCAGCACGACGAATTCATCGACGATGCTCTCCACATCGCGGAACGTTACCGGCAGCGCCGGCCAGTTGCCAACGATGCGGCGAACATGCGAGGCAATTTGCACGGCAGTGAGATCGGTCGGGAACGGAAACACCAGCGTCACATGCGCGGGCAGGGCGTCGGCCAGCGGATCGTGACGGCGGCGGAACGTCTCAATCGGGGCATCGAGCGGAAACGGCGGAAACCAGACGATGGCGCGGCGCGGCAGCGGCGGGCGCAGGGTGAGTTTTCGGACGTTTCGTCTTCCGGGCGGCATGCTGACAACGCCGCTTCAGTTCGATTGCTCAAACGATTTGAGCTCTTCGATGGTGTTGATATTCGAGAACGCGGCTTCCTCATCGTCGAACGGCACTTCCACCACCTTGAGGGATGCGTACCACTTGTCGATCTTGCGCTGACCGCTTTCGAGGAAGGCTTGCAGGTGCGGCGCGAGACTGGCCTTGGTGAGGCAGAACACGGGGTGCGGCTGGTCGAAAGTCTTGGCAACCGCGAGATCGGCGTTTTCTTTTTCCATCGCCGTCCTCAATCGCGAAACGAGATCCAGTGGCAGGAACGGCGAATCGCACGGCGAGGTAACGATAAGTGGATGTGTCGCGTGCGTCATACCGATGTGCAGTCCCGCCAATGGCCCGGCGAAACCGTCGATGGCATCTGGCACCACGCGGTGACCGAAGGCGGCGTATTCATCGAGGCTGCGATTGGCATTGATGAGGATCTCATCGACCTGCGGCACGAAGCGTTCCAGCACATGAGCGACCATCGGTTTGCCGCGGAAAACCTGCAAGCCCTTGTCCACGCTGCCCATGCGTGAACCGCGGCCGCCGGCGAGGATGAGGCCGGTGATTTTGCTCAACGGCGTTCCCCCTCTCCCTCTTTCCCTCCCCCGCGAGGGGGGGAGGGAAGCCAGCCGGTTTGAGTCGTCACGTTCTGGATTTGGCGGCGATAACTTTTGAGATATCGGTCGAGCACTGTTCAAAGCCCCTCCCCCTCGACGGGGGAGGGGTTGGGGAGAGGGTGACAGTGCCTCAAGTATTCTCGTCAGTACCCCATCGAGGTTCTGCGAAACCTCGTTATTCCAAAATCGCAATACCGAAAATCCTTGCGACTTCAGCCAGGTATCTCTTGTTTCATCGGATGCCGATTCATTGTGCTGCCCACCGTCAACCTCAACCACCAGCCTCGCATTCAAACAAACAAAATCAACAATGTAGTTGCCGATCGGCTGCTGTCGCTTGAACTTGAATCCGCTGAAACGATTTGCGCGCAGGTGAAACCACAGCGCCGCTTCTGCATCTGTTGGCACGGCACGCATCGCCCGGGCGAAATTCTGTAGCGCTTCAGAACTCATGGTACGGCGCCCACTCCGGCCGCTCGTCGAGAAACGAATTGACGTGCGGTTTGCGATCCACCGGCGTCACGAATAGCGCCAGCGGCATGTGAAACTCATCCGCCCATTGCGCCTCGCGCTTCGACTCGAATGCCAGTCGCGTGCCGCATTGCGTGCAGAATTTGCGCCAGGTATTTGGCGACGACTCGTAGTTGTTGATCAGTTCCTCGCCGCGTGTGATGGCGATCTGGTTGCGCTTGAAGCCGATCCAGGTCACGGAGCCTGCCGCGTGCGCGGTCCGGCAGCTCTGGCAGTAGCAATGCGCGACAAAGCGCGAGGGAAGCTGTGCGGTGATTTCCACCCCGCCGCAGTGGCAGCGCGCGATGGCGGACTCAGGCATGAGCAGGCTCTCCGGCGCGCACCAATCGTTCTGTGCCGGTGAACAGCAGGTAATGTTTATTCACCGCACGGCCAATCATCGTGATGCCGGTTTTCTGCGCGATCTCGTAGCCCATCTGCGTGAGCCCCGAGCGCGAGACCAGGAACGGAATGCCCATCTGCGCAGCCTTGATCACCATCTCGCTGGTGAGGCGGCCGGTAGTGTAGAAAATCTTGTCGCCGCCATCGACACCGTTGAGCCACATCCAGCCGGCGATGGCATCCACCGCGTTATGGCGGCCCACGTCTTCGACGAAGGTCAGAATCTCCGAACCCTGCGCCAGTGCGCAGCCATGCACCGCGCCGGCCTGCTTGTAGATCGATTCGTGCAGCCGCACATTGTTGAGTAGGCCGTAAAGCGTTTCTTCCTTCAGCCGCGCTTCCTTCGGCAGCTTCACGTTTTCCAGATCCGCCATCAGGTCGCCGAACACCGTGCCTTCGCCGCAGCCGGTGGTCTTGGTGCGCTTGGCCATTTTTTCATCGAGATCTTTCAAGCCGTTACGCGTGACCACAGAACATGCATTCACTTCCCAATCGACCTGCACCGAGACAATGTCTTCAATCGAATCCAGCAAGCGCTGGTTGCGCAGATAGCCGATCACCAGCGCTTCAGGTGCCGCACCCAAGGTCATGATGGTGAGAATCTCGCGCTTGTCGACGTAAATCGTCAGCGGATGCTCGCCGGCGATGGGTGTGGGTTGCAGCGCGCCGGTTTCGTCAAATGCATCGACGGTGAAGGTGGCGGGGCGAGCGGATTGGCTGAGGATGGGGCGGTACATGCAGGAGCGATCTCAATCAGATACTACGGGGCTTGTCGCGCACATCAAGGCCCACGCAGATCGCGAACGACACTGCGCGGCCATCTGGCACCTTGATCGCTGTGTCAGCGCAGCGGCCAACGATCACGCTTGGGGTAAATGATTCGCGCCAGGCGTCGCTGCCAGCCGGGCGGGCGACGCAGTTGAGTTGCGCGATGCGTTTCTTTGGGGGCGAGGTTTCACAACTGATGCGTATCGGTGACTTGTCGGTCAGAACAAACTCGAATGTGTCTACCTGTCCCGGCCAATGTTCTACCAGCTGGGTTGGGCCTAATCCGATGGCGGCGCCGATGGTGACGCGTAGTCTGTATGGCGCGCTGTCAGGGTTGGCTAAAGCATAGTTTCCCAGAGCAAACAAGCAAAATCCCAGCATCCATGAGCCTTTCCGGGCAAAAATGTCCTGGAAGCCGCGCCAGTGCTTGAGTTTGCTATTCATATCATGAGGCCTTCACCCAGTCGGCCAGGACGTTGATGCCCAGTCCTTGCTGTAAATTCGCTTCGCCGTTCGGCGCCTTGGCGTCGAAGTACATGGACATCTGCTTACCCATCGTCACCAAAACCTTTGCCTGCCAGCTTTTCGTGCGCGTGTTCTCGCCGTCCGCGTCTGTGGTGCGGAATTTGCAATCGAGCGCGAGCGTGTTTTCGGGCTGGGGCGCGGTTGCGCATTTGATGCTGATTGCGGGATCACCGGTCACGCCTGCAGCGGTTGAATAGCGTTTGCCCATTTCCACCGAGAAGGCCTCGCCCGCGATCACCAGCAAACGCGGCGATGCCACCAGCTCGCCGCCGTTCATCACGTCAAATTTGATATTGAGCGTTTTCGCGGGCGCAGCCTCCTGCGCGAAGGCTTGCAAATTCATCGACGCCATTGCGGCAATCGCCAGATAGTGAAATTTCATATCAATCTCTCCAGACAAAGGGTTGGCTACTCGAGTACTTCACGCAGCCACGAGATGAGTGGATACAGGTCCTCGAAGTTCCCGGCGATTTCCGCTGCGAGGTCTTTCGACTTGTGTTTTTTCAGATTGATTTCCATGAAGCCGAAGAAATGCCGGTTCTTGATCTGGTCCAGCAGCGGATGGTCGGCCGGCAGGTGCTGGTAGCCCTTGGGTGCCCGCATCATGCGGTCTTCTTCCGCGATGCCGCCATAGGTGGCGATAAAGCGCTTGTTCTTCAGCACCGCGGTGATGCGTTCGGGATTGGTGAGAACGTCGTGGCGGATCTTGTTCAGCGTCGGCGGCTCCGGCATGTACACGCCGCCGCCCATGCCGAGCACGCCTTCGTGATTGATCTGGAAGTAATAGCCGGGCACCGCCTTGTGGTCTTTCTTCTCGCCGATCATGGCCGAGAACTGTGTCTTGTATGGATCCTTGTTGGCAGAAAAGCGCACGTCGCGATAAATGCGGAACAGCGATTTCTTCGGGTCCACATGCTCGATGCGATCATCGAACTTGGCGATGCGCTGGATGATGTCCGCCACCAGCTCGGTGAACTCCTCGCGCAGGATGTCGTAGTTCGGCTTGTTGTGCAGAAACCACGGACGATTGTTGTTTTCCGAAAGTTCTTTAAGGAATTGGAGCAGAGCGGGGATGTGCATGTTGAACTTTCAAATTAACACAGACAGCACTTATTTTCGAAGTAGCAAATTCGCAGGCGCAAGAAGTTGGCGGCCTTCATCGACCGTTACCAATAACAATCCTGAATTTTGAGCGTAAGGGGAAAAAGAAATCTTGGTTGGATGGCTAATCGAGCAGCGATATTTATTGCAGTGTTCGTGAAAGGCGGTAACCAGACTGGCCGTGCTGTCATTTTCTGGAGGCCAATTTTCAAACTCCAAATACACTCGCCGCGTGTAGCTACCGCTTGGCGGGAAAAGCGACGGCAAGCGATCTGAATAGTACGAAACCAAAGTATTTGGTCCAGTGCCAATATCAACACACGTATTGAGGAGTTTGCACTCCTTGGGCAGCGATAAAGCCTTGCCAGGCATCACCTGCCATCGATTGGCAAGCGGAACGCCAGGATTCATGGCGGTTGAGTGAATGACGGCAATGGAGTTTACGGGTTCTGATACTGTGAAAGGAATAGGCAGAAGGCCAGGCCGCTCGCTTTCCACCACCGGCCACGGGCCAGTATGTTGGCCAGCAAATTTTCTACTGTTGGCTGTGGTCGCTATGAGGCTGAATCCAACAAGGGCTACAGCAATAAAAAATCGTACTACACCAATTTGCATCCGTTCATCCTCCAATAAAACTCATCTCAACCTTGCGCGCCTTCGCCGTCTCCGCGGTGCGAATTTCCGAATACCGGTCTGCCCGATGCTGCCAAATGCCACCCAGCGCATCGCGAATTGCTTCATCCGCCGCGCCGCCGCGCAACAGCCGCTTCAGGTCATAACCTTTCTCGGCAAACAGGCACGTGAAAAGTTGTCCATCGGTGGAAAGCCTTGCCCGGGTGCAGGTGCCGCAGAAGGCATGCGTCACGCTTGAGATTACGCCGATTTCTCCCGCGCCGTCGGCATAGCGCCAGCGTTCGGCGACTTCGCCTTCGTAGTTGGCGTCGATAGCTTGCAGGGGAAATTCATGCGAAATGCGGCGTATCACTTCGATCGAGGGAATTACGTCGTCCATGCGCCAGTGATTGGTGGCACCCACGTCCATGAATTCGATAAAGCGCACGATATGACCTGTGCCGCGGAAATGACGTGCCACGTCGACAATTTCGTGATCGTTGACGCCGCGCTTGACCACCATATTGACCTTGACCGGCCCCAGGCCTGCCTCGGCGGCAGCATCGATCGCTTCCAGCACTTTCGCGACCGGGAAATCGACGTCGTTCATTTCGCGGAAGGTTTTTTCATTCAGCGAATCGAGGCTGACGGTGATGCGTTTCAAGCCCGCATCGGCCAGCGCTTTCGCCTTGGCTTTCAGCGCCGAGCCATTGGTGGTGAGCGCGATGTCGATGCCGGGGAGGGCCTCGACCAGCATGGCGATCAACCGCTCGATGCCTTTGCGCAGCAGCGGTTCGCCACCGGTGAGGCGGATTTTTTCCACGCCGAGTCCGTGTGCGATTCTCGCCACACGCACCATTTCCTCGAACGTCAGTAGCTCGTTGTGCGGCAGGAATTCGTAGTCGGCATCGAACACTTCCTTCGGCATGCAATAGGTGCAGCGGAAGTTGCAGCGGTCGGTGACGGAGATGCGCAGGTCGCGCAGCGGGCGCTGGCGTGTGTCGCTGAGTGCGCCGGCGGACAAAGCGGATTTCAGCGCGGGAATGCGCAGCGAGCGGACATCGGCGATGGGAATGACGGTGTTGCCGGAGTTACGTTGGGTCATGCGACTAGCATAGCCCAATCCGGCGGAAGTCCATTGACGTGTAACATTCTTCGCATGGAAAAAAAGTCTTTCAAGGTTTCGGTGGTGATGGAACGCATCGCCACCGACAATCGCTGGCAGAGTGAAAAATGGCAGCTGGCTGGCGTGGTGCCGGGCGATGATCAGGCGTCAGCGCCGCGCACACTGGTGGATCGCGATGGTTTGCTGCAGAAGCTGCATCCCGGATTTTCGATGACGATATTTCCCGACGAAGCCGAGGGATATTTCCTCAACGTGACCGCGCCCGAGCCGCGCGTGTTTGTGATGTGGCGCATGAACGAAGACGAAACCGAGGCGATTCCGCACACGGTTACGCTGTCGTACAACGAGGCCGCGCGGTTGATGGATGCGCAGGAAAAAGTCGAAAGCGTGGCAATGCCGGACGATGTGTTTGCCGAGCTGGTAGCATGGGTGGAGGCGAACTACAAACCGCCGGAGAAAAAGCAGCGTATCCGGCCCAAGTCATTCGAAAGCAAGGAAGGGCGCTACAAGGGGGGCTTGTCGTGAGCGAAACCTCGAAGCCGGCCGATACGGGTTCCAGCGAATCATTTCTGTCGCGCTGGTCGCGGCGGAAGGTGGAGGACAAAGCGGCTGACAGCGCCGCTGCGGCTGATGCTCAAATGCCAAACCCCAGTACTGGCGCGCCTTCCGAGGCAAAAATAGCTGGAACGCCGCTCCCAGAGCGGACTTCGTCTTCTGAAATTGAGCAGAAGGCGTCATTGCCTGCCATCGATTCACTCACAGCCGATGCGGACTTTTCCCCGTTCATGGCCAAGGATGTCGATCCCGCGTTGCGCAACCAGGCGATGAAGAAGCTCTTCACCGATCCGCATTACCAGTTTGAAAACATGGACAAGTTGGATATCTATATCGATGACTACACCAAGTCCGATCCGATTCCGCTGGAGATACTGAAGAAGATGTACCAGTCGCGGGCCTTGTCGATATTCGATGATGAGGAAGACGAGAAAAAGGAAAAGCACGCGGAGCAGAATCTCCCTGATACCACGCCGCCTGTGTCGGTCGATGCTGACAATGTGCCAGCACTGCCGGAATCTTCCACACAGCCACAGACCGTCGACAACGCTGAAGTCACTGCGGTTACGCCCGAAAAACAACTGCAAGACCTCGACCGCCAACAGTAAAAACTGTAACAAGCGAAATACAGGTTCTCTGTTATGTACTTCGCTTGCGGAATGTGACAAAGTGCAAGGCGATGCAGGAATCTGCATGTTTGTGCATTTTGTAGCGCCCGGTGCAGTTCAAGAGTTCAGCAAATGAGCCAGTGCACAGGGGCGTCGTTGTAGTGGGAAAAACCCGCAAAACGTTGATTCGAGGAGCAGGCCATCATTCGCGAACATCGCGAAACCGGGGCCGTGGCGGAGTTGGCCACGGCGTCTGACCATGCAGGAACCGGAGCGAACGGTTCAGGCCACGCCGCTATTCCCTCAAAAATCCCGTTAACTTCCGAAGCGTTTGGCTGGTCGCGTACCGCGCCGGTCGCGAACGTGTCGTTGGACGGCAAGATCGCCGCGCTGGCCGCTTTGGATGCGCTTGCACCGTTTGAGCCGGTCGCCGGGGTCGATTACGTTTCTCAGGGCCGATTGCTGGTCATCGCCGATTCGGCACAAGTGGTTTCAGCGGTTGATCGCCTGGGTGAGCAACTCAGTCTCGCCGTTTTGTGGACGGGCACCGCGTCCGCGCCAAAAATCGACGGCGTGGAAGTATTGGCCGGACGGCTGGTTGCGCTGCGCGGATATCTCGGCGCGTTTGAGCTGGGTTTTCAGCCGGACGGCGCGTCACCGGAATCGGTGCCGAAATCTGCGCGCTTCGATCTGGTGCTGGATATGTGTCAGGTGCCTGCGTTCGCCATGCACCAGCCGCCGCAAGGTTATTTCCATGCCTCCAGCGATGGTGCGCTGGAAATGGCGATGGCCGAGCTGCCCGATATGGTTGGCGAATTCGAGAAGCCAAAATTCTTTGCTTACAAGGAATCGTTGTGCGCGCACAGCCGCTCGAAGAAAGAGGGCTGCAACCAGTGCATTGATGTCTGTTCGACCGCAGCGATTTCTGCCGATGGCGACAAGGTGCGTGTTGATCCGCACCTGTGCATGGGCTGCGGTGCATGTGCCAGTGTGTGCCCTTCGGGGGCAATGACCTATCAGTATCCGCGTGTGGCCGATCGCGGTAGTCAGTTGAAAACCTTGTTGAACACTTATCGCGTTGCCAGCAAGGGGCAGGGCGATGCGCCGATGGTGTTGTTCCACAACGCCACCGATGGCCGCGCGGCACTGAGCGCATTGCTGGCCAAGGGCGGTGCGGGCATCCCTGCCGGCATGCTGCCGCTGGAAACCTGGCACGTCGCTTCGACCGGACTCGATGTGCTGCTGGGCGCGATTGCCTATGGCGCGGGCCATGTTGCAATCTTGGCGGCGGGCTCGGAGGCGCCGGCTTATCGCAAAGCGTTGCTGACCGAAATGGAAATCGGCCAAAGTATTCTCAGCCAGCTGGGTTACGCCGGCACACATTTCAGCCTGGTCGAGTCGGCGGAGCATTTGGCCTTGGTAAAACCCGCGGCAACGGTGCCAACCCCGGCCGGTTTCAACCTGTCCAACGACAAGCGCGCGACGATCGAGTTCGCGGTCGAACATCTCTTGCGCCATGCGCCGAAAAAACAGGACGTGCTTGCGTTGCCTGCTGGCAGCCTGTTCGGCGCGGTTGAGGTGGACAAAGAGAAATGCACGCTGTGCCTCGCCTGCGCAGGCGCGTGTCCTGCCTCAGCGCTGATGGATGGCGCCGACTATCCTCGACTCAAATTTCTTGAACGCAATTGCGTGCAATGCGGCCTGTGCGAAAACACCTGCCCGGAAAATGCCATTAGCCTCGCGCCGCGATTGTTGCTGACAGAGCAACGCAAAAAAGAAGTGGTGCTGAACGAGTCCGAGCCGTTCGATTGCATCTCCTGCGGCAAGGCGCTGGGCACCAAGCTGATGATAGACACCATGCTGGGCAAGCTCGCCGGCCATTCGATGTTCCAGGGCGAGGGGCAATTGAAGCGCCTGCAGATGTGCGCCGATTGTCGTGTCGTGGACATGATGAGCAACAAGCATGAAGTGTCGATTCTCACCGGGAGGCCGCTGGAATGAGTGTCGCGGCACAAGCTATGCGTTTTGATAGTCCGCGCTTGATCGAGCCGGAGGATCAGGTTCGCGCCGACTATTACGCGCTGCTGGCGAACCTGCTTTATCGCGCACCAGATGCGCGCCTGTTGCAGGCGATGGTGATTTCGGCCGAGCCGATGGGCGATTCGCCCAACGCTTTGTCGAAGGCCTGGAATGCGTTGGCTACTGCTTCCGGCGTGGTGACGCCTGATGCGGTGGAGGACGAGTACCAGTCGCTGTTCATCGGCGTGGGCCGTCCGCCGGTAATGCTGTATGGATCGTTCTACCTGGCCGGCTTCATGAACGAAAAGCCGCTGGCGGAATTACGCAGCTCGCTGGCACGCCTCGGCTATGCGCGCGATGCGGCGGCAACGGAACCGGAAGATCACCTGGCCGCGCTGTGCGATGTGATGCGCGCGATGATCCTGGGAGATGTTGCGCATCCTCCAGCGAGCCTGGACGCGCAGCGCGAGTTCTTTGTCCGCCACATGCAGCCATGGGTGTTGCAATGTTGCGCTGCAATAACGGAAAACGAAAAGGCCAATTACTATATGCATGTGGCTGCGTTTGCCTGCGCCTTTTTCGAAATCGAGATTCAAGCATTTGAGATGTGAGCCTTGGAAGCAACTATCAGCAATTGTCCGATCCGATTGACTTAAGTGGATGGAGGTGTGGAATGGAAACTGCAAAGAAACCTGAAAACAAGCCCGAGCAGCAGGAAAACAATCGCCGCAGATTCCTCGTCGGCGCCACGCTGGGAAGCGCGGGTGCCGTAGCTGCCGCCGTGGTGGGCGGCACCGCAACCGATGTGCTGGACACAACCAAGGTCGCGGCGGTGAAAAAGCCCAAGGGCTACCACGAGACCGACCACATCCGGCAGTACTACGAAACCACGCGCATCTAGCGGCCACCCGAAAAGCCAGGAGACCATCATGTTATTGACCAGAAAATCCAGCAGCGTGCGTAGCGGGCAGAGCGCAACCACCGCAGGCTTTGCAGAGCGCGCCAACAAGGCTTTGGGCACCATGGATCGTCGCGCGTTTCTGCGTCGCTCCGGCATGGTGGCCGGCGCGGGTGCTTTCGCCTCGCAGCTTCCTTTCTCGATGGTCCGCAAAGCCGAGGCGGCGGCTGCGCCCGGCACCGAAGGAAAAATGGAGATCAAGCGCACCGTCTGCACCCATTGCTCGGTGGGCTGCGCGATCGACGCCGTGGTGCAAAACGGCGTGTGGGTGCGGCAGGAGCCGGTATTCGATTCGCCGATCAATCTGGGGGCGCATTGCTCCAAGGGTGCCGCGATCCGCGAGCACGGCCACGGCGAACATCGCCTCAAGTATCCGATGAAGCTGGTCAATGGCAAGTACACCCGCATTAGCTGGGAAACGGCGATCAATGAGATCGGCGACAAGCTGCTGAAGATTCGCAAGGAAAGCGGTCCCGATGCCGTGTACTGGGTCGGCTCATCCAAGCACAACAACGAACAGGCGTACCTGATGCGCAAGTTCGTCTCGCTGTTCGGCACCAACAACTGCGACCACCAGGCGCGTATCTGCCACTCCACCACCGTGGCGGGGGTGGCCAATACCTGGGGCTATGGTGCGATGACCAATTCGTACAACGACATGTCGAACACCAAGTGCGCCATGTATATCGGCTCCAATGCGGCCGAAGCGCATCCGGTATCGATGCTGCACATGCTGAATGCCAAGGAGCACGGCGCGCGCATGATCGTGGTCGATCCGCGCTTCACACGTACCGCGGCCAAGGCCGACCAGTACATCCGCATCCGTTCGGGTACCGACATCCCGTTCCTGTTTGGCATGCTGTATCACATCTTCAGCAACGGCTGGGAAGACAAGAAATACATCAACGACCGCGTGTTTGGCATGGAGAAGGTCAAGGAAGACATTCTCAAGAAATGGAACCCGATGGCGGTTGAAGAGGCCTGCGGCGTGCCCGAGGCCGAAGTCTATGCTGCGGCGGAAGCGATGGCCAAGAACCGACCGTCGACCATCGTCTGGTGCATGGGGCAGACCCAGCACACCATCGGCAATGCGATGGTGCGCGCGTCCTGCATACTGCAACTGGCGCTGGGCAATGTCGGAACGTCCGGCGGTGGCACCAATATCTTCCGCGGTCATGACAACGTTCAGGGCGCGACCGACGTCGGCCCGAACCCGGATTCACTGCCGGGCTACTACGGTCTCGCCACCGGCTCGTGGAAGCACTGGGCGAAGGTGTGGAACGTCGACTACGACTGGATCAAGGCGCAGTACGCGTCGCAGGCGATGATGGAAAAGCCGGGCATGACGGTGTCGCGCTGGATCGATGGCGTGCTGGAGAAGAACGAGCTGATCGACCAGGACAGCAACCTGAAAGCGTGCATCTATTGGGGACATGCACCTAATTCACAGACGCGCGGCCTGGAAATGAAGACCGCGATGGAAAAACTGGATCTGATGGTGATCATCGATCCGTACCCGACGGCGTCGGCCGCGATGCCGGATCGTCAGGAAGGCGTGTACCTGTTGCCGGCGGCGACCCAGTTCGAATGCGCGGGCAGTGCAACCGCCTCCAACCGCTCGATCCAGTGGCGCGAGAAAGTAATCGAGCCGTTGTTCGAGTCCAAGCCGGATCACACCATCATGTATTTGCTGGCGAAGAAGTTCGGCTTCGGCGATCAGCTGCTGGGCAAAGCCAATGGCAAGCAGAACATTGCGTTGAAGGGCGAAGAGCCGGTAGTGGAAGATATCCTGCGCGAAATCAACGCCGGCACCTGGACCATCGGCTATACCGGCCAGTCACCGGAGCGCCTGAAGGCGCATATGCGCCACATGGATGCCTTTGACGTGAAGACCTTGCGTTGCACCAAGGACGTGGTCGACAAGGAAACCGGCTACAACATGAACGGCGACTACTTCGGGCTGCCGTGGCCTTGTTACGGCAATGCCGCGCTGAAGCATCCGGGATCGCCCAACCTGTACGACACCTCCAAACACGTCATGGAAGGCGGTGGTAACTTCCGTGCCAACTTTGGCGTCGAGCGCGATGGCGTCAACCTGTTGGCCGAGGATGGTTCGCACTCCAAGGGAGCGGACATCACCACCGGCTACCCCGAGTTCGACCATGTGCTGATGAAAAAGCTGGGCTGGTGGTCGGAACTCACTGAAGCCGAGCAGAAGGCGGCGGAAGGCAAGAACTGGAAGACCGATCTGTCTGGCGGCATTATTCGCGTCGCAATGAAAAACCACGGTTGCCATCCGTTCGGCAATGCCAAGGCGCGCGCAATCGTCTGGAATTTCCCGGACGGTATTCCACAGCACCGCGAACCGATTTACAGCCCGCGTCCGGATTTGGTGGCCAAGTATCCGACGCATGCGGACAAGAACGCGTTCTGGCGCTTGCCGACCCTTTACAAGACCGTACAGGACAAGAACAAGGACGTGAGCAAGGAGTACCCGCTGGTGCTGACTTCCGGACGCCTGGTCGAATACGAAGGCGGCGGCGAGGAAACACGTTCCAACCCGTGGCTCGCCGAGTTGCAGCAGGAGAACTTCGTCGAGATCAACCCGAAGGATGCGGAAGCGCGCGGCATCAAGAACGCGACCTTCGTCTGGGTGACCACACCGACCAAGGCCAAACTGAAAGTGAAAGCGCTGGTCACTGAACGGGTTGCATCCGGAACGACATTCATCCCGTTCCATTTCTCGGGCTGGTGGCAAGGCAAGGATCTGCTGGACAAATACCCTGAAGGCGCAGCCCCCATTGTGCGCGGTGAGGCAGTCAACACCGCGACCACATACGGCTACGACTCGGTCACGATGATGCAGGAAACCAAAACCACGCTCTGCCAGGTTGCGGCAGCCTAACCCACAGATATCAGGAGAAATCATCATGGCAAGAATGAAATTTATCTGTGACGCCGAGCGCTGCATCGAGTGCAACGGCTGTGTGACGGCCTGCAAGAATGAGCACGAGGTGCCGTGGGGTGTGAATCGCCGCCGGTTGGTGACGGTCAATGACGGCAAGCCGGGCGAGCGTTCGATCTCGGTGGCATGCATGCATTGCAACGATGCACCTTGCATGGCGGTATGCCCGGTTGACTGCTTTTACAAAACCGAAGAAGGCGTGGTGCTGCACGACAAGGACCTCTGCATCGGTTGCGGCTACTGCTTCTACGCCTGCCCGTTTGGCGCACCGCAGTTCCCGCAGGCGGGCGCGTTCGGTCTGCGCGGCAAGATGGACAAGTGCACCTTCTGCGCCGGCGGGCCGGAAGAAAACAGTACCGAAGTCGAGTTCAAGAAATACGGTCGCAATCGTCTCTCCGAAGGCAAGCTGCCGGCGTGCGCGGAAATGTGCTCGACCAAGGCACTGCTTGCCGGCGATGGCAATGTGATTGCGTCGATCTACAAGCAGCGTGCGGCAACGCGAAAGAAAGGCCCGGAAGTCTGGGGCTGGGCAATGGCCTACAAGGAAGACGCCAATATCGCGGCGCAAGAGGTGAAGTCATGAGCCGCGTATTGACTGCAATGGCGATGTCTGGTCTGGTGATGCTCGCCGGTTGCGGTGAGATTGACCAGACCGCGAAGACCGAAAAGGTTTACGCCGGCAAGAAGGATGCGCGGGCTGCCGATGGCGCGCAGTTCGGTGGCGACAAGAAAAAGTGGGAAGCTGCTCTCGCGCAGCGCAGCAATACGCAGAACGAATATCTTCGCACCGACGTCAAAAAATAGGAGAAGAGGGCGATGAAAATATTTGCTGGAATTTCCTGGCGCGCATTGATGGCTGGCGCATTCCTGTGGGCAGGCTTGGCGATCGCGCAAGCGCCGGCACCGGCACCAGCACCTGCGCCGGCTGCTGCTGCCGCACCTGCACCGGCCGCAGCCCCCGCTGCTGAAGCAGCCAAGCCAACCGCGCCACCGGCGTTGCCGGCGGGCAGTACCGCAGCGGTCGGCTGGAACAATCCACCGAAATGGTCGGAGGTCGAAACCAAGCCGCAATATGCTTCTGTTCCCGGTCGCGAGATGAATGTGCTAGTCGAGGACAAAGGCCACTGGTGGCGCGCGGTACGCAACGGGCCGGTGACTTTTTACGGCGGTATTGCGCTATTGGTCGTCCCGGCTTTGCTGCTGGTGTTCTTTGCCATCAAGGGCCCGTTCAAGCTGCACGACAAGCCCACCGGACGGCTGATCGAGCGCTTCAACAGCGTGGAGCGCATGGCACACTGGACCATGGCGATTTCGTTCGTTGTGCTGGCGATCACCGGCATCATCATCCTGTTCGGCAAATACGTGCTGTTGCCGGTATTGGGCGCGTCGGTGTTTTCATGGATCACCATCGTCGGCAAGAACATTCACAACTTCGTCGGGCCGCTGTTCCTGTTCTCGATTGTGGTGTTCTTCTTCATCTACGTGAAGGACAATTTCCTGAGCAGCAACGATTTTGCGTGGCTGTCGAAATTCGGTGGGCTGTTGTCGGGCAACCACGTTCCATCCGGTCGCTTCAATGGTGGCGAGAAGATGTGGTTCTGGCTGGGCGTGGTGATCTTCGGCGTGATTGTCAGTGTGTCGGGTTTGATCATGCTGTTCCCCAACTGGAATACCGCACGTGAGCTGATGGCCGAGGCCAATCTGGTCCACGCTATTGGCGCGATCACCTTTGCCGCCATTTCGCTGGGACACATCTACATCGGCACCATCGGCACCGAAGGCGCGTACAAAGGCATGCGCGAAGGCTATGTCGATGAAACCTGGGCCAAGGAACACCATGCGCTCTGGTATGAGGAAGTGAAATCCGGGGCCGGCAATGGCAAGTCCGCCGGCGCAGCGCAACCTGCCGCCGGTGACGATTGAGGGGACACCACATGAAAATATCGCAATGGATAGTCGCAATCAGTGTCACCACTTTCGGCGCAACTGCCTTGGCAAAACTGCCACCCCCGCCACCGCCCGACCCTGCTGCGGCTGCGGCCAAAGCGGAGAAGGACAAGGCTGCTGCCGAAAAGACCAAGGTGCAGCAAGCGGCAGCCGAGGACAAGTCGGTAAAGAACTTTCAGGCGAATATGAAGAAAGCCGGAAAGCCGATACCAAAGCCGACGCCTATCGTGGTGGCTGCCGCTCCTGCCCCGGCGGCAGCGCCGGCAAAAGGTGCGCCCGCTGCGGCGCCACCAGCCAAAGCGCCGCCGGCCAAGAAGTAGTAGTATGAAAGCCCGCAATGTGCGGGCTTTTTGCATCCGGACACTGCATTTGTCCGTAAATCGACTTGTTCCCTTTCGCTAACCGCCAACAATAATCAGGAGCTACCGATGAAACGACTCGTACCCGTTTTGGCCGCCATGGTCATAGCCAGCTGTGCGCAAACCCCGCCGCCTGCACCCGTAGCAAAACTGAAAGACGGCGAACTGGCGATTCCGGCTGATTACAAGTCCTGGAAATCGAATTTGCTTAGTATTCAGCGTGCCGACGCCAAGCAGATCCGCGAATTCTATGTAAACGATGTCGGTGCCAAAGCAACGAAGGGCGGCAAGTTCCCCAATGGCACGGTGTCGGTGATGGAAATCTACGCTGCCAAGGCTGCTGCCGACGGCACACTGGAAAAAGGCCCGGATGGCAATTTGGTCAAAGGCAATCTGGCGAAGATTTTCGTGATGGGCAAGAACGAAGGTTGGGGCGATGATCCGGGCGACGTGCCGAAGAACGGTCAGTGGATTTACGCCGCTTACATGCCGGACGGCAAGACCAAGGCACCGGATCCGATTGCCGCCTGCCGCACCTGCCACCTGACCAATGCGAACATTGGTGAGTCCAAGGATTTCTTTGCTCGCTATGACGAGTATTTCGACAAGCGCAAATGATGGTCATTCTTAGACGTTTTGTTGCCATCGCTGTCGCGGGATTGGTTGCCGTGCCCGCAGTAACGGCGGCACAGGAAAAAGGTACGTCGGACAAGCCCGTCACGGAGGTTATCGACCTGATCGGCTGCACGTTGTGCCATCAGACCGACAACCGCATCCTGGGCCCGTCGTTCAAGGAAGTCGCGACCAAATACAAGGGCGACAAGGAAGCGCTGAATCGGACCGCCGAGCGCATCGTCAAGGGAAGCAAGGGCGTCTGGGGTGAGGTGGCCATGCCGGCGAACAAAATCTCCGACGAAGAGGCCAGGCGCATCGCGGCCTGGATCTTGGCGCGTTAGGTTTTGGCTGGCGTGCGTTGCAATGAAAAAACCCCCGCGTGTCGGGGGTTTTTTTCGGGTCGCATCTGAGCCACAAAAAGCTGCGAAAATAGCACAAGCAAGGTTTGAGTTCGCCGGCCTCAAACCAAACTAAAACAACGCACGTCCGCTATCCGTCTCGCATCGCTCTTATCTACCACTGAAACTGGAGTCCCCATGACCGTATTCGCCCAAGTAGCCCTGCCGTACGCCAAAGACGCATTGGTCCCGCACGTATCGGTTGAAACCATCGAGTTCCACTATGGCAAGCATCACGCCACCTATGTGACCAATCTGAACAATCTGGCCAAGGGTACCGAGTTTGAAAACCTGACACTGGAGGAAGTGGTCAAGAAGGCACCGGCTGGTCCGATTTTCAACAATGCCGCGCAGATCTGGAATCACGATTTTTATTTCCTGGGCTTCAAGCCGGTGTCGGCAGGCGGTGGCGGTAAACCCAGCGGTGCACTGGCCGCAGCCATCGACAAGCAGTTTGGCTCGTTCGAGGAATTCCAGAAGCAGTTCGATGCCAAGGCCGCCGGTACCTTCGGTTCCGGCTGGGCCTGGCTGTGCAAGAAAGCCGATGGCTCGCTGTCGCTGGAGAGCACCAGCAACGCAGCTACGCCGCTGACTCAAGGCATGACGCCGCTTTTGACTTGCGACGTCTGGGAACACGCTTACTACATAGACTATCGCAACAGCCGCCCGAATTACCTCAAGGGCTTCTGGGCGATCGTGAACTGGGATTTCGTTGCGGCCAATTTCGCCAAATAAGATCTTCTGCCGCCAGCTCGCGGCGGTGCTGTCTGCCGCTGCGCTGCTGACGGGCTGTGCATCGTTGCCGCCCGGCGACGAAGGCCTCCGTTACACCACCATCGCCCCATTCTCCGCCGCCGAGCCGGGCGAAAAATTGCCCGGCGGCTGGCAACCCTGGGTGCTGTCGCGTTTCAAGCGCAATACCGAATATCGCCTGGTCAAGGATGCCGATGGGGTCACTGTGGTCGAGGCGACATCCGATCACTCAGCCTCAGGCATGATCAAACAGCTCGACGTCGACGCCATGGCGACGCCTTGGCTGTCATGGCGCTGGCGCGTGCCGGCGCCGATCCCGAGTGCCGACAACACCAATCGCAATCTCGAGGATTCTCCCGCGCGCGTGATCGTGACCTTCGACGGCGATCTCGACAAGCTGGATTTCGAGGAGCGCGCCATTGCCGACCGCGTCAAGGCGCTGACCGGCAAAAAGATGCCCTATGCCACGCTGATGTACATCTGGGAAAACAAGCTGCCAGTGGACGAGGTGATCGCCAGTGCGCACACCAGCCGCATCAATATGCTGGTGGTGGAAAGCGGCATGTCGCGTTCCGGGACCTGGCTCAGCTTCACCCGCAACGTGGCCGACGATTTTCGCCGCGTTTACGGCGAAGAACCGGGACATATTCGCAGCATTGGCATCATGACCGATACCGACAACACCGGGGAAAAGACCAGCGCTTTTTACGGAGACATTAAGTTTTCCGCCCGTCCGCCGACTAAGCCGCTTCAATAGTTGATCGAGGAATAGAAATGAAATCACTTGAAACCATCACCCTGGGCGGCGGCTGCTTCTGGTGTGTGGAGGCGGTATTCGACGATTTGCAGGGCGTGGAGGACGTCGTCTCGGGTTACATGGGAGGGCAGGGTGCCAATCCCACTTACGAGCAAATCTGCACCGGGCGGACCGGCCACGCCGAAGTCATCCAGGTCAAGTTCGACCCGGCGGTGATCTCATTGCGCGAAATCCTGGAAGTGTTCTTTGCCGTTCACAACCCGACCACGCTGAATCGTCAGGGCAACGATGTCGGTACGCAATATCGCTCGGCGATTTTTTATCACACGCCGGAGCAGAAGCAGGCGGCGGAAGAGGTGATCGAAGCGGTGGGCAGCGGCAAAGTCTGGGATGACCCGATAATCACCGAGGTAACGCCGGCGGCAACGTTCTATCCCGCCGAGGATTACCATCAGGAATTCTTCAAGCGCAACCCGCATCAGGGTTACTGCATGGCGGTGGTTTCGCCCAAGGTGAGCAAGTTCCGGCAGAAGTTCAGCGCCAAGCTGAAGCGGTGAATTGGAGTTAAAACTCTAGCATTGACGCGGGTTTCCGGGCATTTTCGGCCTGCAGGCCGCACCAGTGCTAGAGTTTTCAAGTAGAAAGCGAGGCCAAAGCCTCGCTTTTTTTTGCACGCAGAGACGAGACTCAAGCACCCGGCGCAGCACCCAAGCGCTTCACGCTGCCAGAACCTGCCACCGATTGCTTGACGATCTTGGCGTCGCCGAAGTACTTGACGTCACCCGAGCCCGCTACGCTGATGGACAATGAGTCCTTGGCCCAGACGGTGGCGTCACCCGAGCCGGCAATCGATATCTTGACCGAGTCGGCTTCCAGCTTGCCGATCTTCATATCACCGGAACCGGCAATCTTGCTTTCAATGCGCTTGACCTTGCCGCCGGCAGCGAAATTGCCGCTACCGGCAATCGAAATGGTCAGTGCGTCGGCATCCAACTGACCGATTTGAACGTCGCCCGAGCCGGCGATCGAGGCTTTCAGCTCTCCGGTCTGGATCTTGGCGGCGCGCACGTCGCCCGAACCTGCCACGGATAGTCCTTCAATGGTCTTGGCATTGATCACCAGTTTCAGCGTCTTGGTGCTGACCGAGGTGTTCTTGTCGATAAACCGGATCTTGAGCGCATCGCCCTCGACCACGGTTTCGATCAGCGGCAGGATGTTGTCATCGGTTTCGATAGTGAGGCCTTCGCTGTTGCCTTGAACCAGTTCGGCGTTGCCCGGCACCGAGAGCGAAATCTTGCTGAAGCCGGAAACGTTGCGCGATTCCGACTTGAGTACACCCGAGCCCTTGACCGATTTGCCGAAGCCCCAATTCCAGTCCCAGGCTTGTGCCTGCGGCGCCATTGCCAGCGATCCCGCCAGCAGCAGGGTTGCCGCCAATGCGGGGATGAAGCGCTGAAATCCGGTGAATTTGCCCATGATGCGTCTCCTTTTCGATTGACTTGACCGTAGGACGCGACGGGCCGGCAATTTGGATTTGCCGTTCAGCGAAGATCGGCTTTTATTTGCAGTGCGGTGGCCAGCGCGCGGTCCAGGTCGCTATCGCAGACCGTCACATGGCCCATTTTCCGGCCGGCACGGGCCGAGCGCTTGCCGTACAGGTGCAGATGCGCGCCCGGGTGCTTCAGCACCGCCTGCCAATCGGGCGGCTCCTGCAACTGTTCGCCGCACCAGATATCGCCCAGCAGATTCAGCATCACCGCTGGCGTGTGTTGTGAGGGATCGCCCAAGGGCAGATCGCACAGCACACGCACCTGCTGCTCGAACTGCGAGGTACGGCAGGCGTCTATAGTGTAATGGCCGCTGTTGTGGGGGCGCGGAGCGATTTCGTTGATCAGCAGCCGATCGTTTCCGTTTTCGCCCGCGACGACGAAAAATTCCACCGCCATCACGCCAACGTACTGCAACTTCCCGGCCAGGCGTACCGCGATGTCGCGGGCTTCGTCGGCCAATGCGCCGGGGATGCGTGCCGGCGCAATGGTGATGTCGAGAATGCCGTTGACGTGCTGGTTCTCGGCTATCGGAAACAACGACGTGGTGCCGTTGGCCGCGCGCGCCAGTACCACCGAGATTTCCAGCTTCAGCGGCAGGAATTGCTCGAGGATGGAAGGCGCGTGATTCCATGCGGTCAGAGTCGATTCCAACTCCGTGCGCGAAGAGATGCGCGCCTGTCCCTTGCCGTCGTAGCCAAAGCGGATGGTCTTCAACACTGCGGGCAGTGAGACCTCGCGCAGTGCGGCATCGATATCCGCTGCGGAACGGATCACCGCGAAAGGACCAACCGGAAAACCACCCGACTTGAAAAAGCCTTTTTCCGCGCTGCGGTCCTGCGCAATCGCCACCGCCTCGCCGCCAGGACGCACGGTGGTATGGCGGGCCAACTCGATTAGGGTCTCGGCCGGTGCATTCTCGAACTCGGTGGTGATGGCGGCGCAAGTTCTCGCCATCTCATCCAGCGAAATCGGGTGCGTGTAGGCGGTGTTCAGATGACCGGTGGCGAACTCGGCTGCGGGCGAGAGCGGATCGGGATCCAGCACCGTCACGCGATAGTCGAGGTTGCGCGCGGCGGAGGTGAACATGCGGCCCAATTGGCCGCCGCCCACCAAGCCCAGCGTGGCGCCCGGCAGGATCACAGGATGTCCGGCAACTGCATGGACGCGACCATTTCTTTCAGGCTGTCACGGTACTCGGCAAGCTTTCCTGCCAGCGCCGCATCGCTATTCGCCAGCAGGCTGACCGCGAACAGACCGGCATTGGCGGCACCTGCTTCACCGATGGCAAAGGTGGCGACCGGGATACCCTTGGGCATCTGCACGATCGAGTAAAGCGAATCCTGCCCAGCCAGATGGCGCGAGGGCACTGGCACGCCCAGCACCGGCAGCGTGGTCTTGCTGGCAATCATGCCCGGCAGATGCGCCGCACCGCCGGCACCGGCGATGATGCATTTCAGGCCGCGCGTGCGCGCCGTGTCGGCATAGTCGAACATGGCATCGGGCGTGCGGTGCGCCGAAATCACCTTGTGCTCAAAGGCAACGCCAAAGTCTTTCAGTACTTTGGCGGCGTGCTGCATCACCTCCCAGTCCGACTGGGAGCCCATCACCACACCGACGATCGGCGTTTCCATTTTTGTTCAGTCCACCAGTTGTTTGGCTTGATCGAGCTCTTTGCGATAGGCGTCGAAGATGCCTTTCAGCGCATCCTGCATCGTCACTTTGGGCGACCAGTCCAGGTCCTTCATCGTGTTGTCGATTTTCGGCACCCGGTTCTGCACGTCCTGATAGCCCTTTCCGTAGTACTCGCCCGATGTGGTTTCGATCAGCTTCACTTTCGCGGCGGGATCACGATATTCAGGATAGCTCTTGGCCAGTTCCAGCATCATCGTCGCCAGTTCGCGCACCGAGAAATTGTTGGCCGGATTGCCGATGTTGTAGATCTGCCCGGATGCGACATTGTCCTTGTTGGCGATAATGCGCACCAGTGCATCGATGCCGTCGGTGACATAGGTGAAAGCGCGCTTCTGCTTGCCGCCGTCAACCAGCTTGATCGGCTCCCCACGCACAATGTGACCGAAGAACTGTGTGATGACGCGGCTTGAACCTTCCTTCGCCGTGTGAATACTGTCCAGCCCGGCGCCAATCCAGTTGAACGGTCGGAACAGGGTGAAATCGAGCTCGTCGCGCGAGCCATAGGCAAAGATCACCCGGTCCATCAATTGCTTGGAGCACGAGTAAATCCAGCGCTGCATCTCGATCGGGCCCAGCACCAAATTGGATTTGTGCGGATCGAACTGCTCGTCGGCGCACATGCCGTAGACCTCGGAGGTCGACGGGAAAATGATGCGTTTCTTGTATTTGACGCAGGAGCGCACGAACGGCAGGTTGGCTTCGAAATCGAGCTCGAATACGCGCAAGGGATCCTTGACGTAGGTCGCCGGTGTGGCAATGGCCACCAGCGGCAGCACCACATCGCATTTCTTGATGTGATATTCGATCCATTCCTTGTTGATGGTGATGTCGCCTTCGAAGAAATGAAAACGCGGATTGTCCAGGAACGGCTTGACCCGTTCGCTGTTCATGTCCATTCCGTATACCTCCCAGTCGGTGGTGTCGAGAATGCGCTGGGACAGGTGGTGGCCGATAAAGCCATTGACGCCGAGGATGAGGATTTTTTTCATACGGATAGTGTGGTCGATTCGTTGGAAGAAGTGGCGTGCCGTGCTTCGATGCGCCGGCTCATGGGGCCGATCACCATCATCAGCATGAAGGCAACATTACCGCCCGCCGGCAACACGGTGGCGATACCGACTGCGACGGCGCTGATGACGATCAGGCCGAAAATGCGGAAGCGTGCGGCCAGGTAAGTACCCCTGGCCATCGGCGAATGGCATAGCTCAGGGTGGAAAAAAATGTGACGCGCGATCAGCCAGGCCAGTATTGCCAGCAAGCTCATGTTGATCGAATAGAAAATCTGCGAGAACAGGGCAGCACCGAACTCCCCGGACAATGCGGATGAAAATGGCATCAGGCTGACCATGCCGAGCTGCACGATATTCAATGCCAGCAATTTGCCATCGACGTGCCGCACATGGTGAAACAACCTGTGGTGGCCGATCCAGAATAGCGCCAGCACCAGGAAGCTGATGATCCAGGCAAGAAATCTTGGCAGCAGGTGGCCAACAGCGTTGATCAGATCGACCTGGGTCTTGATCGACTCGTGAGCCGGCAGCTTGAGCTCGATCACCAGCAGCGTCATCGCCACGGCATAGATGCCGTCGGTGAGCGCTTCAATGCGGTGTTTCGACATCGCGCCGACTGTGCCTGTCAGGCTCATTCCTTTACCTCCGCCTCTCCCGCGCTATCCAGATCATATAAGCCGATTCCCAGCCGCGCCGCCAGCATCACTTCGTTATGCGGTTGACCGTCGATTTCGCACTCGACAATGCGCAGCATCCGTCCATCTCCGCATAGCGCGATCACGGTATCGCTGCCGACGTTCAGCTTTGCCGGATTATGGTGCTGAAAATGCGCCGGGGCCAGCCGTGTGCGGATAATTTTGATGGTTTCGCCTTTCAGGCGCGTGGTTGCACCAGGATAGGGCGGGGCGACGGCCCGAACCAGATTGTGGATGTTTTCCGCACTATCGCGCCAGTTGATCACGCCATCTTCCGGCTTGCGACCGCCGAAGTAGCTGCCTGCCGAGAGATCCTGTACGCGCAGTTCCGCTGTGCCGGCGATCAGCTTGGGTAAAGAGCGACTGAGTACGATCGCGGCGGCACCGGTAACCTTGGTAAACACGTCCAAGGCGTTGTCGTCCACGCTGATGGCAACCTTTTCCTGATCGACGATGCGGCCGGCATCGGGCTTGGCCACCATTTCGTGCAGCGTGGCTCCAGTCTCGGTCTCGCCCTTGATGATGGCCCAGTTGATCGGCACCCGGCCACGATACCTGGGCAGCAGCGAGCCGTGCATATTGAACGCGCCGCGTGGGGCCGTTTCCAGCAATGCCGGCTTCAGCATCAAGCGGTAATAAAACGAAAACAGGAAGTCAGGTTTGAGCGCAGCAATTTCGGCGATGTAGTCGTCGGAATTCGGGTCCTCGACAATGCTGACCGGAATGCCCGATTCGCGCGCCAGATCGGCAACGCTTTCGAACCATATATTTTCGTCTGGGCTGTCGGCATGCGTAATCACACGCTTGATTTCCACGCCCTGCTTGAGCAACACGCGAAGGCAGGCCATGCCTACGTTGTGATAAGCAAAGACAACCGCCGATGTCATTCGATTTTTTCCAGTACTGCCTGTATCAGATAGCGCGGCCGGTCGCGTACCTGCTGGTAGATGCGGCCGATGTACTCGCCCAGCAGCCCGATACCGAACAGGGTGATGCCGATCAGGAAAAACGCAATGCCGAACAGCGTGAACAAACCCTCCGCTTCGGGGCCGACGATAACGCGGCGGACGGCGAGGTACACCACGAAGGCAAAGGAAAGCAGGGAGATTGCGATACCCATGAATGAAAACAACTGCAGCGGCACCACTGAAAACCCGGTGACAAGATCGAAATTGAGGCGAATCAGCTTGTAGAGCGAATACTTGGATTCGCCGGCCGAGCGCTCTTCGTGGGCGACTTCGATTTCGGTCGGGTTGTGCGAGAACGAATAGGCGAGCGCCGGGATATAGGTGCTGACTTCGCTGGATTGATTGATCGCATTGATGATGTCGCGGCTGTAGGCGCGCAGCATGCAACCCTGGTCGGTCATCTTGATATGGGTTAGCCGCTCTCGGCTGCGGTTCATTGCCCGCGAGGCCCAGCGCCGCCATGCGACGTCCTGGCGCTTGCGGCGGATGCTGCCGACGTAATCGTAGCCTTTGTCCATCTCGGCCATCAGGTTGCCGATTTCTTCCGGCGGGTTTTGCAGGTCCGCGTCCAGCGTGACGATACGCTCGCCGCGGCAGCGCTCGAAGCCGGCCATGATTGCCATGTGCTGGCCGTAGTTGCCGTTGAACAGTATCACGCGCGTGACGTCGGGCCGCTTCCGGAATTGCTCACGCAGAAGTGCCGCCGACCGATCGGTGGAGCCGTCATTGGTGAAAATGATTTCATAACTCAAATCGAGCTTGTCCAACGCCGGATAGAGCCGGTCGAACAAGGTGGCGAGGCCAGCCTCTTCGTTATAGACCGGGATGACGACGGAGAGCAGCGGATTCGACATGTTCTGGGTCAGGAGTTGTTGTGCAGGATATCGAGCAGCGCAGACGATACGCGCTCGACATCGGCGCGCGTCATGGTCGGAAACAGAGGTAGTGTGAGCGTTTCACGACCGATGCGTTCGGTATTCGGGAATTCGCCTTCGGCATGGCCTTTGCGCCGGAACAGCGACGTCAGGTGCATGGCTTCGTAGGACAGTCCGGTGCCGATCTGCTTGGCGGCCATCGCGTCCATCACATGCTTGCGGCCGATCTTGAGCCGTGACAGAGGCAACAGTACGCAGAACATGTTCCAGCTATGGCCTTCTGGTTCATTTGCATGCGCATCAGCTGGAAGCCCTAGTCCCAATGCATCGGCTTGTGGTGCCAGCAATTCGAAATAGTCGCGTACCCGTTCGCGGCGCTGAATGCACCAGCCGTCGAGCAATTTCAGTTGTTCAAGCCCTAACCGCGCCGACACGTCGCTCATATTGAACTTGCCGCCGGCCACGTCGACGTCGCGGGTGCCGTCTGGCTGCTTGACGATGCCGTGAAAGCGCAACACTTCAGCGCGTTTTGCTTCGGCTTCATCGGCGAATATCGCAGCGCCACCTTCGATGGTGGTCATGTTCTTGTTGGGATGAAAACTGAAGGTGGCGATATCGCCGAACGCACCGATCTTTTGCCCCTTCCACGAGGAGCCGATTGCCAGCGCTGCGTCCTCGATGACGCGAAGACGGTGGCGTTTCGCGATGTCGTACAGGCGATCCATATCGCAGGGCAGGCCGCTGAAATGGGTGGGCACGATGGCCTTGGTATTCGGCGTGATTGCGCGCTCGACTCGGTCGAGATCCATATTGCGTGCAACGAGATCGCAATCGACGAATACGGTTTTTGCACCAGCCTTTTCGATCATGTTGCCGACGGAAAAAAATGTCATCGCCGAAGTAATGACTTCGTCTGCTGCGCTGCCGCCGCTGGCCGCGCCGATGCCACAGATCTGAAATGCCACTTCCATCGCAGCGGTGGCGGAGGTAAACACTCTTGCGGGACGGCTACCGTGATACGCCGACAGCGCGGCCTCGAATGCCTGCACCTGCGGTCCGCTGGCGATCCAGTGCGACATCAGCGTATCGCTCACCGCGTCCGCCATCGCCGGTGTCAGCGTGGGACGGGCAAAGGGAATGTAGCGTGGCGTGGCGGTGTCGGACATGTTTCGGGAAGAGTTTGAGCGCAGGCTATGGAGTGACTTTTGTCAGCGCGGATCGGTCTTGATGATTGCCATCCGGCGCGGATCGCGATGGATGACGTCGAAGTTGAGGCCCAGCGCGCGCATCTTTTCCAGATGACCCGGCTGAATTATAGCGACCGCATTACCCGGTGCCTCCCACGCGGCCGGAAAGTCTTCCACGCGCGCGATCCACTTTCCGGGCTCAATGCGCTGACCGAGATCGAATTCGTCGGAGTAATTTACCAGCGTGAGCGTCCGTTTCAGATAAAACGGCAGGGATTGATCGTGGATCTCGACCTCATACAAACGTGTGTCGGGGGTAATGCGGGGTGCCAGCGCAGCGGCCAGTGCGGCTCCGGATTGCAGTGGCGAGATTTGCTCGTAACCGCGTTCGATCAGTTCGATACCGACCATCGTGCCGATCGATAGTGCCAGCACGCCCATCCACTTGCGCTGAAAACGCAGTACAACAAACGAGATGGCTGCGGCGGCGGCAATGACCAGTGCGGCTGCCACCACCCAGGAGCTCATTGCGCCATACAGGTTCTGGCTGAAAGCGTCGTTGGCCTTGGCCGCAGGTGCCTGCCATGCAGCATAAGCACCCCAGAGCGCCAGTGGCAACACCGGCAGCACCAGCCAGGAAAGCCGCTCGGTGGAGCAATGGCGCAGATAGGCGCCCAGTGACAGCGCCAGCAGCGGGAACATTGGCAGGATATAAGCGGGCAGCTTGGAATTGGACTTGGTGAAGAAAAGCAGGATGAAGATTGCAAACAGCAGCGCGAACTTGAGCGGCGCGAAATGAGCACCGCGCCCCGACACCGGCATCGGCTGCCGCCATCCGGCAATCGTTGCCGGCACCAGCGCAGTTGCCCAAGGCAGGAAACCGGCAAACAGTATCGGGAAAAAGAACCACCAGTTCGCTTCGCGCCGGTGTTGAGTAGTGAGAAAACGTTCGAAGTGCTCGTGCACGAAGAAGAAGTGCGCAAATTCGGCATTGTTCATGGAGACGGCAACAAACCATGGCGCAGCAATGGCAAGGAACAGCAGCGAGCCACGTGCCCACTCGAGCTGCCGCAGGAGTTTCAAGTCGCGGTGCACCACGCAGTACAGGAACAGGGCGGCGGCGGGAAAAACAATGCCTACCAATCCTTTCGACAGTACCGCGCCCGCCATGCCGGCCCAGGCCGCCATCAGCCAGCGGCGTCGACCGCTGTCGGTTGACGTATGTTGAGAAACCAGAAATGAAACGATCGAGAGCGTTAGCCAGAACGTGAGTCCCATGTCCAGCGTGACAATTTCAGTCAGCGCGGCGAAGTACGGAGCCGACATCAATACCAGAGCGGCAAGCAGCCCCGTTTCATCGTCGTACAGTCGCATGCCCGCATACGCGACCAGCAGAATGCAGCCCAGACCGCACAACGCCGTGTAAAGCCGCGCGGTCAATTCGCTTTCGCCGAACAGGCGAAATGCGACGGCCGTGGCCCAGTATTGCAGCGGCGGCTTTTCGAAGTATTTGAGGCCGTTGAGGCGAGGGGTGACAAAGTCGCCCGATTGCGCCATCTCACGGGCAATCTCCGAATAGCGGCCTTCGTCGGGGTTGGCGAGCTTGCGATCGCCCAGGCTGTCGAGAGAAATGAAAACCGCCAAGACGGCAAGAAGCAGAACCAGGGGCCGCGGCAGGGAGAGAGACATTTGAACGGGAACGCGGTTGCCACCACGCCATTAATCGAGGAGGCCGAATTATATAGCCGAACCGGTTGGATGCCTGACCGTCCGCCCTCGTCAACCGGCCTTGAGCAGCACCACCACGGCGCCAGCGCCACCATCGGCCGGTTGGGCGTCGCAAAACGCCAGTACTTCGTTGCGCAGCGAAAGCGATAGCCGTACCTTGTTGCGCAATATCGGCATGCCGCCGGGAGAACGATAGCCCTTGCCGTGAACAATGCGCACGCAACGCATGCCGGCGTGACGCGCCTGGGCGAGGAAGCGCGCCAGTTCGCTTCGCGCCATATCGACCGTGATGCCGTGCAAGTCCAGCGAGGCCTGGATAATCCATTGGCCGCGTCTCAACTTGCGCATGATTTCTGTGGGCAAGCCGGGGCGCAGGAATGTAATGAGATCGCCGTTTTCGATATCGGCGTCCCAGCCCGAGGTGTCGTTCAGCAGTTCGCCGGGAATGGCAGCTTCGTCTTCCAGGCGCTTGACCGGGATCGGCCTGGGCCGTGGTTTGTCCAGCTGCGCGCGCGGTCGTTGTGCAATCGGGCGCACCTGATCCGCGGCCATTTCCGCGCGGAACAGATCGTCTTCGGATTCGGCAGGTAGCTTGGGCACGGCTTCAGAGGGAAAAATAGAAAACTCAAGCACTGGCGCGGGTTTCAGGACGAAAATCGCTGGAAATCCGCGCCAGTGCTTGAGTTTTAATTGTGAATCAGTGCAAGGCTTCGAGGTACTTGTCGGCGTCGAGCGCCGCCATGCAGCCGGTGCCAGCGCTGGTCACGGCCTGACGATAGACGTGATCCTGCACGTCACCTGCGGCGAAAACGCCCGGTACCGATGTCGCCGTCGCATTTCCCTTGGTACCAGATTGGGTGACGATATATCCGTTCGCCATCTCGAGCTGTCCTTCAAAAATGTCAGTGTTGGGTTTATGGCCAATGGCGATGAAGCAACCCTTCAGTGCCAGGTCCCTGGTTGCGCCATCGGCGGTGGCTTTAACCCGTACCCCGGTCACACCGGTCTTGTCGCCCAGTACCGCATCCAGCGTATGGTTCCAGAGGATGGTGACCTTGCCTTCTTTCTCTTTTGCCATCAACCGGTCGGCGAGAATTTTCTCCGAGCGGAATTTGTCGCGGCGATGAATCACCGTCACATGCTTGGCGATATTCGACAGGTACAGCGCTTCTTCGACCGCGGTATTGCCGCCGCCGACCACGCATACGTCCTGGTTCTTGTAGAAGAAGCCATCGCAGGTCGCGCAACCGGACACGCCTTTGCCCATGAACTCGGTCTCCGAGGGCAGGCCCAGATACTGCGCCGAGGCGCCGGTGGCGATGATCAGTGCATCGCAGGTATAGGTGCCTGAATCGCCCTTCAGTGTGAAGGGGCGATTCTTGAAATCCACGGTATGGATGTGATCGAAGATGATTTCGGTGTTGAAGCGCTCGGCATGCTTCAGGAACCGGTCCATCAGTTCCGGGCCTTGCACGCCATCGGGATCAGCCGGCCAGTTCTCTACGTCGGTGGTGGTCATCAACTGGCCGCCTTGGGCGATGCCGGTGATGAGCACGGGTTTCAGATTGGCGCGGGCGGCGTATACCGCAGCAGAATAGCCGGCAGGGCCTGAGCCGAGAATGATGAGGCGATGGTGAACGTTGGCGGACATGGTGAGCTTTCGTTGGGAGTCGGAGCCGACATTGCGGCAGCGTAAGCGTTATTTTAGCGTAGCGAACTTTGCAATCAGCCTTTGAGTCGAACTCAGAATTTGCTGCGGCAACTAACATCGATTAAGTAGTAATGAGGGCATATTTCTGACAATTCAACCGGCTGCAAGCTGACCCGGTGGTCAGAAATGTCTTGAGGATTGCAGGCAACGAAGGCGCACATCTGTGCCAAAATATCGGTGAATCCCCGCTCAGTTGTGTGGGGATCAGGCTTTCACGAATAACCATATAAAAACTCGTCTGCCGCGCGGGCGAAGTTTGGAGGAAGCATGCTACGGGCGATTCCGCTATTCAAAGATCTCAGCGATGCCGATCTGGACGTCATCAGCGATCTTGCGATAGACAAACACGTTGCCAAGGGCAATGTGGTGCTGACCGAAGGTGAGATCGGCGATTCGCTCTATACGATCATATCGGGCCGGGTAAAGGTGTTTATCGGTGACGAGGATGGCCGCGAAATCATCCTGAAAATCCTGGGTCCCGGCGATTTCTTCGGCGAAATGTCGCTGATCGACAGCCAACCGCGCTCGGCCTCGGTATCGACGCTGGAAAACTCGGTGTTCAAGGTGCTGTCGCATTCGGCATTCGAAACCTGTGTGGAGAAAGCCCCGCGCATCGCCACACTGGTGATGCAGGCCTTGGCCAAGCGCCTGCGCGACGCCGACCGCAAGATTTCCACGCTGGCGTTGATGGACGTGTACGGACGCGTGGCGAATACGCTGCTTGAACTCGCCATTACCAACAACGGCAAGCTGGTGGTGGGCGAAAAGCTTTCCCAGCAGGACATTGCCAACATGGTCGGTGCCTCGCGCGAGATGGTCAATCGCATCCTGAAAGACCTTTCCGATCGTGGCTATATCTCGGTCGAGGCCAAGACCATTACGATTCACGACGAGAAACTACCGCCTTCGTTTTAGATCGTATCGCTGCGAGGAGTGCCCTTGGGCAGTCGTTATAATGGCGCTCAACCATGAGTGCACGCACCGATAACGAGATTTTCGATCCGACCGCGCCTGCGGTCGATACCCCGCAATCCACCCGCCTGTCTCGCCTCATGCGCGAAGCCGGGTGGATTTTCTTCTTGGCACTGGCGATTTACCTGGTGTTGATTTTTGCGACCTATCAGCCGACCGACGCCGGTTATTTCTTCAGCGGCAAAGGTGCCGCCGCGCTGAACAAAGGTGGTGCCACGGGTGCGTGGATTTCCGATTTCGCCTTTGGCCTGAACGGCGTCTCGGCGTGGTGGTGGGTTGCGCTGGCGGCATATGTCGTGATGCGCATGTTCCACCGGGTTGAGACCTGGAGCATGTTCAACCGTCGCAATCTGGCGATTGCGCTGATCGGTTTCCTCATTCTGCTGACGGCATCGAGCACGCTGGAAGCACTGCGCATGCATTCGCTGAAAACGCCGTTGCCGAACGGTCCCGGTGGCGTGATCGGCGGACTGCTGGCGGACGGCATCGAGAAAGGTCTGGGCTTCATGGGCGGCACACTGCTGCTGCTCGCGGTTTGCGCAGGCGCGATCTCGGTTTTCACCGGCCTGTCGTGGATCAAGCTGGCAGAAAAGGTCGGTGGCGGCGTGGAGTGGATGTTCGGTCTTGTCAAAGCCAAGGTCGAAGCCAAGCGCGACCGTACCGCCGGCGAGCAAGCCGTGGTCGAGCGCGAAGAAAAAGTCGAAGAGATGAAGCGGATCATCGAGGATCATCCGCCGATCCGCATCGAGCCGACCGTCACCGAAATCAAGCAATCCGAGCGCGTTCGCAAGGAGCGGCAGGTACAGTTGTTCTCCGACATGCCGGATTCGCCGTTGCCGCCGATATCGTTGCTCGATCCGCCGGACGAAAGCATCGAACGCCCCAGCAATGAAACGCTGGAATTCACCTCGCGTCTGATTGAACGCAAGCTGCTCGACTTCAACGTTCAGGCCAAGGTGGTTGCCGCGCACCCCGGCCCAGTCATCACGCGGTACGAGATCGAACCCGCTGTTGGCGTGAAGGGTTCGCAAATCGTCAACCTGTCGCGTGACCTGGCGCGCGCCCTGTCGGTGACCTCGATTCGCGTGGTGGAGACCATTCCCGGCACCTCGCACATGGGTCTGGAAATCCCCAATCCGAAACGCGAAATCGTGCGGCTGTCGGAAATTCTCGGTTCCGAAGTTTATGCCGACACGCATTCGAAAATCGCCATCGCGATGGGCAAGGACATCGCCGGTCGTCCGGTAGTCGCTGATCTGGCCAAGATGCCGCACGTGCTGGTGGCCGGTACCACCGGCTCAGGCAAGTCGGTGGCGATCAACGCAATGATCCTGTCGCTGGTCTACAAGGCCACGGCTAATGAAGTCCGCCTGATTCTTATCGACCCGAAGATGCTGGAGCTGTCGGTGTACGAGGGCATTCCGCATCTGCTGTCGCCGGTAGTAACCGATATGAAACATGCCGGCTACGCGCTCAACTGGTGCGTGGCGGAAATGGACCGGCGCTACAAGCTGATGAGCGCGACTGGTGTGCGCAATCTGGCCGGCTTCAACACCAAGGTGCGTGAGGCCAAGGAGAAAGGCAAGCCGCTGCCGCATCCGTTTTCGCTGACGCCCGATACGCCGGAGCCGCTGGAACCATTGCCGCTGATCGTCGTCGTAATCGATGAGCTGGCCGACATGATGATGGTGGTCGGCAAGAAGGTGGAAGAACTGATCGCGCGGCTGGCACAAAAGGCGCGCGCGTCGGGCATTCACCTTGTCCTCGCCACGCAGCGCCCCAGCGTGGATGTCATTACCGGTCTCATCAAGGCAAACGTGCCGACTCGCGTGGCTTTCCAGGTCTCTTCCAAAATCGATTCGCGCACCATCCTCGACCAGCAAGGCGCCGAAGCGTTGCTGGGGCAGGGCGATATGCTATATCTGCCGCCCGGTACCGGCATGCCGCAGCGCGTGCACGGTGCGTTCGTTGGGGACGCCGAAGTGCACCGAGTGGTCGAGCATCTGAAAAAGCAGGGCGAACCGCAATACATCGAAGGTATTCTCGATTCGCCGGAAGAGTCGATGGATATGCTGGCCGAAGGTGGCGGCAATGGTGGCGCCGAATCCGATCCGCTCTACGATCAGGCGGTGCAGATTGTGCTGCAGAACAAACGCGCGTCGATCTCCCTGGTTCAGCGCCATTTGCGCATCGGCTACAACCGCGCCGCGCGGCTGCTGGAAGACATGGAAAAAGCCGGGCTGGTGTCGTCGATGCAATCCAATGGCAATCGCGAAATCCTCGCACCCAATAGAAACGAGAGTTAGGCCATGCGTAAATTTGTTGTGATGCTGGCCTGCGGCCTTGGCTTGTTTATTTCCAATGCAAATGCCAACGCCATTGCCGACTTCCAGGCCTTCGTGTCATCGGTTCAGTCGGGACGCGCGGCTTTCGAGCAGACCGTGTTCGACGCCAAGGGCAAAGCGATGCAGAAGAACAGCGGCACATTGGTGTTCACGCGTCCCGGTAAATTCCGCTGGGTTTACACCAAGCCCGCGCAGACGATCGTCGGCGACGGCAAGAAGATTTCCTTTTTCGACCAGGATCTGAATCAGGTCACGGTGCGAAAAATCGAACAGGCCTTCTCCAGCACGCCGGCGGCATTGCTGGCGGGCAAGGGCGAGATCGATACCGCATTTACACTGGTTGCATCAGGCGAAATCGACGGCATGCGATGGCTGGACGCGATTCCGCGGCAGAAAGACGAAGCCGGCATCAGCAAAATTCGCATCGGCTTTGCCAATGGTCAGCTTGGCGCGATGGAATTGAACGACGCGTTCGGCAATCGCACACGCCTGGTGTTTTCCAAATTCGAGCGCAATCCGAAAATCGACGCCAAGGAATATGTGTTTGTTGCACCCAAAGGCGCGGACATCATAGGCGAATAGCCGGCTGTCTATTTACCTGCCCAGCGTTCCAGCTTGGGAATGTTCTTGGTGAACAGTCCGGCGAGAAATCCGGGGAAGCCGAGCTCCTGAATTTTGTTCTTCACCAGTGCCTGCATTTCCGTCACGGTGATATCCGGCTGCGTGAATTTCCCGCCAACAAAGCAATGGCTGCAAAATTTTCCGCTCTTGGAGCTATCGGCATTGGTACCGCCGCCTTTTTCGTCCTTCTTCATCGGCATCCCGCAGCTTTGGCAATTTTTGTAGTGAGCTTCCATATGCTTTCCTCCGAATCGGTGTGCCCGATTGCGGCAGAATAACGCTTTCGCCCACTTACGAACAACCATGAAAACCAAAGCCGCCATCGCCTGGAAAGCCGGTTCACCGCTCACTATCGAAGAAGTCGATTTGCAGGGGCCGCAGGCCGGCGAGGTGCTGGTGGAGATCAAGGCCACCGGTATTTGCCATACCGACTACTACACGCTGTCCGGCGCCGACCCGGAAGGCATATTCCCGGCAATCCTCGGTCACGAAGGTGCAGGCGTGGTGGTGGATGTTGGTGCCGGCGTAAAGAGTTTGAAGAAGGGCGATCACGTCATTCCGCTTTACACACCCGAATGCCGGCAATGCAAATTTTGTCTTTCGCGTAAAACCAACCTCTGCCAGCAGATTCGCGCCACGCAAGGCAAGGGCTTGATGCCTGACGCGACAAGCCGTTTTTCGATCGGCGGCAAACCGATCTTTCACTACATGGGCACGTCTACCTTTTCCAATCACACCGTGGTGCCGGAAATTGCGCTGGCGAAAATTCGTGAAGACGCGCCGTTCGACAAGGTCTGCTATATCGGCTGCGGTGTCACCACCGGTATCGGCGCGGTGATTTTTTCGGCCAAGGTCGAGGCGGGTGCCAACGTGGTGGTCTTCGGTTTGGGCGGCATCGGCTTGAATGTGATCCAAGGCGCGAAAATGGTTGGCGCGGACAAGATCATCGGCATCGACCTGAATCCCGCGCGCGAAGCACTGGCGCGCAAGTTCGGCATGACGCACTTCATTAACCCGAAGAACGTTGAGAACGTGGTCGATGCGATCGTGCAGTTGACCGATGGCGGTGCGGACTACAGTTTCGAGTGCATCGGCAACACCAAGACCATGCGCCAGGCGCTGGAGTGCTGCCACAAGGGTTGGGGCCGCTCGATCATCATCGGCGTGGCGGAGGCGGGCGCTGAAATCAGCACGCGCCCTTTCCAGCTGGTCACCGGCCGCAAATGGGAGGGCTCGGCATTCGGCGGCGCGCGTGGCCGGACCGATGTGCCGAAGATCGTCGACTGGTACATGGAGGGCAAGATCAACATCGACGATCTCATCACCCACACGCTGCCGCTGGAAAAAATCAACGACGGCGTCACCCTGATGAAATCGGGCGAATCGATCCGCTCGGTGGTGCTGTACTAGCCATGCTGCAGGTCATCAGCGAGCACCGCTCCTTCGGCGGCAAGCAGGGCTTCTACACGCACGATTCAACTGCCACCGGCACGGCCATGCGTTTCACCGTCTACCAGCCACCACAGATCAAGCAGGGACGGGTGCCGGTGCTGTTTTTCCTCGCGGGGCTCACGGCGACTGAGGAAACATTCGCCATCAAAGCGGGTGCGCAGCGCTTGGCCTCGGACTATGGGCTGATGCTGGTGAGTTGCGATACCAGCCCGCGCAATACCGGCATTGACGGCGCGACCAAAGATTGGGATTTCGGCGAAGGCGCTGGTTTCTATCTTGATGCGACTGAAGCGCCGTGGAGCCAGTACTTCCGCATGGAAACCTGGCTTACACATGAGCTGCGCGAACTCATCATCGCCAATTTTCCGGCCGACGCATCGCGGATCGGCATCTTCGGCCATTCGATGGGCGGCCACGGCGCGTTGACGCTGGCGTTGCGGCATCCCGATATCTATCGCTCGGTGTCGGCGTTTGCGCCAATCTCGGCACCGACCCGTTGTGCGTGGGGCGAGAAGGCATTCGCCAACTATCTGGGTGTCGATAAAGGGCAGTGGAAGGAGCACGACGCCAGCGAGCTGATGTGGCAACGCAAGAAACCGTTTCCGAAAGGCATCCTGATCGACCAGGGTGGCAGCGACAAATTCCTGCTGGAAGGGCAGTTGCAGCCAGAAGCGTTCGAGGCCGCTTGCGCTGCAGCCGAACAGCCGCTGACATTACGTCGTCATGCGGGCTACGATCATGGCTATTATTTCGTCGCGAGTTTCATGGCCGATCACCTCGCGTTTCACCACCGGAATCTGGGCAACTAAGCCAGTTCGACACGCTGGTAATGCTCGACCGTAGGGAACGGATCGTAGAAGTGATGCAGCAGCGCTTTCCAACGTTGGTATTCGGCGGACCCGCGAAAACCGACGGTGTGATCTTCCAGCGTTTGCCAATTGACCAGCAACACATAGCGATTGCGTTTCTCCACGCATCGCTGCAATTCGTGCGACAGATAGCCGCGCATGCTCGCGATGATGGCTGACGCTTCGGCAAACGCCGCTTCGAATTCGGCTTCCTGTCCGGGACGCACATCCAGTGTGGCGACTTCGAGAATCATCGGCGGTTTACCTCAGTTCAATAATTGAAACTCAAGCACTGGTGCGGTGTTCAGGGCGAAATGCCATGGAGAAGCGTGCCAGTGCTTGAGTTTACGCTTTAAGCAACGCTCAGGCGAACGTCGATGTTGTTACGTGTCGCGTTCGAGTACGGGCACACCTGATGCGCGGCGTCGACGATGGCTTGCACTTCGGCCTTGTCCATGCCGGGTGCGCTGACCACCAGATCAACTTCGATGCCGAAGCCTGCGGGAATCTTGCCGATGCCGACGGTGGAGCTGATCGACAGATCGTCCGGCAGCTTGACCTTCTTGGTGCCGGCGACGAACTTCATCGCGCCGATAAAGCAGGCGGCATAGCCGGCGGCAAACAACTGCTCGGGATTGGTGCCGACGGCACCGGCACCGCCGAGTTCCTTGGGCGTGGTCAGCTTGACGTCGAGCACGTTGTCGGAAGAAACGGCGCGGCCTTCGCGGCCGCCGGTGGCTTTGGCGTGGGCTTTGTAGAGAACGGTTTCGATGCTCATGGTGTTTCCTTTCGGTGGGTGTGGAAAGACGGGTTAGTGAAACGACTTACGTTCTTTCGTTTTCGACATGACTGGCGAGTGAGGCGCGCAGCGATGTCAGTTGTTCAGTGAGTGAAACCAGTACAGGCAGCGAACACTGCGAGGCGCCGCAGATCTGCTGCGGGACGGCCAACGCCTGTTTTTGCAGTCGCTTGCCTTCGCTGGTCAACGAAACAATCACGCGGCGCTCGTCTTCGGCGTCGCGGTCGCGGCTGATGTAGTTGAGCGCTTCCAGGCGCTTCAGCAATGGCGTCAACGTGCCCGAGTCGAGGAACAGGCGATCGCCCAGCTCCGATACGGTGCGCTTGTCCTGCTCCCACAGCACCAGCAGCACCAGATATTGCGGGTAGGTCACGCCGAACTTGGCCAGCAACGGCTTGTACACCTTGGTCATGGTCAGCGAAGCCGAGTAGAGCGCGAAGCAGAGCTGGTTATCCAGCAACAGCCAGGCGCTTTCCGGCAACGCGGCGAGCGGTGACGCGAATGTTGAACCGGCTTTGGTGATCGGTTTGGGCATGATCTGATTTATGTATTGCGAATAATTAAATTGTACAAAATATAAAAATGTCGTCAAGCATTTTTGTGTCAATTGCGCCGGCTTCTAGCGGCTTGCGTTTAAGGCGACGAAAATGTCGCGGTATGAATCAGTTGAGAAGACTTAAGGCAGCGAAATCGTCCCGCGGCCGATTTCGATTACGCATCCGCTGACGAAAATCTGCTTCTCTGCATTGACCTGTAGCCCCAAATGGCAGATGCGATTCACGGGCTCGCCTTGAACAATGGCGAAATCGACCGGCAGCGGAGTGCCGTTGCCTGCAAACCAGCCACCGAGATTGGCGGTGGCTGACCCCGTGCCGGGGTCTTCGACCACGCTGCCGTGCTTCAGGAAGAAGAAACGCGAATACAGCTTGCCGGGACCGTTGTGGGCAAAGATATAAGCCATGGAGCGGCCGATATTGCTGGCGATGCCGGCAAGGCGCTCGGCATTCGGCTGAGCGCGTTTGACGGCATCGACACTGGCCAGCGGCACGATCAATTGTTCGGAGCCGGTATTGACCCATCGCGCGCCGTCCAGCACATCCGCCGGTTGCAAGCCGAGGACCGCGGCGAGCTGCTCGCGCGTCAGCTCGAAATCGCGATACGTCGGCGCATTGGCCGACAGTGTCCACCGATCGCCATCTGCGTTGACCGGGATGATGCCGGCTTTCATCTCCAGCGAGATCGTGTCACCGGATTGCAACAGATCGCGCACCACATGCGAACTTCCGAGGGTCGGATGCCCTGCAAAAGCCATCTCGAAAGTGGGGGTGAAGATGCGAACCTTGGCAGTGGCCTCGTCCGATGGCAGGATAAAGGTGGTTTCGGACAAATTGAACTGCAGCGCCAGTGCCTGCATTTCCTCGTCGGTCACGCCTTCGCCGGTTTCGAATACACAAAGCGGATTGCCGCCGAAGGTCGATTCGGCGAATACATTGACCAGACGATAGGGAAGCGTGCGCATGAACGTGAATGAAAGAGAGTTGTCAGACAATCAGCATAACCGTGAAACCAGGCGGATTGCATGACCGTATTTCATGACAGCCGTGAAAGTTTTTGACGGTTTCATCGACTTAAAGCCCATCTCCATCACTTTGCACATCAGGAGTTCCGAGTGACTCGACAATTCGCTGTTCGTTTGTTGGCCGTCCTTTCCGTGTTGTTCGCCTTCGCGGGTGTCGCCGTGTTCGCGCAAACCAACGCGCCCAAACCGGCGGCGGCCACCGCTAAGCCGGCGCCGGCGAAAACCGCACGTGCGATCTTTGCCGGCGGCTGCTTCTGGTGCATGGAAGGGCCGTTCGACAAACTCAATGGCGTCATCTCGACCACGTCGGGCTACACCGGCGGCCAGAAGAAAGATCCGACTTACAAGGAAGTTTCCGCCGGTATCACCGGGCACACCGAAGCGGTCGAGATCGTCTACGACCCGAGTAAGGTGACTTACGAAAAACTGCTGGACGTGTTCTGGCACAACATCGATCCGCTCGCCAAAGACGCGCAGTTCTGCGATCACGGCACCCAATATCGCAGCGGCATTTTCTATGTCGATGACGCGCAGAAAGCAGCGGCCGAAACCTCGCGTGCGGCGATCGACAGGACCAGGACGTTCAAAGGAACCATCGTCACCGAAATCACCGCGGCGAGCACGTTCTACCCGGCCGAGGACTATCACCAGGATTACTACATCAAGAATCCGATCCGCTACAACTACTACCGCACTGGCTGCGGGCGCGATGCACGGCTTAAGCAGCTGTGGGGCGACAAGGCGGGTGTCGGTAACAAGTAGGCGCAAACGCTTCCAGCCCGCGAAATCAATTAAAACTCCAGCACTGGTGCGGCCTACAGGCTAAAAACGCCTGTAAATCCGCACCAGTGCTGGAGTTTCAGCTTGCGGCACGGCGTCCATCACACTTGCCGAAATCCAGTCGGGAGGTTGGTTTTCGCGAGCGCCCGGCAACCGGTACCGGGCAAAATTGATAGACTTCAGGCTCTTCGTTCACGCGCCGATACCTGTCGGTAGCGCCGTCCCGCGTTTCTCTCAATGATAAAAATACGCTACGTAGATTCCCATACCGGCGGCGAACCGACCCGTCTGGTGCTTGATGGTTTCCCTGATCTTTCGCATTTGCCGCTGACGCAGCGCGTCGATGTGTTGCGTACCGGGCATGATCACTACCGCGCCGCGGTTGCCTCCGAACCCCGTGCATCCGATGTGATGGTTGGCGCCTTGCTGATGCCGCCGGTCGAGACTGGCTCGGTCGCGTCAGTGATCTATTTCAACAATGTCGGCTATCTCGGCATGTGCGGGCACGGCACGATTGGCGTAATCGCCACGCTGCAGTATCTCGGCCGCATCGCGCCGGGCGTGCATAGGCTCGATACGCCGGTGGGTACGGTGAGCTGCGATCTGCGCGGCGATGGCAGCGTGTCGATTGAAAATGTCGTCGCATATCGCCATCAAAAGGCAGTCAGCGTGAACGTCGATGGCTTCGGCACTGTCATCGGTGATATTGCCTGGGGCGGTAACTGGTTTTTTCTGGTTGATGCCAGTGATCGTGATGTGGATATGCGCCACATAGACTCACTGCAGAAATTCGCCGTTGCCATCCGCCAGGCGTTGGCCAAGTCCGGCATCACCGGCCGCGATGGCGCGGAAATCGATCACATCGAATTGTTCGGCGCGCCATCGAGCGAAGCGCTGGACAGCCGCAACTTTGTGCTCTGTCCCGGTAGCGCTTACGACCGCTCGCCCTGCGGCACCGGCACCAGTGCCAAGCTGGCTTGTCTCGCGGCAGACGGCAAGCTGGCCGAAGGTGAGATCTGGTGTCAGGAGAGCATCGTCGGCAGTGTGTTTGAAGGCGCTTACCGAAAAGTCGATGGCGGCATCATTCCCACCATCACCGGCAAGGCGTACGTTTGCGGCGAAGGTTCGCTGCTGATGGACCCGGTCGATCCATTTTGCTGGGGATTGCAGCCTGTCGCTCATCAATGACTTCACGATCTCAACTTATTCCACATCACAAGGACCAGCCGCAATGAGCACTTTCTGGAACGGCGTACTACCTGCGATCACGACTCCATTCACCGCCGACGGCAAGGTCGATCACGATTTCCTCGCCAAGCATGTGACGATGATGCTGGACGCGGGTTGTTCGGGAATCGTGCCGCTGGGTTCGCTGGGCGAGACGGCCACGCTGACATTCGCCGAGAAGAGGGAAGTGCTGACCACCATCGTCAAAACCGTCGGCAAGCGTGGCGGCGTGATGCCAGGCGTGGCAGCAATCTCGACCGACGAAGGCGTTGCGTTTGCCAAGATGGCGGCGGAAGTCGGCTGCACAGGTCTGATGGTGTTGCCGCCGTATGTGTATTCCAGCGATTGGCGCGAGATGAAGGCGCACATGTCCGCAGTTATACGTGCCACCAATTTACCCTGCATGCTTTACAACAATCCGATTGCCTACAAAACTGATTTCCTGCCCGCGCAGGTGGCAGAACTTGCGGCGGAGCACAGCAATCTGGTCGCGGTGAAGGAATCGAGTGCCGATGTTCGCCGCATCGCCGCCATCAAGTCGCTGCTCGGTACGCGCCTGCATATCCTGGTTGGCGTGGACGACATGATTGTCGAAGGGGTGGCCGCGGGCGCGACCGGCTGGGTGGCAGGACTGGTGAACGCCTATCCGCGCGAATCGGTGGTGCTGTTCGAGATGGCGCGCGCCGGCAAATGGAAGGAGCTGGAACCGCTGTATCACTGGTTCCTGCCGCTGCTGAGGCTCGATGTCGTGGTCAAGTTCGTGCAGCTCATCAAGCTCACGCAGGAGCATGTCGGCATGGGTAGCGCGCGTGTACGTGCGCCGCGCATGGTGCTCACGGGGGCGGAGCTCGCGGAAGCCGAAGCGATCATCAAGCACGCGATTGCGACCAAGCCGGTTTTTCCGGGTTGATCTGTTCAGAGCATTCATATCACCTAGCTGATCGTCATGACGGATAGCCGTTTCGACGTTGCCGTAGTCGGTGCCGGCATTATCGGTCTCGCCTGTGCGTTCAGGCTGGCGCGCGAAGGAAAACGCGTCCTGCTGCTGGATCGCGATCCGCCGGGGCAGGGCGCTTCATTCGGCAACGCCGGGCACATCGCCACCGAGCAGGTATATCCGCTGGCATCGCCGGAGGTGGTTCGCGGCGCGCTCAAATACCTGCTCGATAGCGAAAGCCCGCTGCGTATTCGCCCAGCTTATCTTGCGGCCATCCTGCCGTGGCTGATGCGTTTTGCCTGGGCCGCGCGGCGGCGTTCGTTCGACAAAGGCGTTGCGGCGCTATCTTCGTTGCAGGCCAGTGCGGGGACGGACCTTGCGACGTTGCTGACCGATGCGAACGCGGCACACCTGTTGCACATGGATGGCCATCTGGTGCTGATCGAAAAACTGGAATCCGCCGCCGCTGCGAAAAGTGAAATAGCCGGTCTCGCGAAATTCGGTATCGAAGCGAATTGGATATCGTCTTCGCAGGCGCGCGAGTTGGCACCTGATCTCATGGTTCCGGTCGAAGGCGCGATGAAATTTACAGGCACCGGCCACGTCGATGATCCGAACGCCGTTTGCCACGCGCTGCTTGCAGCTTTTCTCGCAGCGGGAGGAACGTTCCAGCAACGCGAAGTCGTGGATATTGCCGGTACCGAAGACCTCACCGTTTCCACCCCGGACGGACGCAAGCATCATGCAGAAAACGTCATCCTCAGCTGCGGCGCTTGGTCGAAACCGCTGGCCGAGCGAATTGGCTACCACCTGCCACTGGATACCGAACGCGGTTATCACATCACGCTGGCTGGTGCGACGCCGCGATTCAACATTCCCATCGCCTCGTACGAACGCAAAGTCATCATGACGCCGATGAGCTGCGGACTGCGCATGACGGGCACAGTCGAATTCGGCGGCCTGAAATTGCCGCCGGACGAGAGGCGTTTCGATTTGCTGAAGCGTCACATGCAGGCGCTGATAGGCAATGTGGCAACTGAAAGTGCGACCACATGGATGGGCTTCCGTCCCTCGCTGCCGGATCATCTGCCTGTGCTGGGCCGCGTGCCTGATGGCCGCAAACTGTTTCTCGCCTTTGGTCATCAGCATCTGGGGCTGACGCTGTCCGGAGTGACGGCGCGGATTATCGCCGCGCAAGTCATGGGCCGCGATTCGCCAGTTGATCTGCGGCCGTTTGCGGCGGATCGATTCTGACCGCGCCTCATTCCCGTTCGCTTACCGACTTGAAATATTTCCCGTTCGCCCTGAGCTTGTCGAAGGGTTGAACGGGCCACGCTCATCAAATAGCTCAGCCTGTGCGTGCTTCGACAGGCTCAGCACGAACGGAATCTTGTTTGCGAGCATGCTGATATAAAACTCAAGCACTGGCGCGGCTTCCCGGTCATTTCCAGCCTGAACGCCGCACCGGTGCTTGAGTTTGGCCATCGAACAACACTTGCGCCCCACATCAACTGCACCCCACGAAGCGAGTGACATAATCCCCGCATGAACATCACTTTTCTCGGCGCAGCCGGCGAAGTCACCGGCTCCTGTTATCTGATCGAATGCGGCAAGGCGCGCTTTCTGGTCGATTGCGGCATGTTCCAAGGCGACAGGGATGCGTGGGAGAAGAATCAGCGCGCGCTGGATTTCGATGCCTCGCAGATCGATTTCGTGCTGCTGACGCATGCGCACATCGACCACTGCGGATTGCTGCCGCGATTGTGCGCGCGCGGCTTTCGCGGGCCGATTTACGCCACGCCCGCCACGGCCGACCTGATGGGCGTGATGCTGCTGGACAGTGCGCATGTGCAACTGAAAGACGCCGAACGCGCGCAACGCCATCACCGCGAGCCCGAATTCGAAGCCGAGCCGTTGTACAACGCGATACAGGCACAGCAGACGCTGCGGCAGAACCGCCCGGTCGCTTACGACGTGGTGTTCGAGCCGCATGCCGGCATCCGCGCCTGCTTTCGCGATGCCGGCCACATTATCGGTTCGGCCAGTATCGAAATCTGGTTGAGCGAAGACGGGGTTGATAAAAAACTGGTGGTGTCCGGCGATATCGGCGAACGCAACCGGCCGATATTGCGCGACCCGCAACGGATCGCTGAAGCCGATATGCTGCTGGTGGAATCGACCTACGGCAGTCGCGATCACCGCTCGTTCGACGACACCTATCGCGAAGTCGCCGAAGTCATCAATCGCACGCTGAACGAAAAGCGCGGCAGCATAGTCATCCCGGCGTTCGCGGTCGGCCGGGTGCAGGAGGTGCTGTATGTGCTGTGCAAGCTCGCGCGCGAAGGGAAAATCCGCGCCGGCAATGGCGGGATGAATATCTTTGTCGATTCACCGATGGGACACAAAGCCACCGAGCTGATGCTGAAGCACCACGCCGTGCTGGACGAAGACGTGCTGGATATTTTCAATGTGCTGGCCGGCCGCAAAGGCAAGCGGCACGGCAATCCCGATATCCGCTTTACCGAATCGCCGGCAGAATCGATGGCGCTGAATCGCATCGACAGCGGCGCGATCATCATTTCCGCCAGCGGTATGTGCGAAGCAGGCCGCATTCGCCATCACCTGCGGCATCGGCTGGCGAAATCGCAGAACACGGTACTGTTCACCGGCTATCAGGCGATCGGCACCACCGGGCGGCGCATCGTTGATGGTGCGAAATATGTGCGGCTGTTCGGCGAGGATGTTGCCGTGCGCGCCGAAGTCGCCACCATCGGCGGGCTATCGGCTCATGCGGGGCAGTCGGGATTGCTGTGGTGGCTGCAGGGATTCAAAAAGCCGCCGGCGCAGACATTTGTTGTGCATGGCGAGCCCGAGTCGGCGGGGGCTCTAGCGGGGAAGATTGGGGAGATGGGTTGGGGCGGGGTGAGGGTTGCAGAGGCGGGGGAGCGGTTTTCGTTTTGACGGCTACCAAACAAATCACGCTGCCCCTTTTATTGATATTGCTTTTGTTTTTCCTCAAACCTCTTTAGAGCAAACCTACCTCGTTCTGCTACCGAAGGGGATTTGTCGGTAGCAAAAAGACTCGCCAGCCGTAACGATTCTTCGCCTAACGAATCAAATTCTTGAATTAGGAGTTCCGCGGCTACGCGCCGAACGATTGGCGACCGATCAGAAGATGATTTATTCAATATCTCCACAAAAGAAGCGTCTATGTTTATCGCTCGTTCGGCCACTATTGGTTTTAGCTCACCTTTGCAGTATCGAATGTCGGTCCACTCCCACTTCCGTCCTTCAACCCAAACGATTCTTCCTTCCAACTGGCTTCGGTACGCTTTCGCTCGAACCGTTGGCTGAACGGCCTTTTCGGCTATCTCACTAAGATACTTATCAAGAACCGTTGTGCGCCCTACTTGTGCAAACAACAATGCCATCGGTCCTGACGCGGACGAAATTATCTTCAGCTTTAGGGCTTCCCCCGTTACTTTGCTAGAAATAATTTCCAACAATGTATTTTTTTCCAGATTCCCAATACGCCCCCATGAATTCCAATGAGAAAGTGTGGCGCAAAGAGCGTCAATAACATGCTCGGGATTAGACGCACTTGCCATCAGAGGAAGCTTTCCCCTCGCAGCTTCCCGGACTTGCGGCACCCAATCGTTAAGCCGCCGGAACGCTAGTGCAAAGAGAAAGCTATTAGGTGCCCCGCCTGTAAGAGTTCGTAATGTTTTTTCGCGCGTGTATCCATCCCAACTAATCAAATCCAACCAAGTAAGGAACGGAGAAGGCTTAGACCAAATTTTCCACCTGGGCTGGGCTGTGGACTCAAGCGCAGAGGAAAATTCCTCACGAATTATCCTTTCCCAATAGTCCAAGTTTGACAACGGCAATTTAGATGTAACTTCGACAAGCGAAGACATATCTGCAACCACTTTACTTCCCGAATTGATAGACGCAGCAAAATCCTTCACTGCCGATATCACTTGTTCTTCTAATTCATGCCGTTGATGCACGATCTTGTCTCTTAAATGATGGAAAAGTCTTGTTGGACAATATTGCCAACCTCAACTATTGGCGCCCATCTCCAGCCCATTTCGCCCCAAAACCCGCACCAATACTAGAGTTTCGCCATTCGCCTAACTCGCCTTCCTCACAAAATCCCGCAGATGCTTCGCCTGCGCCTTTAGTGAAGGAATGTGCACATACATCATGTGCCCGGCGTCGTAGTAATGCTTGGTGATATTGCCGGCGAGGCTCGCGTCCAGCGCCATGTGGTTCAGCACGTAGTCGCTGGCGAAGTGCGGTGTGGCGAGGTCGAAGTAGCCTGAGCCGACGTAGACCTTCATGTGCGGATTGCTGCTCATCGCTTTGCGCAGGCTTTCGGCGACGTTGAGGTGCTGGTCCTTGGAGCCGAAATCCCAGGTCATGTAGAGCTTGGAGATCATCGAGTACGGCGTGTCGCTTTCGAAGCGCAGCTCGCGCCGCAGGTAATCGTTGATGCAGGCGGAATAGGCGCCGTCGAGATTGGTGTGCGCCGGATCGGATTCGAAATTCTCGCCCGCGGCGTCGCGATCAATGCCCTTGAAGCGGCTGTCGAGTCGGCCGACGGTGCGGTGCTCGTCACGGCACAGTTCCTTGCAGAAGCGGTGGATCTGGATGCGCAGGTTGGTGGAGGCGATGTATTCGGCCGATAGCCCGGTGTATTGCGTGAGTTTCTTGACCAATTCAGTGCGCTTTGCTGCGGGCAACTTGTCGCCGAGAAACAGGGCCGAGTTGTATTCACCTTCGGCAAACGCTTCGACTTCATCCAGTACCGCGCGCAACGGTTTGGCCTGCAGGCGCTTGTCGAGTTTCTTGTGATACCAGGCAGTGGCAGCGTAGGTCGGCAGGAACAGCACGTGCGCGAGGTCATGGCCCGCATGAAAACGGAAGGTGCTGAAATCGAGCGCGGTCGAGAACAGCATCAGGCCATTGAGATACATGCTGTACTTTTCCTGCAGCAGCGAGGAGAGTCCCGCTGCACGGGTGGTGCCGTACGATTCACCGGCGATGAATTTCGGCGAGCTCCAGCGCTGGTTGCGCACGGTGTAGAGGCGGATGAATTCGCCCACGCTGTCGAGGTCGCGCTGGTAGCTGTGGAATTCGCCGGTCTTTTCGCCGTCCAGCATGCGGCTGTAACCGGTGCCGACCGGGTCGATAAACACCAGATCGGTTTCGGACAGCAGCGAATACTCGTTGTCGACCAGTTGATAGGGCGGCGGCGGTGCATTGCCTTCGCTATCGAGTTTGACTCGCTTCGGTCCCAGCACGCCCAGATGCAGCCACACGCTGGAAGAGCCCGGGCCGCCATTGAACGAGAACGTCAGCGGACGCTTGGCCGCGTCCTTCACGCCATCGCGAGTGTAGGCAATGAAGAACATGGTCGCGCGCGGTTTTTCCGCTTCGCGATTGCCGTCTTTCTCGCCGTCCTCCTTCAACACCACCGTGCCACAGGTGACGGTGTAGGCAATGTTTTCGCCGTTGATGCGGATCTTGTGTTTGCTGCTGACCAGCTTATCCGTGGGCACGGGCTTGGTGGTGGTGGCGAGAGTGGCGGGAGCGGCTGCTTCGTTTTTTTCCGTGGCCATGGGCGTGGTTTTTTAGCGGTGGACGAAGCCACTATTATTGCCCAAACCGCTGCCGGCACCTGGGCAGACTTGTTACGCGAACGTGGGTTCGGCTTTTCCCAGCAGTTTGACCAGCCGGTCGGCGTTGCGCGCGGCCATGCCGTAAATCGATAGCTGTGGATTGGCGCCAATCGAGGTCGGGAAAGCCGAGCCGTCGAACACCCACAGGTTTTCGATTTGATGATGTCGCCCGTCGCCGCCGATCACCGAGTTGCGCGGGTCCGCACCCATGGTGCAGCCGCCCATCACGTGTGCGCTGGCGACGCGGGCACGCAAGGTCTGCATCGGCATTGCATCGATGGCGCGGCCGGCATCGGCCCAGCTGCGATAGGGCTTGGCGTCTTCGTGCAGCGGCATGACGATCTTGGCGCCGGCGGCAAACTGGATTTCTGCCATCACCTTGAGCGAATGGCGTATGCCTTCCCAGACGTAGCGGTCGATCGGATAGTCCAGCAACGGGCTGCCGTCGTTACGAATTGCGACCGTGCCGCCGGTACTGCGTGGATGGAATCCATCGCGCATCAACGCAATGGCGACGTGCAAATTGGGCAGGCGCTTCATCCAGCCGGCATGCTCGTCGCCAAAGCCGGGCAGGGTGATGCCGGCCAGCACCGGATGAATCGGTGGCGCTTCCAGCTTGAAGCCCATGGCACCTTCGTGCGGCAGGCTGTCGAGGTAGTGGTCGGAGTAAATGGTTTGCGGTGCGCCGGAATAGGCGTCGACCTTTTGCTCCATGATCGCTGCACATACCGAGGAGGGATGCAGGAACGTGCGTTTGCCGAGCGTGCGGTGCGGGTCCGGCAACTTCGAGCGCAGCATCAGCCCGGGGTTGTTGATGGCGCCGCCGGCCAGGACGACATGCCTTGCCCGTACACGGATTTTCCACGGGCCGGGTGCCACGCCGTCCGCATTCATGCCGCTGGCGGTTAGGCTAGTGATGCGGCCGTAGCGATGCGCCAGTTTGTCGACGCGCGCGGTGTGAACCAGCGTGAGCCCCCGATCCAGCGAATCCGGAATGGTGGTGACCAGCATCGACTGCTTGGCATTGGTCGGGCAGCCCATACCGCAGTAGCCCAGGTTCCAGCAGCCTTTGACATTGCGGCGAATTGCGGCGGCAGGAATGCCGAGTTTTTCGCAACCGCGACGCAGGATGTCATTGTTTTCGTTCGGCGCCACGGGCCACGGCGTGATCGACAATCGCGCTTCCATTTTCTCGAACCAGGGCGCCATGCGCGCTTCGGTGTAGTCGGCGAGACCCCAGACTTTTTCCCAATGACGCAGGGTGGAAGGCGGGGTGCGGAAACTGGACGTCCAGTTTACGGTCGTCGAGCCGCCCACAGCGCGGCCCTGCAGGATGGTGATGCCCTTGTCCTTGGTCTGGCGGCCGGCGGACTCCTGATACAGCTGCGGATACGCATCGCGCTCGCGCATGCGGAAATCGGTGGAGCTTTTGAACGGGCCTTCTTCAATCATCAGCACGTTGAGGCCGGCCTGGGTCAGAGCCTCCGCGGTAACGCCACCACCGGCGCCGGAGCCGACGATCACCACATCGCATTCGATATTGATGTCGCGCGTCAGGCGCGAGCCGTCGATGACTTTCCACTTGCGCGAACGATCTTCAAGCGCCACGCGAATCGGATCGGGAACGATGGATACGCTCATTGCAGGCCCAGTTCCTTGGCGTAAGGCGGGCCGCCGTAGCCGATCTTTTGCCACGACAGCGGATTACCGTACCAGCAGGCAATCATCACGCGCGCCAAGGCCTGATAGCCCTGTTGCAGCAAGGCAAACCGGCTTTGCCGCCAGCCGGCGAGAAATGCGGCCACGTCGTCTTCGCTGGCTTCCGGCCACGGTTTGCTGACACCGGCAACGAAGCGGCGGGTTGGTGCAAACGTGAGCAGGCTAAGCAGCTCGTCCACTTCCTTTTGCACCGCCGGCGAAAGACCGGCGACTGTGCGATCGAATGCTTCGACCACTTCATTGATGGCGATCTGCTTTGCGATGGCATCTTCCGGCAATGCACCTTTCAACACCGCAGGGGCGAGCGCGGCTATCAGCTCCGCATCTTTGTTGGCGAGTTTCTTCAGATCGAGCGAGCCGCGCTTGTCGTCCTGCGCAAACACGCCGCGATCCAGCGCGCGCGCCGTCACCAGCACGCAGGCGCCAGCCACGCTGACTTTCAGGAAAGTGCGACGCGAAATAGCCATGGATCAGCGCAGCAGCAGTTTGATCAGCGACTCGAAGCGCTTGCCGAACGGCGGTTTGAACAGACCAATGCCATTGACCGGTGACTGGTGAAAGATCGGCTTCATTTTCGAAAAGGTCTCGAATCCGAATTGGCCGTGATAGGCACCCATGCCCGATGGTCCCACGCCGCCGAACGGCAGCGATTCCTGCGAAATATGCATGATGGTTTCATTCACCGATACGCCGCCGGCGATGGTTTCGTTCAGCACGCGCTGGATGTGATCGTTGAAATTGCCGAAGTAGTACAGCGCCAGCGGTCGCGGACGCGCGTTCACGTAGCGGATCGCTTCGTCCAAGCTGTCATACGGCACCAGTGGCAGAATGGGGCCGAAGATTTCTTCCTGCATCACCAGCATATCGTTGTTCACGTTCGCCACCAGCGTGGGCGCGATCTTGCCGCTGCCGTCCAGCGATTCGCCGGCCGGCGAAATCGGCAGCAGCGAAGCGCCGCGCATGGCCGCATCCTGCAGGTAGTTCTGCAGGCGGGCATGATGGCGCGCGTTGACGATGGCGGTGTAGTCAGGGTTGCGCGCCAGCGACGGATAGAGCTTTGCTACCGAACGTTGCGCGGCGGTTGCGAAGGCCTGTTCCTGCGCGCGTGGCAACAATACGTAGTCTGGTGCAATGCAGGTCTGACCGGCGTTCAGGCATTTGCCGAACAGGATCTTGTCGGCGGCCTCGTCGATGCGACATTCGGGACCGATGATGGCGGGTGATTTGCCGCCCAGTTCCAGCGTGACTGGCGTGAGGTGCTCTGACGCTGCCTTCATGACCTGCTTGCCAACGGCAGTCGAGCCGGTAAACAGCAGGTGATCGAACGGTAATCGCGAAAATTCCTGCGCAACATCGGCGCCACCGGTAATCACGGCGATCTGGTCCGCGGGAAAATTCTCGGCGATCAATTTCGCAAACAACTCGCTAGTGCGCGGTGTGAGCTCACTCATCTTGATCAATACTCGATTGCCGGCGGCCAGCGCGCCAGCCAGCGGCGCCACGGCGAGCAACACCGGGTAATTCCACGGCACGATAATGCCGACCACGCCCAGCGGCTGCGGGCGGATTTCGTTGCGCGCGGGCAGAAACCACATTGACGCCCACGAGCGGCGCGGTTTCATCCACGACTTCACATGTTTTTTCGCATCGCGCACGGCACTCAGTGCCGGAAAAATCTCGAGCAGGCTGGTTTCATGCTGCGATCGATTGCTGAAGTCGGCGCTGATGGCCGTCTTGATGGCGTCGCTGTTGGCGACAAGCATCTGCTCCAGCTTGCCTAGCGATTGCCGGCGAACATCGGCTGAGGGCATCCGCGCCGATTCAAACCCGCGACGCGCGGCGGCCAGCGCATCGTGCAGCGCGGCGGAAATATCGATATTCGGTTGGCTCAAGTCCATGTGTCGCAGAATAGGCAAAGATGCTTCGTAGAATACCAGTGCCATTCAACCCTGCCGCAATTCAATTAGATTGACTGCTCTAATCTTGTGCGGCGCAACAAAAACTAATAACTTCAAATGCTTGAACGATTAAAGCGGTTGCAGGAACTGCGCGGCGCGGAGCAGCTGGCCAAGGATTCGGATCGCGCGTTTCACGCCCGCGTGCTGGAGGTGAAACGCTGGCAGCAGGCGCGTCTGACGCGCAGCTACGCCGATCTGGCGGCCGATCCGCGCTATGCGGCTGCTGTGGCGTTTTTCCTCGACGAAATCTATGGGACCAAGGATTCGGCGATCCGCGATCGCGACCTGATTCGCATGTACCCGACCATGAAGCGCCTGCTGCCCAAGTTTGCCTTCGACACGGTTGATCGCGCCCTTGAGCTGGATGTGCTGGCCGAGGAGTTCGACCAGGCGATTGCCAAGACTCTCGGTAGCGAGTCGCTGACGGAAGCGAGCTATCTCGCGGCCTTCCGCAAAGTTGGCCGGCGTGAGGAGCGTTTGCACCAGGTCACGTTAATGCGAGCCGTAGGAGAGGGACTGGATCGGGTGGTGAAGAAGCCGATGATCTATTCGGCGCTGAAAATGCTGCGAGGACCGGCAACGCTGGCCGGCCTCGGCGAGATGCAGCAATTTCTTGAGGCGGGATTTACTGCCTTCCGCAAGATGAAAGGCGCCAATTACTTTCTGTCTACCATTGCCGAGCGGGAAACCATTTTGATCGGGCGCATACTCGATGGACACCCATCGCCTCTCGCCATTGTGGCCGAGTGGGAAGCACTGGCGAAAGAACAATCAGGCAAGCAGCGGACAAGCAAATGAAAGGCAAAGCATGAACTATGGCGTAGTCGGCATGGAGGCGCTGAAAGGCGTTTCCGGGCTGGAATTCCTGCAGGGCATCATCAGTGGCCGGTTTCCCCAGCCGCCGATTGGCGAATTGTTGAAGATGCATTTGATCGAGGCCGAAAAGGGGCGCGTCGTGTTTGCGGCCACGCCGGAGGTATTGCATTACAACCCGCTGGGTACGGTTCATGGCGGCTTCGCCGCCACCATCCTCGATTCCTGCATGGCTTGCGCTGTCCAGACCATGATCGAGGCCGGCTTTGGCTACACGACAATCGAATTCAAGATTACCTATGTCCGGCCGATGACCGACCAGACCGGCCCGGTGCGGGGAATTGGCGAAGTGATCAATGTCGGCCGCCGTTTGGGTGTTTCCGAGGGTCGGCTGGTCGATGCACAAGGAAAAGTACTGGCCCATGGCACTACCAGCTGCATGATTTTCCCGCTATGAACCGGTATTTTGTCCCCTGAACGGGGGATAGCAAGACGCAAAAATTCACTGTTTGCCTGCGCGACGGGCAGCATAATCAACGGGAATGCCGGGTAATTAGCGAACAGGGGATGGTTGGGTGGAGTAGGCGCCCGATTCAAAAAGCATGGTTTCCGAAGCATTACAAGCGGCCTGTGACAATGCCATCCGCACGGCGCGGCGCGGCGATACGCGCTCGTCGGTCGGTCTGGCGCGCCATGCCTATCGGCTGGCGCGGCAGGAAAGCCAGGAGGCTGAGCTGGAAGCGTTGAACGCGATGGCGCTCTGCCAGGGCGCCAACGGTTCCCACATCGAATCCATTGCTACCTCGATCGACGCTTTCCGCCTTGGCCGCCAGACTGGACACCGTCGTGGCGCGGCTTACGCGCTTACCACGATGGCGGCAAGCGCCAGCTTTATTCTCGATGCCGATAAGGTTGTGTTGGACATGCTGGCCGTTTGCCGCAACGAAGCGGATGCGCTGGAAGATCCGGTGTTGATGGGCCGCGTGCACAATTCCTTTGGTTTGGTCTACGGCAACCTGCAACGTTTCGACGAAGCGGATATCGAATACGATCGTGGCATCCAGCTTGTGATGAATTCGGTTCCTCGTGCCGGATTGGTGACCCCCGCTTACCTGATGTCCGGCAACAAGGCATTTCTGGCCGTACAGCGTGCCAAGGCGGCCAACGCCGACGGGCGTGAATCCACTCAAGCCGACGCCGAACGTCGTATCGAATACGTGCTGGCAATTGCCAATCGCGAAGGCAATGTCGATGCCCAGGCCCGCGCCCTGTTTTGCCGCGGGCAATTGCGGGGCTTGCAGGGAAGGCTGGACGACGCGCTTTCGGCTTTCGAAGACACGCTCGAGCGCGCCAATCGTATTCGCCACAATCCGCGCCTGATCGATACCTATATCGAAATCAGCAAACTGTACGCCGCGGAAGAAAAGTACGAACTGGCGCTGGAGGCGCTGGAACAGGCGTTCGAGATTGCCGATGCCAATCGCCCCACCAACAAGGTATACGTCGCCTGCGAAGGCATGGAAGTGATGTACCGCAGCGTCGCGCGCCTGCGCGAAGCTGCCCACTATCGCGCCAAGACCGTGCGCGAGCGCGAGTCATTCATCCGCGAAAACGAGCTGGCGGTACGCGATTTGAACGCGTTCTGGCGTACCGTCGCCGCAGGCCAGGCCAGCGAACAGACCGTCAGCGCCTGATACCGTCGCCGCCGTTGTCTACTTCTTTTTTGCGGCCGGCTTTTTGGCAGCGGTCTTCTTTGCGGTATCCGCAGCTTTGGGAGCAGACTTCGCCGCCGGTTTGGCGGCCGGTTTTGTGACCGGTTGAGCGAGCACCTTGTCCAACTGCTCGTGAACCGCTTTTTCGATCGGCCCCTTCATCATTTTCAGCATGAAGCCCAGCGTCACCTGCAAATTCATGTCGTGATCGCTGATCGTCAGTTGTCCATTCACGCCCGGTCTCGAGAAGTGCAGGGTGTTGCCCTTCCAGTCGCCCGTCAGGTCGAATTTTTCGCCCAGCTTGTCAGCCATCTTGTCGGCTGCGACGCGGGCACCCTTGAGTCCAAGGTCATGGTTTCGTTTCAGTTCGATATCGGCCATGCGAAAATCCTCCGGGATTGATGTTGGTTTTTTCTGCTGACGGACAGTTTACACACGCCAGCCACAACCTTTGCAAGCCCCGTTTATCCCGCCATTTCGTCATTCATCGCGCGGGAATTGCGGCTGGGTGGGCGGCCGACCGTAGAATGACGGCCATGAACCTGATTGCCGTCTTCAAACGTTGGTACGCCGATGCAGAATCCAGAGGCCTGGCCAAGCTGGCCCCCAACGAGCGCGCCGATCTGCTGGCTTTCGACGCCGCTTTTCACCGGAATCGAGCTCGCTACGCGGCGATCATCGTTGCCGTGTGGCTGGGTATCAGCGTGTTGGCGAAATTGCTGTTGGTCAAACTCGGCTGGTTTGGCGCCTTTGCACTGAGTGCGGTGATGCTGATGTCGCTGATTGTCGCCATCACCGGCGCCTGGTTCGGTCCCTCGCTATTCAAGAGCGGCTATAAAAACCTGTTGTTGCTGACTGGCGTCACCTTGGCTGGCGCCGTTGCCGGCGGTTTGGGGGCGAACATCGCCTTTGTCGATGGCAGCACCAGGATTCTCGACGAATTCATTCGTCTCGCGCCGAACATCCTGATGGGTGGGTTGGTTGCAGGCCTGGTCTACGCTGTGCTGATGGTGAGCATCGTGCAGTATCGCCGTGGCCAGTTGCTGGGGCGTAACGAGCAACTGCTGCGGCAGGCGCAGCAGGAGCGCATGGGGCGCCAGCTGGCCGATGCGCGTCTCAAGCTGTTGCAAGCGCAGGTGGAGCCGCATTTTCTGTTCAACACTCTGGCGTCTGTTCAACAACTGGCCGAGGGCAAGGCGCCGGAAGCAGCGCGACTCACTTCGCAACTGATCGCATTCCTGCGTGCCGGATTGGCCAGCCTGCGCGAAGACACGTCCACATTGGGGCGCGAATTCAGCTCGATGGAAGCGTATCTCGCCATCATGCAAACGCGCATGCCGGAACGGCTGCAGTACTCGCTGGACCTGCCTGCCGACCTCAAGGATCTGGAAGTGCCGCCGGCCATGCTGATCTCGCTGGTGGAAAACTCGATCAAGCACGGGCTGGAGCCCAGCCCCGAGGGAGGCAGGATAGAAGTGCTGGCGCGACGAGAGCGCGACCGCTTGCGTATCACCGTGACCGATACGGGCGAAGGTATCAACGCGGCAAAGTCCGGTGGCGGCGTGGGGCTGGACAATATCCGCCAACGACTGCGTGCACTGTTCGGCGATAACGCCCACCTGTCGGTCTCCGGCAACTACCCGCGCGGATTTATCGCCATCATCGATTTGCCATTGCTCGAAGGCGAAAAGCTGGTGGCATCGACAAACATCGCGCATCAAACAAACCAAACAACTGAAGGCAGGAAAGCATGACTACGGCACTGATTGCAGAAGACGAACCGCTGATGCGCGATCGCCTGCTGGCGCAATTGAAGGAAGTCTGGCCTGAGCTCGATATCAATTGCGTCGCCAAGAATGGCCTGGAGGCGATCGAGCTTTGGAAAAAGCACAAACCCGATATCGCGTTCCTCGATATCCGCATGCCGGGCAAAACCGGGCTCGAGGTCGCCGCCGAAATAGGCGATTCGGCGCATCTGGTCTTCATCACCGCCTATGACGAATACGCGGTCAAGGCGTTTGAGAATGGCGCCGCCGACTATCTGATGAAGCCGGTGGAGCTGGATCGGCTGAGTGCCGCAGTATCGCGTGTCAAGAAGCGCATGGAAGCCGCCCCGGTCGATCTGACCGGTCTGATCGGGCAGCTGTTGAACCAGAGCGCGAAGGCGAGTGCCACCAAGCTCAAATGGATTCGTGCCTCACTGGGCAACCAGACCAAGCTGATCAATGTCGAGGAAGTGCTGTTCTTCCAGTCCGACACCAAGTACACGCGTATCGTGCAGCAAGGCGGCGAGGCGCTGGTGCGTACGCCGCTGAAGGAGTTGATCGAAGGATTGGACGAAGAGGTGTTCTGGCAGATCCATCGCGGCGTGATCGTCAACGCCCACGCCATCGATCGTGCTGTGCGCGAAGGCCCGGAAAAGCTGGTGGTGCACGTCAAGGGCCTGAAGGAAACGTTGCCGGTGTCGCGGCAATATTTTCATCTTTTCAAGCAAACCTGAGAACGGAACTCAAGCACTGGCGCGGCTTCCGGGGCACTATTGGCCGAAAAGCCGCGCCAGTGCTGGAGTTTGACTTTTCTAAGGCAGCACCAATCCCGAACGCGCTTTGACCGCCGAGATATCGGTGGCGTTGATTCCGCCCGACGTGTTGAGGTCAAAGCGAAAATTGCCGGCGTCTGTCGTCTGCCCCGATCGTGCCTTCACGCCACTGATGTCGGTGGCGTTGACCGAGCGCGAATTGTTGATGTCGCCGACCAGGAAGCCCACGGCAGCTTCCGCGTTCGACAAGTTATTCACGCCGCTCAGCATTACGCGCACGCGCTGGTTGTCGGGTATGTTGACCAAAGTAACGATCACGTCATTGCCGGAGGCAGTCGCCGTTGCTGTGCCGACCGGGTTCGATGCCGCGTCGACGGTGGCGACATTCCCCGCGGCCGTGATGGCACCGTCGAATTGAAACACCAGGGTATGGCCTGCGCCGATGATGCGCGATTCCACCGTCACCGCTCCGCTGATGGCTGCAGCGGTATCGATCGGCAGGCCAAACGTTCCCGCCGTGCCGTGCGTCTTGCTCGACACCACGCCGGTCAAATTGACGGCACCGGCGACGACCGGCTGCAACGCAATATGCAAATCCGTGACCTCGGGCGGCACGCCAACCAGTGCGCTGATCTTGCTCGCGTATCCCGGCGCGCTGACTTTCACATACCAGCAGCCGGTGACGACATTCCAGCCGTAGCGCCCATCGACGCCGGTGATCTGCGGATTCACGTCCGGCGACATCTGCGCCGGCATAAAGCCGGGTTGCTCGAAAACACCGGTGTCGGGCGCGGTGCCGGTCCATACCGGACCGCCGCGGGTGTCGATGGTGCGGCATTGGCGCGTCAGTGTGGCGGTGTCGGGCAGACCCGGTATCTGGCGGTAAAGCGATACGGTGGCACCGACGATGGGTAATCCGGTTGTCGCATCGCTGATGATGCCGCTGGGATCGTAGAGTTGTGGCGTGCCGACGCCGTCGCCACCGCCGCCATCGCCGCCCACGCATCCGACCGGGTAGAGGCCGTTGCCGTCGCCGTTGAAGGCGATGCAGGGGCGCTTGTTGTCCCAGTCGGGAAAAAGCTTTTGCGGCACGCCCGGAAGCACCCCGGAGCCGGGAATCTGCCCCGTCCAGAAGCCATAGTCGTCACCGGCCTGGGATTTTCCAGTCAACGAGCCGCCTGCGCGCATCACGGTCGTGCGCGCGGCTGTACCCTTTGCCGGCGGTGCCGCCATCGGCTCGCTCTGGTCGGGATCCAGCGTCAGTTGCCGCACGTTGTAGAAACGTCCGCCGTACCATTGACCGACAAACACGGTTCGCAGATTGCCGCAGGGGCGGTATTCGACCGGGCAGGTGATGCGGCTCCTGACATTGATGAAGCTTTGGGCAAGACTCGATCTCGCCACCAGAATGTTGTCGGTACCGTTCTGAGGCTGGATATTGCCCCCGCCAGTCACGCTGATGGTGGTACCGGACAACGCGCTGGATACCTTGACGTCGACGGGTGCGACACCGCTGAACGTGACTGAAAGCCCCGGGCCGCTGATACCACCGCTCGCACGCAACAGTTCCAATCTCGCTTGCGCGCCAATGCTGATGCCGAAGTGCAGGGTGCGGCTGCCGCCGGACGGGATGCTGACCGGAGCCGGCAGGAACCAGATCAAATCGCGTGTGCCTGCGCCCGGGTTATCGCCGGAGAGCGGATTGGCTGTCGTGATGCCAGTAGTGGAGCCGGTCTGGTAGGCGAACTCGATTGGCGTCGTTACCTGAATGGTCGACACACTGATGGCGGCCGTGGTGGGATTGACCAATTGGATGGTGTAACCGTTGCTCCCGCCGCGCAATGATGTTGGCTGATCGGCACGCGCCTGCACCAGCAGCGCCTGTGCGGGCTCCGCGACAACGACCTGACCTGCACCGGCGAAGGCAGCAAACGCCGGATACATGCTGCCGCTGCCGCCGCTAGTATTGCCGGTGACATTGCCTTCGCCGGTCATGATGGTAAAACGATCTCCCGAACGGGGCGTGAACGCGGGGCCGCGGTCGACAATCAGGTTGCCGGCCAGCGTGATCGAGCCGTTGGAGGTGACACCGGCTCGCCTCAGCACGCTCAAGGTGCCGAAGTCGGTACCGGCGTTGGTGCCATTGATGGTGACTGCGAGCGAACCTTTCGCCGTTTGTTGATAGTAGTTGGTGACCTTGAGATTGCCGTCGAGCAGAACAGTGCCGCCATCGTTGTCGATGCCGCCGACCACATCGAACAGCGGATTGTCGCCGCCGCTCAATACGCCACCGAGAAGAACGAGTTGGCTGTTATCCAGGCTGCAGCATTTGGCGGAGCCGGAGGCGTTGCCACCGGCGAAGCGCGTCAGCCCCGCGTACTGCCGGTACTGGTTCAGGCGGAAATAGACCGTGCCGCTGTTGAATCGCACCGTGCCGTGATTGGAGAATTCGCTCTGCGCGTCGAATGCCAGCGTGCCGCTGTGATTGAACAGCACGCTGCCGTAGTTGACGAAGCTCATCGATGAGCCGCCGAATGACTGGCCGGTTGCGAAATTGTTTTCCGCTGTTTGGGAAGCGATTCGGACGTCCAGCGTGCCATGGTTGGTGAAGGACGCCGCGCTGTTGGCGATCAGCCCATTGATGCCGTTTGCGGTGAGCGTGCCGCGATTGATGAGGGCCGTGCTGAAATTGCCGCCGTTGACGGTACCGGTGGCGGCGGGCCCAAAGGTCAGGGATTGCTGGGTGTTTGAGGACACCGAACCCTGATTCCAATCCATCTGCGTCGTTACCGTGATCGGCGCTCTCAGGTTTATCGCGCCGTTTTGTAAAGTGAAGGTGCCGATATTGTGTGCGCCGACGTCCAACACCATCGCGCTGCCGCCTCCCAGCACGCCGGAGACATTGACGCTGTCCAGACTGTCGGCGGTCAGGGCCGGGTCGGTCAAGGTGAAAATGTAGCCGCCGGAGGCTACCGATACCGTTAGAGCCGGCAGGCGCGACCCGCTGGTTGAAATCGTCGTGGTCGTGACCGCATTAATCGTGGTGAGGCCGCTCACCAGCACGGCGCCGGTACCCGACAGCGTGGCGCCGTTGCTGATCAACGTCAGTGTTTTCGCCGGTGCCGGCGCGTTGACGGTGACAGTGGTACCGAAGCTGGACAGGTTCAGCGTCACATCGTCCATGTCGGTCGGTACCCGGCCGCAGCTCCATTTGGCGGGGGTGTGCCAGTCGCCGCTGCCACCGATCCAATTGCAGGTTGCGGCGGTCGCCGTTGCGGAAAGAGAAAGGGCGGTGATCAAAGCCATCCCGGCCGGCCAGCCGCCGAGTATCTTGTTCGGGCGAAATAGTGTCACGTCAACATCCTTTCATGAACGTTCACCGCAGACAAACACGGCAGCGAAATCTTAGTGACCCCCATCCCACACTAATCCCACAGCAGACCGATACGACGCCCGCGATCAGGGTAGGGTGGTACAAGAGGGCGATTCGGTTCTGTCACAAATCGGCTGGCTATAATCGTTCGCAAGTGGGCGTTGCCCCCCATTCCATTCGCTCTCACGGATTTTCTTGCCCGCTCGCGCCAACAATGTGACCCCACTGCATGCCAGTCGAGCCGTTCGCGCGGCCGGCGAGCGGCAATGGCCTATGCTCAATGCGCTGCTGCTCGATTCACTGGATCGGGAAGCCGAAACGCTAGGGGTGCTGGAGCAGGAATTTTTGGCAATCACCGGCGACTCGTCCGAGGCGTTGCGGAATCGCGCTATCGTTGCGTCGCTGGGGGCACAGATTGTGGTCGCGTCCTACGGTGATTTTTCACCGCTGCGTCGATGGGTTGATCGCCTGCTGCCGGCGATCGAGCAGGTGCCGGCCGACCCGATGGCGCGTCTGCAACTGGCCAGCGGCCTGATGTGCGCTTTCGATCATGCCGGCGAACGCGAGCTGTCGCTGAAACATGGCGAACGCATCGGCCGCATGGGACGCGAGGCGCTGCTGGAGCTGGTCGACTTTCCGTTTCCCTCGTTGGTGATCGCCGCTTACGAGCAATTACCTTCGCATTACGCCCACACCGGCGAGAATGCGCACGCGAGTTACTGCATCGCGCAACTGGAATTGCTGGCTGCGCATGCGGCGGTCGATGAACGTATCGCATCGCGTTCGTTGTTCTGGGCCGCCGGCGCACTGCGATTGCTCGATGAAGTGGAGCGCTCGCAAACACTGTACGCACGCGTGGCCAAATCGGCGGTTGCCACTGGCTGGCGCTGGTTGCAGTTCCAGCAGATCGCGCATAACGGCCGTCCCGCGTGGGACCGGCGCGATGCGGTTGCCGCACGCAAGGTGCTGACCGAACTGGAAGCGTTGGTCGACAAATCGCGGCCCTACGAAGTACGCGAAGTGCATCATTTGGCCGGATGGCTGGCGATCATCGAGGACGATCCGCGACGTTCCGAGCAGCATCACCGATTGGCACTGGAGGCGATGGAGCGCGGCGCGGCACCGCCTGAGCATCGTTACCTTTCAAAAAGCGGTATTGCGCATGCGCTGGTTGCGCAGAAAAAATTTGCCGAGGGTATCGAATGGTTGCGCGATCCACCCGCCAGCGAGCAGCGTCTCAACGCGGTTTACCAGGCGACGGTCGCTCTGATCAAGGCGCGCTGGGCGTGGAGCGAGGACCGGCACGATGATTATTGGAAAGAACTTGCAAGCGGATTCGCAAAAGCGCGCGATTTCGAACTGGTGCGGTTGTTCCTGAACCTGCCGATGGAACTGAGCGAAATGTGCGCCGATGCGCTCGAGCAGAAAATCGAGCCTGATTTCATTCGCAAACTGATTGCGCGTCGCGACCTTGCGCCGCCGGCCAACGCCGGTGCGGCCTGGCCGTGGCCGATTCGCGTATCCGCCATGGGTGTGTTCGCGCTGACGATTGACGACAAGCCGGCTGAGGCCGGCCAGCGCGGCAACGATCATCGCCTCAATTTGTTGAAACTGCTGGCGGCGAACGAAGGCAAGCCGCTGGGAGTGCAACGCGTGATCGATGCGCTATGGCCCGATGCCGATCCCGACAATGGCCGCAAGTCGTTCGATATGTCGCTATCGCGTCTGCGCAAACTGGCGGGGCGCGATGAGGCATTCGCGATTCAGGAAGGAAAACTCGCCGCCTCGAACAAGCTGGTGTGGATCGATAGTGCCGCATTTGTCGCGTTGACCGACCGTGACATTTCAAATGTCGCTGCACCGCAGTTGTCGCTGCACGCCGACCACCTCATCGCCCGTTACCGGCGCGGTTTTCTCGATGGCGAAGCCGACGATATCTCCTGGCAACTGGAGCCGCGTGAGCGTTTCAAATTGCGTTTTATCCGCGCTGCCGGCGCGGTGTCGGGGAAACTGGTCGCATTGGGCGAGCATCACGCCGCCATCCGCGTTCTGGAGCACGCGCTTGAAGCCGAGCCGCTGGCGGAAAATCTCTATCAAAAGCTGATGCAAATTCACGGCGATCTGGGCAGCGCGGCCGAAGCAATGCGCGTTTATCGGCGTTGCCGCAAGATGTTGTCGGTGCTGCTGTCGATTGCGCCATCGGCAGAAACCGAGGCCATGGCGAAGCGCTTCACCGAGCGCACCCAGGTTCCGCCACGCCATTGCAAGTAAAACCCTAGCACTGGTGCGGCTTTCAGGCCGAAAATGCCTGCGAAGCCGCGCCAGTGCTGGAGTTCGATTCCTGACGCTACGGCAAGACCAGCCCTGAACGGGCCTTGACGGCGGATATATCGGTGGCGTTGATGCCGCCGGATGCATTCAGGTCGAAACGGAAATTGGTGGCATCCGTGGTTTGCCCCGATCGCGCTTTGACGCCGGCAATATCGGTGGCATTCACGGCCCGCGAATTATTGACGTCACCGATCAGGAAGCCCATCGGCGCTTCGAAATTACCGTTGCCGTTCACGCCGGTCAGCGTCACCAGCACGCGCTGATTGTCGATAACGCCGGTGAGCGTGACCTCGACATTGTTGCCGACCTGAATCGCCGTGGCGCTACCCGCCGTGGCCGACATCACGTCCACCACCGCAGCTGTCCCGGTTGCGGTGATCGGCACGTTGAACTGGAACACGATGGTGTGTCCTGCGCCGATGGCGCGCGATTCCACGGTCACCGCGCCGCCAATCGCGATCGAGGTATCGACGGCGACATCGTAGGTACCGGAGCTGCCATGCGTCTTGCGCGATACCACGCCGGTCAGCGCCAGAGCCGGCTGCGGGGTGACACTGACGGTTGCCGAAGATGGCGAATTGCCGATGCTGTTGGTCGCGATCACCGAACAACTGACGGTAACGAAATTGGTCAGTCCATTGATCGTCAACGGCGATGCGGTGCCGGTTGCCGATTGCGTGCCGCAAGTGGCCGTGTACGACGTGATTGTCGCGCCGCCATCGAACGCCGGTGGCGAGAATCTGACGACCGCGCTGCCATCACCCGGTGTGGCGCTGACCGCCGTTGGCGCGCCGGGCAGGACGGGAATAAACGCAAACGATGCACTGACCGAGCAGTCGGCCGTCACGGCGGCGGTGGTGTAGGTGTTGCCGGATAGCGTCCCGCCGCAGTTGCCCCCAACGGTAAACGAGTAGCCCGAGTTCGGTGTGACCGTGAACGAGGTCGCCTGGCCCTGCGCCACTGATTGCGCCATCGACGGCGAAATGCTGCCGTTGGCAGTCGCACTTGGCGTAACCGTGAAGACCGGGATGCAAGATGTGGCACCGGTCACGATCGTTGTCGAGCCCATCGGGCACATTGTCTGTATGGTCGCGCCGCCGTTGGCAACGAAGAAGCCGACCGACGCGAGCGTGCAGGAGGATTGCCCGGTGCTGCCTTGGTAGCTGCCGGCCGCGCACGGCGTTTGCGAAGAAGCGCCCGGGTTGGCGACGAAGCTGCCGGCGTCGGCGGCGTTGCAGGTGGTCGAACCGGTATTGGGTTGATAGGTACCCGCCAGACAAGCGGTTTGCGTCGTTGCACCGGGCAGGGCGACGAAACTGCCCATTGATGCGGGGGTACAGGCAGACGCACCGCTCATGTTCGAGTAGCTGCCGGCCAGGCATTGCGTTTGCGTGGTCGCACCCGGACCGGCGGCGAAGCTGCCCGCATCGGCGTTGTTGCACGAGGTCGCGCCGCCATTCATTTGGTAGGTGCCGGGTGCGCACGGTGTTTGCGAGGATGCGCCGGGCATTGGGACGAAGTTGCCGGCTGTCGCCTGACTGCAGCTCGTGGCGCCTGTGCTCGCTTGGAATGAGCCCGCGTTACAGGCGATCTGGCCGGTCGCTCCCGGCAGAGGCACGTAATTGCCCACGCTGGCTGGTGTGCAGGATGCGGCACCGCTTGTGTTGGAGTAGGTGCCGGCCAGACACGGCGTTTGCGAGGTGGCGCCCGGCCCTGCGGCGAAACTACCGGCGTCGGCGGAGATGCAAACAGTGGCACCGGTGCTCGGCTGATAGGTTCCGGCCAAGCATGCGGTTTGCGTGGTCGCACCCGGTAACGGAACGAAGTTGCCGGCGCTCGCTGGCGTGCAAGAGCTGGCACCGCTGTTGCCCTGGAAGGAACCGGCGCTGCACTGCGTTTGCGAAGTCGCACCCGGGGTCGGCACATAGTTGCCCGGATCGGCCGGTGTGCAGGGTGAATTGCCTGTTGCGGAATAAAAACCGGCGAGACACTGCACAACGGGCGCGTTGAGTTGCAGACCGACCAGGACGGGGTCGTGGTCGGAGGCGCGGAAGGGAGTTGCCGCGTAGTAATCCGGTGTGGTGCAACTGGAGGTGCAATTCGGATGGTTTTTGGTTTCGACGTTGTAGTCGAGGAACACGGGCTCATCGGCATTGATGTGCCAGTGACCTGAACCAGTGACGACCGCTTGCAGCGCCGTGTTGACGAAAGCATGATCCAGCGATCCGGATCGCCCATCGAACATGTAGGACGCATCGGCACCAGTGAGCGACACCAGCCCGGCCGCGCGGAAGATGTCCAATGGATCCTCTTCCGCGTAGGCATTGAAGTCGCCCATGGCAATCACACGAGGAGTAGTGGTCGCTAGAGCGTTGATGAAACCAACCAGCGCCTGCGCTTGCAGTTTGCGAGCATTGTTGTAGAACCCTTGCCCGTCGCCCTGATCGGCATCGGCCCCCGTGCCACCACTGCCCTTGGACTTGAAGTGGTTTACGACCAGCGTGAATTTTTCACCCGAGGCGGCATGTAAAAAAGTCTGGGCCACTGGCGCACGCGCATTGTTGAATGCGTTGTCGATAAGCGCAGTGGATGCACCATCCGGCGTGACCACGGCGGGCTTATAGACAATGGTGGGACGAATCAGATCGGTCGTGCCCGGATTCGTGCCGTTGTATTGCGCGGGATCGGCGATGACAGCCCACGTGCCGGCACCTTCAGCCGCGTTCAAACCATTGACCAGGTCGCGCACGGCCGAGTTCGGGCCGGTACCGTCGTTCTCCATTTCAAGGATGCCGACCACATCGGCACCCAGACCCGAGATCGATGCAATGACCTTTGCGCGCTGGCGGTTGAATTCGACCAGCGAGTTCGCGCCGCGCGAGGTCGGGAAGCCGCCGCCCAAGCCATCGCCATTGAAATAGTTCAGTACGTTGGCGCTGGCGACCTTTACGTTGCCGCCGACCATCGGCGGCGAGAGCGGACGTGGTGCGTAAGTGAATACCGGAGCAACGTCCGGATAGACGCGATGGGTTCCGCCTAGTTGCGAAAGCACGCCGGTGACATCGGACACAGTAGTACCGAGGCGAATGGTGTTCGTCATTGGATCCAGGAACGGTACTGTTGAAGGATAGGTGCCATAACTGCCGTCGAGAATGATGCTCGATCGCACGTTCAGGTTTTCGTAGGCCGTTACTGCTGCCACATTGGCTGCGCCGACGGAATTCGTACCACTGGCTGGGCTGTCGTTGGGGTCGACCACCTGCGTGGCCTGCAGAGCCTGTCCGCCCGCCGTAATAGTGATTTCGCCGAAATGCGCCAGATCGAAATGGTCGCTCACGGTCAGCGTTTGCGTGAGTCGCACGCGCATGCCTTCGTAGCGTTCCAAATCGCCGGCATTGGCAACCGGCAACGTAACCGTCACGAACGCGGGCAGTGCGTTGCCGGAGGAAAGCACGGTGGTGGTTGGCGTGAGCGTCGGCGTGCCGATCTCGGTCAGCGTGTTCGGTGCAGTGCCGAACTCGCTGATGGTTCCGGTCACGCGTACCAGATCGCCGATGTTGACGGAGGCGGGGGTCGCGTTAGTAAAGACGAAGATGCCTTCGGAAGTCGCTGGGTCGGCGTCGGCCAGGTTGTCCGGCTCCTGGATGAAATAGCCCAGCAGCGTACCCGGTCCTTGGTAGTTGGCGGTGACGATGCCCTCGACGGTGACCACCTGCCCAACGTAGGGGCTAGTATTGCCTGCGCCCTGCACGGTGTGAATGCGCAATGCATCGTCGTTGACGATGGTCCCCGTACCGGTCGATTTCACGACGATGGCATTGTTGATATTGGTAATGTTGACGAAGAATGTTTCCGTCAATTCCGGGGTGGTGTCGCCGTTGACCGCAACATTGAATGTGTATGAGGTCATTCCTTGCGGGATGGTCACGCCGGTAAGGCTTTGTGCAACATAGTCGCTGCCGGCAGTTGCGGTGCCGTTGGCGGTTGCAATATCGAAAGTAACACCCCCCACCGGGGCCGGGCCGGAGAGACTGACGACGAAACTGAAGATCGTCGTGCCGCTGTCGCCTTCATTTTGTGTTACGTCGTTGATACTGAAATCCACACCGGCATCATCGTTGGTGATAGTCCCGGTGCCTGTGCCTTTGACGACATTCGCGCCTGCGACGTTGGTCACATTGACGGTGAACGTTTCATTTCCTTCAGGCGCAGTGTCGCCATTGACCGTAACGTTGAATGTGTATGAGCTCATTCCTTGCGGGATGGTCACGCCGGTAAGGCTTTGTGCAACATAGTCGCTACCAGCTGTTGCAGTGCCGTTGGCAGTAGCTATGTCGAATAGCACGCCGCCAATGCCGGCCGGGGCAGATAGGGTGACCGTGAAGGCAAAGGTGGTGGTACCGGCATTGCCTTCCAACTGCGTCACGTCGCTAACGGAGAGACCGGGCAACGAAGAACACAAGGCGACCGGGGTAACGCTGTTGCGAGGCGTCGGCGTGACAGCTGCAAAGTCAGCGGAGTTGGAATTGGTATCTGTGCAGCCGTTGGCGGCACGCTTCAGCGCAGTCGTGTTACTCCCTGCGGCAGCGGCCGTTCCTTCGGCGCAATCGGCAGTGCCGAATCCAATCTGGTCAACGATGGTCGGGCCAGCCGGGCAGCCGCTGCCGGTGAGTGCCGTAGAGGTGTTGACCAGCGCAACCTTGCCATTGGTGGCCGACATATTGCTGCTGCCGGTGGCGTCTGCTGTAGGCAGCGCGATTCCTATTGCCCCGCTGGTGGCCAGACTTACAAGGTAGTACCCACCCGGCGGAATTGTTCCGTTCAGCGATGTCGGGGTTCCCCAAGTTGTACCGGCAGAGGAGGCATATTGCACGCTCCAACCGGTGATATTGACTGGTGCCGCGCTGCGGTTGAACAATTCAACGAAGTCGTTCGTATAAGTGGCGCCACTGTTGCCACCGCCACCGTAGACCTGACTGATGACGACCGCAGCACCGGCGCTGGATGCGACGTTGAAAGACCGCGATACCTGCGCCGCTGCGGTGTAGCTGGCGTCACCCGGCTGATTCGCGGCGATGGTGCATGTGCCGGCACCGACCAATGTCACGGTAGCGCCATTGGTTCCGCCAGAGGTGCATACGCCGCTGGTCAGAGAACTGAAACTGACAGTGAGTCCCGAACTTGCCGCCGCCGTGACGTTGAATGGTGCGTCGCCGAGTACTTTGTTGACTAGCGCCGGGAAGGCAATAGTTTGTGCACCCGGCGCGATGGTGATGCTGAAGTTCTGCGCATCGCTGCTGCTGCCATTGGTAGCTGTGATGGTGCCGGTGAACACTCCGGCTGCAGTGGGTGTACCGGTGATCGCGCCGCTGGTGCCGTTGAGCGAAAGGCCTGTGGGCAGTGCGCCAGCGGTGACGCTGAACGTCGGTGCCGGGGTGCCGTTGGCGGTCACGGTGAAGTTGTAAACCACACCGACGGTACCGCCGGGCGGTGCACTGCTGGTAAACGTGACGCTGGTGGCTGGCGTGGCACTGTTCGACGCCGCGGAAGCGAGCCCGGTGCCGACGCTGTTCGACGCAGCGACCGTGCATGTGACCGCTACGCCGTTGGCAAGTCCGCCTACTACGATTGGCGATGACGCTCCCGCATTGGATTGCGCGCCACAGGTAGCGGTGAAGCCAGTCAACGCCAGGCGGCCGATGTTGTTGCCGGCAGTAAAGCTGACGGTGATTTGGCCGTTGCCGGGAATTGCGGTACCGATCGAAGGTGCGGGCGGCACCACGGCGGCCTTGGCAACTTGTTGCAGTGCTACAGCATCCGTCGATGAGATGCCCAAGTCAGCGGCTGACAATTCGGCGGCGCCCAGTGTGGTCGGGTCTATACCCGAGATCATCGCGGTGTGAACCAGCGCCGAGAGGTACGAGCCGTATTTGCTCGGGTGGAAGTAGTCGGTGTGCCAGAGGTTGATCTTGCCGGGTTCGGGCACATAAGGATTGCGCATCGCGATGCCGGACTGGACCGCAATCAGGAACGCGTTGCCGACCGGGTTCACGCCCTTGATATTGGCGTTGCCCGCCGCACGACCGAAGTAGGCGTCTGCAAAGTGCTGTGTCTGCAACTCAAGACCTTCGGCGGCGCTGTAAGTCGTGCCGCCGGCGTTGGTACCGTTGGGAGCGATCAGATCGGGGCGCGCCCATGTCTGGTAGAGATAGACGTCGGTTGCTGCACTCGCATGCCCATTAGCTGGTGAGACCGTACGCACAGTGTTGCAGGTGCCGGTAGTGGCGCCTGTGACGGTCGCGCAGACGTTCGCGTCGCCGCCGCCGAAGAGCGCAGTCTCGGTGTACGTTTCCGCCGCACCACTGTGCACCCAAGCCTCGAACTTGTCGGCATAGGCGTTGAAGTAGGGCAGGTTGGCGTTCGGCGCGCGACCGGCCGGCAGCGGCTCGTCGGAGAGATCCTGGAACACCACCGCATTCCAGCGTTGGCTGGCGACATTGTTGCGCAGGTCCCAGCCATCGGGATTGGTGTTGAGGTAATGGCCGCGCAAGCTGGCGGCGTTGCGCGCCGAGATGGATACATCGTATTCAAGGCCCAACTGGTCGGTCATCTTCTTGAACACGCCCGGGATGCCGCCCCAGGGATGTGGCTCGTCCGGGTTGCTGTTGGTCGAGTTGATGAGCCACATCGCGAGTGTCAGGTCGGTGACGTTGGCGGTGTTGTAGCTCATCACCGGGTCGAGGCGGCCGAAGGTATAGCTGTTGCCGACGAACAGCACTACTTTCTTGGCGAACACGGCGTTCACCGTGCAATTGGCGGTGATGGCGCGGGTGGTGTAGGTCGTGCCGACCAGCGTACCGCCGCAGGTGCCGCGTACGGCGGCGTAGTAGCCGGCGTTCGGCGTGATGGTAAAGGTTGCGGTGTTGCCTTGTGTGATGGTCTGCGTCATCGTCGGCGCGATGCTGCCGTTGGCGCTGGCGCTGCCGGTCACCGTGTATGTCGGCAACGGGGCGAAGGTGGCATTGACCGTGCATGGCGCGGTGATGACGGCAGTGGTGTACGTGGTACCAACCAGTGCGCCGCCGCAGGTACCGCCGACCGATGCAGAGAACCCGCTGTTGGGTGTGACGGTGAAGGTGGTTGTCGTCCCCTGATTGATGGTCTGAGGTGTTGATGGGCTGATAGTGCCGTTCACACCCGCACTCGGTGTGACTGCATGCGTGATCGGGCTGAAGTTGGCGATGACGGTGCAGTTCGCGGTAATGGCCGCGGTGGTGTACGTGTTCATGTTCAACACGCCGCCGCAGGTACCATTCATCGAAACGGTGTTATTGGCCGCGGGGGTGACAGTGAAGACCGCGGTGCTTCCCGAATTCACGGTCTGTGGCGTGCTGGGCGAGATGGTGCCGCTACCGGTGCTTGAGGGAGTGACGGTGAAAGTTGGAGTGGCCGTGAAGGTGGCGGAGACGGTGCAGTCAGCAGTGAGTACGTTGGTCGTATAGGTGGTGCCAACCAGCGTACCGCCGCAGGTACCGCCGACGACCGCGGCGTAGGTCGGGTCGGGCGTGACCGTGAACTGGATGGTCTGGCCGATCAGTTTTCCTTGCGGGGTGCTCGGCGAGATTGTGCCGTTGGCCCCCGCGGATGGAGTAACCGTTACAGGCACTTCGGGAGCGAGGGTAATGCCACGGAAAGCTGTATTAGTGGCATTTGTCGCGATAGTGGTCGTAGTGCCGGTAAGCGTTCCGTTGTAACCGCTGGTGTCGGTAATAGTGACAAGTGCGGTGCCGTTGCGTGTGGCGAAGAGCTGCACATTGGTGCCGCTGACTACGCCGACCAGGCCGGTGTGATTCGCGCCGGTGACTGATCCTTTGGCAGTCCAAGTGGTGCCATCGAATGAGTATTTGACGATGCCGGGGTTGGAGTTTTCGTCGGCTATATACAACGTGTCTACGCCGGCAACGCCGGGATCCAAGTCGGCAAAGAAGAACTGGTCATATAGTGCTGTCGCGGTCGGCAGACCTGGCAGGCTGGTAATGGTTTGGCCGGCGGTTGTGGGTAACCCGCTGCCAACAGATGCCATGCGAAACGATCCTGCACCACTGGCGACATACAACTGGCCATTGAAAATTCCAACTGCGCGGAAGTTGGATGGGGTCGTAAACAGCTGTGTAGAGGTGCTGGCGCCGAAAGTTGCATATCTGACAGCGGTCCCTGCGCCGCCTGTGACCCAAAAAGCAGAGCCATCCACCGAGGCTGCGCTGCGGAAGTTTGTCGCAGAAGCGGCATCTGTCAGGGCTGTGGTGGTGTCTATCGCACCAGTTGCCGTCACGCGTGCCACGACGCGCGGGTTGGTCGCGGACGCCGTACCAACTATGCTCGCCGTTCCAACAGCACCATCGTAGCCTGCGGCGAGAATGAAGCGCTTATCGACGGTGCGATTGATAAAGCCATCGCTTGCGGCAGAGCCGCTGGCGACGAGTCGGAAGTTTGCACCATTGACTGTTGTCGGCAGAGCAACGGATTGCACGAGCGTGCCGGTCGATGTGTATTCGTCAAGGAACGCTGCCGTGGCATTGGCATTTAGCGCCGCAGACCCATCCCCGACCCGATAAACCACCAAGTTCCCGGGCGTAAACGGCGCCGCATGCAAAACACTGGAAGCCGCGCAGGCGACCGCGAAAGAAAGTGCAGCAAAGATGCGTTTACGCATTCTTTTCTCCGAAGGTTGGACTGTCGATGAGTGCAGGACTGCGGGTGCGCCGAATATTGGCCGAATGGTCAACTTTCGAAAGGTTACCGCATTTCCGCGACACTCTGATGACGTGTTCGCGGCATTTTTTCACGCACGAAATCGGGCGGAATTTGATGCGATGCACCACAAATGAAAACCCCAGGACTGGTGCGGTTTTCAGAGCAAAAATGCCCTGAAGACCGCGCCAGTGCTGGGGTTTTTGGCTGAAGTGCGGGCTAGGCTAGTTGTCGATCTTGATATTGGCGTCCTTCACGACCTTGCCCCATTTTGCGATTTCGGACGAGATGAAGGTGGCGAATTCCTTCGGTGACTGGCCACCCGGAGAGGCGCCTGCCTGGTCCCAGATTTTCTTGATGTCGGCATCGTTGAGCACCTTGACCGTCTCGGCGTGCATCTTGTCCAGGATCGGTTGCGGCGTGCCCTTGATTCCCCAGACGGCGTACCAAGTGGTCATGGTGAAATCCTTGTAGCCCAGTTCGACCATGGTCGGCACATCGGGCAGCAGCGGATTGCGTTTTTCCGAAGTCACGGCGAGCGGAATCAGCTTGCCGGCCTTGATCTGCGCACTGGCAGAAGCGAGTCCGTCAAAGGAAAGATCGACCACGCCGGCCAGCAGGTCGGTCATCATCGGGCCGATGCCCTTGTACGGGACGTGAACCATGTCGACGCCAGCGACGCGCTTGAACAACTCGCCGGCGAGGTGATGCGACGCGCCACTGCCCGCCGAGCCGAAGTTGAGCTTGCCCGGGTTGGCTTTCATGTACTTGACCAGTTCATCTACCGACTTGAATGGATGCTTGGGGTGGATCACCAGCACATTCGGTACGTAACCCAGCACGGTCACTGGTTCAAACGAAGTTTCGAGTTTGTACGTCTTCTTGGTATAGAGCGCTTCGGCGATGGTGTGATGAATCGCGCCGATGAAAAAGGTGTAGCCATCCGGAGGCGCACCCGCCGCGACCTGCGCACCGATGGTGCCGCCCGCGCCACCGAGGTTTTCGATAAAGAAGCTCTGGCCGAGGTTGTTGCCCAGTTTGGCCGCGTAGGGACGCGCAAACACGTCGGTGCCGCCGCCGGCCGGGAACGGATTGACCATCTTGACCGGCTTGGTCGGCCATGTCTGCGCTGAAGCGGGCAGGGCCAGCGCGAGTGCTGCAACGGACGCGGCCACTGCGCCGAGTAGGGTACGACGTTTCATGAGTCCTCCTAATATTTGACGATGTGGACTGCTCTTCGGCAGGTGATGGTGGTGAAGCAAATACTTGGGAAGTTCTGATTTATCCGATTTGCGGCGCCATACGTTGTTGCTCGTATGAAAACGCCTCCTTACATATAAACCATATGCCGCGTCGGCATTTCCATACTCGCGCCTAGTCTGGCTTGCAACTCGAATAAATCAGAACCTCCCTGGAAATTCATGCAGCCATTTTAGCGGCAGATTTTTGCGCCGCGCATTGCGCGAGATACTGCATCGCAGCATCGACGCCGCCTTTTTGATGTGGAACACCGGCGAGTTCGAGTCCCATTTCCACACCGCTCAAGGTGCCCATCAGCGTGAGGTCGTTGAAGTCGCCGAGATGGCCGATGCGGAAAATCTTGCCCTTCAATTTCGACAGCCCCATGCCCAGCGACATGTCGAATGCGTTGAGGATGACCTCGCGCAGGCGGTCGGCATCGTGACCCGCAGGCATCATCACGGCGGTTAGCACCGGTGAATATTCAGCCGGGTTGGCGCAGAGGATTTCCAGTCCCCAGGCTTTCACCGCGCGGCGCGTGGCTTCGGCATGGCACTGGTGGCGCGAGAACACATTGTCGTAGCCTTCCTCGCGCAACATGGCGATCGCTTCACGCAACCCGTAAAGCATGGTGGTGGCGGGCGTATAGGGGAAGAATCCGGTCTTGTTGGACTCAAGCATTTCTTCCCACGACCAGAACGATTTCGGCAGGGTGGATGTTTTGACTGTGGCAAGTGCTTTTGGCGAGAGCGCATTGAAGCTCAAACCCGGTGGCAGCATCAAGCCTTTCTGCGAACCGCCGACGGTGACATCCACGCCCCATTCGTCATGGCGATACTCAACCGAGCCGAGAGAAGAAATGGTATCGACCAGCAGCAGTGCCGGGTGGCCGGCCTGGTCGATCGCTTTGCGGACCGCGGCGATGTTGGAGGTGACACCGGTCGAGGTTTCGTTGTGAACCACGCACACCGCCTTGATCGTGTGCGCCTTGTCGTCCGCCAATGCGGCGCCGATCACGGCGGCATCGACTCCGTGGCGCCAATCGGTGGCAATCAGTTCCGGTTTCAGGCCCAGCTTGGTGGCCATCTTGTGCCAGAGGAAAGCAAAGTGCCCGGTCTCGACCATCAATACGCGGTCGCCGGCGGAAAGCGTGTTGACCAACGCAGCTTCCCACGCGCCGGTACCGGACGCGGGATAAATGATCACCGGATGTTGCGTCTGGAAAATTTCTTTCACCCCCGCCAGCACGTCCTTGCCCAGCGCCTGGAAAGTCGGGCCGCGATGGTCGATGACCTGTTGATCGATGGCGCGCAGGATGCGTTCGGGAACGGCGGTCGGCCCGGGAATCTGCAGGAAATGACGGCCGGATTTATAGGGAAGTTGGGACATGGCAGGCTCCAGAAACACGGTTTGGACAACAGGCTCGTTTGACGATTTTCGATTTTTGTATACAATAATTAGGTGCTTTTGCAGTGTCAAGCAGTATAAAAGTCAAAATACCTGATCCAAGTCAATCATTTTGTATGCAAAACGAAACTGAAGCGATTGAAGCGCCGTTGACCCGGACGCTGAACGAAACCGCCGCCGAAAAGCTGCGTGAAATGATCGTGCACGGCACGCTGGCACCGGGCGCCCGGCTCAATGAACGCGAGCTCACCGAAATGCTCGGGCTTTCCCGCACGCCGCTGCGGGAAGCGACGCGCATGCTGGCCTCCGAAGGGCTGGTCGAACTATTGCCGAACCGTGGCGCACGCGTCGCTGCGCTGAACGTCAGCACTATCCGCCAGACCTTGCAAGTGATGGGCGCACTGGAAGCGCTGGCCGGCGAACTGGCCTGCAGTCACGCCAAGGATGAGCAGATCACCGAACTGCGCGCAACCCATTTCGAAATGCTGGCCGATCACGCGCGCGGCGACCTCGACAGTTACTTCCATCGCAACCAGCGAATTCACTTGATGATTGTCGACATGGCGGATAACGCTGTGCTGTCGCAGCTCTATCGCAACCTGAACGATCAGGTACGTCGCGTGCGCTACATGGCGAACCTTTCGCAGCAGCGTTGGGATACCGCGATTCAGGAACATGAGGACATTCTTGCTGCGTTGACGGCGCGCGATGCGATTCAACTTAAAGCGTTGCTGGCCGATCATCTGGCGCACAAACTTACCGTGGTCTCGCAGGCGCTGGCCAGCAAGGCCGCAGAAAGCGTTTGATATTTTGAGCGCGCAACCGATTCACTTCATCCCCAAGTCCGCCGTTTCGCATCCGCTTCAGGAACAACTCGCGCGTGAAGTCGACGGCGAGATCCTGTTCGATTCTGCTTCACGCGGACGTTATTCGACCGACGCGTCGATCTACCAGATCATGCCCGTGGGCGTGGTGGTGCCGCGGACCATGGATGCCGCCATCAGCGCGATGCAGATTGCGGCGGAGCAGGGCGTCGCGATACTGCCGCGCGGTGGCGGGACGTCGCAGTGCGGCCAGACGGTCGGCGCGGCGCTGGTCATCGACAACAGCAAATACCTGAATCAGTTATTGGAAGTCGATGCTGCCAATCGGCGCGCGGTCGTGCAGCCGGGCGTGGTGCTGGATCACCTGAATGCCAAACTGAAACCCACTGGCCTTTGGTATCCGGTCGATGTATCGACCTCCGCGCAAGCCACTATCGGCGGCATGGCCGGCAACAATTCCTGCGGCTCGCGCTCGATCGAATACGGCAATATGGTGCACAACGTCGCCGGTATCGAGGCGGTGCTGGCCGATGGCTCAATCGAAAAGTTCGGCGAATTGCAGCGGGGTGCAGAGCAGGGCCGCTCGCAGCGCTATCGCGACATCTTTACAGGCATCCGCGCGATTTGCGAACGCGAGAAAGACGAAATCGCCGCGCGCTTTCCGCCTTTGCTGCGGCGTGTAGCCGGCTACAACCTCGACATCTTCGCGCCGCAAGATCCGCTCAATTACAACTCGCCGGTGCCGAATCTCGCCCACATGCTGGTGGGTTCCGAAGGCACGCTGGCTTATTTCAAATCGCTGGAACTGAAACTATCGCCGCTGCCGAAGCAGAAGGTGCTGGGCGTGGTGAATTTCCCGACCTTCTATCAGGCGATGGACCTGACGCAGCACATCGTCACACTGAAGCCGACGGCGGTGGAACTGGTTGACCGCACCATGATCGATCTGGCACGAAACAATCCTGCCTTCCGCCCGGTGATCGATGCGGCACTGATCGGCGAACCGGAAGCGATTTTGCTGGTGGAATTTTCCGGCGACGATCAGACGGCTTTGCTGCAGAAACTGGAAGACCTATCGGCGTTGATGGGCGATCTGGGCTTGCCGGCATCGGTGGTGAAGATGAGCGAGGCTGGTGCGCAGAAGGCGCTGTGGGATGTGCGCAAGGCCGGCCTCAATATCATGATGTCGATGAAGGGCGATGGCAAACCGGTGAGCTTTATCGAGGATTGCTGTGTGCCGCTGGAGCACCTCGCCGAATACACGCGAAGGCTGACCGAAGTATTCGAGAAGCATGGCACCAAGGGCACTTGGTATGCCCATGCCTCGGTCGGCACGCTGCATGTGCGGCCGATACTCGATATGCGTCGCGATGGCGCAACCAAGATGCGTGCGATTGCCGAAGAAGCCGCGCAACTGGTGCGTGAATATAAGGGCGTCTATTCGGGCGAACACGGCGACGGCCTGGTGCGCAGCGAATGGATTGCACCATTCTTCGGGCCGCGCCTGACATCTGCGCTGGGTGAAATCAAGACGCTGTTCGATCCCAAGGGTTTGATGAACCCCGGCAAGATCGTCAATCCGCCGAAACAGGACGACCGCTCGCTGTTCCGCTTCAAGCCGGGATATGAAACCGAAAAACTGAGCACCGCGCTCGACTGGTCCGAATTCGGTGGCTTTGCCCCGGCGGTCGAGATGTGCAACAACAACGGCCATTGCCGCAAATTCGATGCCGGCACCATGTGTCCCAGCTATCGTGCCACCGGCGACGAGCGGCATCTGACACGCGGCCGGGCCAACACGCTGCGGCTGGCGGTCTCCGGGCAACTCGGTGCAGAAGGGTTGGCGTCGGAAGCGGTCAAGGATGCGATGGATCTTTGCGTCGGTTGCAAAGGCTGCAAGCGCGAGTGCCCGACCGGCGTGGATATGGCGAAGATGAAGGTGGAGTTTCTTCATCAATACAAACAACGCCACGGCCACAGCCTGCGCGACAAGCTGGTGGCATATGTGCCGCGCTATGCGCCGTATGCGTGGGCATTCGGCTGGATGATCAACCTGCGCAATGTGATTCCCGGTGTGGCGGCAATGACGGAGAAACTGACCGGGTTTTCGGCCAAGCGCAAGCTGCCATTGTGGCGGCGGCCATTGCTGTCCTCCGTCGGTACCGCGCGCTGGCAGAAAGCGATGCGCGCGGCCAAGTTTGCCGGGCAAGAAGCGGGCTATGACGCGTCGCGCGATGTGGTGCTGTGGGTCGATACCTTCAGCAATTATTTCGAAGGGCCGGGCCGCGATTTTCCCGGCACCAGCGCGGAAGCCGCGGCGATCGTGCTGCACAAGGCAGGCTACAACGTCGACATCATCGGCGGCGCCACCGGAGAGCGGCCGCTGTGCTGCGGCCGGACTTTCCTTGCGACCGGCATGGTCGATGAAGCGAAGAAAGAGGCGCGGCGCACCATCGCCGCGCTGCGGTCGTACGTCGAGCGAGGTGTGCCGATCATCGGACTCGAACCGTCCTGCCTGCTGACCCTGCGCGATGAATTCAAGTCGATGTTGCCGGGTGACGAGACCGACGACTTGGCGAAACGCGCATTTCTGTTTGAAGAATTTCTCGTTGCCGAAAAGAAAGCGGCACGCTTCGACCCGGCGAAACTGGAACTGGCGCCGATAGCGGCTAAGGAGGCGCTGCTGCACGGCCACTGTCACCAGAAAGCATTCGGCGCGATGAGCGCGGTGGAAGAGGTGATGTCGTGGGTGCCGGAGCTGAAGGTCACTACGGTCGAGTCGAGCTGCTGTGGCATGGCGGGCGCGTTCGGTTACGAAGCCGAGCATCACGAGGTATCGATGAAGATGGGCGAACTGTCGCTACTGCCGGCGGTTCGCCATGCCGATGCGAAGACGATGATCGTGGCTGACGGCACCAGTTGCCGGCACCAGATTGCCGATGGCGCACAGCGCGAGGCGGTTCACATTGCCGTGGTGCTGGCGCAGGCGATGGTGAAGATTCTGCCTGTGAAGTAGCGGGTTCCCTGCATATCGCAACGCAGATCGCCATTTGATGCGGTGTTCCGGGCAAAAATGGCTGGAACGCCGCGCCAGTGCTGGAGTTTCGTTTTCTACTGTTGCGCTATTGTGGCGATCAGCGAAAGCGGATTGATACTGGACCCTTGAACGGAAAAGCGCTTGCTGCGTGAAGATGCACCGGAAATCAGTTCGATGTTGCGCAGTGGAACGGCGAAAGTACTGGCGAGGAATTTTCTGAGTTCGTCATTCGCTGCGCCATCGACCGGCGGGGCGGCAACACGGATTTTCAATGCGTCGCCATGCAGTCCTTGAATTTCTGTTCGCCTCGCTCCCGGCATCGCATGCACCGAGAGTGTCAGTCGATCCTGGTCGCGACGAAACCAGCGAACTTCAGGCGCCGACAACGCTGACACAGCTCGGAAGTATCAGCCGCCGGTCTTGCGCGGCGGCTGCGCGCCCTTGGCGGGCGGCGTGTTGCTGGCCACCGGGGTCGGCGCGACGGTGCGCCCCATACCGGCAGCAATGCCCAGCCAATCCCATCTTCCCTGGGCGATCGCGTCGAGGATCACCGCGCGATTCTGCATCGCAGTGGCGTAGACATTGGGCGGCAGCTCGTTGAACTGCATGTACGTTTCCAGATTGTCGTAGCCGCAGGCGCCGTTGTAGGCGCAGCCGTTGAGGACGCGGTAGTTATCGGCAGCGCAATTGGCGCCTCGATCGCACGCCGCCAGCTGCCATGCCGGCGCCCAGTCGCGTGCAGAGTACGGGTCGCCGTTGGGACCAACGCGGCGATCCGCCAACTGGCTTGAGCCCCAGGACAATAACTGCCCCGCGCGCTCGATAGCGAATGGGTCGCCTGAGCCCAGCGCATCGCGCACCATGGCCAATTGATCTTCGGACAGGCGGCGCTCTTCCACGCCACGTGCGTTGCGCGCCTGATCGCGGTACTGGTCCGATGCCACTGCTACCTTTGCCGCCGGATTGCCTTGGGCAGCAGCCTCTCGGTACAGTTTTGAAATATCCGCCGGCGTGATGTTGACGTTACCGAAACCCTCGCAGGTCTCGGTGATGCGATTGAATGCCTCAATGCGCTGCGTATTGGCGGGATCGTTATCCTTCAGGCGGTTCTGGAAGCGTGCCTTTTCGGCATCGGACGGACCTTGCGCATTTTTTCCGCGGCCGATGCAACGTTCCATTGCCAGCGCGGCAAAGAAGCGCGTCTCAGCATCGGCTGCTTCGGGGTTGGCCGCATAGCGATCATAAAACTGCTTGAGGTTGCGGGCCTTTTCAAACTCCTGTGCCAGCGCGCTTTTCAGCGGGACTACGGTCCGCGCACTGGAAATACGTACCGGCGCATTTTTCTGCAGGTTGTCCAAGGTCGCAACGTTGGACGAATTGGAGGAGGTCGCAGGTGCTGTTTTGATAGCCGCGCTCTTTGCGGCGGCAGCCAGATCCGACTCAGTGGGAGGCTTGAGCAGATACCAGCTGGTACCGACAACGGCACCGAATACGCCCAATATCGCGAGCAAAGTCTTGTTCATCGTTCGTCATCCGCAGAGGTGTTTCAACATGTTAGCGGAAACAACGGCGACACATGAAAAATGGGGCACGCGGCCCCATTTTTTCGATGCTTGAGATGTAACTAATTGTGCAGAATCTTCGACAGGAAGTCTTGCGTTCTCTGCTTCCGCGGTGTGCCGAAGAACTCGTCCTTGGTGCAGTCCTCCAGGATGGTGCCGCCTTTTTCCATGAAGATGATGCGGTCGGCCACTTTCTTGGCAAAGCCCATTTCATGGGTCACGACCATCATCGTCATGCCTTCCTTGGCCAGTTCGACCATCACGTCCAGCACTTCGTTGATCATTTCCGGATCAAGCGCCGAAGTCGGTTCATCGAACAGCATCGCGATCGGCTCCATCGACAGTGCGCGTGCAATGGCTACGCGCTGCTGCTGGCCGCCGGAAAGCTGCGCCGGATACTTGTCCTTGTGTTCGATGAGTCCCACACGTTCAAGCAGTTTGAGGCCTTTGGTCTTTGCTTCATCTTCGCTGCGGCCCAGCACTTTTTGCTGAGCGATGACCAGGTTCTTGGTCACGCTCATGTGCGGGAACAACTCGAAATTCTGGAACACCATGCCGACGCGCGAGCGCAGCTTGGCGAGGTCCGCGTTCTTCGCGCCGACCGAGATGCCGTCCAGAAGGATTTCGCCTTTTTGAAATGGCTCCAGGCCATTGACGGTTTTGATCAGCGTGGATTTGCCTGAGCCGGATGGGCCGCAGACCACCACCACTTCGCCTTTGTTGACGTTGGTGGTGCAATCGACCAGCACCTGTTTTTCTCCGTACCACTTGCTGACGTTTTTGATTTCAATCATGGCCATGATGGGTTCCTGTTGCGTCTATTTTGGTTTGATCGTTTATTCGCGTCTTGGACTGAAGCGATGTCAGGTGCTGCCGGAAGTATTCAGTCCCGGACCGCTCAGCGTCACGTCCTTCTTGATTGTGCGCTGCCTTGTCGGGTCCATGCTGTTTTGCAGTACCTTCACCAGCTTGGAGGCGCCAAAGCAGATAATCAGGAACACGATGGCAACGAAAATATAAAGCTCGATAATGCGGCCGGACAGTTGGCCGGCCTTGCTGGCCGCGCCCAGGAAATCCTTCAAGCCCACAACGTAGACCAGCGAAGTGTCCTGGAACAGGATGATGGCTTGCGTAAGCATGATCGGAATCATGTTGCGGAAGGCCTGCGGCAGCACCACAAAGCCCATCGCCTGCCAGTAGTTCATGCCCAGTGCATAGGCAGCCCAAGGCTGGCCACGCGGTACCGATTGAATGCCGGCGCGGATGATTTCGGAGTAATACGCGGCTTCCACCATGATGAAAGCAACAATGGCCGATGTGAACGGGCCGACCGCTTCACCTTGCTGGCCGGTGATCTTCTGCACCAGCATCGGCGTCAGGAAGTAGAACCAGAAGATCGCCATGATGAAGGGGATCGAACGGATCAGATTCACGAAGCCCGCAGCAGGATAAGAAAGAATCTTGAAGCTCGACAGCCGCGCCATGGCGAGCAGGGTGCCGAAGAAAATGCCGCCGGCCAGCGCAATGACGAATAATTTCAGCGACAACAGCATGCCGTCCCAAAGGACCGCACGGTTGGACCAGATTACACCCCAGTCAAAACCTTCCATGTCAGTGCCCTCCCTGCGAGACGTAGCCCGGCACGCGCAATTTGTTCTCCAGCAGGCGCATGAGGAAGATGACGGTGAGGGTGATGACAATGTAGATCAACGTTGCAGCGGTAAAGGCCTCGAAAGTTTTAAAGGTGTATTCCGAGATCTGGCGGCTTTGTGCGGTCAGTTCCAATACGCCGATGGTCAATGCGGTCGACGAGTTCTTGAAGATAGTCAGGAACTCAGAAGTCATCGGCGGGATGATCAGGCGATAAGACATCGGCAGCAAAACGTAGCGATAGACCTGCGGCAATGTGAAGCCCATCGCGAGGCCGGCATTGGTCTGCCCCTTGGGCAGTGATTCGATACCTGCGCGTACCTGTTCGGCAACCCGCGAGGCCGTGTAGAGGCCCAGGCACAACACAGCTGCGGTGAACTCCCACAGGCTGAACTGCGCGAATGGCAGTGTGATCAGATTCGGGTATTCGGTCTTCAGCCAGTTACCGAGGGATTCGGGCACGATCTCCGGCATGACGAAATACCAGAGGAACATCTGTACCAGCAGCGGGATATTGCGGAAAATCTCAACATAAATGGTTGCGGGAATCTTGATCCATTTAACCGGCACGGTGCGCGCGACGCCGATTATCGAGCCTAACGAAAACGCGATGATCCATGCGGCGCCTGAGACCAATATGGTCCACAGCACACCAGACATCATCCAGCCCAGATAGGTCATGCCTCCGGACGGGGCTTGATCGAGAAAAACCTTCCATTCCATGCTGCGCTCCCTGTGCCGCTTGCCGGTTATCCGGTCTGCGGGATGGTAAGAATCCGGCCGGTCGCGGGGATGCGTGAAGCCAAAGCCGCCGGAACCAATTGCCGCCGATCAGCGAAACAAAAAAGGGGAACCGATTTCTCGATTCCCCTTCGACGCAGCCAACTTACTCGGGTAGTGCCTGGAGCTGGAAGCCAGCTTTCAGCAGCGGGCTCATCGGCATGCCGATAGATTCGCCCGACGGCAGCTTCTGCACAAACCACTTGTCGTAGAGCTTGTTGATATCGCCGGAAGCCATCAACTTCGACAGCGCACGATTGGCGACCACGGCAAAGTCGGAATCGTTCTTGCGGAACATGATGCCGTACGGGTCGTAAGACAGATAGTCACCGACGACTTCGAAGTCTTTCGGCTTCTTGGCCTTGGCGATCAAGCCGTAGAGCAGCACGTCATCCATCGAGAATGCGGCGGCACGACCGGATTCAACCGTCAGGAACGATTCAGCGTGATCCTTGGCATTGAGGAACTTGATGTTCAGATTCTCTTTGTCGGACAGCGCCTTGATGGTGCGTTCGTTGGTGGTGCCTTGCGTGACGACCACGGTCTTGTTCTTCAAATCTTTGTACGACTTGATCTTGGCGGACTTCTTTACCAGCAGCTTGGTGCCGGTCACGAAAGTAACTGGTGCGAACGACACCTGTTTCTGGCGGGTCAGGTTATTGGTGGTGGAGCCGCACTCCAGATCGACCGTGCCGTTGGACATCAGCGGGATGCGGGTCTGGGAAGTGACCGGGTTGTATTTGACCGTCAGCGAGGGCAGGGCCAGTTCCTTCTTTACTTCCTCAACGATCGCGGCGCACAGGTCCATCGAATAGCCGATGGGCTGCTGCTTGTCGTCAAGATAAGAGAAAGGCACCGATGTTTCGCGATGGCCGATGGTAATCGTGCCGCTGTCCTTGATCTTCTTCAGCGTGCCGGTCAGCTCCTGGCCGATCGCCGGGGCGGACAGCAATGCCGATGCCAGCAAGCCGGCGGTCAGTTTGGAGAGTGTGGAAAACTTCGACATGGAACATGCTCCTCGTTCTGGGTGATGGAAACTGTGCTGGAATGTTGTCGGTTTGTTTTTGCTGAAATCCAACGTAGCCATGGTACGCCGTTTTCGAATTTCAGTTTACATGATGCCAATCAAGCAAACCAAGTGCCAATCCTAAACCAGCAGGGCTGCGGCGACGCCACGGCCCTCGCTCATGAGCACGTTGTAAGTGCGGCAGGCGGCTGGCGTATCCATGGCTTCGAAGCCTATCCGCGCCTGTGAAAAGGCGGCCATGATGCGGGCATCCGGAAAGCGAAATTTCGGTCCGGATCCGAACACGACGAGTTCCGGCTTCAGCTCGATCAACGCAGCAAAATCGCTCAGGGCCGGATTATGCGGGTTGTTCACCTGCCAAGGCGAAATCAGCCGGTCAGACATGACGATGACCGGGTTATTGATGCGATCCTGGTTGACTTGTATGAAGCCCGGCCCGTGGCCTGTGATGGCGTTCTGTCCAGCCATGGCGTTGAGGTGCAGTTTCATTGTGAGGTGATGTGAAAAGCGGCTTACGGTCGGCTAGAATGGGTTTTTGCGGCGCACAAATTTGGTGCCCGCGAGAAAAATAATTATAGCCACCTCAGAACCGCCGACTTATGACCCACGAATTTTCACGCATCAAGCGCCTGCCCCCGTACGTTTTCAATATCACCGCCGAGCTCAAGATGGCCGCGCGCCGTCGTGGCGAAGATATTATCGATATGTCCATGGGCAACCCCGATGGTGCTACGCCGCAACATATCGTCGATAAGCTGGTGGAAGCATCCAAGCGGCCGAATACGCATGGCTATTCCGTATCCAAGGGCATTCCGCGTCTGAGAAAAGCGATCTGCGACTGGTACAAGCGCCGCTACGATGTTGACTTCGATCCGGACAGCGAAGCCATCGTCACCATCGGCTCCAAGGAAGGCCTGGCTCACCTGATGCTGGCCACACTCGACAGCGGCGACACCGTGCTGGTGCCCAACCCAAGTTACCCGATTCACATTTATGGTGCGGTGATTGCCGGCGCGCAGATCAAGCATGTGCGCATGACCGAAGGCGTGGATTTCTTTGCGGAAGCCGAGAAAGCGATTCGCGAGAGCTATCCGAAGCCGAAAATGCTGATCCTGGGCTTCCCGTCGAATCCAACGGCGATGTGCGTTGAACTCGATTTCTTTGAGCGCATCGTTGCGTTGGCAAAAGCCAACAACGTGCTGGTGGTGCACGACCTGGCTTATGCCGACATTACTTACGACGGCTGGAAGGCACCGTCGATCATGCAGGTGCCGGGTGCGCGCGATGTGGCGGTTGAGTTTTTCACCATGTCCAAGTCCTACAACATGGCGGGCTGGCGCATCGGTTTCATGGTCGGCAACAAGGAACTGGTGTCGGCACTGGCGCGCATCAAGGGCTATCACGACTACGGTACCTTCACGCCGATCCAAGTGGCTGCCATTGCGGCGCTGGATGGGCCGCAGGAGTGCGTGAAGGAGATCGTCGACGAATACCAGGCTCGCCGCGATGTGCTCCACAAGGGGCTCGCGGAAGCCGGGTGGGTGACAACCAAGCCGAAAGCCTCGATGTACATCTGGGCCAAAATTCCGGAACCATATCGGGCCATGGGTTCGCTGGAATTTGCCAAGAAGCTGCTGGCTGAAGCCAAAGTTTCGGTCTCGCCCGGCATCGGTTTCGGCGATTACGGCGACGATCATGTGCGCTTTGCCATGATCGAAAATGCCGAACGTACCCGGCAAGCGGTGCGCGGTATCAAGGAAATGTTCAGGAAGGACGGCCTGTTGAAGGGCGTGGCGTGATTGCTCCTCAAGCTAAGACACTGGAGGGCGGTGGCGTCCGGCTGGAACCTCTAACGGAAGCGCATCACGATGGGTTGGCGGCAGCCGCAGCTGATGGCAAGCTGTGGGAGTTGTTCTTCACGACGGTACCTGCGCCAGAAGGCACGGCAAAGTACATTCGCGCGGCGTTGGACGGGCAGGCCGCAGGGAACATGCTGCCGTGGGCGGTGCGCGACCTCAACAGCGGTGACATTGTCGGTACGACCCGCTATCACGACATTATTGCCGCGGCTGACCGGGTGGAGATTGGCTACACCTGGTACGCGCAGCGTTGCCAGCGCACCCACATCAACACCACTTGCAAACTACTGCTCCTGGGCTACGGATTCGAGCAGGCCGGCTGCAAGGTGATTGGCCTGCGTACCGATAATTTCAACTTCCGCTCCCAGCGCGCGATTGAAGCACTGGGCGCCAAGAAAGATGGCGTGATTCGCCATCATTGGCCGCGCCGCGATGGCACCATCCGTGACACGGTGATGTACAGCATCCTTGCCAGCGAGTGGCCGGATGTGAAGCGGCACCTCGAACTGCGACTTGAACGAAACAAACCATGACTCCCATACGTGTCGGCCTGCTTGGCCTTGGAACCGTCGGTTCCGGAACCATCGAAGTACTGAAGCGCAACCGCGAGGAGATCGCGCGCCGCGCCGGCCGCGAAATTCGCGTAACGCACGCCACCGCGCGCGATCTTTCCAAGCCACGCGGCTTTTCGCTGGATGGCATCGAACTGCTGAGCGATGCGGATTCGCTGGTATCGCATCCGGATATCGACATCGTTTGCGAACTGATCGGTGGCGACACCACCACCAAGGATGTGGTGCTGAAGGCGATCGCCAACGGCAAGCACGTAGTGACGGCGAACAAGGCGCTACTGGCCAAGCACGGCACCGAGATCTTCGCCGCGGCACTGAAAAATCGCGTCATGGTGGCGTTTGAAGCGGCAGTCGCGGGTGGAGTGCCCATCATCAAGGCCCTGCGCGAAGGGTTGACCGCCAACCGCATTGAATGGATTGCCGGCATCATCAACGGCACCTCAAATTTCATCCTGTCGGAAATGCGCTCGCGCGGTTCCAGCTTCGATGCCGTACTGAAGGAAGCGCAGGCCAAGGGCTATGCCGAGGCCGATCCCACTTTCGACATCGAAGGCATCGACGCCGCGCACAAGCTCACCATCCTGTCGGCAATCGCGTTTGGCGTGCCGGTCCAGTTCGACAAAGCCTATACGGAAGGCATCGCGCGATTGACCGACAAAGACATCAAATACGCCGAGCAACTGGGCTATCGCATCAAGTTGCTGGGCATTACACGTCGCGCGAACGATGGTATTGAATTGCGAGTACATCCGACGTTGATCCCGGCCAAGCGCCTGATTGCGAATGTAGAAGGCGTGATGAACGCGATTCTGGTCAAGGGCGACGCCGTCGGTGCGACTTTGTACTATGGCCGTGGTGCTGGCGCGGAGGCTACCGCTAGCGCAGTAGTGGCCGACTTGGTGGACGTGACGCGAATGCTGACCTCGGACCCCGAGCATCGCGTGCCGCACTTGGCATTCCAGCCCGATCAATTGCACGACACGCCGATACTGCCGATGGAGGCAGTCGAAACCGGCTGCTACTTGCGCCTATCCGCCTATGACCGTCCTGGTGTGATGGCCGATGTAACGCGCATCCTCGCCGATGGGGCCATCTCCATCGACGCCATGCTGCAGAAGGAGGCGGAGGAGGGTGAGGATGTGGTCGATGTGATCATCCTGACGCATCGCTCGGTGGAACGAAGCGTGAATGAGGCGATCAAGCGCATCGAGGCGCTGCCGACCATTGCCGGCAAAGTCGTGCGGATCCGGCTGGAAGAGCTGAACTGACATGCGCCTCAATCAGGTCACGGTGACCGTCGCCGATGTCGACGAGGCGGTCGGCTTTTATTGCAAACTCGGTTTGAAGCCGATCGTGAAAAGCCCTCATTACGCACGCTTCCTGTGCCCTGAGGGTGACAGCACATTTTCGGTTCACGCTGGTGAGCCGTCCGCAACACCTTCAACCGTGGTCTACTTTGAGAACGATCACTTGGATTCGCTGGTCGAATCCCTGAAGGAGGCCGGTTTGAAATTCGATTCCGATCCCATCGATGAACGCTGGCTGTGGCGTGAGGCGCGGCTGCGCGATCCGAGCGGCAATCCGATTTGTCTTTTTCAGGCCGGGAATAACCGTCTGAATCCGCCATGGCGGTTGCCGGAGTCTTTGTCGTGAGCATGAAATACATCAGTACACGCGGGACCGGTGCTGGCGCCGACGAATCGTCGCGCGGATTCAGCGACATCCTGCTCGAAGGGCTGGCACCCGATGGCGGACTTTTCCTGCCGCAGACCTTTCCGGTTTTATCGGCAGACGAGATGGCGGTGCTGCGCAAATTGTCTTACCCGGAACTGGCCTTCGCCATCATCAGTCGTTATGCAGACGATATTCCGGCCGAAGACCTCAAGGCAATTATCGACAAGACCTATTCTGCCGAGGTGTTCGGCTCAGCCGACATCACACCGCTGCGCGAGCTCGAACCGGGACTGTGTATCCAGCAACTATCGAACGGCCCGACGCTGGCGTTCAAGGACATGGCGATGCAGTTTCTCGGCCATTTGTTCGAATACGTGCTGGACAAACGCGGCGCCGAAATCAACATTCTGGGTGCAACTTCGGGTGACACCGGCTCAAGCGCTGAGTACGCGATGCGCGGCAAGCGCGGTGTACGCGTTTTCATGCTGAGCCCGGAAGGCAAGATGTCGCCATTCCAGACCGCGCAGATGTTTTCGCTGCAAGACGAGAACATTTTCAATATCGCCGTGCGTGGTGTGTTCGACGATTGCCAGGACGTGGTGAAAGCCGTGTCGAACGATCTGGAATTCAAGTCCAAGTACAAAATCGGTGCCGTCAATTCGATCAACTGGGGTCGCATCGTCGCGCAGGTGGTGTACTACTTCAAGGGGTACTTCGCGGCGACAACGTCAAACGACGAGAAGGTTTCGTTTGCCGTGCCGTCGGGCAATTTCGGCAATGTACTGGCGGGGCACATCGCGCGCATGATGGGATTGCCGATCAAGAATCTAGTCGTCGCCACCAATGAAAACGACGTGCTGGACGAGTTTTTCCGCACTGGGCGCTATCGCCCGCGAGGCGCTGCGGAAACACGGCAGACCTCCAGCCCATCGATGGATATTTCCAAGGCGTCCAACTTCGAACGCTTTCTTTACGATCTGTTGTGGCGCGATCCGGCTGCCGTGCGCGAATTGATGCGCAAGGTCGATCAGGAAGGCGGCTTCGATGTCTCCGAGTGTGCCGACATCTGGAAGCGCATGCCGGCGTTTGGATTCGTTTCGGGTCGCAGCAGTCACGCCGATCGCATCGCCACGATTCGCGAGGTTTGGGAAAAGTACCGGGTGGAAATCGATACGCACACCGCCGACGGATTGAAAGTGGCGCAGGCGAATCGCGAGCCCGGTGTGACGATGATCTGCCTGGAAACCGCGCTGCCGGCGAAGTTCGAAGCCAGCATGATAGAGGCGCTGGGCCGAGCACCGGCTCGTCCGGCGGCCTATGCCGATATCGAGAAACTGCCGCAGCGATTTGAGGTGATGAATGCCGATGCCGAAGCGGTAAAGCAATTCATCGCGGCAAAGGTCGGACATGACTAGAAGGTAAAACTCCAGTGCTGGCGGGGGTTCCAGACCAAAAAAGCCTGAAACGCCGCGCCAGTGCTGGAGTTTTACCTTGCGATCACGGTAATACCAGCCCGGAACGCGCCTTGACCGCCGCGATATCCGTGGCGTTGATACCGCCGGAAGCGTTCAGGTCAAACCTGAAATTTGCTGCCGTGGCGGCCTGTCCCGAGCGCGCCTTGATGCCACTGATGTCGGTCGCATTCACTGAGCGGGAGTTGTTTATATCGCCGACCAGAAAACCCAGTGCGACTGTGGCCGACCCTGGAGCGCCCAATCCGTTCAAGTCAGTAAGCGAGATTGCCACCCGGGTGTTGTCGGCGACACCGGCTAGCGTGACGATGACTTCACTGCCGGAAAGCTGTGCGGAAGCGTTACCGATTGGCGTCGCCGTTCGATCGACAGCGGTGACTGCGCCGAGGCTTGTGACCGGTCCATCGAACTGAAAAACGATGGTATGACCGACGCCGATCGCACGCGATTCAACCGTAACCGCGCCGCCGATGAGTTGCGAGGTATCCAAAGGCAGGTCGAATGTTCCCGCCGCGCCATGGGTCTTGCGCGACAGTACCGCCGTCAGCGAAGGCGGCGTTGGTGAGACCGGTGTGACAAGGGCGGCGCCGGATGCGGCACTGTTGCCGACGCCATTCACGGCGACCACGCTGCAGGAATAGGTAATACCGTTGGTCAATCCGCTCACCACGATTGGCGACTGATTGCCGCTTGCGCTGGTGGCCGTGGGCGATGGCTCGGTGCAGGAAACGCTATAGCCGGAAATCGGCGAACCACCGTCATCAGCCGGCGCATTAAAGGCAATATTGACAAAGCCGTCGCCTGCGGTTGCGACCACATTGGTGGGCGCGCCTGCGACCGTCGCGAGTGGCGTGACATTCATGGCCATCGATGCTGATCCGGTGCCGACGGAATTTGTCGCCGCGACCGTGCAGCTATAAGTCACGCCATTGGTCAACCCGGTTACCACGAGCGGTCCATTGGCGGCCGTCTTCGTGACGGGACCTGGACTGCATGAGGCCGTATAGGAAGTGATGGTCGCGCCGCCGTCGGAGGCGGGCGGCGTAAACGAGAGCGTTGCCTTTCCATTCCCGGCAGCGGCGATGGTAATCGACGGCGCGCCCGGTGACGAGACCGGGGTGGTTAGCGCAATTTGCGTATTCGGCCAGATCGGGTTTCCGGGTATCGCGGCTTCTTTCACACGGTTGATGGTAATCGTGTGAGAGCTGCCGGGCGATCGCGGCGTCGTGGTCAACACCACCACGCTAGGATCCGTGTCGACCACCGCCTGCGACACGGTGACACCGTTGTCGAACTCATAGTTGGCGGTGGAAGCAGCCGTCGTGGCATCGACCGGCCGGTTGAACTGCAGCCGAACCAATGTTGCCGACAGTGAGGTGGCGGTCATCACGTCGTAATCGTAGTTGACCCATTGATCGTAAACGTTGAGCACGCGCTGATCGGGAACATCGCGTGCAAGCGGCGGCATCGGGCCTTGGAAACTAGGAGGGCCGGCATAGCGGATAGAGTCGCGAAAATAGAGTCGAGAGCTATCTCGACTGTCCCGAACCAAGCCTATTCCGCGAAAGTTCGTCGTGGATGTAAATAGTCCAGTATCGAGATTTGGGGTACTGAATCTCATGTCGTAATAGGGACCGATTCCTTGTGGCCTATGACAATGAGAACAATTTGAGTCGATGTACGAACGTGCGCGAGTCTCGAGCGAGGCGTTTGCGTCGTTGATCTCCGCCATCTTGCGGTACTGCGGATAACTGGTGGTGTCATCCAGAGTCGGCGTCAGCATGCCCAGATGATTCCATGTGTGCAGCTGGTTATCGACGCGGTCAGGGCCAGACGATTGTTTGTAACCGAAGTCTCCGTTTAATTGAGCAGTCTTGATTCCGAGAACCATGCCCGCCTTGTCGTTGTGACATATGAGACATTGATCGGGGCCGGGATAAAGCCAATTCTGCGTGCGCGTCGTGCCGTTGGCTTGAGTAATGGTAATGGTTTCGGTCTCGCCTGCCTGGTTAGTCACAACATCAGCATTGCTGTTGTCGCTTCGCCAGCGATAAGTTGCCCCTCGAATTCTTGGCGTGGCGCCATCAAGATAGCGAATAAGAATCCGCGTTTCCAGCCGGCGTACGGAGTTTTCGTACCCCGGACGTTCGTCCATCAACATATCGAAATTCTTCAAGATTACCGTGCCATTGGGAAATGTCCAGTAATCGGTTTCAGCGAATCCCGCTTTGGGCGAGCCGGGTGAGCCGATGGTGCCATCGAATGGCAAGCCGATGAAGCGGGATTTCAGCGAGCCGTCAGACCATAGCGGCGAGATCAGCGAGTAGGGTACGAGGCCGGGGTGCGGCTCGCGTCCAGTGGTCGTGGTGAACACGCCGGTGGATGAAAGCAGCGGAGGCATTTGCGTACTGCCATCTGCAGGCAGGCTGCCATTCATGTACGCGCCCAGGACCGATCGAGAATCCAGCCCGTATGGCCCATCTGCCCTGGATCCCGCGGCGACGCATAAAAGCAGCACCACTGACCACGCGAATCGCTTGCGCGCCGCGCCGACGACTTTGCCTACGGTCGTCACACGACGGCCCAGATAAATTGCCGAAAATCCCCACATCGCTTGCCTGCCTCCCTCTGCGCCAATGTACGCGAGGCAGCGGCTAGAGGCAAACCACTAGAAACCGGGTTTGCAGGGTACTGTTTTATTCTCCGCGCACTGAGGCTGCGCGTCCGACATCAGCGGAGGCAAACAAGTTCCCGAAAACTTTTTTTGTGGGGGTGTTCCTACAACGGAAGTATTTTTTTTCAGGGTTTATGTGCGGTTTTTCACAGTTGGCCGTGCTCACGGCAAGACCAGACCGGATCGTGCCTTGACCGCTGAGATGTCAGTGGCATTGATGCCGCCCGAGGCGTTCAGGTCGAAGCGGAAATTCGCCGCATTTGCTGTTTGACCCGAGCGCGCCTTAACGCCGGCAATGTCGCTGGCATTCACTGAGCGGGAGTTATTGACATCGCCAACCAGGAAACCGACGGAAGCTTCGACGCTGGATGCAGTACCGTTGATGCCGTTCAAAGTCACGGTAGCACGCTGGTTATCGCCAAGGCCGCCTAGAGTCACCGTCACTTCGCTGCCGGCAGCTATGGCGCTGACGTTGCCAATTGGTGCGGCGGCTGCATTCACTGCGCCTGCCGTTCCTGGCGAGTTGATGGACTGGTTGAACTGGAATATCAGCGTGTGTCCCGCTCCGATGGCACGCGACTCCACGGTTACCGCACCCGCAATGGCGACGGACGCATCGATCGGGATATCGAACACGCCGGCTGCGCCGTGCGTTTTCCTCGACAGAACCGCCACCAGCGCCAATGGCGGCGATGCCACCGGAGTGACGTCGACTGTAGCCGATGTGGGTCCGGTACCGGCACTGTTGGTCGCGGTCACGCTGCAACTGTAGAGGACGCCGTTGGAAAGACCCGTGACCGTGATCGGCGAGATGCTCGCGCTGGCTGAGATGGTGCCCGGGTTGCAAATCACCTGATAGCTGCTGATAACGGCTCCGCCATCGTTGGCTGGCGGTGAAAATTGGATCGTAGCCTGACCGTCGCCGGCAATCGCCACGCCGATCAAGGGCGCGCCGGGGGCAGTGGGCGGCAGGGCGTTGAAGGTCGCGCTCACGGTGCAATTAGCAGTGATCGGCGCTGTAGTGTATGTATTGCCAGCCAGTGAGCCACCGCAGGTACCACCGACCGTAGCGGAGAAACCTGCGTTGGCGGTGACGGTGAAGGTGGTGGTGGCACCCTGTGTCACCGATTGCGGTGTCGATGGCGATATGCTGCCGTTGCCGCCGGCTGACGGTGTGACAGTAAAGGTGGGCGCCGCGACCGTGGTCGAGCGAAATGTAAACGAGGCGGTGCCGATCGTCAGCGTGCTCGTGGTATTGGTACTACCGGTGGCGGCGCTGGTATGCCGCACGCAAACCACCGAGTTGCTGTTGATGGTGCCGGCCGCCGAGGTGTATGACGTGCCGCAGCTGGTGGACCCGCCCGTCGTGATGGAGTATTCGCCGCCGGAGATGGAAATGGGGGTGGCGGTGCCCAAGCCGGTGATGCGGACCAGATTGGAAACGATGCCGGTACCAATGGCAACGTTGGTGACGGGAAAGAAAGCGATCTGGTCCGGCGTCATGTCCTGCGACGACGAGAAGCTCGAGATGGAGCCGTTGGCGTAGTTGGCCAGATAAAGCTCGCCATTTTCGCCTTCGCCAAAAGTGCTGACTTGCGGTGTCAATCCTGACAGCAGGGTGTACGGTGCGCCGGCATTGCCCGGCGCAAACCAGAGGCGGCTGAATGAGAAGTCTCCAAAAACATATTTCCCCGCGAGATCGGGTGCACTCAGGCCGCGATAGACATAGCCGCCGGTGACGGAGACGCCCTCGCCGTGTGAATACTCAAGCATGGGAGCGACATAGTTGGCCGGCGTGCCGCAATTGGTCGACGGGTTGTAGCAGTGATTGCCTTCGCGAATGCGCCAGCCGTAGTTCGCACCGCCAACGCTTCCGGCCGCCTGGAAATTGATTTCCTCCCATTCGCCCTGGCCAACGTCGCCGATGTAAAGATCGCCGGTTTGGCGATCGAAGCTCAGGCGCCAGGGATTGCGAACGCCGTATGCCCAGATCTCAGGGCGCGCTGGTACGCCGCCGGGACCAGTGCCGCCCGCGAACGGATTGTTTGCAGGAATCGAATATGTCGCCGCGTTGATATCCAGCCGAATGATTTTGCCCAGCAGATTATTCAGATCCTGACCGGAGTTGAATGGGTCGCCGCCGCTGCCACCATCGCCGATGCCGGCGTAGAGATAACCATCAGGGCCAAAACGCAGCGAACCGCCGTTGTGATTGCTGTAGCTTTCGATGCCGCTCTGCGTGGTGCGGTAGTGCGGGATGACGATCAGGTTTTGGCGCGAAGCGGGGTCGGCCACATTCGGATCGGCAGCGGAGCGCTGAAAGCGCGCGATGACGATATCGCCGTTGACGATTCCGGCTCCGGCTGCAGGGGTGGCGGTGAAGTAGACAAAAAACAGGCCGTTGTTCGCGTACTGGGGATGAAATGCCAACCCAAGCAGGCCGCGCTCGCCACCGGATATCCCGGTGGTGATGGCTGTACCCGAAGCAAGATTGAGGAACGGCGTGGTCAGCAGTGTGCCATTCTGGATAATGCGAATCTGTCCGGCCTGCTGCACGACAAACAGCCGACCGCTGCCGTCGTTGGCGCTGGCGATGTCGACCGGTGAGGAGAGGCCGCTGCTGATCAAGGGGGCAAGTGTGACGTCGGCACGCGCCAACGGTGCCATGGCGGCCAAAAAACCAACCAGCACGGAACGGAACATACGGATACAAACGCAGCGCATTGAAGCCTCCGGAATTTGAAAGCCTCCCTTGGAGCTTTCCAGTGCGCATGAATATTATTGTTATGACTGGTACCTTAGCCGATGGCTTCGACACGTGCAAGCGCCAAATATGTCGCAAACAGGCGACAGCGCGTCTTCGGACGAATGTAATATTGGCTGCCCGCAAAATCATCGTAAAAACGAAGACGGCTGCCGCGCCCAGCACGATAAACTCCCCGCCCGCCAACAATGCCGATGCTCAATCAGGGAAAAATCAGTGCGCTCTTTCGTCGGACCATGGCTGTTTTCGGTCGCGCGCGGCGTCACTCGGCACCGGCCGCCGGTTGCGCGGCCGACGAAATTTCTTTCCAATGCAACATCTGCGGAAGTGCCAACAGCATGCCCTTGTCGGACATCCGGCGTGAATCGGGTGCATGCGCGCGCTGCGGAGCCACGCTGAGATTTCGTTCGCTGATCGCCGCGCTGACTCAGCGGCTGCAAGGAAAAGTCGAAGTGCTCGACCATTTGAGTACCCGCAAACATATTCGTGGAATCGGTATGAGCGATGCGGCCGTTTATGCATCGCGCCTGAAGAAGAAATTCGACTACACCAATACCACCTTCCACCGCAGGCCATTGCTGGATATTGCCCGGCCCGCGTCGAAATGGCTGTGCCGAAACGATTTTGTCATTTCCTCCGACGTGTTCGAGCATGTCGCGCCGCCGATTCAACTTGCATTCGACAATCTGTTCCGCTTGTTGAAACCGGGTGGTGTCGCGGTTTTCTCTGTGCCGTATACGCTGGCGGCCGATACTGTCGAGCACTATCCCGATCTGCACCGTTTTTCCGTGCTGAAAAAAGGCGGCGAATGGATTCTTGAAAACGTTCGCCGGGATGGCGTTACCGAGCGTTTTCGAGATCTTGTCTTTCATGGTGGACCAGGCTCCACGCTGGAGATGCGTTTGTTCTCGCTTTCGGCGCTGGAAAAGCACTTCGCCGTCGCCGGATTTGTCGACTTTCAAATACATGGCGCACTGTCGCCGCAGCATGGCATCGTCTGGAACGAACCTTGGGGCATCACACTGTCGGCGATCCGTCCCGCTGCATAGAAGACCGAACAAGGCGATCTTGGCGAATCTGCCCGCCCGCGCATCCCGTATAGAATCGGCATATGAATTCGTCCAAGTCTTCCCATTCCGACGATACCGCTGCACTGGATCTCATGTCCAAGGTGCGCGAAGGCGATAGCCAGGCCAAGGACCAGCTGTTCGCGCACTGCTATCCAGAGCTGAAGCGCCTTGCGCACCTGCGGCTGATGCAGGCGCCGCACTCGGCGACGATGGACACCACCTCGCTGGTACACGATGTGTACCTTAAGCTTTCAGGCATGGGCGGCATCGCTACATCCAGCCGCGGACATTTCATGGCCTATGCCGCGCACACCATGCGCTCCATCATTGTTGATACCCTGCGCGCGCGAGCAGCCGAGATGCGTGGTGGCAATGCGCCGCATCTGTCTTTGGATACCGATCTCGGTGAGCGACTCGGCAAAAGCGAAGAGGACGTACTGGACATCCACATCGCACTGGAACAACTGGCCAAGATCGACGAGCGGCTGGTGCGGGTAGTGGAGATGCGTTACTTCGCCGGCTTCTCGGAGGCCGAAATTGCCGCGGCACTCGGGATCAATGAACGAACCGTGAATCGCGACTGGCAGCGCGCCCGGGTGTTGCTGGCGGCGACGCTCGCGTCCTAGCCGGCTAATCCATTCGGACATGTCTGGTTCACGAAGACTTTTCCGTATGGTTCGTTATGCAGAAGCCGAAATCTGATCCATGCCGCTGACGTTGGAGCAGTTGCAGTCGCTGGACGATCTGCTGCAAACCGCGCTGGATTTGCCACATGCCGCGCGCGCGAGCTGGATCGATGCGTTGCCGGCGCCACACAATGCGCTGGCGCCACTGTTGCGCGCACACCTGCTGGCGAAGGACATCGTTGGTCAGGAAGAGACAGCCGATTTCATGGGGGCGCTGCCAACGATTCCAGCGCTCGCGGCGCAACGCAATGATCCGCTACCCGGCGAGCGCATCGGGCCTTATGTGCTGGTGCGTGCGTTGGGCGAGGGCGGCATGAGCAGCGTATGGCTGGCCGAGCGCGCCGACGGCACGCTGAAGCGTGAAGTGGCGCTGAAACTGCCTCATCGTCATCTGCTGGATCGTGGTCTTGCCGCACGCATGCAGCGCGAGCGCGACATTCTGGCGGCCTTGAATCACGATCACATCGCGCGGCTCTACGATGCGGGTGTCGATCACGATGGCAGGCCTTACCTCGCCATCGAGTATGTGGTTGGCGAGCCGATCAATGCTTATTGCCGCACGCATGCGCTCGATCTCGCCGCACGCGTGCGCCTGACGGTACAGGTGGCGCGCGCGATTGCGCATGCCCACGCCAACCTGATCGTGCATCGCGACCTGAAGCCCAACAACATCCTGGTCAGCGAGACAGACGGCGAGGCGCGCGTGAAATTGCTGGACTTCGGTATCGCCAAATTGCTAGGCCGGGAGGAGGGCGGTAGCGCCTCCGATCTCACGCAGGTGCTGGGCCGCGCGCTGACGCCGGACTACGCCAGCCCGGAGCAGATGCGAGAGGAACCGATCACCACTGCCAGCGACATCTATTCGCTGGGCGTAGTGCTGTACGAAGTGGTGACCGGAGAGAAGCCGTACAAGCTGAAGCGGCAATCGGCATCTGCACTGGCGGAAGCGGTGATGAATGCCGACGTGACGTGGCCCAGCCGGCGCGTGGGGAACAACACCGCGGCAAATGTTCCCGTGCGCGACGCACGCCGCATCGAGGGAGACCTCGACGCCATCATCATGAAGGCGTTGAAAGCGCAGCCGGAAGATCGCTACGCCACAGCGAGTGCGCTGGCCGACGATCTGGAACGCTTCCTCGCTCACCAGCCGGTTCTGGCGCAGCCCGACAGCTGGGCCTATCGTGCGCGCCGCTTCGTCCAGCGTCACGCGCTGGCGACGGGTGCCGGGGCCGCGGTGCTGATTGCACTGTTAGCAGGCGCCGGACTGGCGCTATGGCAGGCACGTGAGGCGCGGTTGGAGACCGCCAAGACACAGGCGGTGAAAGATTTCCTGCTCGGCATCATTACCGTCGGCAACGTTGACCAGCAGGACGCAATGGCACGGCGCAAACAACCGATCGGCGATGTGCTGCTCGATGCCGCCAAGACCATGCCGCAGAAATTTGCCGACCAGCCGGAGATTCGCGCCGAGATTCAAGGACTGCTCGGCACTGCAATGGCTGATCTGTCGATGAACGATTCGGCCAGGACCTTGCGCGAAGCGCGCTTTGCCGAACTTGACTCGGGAGGCGCGTCCTTGATTGAACGCATGAGTGCGCAGGTTGATCTGGCGCTGACACTTTTCATGACCAATGAACAGGCGCGCAGCAGCGAATTGCTGGTCGATGCAATTGCCAAGCTGGAGCGTGTCAACGAGCGCGCTGCGCAGAAATTGCTGGCGACGGCGCTAAGGGCCTTGTCGGAGGCCAAGGTACAACGACGTGCGGGCGTAAGCGGCGTGCCGGACGCCGCGCGTGCGGCGGGTATTTCCGAGCAGCTCGAGCCGGGCAGCAAAGATCACATTGCCGGACTGTCGCAGCTGGGTTACGCGCATGCTGCGCAGCCAAAAGTTGACACTGCCGCGGTTGACGCGGCGTTCAAAAATGCAATTGAACTCGCCAAACAGCTGCCGCCGGCAGAGCGCGCGTACGAAGCAACCGTCCGTTTCAAGTACGCCGAGGCGCAATACCCAATGCGCCGCAGCGTTCGCGCGCAAGAGGAATTGAGCGAAGGGCTGGCGATCATTGAGCGAACTTCGGGGAGCGATACGTTTCGCTGGGCGTTTACCGCGGTCGGGTTGGCGAATTCGCTGGCGAGAAGTGGCGAGACGGCGCGCGCATTCGACATGTTCGAACGCGTGGTGCGAGCGTATGGCAATGTCCGCGGCGAGATCGACCCGATGTTCATCAGCCGTGCACGTGCGTTGTACGCATCCGCATTGGTTGATTTCGGCAGGTTCGCGGATAGTGATCGCATCAGCGCGATCGGCTATGAGCCGTATCGCGGTCCGGGCAAGCGTTTTCCCAACCAGTTGTTCACGCCGGTGACGCGCCGCGCGCAGGTGCTACTGGCGCTCGGCGACTACCGGCAAGCGGAAAGGGTTGTTCGCGATCTGCTGGAGGCGCTGCCCGCGGGGCAGGTTTCACGGCAGACCACGGAGCTGTCATATGCCGAGCGGCTGCTGGCACAGACGCTGATGCATCAGGGTAAATACGCAGAAGCGCAGAAGCTGCTGAAGGACAATGTCGTACCGGGCGATAGTCCGGGGAACCGCTTCAACAGCAATTCCAACTTCTCCCGCATGATGCTGGCAAGGTCGTACCTCGAGCAAGGCAGGCTCGACGATGCCCGGCGGGAAGTCGGTGAGTTGCGCGGAATCATGGATCGCATCGAGCCCGATGAAATCGCCTATACCCGTGCCGCGGCCGCGCAACTGGAAAGCCTTGCCGGCGATCTGAAGCTCAAGGCCAGTCAACACGATGCGGCCGCAGGCCATTTCCGGCGCGCCATCGAGTTGATGCTGCCGCGGCAGCATGCGGATTCGCCTCATCTCGCCGCGGCACGCGCGGATCTGGCACTGGCGCTGGCATCCCAGGGAAAGCGTGCTGAGGCACGTGGGCTCGCCGATCAGGCGCGCGCTGCCTTCGCCAAGCATCCTTCGGTAGCGCCGCATTTGAAGCAGAGTCTTGCCAAGGTGGATCGCTTGCTCGGTCGCGTGTAGTGTCCGGTTAGGCGACATTTTTCCGTTTAGTGCAGTAACCCCAACGATAGCCACGGTTTCCTCGATCTTTTCATGCCGCTGACACTGGATCAACTTCAGACGCTTGATCGTTTGCTGCAACAGGCGCTGGACCTGCCGCTGGACGAACGTAGCCAGTGGATTGACACACTGCCATTGCCCCAAGCTGGTTTGGCGCCGCTGCTGCGCGCGCATCTGCTGGTTGACGAAAAGGCTGGTGCGGAGACCGCGGATTTCCTTGGCGCGCTGCCGGTGTTGCCATCGCTCGCAGACCGCACTGGTGAGCCGGTTGCGGGAGAGCGTATCGGGCCCTACAGATTGATTCGTCCGCTTGGCGAAGGTGGCATGAGCAGCGTATGGCTGGCCGAACGGGTGGACGGCACCATCCGCCGCGAAGTCGCCTTGAAACTGCCGCATCGCCACCTGCTTGACCGCGGACTGGCCGCCCGCATGCAGCGCGAACGCGACATTCTCGCCGCACTCAACCACGATCACATCGCGCGGCTCTACGATGCGGGTGTCGATGACGATGGCAGACCTTACCTTGCCATCGAGTATGTGTTGGGGTCGCCGATCAATCTTTACGGCGACGAGAAAAATCTCGGCCTCGACACCCGCATTCGCCTGATGGTGCAAGTCGCACGTGCCGTCGCTCACGCGCACGCCAACCTGATCGTCCATCGCGATCTGAAACCGAGCAACATCCTCGTCAGTGAGGGCGACGGCGCGTCGCGTGTGAAACTGCTTGATTTCGGCATTGCCAAACTACTGGTGAACGACGAGTCTGCGACGCAGGCCGCCGATCTCACTCAGGTGCTGGGCCGAGCACTGACGCCAGACTACGCCAGCCCAGAACAGCTAAGAGAACAACCGGTCACCACCGCCAGCGACATCTATTCGTTGGGCGTCGTTCTGTACGAGGTGGTGACCGGCGAGAAGCCCTACAAACTTAAACGGCAGTCGGCGGCGGCATTGGCTGAAGCGGTGATCAATGCCGACGTAGTGCGGCCCGCGAAACGTGCCGCACAAGGCAAGCATCAAAGGGAAGCGAAACGGATCGAAGGCGATCTCGACGCCATCATCATGAAGGCGCTGAAAGTGGCACCCGAAGATCGATACGCTACCGCGAGTGCCCTGGCCGACGATCTCGAACGCTTTCTGGCGCGCCAGCCGGTGCTGGCGCGACCCGATAGCTGGGTTTATCGCACACGCCGCTTCGTCCAGCGACATGCGCTCGCGGTGGGCGCAGGCGCGGCAGTCAGCATTGCGCTGATCGCCGGTGCGGCGGTCGCCATCTGGCAGGCGCGGGAGGCGCGTCTTGAGACGGCCAAGACACGTGCGGTCAAGGATTTCCTGCTTAGTATCATCACGGTCGGCAACGTCGACCAGCAGGATGCAATGGCACGGCGCAAACAACCAATCGGCGATGTGCTGCTCGATGCCGCCAAGACCATGCCGCAGAAATTTGCCGACCAGCCGGAGATTCGTGCTGAGATACAGGGCTTGCTCGGTACGGCATTGGCAGACCTGAACCTGAATGACTCGGCGAAAGCACTGCGCGAGACGCGACTCGCTGAACTCAAGGCGCGATCGGCGCCGCGTCCCGAACGGATGCAGGCGCAAGTTGATCTCGCCACGATGCTGATCGAGGGCACCGACGCAAAACGCGGCATGCAGTTGTTTGATGAGGTGATCGCAACGCTGGACAACAGCAGCGACCGGCACGAGCGGCTGACCCTCGCCGAGGCGCTGCGCGCAACCTCGATGACCAAGATGCTTCGTTCGGATGGATCGGGTGAAGGCGTGCGTGATGCCGAGCGTGCGTTGGCGATTGTCGAGGCACTGGAGCCGAACAGCCGCAATCATGCATCAACGCTGTCGATACTGGGTTTCGCGCATGGCCACAATCGCGATCTGCCCAAAGCGGAAGCGGCTTTCGAGCGCGCGATCGCGATTGCGAAAATGCTGCCGGCAAGCGAACGCGCCTACGAAGGCATGGTCCGCCTGCGCTACGCCGAGATCCTGATTCCACGCCGCTATCACCAGCGCGCGTTGCAGCAGTTCACCGAGGCGCTGGCCGTGATCGAGCAAACCGGTGGGCGCGATTCGTTCCGCTGGGCGCGCACTGCGGTGGTGATGGCCAACCTGGTGTCGGTGCAAGGCGATGCGCCGCGTGCGTTCGAGCTCTATGAGCAGGTGCTGAAGGTGTACGCACGTTTCGGTGACGAGCTTCACCCCGGGTTTGCGAACACCGGGCAAGCGCTGTACGGCGCCAATCTGGCTGATTACGGGCGAGTCGCCGACGGACTGGCGATGACGCGACGCGCCTATGCTCCGTATCGCGACGAGAATTCGAAATTCGGCGCCAGTGCCACGCACTGGACCGCGGGCACACGCTATGCGCTGGTGCTGCAAATGACCGGCGACTATGCCGAGGCCGACCGGGTTCTCAATCAGGCGCTGCGGATCAGCCGCGCTCGCGGTGTCTCGCGAGCCTATTCGGATCTGACGACAGGCGAGCGGCTGCTGGCACTCAACGATTTTCATCGTGGCGAATATGCCAAGGCCGAAACCATGCTGAAGGAAATCATTGAGGTCGATGGTGCGCCTAAAGATCGTTTTGTCAGCCAGCGCAATTTTTCACGACTGGCGCTGGTGCGGGTTTATCTGGCGCAGGAGCGCCTGGCGGACGCAGAGGCTGAGCTCAGCGTCATAGGCAAGATCATTGAAAACGTGGCGACGGATGAAGTCGCCATCTCGCGTCCGGCTGCTGCAGAACTGGCGCGTCTGCGCGGAGCATTGGCATTGAAACGCGGCGACGCAGCGACTGCCGAAACCCAGTTCCGCAACGCCATCGATATTCTCAAGGCACGCAGCGATGCCAATTCGCCGCTGCTTGCGACGGCCCGCGCCGAGCTCGGGCTGGCGCTGCTGGCGCGCGGGCAGCGCACCGAAGCGCGTCAACTGGCGGAAGAGGTTCGTCGCGCGTTCGCAAGCCATGCCGCGCTGGCGCCGCATTTCACGCGCGTGCCGGCGGACCTGGAGCGCAAGCTGGGACGGTAGCGGCGCGCCGAACGCCAATGGGGCGCTGAAATAGCGCAAACCGATGTCCGGTTTTGCCCTGTATTTCCGTGATGGAGGTAAGTCGGACTCCAATCAGGAACTACAATGTCTACTGCAAGGCAAAACCCCAGCACCCGCGCGGCTTCCGGCGGCATTTCGGCCTGGAAGGCGCTCCAGTGCTTGTGTTTCACTGTGCTTTCATGCGTGACAACGGCGGCTTTCGCGCAGGCCGGCTTCACCGTCGCCCATCCGTCGCAGGGGTTGGCCTTCAATGCCGTCAGCGGCAGCAACAGCGGGCCGCGCGTGTTCACCGTGACCAGCACGGGCAACGCGGCGGTCAACGGTCTGGGTGCAAGCATCTCGACCAATGCGGATCTGTGGAGCGTGGTCAACAATTGTCCGGCCACCTTGCCGCCGGCCGCTACTTGTGAAATCGAACTGCGCCTGGCACCTCCGGCCGGCACCACCGGAGTGAGCCTGAATACCAGTTTCACCGTCACCAGCAGCAATGCCGGCCAGATGGTCGCGGCGCCAATCTCCGGCCAGGTGACACTGGCGACGGTGTCCGCGTCACCCGCCTCGCTGACGTTCACCGCAGTGACCGGCGCCACTACCGCGCCGCAAACAGTCACCTTTACCGCCGTCGATGGCGCGGTGAGCGACATCGCCATCCTTCTGGCCGCTTCGCCATTCCAGGTCACGGCCGATAACTGCACCGGCACGGGATTGGGTATCGGTCAATCATGCGCGGTGTCCGTCATTTTTGCCGCGCCTGCGGGCGCGGGCAGCTACGGCCAGTCGCTGCAGTTCCAGGTGGCGGCCAATCTAGGCGCCAGCATCGGCCGCGCTGCGTTGAGTAGCGCCAATCTGGCCGGCACCGCCACGGTCGGCGACGGCACGGTCCACTACACCGTCACGACCACGGCTGAAACCGGACCCGGCTCCTGGGGCGCTGCGGTCGCCGATATTCACACCAATCAATGCACGGCACCGAAGAAGCGCATCAGCTTCAACATTCCTGCCGCAACCGATCCGGGCTGCAACCCGGCGACAGGCGTCTGCATCGTGCAAGTGGGGCAGGATCAGAATCGCGAGTTCCGCTGCCCGGATGTGGAGATCGACGGCACGACACAACCCGGCTGGATGCCCAATACCTCCACCGACCGCACCACCAACGGCGCGCTCAAGATCGAACTCGCCGGTCGTGATGCGCTTTTCGTGTTCGACGATCGCTTCACCGTCAAGGGCATCGCTTTCGGCCCGCTACGTCTGGTGCATTTCGTGCGCAAGATTTCAGGACAGGCATTCGAAACCGTGGGGCCTACGGTCACAGGCAACTATTTCGGTTTGCATGCCGATGGCCTTACCGGCGCTACCGGTCTCAACGGCAATCGCATCCGCCTCAATGAAGGCGATGTGACCAATCTGGTAAACACCCGTATCGGCGGCCCGCTGCCAGCCGATCGCAACCTGTTCATCGCTTTCGGCGTGGCGGCCAACGGCATCGCATTGCAAAGCGCCTCGGGCAGTGTGATCGAGGGCAATCTGTTCAACCTCGACCGTAACGGCAACGCTGCCGGCACACGCCTCACCAATGCGATCCACCTTCAATACGCGCGCAACGACGGCAACCTGATCCGCCGTAATGTCATCGCCGGTCCGCTGGAATACGGCTTCGTCTGCATCGGCCAGGGCGTCGGCAACACGCTCACGGAAAACCAGATCTTCGACGCAAACTTCACCCATTTCAACGCCATCCCGCCGCAGCAGTGGGCGATCAATCCGTTCGACTGCAACCGCCAGCAGGTCGCACCGTCGATCGCCATCACCGCCTACGGCGCCACGGTCGAGGTACAGGGAACGCTGAATAGCGCGCCGTCGGAAACATTCCGCATCGAGTATTTTCACAATGACACGCCCGACGAGCAGAACTACGGGCGCGGCGAGCGCTTCATCAGCGCCATCGAGGTTTCGACTAACGCGAGCGGCGCGGTCGCGTTCACCACCAGCCTGCCTGCCTTCGCACGCAATGTATCGGCAACCGCTACGCGCCTTTCCACTGGCGACACCTCACCGTTTTCTGCCGCCGTGATCTCGCCGCCCAATATCAACAAGTTCACCGTCACACCGAGCGCCACCGGCGGCGGCACCATCTCGCCATCCACCCCGCTGGAAATCACCAACGGTTTCACCGCGACCTTCACGGTGACACCCGATGCGAACCACATCGTACTGATGGGCGGCACCTGCGGCGGCAATCTTGTCGGTACTACTTTCACCACTGTACCGATCGATCACCATTGCACGGTCACCGCCGAATTCCGCCTTCGCCAGTACTCCGTTATGCCCACCAAGGGCGCCAACGGCAACATGGCGCCGGACACACTGACGCGCGTCGATCACGGCGCAACGCTGACCTTCCTGTTGTTGGGCAATCCGGGGTTTGACGCGAGTGTCACCGGTACATGCGGCGGCACTCTCGTGCCCTCAACCACGCAAGCGAATGCGGCCGCATTCACCACCAACCCTATCACCGCCGACTGCACGGTCATCTCCAGCTTCGCGCTGAGCAACGTCACGCACACGGTGACACCCAGTGCCGGTCCCGGCGGTAGCATCAGCCCGTCCTCACCGGTGTCGGTCGTGCATGGGCAATCGCAGACGTTCAGCCTGATCCCGTCGTCGGGATTCAGGCCGCTTGAGGTGCTCGGCACCTGTGGCGGCAGCACATTACCCGACAGTTACATCACCAATCCGATCTCCGCGGATTGCACGGTGGTGGCAAGCTTCACGCCGCTTACCTGGACCGTCACCATCACCGCCGGGCCGAACGGCAGCATCTCGCCCAGTGGTCCCACGCAGGTAAACCATGGACATGCACTTGCGCTGCACATCCAGGCCGACCCCGGCTACGAAGCATCGATCACGTATGTCGGCGATTCCTGCCGCGGTACGACCTACGATCTGGGCGGCGGGCGCTATTTGTATTCGACGATCGGCAGCACGGCAGACTGTTCCATCGCCGTCACCTTCGCCCCATTTCCGGATCGTGTTCTTACCGTCGGTCCCGGTGGAAAAGGCACGGTCACCAGCGTGCCTCCGGGTCTCAATTGCAGCAGCGGCGGAACTGGCACCTGTAGCGCGAGTTTTCCGCACGGCACGGTCGTGACGATGATCCCCACGCCCGCCACCAATTGGGTCGTCGGTGGCTATGCGGGCTGCCCTGTGCCTGCCGGCACCGGCAACTGCATCTTCACCATCAATGCCAACACCTTCATGAACGTCGGCTTTACGCAGGTGGCGGTGAATCTCAATGTGGTCAAGGCCGGGCTCGGTTCAGGCGTGGTCACGAGCGCGCAAGCAGGTGTCATCGATTGCGGCAGCACCTGTTCGGCCGACGTACCGTTCGGCCCGAACTTCACGCTCAACGCCGTCGCATCGCCCGGCTCGACGTTCCGCGGCTTCAGTGGCGCCGGCTGCGTCGGCGCAGGAAACACCCAGTGCAACGTGCAAACCGGTGACGATCGCACCATCGTCGCGACGTTCGATCGCGAGGACTCAACCTTCACCGTTACCAATACCCAGGGCAGCGGTGCGGGTTCGTTCATGGGTGTGCTGTCGACGATCTACGATGCCGCGGCCGACTTCTGTCTGCCGGGCAACAAAATCATCAACTTCAACATCCCGGCTGCAACCGACCCGGGTTGCGACGCTGTCACCGGCATCTGCCGTGTGCAGGTTCCCGCGGACTTCCACCTGCGCTGCGCGGATGTCCTGGTCGATGGTTACTCCCAGCCGGGAGCCTCACCAAACACCGCGACCGATCTCACCAACAATGCTGCCATCAAGATCGAGCTCGCGGCCGACATCATCGGCGGCCCAAACCAGGGCTCGGTCACCATCGGCCGCAGCACGACCCATGGATTTGGCAACATCGGCGCCAGCAACGTCACCATTCGCGGCATCGCCTTCCCAAGGCATACCTTGAACATCTTCACCGGGAACACGGGCTCAGTGATTCACGGCGGTTATGGAGGTCATGTGGTATCCGGCAGCTTGTTCGGCTGGCACGCCGACGGCACGCGTGCAACGGGTGTTGTCGCGAAGGGCGTTCGTATCAACGGGGCCTTTCTGCACAACTTGCGCATCGGCGGTCCCAATCCCGCTGACCGCAATCTCTTCACGCATCGCGACGCGGCGCTTTGTTGCGAGGTCGGCGGTCACGGCATTTACGCCGAAGGTGTGACCACCAGTGTGTTCGAAGGAAACTACTTCAACATCGGCCGCGACGGCCTGCCGATCTCGACCAACGGCTACGGCAGCGGGATCGTTGTCACAGGCGGCCTGTCGGGCGGCACGCCTTACTCAACCAACAACATCATCCGCCACAACGTGCTTGCCAATATCAACGGCACACCAGTCTCGACCGGTGCGGGTATTGGCAACACCGTGAGCGAGAACCTGATGTTCGGGCACCCTGCGCACCTTGGCGGAATCTCCTTCTTCACGCCCGGCTCGGGCGGCAGCAATCCGCAGCTGGCACCCGTGGTGACGAGTGTGACCATCACCGGCACGGAAACTGTGGTGACCGGTACGGTTGCCGCAGATGCGATGGGCATGGTGCGGTTGGAGTTCTTCGACAACCCGGCGGCCTACGATGGTGGCGCCGGCCGTGCGCAAGTGTTCTCCGGCAACCTCGTGGTGACCACCGACGCCAGCGGCCAGGCAACGTTCAGCAAATCGCTGCCGACCGGCGCGCAGCACATCGCGGTCACAGCGACCCGCTTGTCGAGCGGCGACACATCGTTCTTCTCCAACTACGTGGCGCCGACGATACCGCCAACCGTGATCCTCACCATTAACAAAACAGGCGGTGGCGCGGGCACTGTCAGCGGCGGCGGAATCAATTGCGGCACCACCTGCAGCGCACCGGTGGCGGTGGGGTCGACGATAACGCTGACCGCGACACCGTTGAGCGGCAGCACGTTCAGCGGCTGGTCTGGCGATTGCACCGGGACGGGTAGCTGCGCGCTGAGCATGACTGTTAACCGCAACGTCACGGCCAATTTCCATAGCGATACGCCGGTCTTCACCGTCACCAACACCAACCCCGGCGGCGCGGGGTCGTTCATGGGTGCGCTCGCTACCATTTACGATTCGGTCAACAACGTTTGCGCGGACGGTGTTAAAACCGTCAACTTCAACATCCCCGCCGCGACCGACCCCGGCTGCAACCCGGCCACCGGCATCTGCGTACTGAACGTGCCGGAGCAGTTCGACATCCGCTGTAGCGATGTTGTCGTCGATGGGTATACCCAGCCCGGTGCCGCGCCCAATACCGCGACCGACGAGACCAACAACGCACAAATCAAAATCGAATTTGGCGGGACAGGCGGCACGGTTCCGCGCAGCGTGAGCATTGGCAGGGCGCAAAAGCATTCGTTTGGCAATCTTGCGGCGGTCAATGTCGTCTTGCGCGGTTTGGCGCTCCCGCACCATCGGCTGGACATCGCGCCTTCCAACAGCGGGACCGTGCTCGGTGGCGGCAGTGGCCACGTGGTATCGGGCAATATGATCGGCTTCCATGCGGACAGGACGCGCGCCACGGGCATGTTGTCGCAGGGCATTAGCCTGTTTGGAGACTACCTGACCTCGATCCGCATCGGCGGGTCTGTTCCCGCGGATCGCAACATGATCGCCAGTGCCGACCCATTCTCTGGTCAAGGCAACATCTCCGCTAAAGGAGTGGCCGACAGCATTTTCGAGGGCAACTACATCAATATCGGGCACGATGGCGTGGCAATCTCGCCCAGCGGATCCGATTACGGCATCGAGATCAGCGGGAATTCCTCAAATGGTATGCCTTTCTCCCGCAACAATATCGTCCGCCGCAATGTGGTTGCCAAGACCGGCAACGTGCCGATCTTCACCGCAGGGGGCGCGGGAAATACCGTATCGGAAAACCTGCTTTTCGGGCATCCGGCCAATGTCGTGGGCATCTATTTCTATGAGTCTTTCACCGGGGGCAATCCACAGGCGCGGCCGGTGGTGAATTCGGTGGTGGTCTCGGCCACGCAAACGCAGGTCAGCGGCACGGTGGCAGGTCCGGCCAATGGCGCGATCCGGCTGGAGTTCTTCGATGCCGGGGTGGCGTATACCAATGACGCCGGGCGGGCGGTAGATTTCCTGGGCCATCTTGACGTAACGCTAGATGGCAACGGGCAGGCTCCTTACGTTTTCGCCCAAGCCGAGAGCATCAGCCATATTGCTGTCACTGCCACACGGCTTTCCACCGGCGATACCTCCAAGTTCTCGAATTATGTGGCGCCTACGATACCGCCAACAGTGACCCTGACCATCAACAAAACAGGCGGTGGCGCAGGCACCGTCAGCGGTAGCGGAATCAATTGCGGCACCACCTGCACCGCACCGGTGGCGGTGGGGTCGACGATAACGCTGACCGCGACACCGGAGCCGGGCATCCTGTTCCTCGGTTGGACCTCGGGTGGTCAGCCGATCTGTCCCGGTGCGCCGGCCATGTGTACCTTGACCATCGCCGCTGCACAATCGGTGACGGCGAAATTCTCGGCCACCGATACCGAACGACCCGTAGCGGTGATGAACGGACCGTCACCCATCAACCTGGGCACGATCCTCACGCTAGACGGCAGCCAGTCGACCGACGTTGGCGGCACGATCGTCAGCTATGAGTTCAGCCTCGAGCTGAAGCCCGCCGGCTCGACCTTGCTTGACCCGCCTGTCATCCAGTCGTCGCCGCTGCTGGCGGTGACGCTCGATGTGCCAGGCACATATCGCTTCCGCTTGCGCGTGACCGATTCGTCGGGCAATGTCAGCTTGCTGGGTGGCTTCGGCACATTGGTCCTGGATAACTTCCCGCCGACCGCGGTACTGACAGCGCCGGCAACCGGCAGCGTCGGCAGCGCGATCAATTTATCGGCTGCGCAATCTACCGACGGATTTGGCGGGCAGGTTGTGAGTTATATGTGGAGCGCAACGCAACGGCCTGCCGGCAGTACCGCATCTGCTTCCACGGTCAACACACAGGTGCCGCAGTTCTCGTTTACGCCGGATGTGGCCGGCGATTGGGTGATCAGGCTATTTGTCGTCGACAACACTTCCCTTCCAAGTCCGCCAGTCCAGGCCACCATTGCCGTAAGCGCCGCCGACACCACGCCGCCGCTTGCGCAGATCAGCGCGTCGCCGTCGCCAGCGCTTCAAGGCAGCACGGTCATGCTGTCGGCCGCAGGTTCTTCGGATCCGAATGGCGGCAGCATTGTCCAGTACCGTTGGTCGGTGTTGGCGCGGCCCAGCGGCAGCACGGCGTTTGCTAGCCCGGCGACGACCAGCGCACCTGCCTTCAGCTTCACGCCGGATCGTGGCGGCACCTGGCGCCTGGGGCTGGTGGCAGTGGACGCGGCCGGCAATCTGAGTGCGCAGGCGACAACCAATCTCATCGTTCGCATTCCTGATACCACCGCGCCGATTGCCATCATCGACGGCCCCGATCGCGCGAGCGCCGGGCAGACGATCACCTTGAGCGGCGCCGCCTCGGCCGATCTTGCCGGCGGTATCGTTGAATATCGCTGGTCGTTTTCGGCAAGCTCCGGTGCCAGCCTGCAGACATCCGCGTTGGTATCGAGCTCGCCGACATTAACGGTGACATCACTTACCGCCGGCGTTTTCACCATCCGCCTGATTGTGGTGGATGGTGCCGGTAACCAGAGCGCCTCTTACTCGCATCGACTGATCTACGGCGACCAAAGTGCGCCGGTAGCGATCCTGACCGCGACACCATTACCGGTGGTGGTCGGCAATAACCTGGTACTCTCGGGCGAAGACTCGTTCGATGTCGGCACCGGACTAACGGCTTATGTCTTTACAGTGGCATCGGCACCGGTGGGCAGCATGTACACCGCGGGCCAGCTGATTCCGAGACGCAGTACCAGCGGGCCGGGCGCCGCGTTCGCCGATTTCGTTCCGGACGTACCCGGGGCCTGGCGATTCAAACTGGTGGTGCGCGACGGCGTTCATGCGCTCAGCGCGCCGGCGATATTGCTTGTCCCGGTACTGGCGAACGGCAAGCCGACGGCGATCATCGATGGACCGGAAGCGGGCAAGATCAATATCCCGATCGCGCTCGATGGTTCCGCGTCGGCGGGAAATGCGCCGGGCCAGGCGATCGTCAAATATATCTGGACGTTAACGCGCCGTGCGACCAACAGTGCACTCCCGCGCAACGTCCCCGTTGTCACCACATCACCCGTGTTTTCGCTGACGCCCGACAAGCTCGGACGCTACACCGTCAAACTCGAAGTGCAGGATGTCGGTGGCAGCATGAGCGAACCCACCTTTGCCGAGGTGAAAATTTCCGATACCGATCAGCCGGTGGCGGTGTTCGACATCAAGCCGATGCCGGCATTCGTCAATGAAGATACCGTGCTAGACGGCAGCGAGTCGTTCGACGTCGGCGGCAGCGGATTGCAGAGGGTCGGATACTCATTCCTCGAAGTGCCGCCGGATTCGATCGGCAGGGTAGTGACCCCACCGGATCCAATCAGTCGCATAGCGTCAGTCGAGAATCGCGACGGGACCATCGACTATCGCGACGTTCGCGCGACCTTCAAGCCCGACCGGCCCGGCCTGTGGCGCATCCAGCTGACGGCGAGGGATGGCGTCGGCCTGACCAGCGTTCCCGAGGTGATCGAACTGCCGGTACTGACCAGGGGGCAGCCGACGGCGGTGATTCAAGGCCCCGGTAGTGGGCAGATCAACGCGCCCATCGCGCTGGACGGCAGCGCATCGAATGGCGGCGGCGCGGCGATTGTGCGCTACCGCTGGCGCTTCAAATTGGCGCCTTTCGACAGCAACCTGAACGACGCGACGTTCCATACCACCGGTCCCGCGTTTACCTTCACGCCGGACAAGCGCGGACAATATTTCGTCGCCATGCGCATCGAGTTGGCGAATGGACAGAATAGCGAGGAAACGCTGAAGCGCATCCAGATCTCCAGCGCCGGCGTGCCGGTGGCGGTGCTCGACGTAACGCCGTCGCCGGGCCGCGCGGGCCAACCGGTCACGCTATCGGGCAAGGAGTCGTTCTCGAATGACGGCTATGCAGTCGACCGCTACACCTTCTCTGTTGTCGAGCGTCCCGCGGGCAGCACCGCTTTTGCGTCGCCAATCACCACCGCCAACGACGGGATTACCTTCATTCCCGACAAGGCCGGCGTGTGGAAATTTCAGCTGACGGTGCTGGATTCGATGCATACCGCAAGCGATCCGGTGGAAGTGTCGCTGGCCGTATTCAGCGATGTGCCCGCAGCGCCGACCGATTTGACCGGCACCCCGGGGGATGGCCGGGCCACACTCGCGTTTAGCGCGCCAAATGATGGCGGCTCACCGATCACCTCGTTCGCCGCATCTTGCAACGATGGCACGGCAACGGTCACGGTCGTCGGCGCGCAGTCGCCGATTGTTGTTGCACCGCTGGTGAACGGTCATCTTTACTCATGCACCGTGACCGCCAGCAACGCCAACGGTGCCGGGCCGGCCTCCGCGGCGATAACTGTCACGCCGCGAGAGGCGTTCGCGCTGGAAGGCGTGTTCTCGCGCAAAACACATGGCAGCGCCGGCACATTCGATATTCCGATTGCAACGGCCGAGCCGATCGGCGGCAATGTCACTGTCGAGCCGCGCAATCAAGGCACCAGCCATGCGATTGTGTTCAGGTTCAATCAGGCGGTGATCGCGGTGGGCGGCGTATCGGTGAAAGACCGCGATGGTGCCAACATCGGCTCGGCGACCTTGAGCCTGAGTGGCGATGAAGCGACCGTGACCATCGCCGGCATCCCGGACCGGACCCGTATCGCCGTGACACTCAATGACGTCAACGGCAAACTGGATGCGACTGCGGCCGTGGGTTTCCTGGTGGGCGATATCAACAGCTCGCGTTCCGTGAATGCGTCCGACATTGCCGGAGTGAAGGCACGGTCGGGACAGATCACCAACGCGGGCAATTTCCGCTCCGATCTGAATGCCTCGGGCGGGATCAGCGCTACCGATATCGTGGTAGTGAAAGCCCGCTCAGGATTGGTGCTGCCGTAGCGGCAAAGTAAAAACTCCACTATTGGCGCGGGTTTCCAGCCACTTTAAGCTGGAAACCCGCACCAATGCTGGAGCTTCGTTCATCGGCCCGGCTAAGGCAACACCAACCCCGACCTCGCCTTGACGGCCGAGATATCGGTGGCATTGATCCCGCCGGAAGCATTCAGGTCGAACTTGAAATTGGCCGCCGACGTGGTCTGCCCCGATCGCGCCTTCACCCCGCTGATGTCGGACGCATTCACCGACCGGGTGTTGTTCACATCCCCCACCAGGAAGCCGACCGACACCGGGAAGTTATTCACCTCCCCATTCACCCCATCGAGCGACACCGTCGCCCGCCGGTTGTCCGGCACCCCGGTCAGGGCCACCACCACCTCATTGCCCGCCATCGTCGCCGAGGCCGAACCGATCGTCGCCGCCATCGTATCGACGGCGGACGCCGTGCCGGTGGCGGTAATGGTCTTGTTGAACAGGAACACGATACTGTGGCCGGCGCCAATGGCGCGCGACTCCACCGTCACCGCCCCGGTAATGACCGGTACCGTGTCGACGGCGAGATCAAAGGTCCCGGCCGCCGCATGGGTCTTCCTCGACTGCACCGCGATCAGCGCCAGCGGCGCCGTGGCCGACGGCGTCACCATCACCGTATTCGATGCGCTACCGCTGCCCACCGCATTGGTCGCGGCGACCGAACAGGCGTAGGCGACCTCGTTGGTCAGGGCGCTCACGGCAATGGGCGATGCCGTACCGGTGTTGCTCCGGGTGGGCTGCATGGCGGCGGTACAGGTGACGGTATAGAGGGTAATGGCACTGCCCCCATCGCTGGCCGGGGGCGAGAACAGGGCGGTGATCTGCGTATCGCCGGGGACGGCGCTGTTCAAGGTGGGGGCACCGGGCACATTGGGCGGGGTGATGCTGTTGGAGGCGGCCGAAGGCGGGCTGTTGCCCTGGGCGTTGGTGGCGATCACGGTGCAGGTGACGGCAACCCCGGGGGCAAGGCCCATAACGGTGAGGGGTGAGGCGGGGCCGGTGGCGGATTGGCCGCCGCAGGTGGCGGTGTAGCTCAGGATGACGCTGCCGCCGTTGTTGCTGGGCGGCGTGAAGCTGACGCTGGCCTGGCCCACGCCAGCGCTGGCGGTGCCTATCGTGGGGGCGGCGGGAACACCCACCGGCATCAACGCGACCGACGAGGAAAACGGACCTGCGCCGACGCTATTTTCTGCATAAGCGCTGCAATCGTAGGCAACGCCGTTGACCAGGCCGCTCACCGTAATCGGGCTCATCGCGCCGGTGACGGTCTGGGTGACTTGACCCTGCGCCGTGCATCGCACCGCATAGCCGGTGATCGCGCTGCCGCCATCGGATGCCGGTGCCGAAATGGAAAAAGTACCGGAGCCGTTACCGGGTGTGGCACCAGTGATGCCGGGCGCTCCTGGCACCGTTGCAGGTGTGACCGCCACCGTCGCGGAGGCCGCACCGGTACCAGCCGAATTGGTTGCCCTGACCGAGCAGCTGTAGGCTGTGCCGTTGGTCAATCCGGTCACGACGATGGGCGATCCCGTGCCGTTGGCGCTGATGTTGCCGGGCGTGCAGGTCGCGGTGTAGCTGGTGATGGCGGCACCGCCGTTCGAGGCCGGTGGCGTGAAGGCGATGGACGCTTGCGCGTTGCCGCGTGTCGCGGTGCCGATGGTGGGCGCGCCGGGAGGCGAGGGGGGGACGATGGTTCCGGTGGCGCCGGCGAAATTGGTGGGGGAGTTGGTGCCGGTGGTGCCATTGCGGTTTAGCGAAAGGATACCGTCGGTAGGTAGGGTTAAATTCGATAAGCTATCAAAGCCGGAAAAATTGAGGGTTAAATTGGTGGTGTAGAGGAAGCCATTCGGAATGATGTAGTCGGGAGCAACGATCCCGAGGGCGGCGAAGCCACTGGTGGCCATCAAAAATTTTTTGTTGGCGGTGGCCGAATCATTTAAGTTATTCGGATAGATGAAAGTCTGAGTGGACATGCCATTCGAGCTGGTTAGCGTATGGCCGTTCATCAAATCTTGTCCATTGAATGTCGTCGTGAACTCGATAAACTGAATTGTTCCACTGACATTCGAATACACCTCGTTGATCTGCCAGAGGTGAAACGATGCATTCGCCGTGCCGGAAAACCACACCAATGCCACACACAAAAAAATCCGCCATTTTCCGAGCAAGTTGCCGACCATGGTCTTCCCCCTGTTTTGCGCTACGTTCCAGCATGCATCTACGCACCAGCCGCTGCATCGGTTGTTCCCGAAGCAACCTTAAAACTCAAGCACTGGTGCGGGCTCCAGGCCGAAAAGGCCTGAAACACCGCGCCAATGCTGGGGTTCGTTGCTTTACGGTAACACCAGCCCCGATCGTGCCTTGACGGCGGAAATGTCTGTGGCATTGATACCGCCGGAAGAATTCAGATCGAAGCGGAAATTGCCCGCGGCGGTCGTTTGGCCGGAACGCGCTTTCACACCGCTGATATCGGATGCATTGACCGAGCGCGAGTTGTTCACATCGCCCACCAGAAAGCCGATGGAAGCGGCAAAGTTGTTCACCAGCCCGTTCACGCCGCTCAGAGATACGGTGGCACGGCGATTGTCGGGCATGCCGGTCAGCGTGACGGTGACTTCGTTGCCATTGATCGATGTCGAGACCGAGCCGATGGTGGCAGCCGAGGTATCGACGGCCGCCGGGGTGCCGGCATCCGTGACAGGGGCATTGAACTGGAACACGATGCTGTGGCCCGCGCCGATGGCGCGCGGCTCTACCGTCACCAGGCCGCCGATGACAATCGCGGTATCGATCGTCACATCGAAGGTGCCGGCAGCACCGTGGGTTTTACGCGATTGCACACCAACCAGTGTGAGTGACACGGCAGCCGACGGGGTGACCTGTGCGATGGCCGACGGCGCACTGGTACCGACGGCATTGGTCGCGGTCACCGTGCAATCGTAGGTGATGTCATTGGTCATGCCGGACACGGTGATCGGCGATGAAGTGCCGGTATTGCTGCGCGTGGTTTGTGCCGTCGCCGAGCACGAAGCGGTGTAGCCGGTGATGGCGCTGCCGCCATCGGATGCCGGGGCGGTGAAGGCAATCATCGCAAGGCCGTTGCCGGCAGTGGCAGTGCCGATCACCGGCGCGCCGGGGGCAGTCGGCACGAAGTTGAAGGTGGCGGTGACGGTGGTGGTCGCGTTCACGGTTACAACGCAACTGCCGGTGCCTGAGCAGCCGCCGCCGGACCAGCCGACGAAGGTCGAGCCGTTGGTTGGAGTGGCGGTGAGGGTCACCACGGTGCCAACGTTGTAGGGTTCGCTGTTGTCGCCGAGCCCGGTATGGATTCCGCTGGGATTGGAAGTCACCGTGCCGCTGCCGGTGCCGGCAAGTGCCGCCGTGAGCGTCGCCTGTTGCAGGGCGAACGTGGCGGTGACGGTGGTGGCCGCGCTGACGGTCACGTTGCAGGTGCCGGTGCCCGAGCAGCCGCCGCCGGACCAGCCGGTAAAGGCCGAGCCGCCGGATGGGGTCGCGGTGAGTGTAACGACCGTGCCGCCGGCAACCGTCTCGCTGCAATCCACGCCGCAGTTGATGCCGGTCCCGGTAACGGTGCCACTGCCGGTGCCGGCGAGTGCCACGGTAAGCGTGGCGGGCTGGGTTGGCGGCAGGGTGACGTCGTCGATCCAGGCGGCGTCGCCCACCGGGGCTAACTGTTCATCTTTTTCGTACGACCACGTAAAAGTATGGACGCCTGCCGTAACCGGCACGGTAATTTGCGTCCAGGTGGAAATGTTGCCGGAAGCGCCGGAGCCACCATTTCCCGCACAGCTACCCATCTGCGATTGTTGTGTGCCGTCGACCAGGAAACGCAGGCAATCGAAGTTGGCTTCACTGAGGACGTTGAAATAGAAACTCACCGCGCCGGCCTGAAAATTCCCAGTCACACTGATTTGCGCCTTGTTGGTGTTTGCTGCACCGGGCGAGGCGGCATCCGGCATCGACACGGTTTTCAGGCTGCAGGATCCCGTGCGTGCGCGATCCGTTGCGACCACCCAACCGTATGGCGTCGTGCCCGGCTTGGTCCAGCCGGCCGGTATTACGCACTCGGGAGGGAACGTCTCAGGCGGCAGGATGCTTACCGTGGCCGTTGAGGGGTTGCCGACAAATACACCGGCGGCGCCACTGGGGTTGCTCAGGGTCACGGTGAATGTTTCAAGCGGTTCCGTGATGCCGTCATTGGCGATGGGGATGGTGAACGTCTTGTCGGCGGTGTCGCCATTCGCCCACGACAAGGTTCCGCTGGTCGCAGTAAAGTCGGAGCCTGCATTGGCAGTGCCGCTCTGGGTTGAATAGTTGACGCTGACCGCGCCGACCGAGCCGCCCACCCGTTGAACGGTGACCGTTACCACTCCGGTGCCTTCCGTCGCGGCGTAGGTGGCGGAAGAGAATTGAAGTGCGCCGGGCGGCGTGGTGACGACCGTACTCTTGATTGCCTGCAGCGCCGCGCGCATGTTGTTCATCGATAGCGCATTGTCGGCCTGGCCGGCCACGCCGCACGGCGACATCGCGCCGGCCGGCTGGCCGGGCTGTTGGCACATCAGGTTAGGGTTGGAAAACTTCAGCGTGACCGGATTGAAGTAACTCATGATGGTGCCGATATTGCCGCTGTTGCTGGTGGTGCAGGTCGGTTGAGTTGCGCAACCACCGGAGGCCGAAGGCAGGTTGGGATTGCAGGTCAGCTGACCGCTGGCGCAAACAAAATGACCGAACGAATATGGGAAGGCTCCCGGGCCGGGGTTCGCCACGCCACCAGCCTGAAACGCCGCTGTGGCGCGATCATGCGCATTGCCCATGTTATGGCCGAGTTCGTGAATGAACACTGAATCGCAGCCAACGACACAGCCGGTGGTGACTGAATACATGAAGCCGGCTTGCGGTGTGGTCGATGTCGTCAGCCAGGCGATGCCGTGTCCGCCGAAATCGCTGCCATTCCGCAACAGCGCAACCATGTCGGCACCAACGCTGGTACGTATGGTTTCGATGTTGGTGAAAGCGGAATCGAGACCGCCGTTCGGTGTGATCGCATCCAGTGCCACATCGTCGCCATTCGCGTCGGTGTAGGTGACCATGGTGGCATTGACCAGCCGAACCGTAATGGCGACTTCGCTGTCTGCATAGGCCGTGTTGGCGGCAGTCACCAGGTTATACAAGCGTGTCATCAGTCCTGTGCCGAGGCGAGCCGACAGTCCGTTGGTATAGGCGATCATCAAATCGATCGTGTTTTGCGGCGTCGGCGTGACCAGCGTGGTCACCGGTTCTCCAGCCCCTGTTTTCGCCGATAGCAGTGCGGACGGAAGCGCCTCATGTTTGTCGTGTCCCGGCAGATCGGGTACCCGGCGCGCATCATCGCCCAGATCGATGTACGGGATGAGCTTTTGCTCTTCGGTCATATTGACCAGCAGTTCCTGGCCATCCTGGCCCGGCACAATCCGGTAAATCGCATCCGGCGTGCGGATCGAGCCGAAAGCCCCACCGGGGCCGGTGGTAATGATCACGCGGAAGTCTTTGCCATGATTTTTCAGATAACCGACCGAGGAGCGAATGCCGCCGCCGTGGTCCTCTATCCGATCAAAATAAATCTGTTCGCGCGTGCCGTTGGGCAGCGCCAACTCCATGTCGCTGTTGATCCTCAGGCTGTCGAGCGCCGGCCGGTTCAGCGCGATGGCGAACGGCGTGCTTTTGATGTCGAATTGCGGCCGGGTATCGCGCTTCATCGGCACAGACGCCAGCAGTGAAGGCGTGCTTGCAGCAATCGCCGATGCGGCAAAAAGCCCGGCGAACAGCGTCAGCAGGCGGAAGAAAAAACGGGTGTTTAGTACAGGCATTGGAACCTCTCGGCGTGCAGCGGTTATGGCATTCAGTACATGATGTTACGACTAACGGCGAAATCCGGTTGTAATCGGCGTCACAAAAGGATTGTAAAAGGCCGATTTCCCGGGAAGATACCGCGATTGCGTCAATTGCTCGCCCCAGCATTCGCCGTGCATGGCGAATTGGTGTCTTGAGGGGGATTCGATGTAAAATGCAGGGCTGTTTTGGGCAGGCAGTCCGCTGGAAGGTATGTTGAATCAACGATAGCGGAATTTGCGCAAGTCCTTATTTCCATTGACTTGATTGCGCGGGTAGCAAGCAGAAATCTGCGCAATCAAGTCATCCAACGTTATTTTCAGGCTGGAACCGAATGTTAGAAGCTCTCCGTTCGCTGCAAAAAACCTGGCTCGCCAAGCTGATTCTGGCCGCTATCACCATCCCGTTCGCACTCTGGGGTATCGAGTCGTATGTGAAAAATCCGGGCGCCGTCGACGTTGTCGCCAGCGTCGGCAAGGAAAACATCAACTCGCAGGAATTCAACGAGGCAGTGCGCCGCCAGCTGGAGCAGTTCAAGAACCAGTTCGGCAACAATATCGACGCATCGATCATGGATAACCCGGAGATGCGTAAAGGCGTTCTCGACCAGTTGATCGATCAACGCTTGTTCACGGTGGCCTCCCAGGCGGCCGGCGTGAAGGTAACCGATGCCGGCCTGCGCGATCGCATCGGCTCCGAACCTTCGTTCCAGGAGAACGGCGTGTTTGTTCCGGCGCGCTATGAGACTTACCTCAAGGCGAACGGCCAGACGGCAACCATGTTCGAGGCCCAACTGCGCAAGGATCTGGAGCGCGGCCAGTTCGCCAACAGCATCGGCAATACCGGCATCATTTCCAAGTCGAGCGTGGCGACGTTCATGCTGGCGTCCGACCAGTCGCGCGAAGTGGCGATGGTCAACATCAATCCGGAGCAGTTCACCGCGCAGGTAAAGGTGACGCCGGAGCAGGTCAAGGCCTACTACGACGGTAACGTCAAGGAATTCACCATTGCCGAGCAGGTGAAGCCTGAGTATGTAGAACTGTCGATCGATGCGCTGGCGCCTGCCATGCAGGTGCCGGCCGAAGAGGTCAAGAAATACTACGAAGCCAACAGCGCGCGCTATGTGGTGAAAGAGCAGCGCAAGGCCAGCCATATCCTGATCAATGCCGCGCCGACTGCCAGCGAAGCGGACAAGAAGGCCGCCAAGGCCAAGGCCGACGGTTTGTACGAGCAGGTGAAGAAGGATCCGAAGAGCTTTGCCGATCTGGCGAAGAAAAACTCGCAGGATCCGGGCTCGGGTGCAGCCGGTGGCGATCTCGGCTTCTTTGGTCGCGGCGCCATGGTCAAGCCGTTCGATGAAGCGGTGTTCAATGCCAAGAAGGGCGATCTGATCCCGCCGGTACTGTCGGATTTTGGCTATCACGTCATCCTGGTGACCGACATCCGTCCGCAGACCGGCAAATCGCTGGCCGATGTGACGCCGGAAATAGAGGGCGAACTGAAGAAGCAACGTGCCCAGTCCGAGTACGCCAAGTTGGCCGAGAAGTTCTCCACCGCCGCGTTCGAACAATCATCCAGCCTGAAGGGTGCAGCCGAGGCCGCCGGTGTTGCGATCAAGCAGGGACCGTGGATTTCCAAGGGCCAGGGCTTGCCGCCATTCAACAATCCGAAGTTGATGGCAGCGCTGTTTTCCGATCAGGTGATCAAGGACAAGCGCAATAGCGAAGCTGTCGAGACGGCGCCAAATACCCTGATCGTCGCACGCGCGCTGGAAAGCAAACCATCCTCGGTCCGGCCGTTTGCGGACGTGGAGAAATCCATTACCGCCAAGTTGACGCGTGAAGAGGCTGGAAAGCTGGCGAGGAAAGACGGCGAGGCCAAATTGGCCGAATTGAAAGCGGGCAAGACTGTTGCCGATCTCAAGTGGCCCACCTTGCTGGCCGTGAGCCGCAGCAGTCCGGGTGGCCTGCCGCCGGCGGTGCTGGATGCGGCAATGAAGCTGGATGCGAAGGCTGTACCTGCCTACGCCGGCGCGGAAAACCCGGCTGGTGGCTACACCATCGTGCAGGTCGCCAAGGTGATTGAAGCCAAAACGCCGGATGAGGCCAAGTTGAAAGCCCTGACAACCCGTGTCGCGCAAACGGTGTCGCAGGCAGAGTTCCTTTCGTTGCTGGCGGTGGCGCGCACCAAGACGGATGTCTCGATCACCAAAGGCGCATTGGACAAGAAGACAGACAAGTAGTCGCCACCGGACCCCGGAAAATAAAAAGGCGGCCCTGGCCGCCTTTTTATTTTCCGGGCGCGATGCTTACGCTTTCATGCCGAACACATCGCGCGGGTTACGCATTTCGGCAATATCCTCCAGCCGCGCTTTGACCAGCGGCATGAACTTCGGATGGGTGAGGATGTAGAACTGTCCGTCGTGAATCGCCTGGAAGGTGATTTCGGCCACATCGACCGCCGTCAACTTGCCCGAGCTGACCGCTTTTTCGATCATCATCTGGCAGGCCATCATCGAATCGCTGGGGGCCCCATCGTTCTTCAGTTCGTCCGGCCGGTTGCGATAGGAATGCGAAATACCGGTCGGCGTGAAGCCGGGACAAAGCACCGATGCCTTGATACGCGGTTCGGTTTTGGCGAGGTCGTGGTAAAGCGACTCCGACAGCGCGACGACGGCATGCTTGGAGACGTTGTAGGTGCCCAGCAAATGCGGTGCGATCAGTCCTGCGATCGAGGAGACGTTGACGATATGACCTTCATATTCCGGGTCCCTTTTCGCGGCCTCCAGCATCAGCGGGGTGAACAAGCGAACGCCGTGAATCACGCCCCACAGGTTGACGTTCAGCACCCATTCCCAGTCCTTGACGGTGCTTTCCCACACCAGCCCGCCCGAGCCGACGCCGGCGTTGTTGAACAGGCAATGCACGGCACCGAAGTGCTCGATCGCCAGTTTTGCCAGCGCTTCAACCTGATCGGCTTTCGAGACGTCGCAGACGATGCCGGCGACCTCGGCACCTTTGGCACGGAATTCAGCCAGCGTCTGTTGCAAGGCATCGTCGCGCACATCGGACAGCACCAGTTTCATTTTCAGCGAGGCCGCTTTATCGGCGAAGGCACGGCCCAATCCGCTTGCGGCGCCGGTGATGACGGCGATTTTGTTGTCAAATGTCTTCAATGCAAATCCTCGAAGTCGTGAATTGAAACTCAAGCACTGGTGCGGCTTTCAGGTCGAAAATGGCTGGAAAGGCGCGCCAAATGGCGTTTTATCTATGGAGTGGCGCTACTCGGTCTGCGGCATGCCGCTGGCAATGACATTGAAACCGCAATCGACGTAAGTGATTTCGCCGGTCACCGCGCTGGCCAGATCGCTCATCAGGAAGGCCGCGACATTGCCGACTTCTTCCTGGGTCACGTTGCGGCGCAGCGGTGCTTGCTCCTCGAAAAATTTCAGCATCTTGCCGAAGCCACCGATGCCGGCCGCAGCCAGCGTCTTGATAGGCCCGGCGGAAATGGCGTTGGCGCGTATGCCTTTCGGGCCGACACTGGCGGCGATATAGCGCGTAACGGCTTCCAGGCTCGCCTTGGCGGCACCCATGGTGTTGTAGTTCGGCACCACGCGTTCGGCACCGAGGTAGGAAAGCGTCAGCATCGCGCCGTTGCGGCCCTGCATCATCGGCAGCGCGGCCTTGGCCATGGCGGCATAGCTATAGCTTGAGATGTCATGCGCGATGCGGAAACTTTCGCGCGAAAGGCCATCGAGAAAATCGCCGGCGATCGCTTCACGCGGCGCGAAGGCAATCGCGTGGACGAAGCCGTCCAGTCCGTCCCAATGCTTGCCCAGCTCGGCGAAGCAATTGGCGATGTCTTCGTCTTTCGATACGTCGCAGGGCAGGATGATCTTGCCGTCGAAATCCGGCGCCAGTTTTTCCACGCGTTCGCGCAGGCTGTCGCCCGCATAGGTGAAGGCCAGTTCCGCGCCTTCGCGCTTCATCGCCTTGGCTACACCGTAAGCGATGGAGCGGTTCGACAGCAGGCCGGTAATCAGTATCTTTTTGTTGGCAAGAAAGCCCATGATTCGAAGTTCTCCTCGTGCATAATGCGCGCTAGTTTATCGCATTCACCTCTTGCTTCTTCCTGCATAACTCCCGGGTAAGTCCGTTTTGAACGCTTCAACACCGCACCCCGCGCCGCCCACCCCGCAGCACGCATCCCGCGCATTGCCCGGTCCGCTTTTCGCATGGGCGCAATGGTGCGGAATGCTCTGCCTGTTCGCAGCACCTTTTCGTTCCAGCGCCGGGCTGCGTGGCGGTTTGCTGACCCTGGCGGCGTTGTTGCTGATTGCCGATGCTTCGCGCCGTCACGACTGGCGCAGCCTGTGGCCGGCGCGCAGCATCGCCACCGACGGCGTCTTGCTATGGCTGCTGGCGGTGCTCGCCTGGTGCGCGATCAGCCGCGATGTGCAGCAAAGTTTCAGCGCGTTCAAGGGCGAAGTGGCGATTCCACTACTGGCTGGCCTGGTGTTTTACGCCTTGACGCGCGACGAGCGCGATATCCAGAGCTGGCTGCTCGCGCTCGCAGCCGGGCTTGCCGGATTGCTGGTCTCGATGTTCGTCGATCCGTTCCGTCAGGGCGAGGTCATCCCGCGGCCCTGGTATGGTGGCGTGGGGCCGGTGTCGACCTGGGTGGTGGGCGTCGCAGCCTTGCTGCCGTTTGCCTGGCAGGGCACCGGCGGATCCCGCGCCAGAGTCACCGGACTCGTGTTGCTGTTGTTTGCCGCCGGCATCGCCTTCATGAGCGGCAACCGCATGGTCTGGCTGTCGCTGGCGCTCATGCTGACCACCTTTGCGGTACTCAGCATTCGCGAAGGGCAGGCCATGCCCAAAACCCGCACACTTGTGGGCTGGGTGCTGGCTATTGGCGCGCTCGGTGTCTTGTTCTTTGCCTCCAGCGAAGCGCGCTTCGACGGGTTGGTCGAGGACAAAGGTTCGGTAGCTCTGCTGCTGAACGACAATCGCCTGGCGCTTTGGCAGGAGGTCATGCGCATGATCGTCGAACAACCTCTGGCCGGACGCGGATTCGGGCGGGAGGTGGTCGAGGCCGAACTGGTCGCACGATTCACCGATCCGCAGCATCGCGGTTTGTTCCTGCAGGCGCACAATCTGTTGTTCAACTATGCGCTGCAACTCGGTGTCGCAGGCGTGGTGGCGATTCTGTTGCTGTTTGCCGCACTCGGTATCAAATTTCTTTTTCTGGCCCGGCAAACCGGCGTCGCGCGCCTTGCCGGAATCTGCGGTTGCATGCTGCTGGTCGGGGTGTTCAGCAAGAACATGACCGACGATTTCTTTATCCGCCAGAACGCTTTGCTATTCTGGGCGGTCACAGGAATGCTGGCCGGTGCGGCTCGTTGGCCGGACCGTATTGCCATCACCAAACCCTGATGCCCGGCGGCCGGTAGCCAGTGAATTGAAGTCAGTTTGAAGCGTGTTTCCAGCCATGGTCTGCTACAGCGGGATGACGGGGTTTAGGTTATAGTTAGCGCGCTTTTTTGACGGGATTTGCAGCGAGGACACATGCGTTTTGACCCCACGAGCCGGCTTTTGCTGGCCTTCTGTCTCACCTTGCCGATACCGGCCCTCGCACAAGCGGTCAAATCTCCCGGTGCGGGCAACGGCCCCGATCCGAACAAAACGCTGCGCTATGCGTTCGAAGTTGCAGAGACGAGTCTCGACCCTCAAAAGGTCAGCGATGTGTACTCAAGCATCGTCAACAACGCCATGTTCGATACGCCGTTGCGTTACGACCATCTCGCACGGCCGGCCAAGCTGATTCCGAATACGCTGGTGGCCATGCCGGAGGTATCGGCCGACTACAAGACTTTTACCCTGAGGGTAAAGCCAGGCATCTACTTTGCCGATCATGAAGTGTTTGGCGGCAAGAAGCGTGAACTGACCGCGGAGGACTACGTTTACTCGATGAAGCGGCTATTTGACCCCAAGCTATCGGCGCCGCAATTGGGGGAAATGGAAGGCTACATTGTCGGTTCCGATGAGTTCTTGAAGCGTATCCGCAAAAACGGCAGGATGGATTACGACACGCCGATCGAGGGTCTCAAGGCGCTGGACCGCTATACCTTTCAGGTCAAACTGAATGAACCCAAGCCGATATGGGTGTACAAATTTGCTGACTGTCGTGTCAGTTGCGCGGTGGCCCGCGAAGTGGTGGAAAAGTACGGCGATGACATCGGTTCTCACCCGGTAGGAACCGGTGCCTACCGTCTGGTTGGCTGGAAGCGATCATCGAAAATGATTTTCGAGGCGAATCCCAATTTCCGCGAGGAATATTACGACGGTCAGCCCGCCGCCGACGACAAGGAAGGCCAGGCGATTTTGGCTCGCTTGAAGGGCAGAAGGCTGCCGATGATCGGGCGTTTTGAAGTGTCGGTGATCGAAGAGCGTCAGCCCCGCTGGATTTCGTTTATCAACAAGGAGTTCGATCTTTTGTGGCGCATGCCCGAGGACGTGGCGCAGCAGGCCGTGCCCAATCGCACACTTGCGCCGAATCTGGTCAAGCAGGGCATCAAGGCCGAACTGGTCCCCGCGCTGGATTTGACCTTTTTGTACTTCAACATGAAGGATCCGATTGTTGGTGGATATACGCCAGAAAAGATCGCGCTTCGCCGTGCGATTTCACTGGCCTACCGCTCGCAGGACGAGATCGACATTGTGCAGAAGGGGTTGGCGATCCCGGCGCATACGCCGTACAGCCCGGGAGTCGCAGGATATGACCCGAACTTCCGCACCAGCGCCAGCGAGAACAACCCCGCCAAGGCTCGTGCGTTGCTCGACATGCACGGCTATATTGATCGCGACGGTGATGGCTACCGCGAAATGCCGGACGGCAAGCCGCTGATCCTGAAGAGCAACTCGACACCCACGGAAAAAGATCGCACGGTGGATGAATTGTGGCGCCGGTCCATGGATGAAATCGGTATTCGCATCGAGTTCCGCAAGGCCAAATGGCCCGATCTGCTGAAGGAATCGAACGCCGGTAAGCTGATGATGTGGTTTCTTGGTGGCTCGGCATCGGAGCCGGATGCCGATACCTGGCTGCAATCGTTATATGGCCCCAACTGCGGCTTCAAGGGTAATCGCGCCTGCTTCCAGCTCAAGGAATACGATGCGGCATTCGAGAGAGCTGAACGATTGCCGGATAGTCCCGAGCGCACCAAGCTTTACCAGGACATGGCGAAGCTGATGGTGGTTTACGCGCCCTGGAAGATCAATATGCACCGCATCCTGACCGATATGTGGTATCCGTACGTGATCGGTTTCCGCCGGCCGTTGGTACAGACGCAAAGTTGGTGGCGTTACGTGGACATTGACCTGGATGCGCAGAAGAAGTATCTGGGTGCGAGCTGACCGGTGGTGAGCTTCTGGCGTAGTACCGGGCTGGCAGCAATTGCGGCGGCGCTTTCATGTGCTGCGTTCGCACAAGCGCCCGCGATTCACCGGCCCGACACGAACAAGGTATTGCGTTGGGCATTTGAAATCGCCGAGACCGGTTTTGATCCGGTGCAAACCTCGGATTGGTATTCAGCCTACGTCAATACCAACGTCTTCGATACACCACTCACCTACGATTTTCTGGCACGCCCGCTGAAACTGAAGCCGGGCGTGTTGGAAGCGATGCCGGAAGTCACCGAAGGCGGCACGGTCTATACGCTGAAATTTCGCAAAGGCATTTACTTTGCCGACGATCCGGCGTTCGGTGGTAACAAGCGCGAACTGGTCGCTGCCGATCTGGCGTACAGCATCAAGCGCTTGTTCGATGTCAAAAACAAATCACCCAATCTGCACTATATCGACGGCACCATCGTCGGTACCGAACTGCTGAAGAAGAAGCAAAAGGATACCGGCAAGTTCGACTATGACATGCCGATCGAGGGTTTCCAGCTGCTTGATCGCTATACGCTGCGCATCAAGCTGAACAAGCCTGACTACAACTTTCTTTACCAACTGGCATCGCACAACGTCGCCTGCCTGATGGCGCGCGAAGTGGTCGAAAAATACGGCGACGACATCATGGCGCATCCGGTTGGCACCGGACCATACCGGCTGGTTGATTGGCGTCGCTCGTCGCGCACCGCGATCGAATACAACCCGAATTACCGCGAGGAATACTGGGATGCGGAGCCTTCGGCGAACGACGCGCGAGCGCAGGAAACCTATCGCAAGCTGAAGGGCAAACGCCTGCCGATGATCCATCGCATCGAATTTCATGTGGTGGAAGAAACGCAGCCGCGCTGGCTGGCCTTCCGCAACGAGGAGCACGATTACATCGATCGCGTGCCGCCAGAGTTTGCCAATGTGGCGTTCCCCGGCAACAAGCTGGCGGCTGACCTCGCCAAGCGCGGCGTACAAATGAGCCGCACGCCATCGATGGAAGTGACCTATGCTTACTTCGGCATGGAGCACCCGGTGGTGGGCGGTTACGCACCGGAAAAAGTGGCGCTGCGAAGGGCCATTGTGCTGAGCTACAACCAGGACAAGGAAATCAGCATTTTGCGAAATTTCCAGGCAGTGCCGGCTCATAGCCCAATCGGTCCAGGGGCATTCGGCTACGAAGAAGCATTCCGCACCACGGCCAATGACTACAGTCCGGCACGGGCAAGGGCGCTCCTGGATATGTATGGTTACATCGACCGCGATGGCGATGGTTTCCGCGAAAATCCCGATGGCTCTCCCTTGGTGATCGAAATGGCATCGACACCGACGTTGCGTGACCGTCAGTTCGACGAAAACTGGAAATCCAGCATGGAAGACGTGGGCCTGCGCATCACGTTCAAGAAAGCCAAATGGCCTGATCTGTTGAAAGAATCCCGTGCCGGCAAGCTGATGAGCTGGCGCTTGGCGTGGGGCGCCGCTTATCCGGATGCCGATGCGTTTTTTGTCATGCTGTACGGACCCAACGGCGGACAAGCCAATCATGCCCGCTTCAAGAATGCGGAGTTTGACCGGCTGTATGAAAAGGCGCGAACCTTGCCGCCCGGGCCGGATCGCCAGGCCGTCTATCGCGAAATGAACCGGATTTTTCTAACCCTGGCACCGTGGCGTCTTGGTGCTCATCGTATCGACTCCGACCTGACTCAAGCCTGGGTGATTGGCTACCAGCGCCATCCCATATTGCGCAGCGTCTGGAAATACATCGACTTCGATCCTGAAATGAAGAAAGCGATGACCAAATGATCTCGATACGCGCAACGCTGCTGATACTGGCGACTGTCTTTTCCGGGTTCGCGGCAGGCGCGCAGCAAAAGGTGATTCGCACCGCCTTCCTGATCGCAGAGACGACCTTCGATCCCCATGTGGCGTCGGACTTGTATTCCAATACCATCAACGACGCGATCTTCGATCCGTTGCTGAGTTACGATTATCTTGCACGCCCGGCCAAGTTGAAGCCGAATACTGCCGTGGCGCTGCCCGAGGTGACCAACGAGGGACGGATTTACACCTTCAAGGTAAAGCCCGGCATCTACTTTGCCGATGACCCTGTCTTTGGCGGAAAGAAACGCGAGCTCACCGCCTACGACTACGCGTACAGCATCAAGCGGCTATACGACCCCAGGATAAAGTCTCCCTGGCTTTGGTACGTGGAAGGCAAGATCATCGGCGGCGATGAAGCCGCGGCGGCGGCAAAAAAGAGCGGCACTTTTGATTACGATGCGCCAATTGCCGGGATAGAAACGCCGGACAAATACACGCTGCGCATCAGATTGAAGGACACCGACTACAACTTCATCTATGTATTCGCCACCGTTCAGCTCGGTGGTATTGCGCGCGAGGCGATTGAAAAGTACCAGCCGGACCCGGGCGCGCATCCCGTGGGGACGGGGCCATTTCGGCTGACAGAGTGGAAACGTTCGCACAAGATCGTGCTGGAGGCTAACGCGACCTATCGCGATGACATCTACGACGCCGCGCCAGCGGCAGACGATACCGAAGGGCAGGAAATTCTCAAACAGATGAGAGGCCGCAAACTGCCGATGGTGCAGCGGGTTGAAGTCTCCATCATTGAAGAATCGCAGCCTCGCTGGCTGGCGTTGCTCGGTGGCGATCTGGACTACGGAAATGTCCCGGTTGAGTACGCGGGCTTCGCATTTCCGGGCGGAAAGCTGGCGCCAAATCTGCTCAAGCAGGGCTTGAAAGGCCAGCGGTTTGTCGAAACCGACCTGGTCTATACCTATTTCAATCTCGATCACCCGGTGGTTGGCGGGTATGGTCCCGACAAGGTGGCTTTGCGCCGTGCGATTTCCTTGGCCTACAACTATCACGAAGACATCAACGTTATTCGCAACGGCGGCGCGATGAAAGCCGAATCGGCCATACCCCCTGGCGTCGCCGGTTACGATCCCATGTTCCGTACTGATCAGGTCAGCTACGATCCGGCGCGCGCGCGCGCACTTTTGGATATGTATGGTTATGTCGACAAGGATGGTGACGGTTATCGCGAATTTCCGGATGGCCGGTCACTTACTCTGGAAATGGCATCGGAGCCGGATACAACTTCCAAGCAGTTTCAGGAGCTGTGGACCAAAAACCTGAATGCAATTGGTATTCGGGTGCGCTTCAATATCGCCAAATGGCCGGATCTGAACAAGCAGGCCAAGCTGGGCAAACTGGCGATGTGGCAAGTGGCCTGGAGTGCCGACTATCCTGATGGCGAGAATTTCTTGCAGAATCTCTACGGTCCCAACGCCGGTCAAAGCAACAACTCCAACTTCAAGTACGCGCCGTTCGATGCACTCTACGATCAGGCGCGCAAAATGCCGCCGTCCGCCGAGCGCGACAAGCTCTACGCAGCGATGAACCGGATTGCAGCGGCACTGACGCCTTGGATGCCGCAAACGCACCGCTTGCGTAGCGAGGTTTCCCAGCCGTGGTTACTGGGTTACAAGAAGCACCCGATGTACAACCAGGTGTGGAAATACCTGGACATTGACGACAGCAAGCGGCCGCAAAAATAGCGTTTTGCTGTACTGCAAGTCTGCGGCGGAGCAGGGTGGGCACGGTATAATCGCCGATTGATTTTTCTCGATAAAACAGGAGCTTGAGTTGCGATTTTCGGTAAATGGAAAAACGTGGTTGCGATGTCTTGTTGGGCTGGTTGCCGCATCCGTTTTCATGTCACTGCCGATTGCCTCAGCCGCCGAGAAAAAAGTCCTGCGCTATGCGTTTCGTACCGCCGAAGACGGTTTCGATCCGATGAAGGTGTACGACCGCTATTCGGTCGGCATCATTGAAAACATCTTTGAAGCGCCGCTGACCTACGATTGGCTGGCACGCCCGGTCAAACTGGCCCCGCAATTGGTGGAGGCGATACCGGTGCCGGAAGACAACGGCACCCGCTATACCCTGCGGTTCAAGCGCGGTATCTATTTTGCCGACGACCCGGTATTCAATGGCCAGCGCCGCGAGCTGGTGGCCAAGGACATGGAATACGCCATCCGTCGATTCCGCGACCCGGCGAATCGCTCGCCCTACGAGTGGCTGTTCGAGAACAAGGTACTGGGCCTGGACGAGTTGGCCGAAAAAGCGAAAAAGACCGGCAAGTTTGACTACGACTCGCCGGTGGAGGGGCTGAAGCTGCTCGACAAATACACGCTGCAGATCCGCCTCAAGTCCCCCGACTACAACTTCCTTTATTTCCTGGCGATGCCCAATGTCGTGGCGGTCGCGCGTGAAGCGATCGAGAAGTACAAGGACGACACCATGGGCCACCCGGTCGGCACCGGCCCCTACATGCTGAAGGAATGGACCCGGCGGTCGAAGATCGTGCTGGAGAAAAACCCCGGCTATCGCGGCCATGTGATGAGCACGGAATTCGCCGATCCCAATGACCCTTGGGATCGCGAAGCGGTGAAGGCGCTGGCGGGCAAGACACTGCCACTGATCGACCGGGTGGAAATCTATCCGATCGAGCAGGAGCAGCCGCGCTATCTGGCCTATATCAATCAGGAACACGATTTCCTTGAAGAAACACCATTCGAATTTATCGAGCAGGTGTTGCCGAACGGCAAGCTGGCACCCAGTCTGGTCAAGCGCAATGTCAATGTATTCCGTGAAGAGCAGATGGAATTCACCTACGACCTGTTCAATATGGACGATCCGGTGCTGGGCGGATATTCACCGGACAAGATAGCCTTGCGGCGCGCCATGGTGCTGGCGCATGACCGCGGACAGGAGATCGACATCATTCGCCGGCGCCAGGCAATTCCCGCGCAATCCCCGGTCCCGCCCGGTGTGGTGGGCTATGACCCCAAATTCAATTCCTCCTTTTACCTTGACCATAACCTGGCGAGGGCAAAGGCCTTGCTGGATATGTACGGCTATGTCGACCGCGACGGTGACGGCATTCGTGAGGCACCGGACGGCAAGCCGCTTTTGCTGACCTATAAATACAATTCCGGCGCCCAGGATCAGCGCCAGCTCGCGGAGCTTTGGGCAAAATCCCTGACCGAGGTCGGTATCAAACTCGACACCGTGGCGGTGCAGTTTGCCGACATGCTCAAGGACAAACGCGTCGGCAAATTCCAGATGGCCAGCTCGGCGTGGATTGCCGATTATCCGGATGCGCAGAACTTCCTGCAGCTCTACTATGGGCCGAATGTCGAGCAATCCAATGAAGCGCGATTCAAGCTCGCCGACTACGACAAGTTGTACGACAAATCACTGACCTTGCCCGACAGTCCGGAGCGCAATCAGGTCTACCGTGAGATGAATCGCCTGCTGTTAAGCTATGCCCCGGTACGCTTGGGTGTGCACCGCATCTTCAGCCACCTGCTGTATCCCTGGGTAAAAGGCTACAAGAAGCACCCGATCTTGTTCACCAGTTTCAGATTTCTCGATATCGATACGGCGGCGCAAAAAGCCGCTACCCAGTAATCCAATTTGTATTCAGGTTTCCGGGCGCACTCACCGGAAATGGTTGAAGCTTTTCAAAAGAGGGAGGCCGAATGCTAGCCTACGTAGTAAGACGACTATGGCAGATGTTCCCCACGCTGGCCGGGGTGGTACTGCTGATTTTCTTCCTGTTCAACGCCGTTGGTGGCGACCCCGCGCTGGTGTTGGCGGGCAAGATCACCAACAAAGAGCAGATCGAGAACATCCGCAAACAGCTTGGTGTGGACCAGCCTTATCACGTCCAACTGGGCTATTTCGCATTCGAAATCGCGACCGGCTTTACCTGCACTTACAAGAGCTTTACCGAATCGAAATCGCCGGCGCCCGATGCAAAAGCACCGGCCGCCGATGCCAAGGCGCCTGAGAAGAAAGCTGACAACAGTACCTGTCAGGCTGTGCGCTCATGGGCCACCAACGAGGAGGTGCCCAAGATCCTGACCTCTCGCATCGGACCGACGCTGACCATCATGGTGCCGGTGCTGATTCTGGAAACGATAATCGGCGTTATTCTGGCGATTGGCGTAGCGTATGTGCGCGGCTCGCTTACCGATCGCATGATCATGATGATCTGTACTTTTGCGATGTCGATATCGTTTTTGGTGTACATCATCGTGGCCCAGTACTACTTCGGTTTCAAATGGGGCATGTTTCCGGTGCAGGGCTGGACCGACAGCTTCTGGAAAAATCTGACGTATTACGCGCCGCTGCCGATCATGCTGGCGGTGTTCGTCGGCCTGGCGCCGGCGCTACGCTTGTATCGCAGCTTCTTCCTCGACGAAATCAACCACGACTATGTGCGCACGGCTCGCGCCAAAGGCTTGGGTGAAAAGACCGTGATGATGAAACATGTGCTGCGCAACGCCATGATCCCGATCCTGACCAACGTCGGTATCGCGCTGCCGGGTATTTTCGTCGGCTCCTTCCTGCTGGAGACATTCTTCTCGATTCCCGGCCTGGGGCGCGAAATCCTGGTGGCGGTGAACCGCTCCGACTTCCCGGTGATCAAGGCGGCTACGGTTTACCTCGCCATGATCACCATGATCATCAACCTCGCCGTCGACGTGATGTACAAAGCCGTCGATCCGCGCGTCACCTTCAAATAAGGAGCGAGCGATGAGCGCAGTTCTCAATGACAAGTCTGCTCCAGTAGTGGCACCGCTGCATCAGGCCTCACCCGGCCTGTGGACACTCGCCTGGCGCCGCCTGAAGAAGGACAAGGTCGGCATGGTGTCGATGATCGTGGTGATCTTCTTCCTGCTGATGATGGCAGGTTCCTATACGGGGGTGGTTGCAAAGAACTGGTCCAAGGAAGTTGGCGTGTCTTATGCCAACCCGGCCTTCATGGCCGGTGCAGAAAACCTGGAAGGTACCAAGAGCGACACCAAGGAAGCCGCCTCCAAGGTGCCGTATGTCGATCTTTCCGACATCGATCCGCTGGCACCGCGTTACAAGGAATGGGAAGAGCGTACCGCCAAGATCAAGGTAACCGAGACGCCGCGGGCGGATACGCTGCTGTTTGGCGGAGACAAATGGGGGCGCGACGTACTGCAGAAAGCCATCAAGGGTGCGGAGACCTCCATCTTTGTCGGTCTGGTGGCTGCCTTGCTGGCGACTTTCATCGGCACCGTACTGGGCGCCATGTCCGGCTATATGGGCGGCAAGACGGGCGATGCGCTGGAGTGGTTCTACAACGTCTTCACCTCGATCCCATACATCCTGCTGATCCTCGCCTTCGCGGCGGTGTTCAAGCGTGGCCTCGATACCATCATCTTCATCCTGGCGTTTACCGGCTGGACCGGCATCTATCGTCTGGTGCGCGCCGAGTACATCAAGCATGCCTCGCGCGAATACGTGAAAGCTGCGCAGGCGATCGGTGCCTCGCATAGCCGCCGCATGTTCGTGCACATCCTGCCCAACGTCTCGCATGTCTGCCTGGTGCAGCTTTCACAGCATGTGGTGCAGTTCATCAAGGCGGAAGTCATCCTGTCCTTCCTCGGTTTGGGCGTGCCGGTGGATTCGGTGTCCTGGGGCACGATGCTGGCCGAGGCGCAGTCCGAGCTGGTGATCGGCAAATGGTGGCAACTCGCTGCGGCGGGTATTTCGATGGCGATATTGGTGACGGCATTTTCGATGCTGACCGATTCGCTGCGCGATGCGCTTGATCCGAAAATCAAGTGACAGATTTTCTTGGGAAATTTGCATGCAAATTTCCCGTAGAAAATCGTCATCCTGAGCGTAGCGAAGGATCTTGTTGCACTGAGTAACGCTTGCAAGGCTTGCAGAAGGAAAAACCAGGAACATGGATAAACTACTCGAAGTCAAAAATCTCGGCGTCAAGTTCAAGCTCGACGGCGGCAGTATTTTCGAAGCGGTCAAGGGCGTGTCGTTTGACGTGCCGAAGAATTCCACCGTCGCGCTGGTGGGTGAATCGGGCTCCGGTAAATCGGTTTCGGCGATGTCGATCATCCGCCTGCTGCCGCGCGAGCAGGCGATCATTTCGCCAGACAGTGAAGTGCTGTTCGAAGGCCGCAATCTGCTGAAGGAATCCGAAGACGCGATGCGTCGCATTCGTGGCAAGGAAATCTCGGTCATCTTCCAGGAGCCGATGACCTCGCTCAATCCGGTGTTTACCTGCGGCGACCAGATCGCCGAAGTGCTCAGGCTGCACATGGGCATGAGCAACGCGCAGGCATGGAAGCGCGCCGAAGAGTTGATGAACGAAGTTGGCATTCCCACGCCGCACCTGCGGATGAAGTCCTATCCGCACGAGATGTCCGGTGGCCAGCAGCAACGGGTGATGATCGCGATGGCAATCGCCTGCGAGCCCAAGCTGCTGATCGCGGACGAACCAACCACGGCGCTGGATGTGACGATCCAGAAGCAGATTCTCGATCTCATCGCCAAGCTGCAGGCTTCACATCACATGTCGGTGCTGTTCATTACCCACGATCTTGCGGTAGTAGGCGAGATCGCTGACCACGTGGTGGTGATGCAGAACGGCGACATCAAAGAAAAAGGACCGGTCAAGCAGATCTTCGAAAGCCCTCAGCATCCCTACACCAAGGCGTTGCTGTCCTGCCGCCCGAGCGTGGATTCGCGTCCGAAGCGTTTGCCGGTGATTGACGACTTCATGAGCGCAGAAGGCCTGAAGCCGATTCACAAGGAAGAGCGCAAGCGCGGCTATGCGAGCGGTGACCAGATCGTTCTGGAAGTGAACAACCTCGCCAAGCACTTTTCGCTAAAAGAGGGTTTGTTCAAAAAACGCGATGTGCCGGCTGTGAAGGGCGCTTCATTCAAACTGGCCAAGGGCAAGACGCTGGGCCTGGTGGGCGAATCGGGTTCGGGCAAGACCACGGTCGGCCTGACGTTGATGCGCTTGCACGATGCCACCGGCGGCCAAGTGCTATTCGATGGTGTGGACCTGCTGAAGCTGTCCGAGAAGGACTTCATGAAGTACAAGCGCCGCATCCAGATCGTGTTCCAGAATCCGTATGCCTCGCTCAATCCGCGCTTCACTGTAGGCCAGATCCTGATCGAGCCGATGACCATCCACAATATCGGCAAGGACGAGCAGGAGCGGGTGCAGATGGCGATGGCGCTGTTGAAGCGTGTCGGCATGCCGGAAGTGTCGTTCTACAAGTATCCGCACGAATTTTCCGGCGGCCAACGCCAGCGTATAGCGATTGCGCGCTGCCTGACGATGAAACCCGACGTGCTGATCTGCGATGAGTCGGTATCCGCACTGGACGTGTCGGTGCAGGCACAAGTGCTGAACCTGCTGCAGGACCTGCAGGACGAGTATCAGATGAGCTACATATTCATCTCGCATGACCTGGCGGTGGTGAAGTACATCTCCGACCAGGTGATGGTGATGAGCGAAGGGGCGGTGGTTGAAGTCGCCAATTCAGACGACATCTACCTCAATCCGCAGCAGGAATACACCAAGAAGCTGCTGGGCTCGATTCCCAAGGGTTGGCAGGAATCGGCGGCGGCGTAGCCCGCATATCGGAACAAAACCCTAGCATTGGTGCGATTTTCAGGCCAGAAATGGCTGGAAAGCCGCGCCAATGCTAGGGTTTTTGTCTATAGATTGCCAGTTCAGTCGGTGACGCGCAGGCGATTGCCGGGCTGCAACACCGACTTCACACTGAGCTTGTTCCAGCGCAACAGGTCGGCGAGTTCAACACCGAATTTGAGTGCAATGCCCAGCAGGGTGTCGCCGTTGCGAACGGTATAAGTTGTGATTCTTGCCGGCGCGGGGCGGGCGGGTGCGCTAACTTTAACCAGGCCAGCCGCAGGGGCGGGCACGATGCCATCGGTCGCCGCAGCAATGACCAGTTCCTGGCCGATCTGCACGTTATTGCCGGACAGCGAATTGGCGGACTTCAATTGCTCCACAGTCAATCCATAGCGCTTGGCGATGGCGAACAGCGTGTCGCCCGATTTGACGCGATGGCTGGTAGCGCTGATGACGGGTTCGGTAATCGCTGCAGCAGGCGCCAAGGTGGCGACCGTGCTATCGAGCGCGACCGGCGCGGGGGCTTGCGCCACCACGACAGAGGCAGGCACAAACGTAGCGGGCTCGGTCAGTGCCGTGGCTGCAATCTCTGCAACCGTTGCATTGGCCGCCGGTGCCGGCAACGCTGCTTTCAGCGCGACCTTTTTCTCTATCGTTGCCGTGATGATTTTTGCTTCCTTGTGCATCGGCACCATGAACGAGGCCGGCTGGGTGAACTTGCCTTTCTTCTCCGGCAGCGGACCGTTGGTGGCGCGCAGATAGGATGCCGTCAGGCCGTAGCGCTTGGCAACCGCGTCGACACCTTCGCCGCGTTTGGCCGAGGCGGTTTGCCAGGACACCATCGGGCCATCCAGCGAGCGGTACAGCTCCATGTTTTGCTGGAACGTGTCGGCCTTGTCGGCGGGCACTAGGAAATAGCCGGTACCGGAGGTAGCGACGGGTTTGGTGAACGCAGGGTTGAGCGCCGCGAAATCGTCTTCCGGCATTTCCGCCAATCGCGCCGCCAGCTTCACGTCGATGCGGGCGGGCGCTGGCACTTTGGCAAAATAGGGACGGTTATGCACCGCGACCAGTTCGATGCCGTAGCTGCCGGGCGACAGCACGATGTTTTTCACCGCGAGCAGTTTCGGCACGTAATGACGTGTTTCCGGCGGCAGGTTCAGGCTCAGGTAATCGGTGGGTTTGTTCTTGCGTTCGTTCTTCTGAATCGCCCGGCCGACGCAGCCTTCGCCGCAGTTATAGGCGGCAAACGCCAGCTCCCACGAATTGAACATGCCGTACAACTTCTCCAGATAATCCAGCGCCGCATGGGTGGAAAGCAGCACGTCGCGGCGGTTGTCGGCCATCCAGTCCTGCTTCAAGCCAAAATTCTTGCCAGTCGACGGAATGAACTGCCACATTCCGGCGGCCTTGGCACGCGAATAAGCCTGCGGATTGAAGGCACTTTCGATAATCGGCAGCAAGGCCACTTCCATCGGCATGCCGCGGCGCTCTACCTCTTCGACCACATGGAACAGATATTTGGAGCCGCGATCGACAAAGCGCTGGATATAGTCCGGACGGGTCGAGTACCAGGTCTCGTGTTGCTGAACCAGCGGTGAATCCATGTCCGCCATGGTGAAGCCGCGGCGGATGCGTTGCCACAAGTCCGCGTCGTTGACCGGCTTGGTAGCTGGCGCGTCGAACGTTTGTGCCAGAGGGTTTTGTTCCACCAGCTTGGCGGCGGTAGGGTGAGTGCCTGCGGGCAGTGTGGGCGAATTTTCTGCTGCGGGAGCCGCCGTTTCCGCGGGCGTTGCGGCAGGTTGTGCCGGTGTTGCCTGCGTGGGTGAGGGCGCAGGTGTTTGCGCTTGCGCTGTCACAGAAAGCGCAAAAGCCGTCAGCATCAAACTCAGGTTTTTGTTGAGGTTCATCCTGAAAGCTATTGTATTTAATGAATTAATTGTGCAGAAAGAACGCTGTCGCGTCAACCCTACAACGTGAGTGCAAAGTCTTTGACCAAGGCACCCGGCAATCGTGCCGAGCCGGTCGAGCGTTCGCCATAACTTCCCGAATCGAGGATCAGGTCGCGCTCGACCGTCAGCGCCAGTAGATTTTCGCCCAGCACCCGATAAGCCGAGTCGTCGAAACGCATGACATTTAGCGGCGCCTGGATTTCGCCGTTTTCCACCCAGAATGTCGCAAAGCGGGTCATGCCGGTCATGCGGCAGGCCATGCGGTCGGAATAATTCAGGTAGTGCAGGTTGCCGATCAGGATGCCAGTTCCCAGCGTTTTGAGAACGTCGTCCTGCCGCAGTTCGCCGGCGGCCATGTCCAGCGCTTCCGGCGCCTCGCCGCTATTGGCGCCATTGGTTTCCAAGCCAAACTCGCGCGCAGAGCGTGGACTAATCAGCGCGCCGGCATGGCGACCGCAGTCGATCAAGGCGACCGACGCCGATTTTAGGAAGCCGTCTGCCTGAAATCCCGGGGCGATGCCGTCGGCATTGTTTTCCTTAAGGTGCAAGCCAGCGTGAAGCTGCGCGGAGCCTTCCTCTAGTTTCAACAACGGGCTTTGCTTGTTGCGCTGGGCTTTGACGCCGAATGATTCCCAGCTGAGCAATTCGACGATTTCATTCACCGCTGATGGGGCCAGATACGCGCGGTAATGTCCCGGTGCCAATACCTTGGGCGGACGTTTCAATACCGCCAGCTTTTCACCGGCTGCCGCCATCTTTTTCTGCAGATCGGCCGCTTGCCAGTGGGTGCCGGCATAGCTGCTTTTCACGGCCTTGTCGGCGGTGTGATACAGGCACCAGTCGAGATTGAAGTTATCCGCCCGATGCCAGTTGCGCTGGCCCAGCGAGTTGGCGAAACCCTTGTAGATCGCGCCGGCTGCGTAGAGGCCGACGAGATCGTTGCCGTTTGCCGTCGTCAGCACCTGATCCAGCATGTCGGCGTCCGACGGTAACTGCGAATCGCCGATGCGCTCGCTCGATTGCGGGTTGGTGTTGAACAGCAAATAGGGGTCTTCCGGTAGCTCACCCAGGTCACGGCGCAGGGTTTCCAGTGCGGCCGCAACCAGGGGCTGATCGGTTTCGGATACACCCGACAACGCGAGGTGCGTTTCGGCACGCCGCTGCCCGTTGATCAGCGATAACGCCAGCACGGCTTGCTTGACGGAGCCCGCCTGCCGCACTGCGGATTTGTTGAAGCGGACAAAGTTGGAGTCTTCCGCCGACAGGTAGGCGAGGTAAGTCTCGTTACCTTGAAGGCGCGTGCCGATGAAATCGGCCAGCTGATAGAAATACGATTGCATCTGATTTACCGGCGCATTCATCGCAGTCATGATCTATGCCTCCGCGCCGAAAACGTCGATGCCGGTGAACTTGCACGCCGGGCTGGCATGACCAACGCGGATCACCTGGTTGGGCTCGCCCTTGCCGCAATAAGGCGTGCCCATGACTTCGCGCGTACTGGTGTTTCCGACCATCGCCAGCGAGCGCCAGAACGTCGCCGAAATGCCGCGGTAGTTCGGGTTCTTGACGATGTGGCCGAGCTGGCCGTCCTTGATCACTTGCCCCATTTCGCAGCCGAACTGGAATTTGTTGCGCGAGTCGTCGATCGACCACGACACATTGGTGCGCATCAGGACGCCGTTTTCCACCGAGGCAATCATGTTTTCCAGCGTGTCGGCCGGATTCGCCGACGACTCGATATTCAAGTTCGCCATACGATCGATCGGCGGGCGATTCCAGGAGCATGCGCGTGAATTGGCCACGCCGCTCATGCCGGCACGCGCCTGCGAAATGGTACCGCCCAGCGGCCGCTCCAAGATGCCGTTGCGGATGATGAACGCCTTCTCGGCAACAGCGCCGTCGTCATCGAAACCGAAACTGGCGAACTGGTGCTGCATGCCGGGATCGTAGGTCACGTTCAGTAGCGGCGAGCCGTATTGGTAGCTGCCGAACATGTCCAGCGTGACAAAACTGGTGCCAGCGAAATTGCGCTCGTCGCCGAGGATGCGATCCAATTCCAGTGGATGGCCGATCGATTCGTGAATCTGCAGCATCATCTGGTCCGGCATCAGGATGGCGTCCATCTTGCCGCTCGGACAGTTTGGGGCGGCTAGCAAAGCCAAGGCTTCTTCGGCGGTTTGCCGGCCGGAGCCGTGAAAACCGGAGCGGGCGAGGATTTCCGCTCCGCCTTGCTGACAGAAGCCGTTGTAGCGGCCGCCGAAGGAACGGGTTTGTGCTTCGCCATCAGCGAAAGCGGTCACCGATAACGAGGGCACCATGAAATCGAACTCCTGGTCAGCCATCGCGCCATCCGCCGTGATGTACATCTGCTTGCTATGCGTGGTCCAGAAACTGGCCGACCAATCGATGATACGGTCGTCGATCTTGCTGGCATTCGACTCAGCCGCTAACAGATCGAATTTTTCGCGCTTGCTCATTCGCATCGGCTGCTGCACGGCGGTGCGGTAGTGGCCGCTGGGTTTGGGCATGGCGAAGGTCGAGTAATCGGCGACGCTGCGACCGGCGGTGAGGGTCGCCCAGTGCTTTGCGCGCGAGACGGCTTCACGTAATCCGCTTTCCGATAGGTCGCTGGTCGCGGCATAGCCATACCCACCTTTGTCGATTACCGTAATCATCACGCCGCGATCGACGGCGGTTTGCGGCGGCTCGGCAACGCCTTGGCGCACGCCAAGTTGCTCCGTCGTTTCTTCGACAAAGCGCAGCGAGCAGAAATCGACGGCGGGGACAATGCGTTTGAAGGTGGCTTCGAAAGAGGCGGTCATGGTCTGGAAATGAGCAAAGGAAAAAACAAGGGGAAGGGGGCCGGCCAAAGGATAGCCATAGCGGCGAAGATGAGGATGGACAAAAGCGGGATTTGATCGCCCAAACACGGCGATTTAACAAGATTTTACCATTGAGCCCCGATTCTCCGTCCCGCGGGGGCCACGACCGGCGATCGATGTGAAAAGATGCATCCGAAATGTTAAACGCCCGTGATACGCTGATTTTCGCTTCAGGTTCGGCATCAGGAATGGCCCCTTCATGTTCGTCTCCGCCTCCGCTTCGTTAATTGACACCGCTGCCGCACGGCGTGATGTGCTGCCGGCGCAAAGTACGCGCGTGCGCGAAGCGTGGTCTGTTTACTTGTCTCATCCGGAAAAAGCGATTGCGCTGGCGACCGCAGAACTGGACGCGCAAACGGCAAGCGTGGCATCTGCGGATCGCGCATGGGCCTTGCTAACGCGCGCGCTGGCGCAATGCCGTTCAATGGAACGCGCACCGGTCGCCGAGCGGATTCGCAACGACTTCTCCAGAGCGGCAGCCTTGTTTGCCGAATTGGGCGACGAACGTGGCCGGCGCCTCACCGAATTGTCTACGGCGGCGGTGGCGATGCGGCAAGGAGACTGGCCGTTGGCGTTGAGCGGGTTCGAGGCGCTGATCGGCCATTTCGATCTCAATACACTGGATCCCGACAATTTTTACCTTTGCTTCGGCCTCTCGACCGCCTATGTTTATCAGGGACGCTTGGAAGAGGGGTTGCGTTTTGGCTACGCCGGCCTGCACCTGGCGCAGCAATTGGAATTGCTGCCGGAGTTTGCGTCCATGGCATTGCCGCTTGGCGTGGCGTTGATGGCGGCCAAGGATCCGGAGGAAGCGGCCAGTTTGCTGGAAGCAGCGGTAGCGATCGCCGAGCGCGCAGAGAGCCCGATGCTGTTGAAAACCTTGCGCAATAACCTCGCGGTAGCGTTGCGGCGGTTGGGCCGTCTGGACGAAGCACTGGTATTGGTGAAACAGGTGCTCGACGAGCCGGCGGCCATGGTCGGTGGCCAGCAGTTTGCCCACTTCAACGCATCAGAACTCCATCTGAAACGCGGCGAACTGCCGCTGGCGACCCATCATCTTGAACTTGCGCGCAACGTGCTGCATTCGCAGGGCGCGCAAGGCCTGGACATGATCAAAGTGCACTACATCGAAGGCGCCATCGCCAGCCGCCGCCAGCAGGTAGACAAGGCGGTAGTCGCGTTTTCGCAGGTCGAGCGCATGCTGCCGGAAGTGTCGGCACTGCGTTTCAACGACCGCGCCGAATTTTTCGATGAGCTTGCCGATGTTCTGGCGCGCTCCGGCCGTCCGGCAGAGGCCTTTGTGGCGCAGCGGAAATCGTCGCGCCAGTATCAGCACAGCTTGGCGGTGGTCAATCGCGTGCGCCGGTTCTCGATTCAGGTACGACACGAGATCAGTCGCATCAACGCCGATCTGGAACGCGAGAGCCAGGAGCGTCGCAAGCTGCAGGCCATGAACCTTCGATTGCGCGAGCAGGTGGACCTGACGTTGAACGAGGCCGAGCGTCTGCGCGATCAGGCCAGCCACGACAGCCTCACCGGTATTTTCAATCGCGGCTATCTGGATGCCGCGCTCCCCAGTCTTCTCACGCTGAGCCAGCAGTCGGCGACGCCGTTTGCCGTGGTGATGGTCGATCTCGATCACTTCAAGGAAGTGAACGATCGCCATGGCCATTTGATGGGCGATGAAGTGCTGCGCGGATTCGGCCAACTGGCACGCGACATGCTGCGCGGATCGGATATCGTCGGCCGCTACGGTGGCGAGGAGTTTTGCCTGGCACTGATCGGCTGCGGTCCCGACGCCGCCATGCAGCGCATGCAAACCATGTTGCGCAAATTTGGCGAGTTAACCTTCGAAGTCGATGGCACCAAACTGAACGGGCTCAGTTTTTCCGGCGGTATTGCGGTCTATCCCGAAGACGGTATCAGCGTACGAAACCTTGCCTTGAAAGCCGATCAGCGGCTGCTGAAAGCAAAAGCCGGTGGCCGTGCGCGCGTGCTGGCTGAGGAAAGTCCGGTCATCGTTTGACAGAGAGCAAAAGTGAAAACTCCAGCACTGGTGCGGCTTTCCGGGGGAAAATGGCTGTAAAGCCGCACCAGTGCTGGAGTTTGCGTCTTGGTCGCTGGCAGCGCCTACTTGCCGGCTTTATCCAGGTCGCGCAACTCTCGCCGTAAAATCTTGCCGACGTTGGTCTTCGGCAGAGAGTCGCGAAAGACGATGGCCTTGGGATTTTTGTAGCCGGTCAGGTTGTCGCGGCAATAAGCCTTGACCGTCTCCACGGTGAGCGCCGGATCTTTCTTGACTATAAACAGCTTCACCGCCTCGCCGGATTTTTCGTCGGGAATGCCGATTACCGCGCATTCCAGCACGCCGGGGCAGCTCGCCACCACGTCCTCGATTTCGTTCGGGTACACATTGAAACCCGACACCAGGATCATGTCTTTCTTGCGATCGACAATCTTGATATGGCCACTGGGCAGCAGGATGCCGACATCGCCTGACTTGAAGAAGCCGTCCTTGGTCATGACTTTCGCGGTCTCGTCCGGGCGCTGCCAGTAGCCGCGCATCACCTGCGGACCCTTGATGCAGATTTCGCCCGGCTGGCCATCGGCGACGACGTTCTCATCATCGTCGCGCAACGAGACATCGGTCGACGGCATCGGCATGCCGACATCGCCGGAATACTCGGTGCTCAGTATCGGATTGCAGGTAGCGCCGGACGAGGTTTCGGTCAGCCCGTAGCCTTCGATGATCGGCGTATTGGTGAGTTTCAGCCAGTTTTCCGCCACCGCGCGTTGCACCGCCATGCCACCGCCGTTGGATACGCGCAGGCCGGAGAAATCGAGGCCCCGAAAGCCCTCATGATTGACCATGCCGTTGAACAGCGTATTGACCGCCGGCAGTACGTTGAACTGATGCGGCTCAAGTGCTTTCACCACGCTATCCATATCGCGCGGATTGGGAATCAGGATGTTGTGCCCACCCAGCTTGATCGACAGCCAGTAAATGCTGACCAGACAGAAGATGTGATACATCGGCAGGGCAGAAACAAAGACGATTTGCTCCGGCGGCGGGCCTTTGGAGCGATCGCGCAGCGCCGGTTGCAGCCACTCTTCGGCGATAACCGAATTGCAGGTGATGTTGGAATGCACCAGTACCGCGCCCTTGGCCACACCGGTGGTGCCGCCGGTGTACTGCAGGAAGGCAACATCTTCCGGACCGATATCCGGCTTCACGAACTTCATGCCGCGACCAGCGGCAAGCGCGTCATTGAAACGAACGGAGCCCGGCAGGTTGAACGCCGGTACCGCTTTTTTCTTGTGCCGCACCACGTAATTCACCAGCCAACCTTTGAACAGGCCCAGCATGTCGCCGACCGAGGCCACCACCACGGTCTTGATCTCGGTATGTCCGATGACCGCTTCCAGCGTGGTGGCGAAGTTCTCGAGGATGATGATCGCCTCTGCGCCGGAGTCCTTGAGCTGGTGCTCCAGTTCGCGCGGGGTGTACAGCGGGTTGACATTGGCGACGACATAACCCGCACGCAATACCGCCAAGATGGCGACCGCATACTGCAATACATTGGGCATCATCAACGCCACGCGTGCGCCGCGCTTCAGGCCGCGCGACTGCAGCCATGCACCCAACGCCTGCGAATGCTGGTCAAGCTCGCGATAGGTGATGGTCTTGTCCATGCAGGTGATGGCGGCACGGTCGGCGTATTTGGCGAATGCCTCGTCGGCCATCGCAGGCAGCGAGGCATAACGGTTCAGGTCGATTTCATGCGGCACACCGGCGGGATAATTCTTGAGCCACGGCCGGCTGATATTGCTCTCGGACGACATCGGGTGCTCCTCCTCGTTATCGTGTTGCCACCGAATCTGCGCTCGGCGGAATGAAACCTGTCGATCAGATTGTACTGGCAGCGCCCTGGACCGTGCAGGTTTTCAGCGGGGCGCGAGCCAGCTATTTTCCGGCGACGTGCTTGCCCAGCTCCCACTTGGCCAATGCCGCGCGGTGCACTTCATCCGGGCCGTCGGCAAAGCGCAGGATGCGGGCCCAGGTGTAGGCATAGGCCAACGGGAAATCGTCCGACAAGCCGGCGGCGCCGTGCGCCTGCATCGCCCAGTCAATCACTTGCTGGGCAACGTTAGGGGCAACTACTTTGATCATCGCAATCTCGGTCTTGGCGACCTTGTTGCCGGCCACGTCCATCATGTGTGCGGCCTTCAACGTCAGCAGCCGCGCCTGGTCGATCATGCAGCGCGATTCGGCGATACGTTCGTGCCAGACCGATTGCGCGGCGATCGGCTTGCCGAACGCGACCCGCGAAGACAGGCGTTTGCACATCAACTCCAAAGCGCGTTCGGATAGGCCGATCAGCCGCATGCAGTGATGAATACGCCCCGGTCCTAGACGGCCCTGCGCAATTTCAAACCCGCGGCCTTCGCCCAGCAGGATGTTTTCCTTCGGCACACGTACATTGTCGAACACGATCTCGCAGTGGCCGTGCGGCGCATCATCGTAGCCAAAGACGGGGAGCGGACGCACCACAGTCACACCGGGAGTGTCCGACGGCACCAGAATCATCGACTGCTGCGCATGTGTAGCTGCGGACGGGTCAGTCTTGCCCATGACGATGTAGATCTTGCAGCGCGGATCGCCGGCGCCGGAGATCCACCACTTGCGGCCGTTGATTACGTAGTCGTCGCCGTCGCGTTCGATGCGCGTCTCGATATTGGTCGCATCCGACGATGCCACGGCGGGCTCGGTCATGGCAAAGGCAGAGCGAATCTCGCCGGCAAGGAGCGGGGTCAGCCACTTCGCTTGCTGCTCGGGGGTTCCGTACTGGGCGAACACCTCCATGTTGCCGGTGTCGGGTGCCGAGCAATTGAACACCTCTGGCGACCAATGCACTCGGCCGGTGATTTCCGCCAGTGGCGCGTATTCCAGGTTATTGAGTTGGGCGCCCAGCTTGGGGGCGAACAGATTCCACAACCCGGCGGCGCGCGCTTTGGGCTTCAGCTCTTCAATGATCGCCGTCGGCGTCCAGCGCTTGCCGGCCTTGGTGTTGGCTTCCACGTCTTCGTGAAAGCGATGCTCGTTGGGATAGATGTGTTGATCGAAAAACGCATTCATGCGCTGCTGCAGTTCGATCACCTTGGGCGAGTAGCTGAAATCCATATTGGTCTATGCCTTGTTGATGAGTTTTTCGGCGACTTTCCAGCCGAGTTCCGCTAGCGGCCGCGCGGCCTTGCCCATGGCCACTGCCTGTTCCGAGGACGCCGTGCCATCGACCACGCGCTTCATGATGCCCTGCAGGATGCCGGCCATGCGGAACAGGTTGTAGGCTAGGTAATACTCGAAATTGGCGATGCCGGGCCGACCGGTGCGTTCGCAATACTTGGCGACATAAGCCTCGAACGACGGGATGCCAAGTTCAGCCAGGTTCAGGCCCGCCACGCCGCGGAACGCGCTGGGCGGTACATGCCAGGCCATGCAGTGATAAGCGAAGTCGGCCAGTGGGTGCCCGAGTGTAGACAATTCCCAATCGAGGATCGCCAGCACACGGGGCTCGGTCGGATGGAAGATCAGGTTGTCGAGACGGTAATCACCGTGAACGATGGCAGTTTCTTCTCCCGGCGGGATGTGTTGCGGCAGCCAGTCAATCAACTTGTCCATCGCTTCGATGCGCTCGGTTTCGGAGGCGCGATATTGCTTGGTCCAGCGACCGATCTGGCGCTCGAAATAATTGCCTGCCTTGCCGTAGTCGGCAAGGCCAATCGCCGCGTAGTCGACTTGATGCAGCTTCGCGATCACGCGATTCATCTCGTCGAAAATCGCGCTGCGCTCGGGCGATGTCATGCCGGGCAGGGCGGGGTTCCACAGCACCCGGCCGGCAACGAACTCCATGATGAAGAACGCACGACCGATGACCGCTTCGTCTTCGCACAGCGCAAACATGCGTGCTACCGGCATGTCAACTTTGGCCAGCGCCGCCATGACTTTGAATTCCCGGTCGATGGCATGCGCCGAAGGCAGCAGCTTGGCCGCCGGGCCGGGCTTGGCGCGCATCACATAGCTGGCGGACGGGGTGTTGAGCTTGAAGGTGGGATTCGATTGGCCGCCCTTGAATTGCTCGATCGTCAGCGGACCGGTGTAGCCATCGACATTCGCGCGCATCCAGCTGTCGAGCGCCACAAGATCGAACTGCTGTTTTTCCGACACCGGCTTGGTGCCGGCGAAGTGTTCAAAACCCTGATCAGACATTCAACTCTTCTCCATACTTGCGCCGATATTTTGAGTATTGTTCGAACAATACTTCCATCGTCGTCTTGCGATTGTTGTGCTGCAGCCAGTCGAGCGGCGAAAGATTGACCACCCGCAGCACCACATCCACTGGCGCCTTGCCGATATCCAGCACATTGATGCAGGCTGGGCTTTGTTCGAAGGCACCCAGCAATTGGCGCTGGCCGGTGACGAGATACGACAGGATGGCGCGATTGACCGCGCCGTGCAGCACCAGCAGCAACGTGTCCCAGTCCGGGTCGGCGCGAATCGCGTCGACCTCGGGCAATACGCGATCCAGCATTTGCCTCACCGTTTCGCCGCCAAGGAATTTGACATCTTCATCCACTACGCCATCGGTGGCGGCGGTGAACGATTGCAGCAAATCCTGCTCGGCGATGGAAGCCAGGCGGCCACCGCGGATTTCCTGCATGGCAGCCCGTTGCTCGGTTTTGTGCGTTTGCCCCATGACGTCAAGCACATGGTGGGCGGTTTCAACGGTGCGTGGCAGTCCGCTGGTGATGACGCGGTCGAACTGGATACCGTGCTCGGCGAACAGTTGGCCGGCGGCTCGCGCCTGCTCGACACCGCGTTCGTTCAGCGGAACGGTTTCAGGGTGGATTGGCTTGCCATCGGGGGCAAAGTAAGTGACGCTGCCATGCCGCATCAAGTACAGGCGGCGGCGCGGTGATTGCGAATCAGGCGCGGACATTGAACGGAATTTTTCCGGTAAGGAGCTGGAAGAACATCACCCAGTCGCCAGCGAAACTGTAGAGCGGATAAGTGAAGGTGGCGGGGCGGTTTTTTTCGAAAAAGAAGTGCCCAACCCAGGCGAATCCGTAGCCGACCAGCGGGATTGCGACAAGCCACCATGCATTGCCGGTCAGGATCGCTGTCGCAATCACGCCCAGTACCAGCCAGCTACCGATGAAATGCAGTGTGCGGCAGGTGGGATTGGTGTGCTCGGAAAGATAGTAGGGATAGAACTCGCCGAAGGTTTTGTATTGCTTGTCCATGTTCACCCTCCTGAAAATGCGTCTTTAGCTGCGGAAACCGGAATCCATTCTATCCAGTTTTCGCAGCAGTCCCGGCCATGAGAGATGACCGCCCAAGCCCTTGGTCACCGCCTTTGCCTGCGCCTGCGCGCCGGCGAGAATGGGGGCCGGGATGGGCGTCAATTCGCCGCCGCCGGACTGCGCGCGCACCTGGATCATGCAGGTGGCTTCAAAGATGTACATCGCCTGGAACGCGTCGGCGACGGTCTCGCCCACCGTTAACAGGCCATGGTTGCGCAGCATGAAGAAGGTCTTGTCGCCCAAGTCGCGTACTAATCGCGGCTTCTCGTCCTCGTTCAGCGCCACGCCTTCGTAGTCGTGATAGGCGAGGCTCGCCAGCACGAAGATCGATTGCTGCGAGATCGGCAACACGCCATTCTTCTGTGCCGAAACGGCAATGCCATTGGGCGTGTGTACATGCAGCACGCATTTGGCGTCGTGGCGCGCGGCGTGGATTGCGCTGTGAATGGTGAAACCGGCGGGATTCACAGGGAACGGGTTGTCGGCATCGAGCTTGTTGCCCGCTTGATCGATTTTCACCAGGCTGGAGGCGGTGATTTCGTCGAACATCATGCCGTACGGGTTGATCAGGAACTGGTTTTCGGTGCCGGGAATCTTGGCCGTGATATGGGTGAAAACCAGGTCGTCCCAATGAAAATGCGCGACCAGGCGGTAGCAGGCGGCAAGATCGACGCGGGTTTGCCATTCTTCCGCGGATACCTTGTGCTGAACGCTGGCGATACTGGCACTGATGGGGCTGCTCATGATTCCTCCGGATGATCTCAGCGCTCAATGGGCGCTTCAAGCTAGTTTAGCTTTTTCGCCGCCCTTGTCCGGTGAAGTTATGCGACACGGGACATTTCTCAACGAGGCATCGGCCTGGAAGCCAGTATCCATGCGCCTTTCCAGGCCTATGCCTTGCAAAGTCGCATGGATACTGGCGTTCCGGGCAGTCGTTTGCAAAGAAATAGTCAGGTAGCGACACTGAATCGGCGAACCAATTTTGCGAAGTCGGCGACGCTGGCTTTGTTGTCGGCCGGTGCATAGCGCAGCTTCACATAGGCTTCGATAACTGTCGTTGCGGCTTCGGATAAATCGGGGCGTTCTCGTTCGACCCGCGCCCTGAAATCCATCGGGCCTTCTTGCGGCGCGCGCACCAGGCCAACCTTGGCAAGCTTGGCGCAGAAGCGCTGATAGGCTGCGACTGCCGGATCGACTCGACGCTGATAGATTCGCAGCAGGAGAAACAAACCGACCACGCCGCCGACGGCAAACACGCTGACGATCAACGCGATGCCCAGATCGCGCCAGTCCATATCGAAAATGCCAAACGCCTCGAACAGGTTTCGCTGACGATCCTGATTGAAACCGATGACCCACCGGTTCCACTGGCTGTTCACTGCATCCCATGAGAAAGCGAGTTGCCGCAGGATGCCCAGTTTGTCGGCATCAATCAGCCTGTTAAAGGTGGTGATCGGCCCCAGGGCTTCGCTCATGCCGCGATTGATACGCAACGGCGAGACGGCGAAAGTCGGATCGGCGCGTATCCAACCCAGGTCTTCCAGCCATACCTCGGACCAGGCGTGCGCTTCGGACTGGCGCACGACCAACTGGCGGGTGATGGGGTTGACTTCGCCGCCTTGATAGCCGGTAACGACGCGTGCGGGGATGCCCGCCGCTCTCAACACCAGGACGAAACTGCCGGCGTAGTGCTCACAAAATCCCTTCTTCGTGTCGAACAGGAACTCATCGATGTTATTGGCGCCCAGGCGGGGCGGCTCCAGTGTGTACTCGAACTCGCCGTTGTAACGCGCCATCAATTTTTCGATCAGCACCTTCGGATCCGCATTTTCATCACGCAGTTTTTTTGCGTACTCCTGCGTGCGCGGGTTCAGATTGGCGTTGTACTGCAGGTATCGACTACGGTCGCCTGGTGTCAGCTCCAATCCTGCCCGATACGCGAGATGTGACGACATCTCGTAGGCTTTCAGGCTGCTGACCAGCGTATCCGAGCGCAATTGATAGTCGCCCAGGAAAAAGCTTTCGGGCGGCGCTACGGCCGGCATATCGAGGGCAAACAGCCACGGCTTGTTATTGGGTTGCAGTGTCACGCGATAATTGATCGGCGCAGACTGCGGCTGGTAATCGGGCTTGGCGATGCGGTTGACGTTGTACATGCGCCAGGATCGCCCCACCTGCTGTCCCAGTACCGGGCCACGCCAGTAGAGATTTTCGTTTTGCGGCACGGCAGCCTCGAAATCGACTCGAAATGCAACTGCCTCCGACTGCGATAGCTTGCTGATGTCGCCCGGCGTCATTTCGTCCGACAACCCGGTACTTGCCTGGTCTTCGCCGGGCATGCGCCACAATGGGCCGGATAACCGCGGGAACAGAAAAAACAACACCAACATCAGTGGTATCGCCTGTACCACCAGCCAGAATGCGGGCATCGCTCTTTCACGTAAGCTCGCCTCGCTTACCATGCGGTTGAATCCCACAAGCGTGGCGACGAAGATCCATACGCAGCCGAGCATGTACGCCCCCATGAGGAGGCTTTGCGAATAGAGGAAGTTGGTCAGCGCCAGAAAAAAGCCGAGGAAGATAACGATGACGGCATCGCGCTTCCTGCGCATTTCAAGCACTTTCAGGCAAAGCATGGCGATTAACAGCGTTACGCCTACTTCGCGTCCAAAAATCCGTCCATATTCGAGCCGCGCGCCTGCCGTCACGCCAAAGGCAATCAATCCCATCAACCACCAGGGCGGAGTACGCAATCCACGGCGTGCGATCCACCACCGCCATCCGCCGGCGGCGATGCACACTGCGCTGATCCACAATGGCAGGCGGACGATGTGAGGGGCAATCACAAAGCCCATGGCCGCAAGCAGCCACGTGATGTTCGCCAGCGTCAATGTGCCCTGGTTAAGCATCGCTCAATCCGAATAGCGCCAGGGCCTCCAGGCACTCGTCCCTATGTTTTGCACCCATGGCCGGTTTTACCGTTTTGCCCGGCAGCTTCAGTCCGTAAGGTACTTGCGCACGCTCGGCCTCCAGTACCCACCAGGTGAGCCGTGAGAGACGCTCTTCCATCGACAGGCCTTGTAGCAGCTCGTAGTCCAGCCACAAGTCCGAACTCGCGGTCGAGCCAAACTCTTTGACCAGCAATCCCTGTTCGCGCGCCAGCGCTTTCCAGGCAATCTGCCTGGGCGTATCACCAGCGCGGTAGGCACGTAGCGATTGAAATTCCTCATCGCCCCGGATGGGGATGTTGCCCTCTCCGCCCCGGCTGGCATGATGGGGCAGCACACCGGCCCTGGAATCGGGTTTGGGGTAGACCATGCAGCTGGTGCCGAAATCGGCATAAGACCATGCGTGGAACAGGCCGGTGGGATATTCGGTGAAGATTTCGATGCGTCCGCAGGTCAGCCGTCCCCGGCGCGGCGCACGGGTTGGCAGCGAAAGCGTGGTGTTGGCCGTTTCGCCCACGTCGCCGTACTCCGCTTCGGCGCCTAAGATCTTCGCAGGCTTGATCCCGACCGCAAATCGTGGGACGCCGGGATTACTCAGGACCAGACGAAAGTGTGCGGTTTCTTCGGCAAATACCGGCTCGACTTTCCCGGGGCTGACAGATAGTCTCGCCAGATTGCGGAACGTGTGCAGCATCGACACGCCGCCCATGCCGGCCAGCAAAAAGGTCAGCAAAAAGCCCAGCGACAGGTTGTAGTTGATCGATGCGATCAGCAACAGCAGCAGAATAAAGGCGAAAAAATAGCCGGTACGGGTAGGCAGGATGAAGATGCGCCGCTGGACTAATATGATCGGCGGTTGCTCCGGAAAGCGGGCGCGGAAAATCCAGTCGGAAATCCGTTGACGAAGGTTGAAAGTCAACGTGGCAAGCATGGTTGGCTCGGCGAGGGTTTTCGATCAATATGCCGGGAAGCAGGGGTCAAGGAATGGCGACCGATCGGATCAACTCCAGCGCGGGATCGAGGATTTTCGCTTCGCTGTTGCCGACCGGCCGCAAACGATGTCCCACCACAGCGGGAACAATGGTCTGCACATCTTCGGGCAGCACTTGCCTGCGGCCCGCCATCAGCGCCCAGGCTTGCGCGGCACGCAATATCGCCAGTCCCGCACGGGGAGAAAGCCCCATCTCGAATCGCGCCGAGTCACGGGTGTGATTGACCAGCGCCTGCACGTAGTCAACCAGCGCATCGGAGACAAAAATCTGCGTAACGTCTTTCTGCAAGGCCAGCAGGTCCTCAACTGTCATGGCAGGTGTGATTTTGGCGATCAGTTCGCGCCTGTCTTCGCCCTTGAGTAGCGCTCGTTCGGCCGCCTGGTCGGGATAGCCCAGCTTGATTCGCATCAGGAATCGATCAAGCTGCGATTCCGGCAGAGGAAAAGTGCCTACTTGATGGGATGGGTTTTGGGTGGCGATGACAAAGAACGGCTCAGGCAGCTTCATGGTCTTGCCATCAGCTGTCACCTGGTGCTCTTCCATCGCCTCCAGCAGCGCGCTTTGCGCCTTGGGTGAAGCGCGGTTGATTTCGTCGGCCAAAATGACTTGGGAAAATATCGGGCCGGCATGAAACCGGAATGTCGAAGATTCGCGGTCGAAAATCGACACGCCGACAATATCCGCTGGCAGCAGATCGCTGGTGAACTGGATACGCTGATAGTGCAGGCCGAGCAGGCTTGCCAGGACGTGGGAAAGTGTCGTTTTGCCCACGCCCGGCACATCCTCGATCAACAAGTGCCCGCGCGCCAGAATGCAGCACATGGCCATGCGAATCTGCGGGTCTTTGCCGAGGATGATGCCCCCCGCCTGTTTGAGTACATTGCCGAGCGGGTTGTTGGCGAGTTGCTCTTTTTTCTCGAATAGCATGACCGGGATTCACAGATGGGGTTGGTAAAGATTCTACGCTGGCTACGGATGGAAGAATTCTTCAGATGCGACATTGCACCCGATGGCGGACTGTGACAGTCTTACGCCCATATCGTTTCTGCCGGCAAAAAATGACAACCGCGTTCATTACCCATCCGACCTGCCTCAAGCACGAAATGGGGCCGCACCACCCGGAGTGCCCCGAGCGCTTGCAGGCGGTCTATGACGAATTCAATCGTTCCGGACTGCTACAAAAATTGCGCTCTGTCGAGGCGCCGCTGGCAACGCGCGAGCAATTGGCGGCGACTCATGCGCCGGAATATGTAGATGCCATTTTCGCCGCGGCGCCACAGCACGACTACGCCTATCTCGATCCTGATACCTCGATGAACCCGCATTCCCTGGCCGCCGCCAGACATGCTTCCGGTGCGGTGGTCAAAGGCATCGATTTGGTGATGGCGGGAGAGATCGACAACGCGTTTTGTGCGGTCCGGCCTTGCGGTCATCATGCGACCTATGATCGGCCGATGGGATTCTGCATTTTCAACAACGTGGCGGTGGGAGCGGTCCACGCACTGACGGCCCACCAACTCGCGCGGGTGGCGATCCTCGATTTCGATGTCCATCACGGCAATGGCACCGAGGACATCTTTCATGATGACGAGCGGGTCATGCTCTGTTCCAGTTTCCAGCACCCGTACTATCCGGGTACCGGGGCGGATTCGGGTAATCGGCACATCATTCCCACTCCACTGCCTGCGCGTACGGGGAGCGCGAAGTTCCGCTCCGCCATTGAGGCGACGTGGTTTCCTGCGCTGGAGGCCTTTCAGCCGGAACTGGTGATCATTTCTGCCGGCTTTGACGCACACGCCGATGACCCGCTGGCCTATCTCGAATTGCGTGAAGACGACTACGTCTGGATTACTTCCCGCATCCGTGAAATCGCCGATACCCACGCTGGCGGTCGCATCGTTTCGGCGCTCGAAGGGGGTTACAACTTGGGCGCTTTGGGTCGTAGCGCCGTGGCTCATGTACAAGCGCTGATGTGACGTAACTATTAGATTTCCTTCGCGAAATTGGTGCTTTTGCCGTAAAATAGCGGGCTAGCCAAGGCAAAAACAAGGGCACATCAGGTGCCCTTGTTTTTTGCGCAATCTGCATGCGATTGTCATGCTCAAAATAGCTGTAACTAAATGAATCATATACGTAATTTTTCAATTATCGCGCACATCGACCATGGCAAATCCACGCTCGCAGACCGCATTATCGAGCGTTGCGGCGGACTTTCCTCCCGCGAAATGGAATCGCAGGTGTTGGACTCCATGGAGCTTGAGCGCGAGCGCGGCATCACCATCAAGGCGCAAACGGCCGCGCTGACCTACAAGGCACGAGATGGTCAGACCTACAGCCTTAACCTGATTGACACCCCCGGTCACGTCGACTTTTCTTACGAAGTGTCGCGCTCGCTGTCGGCCTGCGAGGGGGCTTTGCTGGTCGTGGATGCCTCCCAGGGCGTTGAAGCGCAGACCGTGGCCAATTGCTATACCGCTCTCGACCTCGGTGTCGAGGTCAGTCCGGTGCTGAACAAGATCGATTTGCCGTCGGCCGAGCCGGCGCGGGTGATCGAGGAAATCGAAGACATCATCGGCATCTCGGCTCAGGACGCCGTGACCTGCAGCGCCAAAACCGGGCAGGGCATCGACGATGTCATCGAGACCGTGATCGCCAAAGTGCCGCCGCCAAAGGGATCTCGGGAGGCACCGCTAAAGGCCCTCATCATCGACTCCTGGTTCGACAACTACGTCGGCGTGGTCATGCTGGTCCGGGTGGTGGATGGCGTTCTGAAACCGAAGGACAAAATCCTGTTGATGGCAACCGGCGCGCAGCATCTGGTGGAGCAGGTCGGTGTTTTCACGCCGCGCTCGCAGGCTCGTCAGGAACTTTCTGCTGGCGGCGTCGGCTTCATCATCGCCGGTATCAAGGAACTGAAAGCTGCCAAGGTTGGCGATACGGTGACACTGGTCGAGCGCGCGGCCTCGGAAGCGCTACCGGGCTTCAAGGAAATCAAACCGCAGGTTTTTGCCGGGCTCTATCCGGTCGAATCGAATCAGTACGATTCGTTGCGCGATGCGCTGACCAAATTGCAGTTGAACGACTCCTCCCTGCGGTTTGAGCCGGAAACATCACAGGCGCTGGGGTTCGGCTTTCGCTGTGGCTTTCTCGGCTTGCTGCACATGGAAATCGTGCAGGAACGGCTGGAACGCGAGTTCGATCAGGAGCTGATTACCACGGCGCCTACGGTTATTTACCAGGTGGTGATGAATGGTGGCGAGGTGATCGAGATCGAAAACCCGTCGCGCCTTCCCGAGCTGTCCAAGATCGAAGAAATCCGTGAGCCGATCATCACGGCCACCATGCTGATGCCGCAGGAATATGTCGGCACGGTGATGACGCTGTGCAACCAAAAACGCGGTGCGCAGGTCAATATGGAATACCACGGTCGACAGGTGATCCTGAAATACGACATGCCGATGAATGAAGTCGTGATGGATTTTTTTGACAAACTGAAATCGGTGTCGCGCGGTTATGCTTCCCTGGACTATGAATTCAAGGAATATCGTGCGTCGGATCTGGTGAAGCTTGACATCCTGATCAATGGCGACAAGGTGGATGCGCTGTCATTGATCGTGCATAGAGCCAACAGTCAATACCGCGGACGTGAACTGGCAGCGAAGATGCGTGAATTGATTCCGCGCCAGATGTTCGATGTGGCGGTGCAGGCGGCAATCGGCGCGAACATCATTGCGCGAGAAAACATCAAGGCACTCAGGAAAAATGTGCTGGCTAAATGCTATGGCGGCGACATCAGTCGCAAGCGTAAATTGCTTGAGAAGCAAAAGGCCGGCAAGAAGCGCATGAAGCAGGTCGGGAGTGTCGAAATTCCGCAAGAGGCCTTCCTTGCAATTCTGCAGGTAGACGGCAAGTAGCGGAACCCGGTAACGCAAACTCTGGAATTTGGTGAATAGATGAACTGGGAATTGATCGGTTGGGCCGCACTGGCAATCAGTGGAGCGCTGATTGGCGCCGGCTTTTTTGTGAAAAGCAATTCTGGATTGGTGGTAAGCGACGGGAAGGCCGACGCCTCGGCCGAGGCCCATCCGCTTCAAGCCTGGCTTGAAATCGCATGGCCGGTATTCTTCATCGCGTCCATGGGTATGTTGACCCTCAAAGAGGTAATGGGTTTTTCCTCCGTGCTCTTTTTCGCCATCGTCATCACCGGCTTGATCTGGGGCGCGGATGCGCTGTTTTTCAAAAAGAAGCGTCAGGCTGGCGAGCCAATCGTGGTCGAGATGGCGCGCAGCTTCTTTCCGGTGATACTGATCGTGTTCGTATTGCGTTCGTTTCTCTATGAGCCGTTCAAGATTCCCTCCGAATCCATGTTGCCCACGCTTCAGGTCGGTGATTTCATCCTGGTAAACAAATTCACCTATGGCGTTCGCATACCCGTGATCAACAAAAAGGTGATTGAAACCGGTACCCCGAAAAGAGGCGACGTGATGGTTTTTCGCTACCCTGAAGACCCGACGAAAGATTTCATCAAGCGCGTCGTTGGCCTGCCGGGGGACCGCATTTCGTACAAGCAAAAGCGACTCATGATCAATGACCAGCAAGTACCCTTCGAGAGTCAGGGTACAGCGACCGAAGTCGACAAGCGGCTCGGCTTCAGGAGATTCGAGACTTTCAAGGAAAAGCTGGGCGAAAAACAGCACGCCATCATGATGGATCCCGACACCCCCGGTGTGAGGCTTGGAGGTGTCCGTCCGTTCCTAAATCGCGAAAATTGCGCATACAATAACGACGGCGTCACTTGTGTCGTTCCTGCGGGGCATTTTTTCATGATGGGCGACAATCGTGACAACAGCGACGATAGCCGTTATTGGGGATTTGTTCCCGAGGAAAATATTGTTGGCAAGGCCGTGTTGATCTGGATGAATTTCGGCGCATTCAAGCGTATCGGAACGTCGATAGAATAGAATCCAAAAATCAGTAGTCGTTATCGAGGATGCCCATGTTTACTCCGTCTCGCAGCCCCAATCGTCAGCGCGGTATCGGCTTCATCATGCTGATTTTCATCTTTGCCGTATGCGGCGTAGTGGCCCTGCTCGGCATGAAACTTTTCCCCGTCTATAGCCAGTTTTTCAGCGTGCGCTCGGTGATCAGTTCCATGGCAAATTCCGAGGAAGTCAAATCTGGAACGGTTGCCGAGATTCGCAAGAGCTTTGATCGGCGCGCGACGATTTCCTATGTTGAAGTAATCAATGGCGACGATCTTGAGATCACCAAAGACGCCGGCGAAACCGTGGTCACTGCCGCATGGCAGGCGCGCGTTCCCCTCTTCACTGGCTATACCCTTCTGGTGGACCTTTCGGTCAGCACCGCAGACAAGTAGTACTTCGAATGCTGTCAAACGAGCTTGAGCAACGGCTCGGATATGCTTTTGTATCGCGCGAATTGCTGGCCCAGGCGCTAACGCATCGCAGTTTCGGGCAGCCAAACAACGAGCGGCTGGAGTTCCTGGGCGACAGCGTTCTCAATTGCGCGATTGCCAAAGAGATCTTCGATCGGCATCGTGATATGCCCGAAGGCGAGATGAGCCGCTTGCGCGCCAATCTGGTCAATCAGAACGTATTGGCAGGAATTGCATTTGATCTGGGGATCGGTCCGTTGCTGCGTTTGGGCGAGGGCGAGCTCAAGACGGGGGGGACTGCCCGACCGTCGATTCTTGCAGATGCACTGGAAGCGTTGCTTGGCGCGATATCGCTGGAGGCGGGCTTTGATCGCGCCGCTGACACGGTGACGCATCTGTTCTCGTCCCGGCTTGATGGCGGCGATGCTGATAAACCGCGCAAGGATCCGAAAACCGAGCTGCAAGAGTGGTTACAGGCGCATCGACTGCCGCTGCCGCAATACATGGTCAAGCGAATTGAAGGCGAGGCCCATCGGCAGATATTTCATGTGCAATGCGATATTCCGTCGCAAAAAATCACCGTATCCGGCGAGGGGTCTAGTCGCCGCGTTGCCGAGCAAGATGCGGCAACTAGGGCAATTGCTTTGTTGCCCGGCACTTCAAACAGGCAGAAATCATGACCCCAGAATTCAAGTGCGGCACTGTGGCAATTGTTGGCCGGCCCAATGTCGGCAAATCAACCTTGTTGAATCATCTGGTCGGTCAGAAGGTGAGCATCACGTCGAACAAGGCACAGACTACGCGGCATCGTATTACCGGAATATCGACGGAAGAACACGCTCAATTCCTGTTCGTCGATACGCCCGGTTTGCAAAAAATACACGACAACAGCCTGAACCGCGTACTGAATCGCACTGTCGGTCAGGCCATCTCGGATGCTGACGTCGTGGTCTTTCTCATTGAAGCGGGCCATTTTTCCGAGGCCGATGAGGTGGTGTTGAAACAACTGCCGGATTTGAGTCGCGTGGTCTTGGCTATCAGCAAATGCGACAAGATCAAGGAAAAGTCCCGACTGATGACCTTCCTGACCGAGGTTCACGGCAAGGCAGCTTTTCCGGCCATTGTCCCGGTCAGTGTCAAGCAGAAACAATCGCTCGATGAACTGAAGAAGGTTGTGCGCGGAATGCTGCCAACCGCGCCCGCCGTTTTCAGCGAGGAAGAGTTCACCGATCGTTCGGAGCGTTTCATGGCGGCTGAGTTCATTCGCGAAAAAGTCTTTCGCCAGCTGGGCGACGAACTGCCTTATGCCGTAAATGTAATGATCGAAAAATACGAAGAAGTCGGAAACCTGCGCCGTATTTTCGCCGCTATCGTGGTCGAGAAAGCCAGCCAGAAAGCGATTCTGATTGGCGAGAAGGGCGAGCGCCTGAAGCGCATCGGTACCGATGCGCGCAAGGAGATGGAGGAAACTTTCGGTTGCAAGGTCTATCTGGAGCTGTGGGTACGGGTCAAGAAAGGCTGGGCGGATGATGACGCCCTGGTTCGCCAATACGGCTATGAGTGATCTGGCGGCAACCGGTGCGCCACGCGCTGCGTCCAAGGTAACTGCGCCCGGGGAGTCGGACCGGGGCTTTGTCTTGCATACCTACCCGTATCGCGAGACCAGTCTCATTGTCGAATCGTTTACCGCCAATCATGGCCGCGTTGTATTCGTCGCCAAGGGGGCCAAGCGGCCCAATGGGGCCATGCGGGGCGCGCTGCACCCCTTTCAACCGCTAACGTTGCGCTGGTTCGGCAAAGCCGAGATGAAAACACTAAAGTCGGCCGAGCAAATACGCATCCTGCCGCAGCTTTCCGGTGCCGCGCTGCTGTCGGCGTTCTACCTCAATGAACTGACGTTGAAACTCACCCAGCGCGAAGACCCGCACGAAGGCCTGTTTGAAGCCTACATCGAAGCGGTCGAGGCGCTTAGCGCGCTTATGCACATTGCCGCAGACGTTCCGGCCATTGCCGCCATTTTGCGAAAGTTTGAAGTTACCCTGCTTGAAGAGCTCGGCTACGCATTGCAACTCAATGAAGAGGCAGATTCCCATGTGCCGATCGATTCCGATAAGATTTACTACTATCTGCTGGAACGTGGCCCAGTGCCGAAAGCGCGCGCAACAAGCGAGTCGCTACCCGGCGATAATTTACAATTGACAGGCAAAACGCTGATCGACATGTCTCATGGCGATTACAGCGACCCTTTGACCCAGTTGCAAGCCAAACAGCTGATGCGCAAGATGATCAATCATCTGCTCGGCGACAAAATACTGCATACCCGCAACCTGATACGCGAACTGAAATGATCGAACTCGGCGTCAATATCGACCACGTGGCCACCATACGGCAGGCCCGGCGTACCTATGAACCGGATCCGGTCTGGGCCGCCGTGGAAGCTCATCTTGGCGGCGCGGATGGCATTACCGTGCACCTGCGCGAAGACCGACGGCACATTCAGGACGCCGATGTGCGCCGCCTGCGCGAACTTACCCATATCAAGCTCAATCTGGAAATGGCAGCGACCGAAGAAATGGTCGGAATTGCCTGTGCGCTGAAGCCGGAAATGGCGATGCTGGTTCCCGAGGGCAGGCATGAAGTGACCACCGAAGGCGGGCTCGATATTGCCGGTCAGGAAGCGCGGGTCGGTGCCGCGGTAAAAAATCTTAACGATGCCGGCATTGTCTGCAGCGTGTTCATCGATGCGGAACTGGCACAGGTCGAAGCGGCCGCAAGAATCGGCGTGAAGGTTTGCGAAATCCACACCGGCCCATATGCCCATGCCTTTTACGAAAAAGGGCGCGACGCGGAAAGTGCGGCGGTCGTCACGGAGCTGGACAAAATTCGTGTTGCGGGAAAAATGATTCGTGACCTTGGCATGCGATTCAATGCCGGCCACGCGTTGAACTATGCGAATGTAAAACCGGTCGCGGCGATTCCCGGCATACGCGAATTGCACATCGGTCACGCCATCATCAGCCGTGCGGTGTTTGTCGGTTTGCGCGAGGCGGTTGCCGAAATGAAGCGCTTGATGGTCGAGGCAGCACGCAAGTGATTTACGGGATCGGCACCGATCTGGTCAGCGTGAAGCGAATCGAGGACGCCTTGTTTCGCCACGGCGATCGTTTTTTGCACCGCATCCTGTCCGAGGCGGAAGTGGCCGAATATGCGGGTACCAGTCAGTCAGCGCGTTTTCTGGCAAAACGCTTTGCCGCCAAGGAAGCGTTTTCAAAAGCCTGGGGGACCGGCATCGGAGCATCAGTGGGCTGGCACGATGTGAGCGTAGGCCACGACGCAAAAGGCAAACCGCTGATCAATCCCAGTGCTTCGTTGAACGAAAAGTTTGTGCAGGAAAAAATTGTAGCGGCACATTTGTCGCTGTCGGACGAAGGCGAACATGCGCTCGCCTTTGTCGTTTTGGAAAAACAATAGACATGACATTGAAAATCCCGTTGGGACCGGTAATGGTCGACGTTGCCGGGCTGGAGTTGACCGAAGCCGATGTGCGTCGCCTATCGCATCCGCTGGTCGGCGGCATGATCCTGTTCGCGCGGAATTTCGAGTCGCCGGAACAACTTAAATGCTTGACGAGCGCGATCCACGCGATTCGCGAGCCGGCGTTACCGATTGCTGTTGATCACGAAGGCGGAAGGGTGCAACGATTCAGGCAGGGCTTTACCGCTATTCCGCCGATGCGTGCACTGGGGGAACGATGGGAGCAATCGCCACAGGAAGCCACCGGGCTTGCAATCAGCGTGGGGCATGTGATCGGCAAGGAGTTGATCGAACACGGCGTCGATTTCAGCTTTACACCGGTTCTGGATGTCGATTGGGGCGAGTCAGGCGTTATTGGCAATCGTGCCTTCCATCGAAAGCCGGAAATCATCGCCAAGCTGGGCCGCGCATTGATGCTGGGCCTGGCCTCGGCTGGCATGGCCTCGGTAGGCAAGCATTTCCCCGGCCACGGTTTTGTCAAAGCGGATTCGCACCTGGAAATTCCGGTTGACGAGCGCAGCCTGGAGCAGATTCGCGATGCCGATCTGATTCCGTTCCGGGATCTTGCCGACGGCACCATGACAGCAGTGATGCCTGCACACGTCATCTATCCGGCTATTGATGACATGCCGGCGGGCTTCTCATCGAAATGGCTGAAGGAAATCCTGCGTGGACAACTTGGCTTCGACGGCATTATTTTCAGCGACGACCTTACGATGGAAGGGGCCAGCGTGGCAGGAACGGTGCTGCAGCGCGCGCACGCGGCACTGGATGCCGGCTGCGATATGGTGTTGCTGTGCAACGATCAGGCGAAAGCGGATGAGCTTCTGGCCGGCCTGGCCGCAGATGGGGTTGTGGCGACCGAGGCACTGTCGAAAAAGCTCGCGCGCATGCATGCGGGGGCCACGAAAGCGGCACCGCCTCCGGGCGGATATGAGGCTGCACGCCACGCCATTGCTGCGCTTGGGCTGGATTGATTGCGCCGCAACTGACTTGCGATATTTTTTGCCGGGTTGTCGATAACTACGGCGACATCGGCGTTTGCTGGCGGTTGGCGCGCCAGCTTGCCGCAGAACATGACGTTGCGGTTCGGTTGGTGGTGGACGATCTAACCGCCTTCAGCCATCTCGCCCCGAAAGTCGATCCGCTACTGGTTGAGCAGGCCGTCTCGGCGGTCAACGTCATTGCCTGGACCGATGAATTGGATCTGCGGGTGCCGGCATCGCTGGTGATTGAAGCGTTTGCCTGCGAATTGCCGGCCCGTTATCTCAAGCGCATGGCGGCTTGCCAGATATCACCCCATTGGCTCAATCTCGAATACCTGAGCGCAGAGTCGTGGGTTGCTGAGCATCACCTGCTGCCGTCGCCGCATCCGGCGTTGCCGCTGACCAAACACTTCTTCTTTCCGGGTTTCGTACCCGACACCGGCGGATTGCTACGGGAGCGCGGATTGCTGGAGGATTTGAGTGATTTTCGTCATGCCGATGACGGGCAATCGCCGCAGCGGATATTTCTCTTCGCCTACGATCAGGCTCCCGTCGAATCCCTGATGGGCGCAATTGCCGCTATGGGGACGGCCGTTACCGTAACAGCGCCCGGCAGAAGCCTGGAGGGCAAACTCAAGCACTGGTGCGCTTCTTGGGATGAAAATGTCCTGAAACCCGCACCAGTGCTCGAGTTCGACACCCCCGGCTTTGTTGCCCAAACCGAATTTGATCGTGTGCTTCGCACACACGATGTGCTGTTTGTACGCGGTGAGGACTCTTTCGTACGTGCCCAATGGGCGGCAAGACCCTTTGTCTGGCACATCTACCCACAAGCGGAAGGCGCGCATTGGATAAAGCTGAACGCTTTCCTCGATCTGTATTGCCAGGAGCTGGATACGGCCGCAGCCAAGGCTTTGCGCGAGATGTGGCGGGTGTGGAATGCCGCAGACCACGAGCGCCTGGCCGTCGCATGGGCCGGTTTTCTTGACCATCAGGCGGCATTGCGTGTCCATGCGGTTAAGTGGGCACGAAACCTCAGTCAAATGCCCGATCTCGCTTCTAACTTATTGAGTTTCTACAAAAAAAAGGCTAAAATTTAAGGCTTTGCCGCTCCGTGAATGGCTGTTGTTCAGCGTTTTTTCACCGGCCCGGCCAGAATTCAATCCAACGTTTTAGGTTATCCAATGAAAATCGCTCAAGAACTCCGTGCCGGCAACGTCGTCATGGTCGGCAAGGATCCGATGGTGGTGCTCAAGGCCGAATACAACAAATCAGGCCGCAATTCCGCCGTGGTCAAGATGAAGCTGAAGAATCTGCTGTCCAACTCCGGTACCGAAACCGTTTACAAGGCCGACGACAAGTTCGACGTGGTCACACTGGACAAGAAGGAGTGCACCTACTCGTACTTCTCCGATCCGATGTATGTGTTTATGGATGCAGAATACAACCAGTACGAAGTCGAAGCCGAAAACATGGGCGATGCACTGAACTACCTCGACGACGGCATGCCTTGCGAAGTGGTGTTTTACGAAGGCCGCGCCATTTCGGTGGAAATGCCCAACAGCGTAGAGCGCGAAATTGAAACCGAGCCCGCTGTACGTGGCGATACCTCCGGCAAGGTGCTGAAGCCTGCCCGTATCAAGCCGACCAACCACGTCGTCAACGTGCCGCTGTTCTGCGAAAGCGGCGATCGCATCGAAATCGACACGCGTACCAACGAGTACAAGCGCCGCGTGTAGTTGCTTCGTTTCGGACGCAAGAAAAGGGCACGTAGTCGTGCCCTTTCTTTTTGGTGGGTCAAATCGATTGTGGCACTGGCTACAATAACGGCTATCGCATATATGAATTCACGCTGAATGGCCTTCGATCCCAAGCCGACGCTGCAGCAGATACCGAATCTTCCAGGCGTCTATCGCATGAAGAATGCGGCCGGAGACGTAATTTACGTCGGCAAGGCGCGCGATCTGAAAAAGCGCGTTTCTTCGTATTTCACCAAGCAGCACGCCAGTCCGCGGACCACATTGATGGTGTCGCAAATCGACGGCATCGAGACCACCATAACCGGCAGCGAGTCGGAAGCACTGTTGCTGGAAAACAACCTGATCAAATCGCTGGCGCCACGCTATAACGTGGTTTTTCGCGACGACAAGAGTTATCCCTACATCATGGTCACCGACCATGCGTTCCCGCAGATTCGCTTTTATCGCGGTACTCATGTCAAACCCAATCGTTATTTCGGCCCATTTCCCTCGGCATGGGCGGTGCGCGACACGATCAATCATTTGCAGAAAGTCTTTCGGTTGCGCACCTGCGACAACACGGTCTATGCGCATCGATCGCGGCCATGCCTGCTGCACCAGATCGGACGCTGCTCCGCGCCTTGCGTGGGCCTGATTGACGCGGAGGATTACGAACGCGATATCCGCAACGCAGAGCTTTTTTTGCAGGGCAAGGAAAACGAAGTGCTGGACAGCCTCAATGCCAAGATGGAAGCCGCCTCGGCCGAGCTGCAGTTCGAACAGGCCGCGGCATTTCGCGACCAGATCCGCACGCTGCAGCGCATTCTGACAAAACAATTTGTCGAATCCGGCAGCGATCGCGATGTCGACGTGATCGCCGCGTTGGAGGTTTCCGGCACCTGGTGCGTCAACCTGGTAATGATCCGCGGCGGGCGTCATCTTGGCGACAAGAGTTTCTTTCCGGGCAACGCGGCCGATGCCGACCAGTTCACGGTAGTCGATGCGTTCATTGTTCAGCACTACGCTTCGCAGACGCCGCCGCCGCAATTGATGCTGGATGGCGAGTTCGACAAGTCAGACTGGGAGGAGGCCTTGTCAGACACCGCCGGCCGGCAGGTAAGGGTGGTTACGCGCCCCAGCGGTGAAGGCAAGGTGTGGATGGGAATGGCGGTAAAGAATGCACGTTTTGCCATCGAGCAGCGCTTGGCGGACCGCGCATCGCAGGAGAAGAAGCTGACCGCGATGCAAGAGGCATTGGGGCTGGAGCAGTTGCAACGGGTCGAGTGTTTCGATATCAGCCACACCATGGGTGAGGCAACGGTTGCTTCATGCGTGGTGTTCGATCGGGGCGCCATGCAGTCTTCAGAATATCGCCGCTTCAATATCACCGGAATCACGCCAGGCGACGACTATGCAGCGATGCGCGATGCCTTGAGGCGCCGCTATCAGAAGCTGGTCGAGCAGCCCGACGATGAGGGCGCAGCCCGGCCGCGCCCGGATGTCGTGTTGATCGACGGCGGGAAAGGGCAGCTGGGTGTTGCCGAGGAGGTAATGGCAGAACTGGGCGTGAGCGACATCCAATTGATCGGTGTTGCCAAAGGAGAGGAGCGAAAACCCGGGCTGGAAACGCTGATTTTCGGCCAGACCCGTGTCGAGCTTCATCTTGAAAAAGACAATCCCGGCTTCCACCTGATTCAACAGATTCGCGATGAGGCGCATCGTTTTGCCATCACCGGCCATCGTGCGCGCCGGGCGAAGAAACGCAATACCTCAAGACTTGAAGATATTTCTGGGGTAGGGCCAAAGCGCAGAAAGGCTTTGCTGGCGCGGTTTGGCGGACTTCAAGGCGTATCGGCCGCGAGTATCGAGGACCTCAGCAGCGTGGACGGTATCAGCGCTGAATTGGCGTCAATGATCTATAACCAGCTTCATTGAATGCTTTGTATGCGAGGGGCACTCCGTTACCAAGTAAACTAGCTCCGTGAAGCTGAACATCCCGATTATCCTGACATGGTTGCGAATCGCTGCAATTCCGCTGTTTGTCGCGGTGTTGTATATCGATGAAGCATGGCTCACAACGCATCAGGCAAATATCGTTGCCACGGCGATTTTCATCGCCGCCGCCATCACCGACTGGTTCGACGGTTATCTGGCGCGGAAGCTCAATCAGACCTCGGCCTTTGGCGCTTTCCTTGATCCCGTGGCGGACAAGCTGATGGTCGCCGCCGCCCTGATCGTGCTGGTCGAATTGGGGCGAACCGATGCGATCGTGGCGCTGATCATCATCGGCCGGGAAATTACCATTTCCGCCTTGCGCGAGTGGATGGCGCAGCTCGGGCAGGCAAAAAGCGTTGCTGTGTCGATGCTGGGCAAGATCAAGACTGTCTCGCAGTTGGTCGCAATTCCTTTCCTGCTTTATGACGGGATTCTCTTCGGTCTGATCGATTGCCGCATCGCAGGACGGATTTTCATTTGGGTCGCCGCGATATTGACTGTTTGGTCGATGTTCTATTACCTCAAGGCCGCGTTTTCGGAAAGTGCCGACGGAAAGTCCTGAAGCGCAGGCGATGGTCATTCCTCCTGGTCGGAGGGAACGCTAGTCGCGGCTTGCGATCTTTGCCTGTCGTTTGAGCAAAGCCTCGAATTCGGCAGCAGGCAGCGGGCGGCTGAACAGGTACCCCTGATAGGCATCGCATCCCTGCTGGGCAAGCATGGCCCGCTGGGCCTCGGTTTCGACACCCTCAGCCACCACTTCCATGTCCAGTGCGCGCGCCAGCGCAATGACCGCAGATACGATCGCCGTATCGTCACGATCGGTCAGCACATCGGCAACAAACGTCTTGTCGATCTTCAATGTATCGATGGGAAAGCGCTTCAAATGCGACAAGCTGGAATAACCGGTGCCAAAGTCGTCAATCGCGACGCGTATGCCCATTTCCCGGATTCTGATCAAGGTATTTCCCACGCCTTCCGGATCCCGCAGCATTCCGGTTTCGGTCACTTCGAGCTCGATCAGCTCTGGTTTGCAGCCCTCAAGATCGATGCGATCGCGAATACGATCAGCCAGGTTGGAGGCGCGAAACTGTCCCGCCGCCAGGTTGATTGCCAGCCTAAGGTCGCCAAATCCGGCGTCATGCCATCGACGCGCCTGTGAAATGGCTGCATCGAGCACCCAGTTGCCGATCTCATGCACAAGACCGGTTTCTTCCGCCAGGTGAATGAACTCTCCCGGTGCCACGGTGCCGCGGCTGGGATGATGCCAGCGCAGCAGCGCCTCGGCGCCGGTAATGCGATTGCTGCGCATGTCGATCTTCGGCTGGTAGTACAGTTCAAATTCACTCCGTATGACGGCTGAGCGCAGTGCGTTTTCCAGCAGTCGCGCCGCGGTGCCGTGTTCAGCCAGATCGGCGGAGAATAGTTGATAGGCGTTCTTGCCCAGTTCCTTGGCGCGGTACATGGCCATGTCGGCATTTTTCAGCAGCGATTCCACGTCCTCGGCATCGTCCGGGAACAGGCTGATGCCGACCGAACCCGAGATGTGAATCTCGTGCCCCTCGATGCGCGAGGGCTGACGAATTTCATCCAGCAGCTTGGCTGCCACGATCCGCGGCGATTCGAGATCCGTGACCTGTTCCAGCACCACCATGAATTCGTCGCCGGACAAGCGCACCAGCAAGTCGCTATCGCGAACGACCCGGTTGAGTCTGGCCGATATTTCCCGCAGCAGCTCGTCGCCGATGCGGTGTCCCAGCGTGTCGTTGACCTCTTTGAAGCGATCCAGATCGATGAACATGGCCGCAATACGATGCCCGCCGCGGCGGGCACGTGAAATGGCCTGGCGCAGCCGGTCCTGCAGCATGGTGCGATTGGGCAAGCCGGTCAGGCTGTCGTGCGTGGCCTGATGGACCAGGCGCTCCTCGGCGAGTACCCGGGTGGTGACGTCCTGGGCCAGCGAAAGAATGGAAATGATGTTGCCGGCATCGTCACGCAGGCTTGAGTTGTACCACTCGCACCAGATGACGCGCCCATCCTTGCGATGATTGCGGTGCAGGCTGGTGGCGCGCGGCTCCAGCTGTACGATCAATTTCTCGGCAATGGCGTCTGCCTGGCCGACATCACCGTCGACGACGAATTTCCATTCGCGATAGTGACGACCTGCAAGTTCGTCTTCCCGCCAACCGAAGATTTTCTCCGCCTGTGGCGACCAGCGACGCACGCGAAAAGACGGATCCCACTCGATGACGGCCAGTGGTGTGTTTTCAAAATGCGAGGACAACAGCCAGTTGGCGCGGCGCAGGTCCAGTTCCGCGCGCTTGAGTTCGTCGATGTCGGTCGCGGCTGAATAAATGCCGATGATGTTTCCCGTAGCGTCGTAGCGCGGCGTGTATCGCACAATCATCCAGCGTTTGCTGGCGGGATCGGTGCCGATGAGGCGCTCTGCGGTCACGGTTTCGCCGGCAAGTGCGCGCTGCCAAAACGGCATTACCTCCGCATAACGGTCGTCGCCAAAAATCTCGCGCAGGTTTTTCCCCAGCAGTTCCTCGCGCGTTTTGCCGACCATGGTTTCCAGCCGCTTGTTGACCATCCGATAGCGGAATTCCTTGTCCAGATAGACCATGGGGTAGGGCAGGCTGTCCATCGCGCTGCGCAATTCGGATTCGCTGGTTTGCAGCGTTTCCTGGGCCACCTTGATGTCGTGAATGTCCATGCCGACGACGTACAGCCCTTGCACCTTGCCGTTGTGATCGATATCGGGAACGGTGCGGATACGGAACCAGCGTTTTTCGCCATTGGAAGTGAGCACCAGTCGTTCATAGGTCACTGTTTCGCCGGCCAGCGCTCGCGCGACGTAGGGGTCGGCGAGCCGCGCTGCCTCTGTCCCCAGCACTTCTTCGCTGGTGCGGCCGATGACCTCGTGCCTCAGTTTGTTCCGTTGGCGAAGAAAGGTGTTGTTGACGAATTTATATCTGCGCTGCGGATCGATGTACGCGATCGATTCCGGAATATTGTCGGTAAACAATCGCAGTTGGCGCTCCTGCTGTTGCAGGTTTTCGCGCATCAACACGTCGTCATGAATGTCGGTCAGCACGGTATAGATGCCGGCAACCGTACCATCGGGGCGTTTATCCGGTACCAGATGTCCGCGTACCCAGCGTTGTCCCCGCCCCGGGAACTCGCCCAGCCGTTCGTAAGTTGCGTGCTCGCCGGCCATGGCCTTGTCGAGATACGGGCGGACGACATTGACAACATCCTCGCCGAAAGCTTCAGTCAGGCTTTTGCCAAGTACATCCTGCTCGGCCATGCCCATCCATTCTTCGCCGGTGCGGTTGTAGAAGGCAATTCGCTCGTCCGCCAAGATATAGCTGATCGGCAGGCCGATATTGTCCGTAATCAGCCTCAATTGCCGCTCGCGCTCGGAAATCTGGGCGCGCAGGCGATAATCGTCCTCGATGTCCGTGATCACGGTGTAGAGGCCGGCCACCCGTCCGGCGTCATCGCGATACGGTGTCATCGTGACGCGAATGTGGCAGGCCGGGTGCGAGGGCAGATTGGCCAATCGTTCATAGGAAACCGATTCACCCGCCAATGCGCGCACGGCATATTTTTCGATTTGCGCAAACTCGCCTCGGCCGATGATTTCGGCCCAGCCCCGCCCGACAACCTCCTGTTCAGTGCGGCCAAACCACTCGCAGGCAACTTGATTGACATAAATGTAGCGCAGGTGCCGATCGCTTTTGGACAGCGGCATACCGACGTTATCTGCGACCGAACGCAGGTCACGCTCGCTGGCAACCAAACGTTGCCGCAACTGGTAATCATCTTCGATATCCAGCGCCAATACGTTGATGCCGACTACACGGCCGTCGTCCATGCGGTCGGGAAAGAAGGACACTCGTATATGTCGCGGTCCATCGCGTCTTGCATGCGATACGGTCTCGACCTCACCCGATTGGCCATTCAGCGTCTGCTCGAGATAGGGCAGGTAGAACTGATATGTATCGCGATCGAACACTTGGGAAGCATGTTTGCCCAGTATTTCCGCTTCCTGTTTGCCAACCCATTGCTGAAATGGCCGGTTGGTGAAGCGGACGACGTGTGCCGCATCCAGATAGAGGATGGGACGGCCGGTGTTGTCAGTCAGATTCTGAAGCAGCCGCTGATGCTCGACTTGACGCAGATCGCTGTCACCTGAGCGGGTTGCGGCGGAGCCAGTGCCGGGAGCGTCGTCGGTGAAGGGCAGCGATTGCGACATGGGAATGTCAGGGCAGTTGGCGATTTTTTTGTTGCGCCGGATTTGAACGATTTTTAACAGAAACAGTGTATCCCAAAGCGGCTGCTGGGCCTGTTGTCCGGGCTAACCGCACGGATTATCGTTATTCGAAGCTTTGACGATGACGATTTTTCGGCTATAATGCGCAGCAATGCGGGAATAGCTCAGTTGGTAGAGCGCAACCTTGCCAAGGTTGAGGTCGAGAGTTCGAGACTCTTTTCCCGCTCCAAACACATCGGGGAAGGTGAAAACCTTCCCCGAATCATTTAAGCCGTACAATCCGTTCGTTGATTGTCGGTGCCACGGCGGGTTAGCAAAGTGGCTATGCAGCGGATTGCAAATCCGTCTACGTCGGTTCGATTCCGGCACCCGCCTCCAAGATCGCTTCTCATTTCCCTCTCGCCGCACCGCTATAATCCGTCCGCTGCCCGGATGGTGAAATAGGTAGACACAACGGACTTAAAATCCGTCGGCGGGTCAAACTGCCGTACCGGTTCGATTCCGGTTCCGGGCACCATCAAAAAAGCTCCTTGAAGGGGCATTTTTCATTTTCAAGGCCGCTCAATCGATCTTCGCGCCCGATTTTCTCGCGACCTCGGCCCATTTGGCGATATCCGATTTCAGCATCGCCGCTGCTTCCTCCGGCGAATTGGCGACGACTTCCGCGCCTTGCTGTGCAAATCTTTCTTGCAATGCCGAAGCGGACAGCGCTTTGACCGAAGCCGCATGCAGTTTGGCAATAATTTCCTTCGGCGTTCCGGCCGGGGCGAAAAAGCCGAACCAGTTGGTTGATTCGAAACCCGGATAGCCGGACTCGGCCACCGTAGGCAGGTCGGGCATCAGTTTGGAACGCTTGCCGCCGGTCACCGCCAGCGCTCTTGCCTTGCCCGATTTCAGTATCGGCGCAATCGAAATGGTGCTGTCGAACATCATCGAGATTTGTCCCGACACCAGATCCGGAAACACAAACGCGCTGCCCTTGTACGGGATGTGCGTGATCTGCGTGCCGTTGAGCGTATTGAACATCTCGCCGGTGAGATGCGAGATGGTGCCATTGCCGCTGGAGCCGAAATTGACCTTGTCCGGGTTGGCCTTGGCATAGGCCACCAGTTCCTTGATGTTGTTGGCGGGAATGGCCGGGTTAACGGCAACCACGTTCTGCGACACCGCCAGCATGGTGATCGGCATGAAGTCCTTGACTGGATCGTAGGGCAGTTTCTTGTACAGGCTGACGGCGATGGCGTGATTGCTGGAGGTGCCGATGGTCAGCGTATAGCCGTCGGGAGGCGACTTGGCCACCAGATCGGCGCCGATGGTGCCGCCCGCGCCGGGCTTGTTCTCGATAATGACTTGCTGTTTCAGTTCATCGGCCAGCTTGGCGGCAAAGTCGCGCGACAGGATGTCGGTGGCACCGCCCGGCGGAAAGCCGAGCACGATCTTGATCGGTTTTGAAGGATAGGCCTGCGCGCCTGCCAGTGTCGGTACCAGCGAAAGCATGCCGGCCAGCAGGACGATTGCCATGCGGCGACGGCTGGTGTGTGACAGCGGATCATGACCGGGTGAAAACATTTGTCGACTCCGTGTGGGATTCAAAGATTCAAAAATCTGCCTTGGAAAGTGTAGCAGCGTACCAATTTGTCTAGCATGATTTACGCCAAGCGCGGCCTGCGGAAAATAGCCGCGACGCGTAAATGTCCGCGAGCCATTTCCGCTGGTAAAGCCCCTTAAAATATCAAAATGAAAATTCCTGCCAAACACACGCAAATTGTCTTCGCTTTCTTCATGTCGCTGATGATGGCCTTCATCATGTCAGGCGTCCTGACGCTGGTGAATCTGGGGCCGATCACCGGCTTTTTCGGCAAATGGATGCATGGTTTTAGCGTCGCCTGGATCTGCGCCTTTCCCACTGTGCTATTGGTGGCACCGATCGCGCGCCGGCTGGTTGCCGCTGTGGTCGAAACTCCCATTGCCCCGAAATAATTCCCAAGGAAAACCATGTTGAAACTCGCCGCCTGTTTGATCGCAACCAATCTGCTCATGTTTGGTGTCACCACCAACAGTCAAGCCAACAACCATGTTGCCGATTGCAGCAAGAAAGCCGGCGTCGAAGCCTTGCGCTGTGAACGTCACATGAAAATGGCCGAGAAGTGCGGCCCGCTGAAAGGCGACGCCCATTTCCAGTGCGACCGCGAATTCCTGCTGGCCAATCCGCTCAATTGCGGACCGCTGAAGGGTGAGGAGGCCAAGGCTTGCGGCGCGGAAGTGGTGTCGTTCAAAACCTGCGAGCCCAAGGCCGGGCGCGACTTCATGATTTGCGTGAAGAAGGAAACCGGCCAAAGCCCGATGGGACACTAGGCTAAGATTTCGCAAGCCATCGGGCCTGAAGCCCAGCACTGGCGCAGCTTCCAGACCATATGCCTTGGAAAGCCGCATGAATACTGGCTCTCCGGCCGATGGCTCTGCAGAAAACACATAAACTGCCGCATGCGCGCCGGAATGAAAAACTTCGTTGACTTCAGCCCCCGATAAAACCTCACCCGCCTGGCTTCCCTACGTGATTTTGTTCGTAGCGGTGCTGATCGTCTCGGGCGCGGCCATTCTGATTCGGATTGCACAGGCGGAAGGCGTGGCCTCGCTGACCATCGCCGCGTGGCGGCTGTCGCTGGCGGCAACCTTGCTTTTGCCACTGGTGGCAGTGCGTGCCCGTGCAGACATCCGTGCGATGAGTCGCAAACAGTGGCTGCTGGGTGCTGCCGCCGGGATATTCCTCGCGATGCACTTCGCGTCATGGATTTCTTCGTTGGCGTATACCTCGATCGCGAGCAGCACCGCGCTCGTCAGCACCAACCCAGTGTGGATTGCCCTAGTGTCGTGGCTGCTGTTTCGCGAGAAGCTCAGCCGCTGGCTGGTATTCGGCATTACGGCGGCCATCGGTGGCAGTGCGCTGATTTTTTTCTCGGACTCGCAGGCAGCGAGCGCTTCGACCAGTAGCAACTCGGTACTGGGCAATGCGTTGGCGGTGATCGGTTCCATCACCGTTTGCGGGTATCTATTGATCGGCCGCAAGCTGCGCAAACACGTTTCGCTGCTGCCTTACATCTGGCTGGTGTATTCCAGTGCGGCCTTCGTGTTGATGCTCATGGCAGTGGCAAGTGGTGCGGCGCTTACCGGCTTTTCGCTGCTCGCCTGGGTCTGCCTGATCGGCCTGGCCCTTGGCCCGCAGTTGATGGGGCACAGCGCGTTCAACTGGGCGCTAAAGCATGTCTCGGCCACATTCATCGCCATTGTCATTCTCGGAGAGCCGATCGGGTCTGCACTGCTGGCGTGGCTGATTTTCGATGAGGGATTCGCGCCGTTGCAACTCGCCGGATTCTGCCTGCTGATGGCCGGCATCTATCTGGCCTCCCGCGGGGAGCGCGGCGGGTAGGGCGGATACCTGCGTCGCTTATAATCTCGCCTCTGCAAACATGAATTTCTTCCGCGCGAGCCCCTGTTGAGCATCATCGATATCGTCATCCCGGTTTATCGCGGTCTCGCCGAAACCCGGGCGTGTCTGGAAAGCGTGCTGGCGGCGCGGAACAACGCGCAAGCGGAAATCGTCGTCATCGACGATGCGAGTCCCGAACCGGAAATTTCGCGCTACCTCGATCAACTTGCCGCGCAGCAGCGCATCACCTTGCTGCGCAACCCAACCAATCGTGGCTTTGTCGTTTCCTGCAATCGCGCGCTGGCGCTGCATACGGATCGCGATGTGGTGCTGCTGAACAGCGATACCGAGGTAACCGGCGACTGGCTGGATCGCCTGCTGGCTTGCGCTGCGGCTCATCCGCAGGCAGCGAGTATTTCGCCATTCTCCAATAACGCCACCCTGTGCAGCTATCCCCGCACCGGCGAATCGAATTCACTGCCGGCGGATTCGTCGCTCGCCGTGATCGATGACATCTCCAAATCCGTCAATCGCGGCCAGAGCGTTTCGGTGCCCACCACGGTCGGCTTCTGCATGTTCATGCGCCGGAGTGTGCTGAGCCAGATCGGCCTGCTCGACGAGGAAGCTTTCGGTCGCGGTTATGGCGAGGAAAATGATTGGTGCCTGCGCGCGACGGCAGCGGGCTACGGCCATCTCCTGTGCGGCGACGTGTTTGTCTACCACCGAGGAGAAGTCTCGTTCGGCGCTGACGCCTCGCCCGGCAAGCAGCAGTCGCAGGCCATTATCGATGCACGCTATCCGCAATACGCCCGCGATATCTCCGCCCATTTTGCCGAAGACCCCGCGCGGCCGATGCGCCGTGCCGTGGATATTGCGCGCCTGTCCGCGTCGGCATTGCCTCGTATTCTGTTCGTCACCCACGACTGGGGCGGGGGCACCGAAAAGCATGTGCGCGATCTCGCCGGTTTCCTTGCCGGCCGCGCCGTGGTACTGGTGTTGCGGCCGGAAGGCAATGACGGCGCGCATTTGCAATGGCTGGACCCGTACGAAGAATTCAGCGCCCATTTCGATATGCCGGCCGATGAATCACGCATGGTCGATTTCCTGCGCGGCATCGGCATTTCCCGTGTGCACGTGCATCACATCCACGGCCACACCCGCGACATCCTGACGCTCGCGCAGCGTCTCGGCGTACCGCTGGATGTGACCTTGCACGACTATTTCCCGCTGAGCCCGCAATATCATCTTTCGCCGGGCGGCATCGTCGATGACGCCGAAGTCGACAATCGCTGGGGGCTGTCGCTGAGCGAGTGGCGGCGGGGGATGGGTGATTTCCTGGCCAGCGCCGAACGCGTGCTTTGCCCGTCGCGCGATCTGGCTAACCGGATTGCGCCGTACTTTCCACGAATCAAGTTCGAGCTCTGGCCGCATCCGGAAGTGGCTGTGCCGGTTTCAGCGCATCAGCTCAAGGTGCTGGTGCTGGGTGGTTTGACGGTGGAGAAGGGATTGGATGTTGTGCGCCGGTGTGCCGAGGATGCGCGCACGCGCAAACTGCCGCTGCTATTCAAGGTGCTTGGCCACACCGAGCATGCGCAGCCAATATTCCCCGCAAATCCGCTGATGGTGCATGGCAGCTACGACGAAGCCGACCTGCCGCGCTTGATCGAATTGGAACGCGCCGATGCCTTCCTGTTCCCGGCGCAGATTCCGGAGAGTTTTTCTTTTACGTTGACCGCAGCGATGCGCACCGGCCTGCCGGTGATCGCGTCCCGGCTGGGGTCGTTTCCCGAGCGGCTGGAGAAATACGGCTCTGCGAAGATGGTCGAGTGGAATGCCACACCCGCGCAATGGAATGATGCGCTACTGGCATCGCGAACGGCAGCGGCGGCGACAACCCCGGCAAACATCACGCCCATGTCACCAGAGAAGTGGACCGAACGCTATCTTCAGCCGATCAAATCAGGGCACGGCGATGCATCAAGAGCATCGCTGCCGGTGCGCTACTTCTATCCCGCCAAGCATCTTTCCGGTGAGCGCGAAAAAACGCTGGAGCAGCTTTATGTCGGCGGCATCGAATGCGGACATGGCGGCACCCGCACAGAGCTGAAGCGTCGCATCTCGACTTTCGACGCCGAACTCGCCCATGCGCGCGAGTCCGCTGAAGCAGCGCACGATGCGCTGCATGCACGCGAGGCCGAACTGACTCAGGTGATCGAGGAACTTCACGCCGCGCATATCGAGCAGGAAAAGGCCGTCGCCCACGCACGCGAGGCCTATCACGGTATCGAGAGCAGCACTTCCTGGCGTATCACCGCGCCTCTGCGCTCCGCAATATTGAAATGGCGCAGCTTGCGGCATCGCTTGAGCGATCTTCGTCATGGCATCAAGCGCCTGCCGCGCGATGCCGCGATGGCCGGACAGATTCTGAAAGAGCAGGGTGTCATTGCGTTGGGCAAGCGGGTGCATGGCAAGCTGACACGGCACAACGACTTCACCCCCAAGGCCACGCGCACCTATGCACTGGAAACGGCGATTGCTCCGCTGGCATTGCCCACCAGCAACACGCCGCGCTGGTCGTTGATCATCCCGGTGCACGAACAGCATCTGCTGACCTTCACCTGCCTGAAAAGCATTGCCGATACCTGCGCCGGGCGCGATATCGAAGTGATTGTGATCGACGATTGCTCGCCCACGCCGGCCGCCGATGCGTTGAAAGTGGTTTCCGGCGTCAGCTTTATCCGCAACGAAACCAATCTGGGCTTTCTCAAGAACTGCAACAAAGCCGCTGCGATGGCGAAGGGCGAGTTCGTGGTCATTCTCAACAATGACCTGATCCTGACCGGCGATTGGCTGCAACAGATGACCTCGGTATTTGACCAGTTTGAGAATACCGGCATGGTGGGCGCCAAGCTAATTTATCCCGACGGCAAGTTGCAGGAGGCTGGCGGCATTGTCTGGCGCGACGGCTCGGCGTGGAACGTGGGCCGCGGTGACGATCCGGACAAGCCCGCCTACAACTATCTACGCGAAGTCGATTACTGTTCCGGCGCCTGCCTGATGCTGAAGCGCGATTTCTGGAACGAGCTGGGTGGCTTCGACGAAGCATTCGCGCCGGCGTACTACGAAGACACCGATCTCGCTTTCCGCGTGCGGCAGAAAAGCCGTCGCGTAATTTACCAGCCGCACGCGGTGGTGGTGCACTTCGAAGGCCAGAGTTCCGGTACCGATACCAGCAAGGGCGTGAAGCAGTATCAGGTGGTGAACCAGAAGACCTTCTTCGAACGCTGGCGTACCGTCTTGGCCAAACATCGTGTCAACGGACTCTCGCCAGATCTCGAACGCGATCGTTACGTTACGCGGCGTGTGCTAGTGATCGATGCCTGCATGCTGACGCCCGACCACGACGCGGGTTCGCTGCGCATGTTCGAGCTCTTGGGCATCATGCGCGGCATGGGATGCAAGGTGACCTTCGTGGCCGACAATCTTGAATACCGTCAGCCTTATGTACAGCAAATCCAGGCGATGGGCGTGGAGGTGTTGCATCACCCCTATCAAACCTCGATCCGCCGCCTGATCGAGCAGGATGCGGTGCACTACGACGTGATCATGCTTTGCCGCGCCTCGGTGGCCGCACAGTATGTTGACCTGGTGAAGGCCAAGGCGCCGCGCGCGAAGCTGGTGTTCGATACTGTGGATCTGCATTACCTGCGGATGGAGCGTCAGGCCGAACTGGCCAACGATACCGCGCTCAGACTGGCCGCGGCCAATATGCGCAAGCAGGAGCTGGACATCATCGCCAAATCCGATCTCACGCTGGTGGTGAGCCCGGTGGAAGTGGAACTGCTGGAGAAGGCCGCGCCGCGCGCGCATGTGCACATCGTGTCACTGGTACACGCCAACAGTCCCGGACCGAAGGCCTTTGCTGAACGCAACGGGCTGATTTTCATCGGCGGCTATCGTCATCCGCCCAATCTCGACGCCGTGACCTGGTACGCGGAAAACGTGTTGCCGATCGTGCGGCAAAAGCATCCCGGCATTGTCACCACCATCATCGGCAGTAATGCTCCGCCGGCGTTGGAGAAACTGGCGGCGGACGATTTCGTCATCGCCGGTTTTGTAGCCGATGTGGAACCGTATTACCAGAACGCAAGGCTATCGATCTCGCCGCTGCGTTACGGCGCGGGAGTGAAAGGCAAGGTCAATCTGGCGATGCAGTACGGCGTGCCGGTGGTCGCCACCAGTGTTTCCGCCGAAGGCATGTATCTCAAGTCGGAACAAAACGTACTGATTGCCGATACCGCGGAAGGGTTCGCCGAGGCGGTGATTCGCCTGCATACCGATGAAGCGTTGTGGACGCGGTTACGCGACGCGGGGCTCGCTAATATCGAAGCCAATTTCTCGCGCAACGCGGCGAGGAAGGCACTGGGGCCGGTGCTGGATTTGTAGATAAAACTCAAGCACTGGCGCGGGTTTCAGAGCAAAAATGGCTTGGAAGGCTCGCCGATGCTAGGGTTTCGCTGTGTGATCCTGCAATGGCAGCTACAGGCGTCTTGATCGCCTTGTCGATTTGTTCGGCTTTGACTGCCAGTGGTCAAAATCACTTTGTGGGTGGGGAAGGTGGTGATGCGGCTCTTGTTGCCGTAGCCTTGTCCTCGACTAGCAGGATACGAACAGGCGTTTTACCAATGTTCTTAACATAGTGCTTGCCACGAACTCCCGCCCATTCAGCTGTCCCCGTCTTTTCAACGGCAACGAAAGATGTTCCATCTTCCAGGTAAATTTCGAGCTTGCCGCCGCTCAGAACGTAAGACACTTTTGGTGGGTGAGTGTGCCACTTGTCCTGTTTTCCTGGGAGAAGCACATATTCCAAGACTCCCACGTGCTCGTTCTCCAAGAGCAATTTGAAGTTTGCGGGAGATGCAGTTAATGCATCGATTTCTGTGGATGGATGATCTGCCGCGAGACATGGGCCCGTCAGCAGCAGAGCGGCACCCAGGAGAATCAGTTGAATCTTTCGGCTCATAAAACACTCCGAGAAAGCCCTAACGTTTGACATGAGAGGACTTGGCCCGGCTTGCCGGGACAAGACCTCTCGATGGAAGGGTTAGGCATCGCTAGTTCGCCGCTTGGCAGCTCTGCCAGTCTTGATAGACCTTGCCGTTCCTTGGGGAAACAAAAGCTAGGTCGAGCGGGTGACTGGTCGTATTGGCGACGCCTGTTTTAACGACTACGCAACCATGGGCAACCCCAACTGTGGCGTAGTACTTTCCGTTGAAATCTGATTTCATGAATGTGATGCCAGCATCGCTGCTTCCAACTGCAGCAATAGAGAGCCAAAAGTGCGTTCCGATCTTGTAGTTGCAATCAACCTGCTGGCTCTTCTGCTCAGTACAGGACTTGCCTTTAAGAACAAGCTCGTATGTTGTTTGGCCAAACACCTGACTACAAGACAGAGTCGTTGCCAGAAAAACGAGAGGACTCAGTGCGCGCATGGTATGCATTTGCGATGCCTAACTTAATTTAGGGAGACTTTGCGTCTGCTTATCGCGGCGCGCTGTCTCCCTCTGCTGGTTGGGGAAAAGTCGCTAATCATCAAGCGAATCAAGATCTTGTCTATGCTTGCCAATCTGCAATACCCCATAACAAAAACTCCAAACCCGGCAGGTCATGGCCGCCAACTTTTGGATAGTCGTATTTCGAAATACCAGAACCAAAACTCCAGCACCGGCGCGCATTCCCAGCCACTTATCCCCTGAAAGCCGCGCCAATACTGGACTTTCAAATAGCGACGCAGGCTAAAGCCTGGCAGATCAGCGCAAATCCCACTAAGGCTTCTTCTCAGACTTCAGCGCTTCCGCCTTCGGCGGCACCAAATCATCCTCCAACTGATCCGCCTTGTCCTGCGGCACCTTGCCGTCGTACACCGAACGCAGGCGGCGTTGCAGATAAGCGTCGCGCAGGAACTGGTATTTGTCCAGAGCGGCTTCGTCCAGCGTCTTGCTGGCGCCGAGCAGGCTGGCGCGCAGGTCGATGACTTCCAGCGCGATGCCAGCATAGCGCGTGCGGTCATGCTCCACCGCGCGCGACCAGCTCAGTTGCGAATCGACGGCGCGGCCGGTGAAATCGCGGAAGGTCGATGGGCCGAGAAACGGAATAACCAGATAGGGGCCGCTGCCCACGCCCCATTTGCCCAGCGTTTGGCCGAAATCCTCTTCCTGCCGCTCCAATCCCATCGGCGTGGCGACATCGAACAGACCCAGCACACCCAGCGTGGAATTGACGATAAAGCGGCCGATGCTGGTAGCGGCGCCGGTGGCCTTGCCCTGCAGCAGGTTGTTGACCGAATTGCCGACGTCGGCGACGTTGAGGAAGGCGTTGTTGATGCCCGAGCGCACCGGCTGTGGCGTGATGGCCTGATAGCCCTTGGCCACCGGCTCGAACACGGCGCGATCGACGGCGTCGTTGAAGGCATAGGTGCCGCGGTTCATGCCTTCAAAGGGATCGGCTTTGGAAGCGTTGGTCGATGCACAACCGGACAACAAAACGAGAGCGGCGGCGGCCAATGCCGGCAGGAATTTGGAAACCATGAGTAAGGATAAAGGAGGAAGGTTAAAAAACTGTTAAGACATCACCACAATCAGTGCATGGTAAATCGCATCGACAAATCCAGCGCCCTGATGTCCTTGGTCAGGCCGCCGATCGAAATACGATGCACGCCGGTTTCGGCGATCGCACGCACGGTATCCAGATTGACGCCGCCCGACGCTTCGAGTTCAACGCCGGTCTTGCCGGAAGCGCCGACAATCTTCACCGCGTCGCGCATCTGGTCGGGCGACATATTGTCGATCAGGATCAGTTTGGCGCCACATTCGAGCGCCTCGTGTAACTGCTCCAGCGTCTCGACTTCGATTTCGATCATGGTATCGCGCGGCGCCTGATGCTGGACCAGCGCCTGCGCAGCCTGTAGCGCGGGTTTGATACCGCCCGCGGCCATGATGTGGTTTTCCTTGATCAGGATGCCGTCGAAGAGACCAATGCGGTGATTGCTGCCGCCGCCGACGCGCACCGCATATTTCTGCGCCCGCCGCAGTCCGGGCAGGGTCTTGCGCGTATCGAGAATCTTGGCGTGGGTGCCGGCCACAGCGTCGACAAAGGCGCGCGTCTTGGTCGCCACTGCCGATAGCGTTTGCAGGAAATTGAGGCCGGAACGCTCGGCCGTCAGCATGGCGCGCGCATTGCCGGCGATTTCGCACAGTTGCACACCGGCGGCGACGCGCTTGCCATCTTCCACATGCCAGAACAGTTCGCAGTCCGGGTCGAGCTCAGTGAAGCAGCGCTCAAACCATTCGCGGCCCGCAATCACGCCGTCCTCCCTGGCGATCACGCGTGCCTGGCCGCGGGCAGTGGCGGGAATCAGCGATGCCGTGAGATCGCCGCCCTGAACATCTTCGTTGAGGGCACGCGTGACATCGTCGGTGATAGTGGCTTCAATATCGTGCAGAGTGTCGGACATGGAAAACCCCCTTGAAGGCAAGGGATATGGCCTCATTTCTTAAATCAACAGAAACATTCTAGGCCGATTCGAGGCCGAATTCAGGTTACCCAAAATGAGAATCGACAAACTGACCACCAAGTTCCAGCAAGCGCTGGCCGATGCCCAGAGCGCCGCCCTGGGCAATGACAACGGATTCATCGAGCCGCAGCACCTGTTGCTGGCGCTGATCAAACAGCAGGACGGCGGTACGTCCAGCCTGCTCGCGCGCGCCGGCATTGCCGTGCCGCGTCTTAAAACCGCGCTGGAAAACGCCATTGGCCGTCTGCCGAAAGTCGAGGGGCAGGGCGGCGATATTTCCGTCTCCCGCGATTTGAACAACCTCCTTAACCTCACCGACAAGGAAGCGACCAAGCGCGGTGATGAGTTCGTTGCCAGCGAGCTATTCCTGCTGGCATTGGCGGGCGATAAGACCGAAACCGGTCGTTTGTTCAAGGAACACGGCGCCAACAAGCAGGCACTGGAATCCGCCATTGCCGCCGTGCGCGGCAGCGATGGTGTGAACAGCCAGGAAGCCGAAGGCCAGCGCGAAGCATTGAAAAAATATACGCTCGACCTGACCGAGCGCGCCCGCAACGGCAAGCTCGATCCGGTGATCGGCCGCGACGATGAAATCCGCCGTGCCATTCAGGTATTGCAACGGCGCACCAAGAACAACCCGGTGTTGATCGGCGAACCTGGTGTGGGAAAGACCGCCATCGTCGAAGGCCTCGCGCAGCGTATCGTCAATGGCGAAGTGCCGGAAACACTGAAGGACAAACGCGTGCTGTCGCTGGATATGGCGGCACTGCTGGCTGGCGCCAAATATCGCGGTGAATTCGAGGAACGTCTCAAAGCGGTATTGAAAGAACTCGAGCAGGACGCCGGCAAGACCATCGTCTTTATCGATGAACTGCACACCATGGTCGGCGCAGGCAAGGCCGAAGGCGCCATGGACGCGGGCAATATGCTGAAGCCGGCATTGGCACGCGGCGAATTGCACTGCATCGGCGCGACGACGCTGGACGAATACCGCAAATACGTCGAAAAAGATGCCGCGCTCGAACGACGCTTCCAGAAAGTCCTGGTTGGCGAGCCTAGCGTGGAAGCGACCATTGCGATCCTGCGCGGCTTGCAGGAGCGTTATGAGGTCCACCACGGCGTGGAAATCACCGACCCGGCCATCATCGCCGCGGCTGAGCTTTCGCATCGCTATATCACCGACCGTTTCCTGCCCGACAAGGCAATTGACCTGATCGATGAAGCGGCCGCACGCATCCGTATGGAAATCGATTCCAAGCCGGAGGTGATGGACAAGCTCGACCGCCGTTTGATCCAGTTAAAGATCGAGCGCGAAGCGATCAAACGCGAGAAAGACGAAGCATCGAAGAAGCGCCTGTCGCTGATCGAGGACGAAATCCGCCGTCTCGACAAGGAATACTCCGACCTGGAAGAAATCTGGAAAGCCGAGAAGGCGCAGGTGCAGGGCACGCAGCACATCATGGAGGAGATCGAGAAGATCCGCGCCCAGATGGCCGACCTTCAGCGCAAAGGTCAGTTCGACAAATTGGCCGAGCTGCAATACGGCACGCTGCCGCAGCTCGAAGCGCAGTTGCACCAGGCCGAAAAGCATGACGACAAGCAGCCCAAGACGCAACTGGTCCGCACGCAGGTCGGGGCCGATGAGATCGCCGAAGTGGTTTCGCGCGCAACCGGCATTCCAGTATCGAAGATGATGCAGGGCGAGCGCGAAAAGCTGATCAAGATGGAAGACAATCTGCACAAGCGCGTGGTCGGCCAGGATGAAGCCGTGCGTCTGGTATCCGACGCCATCCGCCGTTCGCGTGCAGGTCTGGGCGACCCGAATCGCCCGTACGGTTCATTCTTGTTCTTGGGTCCGACCGGCGTCGGCAAGACTGAGCTTTGCAAGGCGCTGGCCGAATTCATGTTCGATTCGGAAGAGCACCTGATCCGCATCGACATGTCCGAATTCATGGAAAAGCACTCAGTGGCACGTCTGATCGGCGCGCCGCCGGGCTATGTCGGCTACGACGAAGGTGGCTATCTCACCGAAGCCGTTCGCAGGAAGCCGTACAGCGTGATCCTGTTCGACGAAGTCGAGAAGGCGCACCCGGATGTGTTCAATGTGCTGCTGCAGGTGCTGGACGATGGCCGCATGACGGACGGGCAGGGCCGCACGGTGGACTTCAAGAACACCGTCATCGTCATGACGTCCAACTTGGGCTCGCAGCAGATCCAGTCGATGGCAGGTTCGGACTATGGCGTGATCAAGCTGGCCGTGATGGCCGACGTAAAAACCCATTTCCGCCCGGAATTCGTCAATCGTATCGATGAGATTGTAGTGTTCCATTCGCTGGGCGAAGCGCAGATCGCTTCGATCGCAAAAATCCAGTTGCAGCGCCTGGAAAGACGCCTCGCTGCAATGGAAATCGGTCTGAAAGTCAGCGATGAAGCCATCGCGGAAATCGCCAAGGCCGGTTTCGATCCGGTATACGGCGCGCGCCCGCTGAAGCGCGCGATTCAGCAGGAAATCGAAAATCCCTTGTCGAAGTCATTACTGGAAGGCAAGTTCGCGGCCAAGGACACGATCAAGGTCGGGGTGAAAAACGGCGTGATTACCTTCGGCAAGTAAGCGCCGGTGGTGTTTCGCGATGCAATAATGCGGTGAAGGTGCGGCGTTTCTGCCGGCACAATTCACCGTAAAAAACATGCGATCACCATTTCAACTGCTGCGGCTGGCATTTTTCCTGTTGCTGGCTGTGGCGAACACTGCACTTGCGCAAGCGCCAGCCGACGCCAAACCCGCACCGCTGAAAATCCTCTTCATCGGCAACGGCGTGACCTTCAAGGAAGGCATGCCTGCGGCACTCGCCGAGATGGCGGCGACCGCCAGCGAGCCGCGGCCCATCGACGTTCGCGTGGTGTGGTTCGATGCGGCGACGCTGCAAACCCATTGGGACAAAGGCGAAGCGGCGAAGGCGATAGACCAGGGACCGTGGGATTTTGTCGTGTTGCAGGAGCACAGTCACGTGCCGGTCAATCAGCCGGAGCAAATGTATCGCTACATGCGGCTGTTCGATGCCGCAATCAGGAAAGCCGGTGCGCGCACACTGATTTTCCAGCCCTGGGCATGGAACGAGCGTTACGAAACCATCGTGCCGATCGAGGCGACCACCCGGAAGATCGCAACTGAACTGGGCGCGCAGCTGGTACCGGTCGGCGCGGCATGGAAGATCGTTCAGAAAGACTATCCGCGCCTGCCGCTTTTGAACGAGCGCGCCGTACCGACCGTGACAGCGACCTACTTGAACGCCAGCGTTTTTTACTCGGTCATTTTCCAGAAAAAAGCGGAGCGTCCGCGCGAGCTGGCGGTCGGCCTGAACGGCATTGATGCTGCCGCGCTTCGCGGCGTGGCGTGGGAAGTCGCCCAGGCGGCAAGATGATTTCGCGCTCAGTCTTCGATCGCGAACTCCAGCCTGCCGGTATCGATGATCAGTTTGTGTCCCAGAAATAATTTGTTGCCGGCCATGCCGCCGATACCCAGCACGCTGATAGCCGCCTCCTGCAATGCGCCCATGCCTTCGATGCGGCTGACTTCACCCAGATTCAACATGACACCGCCTATCTTGACGACAGCATCGGTCGCAACGGTATGCGCGGTCAGGGTTTTGTCCCACGAACGAATCGGGTAAGCGACAGGTACGGCTCCGTTCCTCGCCAGCCGCTTGAACGCACTTTCGTTGGTGAGCCAGGCAAATGCGCTGGAACCGCTGTCGTACATGATCTGCGTGGTTTGTCCTTCGAATGTCACCGGCAGCATGATGCGGCGACCCTGAAACGAAAACGTCTGGAAGAGCGTGGCATCGCGGGCCAATCCTGCGCGCGAGCGGGCGAGGGTAATCGTATTCGTTTTGAAATCCAGCACCACCGTGCGCCCGTCTATCAAGTCCGCGCCGACGGTGCCGATGATTTCGATGCCGGTCCCGGCCCAGTCGATTCCCGGGCCGTCCCGTTTCATGATCGCGATTTCGTTTCCAGTCGCCGTGAGAGTGCCCAGGCTAAAACGCATCTCGGCGATCTTGTCTGTGCTCGCGGCAATCCGAATGCGCCTGGCGATGTCGGCCCACTTGTTCGAATAGATCACTGTCGATGGATGGCCAAGGTCGAACTGCATGTACAGTGGCCGGCTGTCGAGTCCTTCAATGGCAATCGGAATCAGCATCGCCGCATGCTCCAGTGGCGGCAAGGGCGCGGGGCGCGAAGTCGATCCCCACAAAATAGAAACCTCGCCACGATCCTGTGCGACGGAGATCTTTGCCGGCGACACAGCCGGTGTGGAAGCGCAACCGCTCAGGATCGAAGCCGAGGCGAGTACAAACCATGCCAACACGACAGCGGGACGGGGGGTGTTGAAAGTCATGCCCTTACCTGTCGTCTGATGAAGATATGGTCTGACGTGTCCGCCGGCGCATTTGGATTTGACCGCTCGTCTGCCAGTTCGTCGTTTTTTTGCGAAATGCGGTTACGATTTTTGCGTTACGTTCAGCAATGGCGCTTCATGATTGGCGCCACTTCATGCCATGTCCACCGCCTGTCCCAAATGCAAATTCATCCGCCCGGCCGACTCGACCGCGCCGGACTGGCAGTGCCCCTCGTGCGGTGTCGCATATGCCAAGGCTCGCGCGGCGGCGATGGACGAATTGCCACCGATTCCACGGCGGCTGCCTGAAGCAGAGGCAAGCAACGTGCCCTGGAACAAAGTAGTGATGGCAGTCGCGTTTTTCTTTGTGGGCTGGGTCGCCTACAAGGCAACAGCGCCCAGGCCCGGCATCGCGGTCGGCAGCGCATCCACGCAAGTCAGCGGCGGTGGCGGCGGATCGGGGCAGCTCGCCGCATTGGCGGCAACGGTGCAGCCCGGCGATGTGGTGATCTACAGCGCGGTCTGGTGCGCGAGCTGCAATGTCGCCAAGCAGTGGATGAGCCAGAACGGATTCAGGTACGACGAATGCGATGTGGAAAAACGCGCCGAATGCGCCAGCCAGTTTCGCGACTACGGCGGCAATGGCATTCCGCTGCTGATCGTGAAGGGCCAGCAGATGCGTGCAGGCTTCGACACCGATGAATTTATCGCTGCACTCCAGGCGAAGGCGCGACCGGGTTAAGCCGGCTTCGATATATAAAACACCAGCACTGGCGCGGCTTACAGGCTGAATATGGCTGGAGAGCCGCGCCAGTGCTTGAGTTTGTTTCGCGTTCGCGAGCCCCATGCAAAATTCACGAGTCCACACGTTTCAGCGCCAGCGCTGCATCCTCATCGACATCGCGCGCGCTCATGCAAGCCATGCACAGCGAAATTAGCTGTAACGGGAAAGGCGGCTACTACATACTTAACGTAATGATTCAAAGTGTGATTGGAAATGTCGTACGAGACATGAGCTGCCGCACATTGTGGATTGGAAGCGTCCCTACAGCGAGGAATCGCGCAAAAGTAAAAGAAAGAATGACTTGCCGGTTGGGGGAGCGGGATATGACGAAATTCTTCGTCACTCTGAGTGCAAGGCGTATAGGATAGGGCAGTCTTGTGGACAGGAACTGGTTGATAACCAATATGAATGCCCTCGTTGGGCCGCCGCAGAGGGGATTAAACGTGATGACACGGCACTCCGAGATAAAAATTGCTCTTAGTCTGGCGATGGTTTTTGTACTTGGTTCTTATTTTACTTTTGTAGAAGCAGGACCAAATGGGGGCAAGGAACCGCCTACAAACGTTGAAACAAAGATTGATACTAAAGATTTGCCGTTAACGTCCGAGACGAGGGCACGTCAAATTGCGAATACAGAATTCTTGAGGTACACACAATCCAAAGTAAAAAAATTTTCAATACGCAAACTGGAAGAAAGCAAAAAGACGTGGACGTTTAGTTTTCGTGGCGAGGAAGAGTTTTTGCTACCGGGCTATCACTGGTTTGTGATTGTTGAAAAAGAGTCAGGAAAAGCATCAACAGTGGCAGGAGAGTAGTTGGTCAATGCCGACGGATTTGTTGGGCATCACACATTGGACCATTGACCTGCATCGCCACCTACACATCGCTGGTGCCGCTCTTGGAGCGCGCATAGTTGGCGTGTGAGCTTTCGATAGCGATCGCCACGCAGTTGGGTGTTCGATTTTTTCAGCCAACACCGCCAGAAAAATGAACAAAAAAAACCGCCCGGAAGGGCGGTTTTCTTAAACCTGCGAACTGCTTTTTTGTTTTTAATCGAGCGATGCGATTAACGGCACTGAGCAGGCAGATACTTCGTCGGCATGGTCGTGCCGGCGGTTGCGGTGCAATCCCAAACCACGCCACCTGCGGTGAAGCTGGGCTTCAGCATGACCGACTTGCCGGTACCCGTCGGCGTGCCACCGAGCGTGCTGTACAGGATCGTGATCAAACCACCGGCACCGATCGTCACGGAGGTAACAGCGTTACCCTTGATGGACGCGGCCAATGCAACACCGGCGCCGGTGTTGGTGGTTGGTGCGGCACCCTTGGACGAATAGGTTTCTGCCACAGCGGTTTTCGCTGCACCGGCCAGACCCAGACCTTCGGTCACTTTGGCGCGGATGGTGTAGTCCTGATAAGCCGGAATCGCAACAGCGGCCAGAATGCCGATAATCGCAACCACGATCATCAGTTCGATCAGGGTAAAGCCTTGTTGTACTTTCTTCATTTGTTTCTCCATAACTAGTTAGTTGATGATTCAACACAGTTGGCGAGCGGAGTACCTAAAGCAACCGGTATGCCAAGCATTAGCGCTTGTTACATGCCGAAATGAAGAATTTCTGCCTTTTGGGAGGGCATGAAATGCATCTCATGGTGAAGACGCAATGGCTGCCGCCCGGACGTTGTTGCAATTAGCTACAACTTTCCATCCGCAGCACCGCAGCAAAAATAGTAAAAGGCCGCTTTTGTCCAGCCCAATGACAAGATCAATCCATCTGTGCCACAAAATGTCACAGTTTTTCCGCGTCGAAAGACGAAATGCGCAGGGCGAGCGAAAAAATTTTTACTCGATCTTGTACATTCTCCCAATGCGAGGCCTCGCACAAAGCGTCTTCGACGGAGACGATGTGAAATGCGTTGTTCTGGTGGCACTGCATGCGCATTATTCGAATCAACCTTGTTTACCCTCATGTTGGCGTAGGTGATCTTGGTTTCGTATAGGGGATTCACGTAGCGTATTTTCCGGACGCAGGTAATGATGTCGACATCGACAGTGAGTAAGGCTGGGCAATACAGAAAATAACGTTGTGGCACAGTTAGCGGATAGCTGAGAGAATTATTTGCAATCGATGTCGGGCAGGGCCGCGCCGGTATTTCTCTGATCGGAAATGCAGGTGACGATCTGGTGCTTGGGCAAGGCCGGGGACAAGAATATTCCGTCTGCCGTTCTTGAAATAATAAAAAGGGGAGTTCATGCCGTTAAATCTGCGCAGGGCCGTGGTTCGCAATGGCCTGATTACCGGTTTGCTGTGCCTGGTGTTGAGCCTCGGCCTGTCGCTGTTCACCGGCGGCATGCAGTTCAATCTCGCCAATCTTGGCTGGCCGATTTTGCTGGCGCTGGGCATCGGCGTGTTCACCTCGTGGCAGATCGCGGCTCGCATCAAGCGCGGCGTGCTGAAGTCCCTACCCAAGGAGTTTTCCTATGTGGCGCTGAAGTATGGCGAGCCGGTCAACGGCATCGCCATCGACTGGGACACGATAGACGATTACGCGATCCAGCTGATGGCGCGCGGCTTTACCCGGCTGGGCGAATTCACCACCATGCCGCTGTCGCCGCATTTTGTCGGCGTCGCCGCCTGTTTTGTCGACCGCACGTCCACCACCATGGTCGAAGTGCAATACATCCAGATGAACAAAGGCGTCTCCGCCAACCTGCCGAATATCGGCGGCGTTCATTTTTCGATCAGTTCGCTGCTCGGCGGCGCGATCACCGCCGGCACCACCGATCACAAGGTGGGCGCCAGCAATTATCTGATCCGCGGCAGCAATTCCGCCGTCGCAAGCTATCCCGGCATGGGCCTGCTGCCGCTGCTGGAAAAGCATGCACGGCTGGTGGCGCGCCTGGTTGAGCGCAGCGGCAAGCGGCCTACCAGCGGCTTGGACATGAATCGCGCGGTACTGCTGCAGCGCGAACGGTTCGCGCAGGCAAGGGCGCGCATCGAGGCCATGAGCGGCTACGAAATCGCGCGCCAGATCGACGCCTTCGAAGCCGAACCCCGCAGCAACTGGGCGACCTCATCCGCGCGCCTGGCCAAGCTGGCCGATCGGCCGCTGTCGGCACTCGACAGCAGCGAATACGCGCAAGGCCGCGCCACCATTCTCAATCTGGATGGCACTCCCTATCGCGGCAACACGGCGCCGAAAGACACGAATGCAGGTGTGGTGTCCACCTCCGGTGCCGATGGTGTGACCGTCATGGCCGGCGCAAGCGATTCTGCCGCGACAGAACAAGCTGCGCGTGAGGCCACCCCGGCCGCCATGATGGCGGAAGATCCGCGCGCCGAAGAGCTGCGCCGCCAGATCGACAGCGGCGCCAGCTGGTTTTACTGGATCGCCGGTCTCTCACTGGTCAATGCGGTGATCGCCGCTGCTGGCAGCAACTGGTCGTTCATCATCGGTCTCGGTATCCCGCAATTGCTGACCGGCGTGGCGCGCGGCCTGCCGGGCGATGCCGCCTCGACCGTGATCATCGCAATTCTCTGGATCGTCAGTTTCGCCATCGCCGGCTTCTTTGCTGCCTGCGGCTGGTTTGCCAAGCGCCCGTCGGTGGTCGCGTTCACCGCCGGCATGGTGCTGTTCGCGCTCGACACGTTGATCTTCGTTGTTGCCGAAGACTGGATCGGCGTCGGCTTCCACGCGCTGGCGCTGTATTTTTTCTGGAAGGGTTTGTCGGCGGCACGCGAATACAAAAAACTCGTTGGTTAATTTTTTGTAATTGATCGGGTGCTGCTGTCGTCGCGGCGGCGGGCGATGCTAGAGTAGAGGCGCAACCATTGCGGCTGGCCGCCCGGCAGAAAGCGGCACCGCGCGTTGTCTCCTCCGCCTCTAAAAATCGCCGCGTTCATGTCCGCTGTACCCGATTCCCGGCCCATCGCAATCCCGCCTCGCTCCTCCGCAACCGCCGATACCGGCAGCCGCCTGGCCCACGGCGCGTTCTGGATCATGACGCGTCGCGTGACGCTGGTCGCGGCCGGTGTCGATCTTGCCTTTATCGGTCTCTTCCTGCTGCTCGATTCGCCGTTCCTGGCCTGGCTCAATATCGCCAGCATCGCCATTTACGCCGCCGCGTACTGGATGCTGACCAGGCATATCAACATGCCCGCCGTGGTGCTGATCTGGTTTGAGGTGCTGGGCCATGCCGCCGCCGGCACGCTGCTGGTCGGCTGGGATTCGGGCTTTCATTACTACCTGCTGATGTTCATCCCGGCCATCGTCGTCAGCGGCGACCGCAAGCGCATGATGTTCCTGCTGACGCTGCTGTTCGCCTACTACCTGGGCCTGCACGCTGCCTCGCGCTGGCTGGGCGTGATGGCGCCGCTGTCGAACACCGGCCTCTGGATCGTGCACAGCTTCAATGTCGCCATCGTCTTTGCCATGGCGTCGTACACCGCGCGGTTTTACTACGGCACCGTGCGCCGCGCCGAGAAAAAACTGGTCGAGCTCGCCACCAAGGACCCGCTGACCGGGCTCTCCAACCGCCGCAATCTACTGGCACTGGCCGAACACGAAATCGCCCGCGCCCAGCGCAGCGGCGAACCGATCGCACTCGTCATCGCCGACATCGATCACTTCAAGCAGATCAACGACCGGCACGGCCACGATGCCGGTGACCATGTGCTCTCGCATGTCGGCGCGCTGCTGATGCAGATGTGCCGCGGCCAGGACATCGTCGCGCGCTGGGGTGGCGAGGAATTTCTTTTGTTGCTGCCTGCGACCAGCATTGATGCGGCGACTGCATTGGCGGAACGGATTCGCGAATCGGTCGCGGGTGCCGCCATCGACCACGGCGGCAAGCGTGTGAACGTCACGCTATCGCTGGGAGTGGCGACACTGGTTGCAGGTGAGGAACTGAGCGCGGCGATCGCGCGGGCGGATGGGGCGCTGTATCAGAGCAAGGCGCAGGGAAGGGATAGGGTTACGGTGGCGGGGTAGGGCTGAAGCACTGGAAGCATGACTCTGTATTTCATTTCAATGCGTTTACTTTGACTAGCCTCGAAGAAAATCTGCATTTAGTAAGTGGTCTATTACGCTTGGCATTTGTTTCCGGTCTAGCGTTGAACGGGCATCGTAGAGGAGCCCAAGGCTCTCTAGTCGAATTGTTGCAGCTGATCTAGAAACAGCATAGCGGCGCGTCAACTCTCCAATTACAAATTCATAGTTGTGAACATTGCAGGGTTGGTGGTCCACGTAAAGTGCGCCGTGCCCTCTGTTCGAAATTTGGAGATCGCAAACAAGATTTCTGAAATCTTCTAGAACATTTTCGCGAGGCATCAATAGACTAGCCGCGAAAAAATTGGCTTGGAACTCCATTCGCGCAATGTCACTGCCGTCAGATATTTTTCTAGATCGAGCAAGCAAGTCATTCTCATCACAAGATTCGCAAACGATGTACCTCCCATGATCTAGAAAATGATGAGCTAATTCATGTGCCAGAGTGAATCGTTCTCTGCCACGATTCGAATGGTCTTTGGGATAAATGAGAATTTCCAGAGGCTCAAAGGTTATACGACCAAGTATTTCCGTTGTCGATTCGCTAAGCGGATGCTCTAGACAACGAATAACCTTCAAATCGTTTTTACTTCGCTCAATGTCGCATATGGCCTCAAGTGATACCTCACCTGAAACATAGTCGATAGCGCCGACAATTTCTGCACTACGGCTTTCAAGCTCCCCTTTCTCTAAGTAGGGGACTTGACATATCAATCGACTTCTTGAGTTTGAAACCGATTTGATCTCCGGCGTTTTGAGTGGTGAGCTTCCGACAATATCCTCAAGAAAGTCCCACAAGCTGTTTGTCTCGCGGATTGGCGATTGCATGTACAAGTCAAAAACTTCGCTCTTAAAGTCATCCGTACAAATTCCTTTTTCGATCTGGAGTGCGAGGTCCGCAGAAATCGAGCGAGCGCCTGCGGATGACGACCGACGTAATTCCCATTTGAAGTTCTTGGGGTCGAAGTACCTAATGAGCCCAACGCCTTTAGACTTTGCGTAATTTCTTGTGCCTGACTGAAATGACGCTGTACTCGCGATTACTGCTTTAGAGTTAGCGGGCGCGATTTGCTGAACTTTGGCAAAAAATTCTTCTGCATCATCAACGGGAACTGAGTGCTTGTAATTCTTGCACTCGATAAATACGACCATTGAATACTCAGTGGCATTTGGAAGATAGATTTCAATAGCAATGTCGAAGACAATGTTTGCGCCGCGATCTTTTGAATAGTAGGCTTTCTTCCTAAAAATTTTGCAGCAACTTTTCTTTGCCCAAAAACGATCTGAATCGATTTCCTTTCGAAACAATTCAAACAGTCTCTCTTCTAAAATGTCGCCAACTTCTGTTGTGTTCATTTGATGAAATGGTGTCCTAGGAAGTTGGCTATTGCAGAGTAGCGACTAAGACAAGGATTGATTGGCTCACGACTTTCAAAGTATCGCCATGGGGTGGATTGCTCACATCGATTCTAGAGCGCAATTAACAAAAGGCAAGCGCCCTCATTCAGTGTGCTTCGATACCTCAGCACGAACGGTGTAGTGTGAGCGTCAAGAAGCAAACTCCAGCACTGGCGAGCCTTCCAGGCCAAAAATGCCAGAAAACCCGCGCCAATGCTGGAGTTTGTACTTTCAATGCTGCGTGCGCTCTCCAATTGCAACGCTCTGTCACGCCATGAAATCGCGGCGACCTCGGCTACACTTCCCGCAGTTATTTTCATTCTCCGGGGAACAACATGCCTTACATGCTGATGATCGTCGAACCCATTGGTCAGCGCCTTACGCGCACCGACGCGGAAGGGCGCGAGGCGTACGCCGAGATGGTGGCGTTCGGCCAGGACCTGAAGGCGCGCGGTTTGTTGGCGGCCAGTGAGTCGCTGGCGTCAGAAAACACCGCGACTCGTCTCAAGGTGCGCGACGGCAAGACCACCGTGATCGACGGCCCTTATGCCGAAGCGAAGGAAATGATCGGCGGCTTTTTCCTGCTGACCTGCAACACGCGCGAAGAGGCGATCGAGATTGCCAAGGCTTGTCCTGCGGCGGGCTGGTGCAGCGTGGAGGTGCGCGAAGTGGCACCTTGCTTTGCCTGACCATTTGCGGAACCCGTTCGAAAAATTTTCGGGCCTAGCCCGAATCGTGTCGAAAACCGGTTCCCTCGTTCGTCGTGTTGATGAAAGCGGAATGAAAAGCCTGTGAGGCGCCTTCCGCTGCCGTTGATCGATAACCAGGAGAGCAAGATGCGATACATGATCATTGTCAAAGCCACTGCCGATTCCGAAGCCGGTGTGATGCCAGATGAGGCGATGCTGGGCGCGATGGCAGATTTTCACGAACAGCTGGCCAAAGCCGGCGTGCTGCTGGATGCGTCCGGGCTGCGGGCGACAGCTATGGGCTGGCGGGTGAACTACGCCGGCGACGGCAGCAAGCCCACCGTGGTCGACGGCCCGTTTGCCGAGACCAAGGAACTGATCGCGGGCTACACCATCATCCAGGTGCGCAGCCCGGAAGAGGCGCTGGAATGGTCGCGCCGCTTTCCCAATCCATCGCTGGATGGCGGCAAAACCTATATCGAAGTGCGGCGCATGTTTGAGCTGGAAGATTTCGTGCAGGGGCCGGCGGTCGAGCAGTTCCGCGACATGGGTGTGAGCGGCGCGTCAGTGTCACGCGCGTAACCGGCAAATCAAGGAAACGAACCAATGACTACGCAAATCTACGTCAACCTGCCGGTGAAAGACCTCGATAAATCGAAGGCATTTTTTACTGCACTCGGCTACACATTCAATCCGCAATTCACCAACGAGCAGGGCGCGTGCATGGTGGTGTCGGACACGATCTACGTCATGCTGCTGGTGGAATCCTTCTTCCAGACCTTCACCCGCAAGACGGTCGCCGACGCGACCAAGACCACCGAGGCGATCGTGTGTATGTCGGTCGAGACCCGCGAAAAGGTCGATGAAATGGTGGCCACCGCGGTGAAGGCGGGCGGCGCTGCGCCGCGCAATCCAGAGGACCATGGCTTTATGTACCAGCATGGATTCGAGGACCTGGATGGTCACATCTGGGAACTGGTTTACTTGAACCCGGTTGAAGCGCCCAATGCCTGAGTTGCACTCAACCGCACGCCGAACTTTTCCGCATGTTTCCCATTTCCTACCGCTCGCCCGACGCATTCCGATGACCAACCCCGAACACAAGGCCATCACTGCCATCTGGCGCATGGAAGGGGCGAAGATTATCGCCGCCGTGGCGCGCATGGTGCGCGACGTGGGGTTGGCGGAGGAACTGGCGGGCGATGCGCTTGTGGCGGCGCTGGAGACCTGGCCCGATGCCGGCATTCCCGACAACCCGGCTGCGTGGCTGACGGCGACGGCGAAAAACCGTGCGCTGGACTATCTGCGCCGGCAAAAGATGCAGGCCGAAAAACACGAAGCGCTGGGACTGGATCTCGAGGCACTGGAGGCCAATATCGTGCCGGACTATTTCGATGTGCGTGCCGCGGCTGAGGACAATCCGTTCGGCGACGATCTGCTGCGGCTGATGTTCATTTCCTGCCATCCGGTGCTGTCCACTGAAGCGCGTGTGGCCTTGACGCTGAAGCTGATCGGCGGTCTGGAGACCGGCGAAATCGCCCGCGCATTCCTGGTGGCGGAATCCACCATCGCGCAACGCATCGTGCGTGCCAAGCGCACGCTGTCGGAATCGCGCGCGCCGTTTGAGCTGCCACCGGCCGAAGAACTGGGCGCGCGATTGGCGTCGGTGCTTGAAGTGATCTATCTGGTGTTCAACGAGGGCTATACCGCCACTAGCGGCGAACACTGGACGCGGCCGGAACTGGTCGACGAAGCGCTGCGCTTGGGGCGCATCCTCGCCGAGCTGACACCGGAGGCAGCGGAAGTGCACGGTCTGGTCGCATTGATGGAGTTGCAAGCCTCGCGCATCGCCGCGCGCACCGACGCACAAGGTCGGCCGGTATTGCTGTTGGCGCAGGATCGCCATCGCTGGGACCAACTGCTGATTCGCCGCGGGCTGCTGGCGATGGAGCGCGCGGAGAAACTCGGCGGTGTTCTGGGGCCTTATGCCTTGCAGGCGGCCATCGCCGCCTGCCACAGCCGCGCGCGGGTTGCTGCGGATACCGATTGGGGACGCATTGCCGCGCTTTACGACGCGTTGTCGCAGGTCGCGCCGTCACCGGTGGTGGAACTGAATCGGGCAGTGGCGATCAGCATGGCGTTTGGTCCTGCAGCCGCGCTGGAGATCGTCGACCGGCTGATGGCGGATTCGCAGCTGCAGTCTTATCACTGGCTGCCCAGCGTGCGCGGTGACCTGCTCGACAAATTGGGGCGCCATGCCGAAGCGCGCAGCGAATTCGAGCGCGCCGCGTCCATGACGCGCAATGCACGCGAGAGTGAGATGTTGATGGAGCGTGCGCAAACTATGGCGCAGCGATTGGACGGGCATTCGGTGCACTAAGGCAAATCTTTAGCCCTTCCCCAGCGAAAGCCGGGGTCCAATTTCGACAAAGATGGTACGCAGACAAACTTGGGCCCCGGCCTTCGCCGGGGAGGGTCAAAAGCGCTACATCAGCTTCAACCACTGCCTGACGATTTCCTGCAGCGCCGCTTTCTTGGCCTTTACATCCTTCATGTCATAGAACTTCGCCGAGCAGCGGTCTTTGGCGTGCCACTCCAGCAGACCGCTGGGGTCGTCGATCTTCACACCTGCGGTGGCGCTGGCTTTGACCTTGGCGCCGGTGTGAAACACGAGGTGAACGAAATCCTTTGAGCGCAGTCCGGTGGTGGCGAACCAGTCTTTGTAGTAAAAGCTGGGCGCATTCCATTTGATGCCTTCGACGATTTCCTTGTTCACGCCGAGGATGATTTTGCGCACCGCCTCCAGCTCGGCCTTGAGCGGGTGATCCAGTGCGGTGATGTATTCCAAGACGGCGTCGCTGCTGGTTCCGGTGGCGGGCTTTTCAGCTTTGGCTGATTTGGCTGGCTTGGTTGGTTTAGCAGTGACCTTGGCGCGCTTGGCCAGCTCCCGCAACGCGTCCTTGCCGTTCCATTTCGCGGCTGCACTTTCCGACGCGGCCAGCCGTTGCGCGACCGCGACGGCGGCGGCATTCAGCTCTGCATTGCGACCGCCGATGGCACGCAGCGCCCAGTTGACGGCTTTCTTGACGAAGTTGCGCTCGTCATCGGCGTGCGCTTCGATGATGGACAGGTATTTGGCGAACTGCGAATTCTCAGCGCCGCGGCCGTGCAAGGCCAGGCAGGCGAGCAGCGCAAATCCGGCGCGTTTCTGGAATTCATCCTTGCGCTTGGTCCAGGCATCGGCCTTGGTCCAGGCGTGCGGCGATTGATCGAACAGCTTGAAGCAGACGGTATCGCAGATGCCCCAGTTATCGAAGTCCTTGCACCAGCGCTCCATCTGCGCAGGCGTGACTTTTTCCGGCTCATCGACCATCGAGGCCAGCATGCGCGCCTCATACCATTCGGCGTCCCACAGTGCCAACGCCAGATCGTGATTGCGGCCAAGTTGCTTGGCGTACTTCAGCATGTCCGCCATCGCCACACCCCAGGCCTTGTCGGTGTGGACGCCGTAGCGCGGCCCCATTTCCTCGCGGCGCGTTTTGTCGCCGTGCTTTTTCAGCCAGAGCAGGGCCTCGGCGACTTGCTGATCGATTGAGAGCGGAGCGGCAGCTTTGCTTGATTTGGCGGCTTTGGTCATGGCAGGGCTCGTTGTTGGTCTGATGGATTGTGCCGTTCTGGCCGCGCGGGTGGGTCGGGCAGCAAATGATTCCATTTCAGGGGCGGCGCGTCCAGACGCGGCAAACCGGTTTTCGGCCATCTTCCCGATCGCCTGGCAGGATGGCAAGTTAACGTCATGAAAGCGCCAGTTTGCTGCGGGGAAAATGTTTTCCCGCCACCCGGCTGGTGCGCTGCAACACATTGGAAATTAACAACTATTTGCCTTTTTTCACGGAAAAACACTATCCCTGCCGGGCGCGATTCAGTAACATGCTCCGTTGCATTTCTGTCGCGCCCGTTACATCGGTGCGACCCAACGGATTTTTATGGCCTGGGCTTATTTTTCTCTTCGACAAGTACTGACGATTCCCTATGTCGTGCTGACTTTGCTGGTCGCCGGCATCATCGGCGGCTTTTCCTATGTCGCCGGTAGTCAGGCCGTTTCCGCCGTGTCGGAGGAGTTGCTGCGCGATATGGTGAGCCGCATCAGCCAAGCGGTCGATCGTCACCTGGTCGGCTCGCGCGTGGTGCTGGATGCGGTGTTCCCGGACGGCATGAAGGCGCCGGCTTCACTCGATGCGGACAAGGACAAGCTGCGCGATCGCATGTGGGTGGCGGCCTCGCTCAATCCCGATCCGAACAATTACGTTTACTACGGCAACAACGAGGGCCGCTTTGCCGGCGTGGTGCGCAATCCCGACGGCAGCGGCGAATGGCGTTCCGGTCTGGGCGGCACATCGCCGCGCAGCATGTACCGCTTTGCTGGATTGGGCGCACCCTTGGAAGCACCAACGCTGGAGCTGCGTTTGTACGATCCGCGCGAACGGCCCTGGTACAAGCACGCGCTGGAAATCAAGAAGCCAAGCTGGTCGCAAGTCTATGTCGATAACCGCACCGGCGAACTGGTGGCGACGCGCGTCAAGCCGGTATTCAATGAAGCCGGCGCAATCGATGGCGTGGCCGCAACCGATGTCTCGCTGAAAGCGCTGAACGATTTTGTCCGTGCGTTGCGCGTATCGCAAAACGGTATTGCCTTCGTGGCCGAGCGCAATGGCGACCTGATTGCTTCTTCTTCGGATGATTCGACGCGTTTGTCCAATGGTCAAAAAACGCGGCTGAATGCATCGCAAAGCGACAACGAACTCGTGCGCGAAACCTACAAGGAAGTGGCGGAATTCTTCAATCGCGGTATCAAGGCGCCGGAGGCCAAGGTGTTCGACGGCCCCAACGGCCGTGTTTACGCATCGGTTAATGTGATTCGCGATGACGCCGGTCTGGAGTGGATTACCGTCGTCGCCGTGCCGCGCAGCGACTTCATGTCCGGCGTGGTGGATAACGTGGTTCGCACCGCGACCATCGCGGTCATCGCCGCATTGCTGGCAATGGTGCTGGGCCTGTGGGTGTTGAACTGGGTGTCGCATGATTTGCGCTTGCTGTCGAGTGCCGCTCGCCGCCTGGGTGAAGGACACCTCTACACGCCGGTCGGCATCGCCCGCAAGGATGAGCTGGGCGAGCTGGCGCGCAACTTCGAGGCGATGCACATCAGCCTGCAAACCGACAAGCTGACCAACGTATTCAATCGCGAGACCTTCGAAAAGCAGCTCAATCGCCGCATCGAGGAGCATCGCTCCGGGCTGCGTCCGCACAATTTCGCGGTGCTGTTTGTCGATCTGGATCACTTCAAGAAGGTGAACGACCAGCGCGGCCACCAGACCGGCGACAGCGTACTGGTGGAGCTGGCTGATCGTCTGCGCCACGCATTGCGTTCGGGCGATATCGTTGGCCGTTACGGCGGCGATGAATTCGTCGTACTGCTGCACGAGATCGATGACGAGGCGGCGGCCAATCGCGTGCGCGAGAAAATCCAGCAGCGCATGGCCGAGCCACTGGTCTCCCTGCGCAGCGCCGATGGCAGCAGCCTGAAAGTCACCGCATCGGTGGGCCTGGCCTGCTATCCGCAGGACGGATTCGATGCGGAAGCATTGCTCTACGCCGCCGATCAGGAAATGTACGACCGCAAATTTTCCGATCGCACGGCCGGCGACTGAATCGCAAGACGCCTGTAGCAGCAGTCGATACCTGCCAAGGGCCAACGCACCACGGCGGTGCAGTAAAATGGATTGATGTCCTCCACGCCAGCCGCCGCTCCTGCTTCCTTCCGCTCTGACGCCACCATCATTTCGCTGGTGGGTTTTGCCCACGGCACCTCGCACTTTTTCCACTTGATGCTGCCGCCGCTGTTCCCGTGGTTCATGCCCGAATTCGGTCTGGGCTACGCGGAGGTCGGTGTGCTGATGACCGTTTTCTTCGTCATTTCCGGCATCGGCCAGGCAATTGCCGGTATCTGGGTCGACAAGTTCGGCGCGCATCGCGTGCTGTGCACCGGCGTGGGCTTGTTGTCGCTGTCGGGCGTGATCGTTGGCATCGCGCCCAATTTCTTGACGCTGATGGTTGCCGCTACGGTAGCCGGGATGGGTAATAGCGTCTTCCATCCGGCCGACTTCACCTTGCTGGCAAAACGCGTTTCCGCGCAGCGCATGGGGCACGCTTTTTCTACGCATGGCATCTCGGGTAATCTGGGCTGGGCGTTGGCACCGCTGTTCATGACGGCGATCGCCAGCCAGGCTGGTTGGCGCGCCGCGGGATTTGGCGCGGCGCTGTTCGGCGCGGTGTCGCTGGCGTTCCTGATCTGGAAGCGCGATCTGCTCAAGTACGAGCTCGCACATGAAGCGCCAGCGAAGTCGGCCGATGCGCCAGCGTCCGTCATCACAAGCAACAGCACCTGGTCGTTCCTGAAAGCGCCGATGGTTTGGTACGCGTTTGCGTTTTTCTTCTTCGCCACCTTCGGCTTCGGTGCGCTGCAAAATTTCGGACCGCCACTATTGCGCGAGCTGTTCGGCCTCTCGCTGGCAGCATCGACCTCGGCGCTCTCGGTGTATCTGGTCGGTGGCTCGCTGGGGTTGGTGCTGGGCGGCTTCCTCGCCAAGCCGGGCAACCAGCACGAACGCTACGTCATGTTCGCGTTCGGTTCAGGCGTGTTGTTCGCGCTGGCGATGGCATTCGTGCCGTTACCTGCATGGTTGGTGCTGCCGATCATGGCGTTGATGGGTTTCGGTATCGCCATCGCCGGTCCTTCGCGCGACTTGCTGGTGCGCGCTGCGACCAAGGCCAAGCTGGGCGAGGGCGCTTACGGCCGGGTTTACGGCATGGTGTATTCGGGGCTTGACGTTGGGCTGGCGGTCGCGCCGATTGCGTTCGGCATGCTGCTGGATCGCCATCTCAATTCGATGGTGTTTATCGGCATTGCCATCACGCTGGCCTGCGGCATTGTTGCCGCACTGGCCTTGGGGCGCGAAGCCGGACACAAGGGCGCGTAACCCGCGAAAATAAGTAAAACTCCAGCACTGGTGCGCCTTCTGGGCTGAAAACCGTTGGAAAGCCGCGCCAGTGCTAGGCTTTTACCTCGACTGTGTGGTGCTTGCGATCCAGCTCGGTGACGACAAAACGCGTCATGCTCTCGGCCAGTTGCTGATCGGACAGGAATAGCGTGCCGGCATTTTCCTTCTCAAGATCGCGTGCTTCCTCGGCGTTGTGAGAACGGATCGCGATCTGGATTTGCGGATTGAGCGTGCGGGCGATTTCGACCATCTGCCGCGCGCCCAGCGTGTCCGGCGTGGCGATCAACAGCACGGCGGCCTTGGCGATATGCGCCTGGATCAGGCATTCCGGCGTAGAGGCATCTCCCGTCACCGCGGGCACGCCTTCGGCGCGCAGTTTCTCGACGATGTCGCGGCTTTGCTCCGCGACCACGTAGGAAATTCCTTGTGACTTGAGCGCCTTGCCGATGCGGCTGCCGACGCGGCCGTAACCGACGATCACTACCTGCCCGGCGAGATGCTTGTGATCGACAGAAGTCGGCAACGCGGCCAGCGGATCGGCCTGCATTTCCAGCCGCCGCGCGAGGCTTGAGCGCGCGGTGAGCCAGCTCTGGAAGGGCGCGATCAAATGGAACATCAGCGGATTCAGCGCGATGGAAATCAGCGCGCCGGCGAGGATGAGGCTGTGGCCTTCCTTCGGCAGCAAACCCATCGCCATGCCCATGCCGGCCAGGATGAAAGAGAACTCGCCGATTTGCGCCAGGCTGGCGGAGACGGTGAGGGCAGTGTTGAGCGGATAGCGAAACGCCACCACCAGTAGCCCGGCGGCAATGGTCTTGCCGATGAGGATGATGCCGACCACGGCCGCGACATGAACCGGTTCGTCGATCAGCACCTTGGGCTCGAACAGCATGCCGACGGAAACGAAGAACAGCACCGAGAACGCATCACGCAGCGGCAGGCTTTCTTCCGCCGCGCGATGGCTCAGGGCCGATTCGCGCATCACCATGCCGGCGAAAAAGGCACCCAGTGCGAATGACACGCCGAACAGTTTTGCCGCAGCAAAGGCGATGCTGACCGCGGCTGCCACTACGCACAAAGTAAACAGCTCACGCGAATGCGTGCGCGCGACCTGCCAGAGAATCCACGGCAACACGCGCTTGCCGGCGATCAGCATGATGGCGACGAACAGCGATACCGAGAGCAGCGTCCAGATAATGGTGCCGACAAGATTGTCGCCAGACGCAACTGCGCTGCCTCCCGAGGTTGCGCCCAGCAATCCCCCCAGCGGCGGCAGCAGCACCAGTACCAGCACCATGGCGAGATCTTCCACCACCAGCCAGCCGACCGCGATCTGGCCGTTGGTCGAGTAGAGTGCGCCGTGACTTTCCAGCGCCTTCAACAACACGACGGTACTGGCGACCGAGAGCGATAAGCCGAACACCAGCGCGCCGCCCACGCTCCAGCCCCACCACAGCGCGAACGCGGCGCCGAGCGCGGTCGCCACCGCCATTTGCACAATGGCACCGGGAATGGCGATGCGCTTCACCGCCAGCAAATCCTTCATCGAAAAATGCAGGCCGACACCAAACATCAGCAGCATCACACCGATCTCAGCCAACTGCCCGGCAATGACCAGATCACCGACGAAACCCGGCGTACTCGGGCCGATGACGATACCGGCCACCAGATAGCCCACCAGTGGTGGCAGCTTTATTTTCGCGGCAAGAAAACCGAATACCAGCGCCAGGCCGAGGCCGGCGGCGACGGTGGCGATCAACGTGACTTCGTGCGGCAAGATGCGCCTCCCATTTTTATTGTCCGTGTATGGACAATGTTGAAGGCGAAGTTATCCCGAATGCGGAACTTTTTTATATTTATTTTTTGACCGTGTCGGCATCATCCGACAGGGTGTCAATCATCTGCGGCACGTTCCAGATCGTCAGGCCGAATTTCGCCGCGCGGCTCTTGAGCCCGTAGACCGCATTGTCGCGCGATACCAGCGCGTCGGCGCGCGCGTGATAGGCGAGGGCGAGGAAGTGTTCATCGTCGCGGTCGCGGCAGCGCGGGAAGCCGCCGGGCAGCATCAGGTGCTTCAGCGTGAATTCGGGCGGCATTGCGCTGACTTCAGTATGTGCGCAGTACTGCTCGAATATTTCTTGCCGGCGTGTTGCGGCCAGCTTCAACTGCCGATACGCCAGCACGCGCTTCAATTCGTCCAGCGCCGGGGTATGCGTCAAGACCCTGACCTGTTTTTCATGCACGCCGTGCCGCAGCGGATTCATGAAGGGATGATCGAACACCAGCCAGTCGATCACCACATTGGTGTCCAGCACCAGCGAAATTGGCGTGATCACAGCGCCTGCCCCGCCGCCACGGCCGAGGCCCAGGCCCACTGAAAATTGAAACCGCCGAGATGCCCGGTGACGTCGACCACTTCACCGATGAAGTAGAGGCCGGGCACCTTGTTGGCCTGCATGGTTTTCGACGACAGCTCGCGCGTATCGACGCCGCCCAGCGTGACCTCGGCCTTGTTGTAGCCCAATGTGCCGGAGGGCTTCACCTGCCAGTCCTGCAATTGCGCCAAGGTCTCCGCGTAGCCTTTGTCGCTGAACTGGATGGCGGGCTTGTTGAGCCCATGAGCATCGCACCAGGCTTGCGCAAAGCGGCGGGGAAGATGTTCGGCCAACAGGTTGTTGAATTGCGCTTTGCTGGAGCGTGCATCAGTCAATGCCGCGACGGCTGTACCGTCAGGCAGCAGGTTGATGTGAACGGGATTTTTTGCGGGACCATCCTGCCAGTACGAGGAGATCTGCAATATCGATGGACCCGAGAGGCCGCGATGCGTGAGCAACAGGCTCTCGCGAAAATGCCCGCCGCTGCAACTTACCTCCGCATCCAGCGACAGTCCGGAGAGATCGCCAAAGCGGGCCAGTGTGTCGGGATCAAAACTCAGCGGCACCAGTGCGGGCCGCGGCGGCACCATGGCAAGGCCGAATTGTTCGGCAATCTTGTAGCCGAACGGCGTGGCGCCGATTTTCGGCACCGACAATCCGCCGCTGGCGATCACCAACGCATCAGACGTGAAATCGCCCTGATCGGTGGCGACGGAAAACTTGTCATTGCTCTTTGAGACACTAGAAACAATACACGGTTGCCGCCATTGCACATGACCGCGATCGCACTCGGTCTTCAGCATGTCGATGATCTGCCCGGCGCTGTCGTCGCAGAACAATTGGCCCAGCGTTTTTTCGTGATAGCCGATGCGGTGTTTTTCCACCAGCTTGATGAAATCCTGCGGCGTGTAACGGGCGAGCGCAGAGCGGCAGAAATGCGGGTTCTGCGAGAGATAATTTTCCGGCTTGGCGTGGATATTGGTGAAATTGCAGCGGCCGCCGCCGGAGATGCGAATTTTTTCGCCCAGCTTGCGATAGTGATCGATCAGCAATACCGATTTGCCGCGTTGGCCGGCCTGCGCTGCGCACATCATGCCGGCGGCCCCGGCGCCGATGACGATGGCGTCGAAGTGCATGGCTCAGCCCTTGGCAGGCAGGGGCAACACGTTGCGCAGCCAGAAATAACCGGCGAGTGCGGCGATGATGGAGCCGCCCAGCACACCCAGCCGCACGGCCACCGCGTATTTTTCGGCCTCGCTTTCCCAGGCCAGCGTGCCGATGAACAAGCTCATGGTGAAGCCGATGCCGCAAAGCAGGGCGACGCCAAACAGCGTCGACCAGGTGGCACCTTCGGGTAATCGGGTGAATCCGAGGCGCGTTGCCAGCCATGAAAACGCGAACACGCCGATCACCTTGCCGAACAGCAGGCCGCAACCGATACCCAGCGTCACCGGCTGCAGCAGGGTACCCAGACTGACGCCCGACAGTGACACGCCGGCATTGGCGAACGCAAACATGGGCAGCACCGCATACGCCACCAGCGGATGCAGATCGTGCTCCAGGCGGCCCAAAGGGCTGATGTTCTTGTCCAAGGGATCCCTGAGTGGTATCGCCAGCGCCGTTGCCACGCCGGCAAGCGTGGCGTGTACGCCGGACTTGAGCACGCAAACCCACAGCAGCAGGCCGACGAAAATATAGGCCGGCGCCGAGGTCACGCCGGCGCGGTTCATCAATACGAGAATCAGTACGCCGACGGCGGCGAGACAAAGCGAAAGCGCATTCAGGTCCGCGGTGTAGAACAGCGCAATAATGACGATGGCGCCCAGATCATCGACCACCGCAACTGCCGTGAGGAAAACCTTCAGCGACACCGGCACGCGGCTGCCGAGCAGGGCCAGCACACCCAGTGCGAAGGCAATGTCGGTGGCGGCGGGAATCGCCCAGCCGCGCAGGTTGATGCTGTCGCCCCAGTTGATGGCGGCATAGATCAGCGCCGGCATCAGCATGCCGCCGAATGCCGCGATGCAGGGCAGCGCCAGCGCATCGCGCGACGACAGGCTGCCTTCCATCAATTCGCGTTTTAGTTCCAGCCCGACCAACAAAAAGAAAATCGCCATCCACAGGTCGTTGACCCATAGCAGCAGCGGTTTGGAAACATCCAGCGGCCCCACACGAACCTGACCGGGAATTTTCAGGAAGGCGTCGTAGGCGCCTTCCAGCGATGAATTGCAGACGATGAATGCCAATGCCGCGCTCGCCATCAACAGCAGGCCGGCGGCAGACTCCAGTTTGAAAAATCGCGTCAGCGCGGCGGAAATGGCACGCATCGGCTACTTGCCGTACCGGAAGCAGGTAACGATGTGGTCGTTGACCATGCCGGTGGCCTGCATGAAGGCGTAGCAGATGGTGGAACCGACAAACTTGAAACCACGTTTTTGCAAATCCTTGCTCATTGCGTCGGACTCTGGCGTCTTTGCCGGCACGCCGGACATCGACGTCCATTTGTTGCGCTTAGGTTTGCCACCGACGAACGACCAGATGTAGGCATCGAAACTGCCGAACTCTTTCTGCACTGCGAGGAATGCCTTGGCGTTGACTACCGCAGCATTGACCTTCAAGCGATTGCGCACGATGCCGGGATCGAGCAGCAGTGACTCGATTTTCTTGTCGGTAAAGCACGCCACCTTGGCCGGATCGAAATCGGCGAACGCCCGCCGATAGCTGTCGCGCTTGGCGAGGATGGTGGACCAGGACAGTCCGGCTTGCGCGCCTTCGAGAATCAGGAATTCGAACAGGACGCGATCATCGTGGACCGGCACGCCCCATTCGAGATCGTGATAGTCGGTGTAGACCTTGCCGAGCGCGGTGTTTTCACACCATGAGCAGCGAATGAGATTTTTCGGCAAGCGCTATGGTCCTCTATGGTCCTTCAACCTTTGATGTAGTTTTCCAGCTGGGAAATGGTGATTTCGTTTTCGGCGATGATGTCGTTCATCAGGTCGCGTATCGACACCATGCCGACCACCGTGTCGCCATCCACCACCGGCAAATGGCGGAAATTTTTCTCCGACATGATCGCCATGCATTCCCGCGTGCGTGTCTTTGGCGTGACCACGAATACATTGCTGGTCATGATCTCGCTGACCCGGGTTTCCTTCGAGTTCTTGCCTTGCAGCGCGATCTTGCGGGTGTAATCGCGTTCGGACAGGATGCCGACCAGCTTGCCCTTGTCCATCACCATCAGGGCGCCCACGCCTTTTTCCGCGAACACCTTGATGGCTTCGAACACCGTGTCGTCGGGCCGCAAACTCCACAGCGTGTTGGGACGATTCTTGAACAGTTCCGAGACGGGTTTCATATCGCACCTCTCCAGTCTGTTGTGACGTCACCTGCCTGATCGGATGATACCGCTGCTACTCCTGCATTGCGTTACATGTTCGGATAGTTGGGACCGCCCCCGCCTTCCGGCACCACCCATTTAATGTTCTGCCCCGGATCCTTTATATCGCAGGTCTTGCAGTGCACGCAATTCTGCGCATTGATCTGCAGCTTTTTGCCGCCGGCGGGTGTTTCGACGAATTCATACACGCCTGCCGGACAATAGCGCGATTCTGGGCCATCGTACAACGCGAGATTGACGTTGACCGGCACATCGACGTTTTTCAACGTCAGGTGCGCCGGTTGGTCTTCCTCATGGTTCGTGTTGGAGATAAACACCGAGGACAGGCGGTCGAAAGTCAGCACGCCATCGGGTTTCGGATAGTCGATAGGCGTGACTTCGGTTTTCTTTTTCAGCGTTTCGTTGTCGGCATGCTGGTGATGCAGCGTCCACGGCGCCTTACCGCCGAACACGACCTGGTCGATGCCGACCATCAGCGTGCCGGTGTAGAGGCCCTTTGACATCCACGGCTTGAAGTTGCGCGCCTTGTGCAGTTCTTCGTGCAGCCAGCTTGACTGGAATGCGGTCGGGTAATCGGTGAGTTCATTGCCGGTACGTCCGGCTTTCAATGCCGCCACCGCCGCATCGGCGGCCAGCATGCCGCTCTTGATCGCGGCGTGGCTGCCCTTGATGCGCGACGCATTGAGAAACCCGGCGTCGTCACCGATCAGTACGCCGCCGGGAAACGCCAGCTTGGGCAGCGATTGCAATCCACCTGCGTTGATCGCACGTGCGCCATAGGCGACCCGTTTTCCGCCTTCAAAAAAATCGCGAATGGCGCTATGCGTTTTGTAGCGCTGGAACTCCTCGAACGGCGAGAGATAGGGATTGGTATAACCCAGTCCGACGACAAAACCGACCGCGACCAGATTGCTTTCCATGTGATACAAATACGAGCCACCGTAGGTCTCGGTATCCAGCGGCCAGCCGGCGGTGTGCACCACCAGTCCCGGCACATGCTTTTCCGGTTTTACTTCCCACAGTTCCTTTAATCCCAGGCCGTAAACCTGCGGATCGCGCCCAACGCGCAGTTTGAATTTTTCCTGCAATTCCTTGCCGAGATTGCCGCGGCAGCCCTCGGCGAAGAACGTGTATTTCGCGTGCAGCTCCATGCCGGGCGCATAGCGGTCGGTGTGCTCACCGTCCTTGCCGATGCCCATGTCGCCGGTGGCCACCCCTTTGACCGAGCCGTCGTCGTTGAACAGCACTTCGGCAGCGGCAAAACCCGGATAGATTTCCACGCCCAGCGCCTCTGCCTGCGTGCCCAGCCAGCGGCACACGTTGGCGAGGCTGACGACGTAATTGCCGTGATTCTTGAAGCAATTCGGCAGCATCCAGTTTGGTACTTGCCTTGCAGAGTTTTCGTTCAGGAACAGGAAGCGGTCCTCGGTCACCGGTTGATTCAGCGGCGCGCCGTTGGCTTTCCAATCGGGCAGCAATTCGTTCAACGCGATCGGGTCCATCACTGCGCCGGACAGGATATGCGCGCCGACTTCCGAACCTTTTTCGACGATGCAGACGCCGATATCGGCGTTCTGCTGCTTGAGGCGGATCGCGGCGGCCAGCCCGGCAGGGCCTGCGCCAACGATCACGACGTCATATTCCATTGATTCGCGTTCGGCCATGGCGGTTTTGCGTAGTTTTTGTTGGAGTGCCCGTATTATAGAGGCGAAGCACTCTCGATAATGGCAAACCAATGACTGCAGAAACTACAGCCGGCGCGCTGCTTTCCACACTGCGATTCCCGATTCGCTGGGGCGACATGGATGCGCTGGAACACGTCAACAACACGCTCTACATGCGCTACTTTGAAGAGAGCCGCATCGAGTGGTCGACGCGCATCGGCCTCAGGTTGCACAAGGCCGGTGTCGGCATGATCCTCGCGCGTGCCGCCATCGATTTCAAGAAGCCGGTGACTTATCCGTCCAATGTGGTCGTTGACCTGCGCGCCGGCACGATTGGCCGCAGCAGCTTCACCTTGCTCAATATGCTGACCGTGGAAGGTGAAGCGGCACCATCGGCGGTGGGCGAATGTGTATGCGTCTGGTTCGACTACATCGAACAAAAATCGCTGCCGGTGCCGGATTTTCTGCGCGACATCCTGAACGGGAAGGGCGGCTGACGATGGACAGACTCTGGATGGGATTGCTGGCCGTTGGCGGTGGCTCATTGCTCGGTGGCTGGGCGCGATGGGGATTGAGCGTCTGGCTCAATGGGCGACACGCGATGTTTTATTGGGGCACGTTCGCTGCCAACGCCATCGGCGGTTTTTTGGTTGGCCTTGCGGTGGCGTACTTCACACGGCATGCAGAACTGTCACCCGAATGGCGGCTCGCCGTCATAACAGGCTTTCTCGGTGGGCTGACGACGTTCTCTTCCTATTCCGCTGAGGTGGTCGGCCTGATGGAGAAAGGCGAATTTGGCTGGGCGCTCACCGTGGCGGGCTCGCATCTCGCCGCGTCGTTGTTGCTGACGGCGCTGGGATTCTGGGTTTACCGGCAGATCGCGGGCTAGCGGAATTTTCGCAATCGGTTCAGGCTGAAAATCCCCCAACTGTCTCGTTTTAGCCAGTCACGACTGTTTGCCCCCTTTTCTAAAGGGGGCAGCATTGTGCTTTGGTTGCAATGGAGTGAAGCGGGGGATTTTGGGACTGTTGCCGGCTGGTCACTTGACTAGTGCTCGTGATGCTCCATGCCCGAATTGAGCAGCATCCGCGCTTCGAAAATCACTTCCGACGCGGTGAGGCCATGCGGCGCCATGCCGTGCGACATGCAGGCATCGGCTGCAGCGCCATGCAGATAAACCGCCAGCCTTGCCGCATCCAGCACATCCATGCCCTGCGCCAGGAACGCAGCGATCATTCCCGATAACGCATCGCCCATGCCGCCGGAGGCCATGCCGGGATTGCCTGAGGTGTTGACGAAATAGCGGCCATCCGCGTGAGCGATGATGGTGCCTGCACCTTTCAGCACCACCACGGCATTGAATCTGCGCGCCATCGCCAGTGCCGAGGTAACGCGATCCGATTCCACTTGCGCCACGGTAACGTTGAGTAAACGCGCCGCTTCGCCGGGATGTGGAGTCATCACCAAACTCAAGCACTGGTGCGGCGCTTCAGGCATTTTTGCCTTGGAGGGCGCGCCAGTGCTGGAGTTTTGTGTCGTGGTGCCAAGTGCACTGGCGAAACCCGGCGTAGAGGCAACGAGATTGAGTGCGTCGGCGTCCAGCACCATCGGCAGCTTGCGGGCGAGGGCAGCGGCAATCAAACGCGGCGCGGATTTGTCGGTGCCCAGCCCCATGCCGATAGCCAGCGCGGTCAGATTTTCATCGGCGATCAGATCGTCGGCCTTGCGCACCATCACTTCGGGATTGAGCGGATCAAAGGCCGGCACATCCTTGGCAGCAATGCCCAGAAACACCTTGCCCGGTCCCATCAGCAGCGCCGCGCGCGCCGCAAGCACGGCGGCCCCCACCATGCCTTCGGCGCCGCCGACGATACCGACATTGCCGTAAGTGCCTTTGTGCGAATGATGCGCGCGCGAGGGAATCAGCGGCCGCACGTTGTCTGCCAGCAGCAGGGCGCCATGACCCGCTGCCGGGGTAACACCCAGTATGTCGAGATGAACTTCGCCCGCACAATCCTTGCCGTGCGAGGTGAACAGGCCCGGCTTGAAGCCCAGCAAAGTGATGGTGTGATCGGCAACGATGGCGCTACCGGACCCGCCCAGCGCGACGCCGCTGTCGGCTGCGAGCCCGCTGGGAATATCGATGGCCAGCACAGCTGTTCCACTTACAGCGCGCATCGCATTCACGCTGGCAATGGCATTGGCAAATGCGCCGCTGGGTGCACGCACGAGGCCGATACCGAACAGCCCGTCGATCACCAGATCGAACTTGCCGTCCTTGGGGAGCTCCTTGGTGACGGTGCCTTTGCCGCGTACAAAAGCTGCATGCGCGCTCTTGGCCGCGGCGTCGGTGAACTTGTGTTCACCCAGTGCCAGTACAGTCACTCGCTGCCCGGATTTCTTCAGCGCCGCGGCAGCCACCCAGGCATCGCCACCGTTGTTCCCAGGGCCAGCCAGCACCAGAATTGACGTGCCTTTTTTCTTTTTCACCAGCGTCTGGGCTAGCTTCGCCACGGCAGCACCGGCTTTTTGCATCAGCGAAATTCGTGATTTTTTCGCGTGCGCTGCCTCGATCGCGCGGATTTCGCTGGTCGCATACAACGAGTGCTGTAGGTCTTGATGATCATGGCTCATGGCGAAAACACCGTGTCCTTCGCGATCACCGCGGTATCCGGAAAATCAAGGCTGTAGTGCAACCCGCGACTTTCCTTGCGCGCCATCGCACAACGCACGATCAGCTCGGCCGTCTGCACCAGGTTGCGCAGCTCGATCAGGTCATTCGATACACGAAAATTGGCGTAGTAGTCGTGGATTTCGCCTTTGAGCAAATCGATGCGATGCAGCGCGCGCTCCAGGCGCTTGTCGGTACGCACGATGCCAACGTAGTCCCACATGAAGCGGCGCAACTCATCCCAGTTGTGCGAGATGATCACTTCCTCGTCGGCATTGGTGACGCGGCTTTCGTCCCATTCCGGTAGCGGAGGCACTGCGCGTTGCGGCACGCTGCGCATGTGCTTTTCGACTGCCTCGGAAAACACCAGACACTCCAGCAGGGAATTGCTGGCCAGGCGATTGGCGCCATGCAAACCGGTGCAGGTCACTTCACCGATGGCGTAGAGGCCTTCGACATCGGTACGGCCATCCAGATCGACCACCAGGCCGCCGCAGGTGTAATGCGCCGCAGGCACCACGGGAATCGGATCGCGCGTCATGTCGATACCCAGCGAAAGGCACTTCTCGTAAATGTTCGGGAAATGGTTGATGAGGAATTCCGCCGGCTTGTGCGAAATATCCAGATGCACAAAATCCAGCCCGCGCTTCTTCATCTCGAAGTCGATGGCACGGGCAACGATATCGCGCGGCGCCAATTCGGCACGTTCATCGTGCTGCAGCATGAAGCGCTCGCCGGTATTCGGAATCTTGAGATGACCGCCTTCACCGCGCACCGCCTCGGTGATGAGGTAGGACTTGGCGGCCGGATGATAGAGGCAGGTCGGATGGAACTGGATGAATTCCATGTTCGCCACCCGGCAGCCGGCGCGCCAGCCCATGGCCAGGCCATCGCCGGTCGCCACGTCCGGATTCGAGGTGTAGAGATAAACCTTGCCGGTGCCCCCCGTGGCAAGCACGGTAAACCGGCCGCCGAGCGTTTCGACTTTTCCAGTCAGGTTGTTCAACACATGCGCACCAAAACAACGGTTTCCGTCCAGCACACCAAGCTTTTTGGATGTGATGAGATCAACTGCGATGTGATGTTCCAGCACCTCGATATTCGGGTGCGACTTGAGTTGCTGTACCAGCGTCTTCTGTACCGCGCGGCCAGTGGCGTCGGCGGCATGAACGATACGGCGGTGCGAGTGGCCGCCTTCGCGCGTCAGGTGCAACTCGGTCTGGTTGTCGTCATCGCGAGTAAACGGTACCCCTTGTTCGACCAGCCATTCGACCGCCCGGCGGCCGTTTTCGACCACCATCCGCACCGTCTCGTCCTTGCACAGGCCGGCGCCGGCAACATGGGTGTCGCGAATGTGATTTTCGGGTTTGTCGTCATCGCCCAGAACCGCGGCAATCCCGCCCTGGGCCCAGGCGCTCGCGGCGTCCAGCAGCTCGTGTTTGGTCAGCAGGGCAACTCGCTGGGTCTCAGCCAACCTTAACGCCAGCGACATGCCGGCCAGCCCGCTGCCGATGATCAGGACGTCGTATTGCTTCATAGAGCGTAGGAAACGCTATCAAACGCCAGTACCAACCCTGCGAACAGTGAACTATTCCAGCGATTGCCGGTCTGTACGAGGGTAGGTAGTAAGTGCATGTTGCCAAAGCGCTTTCTATGAGTTTTCAAGAGTGATTTCCAGCCGAAAAACTGTTTTGGGAGAAGGTGATGGCGGAGTTGACGTTTATAATACCTGACGTATCCGGGCTCAACGGCATGGCGCAGTCGCGTGCCGGGGGCGGGTCTGTGGCGCATGCGGTAGCAAATGCCCGCAAGGCCGCGGAAGCATCGAGCGAGGCCGCCAAGTCGGTCGTCCAGGGAAAGGCGTTGATGAGTGATCGCGAAGTCGATCAACAATTGGTGGAAAGGGCACAGGCAGGGGACAAACGCGCCTTCGAGCTGCTCGTCATCAAGTATCAGCGCAAGGTCGAACGCCTGCTTTCTCGCCTGATCCGTGACCAGGCCGAAATCGAAGACGTTACCCAGGAAGCCTTTATCAAGGCCTATCGCGCGCTGGCCAATTTCCGCGGCGACAGCGCCTTCTACACCTGGCTTTACCGCATTGCCGTGAATACGGCCAAGAATTACCTGATGAGTCAGGGCCGCCGCGCGCCGACCTCGACCGGCTATGACGCCGAAGAGGCTGAAGGCTTCGAGGACGCCACCGGGCTGCGCGACATCGCCACCCCCGACGCACTGCTGATGTCGAAGCAGATCGGCCAGATCGTCAATGCCACCATCGACAAATTGCCGGAAGAACTGAGAACCGCGATCACCCTGCGTGAGATCGATGGTTTGAGCTATGAAGAAATCGCGCAGATAATGGATTGTCCTATCGGTACCGTGCGTTCGCGTATTTTCCGTGCCCGTGAAGCGGTCGCGGAACAGCTGCGGCCGCAAATGGGTACTTCCAAGGACCGTCGCTGGTAGTAATGCAGTATTCGAGGATGTAAAACATGAACGAAAAACTTTCCGCACTGATGGATGGCGAACTGTCCCGCGATGAGGCGAAGACGGTGCTCAAATCGCTCGGCAGCGACGAAAACCGTCGCGATTGCTGGGATGACTGGCACCTGATCGGCGCCTGCATGCGAGGCGAAATCCAGCATTCGGAAACCCAGCGAGCCTCTTCCCGCAGTGCCTGCACCGAGGCCATTTTTGCTCGCTTGGCAACGGAACCGACCGTGCTGGCGCCGGCAGCCATCAAAAAGCCCTCCCTGGCAGAAAGCCGTACCCGCATGGCCTTAGCCATGGCCGCATCGGTGGTGACTGTTTCGGCGGTGGGTGTGGTCGCATTGAAACAGCAGCAGGGTGGAACCGTGGCACCTGTTCAGCTGGTGCGTCAGGTTGCACCGCAGCCGGTGGCCGATGCTTCGCTGCAGCGCGTGCAGGCCGAAGGCCGGGTCAACGATTACCTGGTGATCCATCGCCAGTTCGCCAATCCCAGCGCGTTCCAGTCGGCGGCGTTGAACCAGGGCCGCGAAGCCGGGTCTGAACCCGCCAGACAGTCTGCCGGCCGCTAGCAATTCCGGCGATAATGCCCGGCAGATTGCGTTCTAACCGATAGAATTTCCGACCAACATTTGGCCCTTTGCAACAGCCCATCGCAGCAACCTATGAAGTGGTTCGGTAACTCTCTGAACGTTTCGCACACGAATACTTTGGCAGCAGCATGCATTGCCGCCTGCAGCCTCGTCGGCACCACCGCGTGGGCCCAGCAACAGCAAGCGCCGCTGCAACCGCCGCCCCAGTTCAAAAATCTCAGTCCCGCCCGCAACGAACTGGCCATCGAATGGCTGGACCGTATCGCTCGTTCGGCGCGCGAACTACCGTACACCGGCGTTTTCGTCCATCAAACCGCGGAAGGTGCCAGCTCAACTCGGATTACCCATCTTTTGGACAAGCTGGGCGTGGAGCACGAGAAAATCGAGCCGATGGATGGCCCGGTATCGGAAATCATCCGCCGCAACGACGAAATGATCTGCTACCGGCCCGACACGCGCACCATCAGCGTCGATCGCCGCGCCACCGGCCGCTTCTTTCCCTCGCTGATCACCGGCAACGCCAAGACCATCGCTGAGAATTACACCGTCAAGCTGGGCAACGTCGAGCGCATAGCTGGATTCGACTGCCAGTGGGTGATTCTCGAGCCCAAGGATGCGATGCGCTACATGCAGAAGCTTTGTGCCGAGCTGGGCACCGGGCTGTTGTTGCGCGCCAAGTTGTACAACGACCGCAAGCAGGTGGTCGAGCAGTTCATGTTCACCCAGCTCGACGTCACCCGCAGCGTGGCGAAGAATGCGATCAAGTCGCGCTACGAACAACTGGCCGGCTGGCAGAAGGAATTTGCCGTCAAATCGACCAAAGACAGCGAAACCGGTTGGCAAGTCGGGAACCTTCCGGCGGGCTTCCGGAAAGTCATGGAGATGACGCGAAATCTCATCGGCCGGCCCGCGCCCGTATCGCACCTGGTTTTTTCCGATGGCGTGCTGAGCGTTTCGGTTTTTGTTGAAACTGCGCAGGTTGCCCCCAATACAGTGACATCGGTGCTGGCGGAGGATGGGCCGACCTCGTTTGCCATGCGTGCGGTGGCCGATCATCAGGTCACCGTGATGGGCGAAGTACCCCTCGCGGCCGTGCAGTCTATCGCCGATGGTGTGACCCGCCGCCGCTGAACCGGAACCGAATATCTAGGTAAGTGCGCCGGCGCTGCAATTTGGCCCGGCGTGATTTTTTGCAAATGGAGAAACTATGTCAAAACGTAACCAACTGAACCTGGCGTATCTGCTGGCGCTGGCACTCTCGATGTTTGTCATGCTGGGCGGCAACGCCGCCGCGCAGGCCAAGGATCTGCCGGACTTTGCCGAACTGGTCGATAAATACGGTTCGGCCGTGGTCAACGTCAGCACCAAGGCGCGGCAGCGAAATGTTCAGCGCCAACAGCTCGATAACGACGACCTGAACGAATTTTTCCGCCGTTTCCTTCCGCCGGACGCGGTGCCGCGCCAGAGCCCGCAGAATCCGCAAAGCCCGAATACGCCTCGGCGCAACACGCCTCGCGGACAGCAACAGCAGGACGACGGTCCGTTGCTTAACCTGGGCCAGGGATCGGGCTTCATCATTTCAACTGACGGTTACGTCATCACCAATGCGCACGTGGTCGACAAGGCCGATGAAGTCACCGTCACCATGACCGACAAACGCGAGTTCAAGGCCAAGGTGATTGGTGCCGACGAGCGCACCGATATCGCCGTTTTGAAGGTGGAAGCATCGGGCCTGCCGAAGGTGAATGTCGGCGATTCGGACAAGGTCCGCGTCGGCGAATGGGTGCTGGCGATTGGCTCTCCGTTCGGTTTCGAGAATACCGTCACAGCGGGCATCGTCAGCGCCAAGGCGCGTGAAAACCGCGAGGCATTGACGCCGTTTATCCAGACCGACGTCGCGGTCAATCCGGGCAACTCCGGTGGCCCGCTGTTCAACCTGCGAGGCGAAGTGGTTGGCGTGAATTCGCAGATCTTCTCCGGCAACGGTGGCTACCTCGGCATTTCCTTCGCCATTCCCGCCAATATTGCACTCAGCACCGCCAACCAGCTGATCAAGAACGGCAAGGTCAATCGCGGCCGCATCGGTGTCTTGATCGGGCCAGTGAGCAAGGACGCCGCCGAAGCGCTTTCGCTGCCCAGCGACAAGGGCGCGCTGGTGCAAACGGTGGAGAAAGATGGTCCGGCAGAGAAGGCCGGCCTGCTGCCGCAGGACATCATCCTGAAAATCAACGGCAAAGTGATGGACTCCAATTCCGACGTGGTGCGCACGATCGCCAATATGGCGCCTGGCACCAAGGTCACGCTCAATATCTGGCGCAAGGGCGCGACACGCGACTTGTCCGTTACGGTAGGCGAAACCCCGGCCGAGAAGACCGCGGTCAAGGTGTCGGACAAGAAGAAGGAAGAAAAGAAAGAAGCCAAGCCCAATCGCATCGGCCTCATTACCAGCGACCTTGACGCCGGCGAGCGTAAGGAATTGAAAGTCGAACGCGGCGTGCTGGTGAACGACGCCGAAGGCCCGGCCGCCCGTGCCGGCATCAAGGAAGGTGATGTCATCCTTGACGTCAACACCGTTGAAATCAAGTCGAGCAAGCAGCTGAACGAGGTTCTCGACAAACTCGATGCGAAGAAGGCGATCGCGCTGGTGGTCAAACGCGAAAACGATACGCGCCTGATTACGCTGCGCATCGACAGCAAATAAGACAAGAAGCGTGAGGAAACTCACGGTCCTGTCGCGCACCTATTGCCACCTGTGCGACGACCTGATCACGGCCCTGGAAGATTTCCGGGGCCGTTTTTCATCGTTGTTCGAAATCGACGTGGTGGATATCGACCAGCATCCCGCGCTGGAAGAGAAGTGGGGCGATAAGGTGCCGGTGCTGCTGGAAGGCGAGACGGAAATCTGTCACTACTTCTTTGATGTGGCGGCATTGGAAAAGCATCTGGCCGAGAAGTGAAACTCCAGCACTGGTGCGGCTTTCAGGGCGAAAATGGCTGAAGAGGCTCGCCAATGCTGGGGTTTGAGCGCATGATAGCGGCGGCAAAAAGCGAATAGTCGAATGCATCCTTTCTAATTTCTTGATCGGGTTCAGTGATCGACAAAAAGCCGGGGCGAATGGCGCGACTATCTGAATAACAACTTCGCCAGCGTGACCAATGCAATCACGGCGACCGTAATCTCGGCCGCACGACCGACCAGCAGGAGCGGCCGGGTGTCCGCCAGCGGCAATGTGCTATGGCCATCGCGAAAAATCCAATGCGCAATCGCTGCACCCGCAATCGCGCCGCCCAGATGCGCAGCATTGTCGATGACACCCCACGCCAGCAGTCCCAGCATAACGATCGTAAGAAGACTGCGAGTCAGCGAACTGCCGAAATCGGGCGGAAGCTGGGATCGGCAGCGGCGCCCCATTATCAGGAGGAAAGAGAACACGGCGAGAATTCCGCCCGACGCGCCGACAGACGTGGTGGGCGTAGCTGCCCAACTCAACAAGCTGCCGGCCAGTGCGCCGGCCAGCCAGACAGGCGCCAGCAGATGGCGATGTGCGCCTCGCTCAATCAGCAGTCCCAATGCCAGCATGGTGCTGGCGTTGAACAGAAGGTGAATGATGGAGCCATGCAGCATCGTCGCGGTAAACAGCCGCCAGGGTTCGCTGAAAACCGCACTCTTCACCAGCGCCGCGGCGGCGATATAAGCGGGCTCGGCATTCTTGCCCGCGCCGGAAGGCATGAAGTACTGCACCGCATAGACGACGACCCAGATGGCGACCAGTGCAAGAGTCCGGCTGAACTTGCTGCCGGCGAGCGAAAGCCAGGCCGCATAGCGCAGTTTCGCCGCCGTGTCCTGCAGATATCCGTCGGGATTCGATCTCAGGTGCTTCAGCGCGCGCCACGCCTCGATATGCGAGACGCCAGTGCTCATGGCAAAAATTGCCGGGAGCAGGACAATGTTGCGCATATAGATTTCACACAGCAGTGTGAAAAGCAGCAGCGGATAGAAAATGACACCGCTCTTGTTGCGTTCGGTCGCCAGCTGGGCTTCGTCGCGCTTGAGAATTGCCGGGCGAAGCTCGGGACACTCGACCGCCGGCACCGGCCGCGAATTGTCCGGCCGCGCAACGTACACCACATCGGGGCGTTCGCCCTTGCCATTCCATTGCTCGGTGCCGCGCCCCGACTCGATCAGTGCAATGATGTCGGGCAACGTCATGGGCTGCAGCCCATTGTTGAAAATGCCCCACTGCGGCGTCTCGGCAAATTCGGGAATGAGGGTGGGATCGATCCAGCGCGGCGACGCGACTACCTCGGGTATTGAGGCAGCAGGCGGCGGGAAATTTGAGTCGGACGACAAGTTTGGCGAGTGACGACAGATGGATGAATGATTATGCCCAATCCACCGGTGTAGAAGCCGGTCTCGATCCGCAAACAAGGGGCATATCCCTTCAAAGATGCACCAACGCAATCTTTTTACTGCTTGACATGCAAGTATTTACTTGCATATTATTCGCTTGTAGCCGAAGCACGGCAAGCACCTTCAATGCGATGGCCACGCGCGAAGTCGCTGCCGCTCCACAGCAGCAACACATCAATCAACAGGCAAGGAGCAGCGAACATGGCAGATATCCTGCACAAGATCGGTTTCAAATCGTCCTCCACCGACGCGGTTTACAGCGCATTGACCACCGTTGATGGACTGAAGGGGTGGTGGACGAACGACACGAAGGGACAGCCGGGCAAGGTGGGCGGCGTGATTCCGTTCCGCTTCAAACTGAAAGACGACCAAGGCGGCTTCGATATGAAGGTACGCGAACTGAAGCCCGGTCAGCGAGTGCAGTGGGATGTGGTGGACGGCCCGCCGGAGTGGGTCGGCACCAGCATCGCCTGGGAACTGCGTCAGGAAGGCGAGTGGGCAATCCTGCTATTCAGCCACGCCGGCTGGAAGGAGCCGGTTGAATTCATGCACCACTGCAGCACCAAGTGGGCGACATTCCTGTTGAGCCTGAAGTCACTGGTCGAAACCGGAAAAGGCTCGCCCAACCCGAACGACTTCAAGCTGGACAGCTGGGAGTAGCCGGGAAGACGAAGCCAGGTTCAATGCGATACTGCCGCCGAGCGCCACGCGTCATGTTCGCGCGGCGCGCAACTTCTCCGGTGAAGCCAATTGCCCAGCAAGACAACGGACATCGACAAGGTTTTCAAGGCGCTGGCCGACCCCGGCCGGCGCCGCCTGCTGGACCAGCTACATGCGGAAAGCGGTCAAACGCTATCGGCTCTCTGCGAACACATGGAGATGTCGCGTCAGGCCGTCACGCAACACCTGCAATTGCTGGAAGAAGCGAATCTCGTCGCCGTGGTCTGGCAGGGCCGGGAAAAACTTCACTACCTGAACGCGGTGCCGCTGTTCGAAATCCACAAACGCTGGATCGAAAAATTCGAGCGCAACCGCCTCGGCGCATTGCGCGACCTAAAACAGAAACTGGAAGATTCCGAAGGAAATTGAAATGAGCAAGCCAAGTTTTGTGTATGTGACTTATATCGCCACCACGCCGGAGAAAGTCTGGCAGGCGTTTATCGACCCTGAGATGATGGCGCAGTACTGGCGCGGACCGAATTCGCAATGTTCGCGCGCCAACAAATCGGACTGGAAACCCGGCTCGCGCTGGGTGCACGAACGCACCGATGGATCGGGCGAGATCGACATCGTCGGCAAAGTGATCGAGAGCGATCCGCCGCGGCGTTTGGTTTACAGCTGGGCGCGGCCGGCGGAAGAAAACGAAACGGAAAAGCATTCGCGCGTGGCCATCGACATCGAGGCGCTCAGCGGCGGCCTCGTCAAACTCACCGTCGCACATGAAGATCTGGAGAAGGATCCGAAGATGCTCGAAGGCATTTCCGGCGGCTGGCCGGCAGTGTTGTCGAATCTGAAAACCTATCTGGAAACCGGACGCACGCTGCCGAAAGCCGGGCCGGCAGTGCCGATCGACACGCCTTTGAACAAGTCGTGATACGACAGATTCGCCGCATAAAACTCGAGCACCGGTGCGGCTTTTGGGTTAAAAGTAGCCCGAAACCCGCGCCAGTGCTGGAGTTTCCATTGCTTGCGCTATGAAACCTGCGTCTCCATCAACGCAATCAGCGTGCGCGAGCGAAACTCGCGGTGATAGAGAATGCCGACTACCAGCGCGCTTGCGGCCATGAACAACAGCGGGTGCAGGAACCACGACATCGCCGCCATGGCGAAGTAAAACGCGCGCAGGCCGCGATTCGAGTTTTCGCCCGCAAGAGAAGCAATTGTCGAAGCGCGGTTGATATAAGACTCGATGACCGCCTCGCCATCGGCCTTCACCGGTGCGGTGCCTATCATCAGCGACAGGAAATTGAACTGGCGCATCGCCCAGGTGAATTTGAAGAAGGCGTAAACAAAGATCACGATCATCAGCAGAATCTTGATCTCGAAACCACGCTCGCTCGATGCATGGGTCATGGGCAACGCGGCGACCACGTTCACCGCCTGGGTAGATGCGCCCAGCAGCGCCGCGAGGCCTCCCAGAACAAGAATGGATGTAGAGGCCAGGAAATTGTTGCCTTGGAAAAGATTCTGCACGATGGCGGTATCGACGATACGGTTGTCGCGGGTGATGGTGCGTTTCATCCATTCGCGGCGATAGTGGTCCATGCGCGCGATCAGGCTCGGCATGCGGCGGCCATTCCATTCGGAGAAAAATGTGTAGCCGACCCAGCAGGCGGCAAACCACAACACCGCAGCGATATCGAGTTCGGTCAGTCCAAGCAGGTTCATCGTTTATTCTTGAGATTGGGTTTAGTGCCGGTGCACGCTGTCACAACCATTACAACTGCGAATGCTCGCGCAGCGATTCCAGCCGCAGCGAAATTTTCTGTTCCAGTTCGGACAGTTGTTTCTGCAAATTCTTCCGTTCGCCTTCATCGTTACAATCGCGCACGGCGGCAGCCAACTGCGCGCGCTCCCGAAACAGCAAGATCTCCAGTGGCGCGTAGCCGGCATCCTTCAGTATCTTGAATGGCATGCGCAACGCTGCCGGCGTGGCATCCCAGGTCCAGTCCTCATCCTCGGGCTTGCCGTAACCTTCGGCCTTGCTCAGTTCGCCGGCGGCTGCGGCTTCGCGCAGATGGCGGGCAATTTCTTCATCCAGAGTACCCATGGAAAACATTATCCACGGCGGCGTGCGTTTTGTCTTACGGCTGCGTCTCTTTCCATTCGGCGGCAAGTCGCTTTGGCGCTTTGCGGGTCCATGCTGCTTCGAGCAGCGCGGTAACCCGGGCTTTCGAAGCGGCAGCCAGTTTGATGCGCAGGCCGACGACTTTTTCGCCCCACCAGAGCTTTTCGAATGCGGCCGGATCGGTCGCCACCATTTGCTCGCGCAGATCATCGTCGACGAACACGTGCAGATGTGTTTCAGCCGGCGGTACGGTAGCGAAGATTTTGCCCTTCACGCGAAACGAGGAGAAATCATGATGCGGCTCCTCGGTCGTTTCCGGCAGCGACAGCGCGAACTCGCGCGCCTCGGCCAGTGACGTACCGCGCGAGTCACGAGTAGCCATCAATCCCACCAGAAGAACCAGACCGGCCCGTCCAGCAACGTCGCTGCCAGTGCTTCAATGGTTTCGGTGCCTTGTTGGACGATGTCTGCGCAGTAGAGATATTGCTCACGCGCCAGTTCCAGTGCCTCGTCGCGGGTGGTGGGCGGCCGATCCACCATCATTTCAATCGTGTCGCCGGTCACGGTAATGACGCGTGCGCCGTATTTCTCCTGCCAGCGCCTGAACATGGCCGCATGTTCTTCTGCGAATGGGCATTCATTCCAGCCGCCGAACTTCAGCAGACAGGGCACGCGCCAGGAATCGCTGGTTGGCAGCACGGCGATATGCACCTCATCCAGCGGCTCGCCGCCGGAAATGTCGGTGTGGCCGATGATCTTGTTGCTGTTCTCGATGTCTTCAGGCCACTCGCCGTTTATTTCCTCGTAGAACTCGGGGTCGGAGTCGAAACGCTCCGCCAGCCACGCATCGGTATCGATGGCCAGTGCGCGTTTGGCGATCTCTTCCGCGTCATCCTCGATATCTTCGGCGTTTTCGATGATCTGCTCGTAATCCTCGGTGCCGCCCAGCAACACCGGATAGCCGCGCCCGCTGGCAGCAATGCGGTTGATTTCCTCCAATGCCGTGGCGCCGGGGCAGGAGATGACTTCAAATGGTAGTGACATAAGAGGCTTTCAGAACGGAACTAGTGAGTCGGAAAACACATTATCCGACGGCTGCAAGTCAGGAATTTTTCATAGCCGTGCGTCAGTGCTGGCAGAGCCTTCAGGCGCCTGTTCGGGATGTTCCTTGTCGAACCGTTTTTCGGCATCGACCAGATGGCTGATGAGCACATGCGAAACGACATTGACGCCGATGCCGCCTATCATCGCCGGCAACAGATAAAGCGCGACCGACAGTTCGGACAGGAATACGGCATCGTCAAACAATGAAGGTGTGGTTTTCGCTGAACTGGCCAACCCTTGCAGCAGGTAAACATCCACGCCCGCCAGCACGATAAGGATCAGTCCGAACGCCAGCACGACGCGGCGCGAGATCGCGCGCTTGACCAGCATCAGCACGTAGATGCCAATCGGCAGCACCACAGAGAATGCCACCAGTAGCCAGAAGCGTAGTTCGAAGAAGACGGTCGTGTTCACGGTTCAGGGGTTTGGCAAACCGATGGGTGCCGCACTCAAAGCACGGCCACCATCAGATGGTAGGTATTTCTCACATCCCGCTTCTCAAATCCACACTGTTCATACAAACGAATCGCCGGATTTTGCGGGTGCACCGTGAGAGACACCTGGCGATAGCCGTAGTTTCGTGCGGCATCCAGCGCCGCCATCATCATCGCCTTGCCGTAGCCTTTGTGTTGAAACGCCGGCAGCAACGCGATACCCAGTTGCGGCGTTTGGTCGTCGATCGATGCGAGCCCGACACCCAGCGGCAACAGCCGCATCCAACAGGCGCCGATCGGCTCGACTTGGCCGTCGAGCTCGGCCACCACGCCGACATCGCTGTCGCGTCCCCAGTCTTCTGCGTAGATCCGCACCGGCGGTTGCTGCAGGATCTCGCGCGGGCGCAGGCCGGAGGGTGGCGGATCCCACAGGGCGACGTGCAGCCAATCCCACAGCCGCGACTGATCGCTTGCAACCAAAGGGCGGAAGCGAAGCGGTGCGGCGATTGGATTGGGGGCATCCAGGGTCAAGGCTGTTTCGCCTCGCGCGCGTAGCTGACCGTCAGCATTTCCCACTGATGGCCCTCGGGCTCGTTCCAGTAGACGTTGCCGTATTGCTCGCCGACTTTCATGTCCACCGGACCGCGAACGTCGCTGCGGTAGGCAATACCGGCGGCCTGGAGGCGCGCAAGAATGGCGTTGAATGTGTTCGCATCGACGCGAAAGCAGTAGTGCTCGACCGGGAACGGATCGCTGGTTTCGATGAAATCCAGCGTCAGTCCGTCGTTTATGTAGACCGCCGAAAACGGGCCGAGAGTCTTTGCCGCCCAGGAAACGCCAAGCAGTTCGGCGAGTTTTTTTGCGGATGCGACCTGGTCACGGGCATGAACGATGACGTGGTCGAGATGGATGGTCATTGGAGTGTTCAAGCGCTATCACGTGAATGAGACAGATACATGCACCAGAGGGTTGCACTGCCCATGCTTCCCCGGCCAACCTCCATGAAACCGGCACGCTCATAGAAGCGGACATTCGATGGATTGGCGGTTTCAAGGAAGACACCGCTGGACAGCGGATCGTTCGCCGAGAGTTCGCAGAACGATTTGAGCAGCTGCATGCCGATACCCGTGCCGTGCAAAATCGGATCGACGCCGATCACGCCGAGGTAGTAGTGCGGCGTTGCTGGCTTGAACCGGGTTGCTATCTCATCGTAGGCCGCAATGCTCTCGGTCATTCCCGGCGTCGATTTCTCGAAGCGATCCCATTGTTCCGCGAGGTCTGCCGGCCATTCTGGTTCCAGCGTCGTGTAGCCCATCGCTGCGCCTTGAATGCCCCCTGCGTTCCGGGCCACGATGACGGGCATGTCAAGCGCGATGCGTGCGCGCATCAGCAGCGAGAAAAACTGCGTTACGCGTTCGCGGTAGCCGGGGCCGGTGCCCAGCAGGAATCCTGTGATTGGGTCTTGTGCGAACGCTGGGGCCAGGCAGGCTAAAGTTTCGTCAATATCAGATGGAGTGATGGCGGCGATTTTCATAGATCTAGTGTCCGTGCTCTTGTTCGTCAACTGCCGTCGCTACACCTTTGAACGCGTTGGGATGTAATAAGACCTTGTTAACAGCTTCGATCTCACCAAGATTCTGCGGAACGTTTTGCTCAAATGTCATAAAGCGCCCGTCGTGGAGAACTAGCGAAGTTGTCTTGGTTCGTCCTCCGGACCTGTAAGTGATATTTGCCAGACAGTGCTCATATCCAAGATACGGAAGCTGCGGCACATCGCATCCCTTCCTATAGTAAGCGACGACCAATCGGCCCGGGTGTTGTCGCTGTACTTTATGGACGGAGCTTAGTTGGCGCGAGAAAATAGCTCGATCCTGAACAGGCAATGCCTCCAAGAGACACGACAGGAGATGTTTTTCAGCCGCATTAAAATCGCGTGTACCACCCAACAGAAATTCAAAGATCTTTGCAAACACGTAGCACCTGTGAGGACCAAGCTCAATTGTCTATACGCCAGCCATGATGCTATGTCAGTCGACTTTAGCTTGCTATGCACTTTCACTGCTGCAATCTACGTCTGGGTACGAGTAGTCGCTAGTTACTGTAAGCGATAATGCGTCCTACTATGAGATGTTGTATTCACCATTTACTATTAAAACTCTATAACTGGTGCGGCCTCCAGACTGAAAATGCCCCGCAAAGCGCGCCAGTGCTTGAGTTTGATGTCCTAATCCTACTTCTGTGAACGACCTTTTTTCCACTGCCAATGTAGCCGAACCTGCTGCGCCTACAGTGCAGGCGGGTGCGCCGCTGGCCGAGCGCCTGCGCCCGCGCACGCTGGCCGAGGTGATCGGTCAGGAACACTTGACGGGCGAGGGCATGCCGCTGCGCATTGCGTTCGATTCCGGCAAGCCGCACTCGATGATCCTGTGGGGCCCGCCGGGTGTGGGCAAGACCACAATCGCGCGGCTGATGGCGCATGCATTCGAGTCGGACTTTATCGCGCTTTCGGCGGTGTTGTCAGGCGTGAAGGAGATCCGCGAGGCGATTGAGCGCGCGAATATGAATCGCGACAATCTCAATCGCCGCACCATCCTGTTCGTCGATGAAGTCCATCGTTTCAACAAGAGCCAGCAGGATGCTTTCCTGCCGCATGTGGAATCGGGACTGGTGACGTTTATCGGCGCGACTACCGAGAATCCGTCGTTCGAGTTGAATAACGCCTTGCTGTCGCGGGCGTCGGTCTATGTGTTGAAGCCGCTGGATGACGCGGCGCTTGCTGCGATGTTCGATCGGGCGATTGCCTCTGCCATTCCGTTCGCCCTGAGCGTAGCCCGTGCTGAGCCTGTCGAAGCATCGAAGGGCCCTTCGACAGGCTCAGGGCGAACGGAGCAAAGCGAGGTCGTCGTCGAGGATGAAGCGAAGCAACGCATTGTCGGCATGGCTGATGGCGATGGCCGGCGGCTGTTGAACCTGATCGAGCAACTCGCAACCGCAGCCGAAAGCAAGCCAAAGGCGACTATCGACGTGAAGTTCGTCGAAAGCGTCCTCGCCCGTGCCGCGCGGCGTTTCGACAAGGGCGGCGATAATTTCTACGACCAGATCTCGGCCTTGCATAAGAGCGTACGCGGCTCCGATCCGGACGCGTCGCTGTACTGGTTCTGCCGCATGCTCGATGGCGGTGCCGACCCGCGCTATCTGGCGCGGCGCATCATCCGCATGGCGACCGAAGACATCGGCCTGGCCGATCCACGAGCGCTGGAGATCACACTGTCCGCTGCCGAAGTATACGAACGACTGGGCTCGCCGGAGGGCGAACTGGCGCTGGCGGAGGCGGTGATTTATCTCGCCATCGCGGCCAAGTCCAACGCGGTTTACAAGGCCTACGGCGAGGTGAGGGCGTTTATCGCGCGGAACGAGTCGCGCCCGGTGCCGATGCACATCCGCAATGCACCGACCAAGCTGATGAAAAACCTCGGCATGGGCAAAGACTATCGCTATGCGCACGACGAGGAGGAGGGCTACGCGGCGGGTGAGAGCTACCTCCCCGACGGCATTCACAAACCCGAGTGGTACAAGCCTACCGAGCGGGGGCTCGAAGCCAAGATTCGCGAGAAACTTGCGCATTTGAGGGAACTTGATGGAAAATTGAAGCCATGAACTTCCCGCCTCAACTTCTGCGTAACAATCCTTCCAGCCGCTCCTCTCGATCTAAGTAGCGCCGCTTCGTTCGCCTGTGTTCGGGGCGTGCGCGTTAATCTGTTTCAACCCCAAATTTGATTGTCCTCCCCAGTTGTTGCGGGTTTCCACGTCTATTGACGAACTTGGATTCCCGCCTGCGCGGGAATGACGGTTTTGAGAGCCTTACGAATAGAGAATAGGAATCATCATGTTAGACATTCAACAACTCCGAAAAGACCTGAACACCGTCGTCGCCGGCCTCGCGCGCCGTGGCGTCGCATTCGATGTTCAGGCATTCACCAAACTCGAAGACCAACGCAAAGGCCTGCAAACCAGCACCGAAGAACTGCAGGCCAAGCGCAATTCGTTGTCGAAGCAGATCGGCGTACTGAAAGGCAAGGGCGAGGACACGACCGCGGTCATGGCCGAAGTCGGCGGCTTGGGCGAGGAACTCAAGGCTAACGAAGCCAAGCTCACGGCCGTGCAGGAATTGATGAGCACTTTCCTGCGCACCATTCCCAATATCCCGCGCGCCGATGTTCCGCAAGGAAAAGACGCGGACGAGAACGTCAAAGTTCGCGAGTGGGGCACGCCGAAGACGTTCGACTTTGCTGTCAAGGATCACGTCGATCTGGGCGAATCGCTGGGTGGCCTCGATTTTGATACCGCTGCAAAACTATCGGGTGCGCGCTTCTCTGTGCTGAAGGGCGGCCTTGCGCGGCTGCATCGCGCGATTGCGCAGTTCATGCTCAACACCCACACAGGCAATCACGGTTACACCGAGGTGTACACCCCGTACATGGTCAATGGCGACAGCGCCGATGGTGTGTCGAGCCTGGCCAAATTCAAGGAAGACCTGTTCAAGATCGAGGGGCGCGACCTGTATCTGATACCGACCTCGGAATATTCAGTGACCAATTTCGTCCGCGACTCGATTGTCGACTTGAAAGAGCTGCCGCTGAAATTCACCTGTCATAGTCCGTGCTTCCGCTCGGAAGCGGGCAGCTATGGCAAGGACACGCGCGGCATGATCCGCCAGCACCAGTTCGACAAGGTCGAGTTGTTGCAGATCGTCCATCCGGAAAGATCAACAGAGGCGCACGAAGAGCTGACTTCGGATGCCGAAGCGATTCTGAAAGCGCTGGGTTTGCCGTTCCGCACCATGCTGCTTTGCACCGGCGACATGGGGTTTTCATCGGCCAAGACCTACGACCTGGAAGTCTGGCTGCCTGCGCAGAATGCCTATCGCGAGATTTCGAGCTGCTCTAATTTCGAGGCGTTCCAGGCGCGGCGCATGATGGCGCGATTCAAGAATGCAGCCGGCAAGACTGAGCTGTTGCACACCATCAACGGTTCGGGCCTGGCCGTTGGCCGTACGCTGGTGGCGATTCTGGAGAATTACCAGAATGCTGACGGCAGCGTGACCGTGCCGGAGGTGCTGTTGCCGTACATGGGCGGTTTGGGCAAACTGGAGGCGGCTAAATAACGACGCTGTCATCCTGAACGAAGTGAAGGATCTCAACATTCAATTCCTGTGCCGCGGCGAACGGAGAGAGCCTTCGCTGCACTCGGGATGACGAAATTTCATGACCACCACACTCGTACTCATCCGCCACGGCGAGACCGAATGGAATCGCCAGGGCCGCATTCAGGGCCACCTTGACAGCCCGTTAACCGCCGAGGGCATCGAGCAGGCGCGCTCGTGCGGTTTGCGGCTGCGTGAGGAAACGTTCCATCATGTTGTTGCCAGTGACCTGCCGCGCGTACGGCACACCACGGAATTGCTGCTGTCAGGCCGCCCGGGCAGCGCGCTGCCGCAGCGTTTCGATGCCGCCCTGCGCGAGCGTTCCTACGGCATTGGCGAAGGACTGACCTATGCCGAGATGGATGCCCAGCATCCGGAGTTTTTCTCGCGCATACGCACCACCGATCCGGATTACGCGGTCGAAGGTAGCGAATCGCGGCGCGAGTTTCACCAGCGCATCACACGAGCCTTGCGCGGCATCGCTCATGACCATGCGGGACAGCGGATTCTAGTGGTGACCCACGGTGGTGTGCTGGGCGTGGTCTACCGCTGGTTGAACGGTCTGCATATTTCCAGCCCGCACAAGATCGAGATTCCCAATGTAGCCTACAACCGCGTCAGCGTGACGGGCAGCGGACCAACTGAAGACTGGCAGCTGGAAGTCTGGGCCGACACCGCTCACTTGGATACGGAAACCTCCGAGCCGGCCTGAGATTTTTTCAGCGGCACCACCATGCTGCTGTCGTTCAGCAGCAGGTCGTGACTGATGTCCATGTTCAACGGCTTTTCCAGCCGCGTGATGATGTCGGTGTAGTTGCGGATGTTTTCCACGAACTGCACCGCCTCATGCCCACGGGCAAAACCATATTTAAGCGTGGCATGCACCTCGGGATCGCCGAGTTTCTGATATGCCTTGCGCACATCCAGCCACGAGTCGGCATTGAGCTTCATCCTTTGCGTCAGGATGCGCGCGTCCTCAAGATGGCCGTAGCCTTGGTTGTAGGCCGCCAGTGCCAGCCAGGTGCGGTCCGGTTCGGGAATGCGCGACGGTACCGTATCGCGCAGGATTTGCAGGTATTTGGCGCCGCCGATAATCGATTCGCGCGCATCGAGCCGGTTCTTCACGCCCATGCGGTCGGCCGTGTCTTCGGTCAGCATCATGATGCCGCGCACACCGGTGGGCGAGGTGGCCAGCGCATCCCAATGCGATTCCTGATAGCCGATGGCCGCGAGTACACGCCAGTCTATACCGGTCAGCTGCTGTGCTTCGTGAAAATGCGGGCGCAGCTTAGGCAACGCGCTCTGCACTTTTTCCAGCAGGCTTTCGGAGTCGATCGGCTGGATGCGGGTAACGTGGCCGTAGTAGCGATCCATCAGGCGATTCAGCGTACCGTTATCGCGCATCTTGTTGAAGAACAAAACGCTGCTGTGCTGCAAATCGTAATCGGCAACCGGTGAAAACGCCCATGCGACTTTGCCCTCGCGACCGACATTGAATGCCGCTGCGAGCTCGGGATGCAGCCGCTTGCCGACCGCAAATGCCACGCTGTCGAGCAGCGCGAAATCGCTCTGCTTCTGCTCCAGCCGCTTCAGCAACTCCTCGGGATCGGTGTCGTGCGGCAACACGTCGATCATCAAACCGGGATAATCGCCGGTCAGTTCGCGCAGCAAATCGTGACCGGGTGTTTCGGCAATCACCGCAACGCGTTTGTTGACGGTATCGGTAAGCGATTTCGGCCGCGGGTCTGCTGAACGGTAAATGAGCTGGTACTGGATCAGCCGGTAGTTGGGGCTGAAGGCAAATTCTTTTTTCAGCTCCATGGTGGGCGAGAGCGCGGCAGCGGCGATATGCCCGCGGCCATCGCGCAGGGCATCGATCAATTTTTTGTAACCCGGCATGACGATGAATTTCGGCACCGCGCCGAGTTCCTTGGCGAACAGTGTGGCGAGATCATGTTCGAAACCGGTCTGCGAATCGTCGCGGTCCTTGCCGGCCTGCGGAATGTCCTGCGTGGTGGTGGGGCCGCGCAGGGTGAGGATCACCAGTTCCCCTGTCTCGCGCGGCGGCTTCAGCTTGCCGCGCAGCCATTGCGGCGCGTAATCGGTCTGCCGCACGCCTAGGCCGATGCTGGCCACTGCTGTGATCGCGGCGACGACAATCAGGACGATATACCGGCTTTTCATTCGTTTATAACGTACGCGCCGTGGTCTCCGAGGACCTACAGTTTACGTGAGGATCGGCAGCCGATGCGATAATGCAAACTGTCTCCATTTGCCAACACCGATGAAACAAAAAATCGTAGCGCTGGTGCCTGCCGCCGGCACCGGCACCCGCCTGGGCGATGCGCTGCCCAAGCAGTATCTCGATACCAACGGCCATCCGCTGATCTATCACGCGCTTGCGGCGTTGAAGCAGGTATCGCGCGTAAACCGCATTGTCGTCGTGCTGTCGCCGGAGGACCGGCATTGGCAGACGCTGATGGAAAATAGCGCATCCGGTGCGGGACTGAACGGCCGTGTCGGCACATTGCGCGTGGGGGGCGCGACCCGCGGCGAGAGCGTGGTCAACGGCCTTGCCGCATTGAGGAATGAACTGAACAACGACGATTGGGTGATGGTGCATGACGCCGCGCGGCCTTGCATTCGCGTCGAGCTGATCGAGCAATTCATCGATGAACTTGAAAGCGATCCGGTGGGTGGCCTGCTGGCGCTGCCCTTGGCCGACACCATCAAACTGGCAGATGAGACTCTGCGCGTGCAAAGGACCTTGCCGCGGGACGCCATCTGGCGTGCACAAACGCCGCAGATGTTCCGTTACGGCATGCTGTTGAAGGCACTGCAACAAATGCCGCAGGCAACCGATGAAGCGCAGGCAATCGAAGCACTGGGGCTGCAGCCGAAACTGGTGATGGGCGACAGCGCGAACCTGAAAGTGACCTATGCGCCGGACTTGAAGCTCGCGCGCATGCTGTTGAAAGAGGAGGAATGAACATGACGGCACCCGCATTCACATTCAGGATTGGCCACGGCTTCGATGTTCATCAGTTGGTGGTCGGCCGCAAATGCATCATCGGTGGCGTGGAAATTCCCTATGAGCGTGGTTTGCTGGGACACTCCGACGCCGATGTACTGCTGCATGCGATCTGCGATGCGCTGCTGGGTGCGGCGGCGCTGGGTGACATCGGCAAGCATTTTCCGGACAGTGATGCGCGCTTCAAGGGTATCGACAGCCGTGAGCTGTTGCGTCACGTTGCAGCGCTATTGAAGGATCGCGGTTATGCGATCGGCAACGTCGACGCCACCATCATTGCGCAGGCGCCGCGCATGGCTGCGCACATTCCGGCGATGGTTGCGAATATCGCGGCTGACGTCGGTATCGAAGCCGGCAACGTGAACGTGAAAGCCACCACCACGGAGCATCTCGGCTTCACCGGACGCGGCGAAGGGATCGCGGCGGAAGCAGTTTGCCTGATTTACAAACTCTAGTACTGGCGCGGCTTTTGGGCAAGAAATGCCTGGAAACGCGCGCCAGTGCTGGAGTTTCCGGTCATTGTGCAGGCTACACTAGATGCTGATCTTGCCGCCCTGGCTGTTGTTGGCCTGATCCGAATCGACGCCCGCCAGGTTGCTCATCACACGTCGCGCGATTTGATTGAGCGGCGCAATCGCCATTGCGGCGCCTATATCGATCGCCTCCTTCGGCATGCCGAATACGATGGAACTGGCTTCATCCTGCGCGACGGTGAACGCGCCTTTTTGTCGCATGGTCAGCAAGCCACGCGCGCCGTCCTTGCCCATGCCGGTAAGGATGACGCCGACAGCATCGGTGCCCGCCGATTCGGCAGCGGATTCGAACAACACATCAACTGAAGGCCGGTGCAGATTGACCGGCGCGTCTTGCGACAGTTTGACGCCATAGCCGCGGCCGCCGTGACGCTCCACCCGCAGGTGAAATCCGCCCGGTGCGACATAGGCATGACCGGGTAGCGCTGGTTCTTCATCTTCGGCCTCTTTCACCGTGATCTTGCACAGGCCGTCGAGACGCTTGGCGAACAGTTTGGTGAAGGTGCCGGGCATGTGCTGCGCAATCAGGATCGGCGGGCAGTCTTCCGGCATTGCGGTGAGGATATCTTTCAGCGCTTCGGCGCCGCCGGTGGAGGCGCCGATGACGATCACCTTGCTTTGCGCGACGGTGGCATTGCCCAGGTTGGGCAGCACCTCATCGGCATCGCCGGCGGCACGATTGATATCCAGCGGCTCGATCTTGTCACGCGCCGCATAGGCGCCGCGGATTTTTTCCACGATCAGTTGCGTGTAATCGTCGTCGGAGGCTTCGCCCGCGACCGGCTTGCCGACGAAATCGACAGCGCCCATGGCGAGCGCGCGGAACGCGATGTCCGAGCCTTCCTGTGTATGCGATGACAGCATTACCACCGGCATCGGCCGTACGCGCATCAGGCGCTTGAGGAACGAGAGGCCGTTCATGTTCGGCATCTCGATGTCCAGCGTGAGAACGTCGGGATTGAGCGAGCGAATCATCTCGCGCGCGACCAGCGGATCGGGTGCGGAGCCGACCACCATCATGTCGCTTTGCTCGTTGATGATTTCCTTCAGGATGTTCCGGATCAGTGCCGAATCGTCCACCACCAGTACTTTGATTTTCATTGCCGTTACCTTGTTGCAGGCTACTTGAAGATTTCCACATCGCCGCCGACCACGACATTGCGCAGGCGCAGGTTGTATTCGCTTTCGCGTTCGACGATGGTGTGATTGTGAAGTTCGCGGATTTTCTTCACCAGCACTTTTCCGGTGTTGGGGAAGTAATAAATTTTACGCGGATGCACGCCGAGCATGTCCTCGGCCGCCACGCGTATGCCTTCGTTCTGCAGATATTCCATGACGAAGTTGGCGTTCGACTCACCGATATTGTTCATGGTGAAGCCGCGCAGCACATTGCCGCCACCGAACACCTTGGCTTCCATATGATCGCGGCGGCCGCCCATTTTCAGCAGCTGGTTAATGAGAATTTCCATCGCGAAGGTGCCATAGCGCGCCGACATGGATACCGGATTGGTTGGATCTTTCTCGCTGCGCGGCAGCATGAAGTGATTCATCCCGCCGATGCCGAGACGAACATCGCGGATGCAGGCGGCCACGCAGGAGCCAAGTACGGTCACCAGCACCATGTCCTTGTCGGTGGCGAAATATTCCCCCGGCAGAATCTTGGCCGCTTCCATGCCGAACTTCTTGTCGAAGTAGCGGGTGGGGGAGTTGTCGGCTGGGATTGGAGTGTCGCCCATGTTCATGCCGAGGCCAGCTCGTAGACGGTTTTGCCGCGAATGCGGAAGGTGTCGCGCGCGTTATAAAAAAAGTTCTCCGAATGACCGGCGAACAGCAGACCATCGCGGCGGAGCAGGGGAGCGAAACGGTCAAGGATTTTGGTCTGCGTTTCCTTGTTGAAGTAGATCATCACGTTGCGGCAAAAAATGGCGGCCAGCGGCCCTTCGATCGGCCAGCCTTCTTCGTGCAGGTTGACCTGCCTGAACTCGACCATGCGTTGCACCTGCGGCCGGATACGTGCAAACCCCGCCTGATCGCCTGCGCCTTTGAGGAAGAAACGCTTCAGGCGCTGCGGCGTGAGCGAAGCGACCTTGTCCAAGGCGTAAACGCCACGCCGCGCGGCCGCCAGTGCATCGGTATCCAGGTCGGAGGCAATGATGCGTATCGGCGGCGCGTCGCTGCCAAAAGCTTCGATTGCGGCCATGGCAATCGAATAGGGCTCCTCGCCAGTCGAGCAAGCCGCACTCCACACCGTAAGCGGCTCGTCGTCGTAGACCTTGAGCAGATGATCGGCGAGGATGGTGAAGTGATGCGCCTCGCGGAAGAAGTAGGTGAGGTTGGTGGTGAGCGCGTTGATGAAGCGCACATGCTCCTCGCTGTCGGCATGCTCGACGAAATCCAGATACTCGCGGAAATTGGCGTGCCCGAGCTGACGGATACGCTTGGTCAGCCGGCTGTAGGCCATCGGCTTTTTGTTGTCGTTGAGCGAAATGCCGGCGTAGTCGAAGATCATTTTTTTCAAGCGACGAAAATCGGCATCGGAAAATTCGTAGGCGCGAAACGGCGCGCCGGCGCCCTCGTCGGCGACGACCGGTTGATGTTGCATGATGGGCTCGGCGCGGCTCATTCGCCATCCGCCAGTTCTGTCTTGGCGGACAGATCGCGCCACGCGGTCAGAATTTCCTTGGCGTCTTTCCAGAATTGCTGGCTGCGTTCGACACCGACGGACATGGCCAGCCGGTTGGTCACCGATTTGGCGGTGTGAGCCAGATCACGCAGGGTTTTGGCTTCGAGCAACTCCGCGCCCAGTAAATCGATTTCGTCGCTCTTGGTACTCTCCAGCCGCAACAGTAACTGCATCTTGGCAGCCACCACCGGCGGCAGGTCAGGCGCCTTGGCCTTGTAACCGGGACTGACCGGGGTGGTGGCGCTATCCACGTCCAGCTTGCGGCCGGCGCCGGCTGGATCATGGATTTCAACCAGCTGCTTTTCAATCAGCTCAAGAATCTGCGATTCCAGCAGATCGCGCAGGCTGCCGGCGCGCTCCAGCAATTCGCCGAAGGTGCGATTGCCATCGACCAGGAACAGCACCGAACGCAGCTTGGGCGAAATGTCCGAGGCCGAGCGCGAACGCATCTTGATGGTCCCTTCCTCGGTACGCACCAGGCTGCTGTCGTAGTGCAGGAATTTAGTCGCCAAGGGTTACCGCCGATTTTTCGCGCGCCACCGAGTGCGCTACGCTGACCAGATAGCCGGCATCGAGAATGAATGCAACGCGGCCGTCACCGAGTATAGTGGCGCCGGTCACACCTTTGACGCGGCGGAAGTTCGCTTCCAGGCTCTTCAGCACCACCTGATGCTGACCCAGCAGATCGTCGACCCGGACTGCCGCGCGCTTGTCGTCCATTTCCAGCACCACCAGAATACCTTCGCGTTCCTGCTTTTCCGCCGGCGGCAGATTGAACAGTTCCGCGACCGAAGTGATCGGCAGATACTCGTCGCGCACCATGACCACTTCGCTGCCGTTGACCGTCTTGATATCGGATGACTCCGGTTGCAGCGACTGGGCAATATTGGCCAGCGGCAGGATGTAGGTTTCACCCGAGACCGCCACCGACATGCCGTCGAGAATCGCCAGCGTCAGCGGCAGGCGGATCATCATGCTGGTGCCTTGCCCCGGAATCGAATCGATTTCGATCTTGCCACCCAGCATGTGCACGTTTTGCCACACCACGTCCATGCCGACGCCGCGACCGGAAACGTCCGTGACCGCTTTGGCGGTGGAAAAACCCGGCGTGAAAATCAGCTGCCAGATTTCTTCGTCGCTCCATGACTCGCCGGCATCCAGACCCAGTTCGCGCGCCTTGGCGACTATCTTTTCGCGATTCAGGCCAGCACCGTCATCGGTAACGGTAATGGCGATGCTGCCGCCCTGGTGCGCAGCGCGGACCGTCAGCATGCCGGTAGCGGGCTTGCCATTTGCCACACGCTCAGCCGGAGTTTCGATGCCGTGGTCGATGGCGTTTCTCACCAGATGCGTCAGCGGATCGGCGATTTTCTCGATCACGCTCTTGTCGAGCTCGGTGTCCTCGCCCAGCATTTCCAGTTCGACTTCCTTGCCCAAGCGATCGGCCAGATCGCGCGTCAGGCGCGGCAGGCGGCTGAACACGAAACTGATCGGCAGCATGCGGATGGCGAGGATCGCGTCCTGCAGGTCACGCGTGTTGCGCTCGAGCTGCGCCAGGCCGGCAGCGAGACGGGTTTGCTGATTGGTGTCGAGCCCGCTGGCGGCCTGCGAAACCATGGCTTCGGCGATCACCAACTCGCCGACCAGATTGATCAGTTGATCGACCTTGGCGACATTGACCCGAATCGAACTGGCATCGACCAGCGAGGACAGTTGCACATCCGGCTCGGCAGATGCCTGCTGGCTGGGTGTGTACGCCGGGCGCGGCGCGGCGGCTTCAGGCACAGGGCTGTCAAAAAATCCAAAGCCGCCATCGGCATCGTCGTCAAAAAAGCCAAAATTACTGTCGGGTTCGACGGCGGCCGGCCCGGTCGTGGCGGAGCGTCCGGCACGGCGTTCATTGGCGACGATGGAAATGGCTTCGGCCGGCACAATGAATTCCAGGCTTTCGCGCAGTTCGTCAGCGTCGATATCGGTATTGAGCTGAAACACAAACGCCAGCAGGCGTTCGTCAATGCTTTGTGTCGAGACATCCAGCACCTCGCCCAGTCCGGCGATATCGGCCTTCAATTCGTCCAGAGAATCGGCCGCCTCGTATTGTGCTTTTTCAAGATGGATCTCGATGCGAAAACGCGGTGGCGCAGCGGGTTCGGCTTCTTCCAGCAAAGGCGGGGGTTCAAGCTCCTCGGCGGTGAGGTCGATCAGCGATTCGCGCAGCGCCTTCATTTCGGCGACATCGGGCACCTTGTCCTGCTCCAGCGCCAGCAGGTGGCGGCGCATCACGTCGCCGGCCTTGAGGAAGGTATTGACCATCGGCTTGGTCAGCGTCAGTTTTCCCTTTCGCACACGATCGAGAATCGATTCGAAGTCGTGGGTAAATTCGGACAGCGCCATATGGCCGAACGCTGCGGCACCACCCTTGACCGAATGTACGGCGCGGAAAATGGCGTTCAATGCCTCCGGATCCGGCGCGCGCAGATTGACCGCCACCAGCAGCGATTCGAGCGCGCTGATGTGCTCCTGCGCTTCCTCGAAGAAAGCCTTGGCGAAGCGGGAGAGGTCGAGTGCCATGAGGCGCTGGTCGGCTTATACGGCTTGGCGTGGTCTGTCAGGCGGCCGACTGGGCAAAGGCCCTCTTCAGCATTTCCAGCAACTTCTCCGGATCGAACGGCTTCACCATCCAGCCGGTGGCGCCTGCATCGCGCCCCTGTTGCTTGAGTGCCTGCGAGGATTCCGTGGTCAGCATCATGATCGGCGTTTTCTTGTAGTTCGGCAGGGCACGCAACGCTTTGATCAGCGCAATGCCGTCCATCTTCGGCATGTTCTGATCCGTCAGCACCAGATCGGCTTGCGTAGCCTTGGCCATTTCCAGCCCTTGCTCGCCATCTTCGGCCTCGAGAACCTTGTAGCCGTTGCTGGTCAGCACATAGGCCAGCATCTGGCGAATGGAAGGGGAGTCGTCGACGGTAAGGATGGTCTTCATGATCGGTCTTGTGGTTGACGTTTCGGGTTGGAAATTTTTCGATTGCGTTCGGGTAAATCGTGTCAGAACAACTCCGCGTCGCCGGTGCCAAGATGGGCCTTGCCGACCGGTTTCAGCAGCGAGAGGTCGAGGTCGGCCAGGTTGTCGTTGGCTTGATCGACCAGCGTGGTCAGTTTTGCGACCACGTCATCATGCTGCGTGCCCGGCTGCAAAGCACTCATCAGCAGATCTACCTCCTGTTGCAACAGCGCAAGGCGGGTTTGGGCATGGGCCAGCAATTGATCGGAAATGTCCTGAAACTGCAGTGCCGAAAACGCCTCGCGGCGCGAAGGATTGATCGCCTGCTGCGGCGCATCGTGGGCACGCGTGGCGGTGAACGCCGGCATCAGGCGATCGATGGCGTCCTTGAGGATGTCGCGCGTCTCGCCGATTTCGCGATGCGCGGAATCGACCTGCGAGGACAGACGGGTGGCGAGCTCGTGCAGCGCCAGTAGCGATGCGTAGGATGGGCCGCTGCCGTTGCTGCCGCTCATGTCAGGCCGCCGATTGATCGACCAGCGCCATCTCGGCGCTGGACATCAGGCGCTCGATATCGACCAGGATCAGCATGCGTTCATCGACCGTGGCCAGCCCGGTCAGAAACTGGGTATCGAAGGTGCCAAACTCCGGTGCCGGATGAATTTCATCTTCGGTGAGCGAAACCACGTCCGAAACACCATCGACCACTATGCCGATGATGCGCTTGCCGATGTTGAGAATGATGACGACCGTGAACTCGTTGTAAACCGGCTCGCCCAAGTCGAACTTGATGCGCATGTCGACGATGGGGACGATCACGCCACGCAGATTGATGACGCCCTTGATGAAGGCGGGCGTATTGGCGATGCGCGTCACGGCTTCGTAGCCGCGGATTTCCTGCACCTTGAGGATATCGATCGCGTACTCCTCCTGGCCCAGTGTGAAGGTGAGCAACTCCACCATCTTTACCAGCACATCGTCGATATGGGATCTCGATCGGGATAGGGATTTCATGTTCATGATCGCGTTCGGCTAGTTTGCGGCAAGGAGGTTAAACTCCAATACTGGCGCGGCTTTTGAGCCATTTTTGCCCTGAAAAGCGCGCCAGTGCTGGAGTTTTGTCATGAGCACGTTCTAGAACTCTTCCCACTCGCCTTCGAGATCCTTGGGTAGCGCCGGGTTCTTGTTGCTGCGAGCCTCAGGTGCCAGTCTGGGGGCCGAGGCTTTAGCGCCACCGTCTGCCAGCGCGGCTGTGCGGCGCGCTCGGACCTGGTCCTCGCGCAGCTTGGCGTCGTCAAGCTTGAAGCGCGACACCAGCTCGGAAAGCACTTCGGCCTGCTCGCGCATCGATTCGGCGGCGGCGGCGGCTTCTTCCACCAGCGCGGCGTTCTGTTGCGTCACATCCTCCATTTGCACAATGGCGCGGTTGACTTGTTCGATGCCGGTCGCTTGCTCGTGCGAAGCCACGGAGATTTCGTTGATGATTTCGGTCACCTGCTGGATACCGACGACGATGTTCTGCATCGATGAGCCGGCTTCGTTCACCAGCTTGGTTCCTTCGCTGACCTGATCGACTGAATTGCTGATCAGTTCCTTGATTTCCTTCGCTGCCGCTGCGCTGCGTTGCGCGAGCGCGCGAACTTCACCGGCCACCACCGCGAATCCACGACCTTGTTCGCCGGCGCGTGCGGCTTCAACGGCTGCGTTCAGGGCGAGAATATTGGTCTGGAATGCGATGCTGTCGATGGTGCCGATAATCTCGCCGATCTTCCTCGAGCTGGAACTGATGGCGGCCATTTTTTCCACCGCCTTTTCCGCCACACTGCCGCCTTTGCGTGCGGCGTCGGACGCGGAAGTGGCGAGGCCATTGGCGAGCTTGGTGTTTTCCGCGTTCTGACGGATGGTAGAGGTGAATTGCTCCATGCTTGAAGCGGTTTCTTCCAGCGTCGAGGCCTGTTCTTCGGTGCGTGCCGAGAGATCGGTATTGCCGGCGCTGATTTGCCGCGCCGCATTGGCGATTTCACCGGCATTGATGGCGACCTGTGCAATCAGATCGTGCAGCTGGCCGACAAAACCGTTCATCGAATTCGACAACTGGCCGAATTCGCCCGACATCACCGGCAACTTGCGGGTGAGGTCGCCTTCGCCACTGCGCAGATCTTCGGTAGAGCGCAGCATCTGGTTGATCGGCTGCGAAATAATTCGGTGCGTCCACCAGGCGACGGCGCCCACGGCTGCCAAACCGATCAGCACCGCCATGAACACCAGCACGGCGGAATTGCCGGCGGTCGACTGGCTTTGCGATTGGAAGGTCGCGTTTTCTTTTTCCACCGCATCCAGCAACTTCTTCAATGCGTCGCCGGTACGATTGAACGATTTCTCGAATTCCGGGATCTCGGCGATCACGCCAATCAAATTGCTCTTGGCGTCGACGATGCGCTTGTCGGCATCGCGGATATAGGTTTCCAGCGCGGCCTTGGCGGCGGTGGCAGCGGTACGCACTTCGGGTGAAGTGTTGATCGCATCAACGGCCGCCATCGCCGTCTGCAGGTTCTTCTTGTCGGCGGCGTATTTCTTTTCTGTCCGGTCCAGCCAGTCGCTCTCGCCGCGCTCGAAGGCCAGGATATAGGTGACGATATCGCCGCGGATGGAGTCATGCATCTTGCCCATCTCGCCGGTCTGCTGCAGCAGGCTTGCGTTGCTGGTCGATTTGTCGACGATGGTGCGGAACGAGCCGGCCGAAAAATAGGCAATGATGCCGACGATGATGAAGATCACGGCCACGATGCCGCTGAACAGCATCAACGTGTTTTTGACCGATAAACCTTTGGAAAATTGAATCATGTTCTGTGTCCAATCGGCGGGCTAGCCGCCAGTGAGTGCGCAGTGGGTAGAAACATGTTTCGCCGGGCTGGCTTTCTGCTCTGAAAAACACCCGGCGCACCTCTTGGCCGATTATTTCATGGCTGACCCGGCGCGGGTACGAAAATTGTCAAAACTTGTGAATCCCGCCGGACGAATGCGTACGTTAATCAAGTACGGCCTGATTACTTTTTGACCTGTGCCAGAACATTGCTGGTCCACGCCAAACGTTCGATCAGCGTCTTCAGGAACTGGCGATTGAACCTGAGCTGGCAGGCGTCCGAAAGTTGCTCCAGTTGCACGTCCTGGATCTTCAGCAGTTGTACTTCCGAGACGGAAATGATCGAAGCGGTACGGCGCGCCTTGTCGCCCGACAGGTAAGCCATCTCGCCGAAGCAGTCGCCATCCTTCAACACGTTCAGCAACTTGCCATCTTTGATGACTTTGACCTGTCCCGAAACGATGATGAAAAAGGCGTGACCTATGTCGCCTTCCAGCAGCAAATTCTGCTCTCGTGAATGGTTTTCCCAGATGGCGCCGCGCAGCACTTCCCACAACTCGGAATCGCGGAAATCGCGGAAAAAATCGAGTTTGCGCAGGCCGTTGAATTTCTCCGCCGAGGAGATCTCGAACGAGTATTTTTCCAGTTGCGGAAATGTCTCTGCCAGATCGCGCGCCATCGCGTACCAGGCCGGGTAGCGTTTGGTCGAATCCTTGGCCATCGCTTTTTCGACAATTTCGATCAACTTGTCGGGAATGTCGGGGCGAATTGACTTGAGCGGCGTCGGATCCTCGTTAAGAATCTTGTTGATCATTGCCACCGAGTTCGCCGCCTGGAACGGCAGGCGCCCGGCCAGCAATTCGTACATCGTCACGCCCAGCGAGTAAATATCGGTTTGCACCGAGGGCGGCTCTTCGTTGATCTGCTCCGGGGCCATGTAAGCCGGCGAGCCGACGAATCCGTCGATCTGGGTGTGCGTCGATTGCGAAATCTGCGCGGTGCCGAAGTCGGAAATCTTGATGTCGTCTCGCTCGGACAGCAGGATATTGGCCGATTTGATATCGCGATGAATCACACCGTTCTGGAACGCATAATCCAGCGCACGGCAGGCTTTGAAAATGAGCAATACCGCCTGGCGCACCGGAAGAAGATTGGTCTCGGTGCAATATTTCTTCAGGCTGCCGCCGCCCACGTACTCCATGACGATGTAGCGCATTTCGCCCTCGACCACGGCATCGTATACGCCAACGATGTTGGGATGCGACAGCTTGCCGACCATGGCGGCTTCGTTCAGAAACAGCTTTTCGAAGCGGCGCGCTTCTTCCTCGCCCATACCCTCCATGCCGAGTGCGACCTTGATTGCAACCTTGCGCTCGTTGAACTGGTCTTCGCCCAGATAGACCACGGCTGTGGCGCCGCGTCCCAGCTCGGCGCTGATATCGTACTTACCGATTCGGGTCGGGCGATTAGTCATTTCTTGTTGTGGTCTTGGGCAAGTCGTGGCGGGTGTTTATATCGCAATTCAGAGCGCGAACAAGGACTAGAAAAACGATGAAGTTTCCACGTTTATTCCCTGATTCGGAACGAGTTTACCCGAATGGATTTTCTCGTGCCGCGGATTTTGTGAATTTTGTCACAGGTCTCAAACCGGCAATCGGGTGGCGACGGCGGCAAAACTTTCAACATTGATTGTTTCCATCGCCAAAGGTGCCGCATTGCCTGCCTTTACGTAGTTGCGAAACATGGACTTTTCATAAGCCGGGTCGTAATGCTGTGCCAACATATCGGCGACGAATTCGTCCCAGCGCCCACAGCTTGCCAATTCCTTCCAGGCTGCGATCCGTTCACGGGAATGCAGCTCCTTCAGGCAATCCAGCCTGGCGAACAGCTGCTCGGGATGGGCGATCAGGTGGGCGTATTCTTCGCGTAACAATTTGACCCGCAATTCGACCGGCATACGCACCTCGTGACACAAGCCAAGCCGCATACGCTGAATCAGTTTTTCCGGAACTCGCAGTGCGCCAACCCGCTTGCTTTCGGCCTCGACATAAACCGGCCGCGCTGGTGAAAACCGCGAGAGTTCGGCCCAGATCCGGCTCTCGAACATTTTTTGTGGTGGCTGCGGTTCGTCCGGCAGATCGCCCAGCACCGAGCCCTTGTGCGCTGCCAGTTTCTCCAGATCCAGCACCTGATGGCCATCGACGGACATGGCTTCCAGCAGGCGGCTTTTGCCCGAGCCGGTACGGCCGCAAATGACATGGAAGTCGAAGCTGCCGGGCAAACTGTCCAGATCGCGGATGACCTGTCCGCGCCAGACCTTGTAGCCGCCTTCCAGCTGAAGCGCGCTCCAACCAACGCTGCGCAGGATATGCGTCATGGCGCCGGATCGCGAACCGCCACGCCAGCAGTAGATCAAGGGCTTCCAGCTCTTGGGTTTGTCCCGCATCTCTATATCAATGTGGGCAGCAATATTGCGCGCCACCATTGCCGCGCCGATTTTTTTGGCATCGAAGGCCGATACCTGCTTGTACAGGGTACCAACCTCGATCCGCTCCTGGTCGCTTAACACCGGCAGATTGATCGCGCCGGGCAGATGGTCCTGGGCGAATTCGCCTGGACTGCGCACATCAATGATTGCGTCGAACTCCTGCATTCGCGCCAACGATACCGGCGGCGCAAAAATCCCGGGCTTCGTGGGTCCAAACTGTCGCTCGGGCGCGTTCAAGATGCCGGCTTCTTGGGCGCCGGCAACGCCTTGCGAACTACCGGCAACACGTTATCCAGCACTTTTGCCTGCGCTTCCGCTTTGGGATGCAGCCGATCCGCCTGGAACAGTTCAAGCTTGTCGGCGATACCCTCCAGCAGGAAAGGCACCAGCAGGGTGCCGTTTTTCTTCGCCAGCTCCGGGTAAAGATCGCGAAGCTGCTGTGCGTATTCGATGCCGTAATTGGGCGGAATCTGGATGCCTACCAGCACGATTTTCGCTTTGGTGGCGGCAATGGCGGAAATAATGCCTTGAAGGTTTTTGCGCATTTCACCGACCGGCAGCCCGCGCAAACCATCGTTGGCGCCCAGCGCCAACACCACAACGGTCGGCTTGACCATGGCAAGATCGGTTTTGATGCGGTTCAGGCCGCCACTGCTGGTTTCGCCGCTGACGCTGGAATTGACGACCTCCACGCCTTCCGGTTTCAGTCGCGTTTGCATCATTGAAACCCAGCCATCTTTCGGATCAATCCCGTATGCTGCAGACAGGCTGTCGCCATAAACCATGATGCGAGGCGCGGCGGCGGCGACGGATTGGCCGAAGCCAAGGAACGCGAACAGCAGAAGCGCGGTCAATGATGTGACCAGTCCGGTTTTTTTTCCGCGTGGTGCCAATTTCATCAAGTTCTATTCACTCCCGGTTTTCTGTCGTTCGTCACATCGGCCAAAACTTCGGTTCAACAAGGTGGGATGATTCGGCCATCGGTTTTCAATCAATAACCCAACTTTCAACCCATATCAACATCATGCCCGATAGCACTACCAATATTCCAATTCACCCGCTCATGATCCGCGTCGACCACTTGAGCAAACGGGTTAACACCACCGACGGCGAACTGGTCATCGTCAACAATGCCCATTTTAGCGTTGACGCCGGTGAGGCGGTCGCCGTCGTAGGTGCATCGGGCTCCGGCAAATCGACCTTGCTCGGCCTGATGGCCGGATTGGACAATCCCAGCGAGGGAAAGGTTTTCATCGACGGCGAAGACCTGTTTGCACTGGATGAAGATGGTCGCGCCAAATTGCGTGGACGGCTGGTGGGCTTCGTGTTCCAGTCGTTTCAGTTGCTGCCGTCCCTGACTGCACTGGAAAACGTCATGTTGCCAATGGAATTGGCTGGAATAGCCGATGCCGACAAGCGCGCACGCTCGATTCTCGACCGCGTCGGTCTTGGCGCACGGATAAAGCACTACCCAAAACAATTGTCCGGCGGAGAGCAGCAGCGTGTTGCCATTGCGCGGGCGTTTGTCACCGAACCAAAACTTCTCTTTGCCGATGAACCGACCGGCAATCTCGACGCCAAGACCGGTCGCGCGATGATCGACTTGTTGTTCGAACTCAATCGCGAACGCGGTACAACACTGATTTTGGTGACGCACGATCTCGGTTTGGCGGCTCGATGCGGGCGGCGTTTGCACATCGATGCCGGTGTAGTAACGACCGAAGAGCAGCAACAGGAAATGGCAATGTAATGGGCAAAGCGATCGGAAAATTCGGGCTTGCCTTGAGAATGCTTCGCCGCAATGCCAGGTCTGGCGAAGCGACGGTATTGCTGGTGGCACTGTTTATCGCTGTCATGAGTGTGACCACCGTGGCATTTTTTGCTGACAGGGTGGAAGCCGCACTGAATCGACAGGCTAACGAACTAATTGCCGCCGATGCCGTGGTTATTGCCGACAAACCCGTGCCGGCGCGTTTTCGCGATGAGGCCAGCCGGCTTGCGCTTGCGACGGCAGAAACAACCACCTTTCCCAGCATGGTGGCGGGTGATGCCGACAAAGGGCAGGGCGTCAATCTGTCGGAAATCAAGGCGATCACGGCCGGGTTCCCGCTACGCGGCAAGATCCGTATCGCCGATTCGGTGGGCGGCATCAGCCGCGATACCAGCGATATTCCTGCGGCAGGTACCATCTGGGTGCCCGAAGTATTGCTTGCGCGCATCAATGCCGGTGTAGGCGACGAACTCAAGGTCGGTGCCGTGAAGCTGAAAGTCGCCGCCGTCATCACCAAGGAACCCGACAGCGTATTCGACTACTTCGGCATTGCTCCCAGGGTCATGCTGAATATGCAGGATCTGGCGGCGACCCGCTTGCTGCAGGTCGGTAGCCGTGCAACTTACCGCTTTCTGGTGGCGGGCGAGAGCAAAGCCGTTGATGAATTTCGTGCGACGTTCAACGGCAAACTCGAACGTGGCGAGCGTCTGGAAAGCGTGCGCGATTCGCGGTCCGAGGTTCGCGTCGCGCTGGAGCGTGCGCAGCGCTTTCTTGGTTTGGCCGCATTGCTTTCCGTGGTGCTGGCTTCGGTTGCGGTCGCACTTGCCGCGCGCCGCTTTTCGCAGCGGCAAATGGATGGCGCCGCGATGATGCGCTGCCTCGGCGCCAGCCAAGCCGATATCTTCCTGCTGAACCTGTGGCAATTCCTGGTGCTAGGCGCCATTGCCTGTGTGTTGGGAACGCTCGCGGGGTTTGCGGCACAAAGCGTGCTGACCGGCATGCTGGCAGGCTTTTTCACCGTGTCGCTGCCTTGGCCCACCTGGGTGCCGGCGTTTCAGGGCGCCGCTATCGGACTGGTGCTGCTGCTAGGCTTCACCCTGCCGCCATTACTGGCATTGCGAAAAGTCTCTACACTCCGCGTGCTGAGACGGGATATGGATCCGTTCGATGCAGGCGCGTCGTTTGCCTATTTGCTCGGCTTTGTCACGCTGGCGGGCCTGATTGTCTGGCGTGCTGGGGACGTCAAAATGGGAGCGATTGCGGTGGGCGGCTTCGTCGTCGCCCTGGGCGCGGCAGCACTGGCAGGCTGGTTGTTGATCCAGTTCGCTGCCAGCCTGCGAGGCGCGACCTCCGGTTCATGGCGCTATGGCATCGCCAATATGAAGCGCCGCGCCGGCGGCAGCCTGGTACAGGTCATGGCGCTGGGACTGGGCATCATGGCGATGCTGCTGCTGACGCTGGTGCGAACCGACATGATTACCCGCTGGCAAGGCACGTTGAAGGCGGACATGCCGAATCGTTTTGTCATCAACATCCAATCCGATCAATTGGCGGCGGTGAAGTCGTACTTCGCCGAACGCAAGATGACGACGCCGGACCTCTACCCGATGATTCGCGGCCGCCTGACCGCCATCAACGACCAGCCCGTCAATCCTGCCGGTTACAAAGACGAACGCGCCAAACGTACCAGCGAGCGCGAGTTCAACCTGTCGTGGGCGGCAAAATTGCAGACGGCCGACAACAAGGTCATCGCCGGTAAATTCTGGGAGCCGGATACGCAAGAAAAGCAATTTTCGGTGGAAGAGGGCATCGCCAAGACGCTGGGGATCAAGCCAGGCGATACGTTGACCTACAACATCGGTGGCTCCCTGTTCACGGCGCCGGTCACCAGCCTGCGCAAAGTCGAGTGGGATTCGTTCAAAGCCAATTTCTTCGTCATCGCCAGTCCGGGTGTGCTGGAAAAATATCCCGCAAGCTATATCACCAGCTTTCACCTGAAGCCCGGTGACGAATCGGTGGTCAATGGCTTGGTGCAGAAGTTCCCCAACCTGTCGGTGATCGATATGTCGGCCATCATGGCGCAGGTCCGCACAATCACCAATCAGGTTGCGGACGCCGTGTCGTTCGTATTTCTGTTCGCGCTGGCGGCTGGTGTCGTGGTGCTTTATGCGGCCATCGCCACCACCCAGGACGAGCGCGTATTCGACGCCGCCATCATGCGTACGCTGGGTGCCAACCGACGGCAAATGATCGTGCTGCAGCTGGCGGAATTCCTGGCGATCGGACTATTGTCCGGGTTGATTGCCAGTGGCGGCGCGCTGGCGCTGGCAACCGTGCTGTCCGAGCGCGTGCTGAATGTGCCTTACTCGATCAATTACTGGATTCCACTGATCGGTATTGTTGGCGGCGGCGCGGGGATCGCACTGGCCGGACTGTTGGGGACGCGCAAAGCAGTATCGACAGCGCCGCTGGTGACGATACGCGGTTTGGCCTAAGGGCAGGACGCCGGGGAAATAGTACGAAGCTCCAGCACTGGTGCGGGTTTTCAGGCAAAAATGGCTTAAAACCCGCGCCAGTGCTGGAGTTTTAGCCTTTTTCCCGGCAAGACGTCGAGCCATTTCCGGCTGAATCCATCTTTACGCATCCTCGCGTAGAGCAGCATTCCGACTATTGATAGGAGATTTTCGTGACCGCAAAAGTAATTGCCTTGTACGGCGCACCCAAAGATGCTGCTGCCTTCAACGAATACTACTTCGCCAAGCACGTACCCTTGGCCAAAACACTTCCCGGACTGGCTGGATATGAGGTCAGCACCGGTGGCGTAAACGACATCGGTGGCCAGCCCGCCTACCATCTGGCGGCCACGCTGACTTTTGCCTCGCTTGACGACATTCAGTCGGCCCTGACATCGCCGGTTGGCGTCGCGACGGCGGGAGATCTGGCCAATTTCGCTACAGGCGGTGTCAATTTGCTGGTCTTTGAATCAAGAGAGATCTGAGCCTGTTCGGAGGTCTGCACCGACGGATAAAATCATGGTCACTCGTCGATTGACGGCCACCCGATGCAGGAACAGACCATGAACGAATCCCAGCCAACCGCACAAGTTGGGCAGCGCACGCATCCCTTGATCATCGTCGCCGCCGGCGCTGTAACGCTGTTCTGTCTGGTGGGAATAGGGGTGATGGCAGGGCTGATTCCCGTTGGAGCCGGTGCCGAATTGCGCAACACCGGGACGGCGGCGGCAGTACCAAGCCCGGTAGCAGCCGGCCTGGCAAGCGCGCCGGTCGGCAGTGTTGTGGATGACACGACGCCGGGCATCAAACCGCAGAATGAAACCAAACCCGCCGCGGCCGGCCTGCCACCGATTCAAAGCAAGGCATTTGGGCAGCCCAATGCCAGGCTCGATGCAAAAGCCGCCGCTCAATCCGGAAATATGGAAGCACCTGCAATGCCCGTAGCGCCTACGCCTACTACGGCAACCGCAGGGGCAGGCAATACACCAGCACCAACTCCCGTTTATACCCAAGGCAATAGAGCCACAAACGGCGATAAAGCATTGTCCGCGAGTGCAGCCAGTGTCAGCGGGGGCAGCGGGGGCAGCGAGAAGGCAGTCGCAACGCCGGCACCTGAAGCGGTCCCCCAGTCTCGCTGCGATGCATGCGGCGTGGTGGCGGGCATCTACACGCTGGACAGGAAAGTTGAAAGCAGCGGCACGGGAGCCGTGATTGGTGGCCTGATTGGCGGGGTATTGGGACATCAGGCAGGATCGGGGCGCGGCAAGGATGTGGCTACCGTTGCCGGTGCAGTCGGCGGCGCCTTGATCGGCAACCAGATCGAGAAGTCCAACGTCCGGACTGGCGCGTATGAAGTCCGCGTCCGCATGGAAGACAACACGTATCGGAGCGCTCGTTTTGAGGGCGAACCTCAATTGCGCGTGGGGGACAGAGTCCGGTTTAAGTCAAACGGACAGCTTTCGCGGCAATAGTGCGCCGATATCGCGAAGCGACCGGTAGACGCGGAGTATTGACCACCCATTCTGCGGTTTTGGCATAATCAGCAAATGTTTACCAGCATCGGTGATTTTTTTGCTCTTGCGGGTTTTTGCATCGGAAGCCCGGGGGATTCGTCCTGCGCGCCGGTGTGGCTGACTGCCGGTATTCTGCTGGCGATATGTGGGGCGGCGCTATTGGCCATGTATGCATTTCGCATCTGGCACCGCGCAACCAACGATCTTCCGCTCACCACTCAATTCCTGCCGTCGCTGAATTCCCAAACAGCGGGCTGGCCAGGAGATCAGGCGACTTTCAGCGATTCCGACCAAGCCGCGCTTGCAGCTCAAATTCGCAAGGCACTTGACGAGCGCAAACGAACGGATCAACGGTAGTGTGGGGGCTGGAAACAGGTAGGAAATAATGCGACCACCGGCGCAGCAGTCGTTTGACATAATATAAATTATGCGCGTTTAATTTCCTACCTGATTGGGTGGGTTTTTCTCTGGTGGCTGTGCGTAGCCTGACATGGATTTCAACTATGGAATCCAACACTACAACCCAATGGCACCGCCCAAGCAGTTACACCGAACAACCCAACATCGCCATTGACGGCGATGTTTCACTTTGGTTGGTCATGATCGCAGGCATTGACCCGCGAAGCCCCCGCGCCGCGTACTATGCGAAATGGTGGGACGTTTTTGGTAAGATCGAACGCGCCAAAGCTTGTGGCCAATGGCCACCAACCCCAGCCAATCAAGAAAGGTATTGAATGAATGACTTCGTGAGCCTCGCCGTGCAACTCATCATCATCGTCGCGCTATTTGCATTCGCGGCTTGGTTCGCGAAGCGCATCACCACCAACCCCAAGGACGCGCCGGAGATTCGCCGGTTCAAGCAAATCGCCATCATCATCATGATTCCGGCGACCGCCATCTACTTTTGGCTCAAGTGACCCTTTTAAACGAGTTTTGAGACTTTAATCCCACCCCGGCAATAGGCAGATACCATGACTACCAACACAATCACACTGGACACGCTACAGGACTACTGGGAGCAGGATTCGCCCCCCGGCACCGGCGAGAATGAAGTGATAACTGATTTTTGGGTTATACATGGAATCGCGGTATCGGCAGGCATTACCCACAACGAAGCCGCCAAATTCCTGCGCGAGTTTGTCCTCACGGTTCGCGCCGCCCTGGTGAATGGCGATTACGTGGAAATCGGAACGCTCGGCAGATTTACGGCCGAATTTCAAAAAGGCGCCGGCACACCGGTTGGAGGATCTCCCGCGATACAGACAACCGATGAAAAAAAAGTGTTCAAAGATACATACGTGAGATTTTCCGCTTCAGATCAATTGAGAGACGCGCTTAATTGACCGGAATTTTTTACCGCTATTGAACGTACCGCTGCGAGAACCCGTTACGCTTCATTGACTCGCGATATCTGCGCTGCCTCGCACGCTGCAACACCAACGCCCGCGCCCGCTTGCCCAATTCCTCAGGCGGGATACCGTCAAATTCCAAGAGCATCACCCGCTGGCCGTTTTGCACGGAAACTAGCGCCTGCCTGATTGATGCAATCGAGTCCGAGTCCATGATGGTAGATTCGCCATTGGCGATGGCTTGCGTAACGATGGCCGTTATTTCCCGCTTCGCCTGCTCACGGATGCTTTCCGGGTCAAAGGGATAGAACGCTTCAAACTCAGTACCAAGCGCCTCATTGATTTTGTCGCGCGCCAGACCTGCTAAATCCTCTTTCAACGCCTCAGAGTCGGTCACGTCGCGCAACTCAGCGCCAATCTTTGAACCGATGGCAACAGAAAGGGATTTTTTCGAGAAAGGATCATCCGAGTCCAACACCAGCCCGGTGCGCTTCTCTATCTCAGCAGCGGCATAAGGATAGATACCCTGCTTCAGCAAGACGCCTATCGCCTCACTGGTGAACAACTTTTGCAGGTCACGCTTGAACTGCAATACAGAATCGTATGCAGCCGCCAGCGTGACCCACAAAACAGTCAACTCCGCAACCGCCTTGAGTACAGCAGGTATCAGGGCGAGCAGCGGCAGAGCCATTACTTGACCACTTTTTCAGCGGGCTTGACGTAACCCGGCAACACCACGCCGACCAAACCCATTGCCAGCGCGATTGCTTCCGAGTAACCCGGATGAATCACCGCCAGCGTGCCCAATATGCCCTGCAATACCAACTGAGTGTTTGCCGACTTAAAGATTTTTTTCACTGTAGACCTTCCATTCGTTTTTTCTGCGATTGATAAGCCCTTTGTTGACCGCCCCGTTAACGTGTACCCAGCGCATCCATTGCGCCTCTATCTCATGCTCTGCCCTGCCCTGCTTTATGTACCTCAGCAGCGTTGATTTTTTGAACTCAGTGCATCCGACGTTGTAGACGAAACTGTAGAGTGCCGCGCGTTTGTTATCCGGCAAATCCGGCAGTGCGTTATCAACGCATTGCGCATACTCTGACAGTTCCGTCTGCAACATTTCCAACGCTTCCGCCTGAGTGACCGGCTTGTTATCTTCGTCACGCCGCACCAGCGAACCATACCCGCGCGTCAGCTTGCCGCCGCTATCTTTGTAAGGCTTGGAACTGAAACCCTCGCCACCGATCAACAACGTGATTGCAAGAGCGAACGCGCGAGCGTTTTTCACTCCCACGCCCCCGCGTAGTCGTAGGCCGCAGTTTGCAAATCGAATTGCGTAATAATTCCGCGACCGAAAAACATCAGCGCTTCTGATTTGCGATGCTGGGAAGCCGCCCCCGAGTCATAGGCGAAATGACGGATTTTCTGCGCAAGTATCGGCTCGACACCGTCATGAGGCTCTGCGTCAAGCACTTCCTCCACATACGGAAAGATATCCGGCCACAGGTAACGCGTTACAGCCTCAGGCGACGTCTTGCAAGCCAACACAATCAGCGCCGCTACCTGATGCTCACTGTGCAACCGGCTCACGCGATAGCGTATTTTTTTGTAGCAGTCAAAAATATCCTGCTCTGCCCAAGCCTCACACACCGAAAGGTCATGCGCACTTGGCAGCGTATCAACAAACTCCCAAGGCGTTACCGGGCGCCCAATTCCGACACGGTGCGGCATCCAATAGCCTGTAAGCGGCTTCTCATCCGGCAGCGATTGACCGAACGGGTAAAACCCGAACTCATCACTTATAGGCGTGATTAATCCGTTAGCAATCTGGCCGACGTCACTGTGTTGTGCCTGCGCGATGACCAATTCCAAGGCCATCGCGCGGGCTTCTACCGCATCAATCGGCACTTAGCCGCCGTTTGCAGCGATGAACGCATCCAACTCGTTTTTGCGAGCCGTCATTGCGTCCTTTTGCGCCGTGATCGCAGCGGCTTCAGCCACCGCTTCGTCATACGCTGCCACCTGAGGAGCGCTGCCGCCTTGGAATGAATCCAGTTGCAGCACCTTGGCACCGGCTTTGGTTTCGTTTGCCGTCGCCGCCAGAATGGAGCGAGTGAGACGGTTCCGCTCAGTCTTGGCAGCGGACACTGGATTGCTTGGCGCTTCCGGCTGAAAATCTGCAATCGGGAACGATGCGAAATCGACAGCTTCACCAGAGGGAGCGAACGCTACCAAATCCGAAATCAGGTTGTCCATTGAGCCGTAGGTTTTCACCTTACCGCGCGCGTCAGCGATGTACGACACAACCGGGTTGGTTGGAACGCCCGAGACTACAGCGTCAGCGGTTGTCACCTTGGCGTTGTAGCGACGCGGTTTGACCGTCGCAACTTCGAGAGTGACCAGATGGAGCACTTTTGTTGCCAACAGAGCCAGCAATTGTGCTGGGGACTTGCGGATTGCTGCTGCCATGATTCATTTTCCTTTCGGTACAGTTATTGAAACGAGTCCAAGTGGCCTCGCGTGCAGGTTTGTAGTCAAATGACCATGACTTACAGTTGCGAAAATACAACACATTCGCGGAATCCGCAACACCGACCGCCACCAGACCCACATAACCGCCGTACCGACCCGGTTTCATCGAGAAACCTTTAGCAATTGTCACGCGCAACTCTTTACGCGACCCGTAGATCCCTCCAACCGCCCGGACGTATGCAGACCAGTCAGCCGGAGATTCATCGTCTCTGCGCGCCGCTACGCAAGCCGCATGGACATATTCGGACGCTGATTCCGCTATTTCCTCGGGAATTGCCCGCAATTGACGCCATAAACCTACTGGCGGGTTCCCAATCTGTTGAAATTGTCTGATTCCATGCGCTCTTGACCATGCAATCACACTTGGAACCATTTCAAAAATCGGAAAATCCGAATTACCGTAAATTCCCCTCGAAATCTCGCATCTGTCCCGTCGACAGTCACCAGTGACGATGTTTGAAGATTCGGGGAAAGGCTGTTTTTCCGGGTTTTGCTGGGACATTTTTTCAACGTCAAAGCCCAAATTTTTAGCGATGTACTTGGCGATATAGCCCGCCGCAGTTCCTTTGGCCGCATCAATGGCAACAAATTTGCAGCGATGACGCGATGCACCCGATTCACCCGGCGAATCTGCCAAGGCGTACTTTTCCACGATCTCACGGAACGCCAGAACTGCGGCCGCCGTGCCATCTTCGTGCGTCATGAACAGCAGCAGATGCCAATGCGGGCAACCATCGTGGTGCGGTTCCGCAACTCGCATCCCAAAAACACGCACACCGGCTTTCGCCAGCGCCGAACGAATCAACGCCCAGACCGCCACGAGATATTTTTGCGCCTCGCTTGGCGTGGTTCCGTCGTATTTTTCATTGATCGAACCATCCCACAAAACGCGATGCATTCTTGAAGGGCAAGTTATGGTGGCGAACTCAGCCGCATGACCCACCCGCGCCAATTCCTCCATGCCGCGAACGCGCACCATCAACTCGCCGCGCCTGATTAGCGGATTGGATACCGACCCCGCCGCGATCTCCGCAAGCGTGCATTCGTCACCTACGTTTGATTTTGCGATGGTGTCATTCAACACAGCAGCATTGCGCCGCATCGCCTCAGTTACACGCCGCCTCGATTCCAGCGATGCGTATTTGTCAGCGCCCGCGTGCACTAGACCAATCTTGATCGCCGCCGCCTCACAGCGCCTCGCATGACCACGCCTGATCGTGCGACGCCACCACAGCGGACAAGTTAGACGCGCCCATTGCACCGGGGACAACGCATCTGTCTTCGCCCCTTTGTCGCGCGGCAGTTCTGCGCCGAACCGCGCGCAAATTTTTATCACTCGGTCACGAATTAGATTCGGTTTCATGATCGCGCTTCCATGCTCCGCACTGCGCAAATCTTTTGCGACCCGCTCCGCTTCCCCGATGATCTCAGAATCGCTGACCGTGACCGGGAACGCCAAATCATCAGCCAACGCAAGCACGCCAAAATTTCCGCGCTCTGCTATGGCTTGCGCAACTTGCGCCGATTGGAACTCACTTGATGCGACGATGCCCGCAATTTTGCGCTGCCATCGTGCCGGGAACTTTTTGAACTTCTCGAAAGCCTGTCGATTGGACAGGCCGATTGCACTGCGCCAGTACATCAGCGGCCGCTACGCGCGAGCGCCACGTTATCGAGGAACTCCAACGCGTCAATGTTTTCAAGCATCAATGTCAGATGCCTTTGAATGCGGGTCAACTCACACAGTGACAGCGGCAGCGCGTTTGCATGAATGCAGCGCGCGCACTCGTTGACCGAGCGGTAAAGCTTCGCCACTTCGGCGTGCAGCTGATTGATTGCGTCATGCTGGGCATTCGACAATGGCGCGATGTCTGGATACACACCGCCAGCAGCATCAACAAACGTCGCAGGCAACCCGCGCTGACTTCCCATCATGATTGACCCCTATCGGCACCCGCGCCCCTAGCCGGAAGCCGCACCGCGCCGATAGGGGCAGCGGGCTAGGCTGTATCGGCGCGGCTCTCAGGTAGGAGTTAGTTACCCATCGGCACGCCAATATAGAACAACGCCGGTTGTCTAGTCAATCGTCTGTGTCCGTTGCCCGGTCAACTGTCCACCGATACAATCGTTTGGCAAGTCCGGCTATCAACACTAGGGGCAGCAAATGAAGACCAGCTTACAAATGCTTGACGCAATGAAATTGCGACTTGGGCTAGAGAGCGATTACGCCATTGCCAAACACCTTGGCTTTACCAAATCGTTTCTGTCGTCCGTTCGATTGGGCAAGGCAGGCTTTGGAGACGAGAGCGGCTTGATCGTCGCGCACGTCCTCAACGAAGACCCGGCCTACATCCTCGGATTGCTTCACGCAGAACGCGCCAAGGATGACCGCGCCCGTAAGGTATGGGAGAAGGTAGCCGCGACTTTCGCGCGCCCGCTGGCCGCCCTACTGGCCGCGCTGGGCCTATTTGCAACCGATGCCGACCGACCGGCATACGCTGGAGCGCTGGGAGCGCCCACCGTTTTACATAACGCGGATTATTCTACTGCCTGGCACGAGAATATAAATTATACGCGTATCAGATTGACCCGGACGACTGAAGTGCGGTCGAAACCCCTGAAGATATTGAGCTTTTTCGAACGTTTGATTTAAAGCCGTGCCAAGTCAGCACTGAAGGTATTCATCGAATTGGCCGACGGCATCAACGAACGGCACTAATCACTACACACAGCCGGAATCCGCCCACAAAACAAAAAAGCCGCAAACGCGGCTTTTTGAATAGCTAAATTAATTGGTCGGGGCGAGAAGATTCGAACTTCCGACCCCTTGCACCCCATGCAAGTGCGCTACCAGGCTGCGCTACGCCCCGACCGAGCCTCGAATTATAGCTGCTATTCGTCGTCGGGCGCTACGCGCTCAACATGCTGACGATGCTTTTCAGCTCGCTACGGACTTCGCCGAGATCCAGCGTACGGCCATTGGTGATGACTTTTTGCGAAACACTCGCCGGCTCATCGAGGCGATTGCGTGCGCCGTTGATGGTAAAGCCATGCTCGTACAGCAGCTCGCGAATACGGCGGATCAACAGCACTTCGTGGTGTTGGTAGTACCGGCGATTGCCGCGCCGCTTCAGCGGCTTCAATTGCGTGAACTCCTGCTCCCAGTACCGAAGCACGTGCGGCTTCACACCGCACAGCTCGCTCACTTCGCCGATCGTGAAGTAGCGCTTGGCCGGGATGGTCGGCAGGCTACTGGTGGGCAACGGATCCATTGAACGACTTCTCCACGAGGCTCTTCAGTTTTTGACTGGCATGAAAAGTCACTACACGCCGTGCCGTAATCGGAATCTCTTCCCCGGTCTTGGGGTTGCGCCCAGGGCGCTGTGGTTTGTTGCGTAACTGGAAGTTGCCGAAACCGGAAAGCTTCACGCTATCGCCGTTCTCAAGGGCAAGGCGGATTTCCTCGAAAAAGGACTCCACCATATCCTTGGCTTCGCGCTTGTTAAGGCCAACTTTTTCAAACATTAAGTCGGCAAGTTCCGCTTTTGTAAGCGTCATAACTTTTTCTCTTTTATTTTCTGAGAGTTACGCCAAACTTTTGATATAAAACTTCAACTATTTCAGAGACTTTGCTGTCTGCCTCAGAATCTGTCAAAGTTCTATCAGTATCCTGCATAACTACCCGAAGCGCAACACTTTTTTTCCCGGATTCCATGTTTTGGCCGCGGTAAATATCGAAAGGCGCAAATTCGATTACAGACGGGATTTTCTGGCTGTCAACAGCGTCAATCATGGCTTGAATTTCAGTTGCTTCCGGCACCAGCAAGGCGATATCGCGACGCACCGACTGCATTCTGGAAATGGGACGATACATTGGCGCCATGATCGTGGAAATCGCGCTGACGTCGATTTCAAACAGTATTGGCGCCGCTGGAAGATCGTACTTTTGCTGCCACTGGGGGTGCAACTCGCCGATCATTCCCGAAGGTTTTCCATCGATCAGAATCTGCGCGGAACGCCCAGGGTGAAGAGCGGGGTGGACGCTTTTTTCAAAGCGGACAGGCAGACCTTGCAGCAATGTTTCAACCTCGCCCTTCACTGAATAATAGTCGGCTCGAACCCCCTTTTGACCGCCCTCGCCCCACTGTTCCGGATAGCGAGCACCATAGGCCAGGCCGCCAACGCGTTCGGGTTGTACTGCGACGCTGGCTTCATCGGCGAGAAAGCAGCGACCGACCTCGAACAATTTCACCCGGCTTTCGCCATGGTTGAGATTGTGTTGAAGCGTGGCAATCAATCCGCCCACCAATGTACTGCGCATGACGCTCATCTGACTCGCAATCGGATTGGCAAGCCGCAAAGGCGTGCCATTGCCAGAAAAATCCGCCTCCCAGGCATCTGGCGTGAAACTGTAATTGATCACCTCCTGGTAGCCCAGATCGGCGAGGACATGGCGCATGACGCTACGCGACCGCGAAGCTTCGGGTATCGCCATCATCGGCAATGAAGAAACGGGGGGGGCTGATGGCACGTTCTCATAGCCGTGCACGCGAGCTATCTCTTCAACAAAGTCTTCCTCAATGCCCAGATCGAAACGATAGGAAGGCGGAGTGACCAATAAAGCGCCCTGCTCCTCCACGACCCGACATTGCAAGCGTTCGAGGCTCGTTATCATCTCCGCGACTGGAATGTCCATGCCAATCAGCCGCGCCACGCGCTCCGGTCTGACACGAGCTCCGGACCGCTGTGGCAAATTGCCCAGAGCCTCGGTAACAGGTCCAACCTGAGTATCGGGTGTGCCGCAAATGGCAATCGCCAACTGCGTTGCATATTCGATGCCGCCGCGCGCGCTTGCAGGATCCACGCCACGTTCGAAGCGGTAGGCGGCGTCGGAGTTGATGCCCAGTACTTTTGTCTTGCCCTGAATGACATTGGGCTCGAAGTAGGCCGCCTCGAAAAATACATTGCGCGTTTCCAGAGTGCACATGCTTTCCAGGCCGCCCATGACGCCGCCCATGCCTACAGGACCACTGGCATCGGTAATCAACAGCATGTCGGGTTGTAATTCGACATGCTGCTCATTCAGTAGATTCATTTCTTCGCCAGTCTTGGCGTAGCGGACATTGATAGCACCTTGCAGCTTGTCGTTGTCGAACGCATGCATCGGCCGGCCACGCTCAAGCGTCAGATAGTTGGTAATGTCCACCAAGGGCGCAATCGAACGAAAGCCTGCGCGCTCAAGCCGGCGCTTCATCCAGTCCGGCGCAACAGCCTTGGCGTTGAGGTTGGTAATGACGCGTCCCAAGTATTGTCCGCACGCCGCCGGAGTGTCGATGTTGATCGCTCTCGATATGGTGCCCGTCGGAGCGACCGCGGCAATTTCCGGTATCCGCAGTGCACTGCCGGTGATCGCGGCGAGATCCCGGGCAATACCGATCATGGACAGGCAGTCACCGCGATTGGGTGTCATCTTCAGCGTCAGGTAGACATCGTCCAGTTCGAGATACTTGCGAATGTCCTGGCCTATTGGTGCGTCCACCGCCAACGGCAACAAGCCGGCATGATCGTCCGACAAGCCCAGTTCACGCGCCGAACAAAGCATGCCGTTCGATTCCACGCCGCGCAATTTGGCCTGCTTGATTTCGAGGCCGGGCAGTTTTGCACCCACCAATGCGCATGGCACGCGCATCCCTGGCGCCACGTTTGGTGCGCCACATACGATTTGTAGAATGGCTCCGGTACCAGCATCCACTTCACATACGCGCAGTTTGTCTGCGTTGGGATGCGGTGCTGTGCTTTTTACTTCAGCCACCACGATGCGGTCGAACTCGGCAGCAACAGGAGTGACCTCTTCAACCTCCAGACCCGCCATGGTCAACGTGTGTGCGAGGTCCTCGACAGGCAAGTCAGTCGCGACCAGTTCTTTCAGCCAATTTACGGATACTTTCATTTATCTACCTGTTAGCGGAATTGGCTCAAGAAGCGCATATCGTTTTCAAAGAACAAACGCAGGTCATTCACGCCGTACTTCAGCATCGCAAGACGATCAAGTCCCATGCCAAATGCGAATCCCGAGTACTTTTCCGGATCAATTCCGCCGTTGCGCAGCACTTGCGGATGCACGACACCCGCACCGCCGATCTCCAACCACTTGATCTTGCCGCCCTTGTTTTCCCATTCCATATCGACCTCAACACCCGGTTCGACGAAAGGAAAAAAAGAGGGGCGAAAGCGGATCTGCATATCGTCGCGTTCGAAGAAAGCACGGAAGAACTGGGTCAGGGTGGCTTTCAGATCTGCCAAGCTGATGCCTTCATCAACCCAAAGCCCTTCGATCTGGTGAAACATCGGCGAATGCGTGGCATCGTGGTCGCAACGATAAACCCGTCCCGGGCAGATGATGCGGATCGGCGGTCCGCCTTTTTCCGACTGCATTTGCATGTGGCGAATCTGCACGGGCGAGGTATGTGTGCGCAATACGTGCTCGGAGTTCGCCAGGTAAAACGTGTCCTGCATCGAACGTGCAGGATGGTTAGGCGGCGTATTAAGCGCCGTGAAGTTGTAGTAGTCGTTCTCGATCTCAGGGCCGTCCGCGACGGAAAAGCCCATGGTGGCAAACAGTGCTTCGATCCGTTCCAATGCACGAGTTACCGGATGCAGGCCGCCCACGCCCGGATTACGACCGGGCAACGTCACGTCGATCGACTCTGACGCAAGTTTTGATTCGAGTTCAGCGTTGGCGATACGCGTTTTTGCATCATTGATCAGCGTCTCGACTTGAGATTTGGCCTCGTTGATCGGTGCGCCAACGGCTTTTTTTTCCTCTGGTGATAACTGGCCAAGGGCTTTGAATTTTTCCGTGAGAACCCCGGACTTCCCTAGAAACTTGGCCTTAGCCTGTTCCAGTTCTGGCATGGATTTGACTGCGCCCAGAGTCGCAGTGGCATCCAATAATATGGCTTCGAGCGAGGACATGTTGAGTTGTTCGTTTGATGAAATGTGGTGGCGCGATTGGAAAACAAAAGGCCCGCTGTTAGATGCAGCGGGCCTTTTGCGTTTCAGCTGATTACGAGCGATTGTTCGTATTACGCTGCAAGGCCTGCTTTGGCTTGCTCGATAAATCGCGCGAATGCGGGCTTGTCCATCACCGCCAGATCGGCCAGCACTTTACGATCGACTTCGACCGACGCGCGCTTGAGACCATTCATGAAGCGGGAATAGGTCATCCCACCTTGACGGGCAGCCGCGTTGATACGGGCAATCCACAGAGCACGGAACACGCGCTTTTTGGCACGACGATCGCGATAGGCATATTGGCCGGCCTTCATCACCGCTTCTTTGGCGATGCGGAAGACTGTGCTGCGACGGCCGCGATAACCCTTGGCCAGATCCAGAACTTTTTTGTGACGCGCGCGGGCGGTTACACCACGTTTAACTCTTGGCATGGTCGCTCTCCTTACGCGTACGGCAACATGGCACGAACGTGACCCATGTTGGTTGAATGGATTTCAGCGGTACCACGCAATTGACGCTTGTTCTTGGTGGTCTTCTTGGTGAGGATGTGGCGCTTGAACGCCATGGAGCGCTTGATGGAGCCGCTACCACGCGGCTTGAACCGCTTGGCGGCGCCGCTCTTGGTTTTCATCTTGGGCATGTTTCTACCTTTTGATTACGTTGCCGCAGCAGGTGATGGAACCATTCCATGCTTCGAACCTGAAGTCAGCTTGTTTGCACCGTTAGCCGTACACAAATACAGCCGGAGCGGTGCGCTCCTTGAAAAATCAGTGTTTCTTTTTCGGACCGACCATCATCACCATCTGACGGCCTTCCATTTTCGGGAATTGTTCAACCTGCCCCAATTCCGCCAAATCTGCTTCCACCCGTTTCAGCAACGCCATCCCCAATTCCTGATGCGCCATTTCGCGACCACGGAAACGCAGGGTAATCTTGGTTTTGTCGCCATCTTCCAGAAAACGCTTCAGATTACGTACCTTGATGTTGTAGTCACCATCATCAGTACCGGGCCGGAATTTGACTTCCTTGACCTGAATCTGCTTCTGCTTCAGTTTGGCTTCATGCGCCTTCTTGGCTTCGCGGTATTTGAACTTGCCGAAATCCATGATCCGGCAAACCGGCGGTTTCGCCGTTGGGGCGATTTCCACCAAATCCAGTTCCGCTTCTTCCGCGAGACGGTTGGCTTCCGCCAAGCTCACGATTCCAAGGGGCTCAGCATCTTTGCCAAGCAGCCGGACCTCAACCAGACCTGTGATCTCGGTGTTGATCCGGACGTCTTTTTCAGTAGCGATAAAACTCTCCCAAACATTGCTGAATATCCTGGGCAATGTGCATCACCGCCTCAGGGGCTTGTAACTCTGTACTGCTGCAATCGAAAACGAAAAACGCGGCTTGGCGCTACTGACTAACGCTTAGCCGCAATTTCCGCTTTCAAGTGCGAAATAAATGCATCGAGACTCATGGCAGGCAGATTTTCGCCGCCGCCCTTACCGTCCCTGACGCGTGCTGTTACGGTCTCAGCCTGCACTTCCTTATCGCCCAAAACTAGCAGAAAAGGCACTTTTTGCAAGCTATGTTCCCGTATTTTATAGGAAATTTTCTCGTTGCGCAAATCCGCCTGCACCCGGAATCCCGCAACTTTCAGGGCTGAAACGACCTTGTTCACGTACTCGGCCTGATGCTCCGTCACGTTCATCGCAACCACTTGAACCGGCGCCAGCCACGCTGGCAGCGATCCGGCGTGATTTTCGATCAGGATGCCGATAAACCGCTCCAGCGAACCGACGATGGCCCGATGCAACATGACCGGTGTCTGGCGGGCGCTGTGGTCGTCCACATATTCGGCGCCCAAGCGGCCCGGCATGGAAAAATCGACTTGCATCGTTCCGCACTGCCATGAGCGGCCGATCGAGTCTTTCATGTGGTATTCGATCTTGGGGCCGTAGAAAGCGCCCTCGCCCGGCAATTCCGTCCATTCGACGCCGCTGGCTTTGAGGGCGTCGCGTAAGGCGTTTTCGGCGCGATCCCACGTGTCATCCGAACCGATACGTTTTTCAGGGCGAAGCGCGATTTTGATCGCTATGTCCTTGAATCCAAAGTCATCATAGACCTTGAGCGCGAGGTGATTGAACGCCACGCACTCGTCGGTAATCTGCGCTTCCGTGCAGAAAATATGGCCGTCGTCCTGCACGAATCCGCGTACCCGCATGATGCCGTGCAACGCGCCCGAGGCTTCGTTTCGATGACAGGAGCCAAATTCGCCGTATCGCAGCGGCAGGTCACGGTATGAGCGCAAGTCCGAGTTGAACACCTGGATATGCCCGGGGCAGTTCATCGGCTTGATGGCGAAGTCGTGCTTTTCCGACTCCGTCGTGAACATATTGTCCTTGTAGTTTTCCCAGTGGCCTGATTTTTCCCACAGCGAGCGAGCCAGGATCTGCGGGCAACGGATTTCCTGATAGCCGTTGTCCTGGTAAACCTTGCGCATGTACTGCTCGACCTGCTGCCAGATCGCCCAACCCTTGGGATGCCAGAACACCATGCCCGGCGCCTCGTCCTGCATGTGAAACAGGTCGAGTTGCTTGCCGATCTTGCGGTGATCGCGCTTTTCGGCCTCTTCCAACATGTGCAGATAGGCTTCCTGCTCTTCCTTCTTGGCCCAGGCTGTGCCGTAAATGCGCTGTAGCATCTCGTTCTTCGAGTCGCCACGCCAATAGGCACCGGCCACCTTCATCAGTTTGAAAACCTTGAGTTTTCCCGTCGATGGCACGTGGGGGCCGCGGCACAGATCTTCAAAGCCACCTTCCGCGTACAGCGACACTTCCTGATCTTGCGGAATAGACGCGATGATCTCGGCCTTGTATTGCTCACCGATACCCTTGAAATGGGCAACGGCCTGATCGCGCGGCAGAACGCGACGCGTGACCGGCAAGTCGCGTTTGGCCAACTCGCCCATTTTCTTTTCGATCGCGACCAGATCTTCCGGCGTAAACGGGCGCTTGTACGAAAAGTCGTAATAGAAGCCGTTTTCGATCACCGGGCCGATCGTCACCTGCGCATCCGGAAACAGCTCTTTCACCGCGTATGCCAGCAAGTGCGCCGTCGAATGACGAATCATGTCCAGGCCATCGGCGTCTTTGTCTGTGACGATCGCCAGATTCGCGTCGCTTTCAATCACAAAGCTGGTGTCGACCAACTTGCCGTCAACTTTGCCGCCAAGCGCGGCCTTGGCAAGGCCCGCGCCAATGCTGGCGGCGACCTCGGCAACGGAAACGGGTTTGTCGAATTGGCGGACCGACTGATCCGGGAGTGTGATGGCAACCATGATTCACCTTGAAAATTGTCTGAAGCAGAAATGAAAAAAGCGCGGGAGGCCCGCGCTTTTCTTGATGTTTGTGCAATGCAATGACGAACAGGGACCCGCGCGGCCTAGCGTGAAGACACTCCCAATGTAGTCAGCGGTGTCATAACCATTTGGTTCTCCGCAGAATTCGCTTCCAGTCCCTAGACCGGTGCAAACCCAATGCGGCCCTTTCGTATTGCAGTTGTTGATGTGGAGAGTATATCACTGGTGTTTTCACAGCACAAATACGCGCAGATCGCCATTTCACGCGGGTTTTCAGGCACTTTTGCCCCGAATGGCGCGCCGGTACTAGGGTTTGTGTTTTGAAAACTGGCACTTTCCTGCCACATAGGTTGCAGCCACCATGTGCTCGTCACCCATCATCATCGTCACAAACAGCTTTTCGGCCAGCGATTCCGCTCGCGCCAGGCGCCGCTCAATCAACGGTGTAGCGGCCAAATCCAGCACGACAAAATCGGCGAACTTGCCGGTTTCGAAGTTACCGATTTCGTTATCCAGATCAATCGCACGCGCGCCGCCTAGCGTGGCGCTGTAAAAACCCTGCAACGCGTCCATCGTCTGACCGTTCAGGTGCAGGACCTTGTAGGCCTCATGCAGCGTGCGCAGGATACTGAAACTGGTGCCGCCACCGACATCGGTCCCCAAGCCGACACGCACACCATGTTTGCGCGCTTCATCGGCATCGAACAAGCCGCTACCTAAAAACAGGTTCGACGTCGGACAGAACGACATCGCGGCACCTTTCTCCGCCATCAACTTGCGGTCGGCCGCGTCTAGGTGAATGCAGTGTGCATACACGCTGCGCGGTCGCAGCAGCCCGAAGTGGTCGTAAACGTCCAGATAGCTTTTGCTCCAAGGGAATAGTTCTCGCACCCACTGGCACTCGTGTTTGTTCTCCGCCAGATGCGATTGCAGATAGACACCGGGATGCTCGTCCAGCAGTTTGCCCGCCAGCTCCAGCTGTCGCTCGGTCGACGTGGGCGCAAAGCGAGGCGTGACGGCATAACGCGAGCGAGTGCCGGGCTTGTTATGCCAGCGTCCAATCAGTTCCTTGCTGTCTTCGTAGCTGGATTCCGCGGTGTCGCAAAGCCCGTCGGGGCAATTGCGATCCATCATCACCTTCCCCGCGATCATGCTCATGCCGCGCGATTCGGCGGCGCGGAAAATGGCGTCGGCCGAGCCTTTGTGTACCGTGGCGAACACCATTGATGTGGTGGTGCCGTTGCGCAGCATCTGATCGATCGAGAACTCGGCAACTTCGGCAGCGTGTGCGGGGTCGGCAAAGCGGCGCTCGGCCGGAAATGTGTAGCGTTCCAGCCACTCCAGCACCTGCTCGCCGTGCGAGGCGATGATGTCGGTTTGGGCGAAGTGAATATGCGTATCGACGAAACCAGGCACGATCAGCCGGCCGCGATAGTCCATCAATTCAATCCCCGACGACAGGGTCGGCAACAGTGTCGTTGCGTCGCCTAGTTTCCGCACCTTGCCGTTTTCCACCAGCAAAATGCCGTCGTCGATGTATTCGGCGGCGGATTCGCCGATTTCATGCGGATCGCCGGTGAAGTGAAGAATTGATGCGCGAAACGCCTGCACACCGGTGTTGTTCGAAATCTGGTTCATATGCGGCTACTTTGTCTTCGCACCCTGCGCAAACCAGGCGGCAATCAGCGCGCGCTCGTCGTCAGTCATCTGGGTGAGATTGCCGATCGGCATATAGCGGTTGCCGACCGTCTCAGCGACCTTTGCGGCGTGCTGTGAAATATTGGCGGCATCGTGCAGCATCACGCCTTTGGGCGGCTGAGCGAAACCTTCCTGCGTCGGCGTTGCCGCATGACAGGAGACGCAGCGGCGATCAATCACCGCCTTGGCTTCCGCAAACGACACGCCGCTGGCCTTTGTTGTGCTGGCCTTCGGCGCCAGGAAGACGAACAACCCGGCTAATAGCAACCCGGCAATCACCAGCAATAGCGGCAGCGTGCGCCCGCGCCGGCGCGAAACGAAGAATTGCCGGATCAGCACGCCGGCAATCATGATCACGCCGAGTACCGCCCAGCCGTGCGGATGGCTGTAAGTCATCGGATAGTGATTGCTGATCATGATGAACAGCACCGGCAATGTGAAATAGGTGTTGTGCACCGAGCGCTGTTTGCCGATGACGCCTGGTGTCGGATCCACGGGCTGTCCCGCGCGAATCGCATCGACCATTTTTTTCTGGCCGGGAATGATGTGGAAAAAAACGTTCGCCACCATCATCGTGCCCATCATCGCGCCGACGTGAACATAAGCTGCGCGCGCACCGAAAATCTGGAACAGCCCCCAATCGGCCAACATGACCAGGACGAAAACCAAGCCGGCCAGCAGGTTTTCCTTGCCGGCAAGCGATCGGCATAGCAGGTCGTAGACCAGCCAGCCGCCGGCGATAAAGCCGATGCTGATTGCCACTGCCGGCGCCGGCTCCAGCGCCATGACGTTTTTGTCGATCAGATAGGTGCTGGCGCCGAACCAGTAGATGATCGCCAGCAGGCCCATGCCGGAAAGCCAGGTGGTGTAGGCCTCCCATTTCGACCAGTGCAGGTCTTGGCTGAGCGGCTCGCCTTTGGGGCCGGTCAGATATTTCTGGCTTTGATAAAAGCCACCGCCGTGCACCGCCCAATAATTACCGTGTACCCCGCGCTTGATGTCGTCTTCTTTGGACGTTGGCTTCAATGAACTATCCAGCATGACGAAGTAAAACGATGCACCGATCCACGCCGCACCGGCGATCAGGTGCAACCAGCGCAACAGCAGATTCAGCCAGTCTAGGACGTAGGCTTCCATAAGTTATTCGGTTAAAGTCTAGAAACTAGACTCAAGCACTGGAGCGGCTTCCAGGCCATTTTTGCCCTGAAACGCCCGCTAATGCTTGAGTTTCGGCATTTTTTGCTGGAGATTTACCCTGCGTCGCAACGTGCTGTTCATGCAACGCAATCAACTCCGCCGCAACCGCAACGGCGATGGCCATCGGTTCTTTCGATTGTATCGAAGCGCCAGTCGATTGACCGATGGGACAAGTTATTGCGAACAGACTTTCCTGGCTGATGCCGCGTTGAGCCAGACGCTTCTCAAACAAATTGCGCTTGGTCTGCGAACCGATCAAACCAAAGTAAGCAAAATCGCCGCGTCGCAAAATCGCCTCGGCGAGCAGTTGGTCCAGCGGATGACTATGCGTCATGACGAGAAAATAGCTGCGCGGCTGCGCGCGGGCGACATCTTCTTCGGGCGCATCGCTCACCATGGCGATCACGTTTTCCGGCAAGTCTTTGGGAAATTCGTTTTCGCGCGAATCGATCCACGTTATCGTGCAATCCAGCTCGGCGAGAATCTTTACCAGAGCACGGCCAACGTGTCCCGCGCCGAAAAGAACGATGTGGAAATTGTCCGGCATCAGTGTTTCGACGAAGCAATCCACGCTATCGATGGAAAGTACGACTGGTTGCGCGGTCTCGTCTTGCTGGCTTTCGATCAGCGCCAAGGCTGCCGCGTCAATGCCATCGCTGCCCAACGTACCGGTGACGCGCTCCCCGGCAACAAACAGTCGTCCCGGCGACGCATTGCCGGCATTCAACTTCAGTCCAGTCAGCATTGCGCAGCGCTCGCCCCGGGCCAGCGCGTTGTTCAATTTGCCAGGCCACTCTGCTCGTGGCGGCACAGTCTCAAACAGTAGATTCATCAACCCACCGCAGCACTGGCCCAAGCTGGCACCCAACGGGAAACGCTGAACACTCGCTGCAGCGCCTTCCACCAACATATCTCGGGCGATGCCGATGGCCTTGAATTCCAGATGCCCGCCGCCGACGGTGCCGATTACCTCATCGACAGTCACCAGCATGCGCGTGCCCGCTTCCCGCGGTACCGAGCCGCGAGTCGAAATCACCGTGACGACGACGCAGGCAACGCCATCGTCCTGCAGGCGTGCCAAGTCACGCAGCCAGCGATTCATGCCGCCTCCCGCTGAGTGGCGATGACTGCATTCAGGATGGCCTCGGGCGTTGCCGGCGCATTCAAGGGCGGATTGATACGGTAGTCCGCGACACTGGCCACCGCATCACGAATGGCGAAGAACACCGAGAACGCGAGCAGCAGCGGCGGTTCACCGACGGCCTTGGAACGAAAAATCGTGTCTTCGACATTGCGGTTCTTGAACAGCGCAACGCGAAAGTCGGCCGGGCAATCGTTCACCGCCGGAATCTTGTAGGTCGACGGTGCGTGGGTCATCAACTTGCCCTTGTCGTTCCACCACAGCTCCTCGGTGGTCAGCCAGCCCATGCCCTGGATGAATGCACCTTCCACCTGGCCGACATCGATGGCCGGATTGATCGAATTTCCCGCGTCGTGCAGCAGATCTGCGCGCAGCAGCTTCGATTCTCCGGTCAATGTGTCGATGACGACTTCCGAAACAGCAGCACCGTAGGCGAAATACAGGAAAGGCCGGCCTTCCATCTTGCTGCGATCCCAATGCAACTTGGGCGTCGCATAGAAGCCGTCCGACCAAAGTTGAACGCGCGACTGATAAGCGGCCAGCACGAGATCGGCGAATGGCAGGGATTGGCCACCGACCCGCACAAGATCGGCTTCAAACTTTACGTCTGCCGCCGTACCACCGTGTTTTGCCGCCGCAAATTCGGCAAGCCGCAGACGAATCGTCCGCGCTGCATCCTGCGCGGCCTTGCCATTGAGATCAGTGCCGGTCGACGCAGCAGTCGCAGAGGTGTTTGCAACCTTGCTGGTGTCGGTTGCGGTGGAGCGAATGCGTGAAAGGCTGATGCCTAGTTCGACCGCTACCACTTGGGCCACCTTGGTATTGAGCCCCTGCCCCATCTCGGTTCCGCCGTGATTCACCAATACCGAGCCGTCGGTGTAGACGTGCACCAAAGCGCCGGCCTGGTTGTAATGAACCATATTGAACGAGATGCCGAACTTGACCGGTGTAAGCGCAATACCCTTCTTCAGCACCGGACTTGAGCGGTTGAAAGTGCGGATTGCCTCGCGCCGCGCACGGTATTCACTTGACGCTTCCAACCGATCGACCAGTTGATGGATGACGTTGTCTTCAACAGTCATGCCGTAGTGCGTGGTATTGCGGTCATTGATGCCGTAGAAATTCAGCCGGCGTATATCGAGCGGATCTTTGTTCAGCGTCCGCGCAATATTGTCGATCACGTACTCGATGGCAAAAGCACCCTGCGGGCCGCCAAATCCCCGAAAGGCGGTATTCGACTGCGTGTTGGTTTTGGCCGAATAGCCATGGATGTCGACATCGCTCAGATAATAGGCATTGTCCACATGACAAACTGCGCGGGACATCACTGGACCGGAAAGGTCCGCGGAAAAACCGGCACGCGAAATCAGATCGATCTTCAGCGCCTTGATCAACCCGCCTTCGTCGTAGCCTACGTCGTAGTCATAGTAGAAATCATGCCGCTTGCCGGTGATCATGAAATCGTCGTCACGATCCAAGCGTAGCTTTACCGGGCGCTGCAGGCGCTGTGCGGCTATGGCTGCAACGCAAGCAAACAAGGCGGACTGTGACTCCTTGCCGCCGAACCCGCCGCCCATGCGCCGTATTTCGACCGTGACCTGATTCGACGCCACATGTAGCGCATGCGCGACGAGATGCTGCATTTCGCTCGGGTGCTGCGTCGAGCACCAGATGTGCATGCCGCGATTTTCCTTCGGCACTGCATAGGAAATCTGGCCTTCAAGATAGAACTGCTCCTGCCCGCCGACCTGCATTTTTCCCTCGAGCCGTTTCGCCGATTTCTCCAGCGCCACCGCAGGCTCGCCGCGTGAGCGGTGCATGACGGGCACGACAAAGGATTGGTTATTCTTCGCTGCTTCAGGAGAAAACTCGGCCGGCAGGGCTTCGTATTCGATTTTGGCCAGACGCGCCGCTTTTCGCGCCAGCTCGTAGCTTTCAGCCACCACCGCAAAGATGGGTTGACCGACATAACTCACGACATCGTTCGCGAGAATCGGATCATCGGCAAGGATGGGGCCGCAACTGTTCGGACCTGGAATGTGTTCGGCCAGGATGACGTCGATCACGCCCCGAGATGATCTGACTGCGCTGAGGTCAATCGCGACTACGCGGGCGTGAGCGCGCTCCGACAATCCAAGAGCTACGGAAGCAGTGCCGTCAAGCTGCGGAATATCGTCCACATAAATGGCGTCGCCGGAAACATGGAGGTGCGCCGATTCATGCGGCTTCGATTCGGTCATCGTCATGGCAGAGGTCAAGATTGACGCGCGATCATTCACGATGACTACTCAGGCGAAAACACTGACGTCGGCTGCAGACAATGAGGCGGTCAAGCGTGTTTCGAGATAAAAGCGACGGAGCAAATTGCCGGCCACCGTGAGCCGATACTCGGCGCTTGCCCTCATGTCGCTCAACGGAGCGAAGTCTTTAGAAAGCATCGTCATTGCCAACTCAATACCAGCTTCATCCCAGCGCCGACCAATTAACGTCTCTTCGGTTGCTGCGGCTCGCTTTGGTATCGCCGCCATGCCGCCGAAGGCAATCCGGCAGCTTGTCACAACGTCGTCCTTCAAGGTAATCGCAAATGCCGCACAAACAGCGGAAATATCCGAATCGAAACGTTTCGACAGTTTGTAGTTGCGGAACTGCAATGCGGCCGACGGTTTGGGAATCTCCACCGACACCAACACTTCGTCTGCGGACATCGCCTTTTGCTGATAGCCCAGATAGAGCGTCTCCAAAGCCATTTGCCGCATACCGCCAGTACTTGCAAGTGTAACGGTCGCTCCCAAGGCGATCAGCGCCGGCATCGCGTCTCCGATTGGTGAACCATTGACGACATTGCCCCCCAGCGTTCCTGCGTTACGGATCGGCATCGAGGCAAACCGTTCCCACATTTCGTTCATTTCCGGGTGGTACCGCTTTAGAACTGCATACGCATCGTTGAGCGTTACCGCTGCACCTATGGAAATGCGTGCGTCCGAATCATTTGTTGTTTTCAGATCGACTACTTCACCGGTGTAGATGACATCATCAAGTTCGCGAAGCTGTTTGTTTACCCAAAGCCCGACATCGGTGCCGCCGCCAACAATGGTCGCGCGAGGGTGCGATTTCCGTAACGCAACAAATTCTTCTAGCGTTCGTGGAGCAAAAAAACGCTGATTTTTGAATACGTAATTCAGACTGGCTGGCGACGCAACCTGACCTAGCATTGTTTTCAATGCCTCGCGGTCAAATTCGACCCGCGGCAAATCGAACATGCACCGCCCGGCTTCGATGATCGGTCGGTAGCCGGTGCAGCGGCAGAGATTACCGGTAATTGCCTGGCGCACCTCGGTCTCGCTGGCCCGGTGAACATCCGCTTTGTCGGACTCAAGATAGAGCGCCCACAGCGACATGACAAAACCCGGGGTGCAGAAGCCACACTGTGAGCCATGGCAATTCACCATGGCCTCCTGCACCGGATGCAACTTACCCGTTGGCTGTTGCAGCGCTTCAACAGTAAATAGGGCCTTGCCATCCAGTGTCGGCAGAAATTGAATGCAGGCGTTGACCGCTTTCATTTGAACGTCGCTACCCATCTTCTCGGCCACGACCACCGTACACGCGCCGCAGTCTCCTTCAGCGCATCCCTCCTTGGTACCGGTGAGCCGCGCCTGCTGCCGCAAATACGACAGCACACTGGTCGTTGGGACAGCGTCGCTAATTTCTATTGCGCGGTTATTGAGGAAAAAACGAATCGGTCTCGTTTCCGACGACGGCGAGGTGACAACGGACATGATCAGCTACCGCGATAGGTGGAGTAGCTCCACGGCGAGACCAGCAGTGGCACATGGTAGTGCTGCAAAACATCGGCAATGGCAAAGCGGATAACGACCGTATCGAGAAATGGGGGCTCGGCGAGCGACACATTGTGTTTGCGGAAATATCCGGCGACCTTGAACACAAGCTCATATTCTCCGACGGCAAAATCGGCCGCCTCGAGAAGTGGTTGGTCGCAGCGCCCGTCCGAATTGGTGGTGACGACCTTGAGTTGCTGTCGTTGCCCGTTCAGCAAACCAAACAATTCAACGGGAATACCCTCGCCGGGCTTGCCCCGCGCTGTATCCAATACATGTGTGGTCAATCGGCCCATTGCCGCCTCCGTCAGATGCTTCATGATCCGTGTGGCGCTAAATTTTGTCAACAAAATTAGATTGATTTTGTGCACAATCTGGCTCATGCTGCAAATCAACTGCGGCACCTTCCTGTCGACCGGTACCAACAATGGCTTTGAAGACTATTTCCCCGTCCACGCCACCTCGCTCCGCTGCTATCAACAATGCAATCGGTTCCGATGAAGTCTTTTCGCTCGTTTACGAAGCGGTGTTGGACCACCGGCTGCCTCCCGGAACCAAATTGCGAGAGGTGCCGTTAGCTGAACTTTTCGGCGTCACGCGCGGAACCATTCGCAAGGCGTTTACACAGCTGGCCAATCGAAAAATCATCGACCTGACCCCTAATCGGGGTGCCAGCGTTGCCTTCCCTTCGGTTGAAGAGAGCCGCGATCTTTTCGCCGCGCGGAGAACGATCGAGAGCGCCATTGTTGAATTGCTGGCTCTACGCATCAGCAAAGCGCAGCTTCGCGAGCTGAATTTACTGGTCAAGCGGGAAAACATGGCTTATCAACGCGGCGACACGCGCACTGCACTCAAATTATCGGTCGACTTTCACCGCGTACTAGCCTCCATGGCCGGTAACACCGTATTCGCCGAGCTGCTTGACCAGCTGCTGACGAGAACGCCCTTGGTCGTGCTTGCGTATTGCGATCCGGCACAATCTACGGCATGCGCAAACCGCGACCACCTTGACCTGGTAGAGGCGATTGCAGCTCATGACGTGAGCCGCGCAATAAACACAATGAGGTGTCATCTATGCAATCTCGAAGGCCAGTTGAACTTGGCAGGCAATCCGCCCGTGAGCGAGCTCGCTGCAATTTTCGGTATCGATTCGGCAAAATCCAGCAAGCCCAATAGCGCAGGCAAATGAAACCGTGATTAACACCCCCTACCCTCGCGATCTGGTCGGTTATGGCCGAACTCCCCCGCAAGCCAGCTGGCCCGGCAATGCGCGCATTGCTGTGCAGTTCGTTCTCAACTACGAAGAAGGCGGGGAAAATTCGGTTCTACACGGCGATGCCGCGTCCGAGCAATTTCTGTCCGAAATAATTGGCGCCCAAGCTTATACGGCACGTCACATGAGCATGGAATCGATCTATGAATACGGCTCACGCGCCGGCGTCTGGCGGATCTTGCGGGAATTCGAACGCCGAAAGCTCCCGCTGACTGTATTTGGCGTGTCGATGGCTCTCGAACGACACCCCGAACTGACAGCGGCGTTCGTCGAGCTTGGCCATGAAATTGCGTGTCACGGCTGGCGGTGGATTCACTATCAAAACATGGACGAAAACGTCGAGCGCGAACACATGAAAATCGCGGTCGAGACAATCAAACGTTTGACCGGTAACGCGCCGCAGGGTTGGTATACCGGACGTGACAGCCCAAACACACGACGACTGGTGGTCGAGCACGGTGGCTTTTTTTATGACGCAGACTACTATGGCGACGACCTGCCGTTTTGGACAGAAGTCGCCACGGCAGACGGGAAAAAAGTCCCACATCTGGTCGTGCCATATGCACTGGATACCAACGATATGCGCTTCGCAACGGCTCAAGGCTTCAACACCGGCGAGGATTTTTTCTCCTATCTGCGAGACGCCTTCGACGTGCTTTACGCTGAAGGCGCGGAAACTCCCAAAATGCTTTCCGTCGGCATGCACTGCCGACTGCTTGGACGTCCCGGCAGATTTGCTGCGCTGCAGAAGTTCCTTGACCACCTGGCATCGCACGACAGAGTGTGGATATGCCGACGTGTCGATATTGCCAGGCACTGGATTGAAAATCACCCGCACATTGGAGGTGCGCGAAACTGATATGTCGGCTTTTTTTACACCACGGTTGATAGCTGGCGCGCACGTAATTAATTGTTTATAAACAATTTAATTCTATGACTCCATAACTCATACCCGCAAACAGTTCAATTTGTTGGCGCGGCTCCATCTTTTCTTTACACACCATGCAGAAATCCACAGTCACGTTGTTATATTTTCGATCTAACTAATTGTTTGTAAAAGAATTAATATTGTTGGCCCGACACTTGCTAGACAAAGTTTGCAAGGCTGATAAAAGTAGTCCATTGTTGGCCAACTACATGGAGTAGCAGATGAAACCAAACAAAATCATTGCCTCGTTGATTGCGATCTGCAGCATCGCCTTTGTTGCGATGCCAGCCAGCGCCACGCTAATTCTCACGCTAGATGATGGCAAAGGCCACACCAAATCGATCGTCGACGGAGGTGCCGGTGACATGAGTGGCCAGTCGGGAGTTATTTCCTGGTTCGGCTCATTGGGCACCTGGATATTCAATTTCACGGCAGGTTTGTCAAACAGCCCCGCTATTAATGGTCCGGCAACATTGGATCTCACCTCTTTCAATGCAACCTCTGGACGCGGTGGCACGTTGACGATTACTTTGACCGAAACCGGGCTGTTGTATCCGACCGGTCCAAGTGATGTAACGACACAAGTCGGCGGCGTGACCTCGGGAGCTGTGTCATTCACGACGTTGTTCAACGGATCGCCAACATCAACCGGCCCCTTTACCAACGGCGCTTTTTCTTCGACCACCGGTACCATCGTTGATACCACCGGCGGGTTCAGTCTCTCTCAAGTTGCGCAAATTCAGCATTCCGGCGCTGGCAGCACAGGATTCACGATGCATACTTCCGTACCCGAGCCCGCTACCCTTGCGCTGCTTGGACTGGGACTGGTAGGACTGGGTTTCCTCCGTCGCAAACAATCGCGCGCCTCGAAGCCTGACTCGAACGAGTCAAATCACTCGTAGCACCAAGTTTTAGAAGTTACTCCAAGTTGTTTTTAGACAGGCTCCGCAACGCGGGGCCTTTTTCTTTGCGCTGCTGCCCCCGCCGCTCGCTTGTCCTTCGCCGAAAGCATCTCCGCGCTGTGTACAATATTGGCGCTAGACAAATGCCGTGTTTTTTCTGACCCAGAACGATAACTCCTTTTGTTCTGTATCCCTGCCCAATAAAATAGCTGTCAAAGAACAGCCGTGTCTCAATTCGAACAGCGGGTAATGTGAACTCACGATCAACATCGGCCGGACCGGCGCTGCTGCTCTTCCTGGTTTGCGTCATCGCAGGAGTTTACTGGTCGACTTTTTACGGACTGGCCGTACACGGGGATAGATCTGACGCTGCGATGCGGCCGGCATTCGTTATTGCCGCCTTTCTGTGGATGGTCTGGACGCTGCGTAGCCAGTTGGGCGCGCTGCCGATTCAAGTCTACTGGCCGGGACTTGCACTTTTTGTGGTGGCAGGCCTGATGTGGCTATTCGGCGAACTCATTTTTGTAAGAGTGCTGACCAATCTGGCTGCCATCGCGATGATTCCATTGTCCGTTCTTGTTGTGTTGGGGCGGCAGTGGGTTTTGGCATTGCTGTTTCCCCTGTCTTTTCTTGTATTCGTTGTTCCATTCGGCGGCCCTCTGGTTCCTATACTGGTCGATTTGACTGCAGAGGTCGCTTTCTGGGGCCTCAACGTTACAGGCCTGCCGGTAAATCGCGAGGGAGCTTACTTCGAACTGTCGACCGGCAAGTGGGCCGTTGCCGAGGCATGTAGCGGCATTGAATATTTAACGACGTGCCTGATGCTGGGTACATTGTTCGCTTGGCGTATGTTTCAGTCGCCGACCAAAAGGCTGGCGTTCGTCGCGGCATCAATCCTTCTTGGAGTCGCGGGCAACTGGGTACGGGTGTATCTGACGATCGGAATTGCCCACATTACCGGCAATGCATGGTTACGAGAGAGCCATGGCTCCTTCGGTTGGCTGCTCTTTGCAGCAATGATGGGAACGCTTGGAGTAATTGGATGGTACTTTCGAGACGAAGAAGACATTTCCGAGCTAGCTTCGCGCGCAATTGACTCAATCTCGATGCGCACCGTAGCACTGGCATCCGGAATAATCTTGGGCATGCTGATTTTGTGGCCGATAGCCGCCCATTTCATCAAGAGCCAATATGAAATTCAGCACTCTCATATCCCTGAAATAGCACCCCGAAACGGATGGACAGCATCGGCCAATCGCGCATCGAATTGGGCACCTGATCTGCAAAACCCGCGCGAATTCAGCGTTCAGTCTTTTCAGAAAAATGGTAAGCGAATCGATGTCGCCATTGCGTTATTTCATGACCAAGACTGGTCTTCCCAGCTGGTTACCTCGGTCAACCAACTGGCCAACTCGGAAAACCGGAACTGGAGCCTGGCTTCTCGTGATACGGCAACCATTCGCTACCGGAGGACTCATCAAACCGTTAATACCGCCGTATTGATGGGCCGTACAGGGAAAAATATCGTGTGGCATTGGTACTGGTTGGACGGCAAATTTGTAGCGAGCAACGTTCGCGCGAAACTGTATCAATTGGCTGGCCAGCTCGGCCACAGCAGCAGGCTCTCGGCGTGGGTGGCTATCAGCACAACGGATGACAATGCCGGCTCAAACGTCGCGATTGGTACGCTTGCATCCTTCCTGGAAGACATGGGCGACTCAATGGAGGCCAGTCTTGGTGCCGTCAATGCGTCGCCGCGCTAGTCACGCTATGTATGAACCGGCCGGATCCATCGCGTCTTCGCGGTAATATTCCCTGAAGATGAAGCCGACGGCTCCCACCTTTGAATAACATCTTTCCATCCGCTCCGGCATTATGGAGTTACGGCCTTGCCACGCTGATATTTGCTGCCTTTGCCACGTATTTCTTGATTGGCTGGCGTGGGGGGATAAGAGCAACTTTGCTGATGGTTGCACTGGTGAGCAGTGCTTTCTGGGCCGCTTCCGTGGTCGCGGCAATGTTATGGCCCATTCCGGCACTGTGGTGGCTGGCACGCTTGATTGACGCGGTACGTATTGGCGCGTGGCTCGGTTTTCTCCTGCAGCTGGTCACAGGTTGGCAGCATCGGCAATCCGCGCTGTCTGATCTTGGATTCAAGCCGAAGATGCTTGCGCTGCTGATTTTCCTGCTGGTGATCGGCGCATTCATGCCGCAGGAGCCACCTTGGGCGACCGTCACGACCGGCGGCCCGATAGGTGCGTTTTACGCCTTGTTGGGCTCATCCGTATTTGGACTCGCGCTGACCGAGTTGTTGTACTACCGCACGCCGCGTGGTCGACGCTGGGCCATCAAACCCCTGGTTGTTGGCTTGGCAGGCATGTTCGTGCTTGACCTCATCATTTATTCAAGCGCGATCTTGTTCAGGCAGGTCGATGCCTCAATATGGGCGGCGCGCGGTATCGCGCACTCCCTCGCCATTGCGTTCGTTGCGGTCGCCACTGGCCGCAACGCTTCGTGGACCATTGATGTCCATGTTTCGCGCGATCTGGTATTTCGCTCGACAGCGGTTTTTGCCGCTGGTACATACCTGCTTCTGGTCGCGGCGGCGGGCTACTGGGTGCACTATTTTGGAGGCAATTGGGGCGGCACTTTGCGTGTGGCGTTTGTTTTCGCCGCCATCCTGGCACTGGTTACGTTGTTGCTTTCGGGCAGTACGCGAGCCAAGCTCAAGGTTTTCATCAGCAAGAATCTTTATTCCTATCGATATGAGTATCGGCAGGAATGGCTGAAATTTACTCATAAATTGGGCACCTACGAACCCGGCGAGAATCTCTACCAGCAAGTTGTTCGGGCTCTGGCAGATTTGGTTGAAAGCAACGGCGGTTCCATATGGCTCGAACGCGGAAATTCATACTCTCAATTTGCCGGTGTCGATGTTGCGGACAACAAGGAAACTGAAGCCGCGTCCGATAGTCTTGTCCGCTTTCTGTCGCGCACCGGATGGGTTGTACAGCTCGATGAATTTACAACCTCACCGGAGCGTTACCCTGGATTGGTACTGCCGGACTGGTTGTCGGCGCAGAAAGACGCCTGGCTTGTCGTGCCCCTGCCGGCAGACAACGATCTGCTCGGATTTGTCGTGCTGATACGGCCAAGAACCAGTATCGATATCAATTGGGAGGTGCGCGACTTGCTGAAAACGGCAAGCAGGCAAGCCTCCACATTTCTCGCCCAATTCCGTGCGAAAGAAGCCTTGATGGAGAGCGAGAAATTCAACGCGTTCAACCGGATGTCGGCTTTTGTGGTTCACGATCTCAAAAATCTGGTCGCACAATTGGTGCTGCTGCTGAAAAACGCGGAGCGGCACCGCGATAATCCGGAGTTTCAGCGGGACATGCTGGAAACCGTGGAACACGTGGCTGGGCGCATGAATCAACTCATGCTTCAGCTGCGCACTGGAACTACACCCATGGAAAAACCACGCCCGGTAAATATTGGCGACGTGATCATACGTATCGCCAACGCCAAAGGCATTTATGATGCGACCATCGCCGGCGAGAACGATGGCCCTCTACGCGCGTTCGCGCATGAAGACCGCATCGAAAGGGTAATTGGTCATATTGTTCAAAATGCGATCGAAGCAACTGCACCGGGAGCGGAATCGGTCAAACTGAGGGCGACCCGGGACGATAAATATGCCGTGGTAGAGATACGTGATCAGGGTGTTGGGATGTCAACAGAATTCATTCAGGAAAAATTGTTCCACCCATTTCAGACAACAAAGCCGTACGGCATGGGAATCGGCATGTACGAGAGCTTTCAATACATCAATACCATCGGCGGCAGGATAGCCGTCGAAAGCGCGCCGGGTTGCGGCACTCGATTTCAGGTGTACCTTCCGCTGACGGGGGAAAATTCGCCGGCCGATCCAATCGCGGAGCTTCCGCTTTGACAAGCAACAAACGCAAACCGCTGCTGATCATTGAAGATGATCTGGCACTGCAAAAACAGATGCGCTGGGCATTTGACAGCAGTGAAACACTGGTTGCCAACGATTCCGCGACGGCTATAGCCCAGATCCGGCGTCATGAGCCATCCGTCATCACGCTGGATCTCGGGTTGCCGCCACATCCCGATGACTCGACTGCGGGATTTGAGCTTCTTCAGGAAATTCTCAAGCTCGCGCCGCATTCAAAAGTCATTGTGCTGACGGGGCAGAATGATCATAAGAATGCGCTGAAGGCAATACAGCTTGGTGCGCACGATTTCTATGCCAAGCCGTTCGAACCTGAATTGCTGGGTGGGACGATTGAAAGAGCGTTCCGCCTGCACGAGTTGCAGGAAGAAAACCGCCGTCTGCAAAACACGATGCATTCGGCGCCCTTGTCAGGCTTTCTGACACAGGACGCTGAAATGCTGCGCATCTGCCGTACCGCGGAAAAGGTCGCCCCGACGAATGCGACCGTCTTGCTGCTGGGCGAATCCGGGACGGGCAAGGAACTGATCGCCCGAGCGCTTCATGAGCTCTCGCCGCGAAAAAAAGAACGACTGATCGCCATCAACTGCGCCGCGATTCCGGAGAATCTGTTGGAAAGCGAGCTTTTCGGTTACGAAAAGGGAGCATTCACCGGTGCGGCCAAACAAACACCGGGCAAACTGGAGGTGGCCCACAAAGGGACTCTGTTTCTGGATGAAATTGGCGACTTGCCGCTGACGCTGCAGGCAAAGCTGCTGCGCTTCCTGCAAGAACGCGTGATCGAGCGTCTGGGTGGTCGGGAAGAAATTCCCGTCGATGTTCGCGTGGTGTGCGCCACCCACAGGAATATCAAAGAGATGATCGCGCGCGGCCAGTTTCGCGAAGATCTCTACTTTCGAATCGCGGAAATCGTTCTCGATATTCCGCCTTTGCGCAGCAGGCCCGGAGACTCTACGTTGCTTGCGCATGCCATTGTCAGACGTGCAGCGATGGATCAAGGCCGCGGCGCAATGAACTTGCATTTGGACGCGATCAATGCCATTGAAGCCTACTTGTGGCCGGGCAATGTGCGCGAGCTGGAAAACTGCCTGAAACGGGCCGTGATCATGGCGGATGGCAATACCATCAGGTACGAAGACTTGGGCTTGCAGGTCGAGGCACCCGGTGATGCACTTAACCTCAAGCAAGTACGTGAAGAGGCCGAACGCCAGGCAGTCACGCGTGTACTGGCACGGACAAACGGCAATTTGAGCAAAGCCGCAGAATTACTTGGCATCAGCAGACCTACACTGTATGAGTTACTGGATCGCTTCGGATTGCGTTGATGAGCAAAAATTCAAGACCTGATAGACGCCTTGCACGCACTGACGCGTCGATTGGCTGGCGCAGCTCGGCAATAGCAGCGTTGATCGCTCTTTCGATTTCGTCATGCGGGCAACAAAAACCCGAGTTGCTCATAGACTCGGCCAAGCAGAGCATCGCGCAGAAGGACTATGCAACTGCGGCCATCCAACTGAAAAATGCCCTGCAAAAGCAGGATAGCGGACAGGTCCGCTTCATGCTGGGAAGCGCACTGCTGGAAATGGGTGATTTTCCGTCCGCCGAATTGCATTTGCGCAGGGCGCTGGACTTGAACCAATCGCCCGACGAGGTTTACCCCGAACTCGCACGTGCCTTGCTTGGACTTGGCGAGTTCAACAAGCTCGCCACCGAGTTGTCATCAATCAAATTGACCTCGCCAGCTGCCATATCGCCGGTCAACACCTTGGTCGGAGAAGCAAATCTGGCGTTGGGCAAACAGCGGGAGGCCAAGGCCGCTTTTGCCGCGGCACTGGCCGCATCGCCTGAAAACCTGCGCGCCAGGATCGGTGAAGCCCGCCTTATCGGCAGCGCGGGCGACCTCGCGGCGGCCAATCGGGTTGCCGACGAAGTTCTCGCGCGCGTGCCGGACCTGCCACAGGCACTGGCCCTCAAGGCAGACTTGCTGGTATCACAGGGCAACGCCAATGAAGCTATCGCGCGCCTTGCATCGCTGATCAAGGTGTCGCCATATGACGGTCAGGCTCGCTTTGCCTACGTTTCGCTGTTGATTGCCGGCAATCAACTCGATCTGGCGGCTGAAGCCTTGGCGGCAATGAAAAAGGTTTTGCCGCAGGATGTGAGGCACCACTACCTCCAAGCAGTGCTTGCTTTTCGCAAGGGGGAACCGCTAAAGGCGCGCGATGCGGTAAGCCAGGTATTGAATTTGATTCCCGATCATGGTCCTTCGCTGCTGCTGGCGGCTGCAACCGAATATCAACTGGGTTCGCTGGCGACTGCCGGTGATTTTCTGCGCAAAGTAATTGCGAAGTACCCCAATAGCCTTTACGCCCGCAATCTGCTTGTCGCTACTTATCTTCGACAAGGCCAGGCCGGTAAAGCCGATGAAGTTCTGGCCCCGGCATTGAGATTGGCACCAGACGATACGACGGTGTTGCGCGCCGCCGGGGAGGTTGCGTTCGCCAACAATCGGCTGTCGGATGCGGCGAATTTTTATAGCCGGGCGCTGGTGCTGGAAAAAGACAGCGCTCAGCTACGAACCCGTCTCGCGCAAATCCGCCTTGCCAATGGCGAGACTGATCGCGCGCTGCTGGACCTCGAGGCCGCGTCGGGCCTCGACAGCAGTCACTACCAGGCCGATCTATCGCTGATCACCACGTATCTTGCCGGCAAGCAGTACGAGAAAGCACTGGCTGCGGCTGCAAACCTGGAAAGGAAACAACCCGACAATCCGCTGACGTATAGCGTCAAAGGCACGGTCTTTCTTGCTCGCCAGGATGTCAAAAACGCCCGAGCCAATCTCGAGAGGGCGTTGTCCCTGCAATTTAACTATCTACCGGCAGCGAAGATTCTTGCCAGTATCGACTTGGCCGACAAAAATCCCGCCGCGGCGAAACAGCGGTTCGTATCGATACTGGCAAAGGAACCGGAAAACGAGGGCGCCCTGTTAGCCCTGGCGACGGCGCAAGCGGCGTTGCGCGAACCCACGCGCGAAGTGCGCGCCACACTGGAAAAGGCGATCAAGGCAAATCCCGCCTCGGTTACGGCGCGTACATCGCTGATCAACTATTTGGTACAAAGCCGCGACGCCAAGGCAGCCGTCGCCTCTGCGCAAACGGCATTGGGACTGATGCCGAACGATCCCAAATTGCTGGACGCCCTTGGGCTTGCCCAGCTTGCATCCGGCGATACGGCACAAGCGATTGAAACCTTCAAGAAACTAGCCGCCGCCCTGCCCGATTCGCCCATGCCGCTGATGCGGTTGGCGTCCGCACAATACACGGCCAAACAGCTGGACACACCGATTGAGGCCCTGCGTAAAGCCTTGATAATGAAACCCGATCTGCTCGAGGCGCAGCGCGAAATCATTGCCGTACAGCTTGCCGCCGGAAAAATCGACGACGCCCTGAAGGAAACGCGCGCGCTGCAAAAATCGCGTCCAAAAGAGGCGATCGGCTTCGCCATGGAAGGCGATGTGCTGACGACGCAGCAAAAAATGGCGGAAGCGGCAAAAGCCTATGGCGAAGGGGCGAAACGTCAGCCCTTGCCGGAGCTCATCATCAAACAACACCAATTGCTTCGTGCCAGCGGGCAAACCGCCGAAGCGCAGGCGGTTCTTGCCAAATTGCTGCGCGACAACCCCACGGATCCGGCGGTACGGTTTTACGTTGCCACCACCTCGGTGCAGGGCAAGGACTATCGCGATGCAATTGGACGATTCAGGGAAATACTTGCGCAACAGCCGGACAATGTTCCCGCGCTGAACAACCTCGCCTGGGCGCTGCATGAGATGAACGATGCGACCGCCACCACTTATGCAGAACGCGCCTACGCCAAGGCGCCGAACAACCCCGACGTTCAGGACACCTACGGATGGCTTCTGGTGGAGCGTGGCGACGTGAAACGTGGAACCGAGCTACTGAAGCAGGCAACGGCAGCCTCACCAAACTCCGCCGAGATCCGCCTGCATCTCGCCAAAGCCCTGCTCAAGGGGGGCGACAAAGCTGCAGCCCGACAGGAGCTGGAGGCGGTGACAAAACTTGGCGGCATCAACGCGCAAAAATCGGAGGCGGAGCAACTGCTTCGGCAACCATGAGGGCCCCCGATCACTCCCTGCGAAAGACCACCAAACTCTAGCACTGGTGCGGCTCTCAGGCTGTTTATGCTCTGAAAACGGCTACAGTGCTAGAGTTTTGTTGTAAATAACAGTATCAGGTTTGGCTTGGATAGCCGTCTGGATTGCCAGTCTGCCAGCGCCACGCATCCACACACATTTGCTGGAGCCCGCGCTCCGCCCGCCAGCCCAATGTAGCTGCCGCCCTGCCAGGGTCGGCAAAACACTCAGCGATATCTCCTGGTCGCCGGGGAACAAAACGGTAATTGACCTTGCGCCCGCTGACGGCCTCAATGGCGCGTACGACTTCCAGGACGCTGTAGCCATTGCCAGTGCCGAGGTTCACGGTTTGCAGTCCCGGACTTTTCTGCAGCGCCTCCAGCGCACGCAAATGCCCGATTGCCAAATCGACGACATGAATGTAATCGCGAACACCGGTGCCGTCCCTTGTCGGGTAGTCGTTGCCGTAGACCGAAAGGGTATCGCGCTTGCCAATCGCGACTTGAGTAACGATGGGCATGAGGTTGTTAGGAATGCCATTGGGGTCTTCGCCAATCAGTCCGCTTTCGTGTGCTCCCACCGGATTGAAATAACGCAGCAGTGCGATTCGCCAGGACGGATCGGAACGGAAAAGATCCCGCAAAATTTCCTCGATCATCAATTTGCTGCGTCCATAAGGGTTGGTTGCCGACAACGGAAAATCTTCGGCAATTGGCACCTTGTGCGGATCGCCGTATACGGTGGCCGAGGAACTGAATACCAACGACTTGACACCTGCCTCGGCCATGACTTCAAACAGGGTCACGCTGCCCGAAACATTGTTGTCGAAATATTCCAGCGGCTTTTCCACGGATTCTCCTACTGCCTTCAGGCCGGCAAAGTGGACCACGGCCTCTATGGAGAACTTCCGGAACAATGCCCGCAACGCGACGCGATCGCGAATATCGATTTTTTCAAAAATGACTCCGCGGCCGCATATGCGCTCCACCCGCTTGAGGGATTCAAGCTTGCTGTTGCAAAGATTGTCGATGACGACAACGTCACTTCCGGCCTGAAGAAGTTCAACACAAGTGTGTGAACCGATATAGCCGGCACCACCGGTAATGAGGATTTTGTTTTTCATCGAAAAATCGTGCTTCCAGATGAGCAATCGGACTGCAGTCTGCGATTGCTGCCCCGCCCCAAAACGCCAGGCAGAAGCGATTGTGTTTTTTCTGTGGCAAAGGTGGCATTTTCGCTGTGGAAAATGCAAAAAAACGGCAGCAAAGATAGTAACATAGCACCCTGTTGACGCCATCAGCCCAAGTACTCGCACAACTTGATTTGGCTGGCAAAAAGCAGGCGTCCGGAACCGGTTCAACATGGGAGGCTGTATGAACAAGCGTGTTTTTGCTGGAATCACAGGCTGGGTTGCCATCATGTCCGCGGCGATTCTCACTCTCGGCACTGGCTGCAGCACGTCCAAATTCCCTCCTGCGCCCGCTTTGGCCGCCTCCACCGATTACAACTACGTGATCGGTCCGGGCGATACGGTCAATATCGTCGTTTGGCGCAATCCCGAATTGTCGATGAGCGTCCCCGTGCGGCCAGACGGCAAGATCGCCGCACCGCTGGTTGAAGACCTGCCTGCTATCGGAAAAGACGCCACCACACTGGCTCGCGACATCGAAAAGGCCCTGTCGAAGGTAATTCGCGATCCGGTGGTAACGGTGGTTGTCACTAATTTCGTCGGACCTTACAGCGAGCAGATTCGCGTTGTCGGCGAGGCCGCAAGACCGCAGGTGCTGTCCTACAAGCAAAAGATGACTCTGCTTGACGTAATGATCGCCGTTGGCGGCATGACCGATTTTGCAGACGGCAACAGCGCCAGCATTCTGCGCACTGCCGAAGGCAGCAAGCGCTACAGCGTGCGCATCAAAGACCTGATCAAGCGCGGCGACGTTTCCGCCAACGTCGAGATGAAGCCTGGCGATGTACTGATCATTCCACAAGGTTGGTTCTGACAGCATCTGACACAAGCAGGACATTCAACGTTGCCTGCCTCACTTTCAAGCGACTAACGGACAGAAATGGATGAAATTTTTCGCCAGGCGCTAATCATTTCGCGCGGCATGTGGCGGTATCGCTGGCTCGGTCTCGCGGTGGCGTGGATTGTCGGCATCCTCGCCGCTACGGCGGTCATATTCATACCGGATCGGTATGAAGCGTCCGCGCGTATCTTCGTCAACACCGCGTCGATTCTTAAGCCTCTGATGATGGGGATCACCGTTACGCCCAATGACGACTCGCGTATTGCCATGCTGAGCCGGGTTGTGATCAGCCGGCCCAATGTCGAAAAACTCATCCAGACTGTCGGCTTGGATGCCGAAGTGAAGTCAAAGGACGGCTACGAAAAGCTGATCGACAGTGTGACCAAGACATTGGTCATCAAGACTGCGGGGCGCGACAATCTGTATACCCTGTCCTATCGCGACACTGATCCTGAACGCGCCAAACGAGTCGTGCAGGTGTTTTCGTCGATATTTATTGAATCGGGCCAGGGCGGCAAGTCGGACGATACCGACGCGGCTCGAAAATTCATCGATGAACAGATCGCGGTGTATGAAAAGAAACTGCAGGAAGCCGAGGGCCGCCTGAAAGACTTCAAGCTGCGCTATCTGGGGGTAACTCCCGGCGAAGGTCAAGGCTACTTTACGAGACTGTCCGAAGCTAGCGTGCAGCTGAATCGCGCTCAACTGGAATTGCGCGAAGCGGAAAACTCCCGCGATGCGTACCGGCGCCAGCTAGCCGTCGAGGATGCCATTCCTGCTTCGGCGAGCGGTGTCCCGAGCGTCAGCAGTAGCGCGATAACCGACATCGACGCCAGAATAGACGCAATGCGCAGGAATCTGGATGGCCTGCTGCAAAAATATACTGATAACCATCCGGATGTAGTAGGCGCCAAACGTGTGGTCAAAGATCTTGAAGACCAGCGGCGGCAGCTGATTGCCTCGCGCCCGCGTGACGGTGGTGCCAGCATGTACGTCCCAACCGGCCCCCGGGCGTCTGAGCAACTCAAGGTTTCGCTGGCAGGGGCCGAGGCGTCAGTTGCCTCGCTCCGGGCGCGCGTTTCCGAATACTCGATACGCTACAACCAACTCAAGTCTGCCGCTACGCAAATGCCGCAGCTGGAGGCGGAATTTGCGCAGTTGAACCGCGACTATGATGTGAATAAAAAGAACTACGAGAGCCTGGTTTCGAAACGCGAGTCGGCCAGCATTTCCAGCGAGATGCAGTCCGTTTCCGGCGTAGCCGATTTTCGTACCATCGATCCGCCGCGAGTCTCGCCTACCCCGGTGGCCCCCAATCGCAAATTACTTTTTCCTTTGACGTTGTTGCTCGCCATAGCTGCCGGATTTGGAGCTGCTTTCGTGGCTAGAGAAGTCAGGCCCGCATTTTATGACGGCCGCTCGTTGAGCGAAGCCACTGGACTGCCCATCCTCGGGGCCGTTTCACTCATCCTCAGCGAGCAGAAAAAGAAACTGGAGCGACAGAGTATTTTCAGATTTGCGACCGGTGCCGGCGCGCTGGTTGGAGTTTATGCAGTCGGTTTTGTTGCGTTGTCGCTTCTCGGCACTCGTGCAGCATAGGTTGGCGATATGAGCCTGATTGAAAGAGCCGCCAAAAGACTTGAGGAGCTGCGCCGTGCCGGTGTTGTACTGCCCGGCGAGGAAACGCCAGTAGATTCCGTTGAGGGTTATCGTCAAGCGAATGCTGGACAGGTGGCGCCTGCAATCGGTTCTCCCCCTATCTTCTCCAGCGCAAGACACCCCTCTCAGGCTGCAGCGAAGCGCGACAAAGTACGTTTCGATATCGATATCGGGCGGCTGGCTGCACAGGGCTTTGTGACGCCCGATATGCCACGATCGCGCATCGCCGATGAATTCAGGATTCTGAAAAGACCCGTAATTGCGAATGCCGCGGGCAATCGTGCGACACCGATCAAACACGGAAATCTGGTCATGGTGACCAGCGCCGTCCCGGGAGAGGGTAAGACATTTACGGCAGTAAATCTCGCGCTGAGCCTCTCCATGGAGCTGGACCGCACCGTTCTGCTGGTGGACGCGGACGTCGCCCGTCCATCGCTACCGTCCACCCTGGGCCTGCCTCCCAGTCGCGGTCTGCTGGACGTGCTGCAAAACAAGGACCTTGATCTCGGGCAGGTGTTGATTCACACCAATGTCGAGCGCCTGACCATTTTATCCAGTGGGACCCAGCACGCGCAGGCAACGGAGTTGCTGGCCAGTGATGCCATGAATAAATTGCTTGAAGAAGTTGCCGAGCGCTATTCAGATCGCATCGTTATTTTTGACTCCCCCCCCATGCTGGTGACAACTGAATCACGGGTGCTGGCGACCCAAATGGGACAGATCGTCTTCGTAGTCCATGCCGAATCGACACTGCAAAGCGAAGTAAAACAGGCGCTTGCAACGATCGAGGCTTGCCCGATCAAAATGCTGGTGCTGAATCAGGCAAGAACCACGGCGCAAGGCGCGTACGGCTATGGTTATGGCTACGGCGCATAGCCGGTTGTTGCGGCTCCAATCTCGCGTCAACCGCGCCCTCCTGTTTGTGGCGTTGTCCCTCAGTCTAACTTCGGCAACAGCGCAAACCTGGAGAATCGTCCCGCAAATCAGCGTGAGAGAGACTTACTCCGACAATGCCGAGCTGACCAGCGCCGCACTGGCTCAAAGCAGGATGATTAGCGATATTTCGACGGGGATTCTGCTGGAACGGCTTGGACCGCATGCGAGTTTTCTGTTTGACTACCGCCTGCGAAGCTTCATCTATGCCGGCGATTCCCGTTTGAACGACACCCAGAATTTTCTGAACTCCAGAGCCAATTTCGAATTGGTGGATAACTGGATATTCCTCGATGCCCGGGCAAATGTCTCTCAGCAAAATCGATCCGCATTCGGCGTGCCTGTGGCGGCCGATAATCTGGGCACCAATGCCAACCAGGCCGAAACAAGGACGTACCAGATTTCGCCCTACGTGCGAGGGATGTTTAGTGACAAGGCGATCTATCAACTGCGATTCAATGCCTCGGACAGCCATACGGCCGACGACGTTATTGCAAACACCCGAAGTTCGGAATGGCTGGGATTGGTTTCAAGTGCGCCCAATGCAAGCCAGCTGGGTTGGCTTATCGATGCCAATGTGCAAACCGTGCGGAGTGATGACATCGGCAGGAAAAAGAACAGTCGCGCCAAAGCCTCGTTGATCTATCAGCCGCTACCGCAATTGAACATCTCCGCCATTGGCGGCTATGAAGAAAATAATCTGGTGAATACAGAAACCAGCAGCGGCAGCAGCAACGGTCTTGGCATCGAATGGAGTCCCAGCCCCCGTACCCGCCTGCTTGCAATGGGCGAGCGTCGTTTTTTTGGCAATGGATACAATTTTTCTTTCAATCATCGTACCGGGCTGACCGCCTGGAGATTGTCCAGTTCGCGTGACGTGGTGTTGGCGCCCAATATCGCCGCCGCCGGTCAAATTTCGGTTACGGAATTGATTTCCGATATCCTCGCCTCGTCAATTCCCGATCCGGCGGCACGAAGTGCTGCCGTCAGCCAAAGACTCGGCCAAACCGGAGTTCCGATCGCATCGACATCCGGCACGGGTTTCCTCACCTCTCGTCCAACGCTTAACAAACGCCATGATGCGTCTATCGCCCTGCTTGGAACGCGGAGCACAATCACGATTGCGTTTAGTCGCCGCGATCAACGCGGCCTCGGGGGCACTGCTGGCTTGCCCGATAGTTTCGATTTGAGCGAAGATATCCGGCAGACAACCATCAATGCATCATGGGCTTACCGCCTGACCCCGCTTTCTTCCCTGACACTCTCATTGTCGAAATCGCTAAGCGAGGGACTAACCGGATCAAATTTTACCTCTGAGCAAAGGCTTCGAAGCATTTACTTTACGACCTCGCTCGGCCAGCACACTTCCGCCAGCATCGGCGTCCGGCATGATCAATTTGACAGCACGCGGGTAAATAGTTATCGCGAAAATTCGATAACTGGCTCCCTCACCGTGCGCTTCTAGGTATCGGAAGCAATGTACGAATCTTTCTACGGGCTGACCGGAAAACCATTTCAGCTCAATCCTGATCCTTCATTTTATTTCGGCAGCCGCCAGCATCGGCGAGCGATGTCGTATCTCGAGTACGGCCTTCACCAGAACGAAGGTTTTATCGTCATTACCGGCGAGATCGGTGCCGGTAAGACGACATTGGTGCGCAATTTGTTCGGTCAGCTCGACTCCAGCAAGGTTGTAGCGGCTCATTTGGTCAGCACGCAACTTGATGCGGATGACACGCTGCGATTGGTCGCCGCGGCGTTTGGCATACCCACGAAACAGACGGAAAAATCGGATCTCCTGCTGGCGCTGGAGGCATATCTCGTTTCGGTCGCACGCGACGGCAAACGATGCCTTTTGATTGTTGATGAAGCCCAGAACCTTACGCCAAGAGCGGTAGAAGAGCTGCGTATGCTGTCCAATTTTCAACTTGAAACACATGCGTTACTGCAAAGTTTTTTGATCGGCCAGCCGGAATTCAGGGAAACGCTGCAGAGCCCGCAAATGGAACAGTTGCGTCAACGCGTGATTGCGGCATGCCACATCGGCCCGCTTGGCCCATCGGAGACCCAAGGATACATCGAACATCGCCTGCATTGTGTCGGTTGGAACAACATCCCGTCGTTTGAAGAGGATGCATTTCCTGCAATACACGAAGCCAGTGGCGGCGTTCCCCGGCGTATCAATTCGGTTTGCGACCGACTTCTTTGGTACGGTTATCTGGCGGACAAAAAGTCGTTTGCCGCGATTGATGTTGAAGAAGTCGCGGAAGAAATGCAGGACGAAGCTCACTCTGCCGGTGCCTCCAAACGCAGGCGCAGGATTGACATGCCTATGGCAAATGGTGCCAGTTTACGCTCCTTTGGAGAAACGGATCCGGCCGAAATCCCGGCCGATCTCAAAACGGCTGGGGAAGCCTATAAAGTAATCTCCCACCTTGGCACAGATGCCTTGGGAGAGCAGTTGCTCCACATTGAACAGGGCATGAGACGTCTTGACGCGACCATGCTTAGAATCGAGCGCAGCAACCTGGTTTCAACCGCGCTTTTCCGGCGCCTGCTGGATTGGGTGCGATCACGCGAAGCAGAGCGCGACGACAACGCCTGATTGCCTATATCGGGTAGCTGAATGTGGCGGTTTTCATATCCGTCGCATGCGCCAAATTGGTACACTGTTAAAAAGAATTAGCGGCCAGACTGCATGGCCGTAGGTGCCTCGTGTTCGCCTCCGCTTCGGGGCGAATGATGTGTATTTTGACTGTCCAGACGATCCGCGATAATTCCGCATGGCAAAACCTGAAAATTCTTCGCCGGTTTCAAAACAGGTTCCTATGTCGGCCCTGCAGCGGCGAATATGGCGCGAATTTCAACTGAGCGCGGATCGGCCATGTGCCCGCCCCTCAATTTTGCAGATTAGGATGTCCGGGGCGCTGGATCTTGCAGCTTTGCGCTTGAGCGTCTCCGACCTCGCAACCCGGCACGACGCTTTGAAAGCCACCGTGTCACCCGATGGAAACACGTTGCGAATTCATCAAGACGCCGAGCTTGTGCCGACAATACACGACTGGTCAACACACGAAGCAAATTCAAATGGCATTGACGACGCGGCCGTTCGCACCTTACTCGGCTTACCATTCGAGCTGACAAGTGGTCCTTTGATCAGATGCGACCTTTTTCAAACTTCCCCTGATCAGCACCTACTGATTTTTCTTGCGCATCCAATCATCTGCGATGGCTGGTCACTTGGCGTCTTGTGCGAAGACCTCGCAGCATCTTATAAAGCTCATCTAGGAAAGACAACGAGCCATCACGACGTAGCCCCGAGCTTCGCTGCTTATCTTGCCGGCCGGGATGTTACCGACAATGGATATTGGCAGGACCAGCTAAACACAACGGTTCCCAGTCTGGATTTGCCGATAGACCGTGCAAGAGAAGCGAGTCAGTTGGCACTTGTGGGGTATCGCTGTAGTCGCATTGATGCGGCACTGGTTCAAGAACTAAAGTCCACAGCCAGTCAAACAGGTGCAAGCCTGTTCACCACACTTGCCGCTTCGTTTTGCGCACAGTTAGGACGTCTGTCTCAAGCGGAGAAAGTGGCGCTGTCGGTCGCTACCGCAGGACAGCTTTCGGACGGACTGGAACACATGGTCGGCCAGTGCAGCCAATGGCTGCCCGTGCAGATTGCAGTACAGCCCGATCTAACAGGTCTTCAGTTACTCCAACAAGCTCAGGCAACGGTTTTAGATGCATACGACCATCAGAACTGTGACATTGAGGCCATTTTGCTGGGGCTGCTTCCTGTCAGCATGGTAGCGACAAAAATCGGCTTTAATTTGGATCCCGATCCAAACAATGCGCGTACCCGGTTTGCACCACTGCAGGCTCAAGTTGTCGCCGCAGCCAATGTGCCGGTGGCATTGGAACTATTTTTGAATGCGACCATGGATGCGAATGGCATTCAACTCGACTGTCGCTACGATGCGACGCTGTTCGATGCAGGGACAATCGATTGCTGGCTGGGAATGTATGTCGCATTTCTTCGTCGACTCGCAGCCGATCCGAGACGGGCGATCGCAGAACTGGCAACTTCCCCCACTGAGGAGCTCGCCCGCATTAAGGAATGGAACAGTACGACAGTCAAATACACGTCAGAAATTTGCGTTCAACAACTGTTTGAAAATCAGGTCGCTTTGACACCTGATTCCATCGCGGTTTCCCATGGAGTGGCGAGCCTGAGTTACGCCACATTGAACGCACGGGCCAACCAGTTGGCCCACCATTTGAGAACCATAGGGATAAAACCGGACTCGCGCGTCGCCATCTGCATAGAACGCAATCCGGAAATGGTCGTTGCAGTCATTGCCGTACTGAAAGCCGGTGCAGCTTATCTGCCGCTCGACCCAGCTTATCCTGCCGATCGGTTGGCACACATGCTCGCAGACGGTGCCCCAACCGCATTGCTGATGCAGAAAAGCCTAGCGGCTGTATTGGAAGGCATCGTGCCACCAACCGTTAGGGTTCTCGATATTCACCACGATAGCGAGGCTTGGTCAAAGGCATCCACTGAAAATCTTCCCATCGTTCCTTTCGGGCTGTCCGAAGCGAGTCTCGCTTACGTAATCTACACATCGGGTTCCACCGGTATGCCAAAGGGCGTGGCAATGCCTCACCGGGCGCTGGTGAACCTGTTGCATTGGCAACTTTCGCAACCCGGTTTCAAGAAGCTGAAGCGCACATTGCAATTTGCGGCGCTGGGTTTTGATGTTGCATTTCAGGAAACTTTCAGCACACTCGGGTCGGGCGGAGAATTGGTGCTGATTGACGAAGAGGTTCGCTTCAATCCCGCAGAACTGTTTCGCTTTGTCGTTTCACGCAGAGTCGAACGGGTATTTTTGCCCTATGTCGCGCTACAACTGCTTGCCGATGGGTTTGCGACCGTCAGCGAATCCGCTCCCGGAAGCGAGCCACTAGCGTGCGATTTAAGAGAGGTGATTACCGCAGGCGAACAGGTCCGCGTTGACGCCCGCATACTCGATTTTTTTGCCAAGCTTGGCAATGTTCGGTTGATCAATCACTATGGCCCAACCGAGAGCCACGTTGTCACTTGCCATTGGCTGCCCGCCGCAGTTGCGGATTGGCCCGTGCTGCCGCCGATCGGCGCACCAATCGCAAACAGCCGTGTATATATTCTTGATGAGCACCGGAGTCCGGCCCCAATCGGCGTGCCCGGCGAACTTTACATCGCCGGTATTTGCGTGGCTTCCGGTTATCTTAATCGCCCCGACCTGACCAACGAGCGCTTCCTGCCGGATCCTTTCACCGCAGAACCAGGCGCGTCCATGTATAAGACCGGTGATTTGGCCCGCTGGCGTTCGGACGGAATCATTGATTATCTGGGTCGAAACGACTTCCAGGTAAAAATCCGCGGTTTCCGCGTCGAGTTAGGGGAGATTGAAACCAGAATTGCCAATTTTTCCGGTGTTCGCGATGTTGCCGTTGTTGCCCGTGAAGATACGCCGGGCGTCAAAAGACTGGTCGCGTATTACACTGCCAAAGGCGTCGATATCCGGATTGGCGCAGAGGCGTTGCGCAGTCAACTTTCGACCCTGCTGCCGGATTACATGATGCCGGCGGCGTTTATTCAGCTTGATCAAATGCCGGTCACCCCGAACGGCAAGCTTGATCGCCGGGGTCTGCCAGCGCCCGGCACGGCACGGCCAGAACTTTCAACCCCTTATCAAGCTCCAGCCGGCGATCACGAAATCGCCTGCTGCGCCGCGTTTGCAACGGTCCTCGGGTTGGACGAGATTGGCCGCGGCGACAATTTTTTCGAGCTTGGCGGGAGCTCGATTCTCGCTATCAAATTGCTGGAAGAAATCAAAAAACTAACGGGTGCAGAGTTATCCGTGCCGTTGCTGTTTGCGCGCCCTACCCCTGCCGGGCTGGCTACCGAACTCGACGGCGTATTCGGTATTGCACCAGAAAACAATAGCCATTCAACAACAAGTGACGCCTGGACGGTCAATGCAGAACGAGAGGAATTGAGTCGACATACGCCGATTGCCATCATTGGCATGTCCGGCCGGTTCCCCGGTGCCAAATCGATAGAGGAACTGTGGGAAAACCTGTTGGCGGGGCGGGACGCCATCACTCAGTTCACCGATCAGAGTCTGGACCCGGCTGTCAGTGCAGCATTGAGGTCCGATCCTAACTATGTCCGTGCTCGCGGCATCATTAGTGGCACAGAAGAGTTTGACGCGGCATTCTTCGGCATTTCCCCCCGGGAGGCTGAGGTCATGGATCCGCAACATCGGATTTTCCTTGAAATCGCTTGGGAGTGTCTTGAGCGCGCAGGTTACGCGCCGGATCGCACCGATTGCCCGGTCGGCGTTTTTGCGGGCACCCATACGCCCAGCTATTTGCGCAACCACGTCTTGAACCACCCCGAGGCGATTGAGCGTCTCGGTGATTTTCAGGTTATGGTGGGTAACGACAAAGACTACGTAGCCTCGCGCGTTGCCTACAAGCTGAATCTGAAAGGACCCGCAGTCGCCGTAAACACCGCCTGCTCCACATCTTTGGTCGCCGTCAGTCAAGCGGTCGACAGCTTGCGCGCCGGCCGCTGCGCAATGGCTCTTGCGGGTGGCGCCTCCATCACATCGCCATACCGGTCAGGCTACCTCTATCAAGACGGCGCCATGCTGTCGGTGGATGGTCATACTCGATCGTTTGACGCCGAAGCCACCGGTACGGCATTCAACGACGGTGCGGCGGTCATTTTACTGAAGAGACTTGATGACGCCGTCGCCGACGGCGATCAAATCATTGCGGTTATTCGCGGTACCGCTACAAACAACGACGGCGGTGGCAAGGCAAGTTTCACCGCGCCCAGCGTAGACGGTCAGGCGGCGGTAATAGCGGCAGCGCATCTTGACGCGAATGTCGACCCCAGCTCCATTTCTTACGTGGAAGCTCATGGCACCGCGACCCCGCTGGGCGATCCGATAGAAATTGAGGCGTTGACTCGAGCATTTCGTCGCGGCATGACCGCTCACGGCTCAAACGAAAAAAAAGAAACGGGCTTCTGTCGCATCGGTTCCATCAAGAGCAATATCGGCCACCTGATTTCCGCTTCGGGCGCAGTCGGCGTTATCAAAACTGCGCTGGCACTAAAAGCGGAAATGTTGCCAGCGACGATTCATTTCACCAAGCCCAACCCCAAAATCAATTTTGCAGACAGTCCGTTCGTTGTCAATACAACTGCATCGCCGTGGCCACGCTCAAGTACGCCGCGACGCGCGGGCGTCAGCTCATTTGGTGTTGGCGGGACTAACGCCCATGCCGTACTCGAGGAAGCCCCGGTACAAGTTGTTTCAAGATCGGAGAAAAGTGTACAGCTGCTACGCTTGTCAGCGCGCTCGCCGCAAGCACTCGCCGCGATGACTGACAATTTAATGCAGCACCTTTCTGCCCATCCCACCCTTAATTTGTCCAACGTCGCATTTACGCTCGATGTGGGCAGGAGTCTATTTCCGCATCGCCTGACCGTCGCATGCGACTCGATTGCGTCGGCTATCGATGCACTCAAAGCCAAGGACAATCCATATCGCGCGCAACGTGAAGTGCCTTCGCACAAGCTGGATACGGTGTTTGTATTCCCTGGACAGGGTGCGCAGTATGCCGGCATGGGGCGCACGCTTTACGAAATGGAGCCCACCTTCCGTGCGGCTTACGATGAATGCCTGGCCGCGCTCGCTGGCCACATCGGATTCGACCTCAAGAAAATGGTATTTTCCGGTGCAGCGGAAACGCTGGAGGCTACTGAAGTTACCCAGCCGGCGACTTTCTGCCTCGAGTATTCACTGGCTCGCTGGTGGATGTATCGAGGGCTGAAGCCGTCGCTGCTGATTGGGCATTCTGTCGGCGAATTTGTTGCGGCCGTGATTGCGGGGGTGATGACGCTGGAAGATGCGCTGCGCCTGGTCGCGCGTCGTGGAGCGTTGATGCAATCGCTGCCGGCGGGAAGCATGCTTTCCGTGCGGTTATCTGCCGACAAACTTGAGCCGCTGATACCCAAAGCACTTTCGCTGGCGGCACAAAATGGACCAGCCGCGTGCGTGGTGGCCGGTCCGACAGACATACTCGACGCGTTTGCCGCATCGCTTGAAAAAGACGGCGTGGTGACACGTGCGCTGCGCACCTCCCACGCATTCCACTCGTCGATGATGACGCCGGCGATAGCGCCCTTTCACGAGTTGGTTCAGGCCATCAAGCTCTCGCCGCCGGCGATACCTGTCGTCTCAACGCTGACCGGAAAACGCATGCAAGCCGGCGATGCCACCGATCCGGGATACTGGTCGCGTCATTTGCGGGAGCCGGTGCGGTTCTCGCCGGCTATACGCAACGCCATTTCATCGAAGAATGGCGCCAATCTCATTTTTTTGGAGATCGGTCCCAGGGGCACGCTTTCCTCATTGATCCGCCAGCACACCGCTGCGGGTACGCCATCACCGCTGGCGATCCCGAGTTTGTCCGATACGGCCGAGAGTGAACTACTCAGTATCCAAGCTGCATCCGGTCAGCTCTGGACACTCGGCATTGAGCTCAAGCGTGTCTATACCGCAGAGCGCAAATACCGCCGCGTATTGCTACCCACCTATCCCTTTGAGCGTAAACGCCACTGGCTTGAGGCGTTATCAGCTGCAATATTTCCATCACTTGCGACGGCGACCTTGCCTGCCGCCGCGGTCGCCAACGTTTCCGATATTTCTCCTACGATACCCGCCATGACTAACCCGCCCCCCTCGCGCCGCTCACGACTGGTTGGACAACTTCGCGAATTATTCGAAGATGTTGCCGGCGCCGATCTCTCTTCCGCCGATCCGGCGACGTCATTCATTGAGATGGGCCTGGATTCGCTTACCCTGACCCAGGCAGCGATTCAACTCAAGAAGTCATTCGCAGTAAAGATCACCTTCCGCCAATTGATGGAAAGCTATCGAAGCTTCGAGTCATTAGCTGAATATCTTGACGGCGCGTTGCCGCCGGAAACAGCAACCCCAACTGCGGCAGCTGCCGTTCCCGTAGCGGGAATTTCTGCCTCGGCGGTCGCTACCCCAGCGATTTCGCTTCCTTTGCCAATGACTCCCGGTAGCTCGGGACTGGTGCAACAAGTCATTCAACAGCAAATGCAGTTGATGGCGCAGCAACTGGCGCTCTTGGGCGTCGCGGGGCCAGCCCCAACAAATTCTCACGCCGTGCCATCTTCCCTGGCAAATAATCCATCGCTCGCGGCCGCTGAATCCGCTGCAGGTGAGGAAGCAGTAAAAGCGGTTACTTACGACGTCAAGAAGGCGTTCGGCGCCATCGCCCGCATACACACACAAGGCAGTGCATTGACTGATCGCCAGCGCGCCCGGCTTGACGCCTTTATCCGCCGCTACGTCGAGCGAACCAGGAAATCCAAGGAATACACAACCAGGCACCGCGAGCACCTTGCCGATCCGCGAGTGGTAAACAACTTCAGGCCGCAAACGAAGGAAATTATTTATCAGGTTGTCGTCGATAAATCCAAGGGGCCGCGCGTTTGGGACATTGACGGCAACGAGTATGTGGACGCATTGAACGGTTTCGGCATGAGCCTGTTCGGCTGGCAGCCGGATTTCATTCAAGACGTAATCAAGCAGCAACTTGAAAGTGGATACGAAATTGGTCCGATGCACCCATTGGCGGGGGAAGTTGCCAAACTGATTTGTGAATTGACCGGCTTTGATCGTGCCGGCCTATGCAATACCGGATCGGAAGCCGTGATGGCTGCCATCCGAATCGCCCGTACGGTGACGGGACGCAGCCTGATGGTCGTATTTACCGGCTCTTATCACGGCACCTTTGACGAAGTCATCGTACGAGCGGGCCGCAAGCACAAGGGAATTCCAGCCGCACCGGGCATCATGTCCGAAGCCTTCGGCAATATTTTGGTGCTCGACTACGGAACACCGGAGAGTCTGGAGATCATTCGTGAGTATGCCGACGAGCTTGCCGCTGTTCTGGTCGAGCCCGTTCAGAGCCGGCGCCCTGATTTTCAGCCGAAGGAGTTTCTGCAGCAGGTTCGGGAAATTACCGAGAAAAGCGGTACCTGTTTGATTTTCGACGAAGTGATTACCGGATTTCGCTCGCATCCCGGCGGCGTGCAAGCACTCTTTGGCATTCGTGCCGATCTGGCCTCGTACGGCAAAGTAATCGGCGGCGGCTATCCCATCGGTGTAGTAGCAGGCAAGCGCGAATACATGGATGCGCTCGACGGCGGTGCCTGGCAGTATGGTGACGATTCGATTCCGACAGTCGGTGTCACTTATTTTGCCGGTACATTTGTCCGGCATCCGCTGGCGCTGGCGGCGGCAAAGGCCTCGCTCGAATACATGAAAGCACAAGGGCCCCAATTGCAGGCGGACCTGAATCTTCGAACTGCCGCAATGGCAGATGAATTGAATGCCTTTTGCATCGAAGCGGGTGCGCCTGTCGTTGTCAAAACATTCGCCTCCCTTTGGCGTGCAACTTTTAACGAAGATCACGTCTTGCAGGATCTGTTGTTTGCGATGATGCGAAGCCGTGGCGTTCACATCCTCGATAATTTTCCCTGCTTCTTTACCACAGCTCACACACCGGCAGATATCGCGGTCGTCAAAAAGGCATTCAAGGAATCTATTCTGGAGTTGCAGGAAGCCGACTTGCTTCCCCGGCGCAAGGACGAAACGGCCGCGGCCCTGGATGCTTCCAAGCCCCCAGTCCCCGGCGCCCGCCTGGGCAAGGACGCCGAAGGCAGGCCGGCCTGGTTTGTGCCAAACCCCGACGCGCCCGGCAAATACCTGAGGCTGGATTCATGAGCGTGCAACAGGCGCCCGAGACAAAGCATACAGCGGTAGATTACGACCCCTTTGCCGGCAGCGATCTGGCCAGGGTTGTCCCAACCACGGAACCGCAGAGGGAAGTATGGCTCGCCTGCCGGTTGAGCAAGGAAGCTTCCCTCGCCTATAACGAATCCGTTTCATTTCGCTTCACGGGACACCTCAATACAGGCGCAATGATTGGCGCGCTTCAGGATCTGGTAGACCGGCACGAAGCATTGCGTTCGACGATAAGCGGCAACGGGGAGGAAATGTTAGTCGCTGCGACTTCCAACGCAGCGGCGGTCGTCGTCGACCATGCAATAACCGGCCCGCAGGACGATACAGGACGCAGCAACATCATTGCAGACGCAAAGCGGCGGGCAGTCGAGACGCTTTTCGATCTTGAAAACGGGCCATTGTTCCGGGCTGAAATTCTCAAATTTGCTGCGGATGATCATCTTATGGTCGTCACAGCTCACCACATCGTTTTCGATGGCTGGTCTGCCGGGATCCTGGCGCAGGATATTGCCCGGTTTTATCGAGCGCGTGCTGCAGATTCGCCGGTTAACCTGCCACCAGCTGCCTCCTTTGGCGACTATGCAATCAAACAGCGGGCCGGAGCCGGCGGTAGCGCGCGCGCAGAGGACGAAAGGTATTGGCTGTCCCGATTCAGTGGCCAGACACCTGTGTTGGATTTGCCCAGCGATCGGCCACGCCCTGCATACCGCTCTTTCGGCTCTAAGCGAGAGGACTATGTCCTTCCCGCCGATTTGGTTGGAGAGATACGCAGAGCCGGCGCTGCCGCGGGGTCGAGCTTGTTTGTCACTTTGCTGGCCGGGTTTGGCGCACTGATGCAACGTATTGGCGGAGCCGATGAAGTCGTCATCGGCGTTCCGACTGCCGGCCAATCTGTTGGCGGATTGGACACGCTGATTGGGCACTGCGTGAATCTGCTGCCAATTCGTCTTTCACTCGACGGTAACGGGTCGGCTCGCGCCGCGATTGATGTTACGCGAACCGCCATGCTGGATGCCTATGAGCATCAGGAGTACACGTTCGGGTCGCTGCTGAAGAAACTCACCATCGCGCGCGATACCAGCCGGTTACCGCTGGTCAACGTGATGTTCAACCTAGATCAGGCACTGGATACCAACGCGCTCGGGCTGCCGGGTTTGACGGCCGATTTCAGCATCAACCCCCGGTGCGCCGAAAATTTTGAGTTGTCGATCAATGCGGTTCAGGTCGGTGGTGCAATTCGATTGGAGTGCCAGTACAACACCGATTTGTATGACGGCACCACGGTACGCCGATGGATGATGGCATACGAAAGCCTGCTTCGTGCGCTGTGCGCCAACAGCGATGCCGGACTGGCGAGCCTGCCGCTGATAAGTGAATCTGACAAGGAACAAATCAGGCAGTGGAACGCCACCAGTCGCTCTTATAGCCGCACCAAACTGGTTCATGAGTTGTTTTCCGAACGCGTCTCAGATGCGCCGGACCGCGTTGCTTTATCGTCGCAAGGCAAGCTGCTGACCTACGCCGAACTCGATTCGGAAAGTACGCGTATCGCTCATGCCATGCACTCGAAAGGAATCGGACGCGGCAATCTGGTCGGCCTATTCCTGGAGCGCGGGCCGCAAATGCTCACCGCCTTGCTCGGAGTGCTGAAGTCCGGCGCAGGTTATGTACCACTGGATCCGTCCTATCCGCAAGATCGGCTGGCCTATATGGCAAATGATGCGAATCTGGCGATGCTGGTTACGCAATCTGCTCTTTCCGGCGTGATTCAATGGCCCCCTGAACGCACCCTGTTAATTGATGCGACTTTGTCAGCATCAACTGATCTGGAGAAGACGTCTCTCGCACCCACTGGCACGACACCGGAAGACGTTGCCTACGTTATCTACACCTCGGGATCGACCGGCAAACCCAAGGGCGTCCAGGTACCTCATCGCGCCGTCGTGAATTTTCTTGAATCGATGGCGCGCCAACCTGGATTCACCAAGGACGACCGCGTAATGGCGGTAACCACACTGTCGTTCGACATCGCCGTCAATGAACTGCTGTTGCCGTTGTCCATCGGCGCGGAAATCGTACTTGCATCGCGTGAGCAGGCCGGCGATGGCGATTTGCTGCGCAAGCTGATTGATGACAGACAGGCAACGACGATGCAGGCCACCCCGGCTACCTGGCGGCTCCTGCTGGACGCCGGCTGGCGCGGTTCGCGCAATTTCAAGGCGTTATGTGGCGGCGAAGCGCTAAGTGCCGATCTGGCGCAACAACTGATCGATCGGTCGGGTGAGCTTTGGAATATGTACGGCCCCACTGAAACCACCGTATGGTCCACCTGCACCCGAGTACGCGATCTGAAACGGGCGGTCAGCATCGGGCAGCCGATTGCCAATACGACTATTCAGATACTGGGCCAAGCTGGCGAACAGTGCCCTATCGGCGTTTCAGGCGAGATCTGGATCGGCGGCGACGGCGTCACGCTGGGTTATCTGAACCGTCCGGAATTGAATGCCGAGAGATTCGTGGCGGATGCGTTTTGTGACCGACCCGGCGCGCTGCTTTACCGTACTGGTGATCGCGGCCGCTGGCACAACGACGGACAGATTGAACATCTTGGCCGTCTGGATTTCCAGGTAAAGGTCCGCGGATATCGCATTGAACTGGGCGAAATCGAGAGCACGCTGGCGACGCATCCGGCACTGGCACGAGCGGTGATAATCGTACGGGAAGATCGCAAAGACGACGTTCGCCTTGTGGCCTATGTCGTGGCCCGTGGCGGACAGTCTTTCTCCGACGCCGATCTGCTCGGACACCTGAAAATGACGCTGCCCGACTATATGATCCCGCAGCATTTCGTTACGCTGCCCGCCATCCCCTTGCTGCCCAATGGCAAAGTTGATCGCAAGGCCTTGCCGGCGCCAATCACAGACGTCAAAGCTGCCGACAGCTATGTGGCACCACGCAGTCCGCTGGAAAACACCATCGTTACGGCGATGGAATCCTATCTTGCGCTGCCCAGCATCGGCGTTCATGACAATTTTTTCTCGCTCGGCGGACATTCGTTGCTGGCTTCGCAACTGACTTCACGACTGGCCAAAGACCTGCAGTTGCAGATTCCGATGAGAGCGCTATTCGAAGCGCCTACGGCTGAAAAGCTAGCCCAATGGGTAGAGCAACAGCAAAAAGCAGGGAGCAAATCCCGCTGGTCGATTGAACGGCGCGCAAATCAAGATACGGCGCCGCTATCCGCGATGCAACATCGTATGTGGTTCCTGGAGCAGCTTGATCCCGGCCAGCCGGTCAACAACTCCCCCTCTGCGCACCGTCTTCGCGGCCAGCTGGATGAAACCGCATTTGCGCGCGCATTCAGCGAGATGGTGCGGCGCCAGCATGCTTTGCGTACCGTCATCGCCATCGTCGACGATGAACCCCGGCAGATTGTGCTTTCGGAAGTGCCGACTGAATTGTTGCCGGCAATCGATTTCCGCCAGCTATCGAAAGAGCAGCGGGAAAAATTACTGCTGGAACGGATCAACGAGCAGATTCGCACGCCTTTCGATTTGACCGAACCCCCGCTGTTCCGGGCAAAACTCTATCGCCTGGATGAGGAGGAGTACGTCTTTTTCTTCATGCCGCACCACATCGTCTGGGATGGCTGGTCATTCGACCTGCTATATCACGACATGTCGGTGTTGTATGGTGCCTTCCTCGAAGGCAAGCCTTCGCCCTTGCCGGAATTGTCCGTCAGCTATGGCGATTTCTCCGCCTGGCATGCGGATTGGATGGAAAGCGGGGAGATGGCGAGCGAAGTCACTCACTGGACCAGACGTCTTGCCGGCGCTCTGGAACCGCTGGCGATGCCGATCGACTACCCGCGCCCGGAAGTGATGTCGGGCAATGCAAAGATGATGTGGCTGCCGGTATCCGCCGACATGGTTGAACGTACGCGCCAGCTATCGCTTGGCGCGGATGCCACCATGTTCATGACGCTGCTCTCGGTTTATGTTTTGCTGCTTCGGCAATTGACCGGGCAAAGCGATGTCATCATCGGTACGCCGGTGCGCGGCCGTCAAATTACCGAGCTTGAGCCGATCATGGGGTTTTTTGTCAACGCCCTGCCCCTGCGCATTCAGGTTGGCGAGCGGCTGACGTTCATGGACCTTCTGGCCGAGGTCAAGAACTGCGCGCTGGAGGCGTTCAAACATCCCGATGTGCCTTTCGAACGCCTCGTGCGGGAGCTCGACCTGCCACGCGATCGCAGCCGCACACCGGTCTACCAAACCATGTTTTCTTATCAGGATGCACGTCAACGGATACTGCGTTGGGGGAATCTGGATCGCGAACGCGTTGAAGTCATGCAACCCGGTGTCGCCGGAGATTTGAATCTTTGGTGCGTAGAGCTGCAAAAGGGCATGTTGTTCGGCTTCAGTTACGCGCCCGGAATTCTTTCGGAAAAATCAGCGTCGCTGATTCGCGATCGTTATCTCCATACCCTGAACACACTGCTCGTCAATCCCCATGTGCCGATCGATTCACTTCCGTTGGCGCAGGCAGAAGCGGATTTGCTGCATGCGTGGAACAAAACCGAGGCCGCCTACGACCGCAACGCGCTGATGCACTCGATGTTCGAGCAACAGTCCCGCCGATCACCGCAAAGAGCGGCGGTTAGCTGCGACGGCTCGTCGCTTAATTATGGCGAGCTCAACATGCGTGCCAACCGGCTTGCACATGCCCTGCGCGCCAAGAGTGTCGGACGCGGCCAATTGGTCGGCCTGTGTCTTGAGCGGGGCGCGGAGATGCTGGTCGCCCAGCTCGCCATACTCAAATGCGGCGCAGGATATGTACCTCTCGATCCCGCCTACCCGGCAGACCGTCTGGCGTTCATGGTCCAAGATGCCGGATTGTCGATGTTGCTCACCGACTCTGTTTCATCCGGCCTGGTCGAATTTCCGCGCGAGCGGTCGATTCATGTCGATACCGAACAGATGCAGATCGCAACATTATCCGCAACGGACATCTCGGCCGACGCACTGAGCGCACGCCCGGAAGATACCGCCTACGTCATCTACACCTCGGGGTCTACCGGCAAACCGAAGGGAGTGCAGGTGCCGCACCGGGCAGTGGTCAATTTCCTTGCCAGTATGCAAATGCAGCCTGGGCTGAATGCTGAAGACCGGCTGGTAGCGGTCACCACGTTGTCATTCGATATCGCCGTGCTGGAGCTGCTGCTGCCGCTCAGCGTAGGCGCCGAAGTAGTACTAGCCAGCCGCGAGCAGGCGCTCGACGGCAATGCACTCAGGACACTGCTCGAAAGCAGCGAAGCAAGCGTGATGCAGGCCACTCCGGCGACCTGGCGGCTATTGCTGGATTCGGGTTGGCGCGGACCGCCCGGCTTCAAGGCGTTGATCGGTGGGGAAGCCCTGTCCATCGAATTGGCGACCAGCTTGCTTCCTGCCGTCGCCGAACTGTGGAACATGTACGGCCCGACCGAAACCACAGTCTGGTCTACCTGTTGCCGTGTCACTCGTCCCGAACAAGGCATCAGCATCGGTCAGCCGATCGCGAATACGCAGATTCATGTGCTCGATGAGGCCCGTCGCATCTGTCCGGTCGGTGTCGCCGGTGAAATCTGGATCGGTGGAGACGGCGTCACTTCGGGTTATTTGAACCGCCCGGAACTCACCGCCGAACGCTTTATCGCCGACCCTTTTTCTCCCCGGGCGGGCGCCAAGCTCTACCGCACCGGCGACAAAGGTCGCTGGCGTGCCGATGGTCAGATCGAACATATGGGCCGCCTCGATTTTCAGGTCAAGGTACGCGGATACCGCATCGAATTGGGTGAAATCGAAGCCACCGTTGCCGGCTTTCCCGGTATCGTCGAATCGGTTGTGCTGGCACGCGAGGACGTCGCCGGCGATGTTCGCCTGGTAGCTTATTACACGACGCGTGGATCGGCAGACGCATCGGCATTGCGGGAACACGTTCGGAAAATTCTGCCTGCGTACATGGTGCCGCAGAATTTCGTCTTGCTGGAGAGCATTCCAAGACTGCCGAACGGCAAGATAAACCGCGCTGCTCTGCCGCGTCCGGCTGAAACCGTGCAGCCCAAGGCCTCCGTCGTTCACACCCCGCCAACGACTGAAACGGAAAAGATGCTGGCCGAGGTGTGGGCGAATTTGCTCAAGATCTCCGACATCAACGCGGACGATAATTTCTTCGACATCGGCGGCCATTCGTTGCTGGGCATGCAGGCTATCGTCACCATGGAAACCAGGACCGGCAAGCGGGTAAATCCGCGTCGCTATATCTTCGAGACACTGGCACAGATCGCACGCGGCTACGACGAAACCGAAGCGGTGCCACCGTCCAAGACCGGCACGCTGAAGCGGTTCCTGTCCAAGCTCGTCGGCGGTGGGAAAAACTAGTGCCCGATCCGGCACCCGTGCCGTTCGATGCAAACTTTCCGGAACTCGTTGATGGCGAAGTCCTGATCTGGTGGCTGGAGCTTGATCGTGAACATCCCGCCAGAACACAGCCGGTCTTGTCTGGCACTGAACGGGAACGCGCAGAGCGATTCGCATTCGACCGCGATCGTCGCAGATTTATCGCGGGCCGATTTTTTCTGCGGACCATTCTTGCGCACTACGCTGCCAACGCCGCTACCGCGCCCGGCCCCCTCGCAATAGATGAAGGTGCGCACGGCAAACCCCTGCTGGCCGACGCAAGCGGAATTGAGTTCAATCTCTCTCACACCGATGGCATCGGCCTGCTCGCAGTCACACACGGGCGCGCAGTAGGCATCGACATAGAGCGGAACACACTGCCCGCCGCACCGCATGAGTTGGCAAAATCGGTTTTCACCGAACACGAACGCCGATCATTGCTGGCCGCCGGAGAGGCCAATCTGTCCGCTGCATTCTTTACCTGCTGGACACGCAAGGAAGCCTATCTGAAGGCGCTGGGTACCGGCATGAGCCTGGATCCGAAAACGGTTCACGTCGGCTGTGGCCAATACGACATTGACCGTACTCAAACCGATTCGGCCAAATCGCACGGAGTGCGAATCGAAACGATCGTTGAAAACACGCATTTCATTGCGTCTCTTGCAGTGCTTGGTGGTTTTCAGGGTTATCGTGTAGTCAATCGCCTACGCACGGATTGAAGCAAGAAATTCCACGGAAAACTCCAGCACTGGCGCACCTTCTGGAGAGGTTTTGCCCTGGAAGCCGCGCCAGTGCTGGAGTTTTATTAAAATGTGCTGGGGGACATCGTTGCTCATGACGCAAATTTTGCCGCGACAACTTCCACTCTCTTGCCCGCCAGAAAATACGTTCATGCAAGAGCGAAGTTTTGAGCCGCAAAAATCAAGCCGGAATATTCCAAGTTCGCCGGACTGGGAGATAATTCGTGCGAGCCGCAGATGATGGCGGCACCAATGTCAGCACGACAGAAAAACAAACCGACCCATTGCCGCGCTCGTGATCCCTATTCGCTTCGGCCCCGATTCCCGCAGACTCTTCGCCCTGCACCACGTGCCCGCCGATGGCAACGCGCGCGGCGAAGGCGTAGTGCTGTGCAATCCTTTCGGCCAGGAAGCTATCCGTTCCCAGCGGCTTTACAAAGTACTGGCGGAACGGCTTGCAAGGCAGGGTATGCACTGCCTTCGCTTCGACTATTTCGGCAGCGGCGACTCTGATGGCGACGACAACGATGCCGACATGGAAACGTGGATTGACGACGTGCAACGCGCCGCCGAAGAACTCGCCAGTCGTGGTGGTGGCCGGCAAATTTCGCTGTTTGGCATTCGCTGGGGAGGCACCATTGCAGCGCTGGCCTCCGACCGCTTGCAAACCACGCCGGCGCGACTGGTGCTATGGGATCCTTTGATCGACGGCGCGCAATATCTGCGCGACCTCGCCGCTGCGCATGTCGCGGCAGGCCCGACGGCCTACGGTGCGCAATGGGACATCAATGCCACGTTGCGTGGCGAAGTGGAGGCCGAGGCGGCATGCGAAGCACTGGGCTTTCCACTCGGTAAACATCTGAAATCGCAGATCAGTAGCATTACCGCGGCATCATTTGCCTCGCTGGCCGCAAATCGCGTCTGCCTGCTGGGTCGCGAAGATGCACCGGCGCTGGCATCTTTGAAAACCACGCTGGCCGACCGCCTGCCTGTCTCTACCCATACCGTTGCCACTACCATCGACTGGATGTCCGACGAAGCGATGAATTCCTCGCTGGTGCCGGCCGATGCGCTCCAGGCCATCATGTCAGCGTTCGCTACATGAACGAGCAATCCTTTGCCTTCGGTCCCGGCAACGGCCTCATCGGCACCGTCTGCCTGCCCGCCGGCAAGGCGCGCGCGGCGGTGGTGCTGTTCAATGCCGGCGTGATTCACCGCATCGGACCGCATCGCCTCAATGTGCGCCTCGCGCGCAGACTGGCGGCTGAGGGCATTGCCTCGATCCGCTTCGACCTCGCGGGACTCGGGGACAGCGCGCGACCGGCGGGCGGCAAATCGTTCGAGGAGCAGGCGGTCGCCGATGTACGTGCGGCAATGGATGCGCTGGGTACGCGCTGCGGGGTCTCGACGTTCACTCTGTTCGGCTTCTGCTCCGGCGCGTATCACAGTTACGCCACCGCGCAGGCTGATGTACGCGTTAGCGGACTGGTGTTGTTCGATGCCTATCGCTATCGCACCTTTCGCGCCAGGCTGAATCGCTATCGCGCACGCATTCAGCAGCATGGGCTGTTCAACGCCATCGCCGGGCGCATCACGCGCACGCTAGCGCACCTGGCCGCCAAGCGCGAGGCAGGCGACGAGGAGCCCTTGGCGAGCGTGGCCTACATCACCCAGGTACCCGGTCGGGCAGAATTTGCCACCGGTCTCAACAACCTGCTCAAGCGTGGCACACGCGTATGCCTTATCTTCTCCGGCGGATACGAAGGCTATAACTACGCCGAACAATTCGACGACGCGTTCCGCGGCCTGCTGCCGGCAGGCCAGGTAGGATCACGCTACTTCCCGGCCATGGACCACGTCGCTACCCGGCTATCAGGGCAGGAGGATTTGATGAAAGTGATCATGGAATGGACGGCCTGAGCCAAGGTTACGCGAACGTTTAGGCTTCGGCATCGATCTCGCTCAGCCGTCCTCATCGGCAAGCGTCATATACCAGTTCTCTTCATTGAAACGCGAGTGCCACTTTTCAGCGGCGACGGCATATAGCGGACGTCTGTCCCTGACGATGAATCCGGCATCCTGAAGGTTCTTCTGGATACGGGCCGGCCCGAGAAACTCGACTGAAATACTGGTGCAGCCGCAACGGTAGGCCGCCATAGACAAATCCTGCCACAGACGGTCGCGTACTCCCGATATCTTGTCGTCGATCAGAAAGTCGTAAACCTGCAACGCCCGATCCTTGATCTCGCAGACGGCATAGGCGAGCAAACGATTGTCCTCACGCGAAACGATCGTGAAAAACGAACAAGACTCGAACGGGCACTCGACGAACCGCCAGTTCAGATACTCGCTATCACGCACACCCATGATGAGGTCGGGCTCGCGCGCGCTTTTCCACAACGCATCGAACCGCTCGTCTGCGCGCTCCAGCCACGCCGATTTCAATTCACCATGACGCAAGCTGAGCGCGAATATCGGTACCATGCGGAAGAAATCGAACACCGGCCCCATCAGGCGGCTGAACCCGCTCTGCAGATAGCGCGACAAATAGCTGGCCGATCGCAGTACCCTGGCACGGCGCACGATATCGCCTACCGGCTTCCAGCACTCCGTCCGCTTCATGACCGCGAGCGACTTCGAATTCGGCAGTCCGTACACGATAGCGTCCACGCGGAATGTGTCGAGCGCTATGTTCTTTTGCAGGAACTCGGCGGGATGCAGCTTGCGATGCTTCGGCGCAACGATAAAGTCCACCAGCTCGCCATTAATCAAGACCGCGTCGCCCAGATGCATGCGGCGCGCACCTATGGCCCCGACGCCGATCGGCTCGGTCACGCCTTCCTTGTGCAAAAAATAAACTTCAGGCGCGCCGGCGCAATTTCGCTCGTAATACCAATCGAGCTTGGCACCCGGCTTGCCGTCATGGGTCAGCCCATCCCGCCAAAGTTCGAGGATTTTCTCCCGCACTTCCGTCAAGTCTGCCCGCACCAGTGAATATGCGGGCGTTGCGGCGGCAGTTCCAACTTCGTTTGTCGACTGGGAGTCGTCGGACATGCGCGGCGTCTCAATCGGCGTTAAGTAGGACATTCCCCTATTTTCGCCGCAACCCCTGCTATCTGTCATCTTTTTCCGACATTGCAGGGACGATTGTGGGACCTGTGACCTCAGTCGTGGACTAGGCGATCAGCCGTCCTTAAATAGGTCGCTTAAGAAAACTCCAGTACTGGCGCGCCTTTCAAGCCATTTTCGGTCCAAAGTCCGCGCCAGTTCTTGACTTTAGATTAATTGTGCTGGGAACAAGCCGATGAAGCCGCTTAAGCCAATGTCCTACTACCCGTCTTCGTCTGCAGAGGTCAGGTACCAGTGTTCGCTGTCGAGCAGCGCACTCCACTTGCTGTCGGTGGTGGCGTAAAGCGGGCGAGTTTCGCGAGCGCGCAGGCCTGCAGCCTGCAGGCGCTGTTGCATACGCAAGGGGCCAAGAAATTCGACTGAAAGCTTTGTGTGGCCGGCGCGGTACGCAGCGAGCGAAAGTTCGCGCCACAAACAGGCAGAAGCATCCGTCACCTTGTCGTTGACCAGGAAATCATAGACCTGCAACGTGTCATCCTGCACTTCGCAGACGGCATAACCCAGCAACCGCGAGGCGACGGAATCGCGCAGGACAAAGAACAAACAATGTTCCAACGGACAGTCGGCGAACCGCCAAGCAAGATATTCGCGATCACGCACGCCAATGATGACCCCCGGCTCTACAGTCTCGGCCCACAAGCGGTCGAATTCAGCACCCGGCTGCTCTATCCAGGCAGGCTTGTAGCCGTGTTTTGCGCCACCCGGCGTCTGCGCCATCGCACGCACGCGGTCGATCAGCGGACCAATCAGATTCCCCAGCCAAACCGGCAGATAGTGTGCGAGATAGTTCGCAGTGCGTAGCACCCGGACTCGACGCACCATCTCGCCCACGTATTGGTAGCCGATGCGCTTGACCACAGCGCGCGATTGCGGATTGGGCAGCCCGTAGAGAATATCGTGTGTCATGAGGCAGTGACGGCGTACAGCGCCCATCAGGAACTTGGCCGGTGACAGCGCACGATGCTTTGGGGCGACGACAAAATCTACCATCTCGCATGACAACAGAGTCTCGTCACCAAAACGCATGCGACGCGAGCCGATTGCGGCAACTCCGATCGGCTGGGTTACACCCTTCTTATGCAAGAAAAGGATTTCCGGTACTGTGACCGGATTGCGCTCGTAATACCACGCGAGCTTGGCCTCAGGCTTGCCGCCATGGGAAAGTCCTTCGCGCCATAGCCTGAATAGCGCCTCGCGGTTTTGGACAAAGTTGGTCGGCACAGTCGAATAGTCCGTGCTTTTTTCGGCCGGTTCGACCGTCGACTCCCCGCTTGTGTTCCCGCTTGTCATATTGCCGTCGGTATCATCGGCGCCGAGCGACACCGACAATAAGTCCCCCTTGCTACCCACGTGCAAGCTAACGACTTACCCAATTGGCAGGATACCTTGTGCCTGCGGTTTTGTGGTCCAATTGGCCGTACTCTCTCATCCCGTGTTCGCGGTACTTGTCGTAGTCTTTCCTGAATTGCTGTCTTTCGCGCATGCCCTACCACTTCTCGTTTTTTCTGCTGTCAGCAGCTATTCTGCTCTGGACGTCACCGGATGCCGCGTTCGCGGCGACGTTTCATGTCGCCACCACCGGCAACAACCAGAAAGGCAATGGCTCCGCCGCCAAGCCCTGGGCCAGCATCGGCCATGGCATCCGCCAACTGAAAGGCGGCGATACGCTGGTTGTACGAGCAGGGGTCTATCAAGGCACGGATCAGTTCATGAACACGCGCCTGAGCCCGATCGCCAACGGCACGCGCGAAGCATTCACCACCATCAAAGCTGAGGTACCTTTCAGTGTCCGCATCCAGAATGGCGGCGCGCTCAAATATCAGGACGCGATGGTATCTCTTGCGGCGGGAACGCAGTACGTGCATATCGATGGCTTTATCTTCGATATGGTCGATACCTACTATCCATCGATGATGGTTTCCATCGATGGCAGCTTCAACAAGCTGACGCGCAGCATCTTTCGCCGTGAAGGCAGTATCGACGAGTATGCCGGCTGGGTCCTGGTCAACGGCAAGTACAATCTGGTCGAGGATTGCGCGGGCGTTGGAGCAGCACGATACGGGTTCATCACCGGCGGGCCGGAGTCCGGGGCGACAAACAACATCTTCCGCCGCTGCGTCGCGCGCGTGGACTACACGAACTCGCAACAGCCCAAAGCCGCCTTTTCCGTCTACGGCAACAACACGACCAATGCGGTTCGAGACATGCTGTTTCAGAATTGCATGGTGATCGACAGCCATCGTGGACCCAGCCAGCGGGAGGACAACTATGGCGGCTTTTATTTTTCCAAGAACGCGACCAACGTCACGGTGCAGGGTGGCGTCGTTCTCAATACTGAAGTCGGCCACGCGGCTTATTTTCTCAAAGAGCAGCAGGGCCAGAACATCCGTATCGAACACTCTATCGCCTGGGACGTGCGGGGCCATCAGTATTTTGCCGGACTGCGGGCGAATGGTGATGCCGGCGAATCGCTGATCCTGAATCACCTGACCATCGGCAAGCTCTCTGCCGCTTTCTACAACAAGGACAAGGCCGCGCAGCGTGTGCTGAAGAACTCGCTCTTCAGCGAGGTCGGCAAGATGACTTTTCAGGACAATGGCTGGACAGCCGAAACTCACAATGCCTTTTCGCCATCGGGTTTGTCGCGCGGACGCTCATCGGTCACGAGCGACGTAAAGCTGAAGTACTTGACGCGTGCGGAGCCGGCATCAGGACTGTACCGCAAGGCTGATGACGGTCAGGACATAGGCGCGAACCTTACCCGGCGCTATGGTGTTTCGGGTACGTTGTGGGGTGAGGCAGGTTATGACCAGCTCGCCGGCGAGCCACTATGGCCTTGGCCATATGAGGAGCAAATCAAGGCAGTGTTCGCCCAGAAAAACAATCCGCCACCCGGATTCATGCCGGCTACCAATGAAACCGTTCGGGGGTTTACGGTGGCAACCGATGCGTTCGGCCAACCGATGACGCTCACGCGCTATATCTGGCAATACCTGGGAAACCCCATTCCGCCGGAAATTTACGCCGGCTCCAAAACGCCAGGACGATAGGCGCCTGTCGGTACCGGATTGATTTAACGCGAATCAGAATGCGCGCGCGATGACAAAGTCGCGATAGTCACAGGGGTTGCCGGATTTGCCGGCCTCAGCCGCTTTGGCAATGTTGTATGCCTCACGCGCGCTGACGTAGTGCAGCGCATATTTGGTGCCGTCATTGCATTGCTGATCAAGACTCTTGAACAGGCGCTCCAGTTCACCGCCGAAGAGATAGTCCGCATTTTCTTCGATCGCACCATGCGTGTGGACCTTGATAAACAGCCACTCGGGACGGCCGGCAACATGGATATGCTGCTGCAACCAAAGCGGAACCCGGTCTTCGATGGGAATATCGTTGGGCGCGATATCGCTGTTTTCAATGCGCGGCCAGATGCCGAACTTGCGATGACGCCAGTGGAGTGCCAGCGGCCCCTGGAAAATAAGCAGATCGCCGCTGGCGCTGCCGCCGACCTTGATCGCCACGCCGGTGTCGTGTGACTTTGGACGGGAGGGATCATCCTTTGCATAGTAGATCGCGTTGATGGTGCTGGTCTGGGTATCGCTAGGCGCCGAGGGCAGCGTGAAGTCGGCATAGCAACCCGCCTCGCGCAGCACGATCAACTCGTTGTTGATACCGCACCAGCGTCCATCGCCACGCGAATTATCCAGCGCCCAATTACCGTGAATGAAGGCGAAGGGAATCTTGCCATTGACGGCAGCCGGGAGGAGCCTATGCCGGTTTCGCAACGTATCCGTAAAGCGGGACAGCTTTTCGGTCAGCCCGGCTGGCGTATCGTGGTCGTGATGCAGATGAATTTCCACTTCGCCGAAACCATCGCGGCATAGATCGCCGACGGCATCGAGGTACTCGGGCCGATATTCCTCTTCGGGGTAAAAGAATGAATGATTCGGGTGGCGACCATCGGCGTCGCGAAAAGCGCCAGCCACCTTGCGGTAGTCACGAACCCATCGGTCGACGCGTTGCATGCCGAGTTGGTCATCGGCGCCAGCGGCAAGAGGCTCATAGTGATCAACAAAGCAGAACATGACGTGAGTGATACCGGCTACGGGTGGAATCTCTGCCACGGCCTTCCGATGACGGACATATGCCCAAAACCAGCTATGAATCTCGCGATGCGCAAGCCCCGCCCAAAACAAGCCCCCGGCCAACAGCAACCCGATGAGAATCACGGCCAGCCAGATCATGCTTGACGTCCCAGCTTGGGTTCCACCAGTGCTGCAAACTGCGCGCCAATCTGGTTCCAAGTGTATTGCCCGGCAGTTTTTTGATACCCCGTTTCGGCGTGCGCGGCAGCAGTCGCAGGGTCGGCAATGACTTTCCGGATCGCTGCCGCGACTTCTTCCACCGTATCCCCGTAATACAAGAAGCCGTCGTCGATATACTTCAATTCATCGAGGCGCGTAGTGATCACCGGCTTTTTCTGCGACAGGTACTCGAATAACTTGATGGGACATGCGCGATGAGACACGGGTAGCTTGGCAAAAATATTCAGGCACACATCCATCTCACGGATGTAAGCAAACACCTGATCGTGAGGGACCCCGCCGGTTAGCTGCACATTGGCAATTTTCTCATCGGCAACACGCGCGGCAACGTGTTTCCAGCCTCGTCCGGTACCGACCAGCAGGAAGTGCAGATCGGGCATCGCTTTCGCTACGTCGACCATCAAATCCAGATCGATGAAATACTCGAATGCCCCCAAAAAGCCTACCACCTGCTTGCCACCATGACTAATCGCTTGAATGGGAACGAGAGGGGTGGCGGAAGCCTTTTCCAGGCTCACGCCATTGGGCAGTACATGTACGTTGCCCTCAGCCTGCTGTGCCAGAACGTTTGACACCGACATTGTCACAGCAGCTCGCTTCATCATGCTCGCCAGCATGTAGCGTGCCAGCGCGCGCGCAATCGGATTGTTCAATCGGCCCAATTCGTACGCCAGCATGTCGACATAGTCATCCGCATAGTCGAATACCACAGCAACGTCTGAAAGATTGCTGAAACGGTATTGCGGAATGTTGTAAAGCAGCACAACGTCCAGCTTGTGTTGGGCAATCAAGCGCTTTGCATGGCTTCTCGCGGACAGCGAGTAATAGGCCTTCTTGAATAATTTGTCGAGGGGCAGATGGCGCTCCCAAATCCACCTGGATAACGCAACATCATGCACCTTGATGTTCGGATGTCCGCGTGTTTCAATTTCCTGAAAATTGGTCTCCGCCGACTTGAGCGACGGTGGCTGCATGACGTGAATCTCATGACCGGCATCGGCGAGCGCATAAAGCAGCGAGTGATAGCGGCTCCAGTTCACTGCATGCCAGCGCGCCATGTAGGGAAACAGGATTTTCATGCGCGGGACTTGTCGAGATAGGCGGCAAGGATGTCGGCGATGCGAGTCGCGGCAGCACCATCGCCATATGGATTGGCGATACCCGTCATGCTGGCGCGGTAGCCGGCATCACTGATCAACTTCGTCACTTCACCAACGATTTTCCGCCTGTCGGTGCCAACGAGCTTTGCCACGCCGGCATTGACGCCCTCCGGCCGTTCGGTGGTTTCGCGCATGACCAAAACCGGTTTCGATAGTGACGGCGCCTCTTCCTGAACGCCGCCCGAGTCGGTAAGGATCAGTTCCGCACGATTCATCAGATGTGAGAAATTGACGTAGTCCAGCGGCTCGATCAGATGGATATTCGCCTTGTTACCCAGCCGTTGATGGACAATATTTTTAACATTCGGATTGGGATGTACCGGGAACACAATGTGACGATCCGGGAATCTTGCGGCAATCTCTTCTATGGCGGCAAGTGACTCGGCCAAGGGCGCGCCGAAGCTCTCACGCCGGTGAGTGGTGACGAGGATGAACTTGCCCCCAGTCGCCGCCAAGGTTTGCGCAGGCATCACCCGCTCGAATTGCGGCGGTCGATTGGCGAGAATCCATAGCAGCGCATCGATGCCGGTGTTGCCGGTGACATGAACCGAGTCCGGGGCAACGCGCTCACCCAGCAGATTATCGCGGGATAGCGTCGTCGGCGCGAAATGCAGGTCGGCCATGCAGCCGGTCAACTTGCGATTGATCTCTTCCGGATAAGGTGAATATTTGTTGCCGGTACGCAGTCCTGCCTCGACGTGGCCAATGACGATACGCCGATAAAAAGCCGCCAATGCGCCAACGAAGGTTGTCGTTGTATCACCCTGAACCAATACACAATCCGGTTGAAACTGATCCAGAACGCCACGCAAACCATCTAGCGACTTGTTGGTAATGTGGAACAGATCCTGATTGTCGCGCATGACATCCAGGTCGAATTCCGGCGCTAAACCAAAGTCGGCCAGCGCCTGATCGAGCATGCTGCGGTGCTGGGCAGTTACCGCGGCCTTGACCTCAAACGCATCCGGCCTCGCTTTCAGCGCCATCCAGACAGGCGCCATCTTGATGGTCTCCGGCCGGGTGCCGAAGACCAGCAGCACTTTCTTTGCCGCCGCCATTTCAGGCAGCCATCGCCAGCTTGTTGTCCAGTATGGGCATGTTACGACGCAAGTATTCGTCGTAGGTGACGACATCCAGGTCTTCCTGCGCCATCAGCTCCAGCATGGTGGCGAAACCCGGAATCTTCTTGATGTCCAGCGGATCCATGTAGATGTTGAGGTAGGAGCCGGTTTCACGCGCCATGGTCAGCAAATCGCGGAACAGCTGCAGATAGCTCTCCGGACCGCGGTGAAGACAGCGGTGGCTCAAGCGCTGGGCATTCAATGAATGCCAGGTATCGAACACCGTAAACGGGTGTTTGGGGCAAGTCGTCAGCGGAAACTCGACGATGTCATGCTCGGCCATGAAAGGCAGGCCGCGCGTCGGCGTATTGGTGAGCCAGGTCGAGGACGAATACTTGTAGCCTGCAGCCTTGATGATCTCGTAGATGTCGGGCGAGAACAGGTGTTTGAAGTGCGGCACGCGCATGCCAATCGGCTCATAGCCCAGCAGGCTTTTGCAGATTTCGTGGCATTTGACCAGTTCCTCGGTCTTTTCATCTTTCGAGATGTAACGAAACTTGCGGCCAGGATTCAGCAACTCGTTATCCGGGTGCGACCAGGTATGGTTCATCAACTCGTGACCATGCTCGATAACCAAAGCGTGCTCCTTGGGAAATTTCTGCACCCAGTAGCCGACGGCGGCAAAGCTGGCCTTGAACTTGTACGGCTTCAGCATATCGACGATGGTGGGAATCGCTTCGACGTCTTCCGGATAATCACAGTCAAACGACAGCGTGACGCATGCCTTCTTGCCACTCCAGAGGTCCTTCTCGCGATTGCCGTCCAGAATACTGCGCACGAATTTTTTCGGTGCGGTAAACGTCACGAGGCCAATCAGCGGCAGATTATGGTTCTGCGTCGTGATCCAGCGATATAGCCCGTCGGGCATGGTCATGTTGCTCTCCCAGGTAGCATGGCAAGAATCGCCTTGCCGTTGTTCAGCCAATTGTGTTTCGTCAAAATCTTGTTGCGCGCCTGCTCACTCATACGCGCAATCAACGCGGGATCCGACAATATCGTCGTCAGGCAATCCGCCATTTGTTGCACGTCGCGGGCCTTGAATATTCGCCCTTCCCTGCCGTCTTCTATCGCATCCAGCAGCGGCCCGTAATCGGGGACGACGACCGGTTTGCGAAGCGACATGTATTCAAAAATCTTCATCGGCGAGCCATAGTCATTCGAATCCGGCATCACCCCAACGTCAAACAGCCTGATATAACCCGGCAACTCCTTGTGTCCTATTCTGCCGGTCAAGATAACCCGTGATGCAAGCCCCAGCTTTTCGCTCTGCTGCCGAATCGCGGGCAACATCGGCCCGTCACCGATCAGCATAAGTTTTGAATCCGGCACCTTGGCTGCCATCAATTCAAATGCTTGAAGCAGCAGGTCCAAACCATGCCAAGGGTAGAAGCCACCCACGAAACCTATGATTTTACCCTGAAGGTCGGCATATGCCGAGGGCTTGGCTACCTTTTCAGGGTCGAAAACATCGGGATCGGCAGCATTGGGCAAGACGATGATCCGGCTTGCTTCAATGCCGTAGTCCGCCATCAAATGTTCCTTGAGGCGCGTTGACACCGCGACCAAACCGGTAGCCCTGGAGAAAATATAGCGATCCAGGCGATAAGCCAGCGGCTTGAGCAGGCCACTCCGCTCCCTGACGAGATGGGAGCGCGAGGTGTAGTTGACTTCAACCACGAAGGGCACATTCCAGCGTCTTGACAGATAGGCACCGGCCACGGCAAAAATGGCAAAACGCTCGAAAATGAAATCGACATTCTGCCTGCCTAGCACACGCGCCTGATTCAGCGCTATCAGGTTATAGGCCAGCTCGGCAAGTTCGAAGAAAAATTCGGGTAACCGGCTGCTGACAAATTTGAATAGTTTCTGCTTGAAGCCGGGTGGTGGCGATCCGGCAGCCGGCGGCGCATCTCCAAGCTGCGCACCCACCGGGGAAAGAATTTCAACCGTGTGAGCGAGGCGGCGCCAAGCTTTGACGATCTCACCGATGTGGACACCTTCAACGCCTTTGGCTTGGGTACGATGCAGATACAAAATTTTCATTCAATTACCGGCCTGAGCCGCTCCCTATGGTCCACGCAAGACAACGAGTTCGCCGAAACTCTTTCTGAAATGCGCGCGATAAACGATCAGCGGCTCCACAATGAAGAAATCCGGCCCGCGATCGAAAACAGATAAAACTTGAGCCTATCCGCGATTCCCCGCTCCAGATAGACATGAATCACCCAGGATGCCAACAACATAACGGCGATAATGGCCAGCACCAATGACAAAGGCGGAATCGTAGTGGAAAAATAATCGTAGATTTCCTTGCCGGCCCGGTTGTGCAGCAAATACAGCGGATAGGTCATACCGCCGAGCCCCAACACAAACCCGGTACTTCGTAGCGTGAATTTGCGGATCGACACCAGGAAAAAGAGCAAATACAGGCACCAGACGATGCCGACCGCAATCAATCGGTCGGTGTCGGTGACATCACGGGCAAACGAACTAAGCGCTCGATAAGCGTAAACCGAGGAAACCGCAATAGCCGGCACAAGCACGCTAACGTGAAACCATCGGTATCCGTCCCTCCGAGCCAAGTAAAAGATGATGCCCGAAATGAAGTAGGACGAATACTCGGGCGAGATAAACCAGCCGAGAAAGAAAGGCTGCTTGAAGAGCAGGAATGTCACCGTCGCCAAAAGCCAGATCGGTATCCAGATCCGGTAGTAGCGAACCAGATCGAACAGCAGAAGTGCCAGAATACAAAAGTAGAACTTAACCTCAACCACCAGCGTCCAGTAGACGCCGTCAATGTCCTCAATACCCATCCTCTTGTTGAACAAAGTCAGATTTGCCAACCATTGGACAATTGAAATATCGCTATCGGCGCCACGAAGCAACAGCGACATCAGAGCAGTAACGGTCACGCAGACCCAAAGCGTTGGATACAGCCGTGTGATCCGCGATACAGCAAACTGAAAACCGGTTCTACCCAATGCCGACGCAAAAATGACAAAGCCACTGATGATAAAAAACAAGTCCACACCCAGATAGCCAAACTTGGTAATCGCGTAAATACCTTGAGCCAGCGCCGGGTCATCGGCCAACGATTCAATGTACTTGGATTTATAGTGATACACGACAACGGAGAGCGCGGCAAAGAACCGGATGAGATCAAGCTCGCCGAATCGCTCCTTTTGGGCGTCCATATCAAGTCCTATGCGGCCTAGAATTCATGTTTAGCCCGCTTCGCCATATAGCTTGAGATAGTGCGCAATCATGACGCGCTCGTCGAATCGCCGGATAATGGATTCGCGGCCGGCGGAACCCATTGCTCGCCGCTTATCGGCCGATGTCGCAAACTCTCTCAACAGCTTGGTCATCGCGTCTACATCGCCCAAGCCGACCAAGCGGCCCGTCACTCCGTTCTCGACCAGCTCACCGTTGCCGCCTACATCCGTCGCCACCACCGGCAACGCAGCGCTCATTGCCTCCAGCAACGTCAAATTCATCCCTTCGCTGATCGATGACAGCACATAGATGTCCATCGCGTTCAACAGCTTCTCGGTATCACGACGCTCGCCCAGAAAGATGACTCGCTCCCCTATCCCGAGTTCAGCGGAAAGCGCTTCCAGCGCACCGCGCTCGGGGCCATCGCCCACAACTACCACCTTTATCGACAGGCTGCCATCCTTTAGCAGCGGTGCCGCCGCGCGCAGCAGCAGCGAATGATTTTTCACCGGAACCAGTCTGGCGACAATCCCGATGGCGATGTCGCCATCAGCCAGGCCGATACTTGATCTTGCCGATCGCCTTCTATCGGCGTTCGGTGCGAATCGATCAGTGTTCACGCCATTCGCAATCAGCTTTACCCGGCTTGGTGCAACGCCAATATCGCTGATCATGACGTCGTGAACGTGTTGCGATACCCCGACAACATGGGAGGTCATTCGGCTCAGCCAGCGCTGCATCTGATATCGGCGGCCAACGTTTTCCACAACCGAGTGCTCGGTGTGCACGTGAACTACTTGCCCCACGCTTCGAGCAGCGATACAAGCATATATCCACGCCGAATAATTGTGGCTGTGAACCACTTTGATTTCTCGCTCCCGAATCAGCCGGCGTAAACGGAAAAAAAGCCCTGCATCCACGCCCTCTTTTTTATTGAGCCGGTGAACCGGTATCCCGCGTTCTTCAAGTACATTTTCAAGGCTGCCCCCTGACTCGAAGACGGCCACCTCGGGCAAGAACTGATCTCGTGGCAAAAGGCGGATCATGTCGACCAGCATGGTCTCGATACCGCCCATGGCGAGACTGTGATTGACAAACAGTAGCGGTCGCGCCGTCGTTTTCATAGGATGTGTTTTACCGCCGCCAGCCAGATCATCACGATGAGCGCCATCATCGCGCCGGAAATGAGTAGCACGTCATTGCGCCCAAATTGCATGTGCGGCAAAGCCGCGTGTTCACGCAAAGCAACCAGATGCACAGCGGCACATAGTCCCAGCATAAAGAAAAACAGGTCCAACTCCATGACGACAAAGAAAGTGGTTGCGGTGTAGCCCACCAGAACCGAGGTCATCATTCTGCCCAGCGCTTTCATTCTGGGTGATACCGCGTAACGAGCATCGCTAAGCATGTAATTGCCTTTGAAGCTGAACCACAATATGGCAACAAAGCAAAAAAAGCCCACCAGACCCATTTCGGCAAAATTCTGCACAAAGTTGTTGTGCGCGATTAGTTTCAGATCAACTGTTCTTGCAAACTGATCACGTCCGATCCCAAATACCGGATTGGCCTTGAGCATATTGAGACCCTGCTCCCAAAGCCATGTTCGCTCCCGTGCAGATGCCTCGTTGGAGCTGACTTCGTTCATTCGCGACGGCCCCAGCAAAAGCACCGCCGCCACGACACTGAGTGCCAGCCCGATTGCAAACACACTGCGAAACCGGCTGCGAAAATAAAACAAGACCATGCTGGCAACCGCCAGCACAGCGCCACGCGAATTGGTAAAGAAAATAGCCATCATATAGGACGACGCCAGAGCCAGAGCCATCAGCCTGACAACCAGTTTGTGCGGCCCGAAAATATATTCGATCGCCATGCCCAACGCCATCACAAACAGCAAGCCGAATACGTTGGGGCCATCCCAATCGCCATACCAGCGAACACGTATCACGTCATAGCCCGGATACGGCGTCATCCCGCCCCAGCTCTCGCCATAGGTCGCCTGAAGGTAGGCCTGATATGCAAGAAACGCAGATAACAGCATGACCATCCAGATCGCCGCCTCGAGGCGTTGTGGCGATATCAGTATCCAGATCATCATGTAGAACACAACTGCGCGACGGCCGAATAAATCCAATTCGCCAAGAGCCGTCAGAAAGTCGACATTCAGAAATGTTGTGACAAAAATGATCGCCAGGTATGCGGCCATCAGCCATGTCTGCGGGGTCTGAAATTTCTCGGGCTCCCTGAGGCGATTGGCAATTCCGAATGCCAATCCCATCGGCAATATGATGAATGCGGTCGGTACACCAACCATTCCCGGCGCCCAATCCTGTGGCCGCACATATAGCGCCACGAGATAGAGAAAGACCGGGATCAGCGCCACCGCGTACTCCTTTTCATCTAAAAAAATGCGGCGTCAGGCGAAGTCGAAAACCATCAGCCATGATTCCTGTTCCTGAGCCTTGCAACGCCCCGCGCCAGCACATTCCTGATCTCCGCATCAAGCGTCAGCAGGCCAACAACAAACAAGGCCACCAGCAATAACTTCGCCGGTATGGATATCGTCCAGATACGATAGTCTATCCATAGCGAGCCGATATACACCATCGACGCGAGCAGCATGACTTTCAGCATCGCAAAGTACGGATAGGAAACCGGGAACAGGCGCTGCGAAAAATGGTTTACCAGAGCCGCCTGAAGCAGGCCGGCACAGAAAAAAGCAAGCGCCGCACCATAGACCTGAAGTGTGGAGATCAACGCTAGATTCAGCAGCACTTTTGCCGCAAGTGTTCCCAACGAGATATAGAGGAGATATTTGGTTTTCTTCTTTACAAGAATCCCGGTTTCAAAACAGTATGCGGCAGCGGCAACCACGCCGGCCGCGAGTAGAAAAGGTACATACAAATACGCCGACTGATAAGCCGCTCCCGCCATCAGGAAAAGCACCTCCGGCATGAACAGCGCTATGCCGAGACCAACCAGGCTTGCCGCGGCAACCACATAACGAACTGCAAGTGCCTGCAGCTCACCTGCGTTTGGCTGATTGAGGATTGAGAACCGGAACGGGCCATAGGCGCGGAAAAAGGGCTCCGATACAAGGAATGTCAGCAACAAAGCAAATTTTACGGCCAGGGCGTATAGCCCAACGGCTTCCAGCGAGAGCATTTCCTTCATCATGAACCGATCCACATTCATGCTGACCGCGCCAAGAATTCCGCCCGCCGCCATCGGCAGGCTGTAGCGCAGCATGGGCGGCACCATGCTCCTGCGAAACGCGATCCCGCAATGCGCCAGCGTGTACCCCACGACCGCGATCCATCCAAGTGAGGCGCTGGCGAGATTGGCAAGCAGTACGCCATGAATGCCCATGTCCCTGCCGGCGACAAGATAGATGCTCAGGCCGAGCTGCAGTATCAGCCGCGCAAACGAGAGCCACACAAACAACAATGACTTTTCCCGTGCGCGGAGGTACGCAAAGCCGACTTCGGTGGACATTTCCAAAACCATGATCGCGAGGCACATGTCGAGCGCATGCCGATAGTCCGCGGTATTGAAGAGCAGTTCGCTCACGGGAGCGCCAAACATATGGAGCAGAATCGCTCCCGCCACTCCCAGTGCCGTGATGGTAAAAAGATTGGTCGTCACTACCGCATGACGATCACTTTCTTCGGCGTAATCAAAGTAAAAACGCAACGTGGTGTGTGCCAGCCCTGCCGCGCACACGACCGAAACAACGGCAACCGTCGCATACAGAATTTCCAGCACACCGTATTCAGCCAGTGCCAGATGTTGCGTATACAGCGGCAGAAGAAGGAAGGCGCCTACCCGGTTGAGTATATTGCCGACAAGATAGATACCGCCGTGACGAAACAGGCGTTTTAGGTCATCAAGCATGAATGGCGAGTGGGCGGGTCTGACTATCGGGACGCACTGGTGGCGGCTTTATCTGACAATCTTCCGCCGTCACCGGCGCAAAAAATGATTGCCAACGATTGCCTCTGGAACAACGGCGGAGTATACAGGGCGCCAATGCGACGGGCATGCCCTGAATGCGAGCACTTCGATGCGCGTCTCTGCAATTGCAAGCTGACTGCGCCTGACAATTCAATCTGACGAATACTTCAATGGATGAAGTCCAAACTCCAGTACTGTAGCGAGTTTTCAGGCATTTTTGGCTGGAGAACCGCGCCGATTCTAGGGTTTATCCCATGCACAGAATGACGCAAATCGCAAATATCGACCCCTTTTCTGTTTTTTAAATGGCAAGTAAGTTACCATCGCAACTAGTGAAAATGTCGAATTTTCAGGCAAGACCAAGCGCACATCCCCCTAAAAAAAGACAACAACAAAAAGCCGAGAACCCCATGATTTGTAGCCCGAACGAGCTCCGTCAACCCGCACTTTTCTTCGGGCTGCACTGACATGTGCGGCATCGCTGGAATCATCGGGCTGCCCTCTGCCCGCATCGACCGCAACCACATCGAAACCATGACCCGGACCATGGCCCATCGCGGGCCGGACGGTGAGGGATATTTCGTCCGTGACCACGTTGCATTGGGGCATCGCCGGCTGAGCATTATTGACCTCGGCGGTGGGGAACAGCCGATGTTCAACGAAGACAACTCGATAGTGGTGGTCTACAACGGCGAGATCTTCAACTTCCTCGACGTCAAGGCAGATCTGGAAGCAAAAGGACACCGTTTCCGCAACCACTGCGACACCGAAATCATTGTTCACGCCTACGAAGAATACGGCGAACTGTGCCCGACTCACTTTCGCGGCATGTTTACGTTTGCCATTTACGACATACCCAACGACCGCATCCTGCTCGGACGCGATCGCATGGGCATCAAGCCTCTTTATTACCACTTCGACGGGCAGCGCCTGCTGTTCGCCTCCGAGATTAAACCCATACTGCGGATGCTTGGCAGGCGGCCGGGCGTGGACACGGGGCTAATCGATTTTTACATGTCGCTTGGTTATGTACCCGGCGAGCGTACCCTTTTCAAGGATATTCACCGGCTTTTGCCGGGACACACCCTGACATTCGAGCAAGGCAAACCCCGGACCCGACAATACTGGGATATTGCCGGCATTGCGCCGCTGACCATCTCGGAAAAAGACGCTGAAGAAAAGCTCGAACATCTGCTCTTGGAAAGTGTGCGCCTCCGGCTGATGAGCGAGGTCCCATTGGGCGCGTTTTTGAGCGGTGGGGTCGACTCCAGCGCGATCGTCGCGTGCATGAGCAAAATGATGAATGAGCCGGTGAAGACCTTTTCGGTCGGCTACTCGGATGATCCGGCTTCAAGCGAATTGGAGTACGCGCGTATCGTCGCCAATCAGTTCAAGACCGATCACCACGAGTTCATTCTAGAGTCCGGTGATTTTTTCGATTCGCTCGATTTGCTGCTTGAGCATATGGAAGAGCCGATCGTCGAGAGCGCTGCCGTTGCGCTGTACCAGTTGTCGAAACTCGCGCGTGAGCACGTTACCGTCATTCTTTCCGGCGAAGGCGGCGATGAGATTCTCGCCGGCTATCCTTTGTACAAGGTGATGCCAAAGGTAGACCGATTGCATGCTGCCGGCCAGTTCATCCCGAGCGGACTGCATGGTTGGCTCGGACGCCGCGCGATGGGCTCGGAAAAGGCTGCCAAGTACTGGGACTGGATCGGGACGCCATTGTCAAAACGCTACTGGGGCATTTCGAATGACGTGACGCCGTCGGTCAAGGCCAATATGTACAAAAGCGATTTTGCCGCGCAGATCGGCAACGTTACCGGCGAATACTTCGAAGCCCTCTTCAACAAGATGGACGAGGGCTCCGACTTGCGACGTATGTCGTATGTCGATATCAAAAGCTGGCTGCCCGACGATCTGCTGGTCAAGGCAGACAAGATGACCATGGCATGTTCACTGGAGCTGCGCGTCCCGATGCTGGACCACCATCTGCTTGAGTTTTCCACCGCCCTGCCAGACCATTTGCGGCGCAATGGCAACGAAGGCAAGTACCTGCTGAAAAAAGTCATGGAACGCTACCTGCCGAAGGAAATTATCTATCGCCCCAAAAAAGGCTTTCCTGTGCCCATCGCTGTGTGGTTCAGAGGGCCGCTTTTCAGCAAAGTGCGCGAGATATTGATGGATGACCGGTCCATCAATCGCGGTTATTTCAAGCCGGAATACATACCCCATATCCTTGAGCGGCACCGCAGTGGCGCGGAAGATCTTAGCCGCCGGATTTTCTCCTTGCTGGCCCTGGAACTGTGGCATCGAAAATACGTGGATTGACATGGCTGCCGCAGACGAAAAACGACTCAAAGTCCTGTTCTTCACTAATTTGTTTCCCACGCCGGTCGACACGACGCGTGGCATCTTTCACCTGCAGCTGGTGCGCGAACTTGCCAAAATCTGCGACGTCACTGTCGTATGTCCGCTGCCATGGTTTCCGCGCTGGTCGTTTCTGAAGCGCTTCAAGCGTTGGTACTCTTTTGCCGAAATTCCCGAAGAGTATGAAATCGGGGGGGTACATATTTACTCTCCCAAGTATGTGATGCTACCCAAAGTCTCCGGAGCGCTGCAGGGGATGCTTGTTTACTGGGGCTCGCTGCGGACAATCCTCGGATTGCACAAGAAGTCGGCGTTGGATTTGATCAACGCGCTCTGGCTGTATCCAGACGCTGTTGCAGCCGCCCGTATCGCGAAAAAACTGGATATTCCCATGGTACCGGCGGCGCTTGGATGTGACGTCAATCGCATGCTCAATGAGGCCGACAAACGCGATCAGATTCTCGGCATGCTGACAGCCGCGGAGAAAATCATCTCTGTCTCCGACGGCCTTCGCGAAAATATGGCTGCGGAAGGGATTCCGAAGGAACGCATATCGACGATTGCAAACGGCGTCAATTCCGCACTTTTTTTTGATCGCCAGCAATCACAGGAACGCCTGCTTCTGAATTTGCCGCTCGATAAAAAGATTATCGTTTATGTGGGCAGGCTTGCAGAGGAAAAAGGCCTTTCGACGCTGATTGCGGCCGTGGCCCTCATGCGCGAGAAACGAAACGATTTTCTCGTCTGCATTGTCGGTGACGGCCCGCAAATGGGCGAGCTACGCGATCAAACAGCCGCTTTGGGTGCCACCGAAAGCATCAGATTCGCCGGACATCAGAATCATGACAGCATTGCTTCATGGCTGGGGGCGTGCGATGTTTTTTGTTTGCCAAGCATTCGGGAGGGTTGTCCGAATGTCGTCGTCGAAGCGCTATCGTCGGGACGACCTGTAATTGCCTCAGGAGTCGGTGGCATCCCGGACATGGTTCAAGAGACTGCCGGCATTCTGGTCGAGCCATCGCAACCGCAGGCGCTGGCGCAGGCGCTGGACGCCGGACTGGACAGGCACTGGGACAAAACCGCGATCGCAAATTCCGTACGTGGCAATACCTGGCGCGCTTCCGCCGAAACTTATTTGTCCGTATACCATGCGGCCGTAGCGATGCGTAAGGTGGATCGCACCGAGTCGATTGCCGCGTAATTTCGATTGTTCCGGCTGGTTCGCCATCAGCACCGACTCGTCAGCGCTTAAGGGCCAACTCCACTTCACGTAGAACTGGTTCCAAAAATTCGTCATGCCAGCGTCGATGAAATTTATATACCCCATCGAAGCGGACGTTGAGCAATGCGAACCAGAACACGATACGCACATAAAGGAAACTTTCCTCGTCAATAGTCAGCCCGGAAAGAGCCTCGTCGACCAGTGTTGCGTAATAGTCAGGCAGTTTCCATGGAAGCAGATTTTCCATGTAGACCTTTGCCATGCTGCAGTCGGCATCATATGACATCTTGTAAGTTAACAAGGTGAGATAGTCGAAGAGCTGGAAGCCGCTGGTCGAGTAGCCGTCCCAATCGATCAAAGCGCTGAACTTGCCGCGTTCGTCAAAGAGAATATTGCCAAGCTTGAAGTCTCCATGCGTGACGCCCAGCGACACGGTTTTACCTTTCATTCTTGTACGTAACGTCGCACTCAGAATTTGCAATCTGCCGGCAATTTCAGAGCTGCAATAACTCTCTACATCGGCAAAAAGCGGCGCGATCCGTTTGTCAAAGTCTTCGGTCGATATAACGCTCCTGACGGTCGACTGCCGATGCAAAACACTCATGATCCCGCATGCGCTTTGCACCATTTGCGCCAGGCCCTGGGTACCGCTATACACCTCATACCCCGGACACCGGGTTTCAACAAAATATGGGCGACCGCCAAACACACCCTGGTCAATCAATCTTGGTACAAGAGGCGCCAATGAGGATGCAGCCATGTCGGCAAGCGCCTGCGCATTTACCCGGCACAACTGTTCTCCTTTTTCATTTGAAGGGAGACGTATAACGATATCGGCCAAATTGTGGGCGGCAGGGCCGGCAATCACAATTGATGTTCCTGTATTCCCCGCCACTATCCGCTTGATGACGATTTGTTCGGTCGCAATCCAGCCAAGGGCCGAGGCGTTTCGCAACTGACCCAGCAGTTCGCTAAAGAAAGAACTGGAGGGCACCTTGGACACAATCATCAAGAATGAAGGCCAAAAGAGTCGCGCAGTCGGTTGACTAAGCAACTTGCGCTTCAGCTTCGACCACCAGCTTTTTGGCAAATTTGATGAATCCGAGGTACCCAAACGATTAAAAAAATCGGGGGGAGGCGAATGTGAGGTGGTAAGTGGTGCGCCACAAACCAGAATCTCCGAGCAGGAGAACTCTCGATCCATCCTGAGTTTCAGCGGCAGCAATGCTTGTCCCCGCCTGGGGTTGTCGGCGGCTTTATACGCCAAACGATTGTTGTCCATGATGACGATCTGACCTTCCGGCCGCAGTTTCTGTCGCGCAATGCTCAACAGCAATCGCAGCGGGACTTCTCCGCTCATTCCCCACTGCCCGGTCGGATCGGCGTCCGGGCCGATCATGACCATGGCAACAACATCGCTCTCAGAAATTTGGAATTGATCGGACTCGTCTCCGACACGGACGGACACATTTGAAATTCCACAAGTCGCAAGCCAAGCCTTGGTGGCAGCAGCGGCTGAAATATTCAAATGGCATGAAATTACATGATGAAAATGCTGTGCCAGTGCCGAGGAAACCGTACCAAGTCTGGTTTCAAAGACAACAATTGTTCCTTGACGAGAGAGTGCGTTCGCGAACAATCCGTCCCAAAAGCCATTATTGAGATCATGGATTCTTGCAACGGAAAAATAGTCGTCGAAGTCAAGCGCGCGTGCAAGCTGGTGCCGTGAATTTGGTGCGACTTGGGAAATATCAAACTTTCCGGAGAAACTGCCAAGCGAACTCATTCCCAAACGCCACCGTCAGCCAAGCAAAGTGGGCATGGCAAGCATTCCCTGAAAATCGGACCGGGTTGTATATCGTTCGACATGCAATCTTTTCAGACGAAAATGATCCAGATCTGAAAGATCATTCACACCGGATATGTAGCTGGCGCCCAGGCGATAGCCGGCATCGCGCGAAGCCTTGATTACGGCATCGTCAAACGCAAAGTCCTCACCAACGGGGTATGCAATGACTTCTACACGCTGCGCGAGCTCAGTTTCAATGCGCCGTTTCGATGAGTTAAGCTCTTCCGATAGCTGGCCTTCCGACAGATTGGTAAGAATGGGATGAGTTACAGCATGAGAACCGAACTCGATACCACCCTCAGACATCTCGCGAACCTGCTCCCAACTAAGCGGCCGGCTCGCATCGAAACCGATGCTCGGGTATTCGATATCAAGATCCTCCTCGAGCCGCTTCAACTCGCTACGCAAAGCGTCGTCCTTCATGCGCTTCACAAACCCAAACAAGCCGCTTATGTTTTCTCTGCGCTGCGCCAAGTCATACCCAAGCTGAAACTCCTTGCCGCCAAACGTGATGTCCGCCCTGTTTTTACTGCGCGCAGCGAAATTGCATAAATAGCAGAGCCAGTCATACCAGAAAGTACGTACGCCGCCGATATATCCAGTCGACAAAAAAACGGTTGCAGGAACGTCAGCACTCCTGAGAATTGGGAATGCATGATGATAGTTGTCATCAAAACCATCATCAAAAGTAACCAGAATGGGCCGCTTGGGGAGTCGGGCGCGGCCGTCCAAAAAAGCGATGAGCTGACAAAAGGTAATCGGGGAATAATTTTCGCGGACATATGCCATCTGCCAGGCAAATTCCTTTGCTGAAGCGCTAATGAGTTCGACATCGAACTCGAATTGCTCCTCATCCCAATGTTCAAGAACACGATGATAGGCAAGGATTGTGAGTTCCGATCCAAGCAACGAACGCAACGGTACCATCGCCCGCGCCATTCCGGTCGTAGACAAAATTGCTGCAAGAAGCGACTTCTTACCTGGCATCTTTGTTTCGCTTGGTGAACACGGGGGGATGTTCAGCGCCCTTTCAAAAAAATAAGCGCAGTGTTGGCTGCGCTGTCGTGGAATTTACTGTCGTTTAGACCCGGAAAAACAGGCTGGCAGTATGTTTGCCTATTGGAGCAAATCAGAATCCCAGCCCATACACATCAAATCACGGACAAGCGCTGGCCGGACACGGTGTACCCAAATACTCCCAAATATACGAGGTAAGTGTGATCGCGCCTCCGTACAGTCCCGTACCGTTTGCAGCGAATCCTCTCAATGTGTCGTTGGTTGCGGGACTGTTGCCAGAAGGAGGCGGGTTCGCCTCTCTGAATACAGACTTGATTTTGTCTTGGTAAGGCCAAGGCCAAAGATCTTCTGTAGTAAGCTGATCGTATCCGGCCTCCCCCCACCTCGTTCCGGAAACGCCCCAGCGTTTTAGTATCACGGCACCGGGTGTGTTATTTAGAAGATTGACAGGAGTGACGGCGGGGTTAATTAAAGAACCCGTAACAGGAGTAATTGAATCCGGGGCGGCGCCCCCAGGAATGGTACCGCCAATCGTCAGATTGGTCGCGTTATCCACCTTGATGCTGCCCGCAAACGAAAGACTTCCCGGCAAGTTCCAGATTACCGAGTTGTTTACGGAGTTCACCGAATTGAATTCGCGCAAGAACATCCCGTAATACCCTACCGCCTCATTCAGGACTATTGAACCAAAGATTCGAACATTGGTAGCTCGTTTGGGCGTATAAAATCCGCCGTACTTTTCTTCACCGCCAAAATTCCCTGGACGCTGACCATCAAGCGCTATCACATTTTGGTACAGGTGGTCCCGCATTTCGGTGGTGTTGTCATTGCCGTAGCTATTGAATGTTGCCTTTGGCTGGTTAGAGTTCGAGTAGTCAATCCGGCCAACCAGACGTCGCCAAATGGTCCGCTGCGTAGCTGAAGCAGGGCCGCCTTGCGCGAAGCAATATCTGCACGCCCCCACGCCGGCCACATCTTCAATTAGGTTGTCGTTGCCTTCGATGAACAGCAGGCCGCCGTACTGGTCGATATCTCCACTTCGCTTGAATATGCTTCGCATTATTTTGTTGTAATTGCCGCCGATGAATCCATTGTATTCCGGATAAACAGTACCGGACATGTCAAAAATAAATCCGTCGACCTTAATATAGTTGCCATCAAGGCTAAGCATGTTGCCGTAGTACGACAATGCTGTCGTGCTTTGAATACGGACATCCATCGGTGACTCGGCCATGATCACCGTATACCTAGATGCGGTACCGCTCTTCACACCGGTAATGAAGTTGGCTGTGCCCGTGTAGACACCATTTCGTACAATCAGCGTGTCGCCACCAGCCATCGTGGCAATTCCCTTGCCGATGGTCTTCCAAGGCTTGCTTATCGTTCCGTCACCAGTCGTATCGTTGCCGGAAAGCGAAACGTATTTGGCCGTGTTTGCTACAAAAGTTGCAGTCACCGCGCACAATCCGGTAACCGGGTTGGTGGTGTACGTATTGCCGGTCAGCGTCCCACCGCATGTCCCACCGACGACAGCACTGTATCCGGCGGACGGGGTAACGGTAAATACCGCTGATGTACCACTATTTACCGTTTGCACGGTAGACGGGCTGATGGTGCCATTCGTTCCGGCGGTGGGCGTCACTTGGAAAGTTGTTCTTGCAAACGAGGCATCGACCGTGCATGAAGCGTTGATCGGGTTCGTCGTGAAAGTATTGCCTACAAGGCTTCCACCGCATGTACCTGAAACGCTCCCGGTGTGATTGGCGTTAGGTGTCACCGTAAATGTCGTAGTCGCACCCTGTGCCACCGACTGCGGAGTCAAAGGACTAATAGTTCCATTTGCGCTTGTGCTCGGTGTGACCGTAAATATCGGCGGGAACGAAGCCACCACCGTGCAAGCGCCCGTGATCGAATTTGTCGTATACGTCGTACCTACTAGAGAGCCCCCACAGGTACCCGTTACGCTCACCGCAAAGCCTGCGTTCGGCGTCAAATTAAAGGTCGCTGTCGACCCATGGGATACCTGCTGAATCGTCGACGGGCTAATCGTGCCATTCGCGCCTGCGCTAGGTGAGACTGCGTAATTATTTAGCGAGAAGGTTGCTGTGCAGGACAGATTAGATGTCAAAGTAATCGTCGAACTGAGCATGACACCACTGCAAGCCCCAGACCAACCTGAAAATGTGGAAAATGCGCCAGCAACAGCGGTGAGTGTATTTGTGGACCCCAAACCATTGTATAAAAGGCAAGCGCTAGGGCAGCTAATTCCAGCTGGCATTGACGAGACACTACCCGCCCCTGTGCCAGAAATGTTGACGACCAGCGTCCCTTGACCGGCATTCGGTAACGTAAGTCCAGACCGCGCTTTGACCGCCAAGATATCTGTAGCGCTGATGGTTCCACTGCTATTGACATCAAACATGAAGTTTGTCGGACCTGTAGTCTGACCTGAGCGGGACTTTACTGCGCTGATGTCCGACGCATTGACCGAGCGGGTATTATTCACATCGCCATTAAGGAAGCCCATGGAGGCTGACACGTTGACGGCGCCGTTGACGCCGAACAACTGAACTGTTAATCGAGTGTTATCAGGAATCCCCGTCAGGTTGACAGAAACTTCAGAACCCGAAAACGACGAAGCGACAGTTCCTATAGGTGCTCCAATTGAATCTAGCGCCGATGCTGAGGTCAGAGAGACGATCGGCACATCAAATTGGAACACCACAGTATGGCCGGTGCCGGCCACCCGTGGATCCACCGTGACATTTCCGGCGACACCTTGCAAGGTATCTACTTGGATGTCAAATGATCCAATGCCAGTGTGCATCTTTCGCGATTGCACGGCCAAAAGCGATTGCGCATGCACCAATGTGCCTGCGAAAAACATCGCACATAGAAAACAAGCCAGCCCATAAAGCGAACGACACTTCAAATGCATCCCTCACGAGAAATAGTCGGCGGACAAAGACCGAGGATATGCAGACTGTACTTTATTCTAGGCCTACTTGACAAAAACTATTGCCTCATCGGGTCCGTGACCACGGTATTGACTGGCAAGTAGGGCTTCCGCTACAAACGGATTAGCCCGTATCGTCGATTATTATCCGCTACCCAAGCGAGTACTCATGAACGGTCCTGGGTGGGAGCAGGCCTTACCGCTAACGGGAACCTTGGGCAAGCAAGACTACCCTGACAGAGTAGAAAAGTACCAAAATGTCGAACATCAGCCGATGGTTCTTGACGTAGTACAAATCATACTCAAGCTTGTCGGAAGCATCATCGATCGATGCGCCGTATTTGTGACGCACTTGAGCCCAGCCTGTAACGCCTGGTTTTACGCTATGCCGCGCTGCATAAAATGGCACCTGTGCGACCAGTTGGTCCACAAAATAAGGCCGTTCGGGACGCGGACCAACCAAGCTCATTTGCCCGGCAAGCACGTTGAAAAGTTGAGGCAACTCATCGATACGCGTCAATCGAATAAACCGCCCCACTTTTGTTACACGGGCGTCACCGGTCTGCGCCCACTGGGGCTTCCCATCTTTCTCAGCGTCGTTGCGCATGCTACGGAACTTGAGAATGCTGAAAGTTTTGCCGCCAAGGCCGACCCGTTCCTGCCGATATATGACACCCCCGGGGCTTTCCAATTTAATGGCTATCGCCGTGGCGATCATCACAGGGAAACCTAAAATCAAAAGAATCAAGCTCGCAACGACATCAAACGTTCTTTTTACGAACATGCGCAGCTTGCCCTGGCGGAAGCCGTCGCCAAAAATAAACCAGCTCTCACGCAGCAAATCGATGCGGACTTTACTCTTGTATTGCTCAAAAAAAGACGACAAATCTGTCACCTTTACACCGCGCAACTTGCAGTTGAGCAACTCGGTCAGCGGCAGAGAGCCACCGCGGCGCTCACGCATGGCGATCACAATTTCGCTCACATTGTGCTGGCCTGTAGTCTCGCCAATAGAACGGTCGGACGGCAGTATTTTGTGGGCCGGTACCGATGCGTGGGGAGCTTGATCAGCAAATGGGGTATAAAAGCCAACCACCGACAAACCGGCCGTACGCGATTTCTCCAGCGTTTCCTTGACTGCTGCCGCATCCGCACCAACCCCCAAAATCAATACCCGGCGCTGAGCGAACGGCGAAGAACGGCTGAGCAGGAAAATTGCAATTTTCCCGCCAAACCCCAAAAGCATCGTGCCTACCAGACAGGGAATGCATATGCTGCCGTCAGGTAGCTTATAGAAGACCCAATGGAGGCCTGGCAATACCACCAGGAACGCAACCGCAACACGGGAAACTATGGGCCAAAAACGGTCAGGCGGGCTGCTGCGATACATACCTAAGGCCCCCGTCAAGAGAACCATCGATAACACGATTGCCAGAGCGCCAGGGATTGACGAAATAAGTGCCGAGCTCCCACCGGGATACAACATCATGTAGCCAAACAAAATGGCTGAAAATAAACAGACTGCATCCAACGCAACCAAAAAAATGGTGCTGAGCGGAAAATTTTGACGAAGCAGGCGAACCATTTGACTCTCCCGGTACTTCAGTTCTCGTTCTTGTCACACGGTACTAATTGTTCCGCCCAAATCTCACGGTCAATCTTTGTGACCAAAAACTTGCGGAATGACGAAACCGTTATAAAAAAGCGCGCGTGATCTTTTAAAACAATGGGTTATTTGTATTTATTAATGCGAATTCAGAATTTCTATCTGCTACAAATGTAACTAGAGCAGCAAGACTTGCCTGAGCGAGACAGTACAACCAGATCAAAAACGATAATATGAACTAAATCACAATCACTCTAATTGCCTCGCGGCACCCGCGTTCACGGTATGCCTCGGCGCTTGATCGTCGATTGTAGATCGCGAAAGAAAGGTGTCGAGAACACCGATAGACACGACATTCGTTGCCGTGTACCTTCAGATATTGAGTCTTTTCGAATCTCAACGAAGGCCATACTGAAAATTGGTAGGCACG